>OBKH01000014.1_pt1 | contig 95609 bp, 87 predicted proteins | sample 1496241 | NCBI WGS metagenome assembly OBKH01 (sample SAMN03273953, study PRJEB22546) | soil metagenome | isolation source: rice field elevated CO2 plus elevated temperature | place: India: CRRI Experimental farm Cuttack,Odisha-753006 | collected 2013-12-17 | reverse complement strand
TGCCCGCCGGCGGGCACCGGGACACACCACTACCGGTTTACCCTCTACCACCTTCCTGTCGCGCTCCAGCTGCCACCGGGAGCCACGGGAGTCCAAGCGGCACAGGCGATAGCACAGGCCGCCAGCGGACAGGCCCGGCTCGTCGGCACATTCGAAGGCTGACGCCGCGGCATCCCTGGCGAGGTGGTCGAAACCCTGGCTTCTCCAATTGCGCCTGGCGACAATGATCAATATGGAATCGACAGTGGCGCACGCATTTCACCGGTTCGCACTGGCCATCTTGGGGCTGGCGCTCCCCGTGGCGCTAGTTGCCTACGGTGGCAACGGTGACAGTCGAAAGGCGGCGCCGCTGGCGCCGAAAGCAGCAGCGCTCGGTCGGAGTATGCCCGAAACGCCTACCGGCGATGTACTGACAATCAGCAGTCCGGCATTCGCCGACGGTGCGCCGATCCCGGAACAGTACACCTGCAAAGGAGCCAATATCGCGCCTCCGTTGACCTGGTCGGCGCCGTTTGGCGGCGCACTCGTTGTCGATGATCCGGACGCACCTCGCGAACCTTACGTCCATTGGATCGTGATCGGGATCGCCCCTGGTGCTGGCAGCACCGCCGATGGTGAGACTCCCGGTGGCGGAATCAGCCTGCCGAACTCCAGCGGTCAGCCCGCATACACCGGCCCCTGCCCGCCGGCGGGCACCGGGACACACCACTACCGGTTTACCCTCTACCACCTTCCTGCCGTGCCTCCACTCGCGGGACTGGCTGGGACACAAGCGGCGCGGGTGATCGCGCAGGCCGCCACCATGCAGGCCCGGCTCATCGGAACATACGAAGGCTGATCCACCCGCCATCCCACGATCCAGCGGCCCCGGGGCGATCGGGTCCTAGCAGACGCCTGTCACGCTAGCCAAAGTCTTGACTGATTCCAGAAAAGGGAGTCATATTGTCTAGTGTGTCCTCTATACCGGACTACGCCGAACAGCTCCGGACGGCCGACCTGCGCGTGACCCGACCGCGCGTCGCCGTCCTGGAAGCAGTGAATGCGCATCCACACGCCGACACGGAAACGATTTTCGGTGCCGTGCGTTTTGCGCTGCCCGACGTATCCCGGCAAGCCGTGTACGACGTGCTGCATGCCCTGACCGCCGCGGGCTTGGTGCGAAAGATCCAACCCTCGGGCTCCGTCGCGCGCTACGAGTCCAGGGTCGGCGACAACCACCATCACATCGTCTGCCGGTCTTGCGGGGTTATCGCCGATGTCGACTGTGCTGTTGGCGAGGCACCCTGTCTGACGGCCTCGGACCATAACGGCTTCCTGTTGGACGAGGCGGAGGTCATCTACTGGGGTCTATGTCCTGATTGTTCGATATCCGACACTTCGCGATCACATCCGTGATCACAGCCCGATAACACCAACTCCTGGAAGGAATGCTGTGCCCGAGCAACACCCACCCATTACAGAAACCACCACCGGAGCCGCTAGCAACGGCTGTCCCGTCGTGGGTCATATGAAATACCCCGTCGAGGGCGGCGGAAACCAGGACTGGTGGCCCAACCGGCTCAATCTGAAGGTACTGCACCAAAACCCGGCCGTCGCTGACCCGATGGGTGCGGCGTTCGACTATGCCGCGGAGGTCGCGACCATCGACGTTGACGCCCTGACGCGGGACATCGAGGAAGTGATGACCACCTCGCAGCCGTGGTGGCCCGCCGACTACGGCCACTACGGGCCGCTGTTTATCCGGATGGCGTGGCACGCTGCCGGCACCTACCGCATCCACGACGGCCGCGGCGGCGCCGGGGGCGGCATGCAGCGGTTCGCGCCGCTTAACAGCTGGCCCGACAACGCCAGCTTGGACAAGGCGCGCCGGCTGCTGTGGCCGGTCAAGAAGAAGTACGGCAAGAAGCTCTCATGGGCGGACCTGATTGTTTTCGCCGGCAACTGCGCGCTGGAATCGATGGGCTTCAAGACGTTCGGGTTCGGCTTCGGCCGGGTCGACCAGTGGGAGCCCGATGAGGTCTATTGGGGCAAGGAAGCCACCTGGCTCGGCGATGAGCGTTACAGCGGTAAGCGGGATCTGGAGAACCCGCTGGCCGCGGTGCAGATGGGGCTGATCTACGTGAACCCGGAGGGGCCGAACGGCAACCCGGACCCCATGGCCGCGGCGGTCGACATTCGCGAGACGTTTCGGCGCATGGCCATGAACGACGTCGAAACAGCGGCGCTGATCGTCGGCGGTCACACTTTCGGTAAGACCCATGGCGCCGGCCCGGCCGATCTGGTCGGCCCCGAACCCGAGGCTGCTCCGCTGGAGCAGATGGGCTTGGGCTGGAAGAGCTCGTATGGCACCGGAACCGGTAAGGACGCGATCACCAGCGGCATCGAGGTCGTATGGACGAACACCCCGACGAAATGGGACAACAGTTTCCTCGAGATCCTGTACGGCTACGAGTGGGAGCTGACGAAGAGCCCTGCTGGCGCTTGGCAATACACCGCCAAGGACGGCGCCGGTGCCGGCACCATCCCGGACCCGTTCGGCGGGCCAGGGCGCTCCCCGACGATGCTGGCCACTGACCTCTCGCTGCGGGTGGATCCGATCTATGAGCGGATCACGCGTCGCTGGCTGGAACACCCCGAGGAATTGGCCGACGAGTTCGCCAAGGCCTGGTACAAGCTGATCCACCGAGACATGGGTCCCGTTGCGAGATACCTTGGGCCGCTGGTCCCCAAGCAGACCCTGCTGTGGCAGGATCCGGTCCCTGCGGTCAGCCACGACCTCGTCGGCGAAGCCGAGATTGCCAGCCTTAAGAGCCAGATCCGGGCATCGGGATTGACTGTCTCACAGCTAGTTTCGACCGCATGGGCGGCGGCGTCGTCGTTCCGTGGTAGCGACAAGCGCGGCGGCGCCAACGGTGGTCGCATCCGCCTGCAGCCACAAGTCGGGTGGGAGGTCAACGACCCCGACGGGGATCTGCGCAAGGTCATTCGCACCCTGGAAGAGATCCAGGAGTCATTCAACTCCGCGGCGCCGGGGAACATCAAAGTGTCCTTCGCCGACCTCGTCGTGCTCGGTGGCTGTGCCGCCATAGAGAAAGCAGCAAAGGCGGCTGGCCACAACATCACGGTGCCCTTCACCCCGGGCCGCACGGATGCGTCGCAGGAACAAACCGACGTGGAATCCTTTGCCGTGCTGGAGCCCAAGGCAGATGGCTTCCGAAACTACCTCGGAAAGGGCAACCCGTTGCCGGCCGAGTACATGCTGCTCGACAAGGCGAACCTGCTTACGCTCAGTGCCCCTGAGATGACGGTGCTGGTAGGTGGCCTGCGCGTCCTCGGCGCAAACTACAAGCGCTTACCGCTGGGCGTGTTCACCGAGGCCTCCGAGTCACTGACCAACGACTTCTTCGTGAACCTGCTCGACATGGGTATCACCTGGGAGCCCTCGCCAGCAGATGACGGGACCTACCAGGGCAAGGATGGCAGTGGCAAGGTGAAGTGGACCGGCAGCCGCGTGGACCTGGTCTTCGGGTCCAACTCGGAGTTGCGGGCGCTTGTCGAGGTCTATGGCGCCGATGACGCGCAGCCGAAGTTCGTGCAGGACTTCGTCGCTGCCTGGGACAAGGTGATGAACCTCGACAGGTTCGACGTGCGCTGATTCGGGTTGATCGGCCCTGCCCGCCGATCAACCACAACCCGCCGCAGCACCCCGCGAGCTGACCGGCTCGCGGGGTGCTGGTGTTTGCCCGGCGCGATTTGTCAGACCCCGCGTGCATGGTGGTCGCAGGCACGACGAGACGGGGATGACGAGACGGGGATGAGGAGAAAGGGCGCCGAAATGTGCTGGATGTGCGATCACCCGGAAGCCACCGCCGAGGAGTACCTCGACGAGGTGTACGGGATAATGCTCATGCATGGCTGGGCGGTACAGCACGTGGAGTGCGAGCGACGGCCATTTGCCTACACGGTTGGTCTAACCCGGCGCGGCTTGCCCGAACTGGTGGTGACTGGCCTCTCGCCACGACGTGGGCAGCGGTTGTTGAACATCGCCGCTCGCAGGGCTCTGGTCGGTGACTTGCTGACTCCCGGTATGCAGACCACCCTCCCAGCCGGCCCTCTTGTCGAAACGGTCCAGGTTACACATCCGGACGCGCATTTGTATTGTGCGATCGCCATCTTTGGCGACAAGGTGACGGCCTTGCAGTTGGTGTGGGCCGACCGGCGTGGTCGCTGGCCGTGGGCGGCGGACTTCGACGAAGGTCGCGGTACCCAGCCGGTGCTCGGGATGCGAGCCACCAGGAGGTCAGCCTGACGCGAGCGCTCTAAACGTGTTGCCGGACAACGATTTAGTGACAGCAATGCAGTGACAGCGGTGGTTGCTCGACACGGAGGTGGCCAACGGCTTCCGGACATCCTCCGATACATGCGGTCTGGGCGGTGTGCTGGCGGACAAGGCTGTGACTCGGTGGAAGCGTTGGCGCCGTCCGCGATTTACCGCATCATTGCCGGACACTGCGTCGGTGGCGCGCCGTCCGTGCGCTCGCAGGCGCATATGGGGATCGAACAAGCCCATCGGCGGCGGGAGAACGAGTGATTGCTTCCAGGCCGAGTGAGTTCCGGATACCGGTAGGCCCCAGTAGGCTATTGTGTGATGCGCTTGAAGCCAGCCCCATCTCCTGCTGCAGCCTTTGCCGTCGCCGGCCTGATCCTCGCAGGCTGGGCCGGATCCGTGGGCCTCGCCGGCGCCGATCCGGAGCCGGCACCGACACCGAAGACGGCAATTGATAGCGACGGCACCTATGCGGTGGGGATTGACATCGCTCCCGGCACGTACAGCTCCGCGGGACCCGTCGGCGACGGCACCTGCTATTGGAAGCGGATGGGTAACCCCGATGGCGCGCTCATCGATAACGCACTCAGCAAGAAACCACAGGTAGTGACGATTGAGCCGACCGACAAGGCGTTCAAGACGCACGGCTGCCAACCCTGGCAGAACACGGGCAGCGAAGGCGCTGCCCCTGCCGGAGTTCCTGGACCTGAAGCGGGGGCCCAACTACAAAATCAGCTCGGCATCCTCAACGGCTTACTCGGACCGACTGGAGGGCGAGTGCCTCAGCCCTAACTGACGCTGGCTTCGGCTACGGTCCTGCTGTGGCAATAGGTGAGCAACAGGTCATCGTGATTGGGGCCGGCGTCAGCGGACTGACGTCGGCCATATGCCTGGCCGAGGCGGGGTGGCCGGTGCGGGTATGGGCGGCCGCATTGCCGCAGCAAACGACATCGGCGGTGGCGGGTGCGGTCTGGGGGCCGCGGCCGAAGGAACCCGTTGCCAAGGTACGCGGGTGGATCGAACAGTCATTGCACGTGTTTCGCGACTTGGCCAAGGATCCCGCCACCGGCGTGCGCATGACGCCGGCGCTGAGTGTCGGCGATCGTATCGAGACCGGTGCGATGCCGCCCGGGTTGGAGCTGATCCCCGACGTGCGGCCGGCTGACCCGGCCGACGTGCCCGGGGGCTTCCGTGCTGGGTTTCATGCCACCTTGCCGATGATCGATATGCCCCAGTACCTCGACTGTCTGACCCAGCGATTGGCGGCGACTGGCTGTGAAATCGAAACGCGCCCGCTACGGTCGCTGGCCGAGGCCGCTGAGGCGGCGCCCATAGTGATCAACTGTGCTGGTCTGGGCGCTCGGGAACTGGCCGGCGACGCCACGGTCTGGCCGCGGTTCGGCCAGCACGTCGTCCTCACCAATCCAGGTCTAGAGCAACTGTTTATCGAGCGCACCGGCGGCTCGGAATGGATCTGCTACTTTGCCCACCCGCAGCGTGTAGTCTGCGGCGGCATCAGTATCCCTGGCAGGTGGGACCCCACCCCAGAGCCGGAGATAACCGAGCGGATCCTGCAACGGTGTCGCCGCATACAACCACGGCTTGCCGAGGCGGCAGTGATTGAGACGATTACCGGGCTGCGTCCTGATCGGCCGTCCGTGCGGGTGGAAGCTGAACCGATCGGGCGAGCGCTGTGCATCCACAACTATGGCCACGGAGGTGACGGCGTGACCCTGTCATGGGGTTGTGCGCGGGAGGTGGTCAATCTTGTCGGCGGCGGTTAACCCGACACCATGGCGGGTTGGGTGGCACCGGTCGGTTAATGGGTCGGTCAATGCGCGCTGGGAGGCGGCGCCAGTGCGGTCTCGACCGTTGCATACAGCGGAATTAGTCGCCGCAGTCCGCACGCGGCAATGGTGCGGGCCACGATCGGCTGGTTACTCACCAACCGCATATTCACCCCGCGCCGGCGACACCGCACCGACTCCTGGGCCAACACAGCGTATGCACATGATCCCATGAAGTCGAGGTCCCGAATGTCGATGACGAACGGACCCGGCGCGATGGCGATAGCGGCGCTCTTGCTCACCAGACGCTGCCAAGCGACCTCGTTACTGGCGTCGATGTCGCCGCCCACATGAACGACCACCGCTGAGCCGGTGCACTCGGTAACCGCGCGTAGGCCGCTATGCAGGTCACTGGGTTGCGAACTCGGCCGTGTGCTCGAAGGACCGGCACCTGGTCCAATCGCGACAGTGCGCATCATTTGCAGTCCCGTCGTCGTGTGCTGTTAGGTGCTGCCGTCCGGCGTATTGGAGGGCGGGAGGTCAGCGTCATCACGCCGAAGACAGGGTGCCTGTCTTGGACGAGGTTGGCAAGCAGTGTGAGTAAGCATAAGTGGAACATGCCCCGAAAACCTAGGATGTCCCCCCACCAAAATTTGTGGCTCTAGTGTGCGCGAGTGACACGTCGAAAGTCACGAGCCAACAGCGACAGGATCCAGCTGACGATCGACAACAAGATCGCCGCCCAGATCGCGGTCCACCAGAAGTGGTCGATCTGCAGTCCCCAGTGGGTGGTGTGCTCAGTGATCCACGCGGTAAGCCACAGCATCGACGCGTTAACGACTACATGGAAAAGACCGAGAGTCAGGATGTACAACGGGATCGACAAGATCTGCACGATGGGCTTGATGAACGCGTTGACCAGACCGAAGATCACCGCGACGACGAAGATGATGGCGACCCGCTGCAGCGTTGTGTCGCCGCCCGCAAACCGCATGCCCGGGACGAAAAGAGTCACCACCCATAATGCGAATCCGGTCACTGCGGCGCGCATCAGAAAAGGCACCATTGCCCGATCCTGCCACGGACATGCGAGCCGCCGCTGTTCGCCATGTCCCCGGACTCGCGGTGCCGCGCCCGGTACGCCACGATGCAGACGTGGCAGCACCGCGGTTGACCGGCGACCAGCGAAACGCTTTTATGGCATCTTTCTTGGGTTGGACGATGGATGCGTTCGATTACTTTCTCGTGGTGCTGGTCTATGCCGACATCGCAACGACCTTCCACCACACCAAGACCGACGTCGCGTTTCTCACCACCGCCACCCTGGCCATGCGCCCCGTGGGTGCGTTGCTGTTCGGGCTATGGGCCGACCGGGTGGGCCGGCGGGTCCCGCTGATGGTCGACGTGTCGTTCTATTCGGTGATCGGATTTCTGTGCGCATTCGCACCCAACTTCACCGTGCTGGTGATCCTGCGACTGCTCTACGGCATTGGCATGGGCGGAGAGTGGGGGCTGGGTGCCGCGCTGTCCATGGAGAAGGTTCCAGCCGAGCGGCGTGGCGTCTTCTCCGGGCTGCTGCAGGAGGGCTACGCGTTCGGCTATCTGCTGGCCAGTGTGGCAGCGCTGGTGGTGATGAACTGGCTAGGGCTGTCGTGGCGGTGGTTGTTCGGCCTAAGCATCATCCCGGCTCTGATCAGCTTGATCATCCGGTACCGGGTAAAGGAATCCGAAGTCTGGGAAGCCGCGCAGGACCGCATGCGGCTCACCAAGACCCGAATCCGCGATGTCCTGGGTAACCCCGCAATTGTGCGCCGGTTTGTCTACCTAGTGCTGTTGATGACCGCCTTCAACTGGATGAGCCACGGCACCCAGGATGTCTACCCGACCTTCCTGACCGCGACTACCGATCATGGTGCCGGTTTGTCCAGCCTGACCGCCAGGTGGATAGTGGTGATCTACAACATCGGCGCCATCATCGGCGGTCTGGCGTTCGGCACGTTGTCCCAGCGGTTCAGCCGCCGTTACACCATCGTTTTCTGTGCGGCGCTGGGACTGCCGATCGTGCCGCTGTTCGCTTACTCGCGCACTGCGGCGATGTTGTGCCTGGGTTCGTTTTTGATGCAAGTCTTCGTACAGGGTGCCTGGGGTGTGATCCCCGCGCATCTGACCGAGATGTCGCCAGACGCTATCCGGGGCGTCTACCCCGGCGTAACCTACCAGCTCGGTAATCTGCTGGCGGCGTTCAACCTTCCTATTCAAGAGCGTCTGGCCGAATCCCATGGCTACCCCTTCGCCTTGGCCGCGACGATCGTGCCCGTGCTATTGGTCGTAGCGGTGCTGACGGCGATTGGCAAGGATGCCACCGGAATCCGCTTTGGTACTACGGAAACTGCTTTTCTTGTTCGTCATCGAAATCGACATTAGCGCGGTGTCTTCTCGTCGAACTTTGTCGCGCTGCTGTCGATTTCGCCGTCGCTAGGGTGAGCCCGGGATACCGCTCAGGGTGCGCCGCAGCAGGTGCATCGCCACAGTCGTCGAGCGCTCCCTAATGTCTGACCGGTTCCCGGGCAGCCGCACGGTTCGGGTGGTTGTTCGGCCATCGTCCAGCAGGACGGTGAAGCACACTGTTCCCACAGGCTTTTCCGGCGTTCCCCCACTCGGACCCGCAATTCCGGTGATCGCGGTGGCGGTGTCGGCGCCGAAGCCTTGCAGCGCCCCCGCTGCCATTGCCTGGGCGACCGGCTCGGAAACCGCCCCGTGGGCCTCGATCAGCGCCGGATCCACACCGAGAAGCTGTGCCTTCGCCTCGTTAGAGTAGGCCACCACTGCGCCCGCCACGTACTTGGACGACCCGGGCCGGTCGGTGAGCCGTGCCGCCAGCAACCCTGCGGTGCAGGATTCGGCGGTCGCTATCCGGCGGCCAGTTAGCAATTTTGCGACCAGCTCGTCCACGGACGCACCGTCTTCCGAATAGACCTGGTGGCCGTGCCGGTCGCGCAATAACCGTGCCAATTGCGTGTACACTTGCGCGGCGTTCGGTTCAAAGCGAGTGACCATTTCAATCTCGCCGCGCCGCAGGCAGGTGGTGATCTCGACTAAGTCAAAACCCGGGATGGCTGCCTCGGCGTCACGCAGTGTGTCGGCCAGAGAAGACTCCGGCAGGCCGAAGATCCGGATGGTCTCCTGTCGGTAGGTCGTCCGGCCGGCAATCGCATCCTGTACCGGAGCCGTCTGGATGGCCTTGCTCCATATCGGCTGCAGCTCGCGCGGTGGCCCGGGAAGCACCATCACCGCTGGCCGTCCCGGCACAACCAGACCGGGGGCGGTGCCCACCGGATCGATCACTTGCGATCCGGCCGGAATCATGGCCTGTTTGCGGTTGGCGGCGCGTATGGAGTCGAAGTTGGCGGGTTCAATAGCGGGATTTCGCCCCATCAGCTTCTTGAGGATGTTGGCGATCCTGTTCTCCAGCTCGTCGTCCAGCACCAGCTCGCGCCCGCAATAGCGCGCCACCACCTCGACGGTCATATCGTCGGCGGTCGGCCCCAGGCCGCCGCTGGTGACGATCAGGTCCACACCCTGCTCAGCCATGAATCGCAGCTGTGCCTCGATGTCGGCGGGACGGTCGCCGCAGATCGTGATGTGTGCCAACTCGACCCCGAGCTCCAGGAGCCGATCGGCGATCCAGGGGCCGTTGCGGTCTTGGACCCGCCCGGTCAGGACCTCGGTTCCGGTGATCACGATGCCCGCACGTGCGCTCACCGCCATGAGCCTACGCATGAACTAACGTAGGACCGTGGCGCAGGCTCCCCACATTCACAGGACCCGCTACGCAAAATGCGGCGACATGGATATCGCCTACCAGGTGCTGGGTGACGGTCCGACGGATCTGCTGGTGTTGCCGGGGCCGTTCGTGCCGATCGACTCGATCGACGACGAGCCATCGCTGTACCGTTTCCATCGCCGTCTTGCGTCATTCAGCAGGGTGATCCGCCTCGACCATCGTGGGGTCGGCCTGTCGTCACGGCTCGCCGCGATAACCACGCTGGGGCCGAAGTTCTGGGCCCAGGACGCGATCGCGGTGATGGACGCGGTCGGATGCGAGCAGGCGACAATTTTCGCGCCCAGTTTCCACGCCATGAACGGACTTGTTCTCGCCGCCGACTACCCCGAGCGGGTGCGCAGCCTGATCGTCGTCAACGGCTCGGCGCGCCCACTATGGGCGCCCGACTACCCGGTAGGCGCCCAGGTTCGTCGAGCTGACCCGTTCCTGACGGTGGCGCTGGAACCGGATGCCGTCGAGCGGGGCTTCGACGTGCTGAGCATCGTGGCTCCTACCGTGGCCGGAGATGACGTGTTTCGAGCCTGGTGGGATCTCGCCGGCAACCGTGCCGGACCGCCGAGCATTGCCCGTGCCGTTTCAAAGGTCATAGCCGAGGCCGACGTACGAGATGTCTTGGGACACATCGAGGCTCCAACACTGATCTTGCACCGTGTCGGATCGACGTACATCCCGGTGGGACATGGTCGCTACCTCGCCGAGCACATCGCTGGATCCCGCTTGGTCGAACTACCCGGCACCGATACCCTGTACTGGGTTGGCGACACCGGGCCGATGCTCGATGAAATCGAGGAATTCATCACCGGCGTGCGCGGCGGCGCTGACGCCGAGCGCATGCTTGCCACCATCATGTTTACCGACATCGTCGGCTCGACCCAGCACGCCGCCGCGCTCGGCGACGACCGATGGCGCGACCTGTTGGACAACCACGACACCATCGTGTGCCACGAAATCCAGCGGTTCGGCGGTCGCGAAGTGAACACGGCCGGTGACGGTTTCGTCGCGACGTTCACCAGTCCGAGTGCCGCGATCGCGTGCGCGGACGACATCGTCGACGCGGTCGCCGCGCTGGGTATTGAGGTCCGGATCGGTATTCATGCGGGCGAGGTCGAGGTGCGCGATGCCTCGCACGGTACCGACGTCGCCGGCGTGGCCGTGCATATCGGTGCGCGCGTCTGCGCGCTGGCCGGACCCAGTGAGGTGCTGGTGTCCTCGACCGTGCGAGACATCGTCGCCGGATCACGGCACCGGTTCGCCGAGCGTGGTGAGCAGGAACTCAAGGGCGTACCGGGCAGATGGCGGCTATGCGTGCTCATGCGCGACGACGCCACCCGCACGCGCTAATGTCCCGGGCTGCCGGGTTGCCCCGGTTGTCCTGGTTTGCCGGGCTGACCTGGTTCGCCGGGGGTTCCACCGGGGCCGGGTGCGCCGCCCACCCCGCCCTGGCCGGGTTGACCGCCGGGGCCCGCTGCCCCGCCTATGCCGCCATCTCCGCCTCTACCGCCCGCCCCGCCGCGACCGCCGGCACCACCCCGGCCACCGGCGCCTCCGGCTCCGCCCGGCCCACCGACGCCGCGGGCATGGCTGACCTCGCCCGGCCCGGCGTCGTCGCCACTCATGCTGTTCGCACCCTCGGTACAACTGGATCACGAGCCATCGGTCTGTGTCCTTGCCAGCCGCTTGATTGTCCTCGTTCACCTCAAGCTACCCTGAATCTGGGCTCGATGGGCCGGAGTCTCGATGGGCCGCAGTGGCGCCGGGCGAGGGTTCGATTGTGTGGGCGATGGTGGCGACGGTCCAACACAACAAGGGGTGCATCACCGCGGCCGCCGAGTACTTGCAGGGGGGACAATGTGTCGATGATCGAGTTGGAGGTACATCAGGCCGACGTGACCAAGCTCGAGCTCGACGCCATCACCAATGCGGCGAACACCCGACTGCGGCATGCCGGTGGTGTCGCTGCGGCCATCGCCCGCGCCGGCGGCCCCGAGCTGCAGCGCGAGTCCACCGAGAAGGCGCCGATTGGGCTTGGGGAAGCGGTCGAGACCACGGCCGGTGACATGCCGGCGCGCTACGTGATCCACGCGGCGACGATGGAGCTAGGAGGTCCGACCTCGGGCGAGATCATCACCGCAGCCACCGCTGCTACCCTGCGGAAAGCCGACGAGCTCGGTTGCCGCTCGCTGGCGCTGGTGGCTTTCGGCACGGGCGTGGGCGGCTTTCCGCTCGACGACGCTGCGCGGCTGATGGTCGGCGCCGTCCGTCGGCACCGGCCGGGGTCGCTGCAAAGGGTGGTATTTGCGGTCCATGGGGATGCGGCCGAGCGGGCGTTTAGCGCTGCTATTCAGGCCGGAGAAGATACCGCTCGACGGTAGCGACCTTCTGGGTCATCGCGTCGGTGACCCCGGGACGCCAGTCCACCTTGATCACCGCGCTGACTCGCGGTGCCCGAGCGGCCACGGCCTCCACCGCGCGCTGCACGACGGCCATCACTTCCGCCCAGGTATCGCCTTCGATCACGGTGAACATGGCATCTGTCTGGTTCGGCAGGCCGGAATCACGGACCACGCGAATCGCTTCGGTGACGATCTCGCCGACCCCCTCCCCCACGCCCAGCGGGGTGACGGAAAACGCGACCAGCACAGACACACAATGAGCCTACCCAGCCCCAGCGACTGCATAGCCGGCCTGGCAGCATCGAGGCTCGTGCGGGTTCTGGTGCAACGGGTCTCATCGGCTGCGGTGAGGGTCGATGGTCGGGTGGTCGGCGCTATCCGGCCGGACGGGCAGGGCCTGGTCGCGTTCGTCGGTGTCACCCACGGCGACGATCTCGACAAGGCGCGCCGTCTCGCCGAAAAGCTCTGGAATTTGCGGGTTCTCGCCGACGAGAAATCCGCCTCCGACATGCACGCACCGATCCTGGTAATCAGCCAGTTCACCCTCTACGCAGACACCGCGAAGGGTCGGCGACCGTCCTGGAACGCCGCGGCGCCAGGTGCGGTGGCGCAGCCCCTGATAGCAGCGTTCGCGGCAGCGCTGCGCCAGTTGGGAGCGCACGTGGAAGCCGGCGTGTTCGGTGCCCACATGCAGGTCGAACTGGTCAACGACGGTCCGGTGACCGTAATGCTGGAAGGCTGATGAGATGACTACACCTGAGTATGGCTCGCTTCGTTCCGATGACGACCACTGGGACATTGTCAGCAACGTGGGCTACACCGCGCTACTGGTTGCGGGTTGGCGTGCACTGCACACCACGGGCCCTAAACCGCTGGTCCAAGACGAATACGCGAAGCATTTCATCACCGCTTCGGCCGACCCGTATCTGGAGGGTCTGTTAGCAAACCCGAGAACGTCGGAGGACGGCACCGCTTTCCCTCGGCTCTACGGCGTGCAAACCCGGTTTTTCGACGACTTCTTCAACTGCGCTGATGAGGCTGGCATACGACAGGCGGTGATCGTCGCCGCCGGTCTGGACTGCCGCGCTTATCGCCTTGACTGGCAGCCCGGGACAACGGTTTTCGAGATCGATGTGCCGAAGGTCCTGGAATTCAAAGCACGGGTGCTAAGTGAGCGGGGTGCTGTACCCAAAGCTCACCGGGTGGCGGTGCCAGCAGATCTGCGTACGGACTGGCCCACGCCGCTGACAGCGGCCGGGTTCGATCCGCAACGACCCAGCGCCTGGTCGGTCGAGGGACTACTGCCCTACCTGACCGGCGATGCGCAATATGCTCTGTTCGCCCGGATCGATGAGTTGTGTGCGCCTGGCAGCCGAGTTGCCTTGGGCGCCTTAGGGTCCCGGTTGGATCACGAGCAGCTCGCCGCGCTGGAAACCGCACACCCGGGGGTCAATATGTCTGGTGACGTGAATTTCTCCGCGCTCACCTACGACGACAAGACCGATCCCGTGGAGTGGCTAGTTGAGCATGGATGGGCCGTCGACCCCGTCCGCAGCACCCTCGAGCTGCAGGTCGGCTACGGACTGACACCGCCGGACGTGGACGTAAAGATCGACAGTTTCATGCGCTCCCAGTACATCACGGCTGTCAGGGCGTAAGCAGAACCTTAGCTCCTCACCCGAGCGCGCCCTCGCGGTTGCATAGCCCTTGGCCGCTTCGTCCAACGGCAGGGTGGTAGTGAAGATGCCATCGACATCGAGTCGGCCCGACTGCAGCAACGGGATCAGTTCCGGCCAGGTTCGTTGTACCGGTGCCATGGTCATTCGCAGCGTGATGCTTCGCAACAGGCACGTCAGTGCGGGCACGGGAAACGGCTGAAGATCGTGCACGCCGACAACCGAGACGGTGCCGCCAGGGCGCACCGCATTGAGCGCGTCGCTCATCGAGGCGTCGGTGCCGACGGCGTCAATCACCGAGTCTGCGCCGCGACCCCGCGTCGCGGCCAGAATCGTCTCGGCCGCCGGTGACGGTATCGGCGTAGCACCCCAGGTGGCCGCGCGTTGCAAGCGTCCCTTTACTCGGTCGACAGCGAAAACCGTTGCGGCACCGTGTATGAAGGCGCTGCGCAGCGCGCAGAGGCCGACGGCTCCCAGGCCGATGACCGCCACGGCGGAGCCGAATGAAATATCGGCTCGTTGGGCTGCCGCCCAACCGGTGGCGAGGTTGTCCGTGAGCAGCAGTGCCTGCTCGGTGGTGATACCTTCGGGGATCTTGAGCACCTGGAAATCGGCGGCCGGCACCGCCAGCAGATCGGCCTGTGCGCCGCCAAGCACGCCGGCGCCGAAGATCATCGGGCCGGAGAAGCACATGACTGGATCATGGGTTTCGCATCCCGGGCAGACGCCGCAGCCGGCCACTGAAGACACCATGACCAGGTCGCCAACTCCGACGGTGCGCACCTGTGGCCCGGCCTCGACGATGGTGCCTACCGCCTCGTGACCGAGGGCCACCGGCTCGGTGAACGGATATTCGCCTTCGTAGAAATGCAGATCGGATCCGCAGATGCCGGCGGCGGTCACGGCGACAACCACTCCGTCAGGCCCGGGCAGTGCCGGGTCGGGCTGGGTGTTGACTCTGACGCTGCCGGCCCCGTCGATGACTACCGCACGCATGCTGGCTTACTCACTTTCTTTGTGGCAGAACGAATTGAGACCCATGAGGTTCGCGTACCTGCCTGGCACCGGTCTCGGGCGTTTGAACGTGGTGAACGGCGGGCCGGCAATTCCGAGACTCGGCATAGCGTAATTCGCAGCACTAGGCTACCGGCGGGGCCCCAGCGGATCAAGGTCCATCGCCCCGGGGCCGATTGAGGGTTGATCAGGGAGTAGGTCTGCTGCACGGTCACGGTTGGGTGATCGATCGCGTGGTGGAACAGAGTGGTCGCCTGGTCGTGGTTGTCGGACACTTTGGCGCCCGCACGGACCTTGGCGACTAGTTTCTGTGGCGGGTAGACGTAGGTGGCCAGTTTGGACTGCAGCTGCCAAGCCTTCGTTGCGTAACAGCAGTTCTGCGGCGGGGTCGTCGCGGTGGTAGCCGACCGCGGTGCACACCATCGCCCAGTACTTCTGCTCGGTGGGACAGCCGTCGTTGTTGCTGGCCGGCCATGCGCGGGTGAAGGTGACCTTAGACCGCCTCGTCAGCTTCGCCGGGGTGCGCGCCGAAACCCGACCGGAACCTGGGCTGTTGGCCACCTTACCAAGACGGGTACTAAACTAGAACACGTTTCAGTTCTATTTGCGTCCGCTAGCATTCCAGGAGCAGGCATGCACACTGCCATTTGCGACGAGCTCGGTATCGAGTTTCCTATTTTTGCCTTCACTCACTGCCGCGATGTGGTGGTCGCCGTCAGCAAAGCTGGTGGTTTTGGTGTGCTCGGAGCAGTTGGGTTCACGCCGGAGCAGCTGGAGATCGAGCTCAACTGGATCGATGAACACATCGGCGACCACCCCTACGGGGTCGACATCGTGATCCCGAACAAGTACGAGGGCATGGACTCCCAGCTGTCGGCGGATGAGCTCGCCAAGACGCTGCGGTCGATGGTCCCGCAGGAGCATCTGGACTTCGCCCGCAAGATCCTCGCCGATCATGGTGTCCCGGTCGAGGACGCCGACGAGGACAGTCTGCAGCTGCTCGGTTGGACCGAGGCGACGGCCACCCCACAGGTCGACGCGGCGCTGAAGCACCCCAAGATGACGATGGTCGCCAACGCGCTTGGCACCCCCCCAGCGGACATGATCAAGCACATCCACGACTCGGGTCGCAAGGTGGCCGCATTGTGCGGCTCACCCTCGCAGGCCCGCAAGCACGCCGATGCGGGCGTCGACATCATCATCGCCCAGGGCGGCGAGGCCGGCGGGCACTGTGGCGAGGTGGGCTCCATTGTGTTGTGGCCTCAGGTCGTCAAGGAGGTAGCGCCGGTTCCGGTGTTGGCGGCGGGTGGCATCGGCAGCGGTCAGCAGATCGCTGCAGCGTTGGCGCTGGGGACCCAAGGGGCATGGACCGGTTCGCAGTGGCTGATGGTCGAGGAAGCCGCAAACACCGCGGTTCAACAGGCCGCATACGTCAAGGCGACCAGCCGCGACACCGTGCGCAGTCGTTCCTTCACGGGTAAGCCGGCCCGGATGCTGCGCAACGACTGGACTGAGGCCTGGGAGCAACCGGAGAGCCCGAAGCCGCTCGGTATGCCGTTGCAATACATGGTCTCCGGCATGGCCGTCAAAGCCACACATAAATACCCGAACGAGACCGTCGACGTCGCGTTCAACCCGGTGGGGCAGGTTGTTGGGCAGTTCACCAAGGTGGAAAAGACGGCTACCGTTATCGAACGCTGGGTGCAGGAGTACCTCGAGGCGACCGCCCGGTTGGACGCACTCAATGCTGCCGCGTCCGTTTGACAACGGACGACAAGCGCGCGCCGACTAGTCTCGACTAACCTTCGTCGTCCGTCTTGCCGGTGAACACTTCTTTCGTTCTGTCGACCGCGTGGGTGGCGATGTCGATGGAGTCCTTGACGATGCCGCTGGCCCCGCCAGCGATGTCGCCGCGGATGATGTGGCCGGCGTTTTCCACGATGTCCGAGGCCTTCTCGACGGCATTGGCCGCAATGTCCCGGACAGCGTCGACCGCATCTTTGGGATTGAAGCTCATCGGAGTCTCCTATTCGTTGGCGGATCGGTAGTCGACCAGCGTGCGCCAGTAGGCTTCCGGTATTTCGGCGCCGGAACGCAACACCCGGGCCAGTCCGACTGCCATCGCGATTCCGAGCAGTCCGAGCCATAGTCCCGCCAGTCCGATGATCCACCACAGCACCGCGGTGATGGTCGGCCATGGCGAAAGCACCGCCAGCACTGGCGCGAAGAAGAAGCCTGCCCCGATATACCATGCCGAGCCGGCACGGTCAGACGTAAGCACGAAGCGCAGCCACCGTGGGATCGGTGATTCGGTGGGCCGGCCTTCGCACATGATCATGAGAAACGCCCACCGGTTATGGCTCCGGAGGGAAGAACCCGGCCCCGGTAAACCATCCCGGCTGCCATCCACGGGCTCCCAGACACAGCATCGGCAACCCATCCGGAGACTGCGCGGCCGCCTGCGGCTTCGGACACGGCGCACCGACCTGCTGGACGCCGTATAGCGGGTAGGAGATCACCCAGTAGCCGGTTTCGGCCGGCGGGAACTGGTTAGGAGGCGGAAAATGACAGGCTTCGGCCTGACCGGAGGGGCCTCGTCCAAAAATGAAGCGCTCCCAGCTGGAGCATGGGGCGCCCAGCGAAGCGTCATAGTTCATCCCCGGCACATCGCCGTCATAACGCTGCGGGTCTGCGCCCGCGACTGGCGCCCCACCGATCGCGGCACCCGTGATCGCAGCGGTGGTGACCAGTTCGCGAATCATGTTGCACCCCTCCAACGGCACCGGCGAGCCTCACCAAGCATAACGATTGTGTCGTGGCCCACAAGACGCGGCGGGAGGGGCGGGCAGGCAGGTCGTCTGAATACAGTCGTGGCGTGAGCGACGCGGTGTGGACTCTTGATGCTTCCGACGGCGAGCTGGTACTTCGCACCGGAGTCGTTGGCAGAGCCGCGCGCTTGGGTCATCGCCTGACCATCGCGATGACACGGTGGCAGGCCCTGGTGAACTGGTCCGGCACCGATCCCGTCGCCGGCGAGCTTGTGGCTGAGGTGGATTCCTTCGAGGTGATGCGCGGTGAGGGTGGCGTGAAGGGGCTGTCCGAGCCTGAGAAAGCTCTGGTGCGGGCGAACGCGCTGAAAACGCTCAACGCCAGCCGCTTCCCCCATATTCGCTTTACCACGGAAGCCATTGCCCAGACCGGGAATGGGTACCGCCTGACCGGGAAACTGCACATCCGGGGAAAGTCGCGAGAACACGTCATCGACTTGCACACAGAGGATCTTGGTGCTGCGTGGCGCATCTCTGCCGACACCACGGTTCGCCAGTCCAACTACGGCGTCAAACCCTACTCGCTGTTGATGGGTTCAATACGGGTCGCCGACGAAGTGAGCGTGGCATTCACCGCGGTTCGGGCAAAGGACGATTGATCCCACAAGCGGTGGACTTCGAAGGCTGTATATCGCTGGCCGAGCCGAAAGGATCCCGATGCCGCGCACCAACAACGACGCGTGGGACCTGGCAACTAGCGTCGGAGCAACGGCGACGATGGTGGCTGCCGCCCGCGCGGTGGCCACCAGGGCCGATAACCCGCTGATCGATGATCCGTTCGCCGAACCACTGGTGAGAGCCGTGGGGATTGACTTCTTCACTCGCTGGGCCGCCGGAAACATCAAGGCGACCGACGTCGACGACCCCGACGGCACGTGGGGACTGCAGCGATTGGCCGACCTGTTGGCCGCCCGGACGCGGTACTTCGATGCGTTTTTCCGTGACGCGACGTCTGCGGGGATTCGGCAGGCTGTCATCCTGGCCTCAGGTCTTGACGCGCGCGCATACCGATGACGACACTTGCTGATCTGGATGCCACTGCAACAGCTGACCTCGCGTGGTTCCCGTCGACCTCAGACGTGACTGGCCGACCCCGTTGCGCCAAGCGGGCTTTGACCCCAACCAACCCAGTGCCTGGCTCGCCGAGGGCCTGCTGGCATTCCTGCCGCCCGACGCTCAGGATCGCTTGCTGGACAACATCACCGCGCTCAGCGCGCCGGGGAGTCGGTAGATGACGATGGCGGACCGGCATCCGACCTCCTTGACACCGCTTCGCAGCGCTGGAGCGTCCACGGGTTCGACATAGAAATCACCCAACCTGCTATACAGCGACGGCGAGCGCAACGACGTTGCCACGTACCTGGATAGCCACGGCTGGCAATCTGTACCGACCCCTCTCAGTAAATTGTTGGCCGACAATGGATTACCAGTGCCGCCGTCATCGCCCGGAAAGCTGCCTACAGCCCAAGGCTATTACTGCACGTCGATCCGGTGTCCGTAGCGCACGACGATGGCTTCGCCCATGCGCGGCAGATGAGAGACAATGGGCCTGGCTCGTGGATCGAGCCGACGCGCATGTAAAGGAGCCGTCGATCATGCAACCTGACGCCTATCCAGTCCGGGTCCGGGGTGACCTCGATCCTGCGTTGTCACGTTGGCAGTGGCTAGTCAAGTGGTTTTTGGCCATCCCGCACTACATTGTCTTGTTCTTCTTGCACGTTGCCGCCGTGGTGGTCACCGTGATCGCGTTCTTTGCCATCCTGTTCACGGGCAGATATCCCCGGACGCTGTTCGACTTCAATGTCGGCGTCATGCGGTGGCGCTGGCGGGTTGCCTTCTATGCGCTGTCGGCGCTGGGAACCGACCGGTACCCGCCCTTCAGCCTGCAGACAAAGGCGGAGTATCCGGCTGACTTGGAGGTTGACTATCCGGAGCGGTTGAGCCGCGGCCTGGTGCTGATTAAGTGGTGGCTACTTGCTATCCCCCACTACCTGATCCTGGCGGTCTTCCTCTCCAGCGGTTGGCGAGTCTTCCTGATCGACCCCCACGACCGCGTCGGCATAATGTGGCCTTCGCTACTGGTGATCCTGCTGCTCGTCGCCGTGGTGGCGCTCCTGTTCACCGGCCGGTACCCCATAGGGCTATACAACCTGTAAACCGGTGGGCGTTGCGGGTCCGCGCATACACCACGCTGATGCGCGACGAGTACCCACCGCTTCGCCTCGACATGGGTCCGCGCGAACAGGTTTCGCAACCGGCTACGGCGGCCTCCGACTACTCAGCTGGGGGTGCCGAGTCACCGTAAGCGCCGGGTATGTGCTCTAGCACTCGAGTGATCGGCTGGCTGTCATTCCGATCCTGTTGCGGCGCAGAAGCATTCGGTTGCTCCTCAGGCGGGTTCGGCTCCGTGAGCGCTTCGCCGGAGGTGACGCGAGCGGGTGGTTCGTGCTGCGCAGCCGGCCGGGGTGCCCGAGCAGGGACTGGTGGCGTGACCGTCGGCGGAGGCGGCACCGCCGGCGCCACGGCCTTTGCGATACGTGGCGTCGGCTTGTGCGCTCCGTGCTTCGCCGTCCCGGTATCGTTGTGCGGAGCCAGCTGGATGCCCACCGCTAGGGACAGCGAAGCCACGAAGGTCACGGCCGCGGCGGCCAACGCTGCCGCCGCCCCGGCGTAGTGCCGGGATCGCCTGGGCGCGACCGTTGGTTGGCTGACGCTGTCGGCCACTAGCTGCGCATCGGTGAACTCGGTGCTCTGGGCCGCCGCCAGGGCCGCACCCCGCGCGACCGTAACCTGCGCCATCGTTTGCGCAAAGACCGGCACCGGCAGGACCCTTTCGAGCTGCCACGAGAATTCGCTGACCTCGCTATCCGAGCCGACCACGACCACGCCGGCCGGGCGCCAGGCATCGCGACCAAACATGCCGGTCAGCCAGGAGGTCAGTCCTGATAATCCGCGGCACACATGCTTGACGGCGATCTGCGTCTTTCCGTCGTGGGTGTCGACCATGACGACGGTCGCCGACTCATGCTCAAGAACGCATACCGCGATTTGCTCGTAGCCGATAACGGGTGCGATAGCCTGCGCCAGTGTCTCGATGGCACGTAGCCGCCGAACCGGCACCACATTGTCGAAACCTGCACCGGTCAGCGACTCTACCAGCAGCGCCGCCTGAGCCGAAGCTTCGGCGTTCCAGGTCACTCCGATGACGCGCAACCGATGATCGCCTGCAGCGGCCACTTCATGGGCGAGCAGAACTTCCGCCGCCAGCTGCTCTGCGGTATGTATGGCCTGCGCGTTACGACCGCTATGTAGCTCCAATTCGTTGCGGTCCAAGATGGCGCCGTCTGCGCCGTGTCCTTCAGCGAGGACCCACCCCAGGGTGGTAGGCGTTATCGAGAGCCCAAGTACCGTGTCCAAATTCTCGCACCTCAATCGTTCCCGGAACCTCCGATGCCCTCAGCCCGCACCATCGCACGCCACAAACCCCAGTGCGGTGTTACGCGGACGCCGGAACAGACCGGGATAGCGTGGTCTTCGTCGGCTTGCTTCGAGCGAGCCTACGCGGTGAACGCAAGTTCGGCCTCCCTGGGGGAGCACAGCCGGTAGCCCCGGGCCGCGATTCTGAGAAATCCGCGATAGATCCATACCGCCATACCGTTTGTGAGCCCCCTAAGCACACTTGCTCTGTCCGCGGCGGTAACCGATACGGAAATGAGACGACTTTGCGCCCGAATCGACATTTGGCCTCCACACACGGTATGTTCTGGCCCGAGCACACGACGACATACAGGACAAAGGGGCACAAGTATGACAGACGTGAGCCGAAAGATTCGAGCTTGGGGACGCCGATTGATGATCGGCACGGCAGCGGCTGTAGTCCTTCCGGGCCTGGTGGGGCTTGCCGGCGGAGCGGCAACCGCGGGCGCGTTCTCCCGGCCGGGGCTGCCGGTCGAGTACCTGCAGGTGCCGTCGCCGTCGATGGGCCGCGACATCAAGGTTCAGTTCCAGAGCGGTGGGAACAACTCACCTGCGGTTTATCTGCTCGACGGCCTGCGCGCCCAAGACGACTACAACGGCTGGGATATCAACACCCCGGCGTTCGAGTGGTACTACCAGTCGGGACTGTCGATAGTCATGCCGGTCGGCGGGCAGTCCAGCTTCTACAGCGACTGGTACAGCCCGGCCTGCGGTAAGGCTGGCTGCCAGACTTACAAGTGGGAAACCTTCCTGACCAGCGAGCTGCCGCAATGGTTGTCCGCCAACAGGGCCGTGAAGCCCACCGGCAGCGCTGCAATCGGCTTGTCGATGGCCGGCTCGTCGGCAATGATCTTGGCCGCCTACCACCCCCAGCAGTTCATCTACGCCGGCTCGCTGTCGGCCCTGCTGGACCCCTCTCAGGGGATGGGGCCTAGCCTGATCGGCCTCGCGATGGGTGACGCCGGCGGTTACAAGGCCGCAGACATGTGGGGTCCCTCGAGTGACCCGGCATGGGAGCGCAACGACCCTACGCAGCAGATCCCCAAGCTGGTCGCAAACAACACCCGGCTATGGGTTTATTGCGGGAACGGCACCCCGAACGAGTTGGGCGGTGCCAACATACCCGCCGAGTTCTTGGAGAACTTCGTTCGTAGCAGCAACCTGAAGTTCCAGGATGCGTACAACGCCGCGGGCGGGCACAACGCCGTGTTCAACTTCCCGCCCAACGGCACGCACAGCTGGGAGTACTGGGGCGCTCAGCTCAACGCCATGAAGGGTGACCTGCAGAGTTCGTTAGGCGCCGGCTGACGGGATCAACCGAAGGGTTGCTTACCCGTCCACGTGAGATATACCTCGCGACCGCCGTCTCGATCGGCATCCTGTTGTCGCTGATTGCACCACTAGGCCCCCCGCTGGCGCGAGCCGACGGCACCAGCCAGTTAGCCGAGTTGGTCGACGCCGCCGCTGAGCGGTTGGAGGTCGCCGACCCGGTGGCAGCCTTCAAGTGGCGTGCTCAGCTGCCCATTGAGGATTCCGGCCGAGTCGAACAGCAACTCGCAAAGTTGGGCGAAGATGCCCGCTCGCAGCACATCGACCCCGACTACGTCACCCGCGTCTTCGACGACCAGATTCGCGCCACCGAGGCAATCGAGTACAGCCGGTTCTCGGACTGGAAGCTCAACCCGGCCAGCGCGCCCCCGGAGCCGCCGGATCTATCGGCATCGCGATCGGCGATCGACTCCCTGAATAATCGGATGCTGTCGCAGATTTGGAGTCACTGGAGTTTGCTGTCCGCGCCGTCCTGCGCCGCCCAACTCGACCGCGCCAAACGCGACATAGTGCGGTCCCGCCACCTCGATAGCCTCTATCAACGGGCCCTGACGACAGCAACACAGTCGTATTGCCAGGCCCTACCGCCGGCCTGATCAATCCGGTTGTGCATCCTTTGCCGGCCGACCACGGCCGGTCGCGGTGCAATAGACACCCGATCTCACCACTCTCTCTAATCGGTAACGCTTCGGCCACTTCCGGCGATATGTCGAGCATGACAAGAATCGCCAAGCCGCTCATCAAGTCCGCCATGGCCGCAGGACTCGTCACGGCATCCATGTCGCTCTCCACCGCCGTTGCCCACGCCGGTCCCAGCCCGAACTGGGACGCCGTCGCGCAGTGCGAATCCGGGGGCAACTGGGCGGCCAACACCGGAAACGGCAAATACGGCGGACTGCAGTTCAAGCCGGCCACCTGGGCCGCATTCGGCGGTGTCGGCAACCCAGCAGCTGCCTCTCGGGAACAACAAATCGCAGTTGCCAATCGGGTTCTCGCCGAACAGGGATTGGACGCGTGGCCGACGTGCGGCGCCGCCTCTGGCCTTCCGATCGCACTGTGGTCGAAACCCGCGCAGGGCATCAAGCAAATCATCAACGAGATCATTTGGGCAGGCATTCAGGCAAGTATTCCGCGCTGACGGTTGGCGGCGTGTGCGGTCTATGACCAGGTCGACGTATGTGTTTGGATCAGGTCATGGAAGGTTCGGCCACAGTTCACATGGCAGCGCCGCCGGACAAGATCTGGACATTGATCGCGGATGTCCGCAATACCGGCCGGTTCTCGCCGGAAACCTTCGAGGCCGAGTGGCTTGACGGTGCCACCGGCCCCGCGCTTGGCGCTCGATTCCGCGGGCATGTCCGGCGCAACGGGATCGGGCCGGTCTACTGGACGGTATGCGAACCGGGCCGTGAGTTCGGGTTTGCTGTGCTGCTCGGCGACAGACCGGTGAACAATTGGCATTATCGTTTGACGCCCACCGCCGACGGCACCGAGGTCACTGAGTCGTTTCGGCTCCCCCCGTCCGTGTTGACCACCGTGTACTACCGGGTGTTCGGGGGCTGGCTGCGTCAGCGCCGCAACATCCGAGACATGACCAAGACGTTGCAGCGCATCAAAGATCTGGTTGAAGCAGGCTGAGGGCGGTTCGGCTATTCCGGATTCCGCATGAAAGCGATATTCATCACCGGCGCCGGCAGTGGAATGGGCCGCGAGGGTGCAACGCTTTTCCACGCCAACGGCTGGCGAGTAGGTGCGATAGACCGCAATGAGGATGGGCTGGCTGCCCTGCGCGTACAGCTTGGTGCCGAACGGCTGTGGGCCCGCGCCGTCGACGTTACGGACAAGGCGGCCCTTGAGGGTGCGCTCGCTGATTTCTGCGCCGGCAATGTCGGCGGCGGTCTCGACATGATGTGGAACAACGCCGGCATCGGCGAAGGCGGTTGGTTCGAGGACGTGCCGTACGAGGCCGCCGTGCGCGTCGTCGACGTGAACTTCAAGGCGGTGCTCACTGGCGCCTACGCCGCACTGCCTTACCTCAAGAAAGCACCGGGAAGTCTGATGTTCTCGACGTCGTCGTCCTCGGGCACCTATGGCATGCCGCGTATCGCGGTCTACTCGGCGACCAAACACGCCGTCAAGGGGTTGACCGAGGCGTTGAGCGTTGAGTGGCAGCGTCATGGGGTTCGCGTCGCCGACGTGCTGCCCGGTCTGATCGACACCGCTATCCTCACCTCGACGCGCCAGCATTCCGACGAGGGCCCCTACACGATCTCCGCGGAGCAGATCCGCGCTGCCGCGCCCAAGAAGGGCATGTTCCGGCTGATGCCCTCGTCCAGCGTCGCCGAGGCAGCCTGGCGGGCCTACCAGCACCCCACACGGTTGCATTGGTATGTGCCCCGAAGCATTCGCTGGATTGATCGGCTCAAGGGCGTCAGTCCGGAGTTCGTCCGACGTCACATTGCCAAGTCCCTGGCCACGTTGGAGCCAAAACGGAAGTAATGTCCCGAGCACAATGCTCAGGCCCGAATGGAGGTGGCTGGTGTGCAATCGGTTGGTCACAGTGACCGGAGTTGCAATGGTCGTCGCGGCTGGTCTCTCCGCGTGCGGGCAAGCTCAGACGGTACCCCGAAAAGCCGCACGCCTGACTATTGACGGCGTCACTCACACGACACGTCCCGCAACATGCAGCCAGGAGCACTCCTACCGGACCATCGACATCCGCAACCACGACAGCACCGTCCAAGCCGTGGTATTGCTCAGCGGTGACAGGGTAATCCCGCAGTGGGTGAAGATCCGTAACGTCGACGGGTTCAACGGCAGCTTCTGGCACGGCGGGGTGGGCAACGCCCGCGCCGACCGCGCCCGCAACACATACACAGTTGCCGGCAGTGCCTACGGCATCAGCAGCAAAAAACCCAACACGGTGGTGTCAACAGACTTCAACATCCTCGCCGAATGTTGAATTGCGGGTTCTAGTCTTGAAGAAAAGCCACTCGATCGACGGAGGCGCGGTGAAGGACAAGCTGCACTGGTTGGCGATGCACGGGGTGATCCGCGGCATTGCGGCAATCGGGATTCGGCGTGGCGACTTGCAGGCCCGGCTGATCGCGGATCCGGCCGTCGCCACCGATCCGGTGCCCTTTTACGACGAAGTCCGGTCCCACGGCGCCCTGGTGCGCAACCGCGCCAACTACCTGACCGTCGACCATCGGCTCGCCCATGACCTGCTGCGATCGGACGACTTCCGCGTCGTCTCCTTCGGCGAGAATCTGCCACCACCGCTGCGCTGGCTGGAGCGGCGGACCCGCGGCGATCAACTTCACCCCCTGCGAGAACCTTCGCTGCTGGCCGTCGAGCCGCCCGATCACACTCGCTACCGCAAAACGGTGTCGGCGGTGTTCACCTCACGGGCGGTCAGCGCGCTACGCGATCTGGTCGAACAGACCGCGATCAATCTCTTGGATCGGTTCGCTGAGCAGCCCGGGATTGTGGACGTCGTAGGACGCTATTGCTCGCAACTGCCGATCGTGGTCATCAGCGAAATTTTGGGCGTGCCCGAGCATGACAGGCCGCGCGTCCTGGAATTTGGTGAGTTGGCAGCGCCGAGTCTAGACATCGGGATTCCGTGGCGGCAGTACCTGCGTGTGCAGCAGGGGATACGAGGATTCGACTGCTGGCTGGAAGGGCATCTGCAGCAGTTGCGGCACGCTCCGGGTGACGACCTGATGAGTCAGTTGATCCAGATCGCCGAAAGCGGGGACAACGAGACACAGCTCGACGAGACCGAACTTCGGGCGATCGCCGGACTGGTTTTGGTCGCCGGATTCGAAACCACAGTGAACCTGTTAGGCAACGGGATTCGCATGTTGTTGGATACCCCCGAACATCTGGCCACACTGCGCCAACATCCGGAGCTGTGGCCGAATACGGTTGAAGAAATCCTGCGGCTGGATTCGCCGGTTCAGCTCACCGCCCGGGTGGCTTGCCGTGACGTCGAGGTGGCTGGTGTGCGAATCAAACGCGGCGAAGTCGTGGTGATCTACCTAGCAGCCGCCAACCGCGATCCCGCTGTGTTCCCGGATCCGCACCGCTTTGACATCGAACGCCCCAATGCCGGACGACATCTTGCGTTCTCTACCGGCCGCCACTTCTGCCTGGGGGCCGCCCTGGCCCGCGCCGAAGGCGAGGTCGGGCTGAGAACGTTCTTCGACCGCTTCCCCGATGTGCGGGCCGCGGGTGCCGGAAGTCGGCGTGACACGCGGGTGCTGCGCGGTTGGTCGACGCTGCCGGTGACACTGGGTCCGGCACGGTCCATGGTTAGCCCGTGACGGGGCCACACTTGCGCCACCTGAAAGCTACCGATCGCCAAGGCGATAGATGCGTGCGGCAGTGCCATGGGCAATTAGGTCGACCACCCGCAGGGCATCGGTCTCGCACCAGTCGTCGCGCTCGACAAAGCCACGCAGAACACGCTGAATTCCACTGCGCCACAACGTTGCACCGAGAAAGTGCAGTTCCGCGGGGCCGAATCCGTCCGACGAGTACACGATCTTGCGGAAGGGGGCAAGCTCCAGTAGTCGGCCGATGAAGGCCGGCGACCGGGCCCCCAGGTAGTGCACACTCAACCCGCCGTCAAGATAGACGTTGTTGAAGGCTTGTGCCAGATAACCGGCTTCTCGTTCGTAGGGATAGCAGTGCAGCAACACGATTGGGGTATTGCCGGACTGCCGCAGGAAGTCGAGCAGATACAGCGGATTGGCCTTGTGCAGATCAGCGTCCCGGTCGCCAAATCCGACGTGGAACTGCAGCGGCTTGCCCAGGCGCAACGCCTGATGCAACCCGAAGCGCAGCAGAACCCGATCCTGTAATCGGACACCGCCACGGTCGCGCCAGCGCTTGGCGGCCTCGGCGACCTGCGCCGCGGGTGGCTCGGTCAGATCACCGTCGAATCCACCTCGATAGGCCAGGATGGACTTGGTTGCCACCGCTGTGGCTGCGCGCCGGCGCAGTATCTCGTTGAACGCCGAGGCGTAGTCGCCGGATGCCTGCACGGCCTGTTCGGCCACCTGTTCAAGACGAACCACCTCGTGAGCGTGGCTGCCCGACAGTTCGCCGAGGCCGGCGACGCTTGCCATTCCGGACACGTCGTAGCCGATTCCGGTCTCCACCAGCCAGTCGGTTACCCCGGCGGCCTGCAGAAATCTGCGAGCCAATTCAGCTTCACTGAATTGACTGCGGCGATCCCAATAAGTCTGCGGATCAACGTGCCTAGGCAATCCAAGGATGGGAGCGCAGTGGTTGCGCACGGCGAACCCGAGTTGTGAGTCGAATCCCGAGTCGAAGTCTGCCAGGGGTTCGGTGTTGGCCTCATTGAGCGCGTTCTCGAACCGCCGCCGGTTCCCCTCGGTCAGCCAGCATCCGTGGACGTGCTGATCGATCAACGGCACTTCGGCCGTGTGCCGCGTCAGGTCCGAACCGGCGGAGTCGGCCATCGTTACACACTCCAAGCCATCCGGAACTTGTCGGCCAGCTGCGCAGGATCGAGGTCACCGTAGCGCTCATGCTCTAACTGGCGTACCGCGACCACGGCATCTACCACGGGATCGCCAAGGATGCACCGAAGCAGTTTCGAACTATCCAGTACAGCAATTGCATCCGCCTGATCGGCAGCAAGTCGCAGAATGCCGGCACGGTCACGATCCACGTCAGACAGCTGTGTCGGGTCTACGGTCGTTTCCGACGGCAACACCGCCTTGGTCTTCATGCCGTCGAGTGCCAGTCCGAGGATCGCCGCCGACGCGAGATACGGGTTGGCCGACGGGTCGACGACCTTCACCTCCACGTTCCCGCCGTACGCGCTGCCAGCCCCGCCCTTGACGAATCGCACCGCCGCTTCCCGGTTTTCGGTACCCCAGCATGCATAGATTCCGGCCCAGTTACCGGGTCGCATTCGCAGACCGGACACGATCGATCCGCACAGGATGCCTTGGGCGTCCGGTAGTCCGCGAAGCACTCCTGCCACCGCGGCCTCCCCGGCCGAGGTCATGCCAGCTGCTCCAGTCCCACCGGAGAACAGCATCCCTTCCGACATAGTCAGCGAGAAGTGTTGGTGGGCACCGGATCCGATACTTCCGGCGAAGGGCGCTGGCGATAGGCTCACGCGTAACCCGTGCCGGCGGGCGGTACGGCCGATGATGAGGCGGGTCAGCACCAGCTGATCGGCGGCCGCGACCGGCGGCTGCGGCGCTAACGAGATCTCGAATTGGTTGGCACCGTATTCGGGATGGAACTGCTCGATAGCGATGCCTGCTGCCGTTGCCGCGGCGTTGACATCGCGGACGAACGCCTCGTGCTCGAGCACCCCGGCGACACCGTACTGCGCCCACAGCGTCGAAGGCAGCCGCTGGCCGTCCGCGTCGACCAAGAGGAATTCGACTTCGTGGCCGATTACCGCGTCGATGCCGGCATCAGCAAGCGCGGCCTCGATCCGGCTCAGTGTTCCTCGGCTGCAGGCGGGGACCGGTGTGCCGTCCTGCTCGAAGAACCCGGCGGGCGCCCACGCCAACCCGTCGCCGATGATGCGCAAGGCGGACAGATCGATGCGGAGACGTTGATCGCCGACCACACTGATGTCTGCGGTGAATGCAATACTGCATTGGTCGATACAGAAGGTATGCCACACCGGACTGGCGCCGAGGCCAGGATTGGCGAATGTGTTGGTCCGGCGTATCGGCACGGTCTTGGCCTGGGTGAGTCCGGCGGGGTTCACGACGGTGCCGATGACGGTGTCGACGCCCTCTGCCTCCAATTGGGCGATCGCGGCCGCGGCAAGCGGTGTGGCTGTCATGGCAGTCATTCTGCAGCGCGGATCAGCTCGCGCGGCTACGCGCGGCAAGCATCGCTACGTTGTAGCCGCGAGTTGGCGTGATTCCGACAGGTCGCCCAGATCTTCATACCAGTCTCGTTGAACGAGCACCGCGTCGGTGACGTGCTGCAGAGCGGCTTCGAATTGGTGGTCTGGCTGTCGCTTCAAGCCGGGCGCCACGGCCAAGTGGTCGAGCAGCCACTGACGGATCAAAACTGCGAGGGAGTCGACCTGACGGTGCCCGGACGGGGTTAGCGTCAAGATGTCGCCGTCGCGTGCCGCGTAGCCGGTCTGGACCAGACGGTCGAAGACGGGTTCAAAGACCTGATAGGGCACGTGCAGGTGTCTACCGATATCGGTCAGCCGTACTGCCTCGAACAGCCGCTGGTATTGATAGATCCGCAGAAGGGCCCACAGCTCGGCGACGCCGAGTCCGCAACCGGGTTGTGTCGCAATATCGCGCAGTCGCACCCCGTTCGGCAGCATACGCCGAACCGCGATTTCCAACACATCCTCCGGCGATTCGGCTCTGGGCACACCGAACCCGTCGCCGAGGTCGTCGGCGTCATCGTGGATGTCGGTGAGCGGTACCTCTCGCAGCAACAGCGCCAGGATGAAACCGACCACCGTGACCGAGACCGCGCAAAGGAACACCTGGGTGAGCGACTCGGCATATGCCCGCACGATCGGGGCGGCCATGCTCTGGGGCAGCTGATGCAAGACAGCCGGAGATGGCACTGCCGGGACAGGCACGGCGCCCGACGTCAGCGCGGAACCGAGTCTTCGGTCCAGGAAGTTTACGAACAACGCACCGAATGTTGCGGTACCAAACGAGGCGCCGACCACCCGGAAGAAGGTCACACCCGATGTTGCGACGCCGAGGTCTTCGAAAGACGACGTGTTCTGCACGATGAGAACGAGCACCTGCATGGACAATCCGATGCCGGCACCTAGGACGACCAGGTACAGCGATTGCAGCAGCGGTGGCGTCCACTCGTCCATCTGCGACATCAGCAGGAACGCAACCGCCATCAGCGCCATCCCCGCGACCGGGAAGATCTTGTAGCGGCCCGTCCGGCCGACCAGGACACCCGTCCCGGTCGAGGCGATCAGCAGGCCGATCACCATCGGCAACGTGCGCAGACCTGACGCGGTCGCCGACGCGCCGTCCACGTACCCCAGATAGATCGGTACGAAGGTCAGTGCACCCAGCATCGCGAATCCGACCACGAAGGACAGGACGCAGCACACGGCAAATACTGGGCTGCCAAACAGCCTGGGCGGCAGGATGGCCGCAGCGGCGCGGCCCTCCAGCCACACGAAGAAACCCAGCGCCACTGCGGCCCCGATCAACAGCCCGACAATGGTCGCTGAGCCCCAGGCGTAGGTGGTTCCGCCCCAACTTGTGGCCATGATCAAAGCGGTCGTGGCCACAGCGATGACCAGGATCCCAAGGTAGTCGATGACCGGTTTGGGCGGTCGGGCCAACGCAGGGACGGCGGTTGCCGCCACTGTCAGCACCGCGATCGAAACCGGCACGTTGATCCAAAACGCCCACCGCCAGCTCAGATAGTCGGTGAGCCAGCCCCCCAGCAGCGGACCGGTGACCGTGTTGACACCGAACACCGCACCTAAGACGCCCTGGTAGCGGCCACGGTCCCGCAGTGGGACCACCTCAGCGGCCAGCGCGTAGGCGGTGACGGAAATCGCACCGGCACCGACGCCCTGCAGTGCGCGAGAGATCGCCAGCATGGTCATCGTCTGCGATAACCCGCACAGCACAGAGCCAACGACGAAGACCACGACGGAGCCTAGCAGCACCCTGTTGCGGCCGAGCAGATCACCGAGCTTGCCAGCCACCACAACCACGACAGTTCCCCCCAGCAGATAGCTGGTGACCGCCCACGACTGGTCAACGGTGCTGCCCAGCTCGGCGACGATCGTCGGCAATGCGGGCACAACGATGGTTTGGCCGGTCGCAGCGACCAGCACCCCGAACACAAGTGCGGTGAAAATAATGTTGCGTCGCACCGGACTGAGCAGCGGGCCACCGGCTCGGATTGCGGTGGGGGCAGTGGTCGGTGCTGTGGGGCCCGCCATATCCGCCCTCCCATCGCTGTTCGAGTCGATGCTAGAGCTTGTCAGCGGCGCCCGGAGTGGTATCGGAGAATCCTCAAGCGGGCATCAGGTCGGTGGGCGAGAGACGCACTGCGCCGAGTAAAGCTCCTCTCCTAGCTTGTCCATCAGCTCCAGCTGCGTTTCCAAGTAGTCGATGTGTTCTTCCTCGTCGGCAACGATTTTCTCCAGCAGTACGGCGCTGGTGGTGTCCTGTTTCTCCCGGCACATGACGATTCCTGGCTTGAGACGATTCAACACGTCGTATTCGATCGCCAGATCGGCCTCAAATTGCTCGCGGAGCGTCTGGCCGATACGCAACGAACCGATGCGCTGGTAGTTCGGCAAACCATCCAGCAACAAGATGCGATCGGTGATTTCCTCGGCGTGCCGCATTTCGTCGAACGACTCCGCGCGGGTGTGGGCCGCCAGCTCGGTAAAACCCCAGTTGTCCTGCATCTTGGAGTGCAGAAAGTATTGGTTGATAGCGGTGAGCTCGCTGGTCAATTGTTCGTTGAGCAGGCGCAGAACATCGGGATCACCTTGCATGACCACTCCTATGGGATATAAGGCTGTCGTGGCGAACCGCGCCAGGTGGGCAGGGCTGGAGCGCACCGGTGTCGGGCTCGTCTTGGGCTGATAACAGCACGTTTGCGTGCCGCGTCTCAATCTAGTGCAGCGAGTACGGGTCGGCGCAGGGTTTGTTGCGGCGTCGGCGCGTCTCGCCGGCGCAAAGTCCAAGCCGCGGGTCATTGTTAGGTTAGACTCCACTAATCAGCTTAGGCTAGACTCCACTAATATGCGGCTTGATCGTTCGCCGACGCAGCATCTGCTGGGGGTTTGCTGATGTACGTGTGCTTGTGCGTCGGCGTCACCAACCAAACCGTGTGTGACGCCGTGGCGCGAGGTGCGTCGACCTCCAAAGAAGTGGCCGCTGTGTGCGGGGCTGGCGGCGACTGCGGACGCTGCCGGCGCACACTGCGAGCTATCATCGCAGCCGCCCGACTCAACCCAACCCAACTCGACCCCGCAGGTCGCACGAGCGACGCCGTTTGCTGAGTCCCTCAGCCGTTGCTGTAGATGCGGGTGGGCGTGATCAGCACCACGGCGCGCTGCTCCTGCGCCATCACCCGGTCGTACTCGTCCCAGTCGTCGTGCGTGCCACCCGCCGCAGTGAAGACCTCGCGGAGTAGCAGCCGCAATCGCTCGCCGTCGACCAGCCACGGCCGCGGATCGTCGGGGCCGACAAGTTGTGCTCGGCCTTCGACGGTCGCCCACTGCCAACCGTTGCGGAACGTGACGGCCAGTTGTGGGCGCGCCCTAAGGTTGCCGAGTTTGACCTTGCCATAGGTGGTGAATCCCAGAGATGGTTCGCCGCTGACAGGATGCGGCAACAGTCCAACGTTGACCAGCGACGCCTGCACGGTGCCGTCGGCACGAACGGTGGAAACCACCGCAAGCCCACGTTCTGCCGCCGCCAGTGCCGCGGCTTCGTTGAGTGTTGTCATCTCACGTTCCTCAATCCTTGAACGGTGTTCTGAACACGTAGCGGCTGGTTGGCACGGTGTCGATGTTCTGGTTGGCACCGAATGCAGATGTGCTCGCGACCATCCGGCTTATCCGATTCCGCAGATCGTTGTCGTCGGCGGCTCCGAAGAAGGCTTTCAGATCGGTTGTCGCCGCCACGGGAAACAACTCTTCGACAATGCCCGCGATTCCCGGTGCCTCTGGGGTGAGGGCTCGTACCACCCAGTTCTGGGTGTAGCCGAATGTCGCCTGTGCCTCGATAGCCACTTGCGTGTGGTCGCGCTGCCAGCGGGTCAGCCAGGTCGCCTGGTCCAGGCCATCGGGCCGGCGCAGGAGCGCGATGTTGGCCAGACCCGGTGTACGAGAACCGGACTCGACGAGCGATGGGAAGGTCAGCGGAACCGACTCGGTCACCAGGTATGCGCCGAGTTCATCACACTCCTGAGCCAGTAGCCTGAGGGCGGCTGCTACCTGCTCGCCATAGCACTGCTGGGTCCACAGGCTGACCACCGCTGCGACCGGTGGGTACAGCGTTGTCAGGGTCATCAGTGAGTCGCGCACGGTACTGTCCCGGACATTGATCGACAGCCCAGCAACGCCCAGTCCCAGCAGGGCGTCGGCGACTTGAGCTCGTTGGCGGGCACACCAGTCGTCGTCTGGCTCGGGCCGCATGAGCACGGCGATCACCTTCTCCATGAGCCCGAACCTACATCCGCTGTCAGGCGTCGACGCCCCGGTGGATCGCGCGGTCTATGTGACCGCCAGTAATGCCACCGTCCGCCGGTCCTCTCCGCCGCCGTAATACTTGGCGAGCAGCGCGACAAAGTCCTGGTTGGCGTCGGTGGCACGGGCGAACAGGGTCATCGACGAGCACAGCTTGAGGTCGTCGGGCGGGCCGAAGATTTCCTCGATTGAGCGGCCTTGCACCTGGTTGACCAACCCGGTGCACTCATGCAAGCGGGGCCCGAGCAGGTCATGCTGCAGATAGGCCTGGGCTTCCTCGAGCGAGGAGATGCCGTAGCGCACTGCCAGTGGGCTACTACCTAGCCCGCGGAGTTGTGGGAAGACGAACCACATCCAATGACCGCGCTTTCGTCCGGCGCGCAGCTCCTCGACGACGCTGCGGTAGACCGGAGCCTGCGCGTACACGAAACGCTTCAGGTCGAACGGGTCGCTTGCTGACTTCATATCAAACTGGTTAGATAAACGGATGGCGGTCAACCGGCGAGTGCCCAGAGTGCGCGATCTGGCACCCCTGCTCCAGTTCAACAGGCCGCAGTTCGACACCTCCAAGCGCCGCCTGGGCGCCGCGCTGACCATCCAGGACCTGCGACGCATTGCCAAACGGCGTACCCCTAGGGCGGCGTTCGACTACGCCGACGGGGGTGCCGAGGACGAACTGTCCATCGCGCGTGCTCGACAAGGGTTCCGCGACATCGAGTTTCACCCGACAATCCTGCGTGACGTCACCACCGTGTGCGCCGGCTGGAACGTCCTCGGTCAGCCCACCGTCTTGCCATTCGGGATCGCGCCAACCGGGTTCACCCGCTTGATGCACACCGAGGGCGAGATCGCCGGCGCGCGGGCGGCGGCCGCGGCTGGGATCCCGTTTTCGCTATCCACCCTGGCCACCTGTGCCATCGAAGACCTCGTCATCGCTGTGCCGCAGGGCCGCAAATGGTTCCAGCTGTATATGTGGCGTGATCGAGACCGCTCGATGGCATTGGTGCGGCGCGTCGCCGCCGCGGGATTTGACACCATGCTGGTCACGGTCGACGTCCCGGTCGCCGGTGCCCGGCTACGCGATGTCCGCAACGGGATGTCCATCCCGCCGGCGCTGACGCTGCGAACCGTTCTCGACGCGATGGGACACCCGCGGTGGTGGTTCGACTTGTTGACCACCGAACCGCTGGCCTTCGCTTCACTGGATCGCTGGCCTGGCACCGTCGGCGAGTACTTGAACACCGTGTTCGACCCCAGCCTCACCTTCGACGATTTGGCCTGGATCAAGTCGCAGTGGCCGGGCAAGCTCGTTGTCAAAGGGATCCAAACACTCGACGACGCCCGCGCCGTGGTGGACCGCGGCGTCGACGGCATCGTGTTGTCCAATCACGGCGGCCGCCAGCTTGACCGAGCCCCGGTACCCTTCCACCTGTTGCCCCACGTGGCACGCGAACTGGGCAAACACACCGAAATCCTGGTGGACACCGGCATCATGTCGGGCGCCGATATCGTCGCGGCGATCGCGTTGGGGGCACGGTGCACGCTGATCGGGCGGGCCTACCTTTACGGGCTGATGGCCGGTGGTGAGGCGGGCGTCAACCGCGCGATCGAGATCCTTCAGACAGGTGTGATCCGGACCATGCGGCTACTGGGCGTGACCTGCCTTGAGGAGCTGTCACCTCGGCACGTGACACAACTGCGGCGGCTCGGCCCTATCGGGGCACCAACGTGAGGCCGCGGCCAGATCGGTAGCGTTGAATGCAGCTATGAATCTCAAGCGGGAATTCGTCCATCGCGTGCAACGGTTCGTGGTCAATCCAATCGGCCGGCAACTGCCGATGACCATGCTCGAAACCATCGGCCGCAAAACGGGACAGCCGCGGCGTACCGCGGTGGGCGGGCGCGTCGTAGACAACCAGTTCTGGATGGTGTCCGAGCACGGCGAGCATTCCGATTACGTCTACAACATCAAGGCCAACCCCGCCGTGCGGGTCCGCATCGGCGGCCGATGGCGCAGTGGGACCGCCTACCTGCTACCCGACGACGATCCGAGGCAGCGGCTGCGCGGCCTACCCCGGCTGAACAGTGCCGGCGTACGCGCGATGGGCACCGACTTGCTGACCATCCGGGTGGATTTGGACTGACAGGGGTTGGCCGGAACCGGGGCTTAGGCCGCCGGAGCGCGCTTGCCCGAGCAATAGTCGCGGTTTGCCGCCACGCATTGCGGGTATGCGGTTGCTTGTGATCAAGCCGGAGCCACTGGCACGACGACTGCTTAAACTCGCCGGCACCACTTACGCGGCGGAGGCGGGAATCCGGATCAGGGACAAACCGATGCCGCTGTTTCAGCTGCTGGTGCTGTGCATGCTGGCCAGCAAGCCGATCGGTGCCGCCACGGCAGCACGTGCCGCCCGGGAATTGTTCTGCTCGGGCCTGCGGACACCCAAAGCTGTGCTGTCAGCAGAGCGACAAACGATGATCAGTGCGTTTGGCCGTGCCCACTACGTGCGGTATGACGAGAGCTCAGCCACCCGGCTCACCGCTATCGCTCACCGGGTTCGCGACGAGTACTCCGGTGATTTGCGGGAACTCGCCCAGCGCACACGACCCGACGTTTCGGCCGCCAAACGTATGCTCAAGACTTTCAACGGAATCGGCGACACCGGTGCCGACATTTTCTTACGCGAGGTCCAAGACGTCTGGATCTGGGTACGACCGTATTTCGACGATCGAGCCACCGCCGCGGCGAAGCAGCTCGGCTTGCCCACTGACCCGAAGAAGCTGGCGTCGGTGGCACCCAGCTCCAATGCGCTGCTCGCTGCTGCGTTAGTGCGAGTGGCGTAAGACGACGAGCTGCGCCTGCAGGTGACCGGTTGACCCAGGTACGCGACCGGCTCGTAGGCTGTCAAGCGGCACCGCACACAACAGGACGGAGCAGCAATTATGGCCAGCTCAACCACGTTCGTCATTGTTGGCGGGGGACTTGCCGGGGCTAAAGCCGTAGAGGCGTTGCGCCGCAGCGACTTCGGCGGTCGGATTATCTTGTTCGGCGACGAAGAGCACCTGCCCTACGACCGGCCGCCGCTTTCCAAGGAGTTTCTGGCCGGCAAAAAGTCGCTGAGCGACTTCACCATCCAGACCTCCGATTGGTACCGCGACCATGACGTGGATGTGCGGCTCGGCGTGCGGGTGTCGTCATTGGATCGGTCCGCACACACGGTAGAGCTTCCCGACGGCGCTGCGGTGCGCTACGACAAGCTGCTGTTGGCCACGGGATCGGCCCCACGGCGCCCACCAATACCTGGATCCGATGCCGCCGGCGTCCACTACCTGCGCAGCTACAACGACGCCGTGGCATTGAACTCCGTTCTGGTGCAGGGGTCTTCCCTCGCAGTGGTGGGTGCCGGCTGGATAGGCCTGGAAGTGGCCGCCAGTGCGCGTCAACGTGGCGTCGACGTCACCGTCGTCGAGACCGCCATACAACCGCTGCTGGCCGCGCTCGGGGAAGCGGTTGGCAAAGTGTTTGCCGACCTACATCGAGATCAAGGGGTGGACTTACGGTTGCAGACCCAGCTCGAAGAGATCACTGCAGCCGACGGCAAGGCGACCGGGCTCAAGATGCGTGACGGGTCGACGGTTGCCGCCGACGCCGTGCTAGTCGCTGTGGGCGCGAAGCCCAACGTAGAACTCGCCCAACAGGCCGGGCTGGCGATGGGCGAGGGCGGTGTGTTGGTTGATGCATCGCTGCGCACCAGCGATCCCGACATCTACGCAGTCGGCGACATTGCCGCCGCTGAACACCCGCTATTGGGTACCCGCGTCCGTACCGAACACTGGGCCAACGCGCTCAAACAACCCGCGGTGGCGGCTGCCGGCATGCTGGGCCGGCCGGGCGAATACGCTGAACTGCCCTATTTGTTCACCGATCAATACGACCTCGGCATGGAGTACGTCGGCCACGCCCCCAGCTGTGATCGGGTGGTGTTCCGTGGCAACGTTGCCGGCCGCGAGTTCCTCTCCTTCTGGCTCGACGGCGACAGCCGGGTGCTAGCCGGGATGAATGTCAACGTCTGGGACGTGGTGGACGACGTCAAGGGCCTGATCCGGTCCGGGAACCCGGTCGACGTTGACAGGCTGGTTGATCCGCAGTGGCCGTTGGCGGACCTGACGACGAATTGACGTGTGTTGACCGCTACTCCACGGGTACCCAGGCATGATCGATAACGTCTGGCGGGCGCTGTGCCTGCAGGCGTTCTCGTTCGGCGCGCCGACGTTTGATTCGCAGCCGAGCGTCGGCCGGCGTGGTAATCAGTTCGTCGCAGGTCAGGTAGAACACGTCGTCAACGACGTCTATCACATCCGCCGCGACTCGTCGAGATCCCAACTCCCGCAATGTCATCCGGAGCTCATGGGTGAATCGGATGGTGGTGTCGTGCGCCAGCTCCCGGGCACTGCGCGTGCCGGCAGCCAGTCGCTGGATCAACGTCGCTGGGTGAGCTGGCCCGGCGGGCCGCGCGGCGATTTCGGCGGCTGTCTTCAGCAGTAGCGCCGGATCGTCGGCAAACGTCAGGTTAGCCAGCTCGGCTTCGCCTAACCCGCGGTGCCCTATCCGGGCAATGACCGCGTCAACTGCGGCGGCGGCGGGAGCAGACAGCGCGCGGATGCTGGCGAGGTTGCCGTCGTTGGCCAGCGCGCACAGCGGCGGGTCGGCGCGCAGCACCGCAGCCAGCGGAGCAATCTCGGCGCCGATTCTGCCACTTTCCATGATCATGCCCCCTCCGGACACCGCGGAGCCTGCGCGGGTGTGCTCTAACGTCGCCGCTGTGACGCCCGTGTCGATCACCCACAGCACCGTAAGAATCCAGCCTTGGTGGATGCGATCACGCAACAGCCGAATCCGGACCTCCAAGCCGGCGTCCGGTAGCGAGGCAAGCTGCCCGGCAGCGAGGTGCTCGGCATCTGCGGCGGCAACATAGTGGTGTGTGTCGCTCCGGAGATGGCGCAGCAGGGCCAGCGACCGCGCCGTCACGACCACCTTCGCGACCGAGCCGAGCGGTCCGCCCGCAAGTTGCGGTCGACCAAACGGAAGCAGCTCAGTGACCTGCGGTTGCTCGCCCAGTGCCCGCCGGGCTACGGCCTGCGCGTCCCACCCCGGCAGTTGGGCGGCGGCCACAATATTGGCCGACACTCCGATATACGGGCGGTGACCGAACACCGCGATGGCTCTTCTCTCCCACTCATCGGCAACGACACCGCCAAGCGCCAGTACCCGACCCATCGCCCGACCGGCCGCGCGCAGTCCACTCAACTGGACATCCAGCGTCATCGGGGTCAGCGGACCCGGCAGCGCTTCGGCGAGACTGGCCGAGCTGAAGACCGGGAACCGCTCGTCGATACGGTCGTCGAACTCTCCCTCCAACCCTTCTGGAGCCGCGCTGCCCAAGGGTTCCCCGTGGGAAGGCACAGACCGCGGGGGCGCCTCCACCGGCAGTGCTAGTTGACCCGATCCGTTGGTCGCGCCTGCCGGGTGCAGTCTGCGGCCGACGAGGCCCCGCCCGGTGTCGACAATTGCTTCGGTCGCTTGCCAGCCGAACTCGAAGTTCCAATCCTCCTGCACGGCAGCGATATCCACCTCGGGAATCAATTGCTCCCAGCTGCGGACCCGACGTGTTCGCAAGTGCGGGTCCACGGATCGGAGCAGCCGCCACGCGGTGACCACATTGGTGGTGTCAGGGGTGGCCAGGTCAACGACACCGTTGCGGTCGGTATTCAGCGCCAAAACCAGGAAGCGGACCAAGTCGTCGAGATGTAGCACTCGTATCGGCCGTGCCGAGACTTTGCTCCGCAGCAGCGTGGCCACTGTCCGGCACACCATCCAATCGAGTTGGCGGCCGACCGGTGGCGCAATACGGATGACCAAGCTGGGTGCCCAACCGGTGGACACCAGCGTCTCAGCCTGCCGATATAGTTCGGGTCGCCCAGCGGCCTGAGAAACGAACAGCAGCCGGGCACCGGCGCGGGCGGCCGCGTTGGCCACATGTGCCAGTCCGGTGATGCCAACACCGCCCGGGGCGCTGGTGTCGACCGGGGCGAGATGGATCACCGCGTCGGCTTCGCCGGCTAACTCTTGCAGCACTGGGTTGCGCAACGACGCGCAAACATAGTCGACGCGGGGGTCCAGAGCATCGTGCGGGTGCTGGGCTATACCGCTCACCGTGTGTCCGGCAGCGATCAACTGCCGAGTGACCGACCGCCCGACGGCACCCGTGGCGTCGGTAACCAGGATCTGCACCCGGCCTCACCTCCCCCAACGTCTCCTCATGACAATAGGCACGTCAGTGTCGCTTGCGCGACCATTGCTTCTGGAACGTGACTCGTGCTGCCCGCCGGCTATCGCAGGGTCGCGGTGCCGTCGGGGGCGACGGCAACCTTGACGCCGGCGATGTCCTCGCGCACCGTTGCTTGCACCGATGCGGGATCGGTGATCACGGCCAAGCTGCGCGACCCGTCGGGCGTGCGCACCGCCAGGAACGCCTTCTCGGGTTGTCCGTCCCGGTTGACTGGTGTGGTCCACGCTTCGACGGTGCCGATGCCTTCCCACTCGACCAACCCATCTCCGGTGGGCTCCCTATCGACCGCGGGTTGCATGTCCTCCCAGCGGAATTCCGACGGCGGCTCGGTGCCGTAGACCCCGAAACTGTGTTTGGTCAGGTAACCGCCGTTGGCGGTGATCAGGCCTCGGCGCCCGGGATTGGCCGCCAGCAGTTCAGCCATGGTGGCGATGGAGTGCGTGACGTAATTGCTCCACGGCCCGCCGGCGAAGGTCAGGCCCCCGGTGACGGTCAGCGGGCGGGCAGGATCGTCGGTGTCCAGGCCGAGTTCGATTGCGGCGACTTGGACAGCGGAGGGAAAGCACGAATACAGGTCGACGTATTCGATGTCATCGAGCCCCAGCCCAGCCAGTTCCAGCGCCCGGGCACCGGCGATCCGAATGGCCGTCGACCGATGCAGTCGGTGGCGGTCGGCGACGGCCGGTGTGTCGTGGGCGTCGGTGCCAGCCTGTGGATAAACCCAGCGTTCGGCCGGTATTCGCAGACGTGTCGCACGTTCGACCGACGTCAGCAGCAGCGCGGCACCCTGGTCAACCATGTTGTTGGAGTTCATAAGCTTGGTGTAGGGCCAGCTGACCATCCGGTTCTGTGGGCCGGGCTGCCAGATCTCGTCAGCCGTAACCGGGTTGCGGATCCACGCGTGCGGGTTGTCAGCAGCTACGGCACTGAACCGCGCCCACAGCTCGCCGATCCGCTTTCGGTGGTTCTCGATCGACTCGCCGTAGGCGATGCGCAGCGCCTGCTCGAATATCGGGTACACGTAGGCCGGCCGGTCCAGGTTGATCCGCAGCTCAGCCGCACCGGCCATCGGAACGTCGTCGCCGGCCATGTCCGGCAGCGGAACGGATTCGTCCTGCACAGTCCACTCCAGTTTGCTGCCCTTGGCGCGCAGGCCCGTTCGGGTGCGCCAGGTTTCGGCGCCAGCCAGCAGCACCACGCCGGCCCGCCCGCGCTGGATGTCCAGGCATGCCCGGTTGACCAGGGATTGCGGCATGTTGCCGCCCACCCCGCTGTAACCGGTGGTGAAGGTCCTCGCCTTGATTCGTTCGCCGAGGAGCTGCCCGGGATTCCGGTAATGCGCCGACAGCATGTGCACCACACGGATCGAATCCACCGCCTCGAGCACCGTCGAATCCGCGGCTTTCCGGGCCGCGGCGGCCATCAGGTCGACGGGTTCGATGGACTGCTTCTCGGCGTCGATGTCGCCTCGGTGGTTGACCTGTCCATAGCCGATCAGCACTGGCGTCCTGGGGTCTACCGGCATGGCTTGAACCTAGCCCGGCGACGATGCGGGTCGTGGAACGGCCCGAGGAGGAGCCGGGCAATTGGGCCTAGCGCGGCGACCCCGAACCGATCGAGCAGACCGGGCAGCGGAACGAGGAGGGGCACCGCCGGCTTGCGGGTCGAAAAGCTTTAGCTGCCCGAATGCGTCACCCCGATGCGCCCAGATCGGGGCTTCGCAGATAAAGCACGAACAGGCGGGCAAAACGTCGATCTCGGAGCCGGAAGGGCAATCAGCCGACCGTCGACGAACGACACCGGCGAGACCACTTAGGCAGTGACGGCCGGCCCGAACATTACGCGCTCGTTGATTAGGCGTTCGGTCTCGTCCGCGGTCATGCCGAGCAGCTTGCGGCAGATCTGAACGCTGTCCTGTCCGGGCAGCGGCGCCGGGCGTTGGGGTGCCTGCGGAATGTGACGAAACGGAGCCGGACCCGTCTCGGCGGGCAGCGGACGGGCGATCAGCGGATGCACCATGTCGCGGAACAGGTTTCGCTCGATCAGCTGGGGATCCTCGAGGATATCCGACGGGCGATTCATCGGGCCGGCCGCAACTCCGGCCGCCTGCAGCGCGCCGGCCGCTTGCACCGGGGTACGGGTGCTGGTCCAGGCCGACACTGCGGCCACCAACTCCGAACGGTTGGCCACGCGTGACCGGCTTGCCCCGAAGCGTGGGTCGTTCGCCAATTCAGGCTGGCCGAAAACAGATGTCGCGCGACGCCATTCATCGTCGGAGCGGATTGAGATGACGCACCATTCGTCGTCGCCAGCACAAGGGTAGACCGCATGCACACTGGTGTCCGGGTGGATCTCGGCAACGTCGGTCGCTCGGGCGGCCTCGGCAACGAACATGGTGTCTAGCTGATTGACGACGACTTCGGCCTGGGAGATGTGGACGTGGGCTCCGCCGCCAGTTCGATCGCGGTGGATCAGGGCCGCCAGCGCGAGCAGGGCACCGACCCGCCCGACAACGTGGTCGGGGAAGATCGTCGTCGCGTCGTAGAAGGGATGCCGAGAGTTGTCCGGCTGCGCCTCATCGGATGTCCAAACACGGGTGACCCCGGTGGCGGCGCGCACCAGTGGCCCGTAGCCCATCCGGGTGCTCCACGGCCCTCGGTTCCCGAATGCACTACTCCCGGCGAGCACGATCCGGGGGTTGAAGGCGTGCAGTACATCGTAGGAAAACCCAAGTGAGGTAAGGGTTCCCGGTTTGAAGTTGGCGAACACCGCGTCGGATTCAGCGACCAGGCGACCGAAGATCGCTTTGCCCTCGCTGTTGCGCAGGTCCAGGCCCAGCGCGAGGTGATTGCGATGGGTCCACGCGAATGATTCACTCATCGCATCCCCGACTCGGGTCTGCCGCAACCCGTCGGGGTGGTCGGCACTTTCGACCTTGATGACCTCGGCGCCCAAGTCGCCGAACAGCCGGCTGAGCTCGCCGCCGGCCACGATGATGCCCAGATCAAGAATCCGCAGACCTTCGAATGGATAGCCGCCGACCCGGCCTGAGGGTGGGGGCACCGGCGCTGGATCCGCGAGCCAGCGCGGTTCGTCCTGCCCCGCGGCGGGGGCCGGAGTACGGAAACCGGCGCGCTTCCCGTCGACAACGAAGTATCCGGTAGGCACCCCGGTGCGCACCCCCGGAACGAGCTCGGCATCGGTGATCGCACCCACCGCCTGGAAGTGTTCGGAGGCCAGGATTCTCGACGGTGTCAGCACCGCGGTAATGGGAACCCCGAGCGCTTGGCCGGCTGCCACCAACTCCTTCATGGTCTTCTCGGCGCACAACTTCGCGACCAACACGCTGATCTGCGGCCATGCGGCCAAACGTGCGCCGATCACGTCGTACTTGGGGTCCTGAAAATCTTCGGGCTCCCCCAACCAGCGGCGCAGCCCGCGCCACTGCCGCGGCGCCATCACGCAGAACCGTACGTAGCCGTCCCGGCACGGATAAATCGGGTAAGCGTCCTGGTTCTTGGGCCGTCCCCGCCATCGCCCGGTGCTGCGGATGCCGGCTGCGACCTGCCCGTGCGCCCCGAAGGGGGGATCCAACGCCATAACGACGGCGTCAAACCGGGAGAAGTCGATGTAATCCCCAGTACCACAACGTAATCGGTTGAAATAGGCGACCAGTACGGCCCAGGCTGCCTGCACCGCTGCGGTTGCCGAAGCGATACCGTCCGGCGGCAGTACCGGCGTGCCGGCGGTAGGGCCCGACCGCGAGAGAGCACCACTCATCGCGTACAGCACCGGATCGGTCGCGCGCCATGACGACCGCGGACCGGCAGCGCCAAAGTCGGTGATCGACAGCGCCACCAGGTGTCGGTAGCGATCGGCCAACTCGGCACACGATGCCCCGTACGCGGCGGCCTGTCCCGGAAGACCACAGTCGACGACGATGTCGGCGCTGGCGGCGAGGTCCAAGAACCGCCGACGGTCGCTCTCGTCGAGCGGGTTGAGCACTGCGCTGCGTTTGTTCGCGTTGTGCATGGCGAACCCGATGCTGGTGCCGGCCAGCGTGGGCCGCACGTGGCGTCCTGGGCTGCCGCCGGGGGGTTCCACCTTGAGAACGTCTGCGCCCAGGTCGGCGAGCAGTCGTGTCACCATATCGGTGCCTCCAGCAGAACAGCCGTCGGACAAGTCGAGCACACGCACGGCATCGAGCAATCGTTCGGGCACGTGCACACCGTAGCTGTTTCATCGGCGTTCGCGGCTACCGTGACTACACGGGCGCGACCGCATTGGACGGCGGCTAAGGCCCGCCGAGCGAAGGGACGACAGTGCCAGGCAGGACATCCATCGGCGTCAAGATCCGGGACAAGGTCCAGGACAAAGTAATCGCCATCACCGGCGGCGCCCGGGGGATCGGATTGGCCACAGCGGCCGCGCTGCACAACTTGGGAGCCAAGGTCGCTATCGGCGACATCGATGAGGCGATGGCGAAAGAGTCGGGTGCCGATCTCGACCTCGACATGTACGGCAAACTCGATGTCACCGACCCGGATTCGTTTTCGGGATTCCTCGACGCCGTCGAGCGCCAACTCGGCCCGATCGACGTGCTGGTCAACAACGCCGGCATCATGCCCGTGGGGCGGATTGTCGACGAACCAGACCCGGTAACCCGCCGAATCCTGGACATCAACGTCTACGGGGTGATCTTGGGTAGCAAGCTGGCGGCGCAGCGGATGGTCCCGCGCGGGCGGGGACACGTTATCAATGTCGCCTCGCTTGCCGGGGAAATCTACGCCGTAGGCGTGGCCACTTACTGTGCCAGCAAGCACGCGGTGGTCGCGTTCACCGATTCGGCCAGGCTTGAATACCGTTCGGCCGGCGTGAAGTTCTCGATGGTGTTGCCGTCGTTTGTCAACACCGAGCTCATTGCGGGCACCGGTGGGATCAAAGGATTCAAGAACGCCGAGCCGGCCGATATCGCCGACGCGATCGTCGGGCTGATTGTTCATCCCAAACCGCGGGTGCGGGTCACGAAAGCGGCTGGCTCGATGATCGTGGCACAGCGGTTCATGCCGCGCCAGGTTTCCGAGGGCTTGAACCGACTCCTCGGCGGCGAGCATGTCTTCACCGACGATGTCGACATGGAGAAGCGCAGGACCTACGAGGCTCGGGCTCGCGGCGAGGAGTGACCGTTGCGCCGCGCCGGCTGGCGTGGACCAACGCGCGTCAGAGCTACCCTGTGCGGGTGGCGCATGTGTTGTCGGTCAACCTGGCTCGTGTTCGGGCGAACCCTGATCCGCGCGCGCAGTCGAAGTTGACCGGAATCGACAAAGTGGCGGCATCTGAGGCGGTCATGGTGCGGGCACCCGGGTCGATGCATGCGGGTGTCGGCAGCGGCCTGGTTGGCGACACCGTCGGCAACCCGAAGCTCCATGGCGGTGATGATCAGGCCGTCTATGCGTATGCGCGAGAAGACCTCGACGCGTGGGAAACCCAGCTTCACCGCACCCTTCACAACGGAATGTTCGGCGAGAATCTGACCACCTCGGGCGTCGACGTGACGTACGCGCGGATTGGTGAACGCTGGCGCATCGGCTCCGACGGATTGGTGTTGGAAGTCTCGGCGCCCCGGATCCCGTGCCGGACCTTCGCGGCCTTCCTGGATTTGCGTTATTGGATCAAGACCTTCACCCGGGCCGCCAAACCAGGCGCCTACCTACGGGTGATCGCTCCCGGAACAGTGCGCGCCGGCGACACAATCACCGTCGATTACCGCCCTGAGCACAACGTGACCGTCGGGCTCGTGTTTCGCGCCCGAACCTCTGAATCGGAGCTGCTTCCCCAGCTGTTGGCGGCAGACGCGCTCGCAGCCGAGCTCAAGGCCTACGCGCGAGAGCGGACACCGAGCCCTCCGCCGGTAGACTCTGCTGACGATGTCTGACCACTTGACTGCTTGCGCAGCCGTTCATCCAGGTCCACTGGTGTCGCACCTCTCGGTGATGCACCGGTTCCGGATATATGTCGACATCGCCGTCGTCGTCCTGGTGCTGGTACTGACGAACCTGATCGCGCATTTCACCACACCGTGGGCGAGCATCGCCACCGTCCCGGCCGCCGCGGTCGGACTGGTGATCTTGGTGCGGAGTAGAGGCCTGGGCTGGGCTGAACTCGGACTGAGCCGCCAACACTGGAAATCCGGGCTCGTCTATGCGCTAGCGGCCGTTGCCCTGGTGGTGGCGGTGATCTCGGTAGGTGTCCTGCTGCCGATAACCCGGCCGATGTTCATGAACCATCACTACGCGACGATCTCCGGCGCGGTGATCGCCTCGATGGTCATGATCCCGCTGCAAACCGTCATCCCCGAAGAGCTGGCCTTCCGCGGTGTGTTGCATGGGGCGCTGAATCGGGCTTGGGGATTCCGGGGTGTCGCGGTGGCGGGTTCGGTGCTGTTCGGTCTGTGGCATATTGCGACGTCGCTGGGGCTCACGAGCAGCAATGTCGGCTTCACTCGACTGTTCGGTGGCGGGATCATCGGGCTGGTGGCCGGTGTCATGCTGGCGGTGTTGGCCACCGGAGTGGCCGGATTCGTGTTCAGCTGGCTGCGACGGCGCAGCGGCAGCCTGATCGCACCGATCGCACTGCATTGGTCGCTGAACGGGATGGGTGCCCTGGCCGCTGCCCTGGTCTGGCACCTGTCGACCTGAGCTCGGTCAGATCAGCAGCACGGCGGCACCGGCGATGCGGCCGGCGCTCAGGTCGCCCAGCGCACGATCGGCTTGGCCAAGCGGGTACTCCGGCGTGGTGACCTCGATGTGATGCTGGGCGGCGAAGTCGAAGAACGCGCGCGCATCGGCGCGGGTGTTCGACGTGACCGACCGGATCTGACGCTCCTGGAACAAGTGCTGCTGGTAGTTCAGGTCCGGAATATCTGTCAGGTGGATCCCGGCGATCGCCAAGATGCCGCCACGGTCCAGCGCTTCCAGCGCGGGCAGCACCAGATCCCCGACCGGGGCGAATAAGATCGCGGCGTCCAGCGGCACGGGTGGCCGGTCGGCGGCGTCCTGAGCCGATGCAGCGCCAAGTTGCAGCGCCAGCTTGCGCGCGCGGGCCCCGCGTGTCATCACATGTATTTCGGCGCCTTGCGCCAACGCGACCTGGGCGGTGATGTGGGCACTGCCGCCGAATCCGTAGAGACCCAGCCGGCCACCGGGTGGTAGCTCGGTGCGCAGCAGCGATCGATATCCGATGATGCCGGCGCACAACAACGGCGCCAGCTCGCTGTCGCTATAGCCGCTCGGCAGATGGTGCGCGAAAGCCGCAGGAACCGTCGTGAATTCGGCGTATCCCCCGTCGGCGTCCCAGCCGGTGTAGCGGGATTGCGGGCAGAGGTTCTCGCTGCCGCGCCGGCAGTACTTGCAGACCCCGCAAGTGTGACGCAGCCAGGCGATACCCACCCGGTCTCCTCGGTCGAATTCGCCACCGGCAGCCGCGCCCACCGCTGAGCCCACCTCAATGACCTCTCCCACTACCTCGTGGCCGGGAATCACCCGTTCGCGGTGCACGGGCAGGTCACCTTCGGTCACGTGGAGATCGGTGCGGCACACCCCGCATGCGTGCACGGCCACCAGCAACTCCGATGGCGCCGGGCGCGGCACCCGGGTGGTCACTCGTTCGAGCGGGCCGGTGTCCATCGGGCCGGGCCGACGCACCTGCCACGCACTCATCGTCGCCGTGGTCGCCGGTGAGACCATCACTCCATCATGCCGCTACCGTCGCCGGCCGCCGCAGTCACACTCAATTTGCATGGCCGACAACAGTTTGGCGCTAGGTCTTGCGCACCATGCCGACGATCCACAGCAGGACGACAGCCCCGCCCAGGGCGACGAAGAAGGTGAACCAGTACCCGCCATGGTTGACGTCGACGCCCAGCGCGTTAAGGACCAAGCCGGCGCCGAATGCCCCGACGACGCCGATCACAACGTTCATCAGGATGCCCGAGCCGCCCCCCTTAACGATCTTGCTGGCGAGCCAGCCGGCGATACCGCCGATGACGATGTAGCCGAGCCAACCTATACCCGTCTTGCCGTCGAGGTTCATGGCGGAAAATTCGGTTGTTGCCGTGATGTCCATGCGGTTCTCCTTGCAGACGCTGGCTTAGCCCAGCACAGGGCCGTGATATCGGTATACCGCTTCTGCGTAACGATTTGAGGGTAGTGACGGTGTCGGTGGGTTGTGGCGTGATCAAACGTGTGTGGCGCCCCACGGTGTTTTCGTGGGCGCTTTTCTGCTGTTCAGCGGTGCTTTCAGGTGGAGTTCAACGGTGTCGGCGTTTCGCACGGTGCACTGAAAGACGCGCACACGACCCGCTGCCCGTCCCCGGCGCGACCTATGGAGAACCGGAAGCTGTACAAGTCGCCAACCACGACCCACCACCGGTTGGCACCTGAACAACGTTCGCGCCGGCGCCAAGAACGCCGCGTTGGCCGGCGGCGCTCCATGGACGCCGCTGCGCCGGCTCAAGAGCGCCCGGCCGCGCTGACACCCCGCCCAGGGGTATCACTTGGGGTGCGGCCGGATCCGGTCAGGCCGGTAAGGTCCGCTGCGGTGTCGGTGTCGTCGGGGTAGGAGCGACTTCCCCGGCCGGCGCCGGCGCCGGAGCGGGCTCTGCAGGAGCCGGTGCCGGCGCCGGCGGCGGGGCGACCAAAGGCCGGATCGATTCGGCCAGCGCCTTGGCCGCGCCCTTGTCCACCGGGTTGTTGGCGGTCCCGAGCCATACCACAAACCAGCGCTGAGGGGGCCCGGCGTCCGGTGCGTTCGCCGCGGGCGAGCCGATTACGCCCGTCCAGATCTGGCCGTTCGGCTTACTCGGATCGCTGAACTTGACTTCGTAATACGACGCGCTTCCAGACACCCCGTTGGCGTCGAGCGAGACGGTTTCCTGGTTGATCCGGGTGCCCGGGTAGGGCATATAGAACTCACCCATGTCCGAGCCCAACCGGGCCGCGGCCTTGGAGTCGGTGGCTTCGGCGCTGGCGTAAAGCTTTTGGTCTAGCCGGCCGAGCACGATACGGGTGTCATTGGCCACCGGCGGCGGCTGTCCGGGAAATGGCGGGTCCCCGGTGGTTTTGCTGAGGAGTGCTGAACCGTAGTCGAAGTGGGCGGCGTCAGACTCCACCCAGCCAGCAGGCAGCGCGAAGCTGAATCCTCCAACCGGGTTGTCGATCCGGACAGGTTGGGGTGCGTTTGGGGCAATGACAGGTGGCGGCGGTGCGTTCGGGTCGGCCGGCGGAGGTGCTGCGTTGGGATCGCCCGGCTGGGCATTCGGCGTGTTGGCGGCGGCCGGTGGTGGGGGGGCAACAGGTGTCGCCGGTGCGGGTGGCGCTGCAGCGGTCGACGGCGGCGAGGCGGCCGTTGTGGGTACCGGGGGCGCTGGCTCCGGATCGGCGTTGGCGGTCGCGGGCACCGCAACGGTCACCAGGCTGGCGCTGGCCATCGCCGCGATAGCCAGTGCCGCCAATCGTCCCTTGCGACGTGTCAAGTTGGGGTCCACCTGATGCATGGCGAAGAACCTACCGTGTTAACGGCGCGACGCAAGGACGGCGCGGGTCGGCTCATGAACTGGCGTGTTGGTGGGGTGCCGGGTGCAGGGCCACTTCCTGCGCCTTGACGCTGAACCACACGCGCGATCCGGGCGCCACACGCAGTTCGGTGGCGGCATCGACGGTGATGCATGCGGCAAGGCCAGGCGCGCCACCAGGCTGATCATGCCCGCGCACCAGGACCGTGGGTCCGCGGGTATCCACCTCCGCCACCGTCAGCCCGACGATATTGCGCGGGCTTCCGTGCGGCGGTTCCGGATACACCGCCACCGCCGTCGGCGGGAACACCGCGATTGCCTCATGCCCAGTAGGCAAATCCTGGACCGGGGTGCCGTACCAGTGGGCGCCGGACTGGGTGCGCAGCGAGCCGTCCGGACCAATGGTCCCATTGACCAGGTTGACTCCGGCGATACGGGCTCCGAAACGACTGCGAGGTGCGGTAAGCACATCGGCAACCGGGCCGATCTCGGCGATCGTGCCGGACTCGAGCACCAATACCCGGTCGGCCAGCGTGAACACGTCCAGCAGGTCATGGGTCGTCAGGACTACCGCGCAACCGCTCCTCGCGACGACACTACGCAACACCGAACGGATACCCGCGGCCGCGGCCACATCGAGTCCGGTCAGCGGCTCGTCGAGCAGCAACACATCCGGTTCGGCCGCCAACGCTCGCGCGATGGCGACGCGCTGGGCTTGGCCCCCGGATAGCTGACGAGGCTTACGGTCGGCGAACTGCTCGGCGTTCACCTCGCGCAGCCATCGCAGTGCCGACGCCCTTGTCCTAGCGCGCCCGGACCCAAACATCCCGCGACGGCATTGTGGTCCGAAGGCCACGTTTTTGGCCACGCTCAGGTGTGGAAACAACAACGGGTCTTGCAACAGCAGCCCGACTCGACGGTCGTGGGTCGCCACATTCACCCCGGCCTCGGTGTCGGTCAACACCCGGTCCCCCAAACGTACCAAGCCCGCGTCGGGGCGAAGCAGCCCCGCGATAACATGCAGGGCGGTGGACTTGCCCGCACCGTTGGGCCCGAGCACTGCAAGCACCTCGCCCGCGGACACCGAGAATTCGACGTCCAAACGCCGGTCGGCGACGACCGCGCGCAGCTGCAGCTTGCTCATGACCGGCTACCTGGTATCGGTCCCGATCGGCGTACGAGCACCCACACCCAGCACCACCAGTGCCGCTACCACAACGAGCAGCAGTGACAATGCCACCGCCGCGTCCGGATCGGTCACCCGCTGCAGGTAAATCTCCAGCGGAAGGGTACGGGTGACCCCTTGCCGGGAACCGGCAAAGGTTAGGGTCGCGCCAAACTCTCCGAGCGAGCGGGCAAACGCCAGTACTGATCCGGACACCACGCCCGGGAGCAGCAACGGCAGGGTCACGCGCCACCAGACAGTGCCGGGCCGCGCCCCAAGTGTCGCCGCCACCACCTCGTAGTCGGCTCCGGCGGTGCGGGCTGCACCCTCTAGGGAAATCACCAGATACGGCAGCGAGACAAAGGTCTGCGCCAGCACCACAGCCGCGGTACTGAATGCGATGCTGATGCCGGCCGCCTCCAGGTAGCGCCCGATCAGGCCGAGCCGGCCGAACGCGTAGAGCAACGCGATACCCCCGACTACCGGCGGCAGCACCAGCGGTAACAGGATCAGCGGTCGTAACGACCGCACCAGTCGTCCGCGGCTGCGGGCCAGCACCAGCGCCATCGGGACGCCCAGCAGTACGCACAGCACCGTGCTGGCCGCGGCGGTCTTCACGCTCAACAGCAGGGCCGTTTGAGAAGACGGAGTAGTGATCAGCGCCCAGAAACGCGGCCAATCGACCCGGATGGCGATCGCGACCAGCGGCATTGCCACGAACACGATCCCCGCGATCGCCGGGAGATATACCCAACGAGGCAGATCCGTAGGCGGGTGCATCGTCAGGGCTTGGCGAAACCCGACTGATCCAGGATCCGCCGACCTGCCGCAGCGGTCACCATGGCCACGAACTGCCGGGCCAGAGCGGGCTGGGAGGTCCGCTTTAGCACCGCGATGGCGTAGACATTGACCACACCCGCGGCTTCGGGAAATCTGACACACGTCACTTTGGTGGCAACGCTGAGCGCGTCACTGACATAGACCAGCCCGGCATCGGCTTGCCCGGTGATGACCTTGTTCAGAACGTCGGTCACGCTAAGTTCCTCACTGACCGGGTTGAGATGAATCCCGGTTGCATCTTCGATGCGCCGGGTCGCCGATCCGCATGGCACCGACGGCTGGCAGACCACCACGTTGAGCCCCGGCCGCGTGAGGTCGGCAAAAGATCGGATCTTCTTGGGATTGCCTGCGGCGGCAACGATGACCATCGTGTTGGTGGCGAAGTTTGTCGGATGACCGGCCAGCAACCCCGCCTTGGCCACACTGTCCATTTGCGCGGTGTCCGCAGATGCAAAGACGTCGGCGGTCGCGCCCTGGGTCAGCTGGGTGGCCAACTCAGAAGAACCAGCGAAAGCGAAGTTGACGTTAACCCCTGGGTTGCCGGCTTTGAACTGCTCACCGATCTGAGTGAACGCAGACTGCAGCGAGGCAGCCGCGAACACCACGATCGACCGGGCACCCTGCGTCGGCCCGGCTGGCGACGATGCGGGTGAATTCGATCCACATGCCACCAGGCCCGCGACCAGCATCGCTGACACTAGGCCAGTTGACAGTCCGATCCAACGCACTGGCCAAACCTAATGGTTACCAAGATCGTCTGCGCGTCGTGGCGGTGCGGAGTTTCCCCGAATAGCTACTGTCCAGTAACATCTACCGGAGCTTACGCCATCACGATGCGATTCCAGGCAACGGTCCAGGGTCTGGGTTCAGCGTTGAACACGAGGAGGTCATGGCAGTGGAGGTGCTGGTCACCGGCGGGGATACCGATCTCGGGCGCACAATGGCTGAAGGCTTTCGCAACGACGGCCACAAGGTCACCCTGGTGGGTGCCCGCCGCGGCGACCTCGAGGTCGCCGCGAAGGAACTCGACGTGGACGCCGTTGTGTGCGACACCACCGACCCGACCAGCCTCACCGAGGCACGGGGACTGTTCCCCCGTCACCTGGACACCATCGTCAACGTGCCAGCGCCGTCCTGGGATGCCGGTGACCCGCGCGCCTACTCGGTGTCCGACACGGCCAACGCCTGGCGCAATGCGCTCGACGCGACGGTGCTCTCGGTGGTGCTGACGGTGCAATCCGTGGGCGATCACCTGCGCTCCGGCGGCTCGATTGTCAGCGTGGTGGCGGAGAACCCGCCTGCCGGTGGCGCCGAGTCCGCGATCAAAGCGGCCCTCTCGAATTGGATCGCGGGCCAGGCCGCCGTTTTCGGCACGCGCGGGATCACCATCAATACAGTCGCTTGCGGCCGCAGCGTGCAGACCGGTTACGAAGGGCTTTCGCGCACACCCGCGCCCGTCGCGGCCGAGATTGCGCGGCTGGCGCTGTTCCTTACCACCCCTGCGGCTCGCCACATCACCGGCCAGACGCTGCACGTCAGCCACGGCGCGCTGGCTCACTTCGGCTGAACCTTTCGCTTCACCGGCCGATCGCTACGGTAGGTAGTGTGACTATTCGGCTGGGTCTACAGATCCCCAACTTCTCCTACGGCACAGGGGTGGAGAAGCTTTTCCCGTCCGTCATCGCTCAAGCGCGTGAGGCCGAAGCGGCTGGTTACGACTCCCTGTTTGTGATGGACCACTTCTACCAACTGCCCATGTTGGGGACGCCCGACCAGCCGATGCTGGAGGCCTACACGGCCCTTGGTGCGCTGGCCACGGCGACCGAGCGGCTGCAACTGGGCGCGTTGGTGACCGGCAATACCTACCGCAGCCCGACCCTGCTGGCAAAGATCATCACCACGCTCGACGTGGTTAGCGCCGGTCGAGCGATCCTCGGCATTGGAGCCGGTTGGTTTGAGCTGGAACACCGCCAGCTCGGCTTCGAGTTCGGCACTTTCAGTGACCGGTTCAACCGGCTCGAAGAGGCGCTACAGATCCTCGAGCCAATGGTCAAGGGTGAGCGCCCAACGTTTTTCGGCGATTGGTACACCACCGAATCGGCGATGGCCGAGCCGCGGTATCGCGACCGCATCCCAATCTTGATCGGCGGCGGTGGTGAGAAAAAGACATTCGCGATCGCCGCCCGCTTTGCCGACCATCTCAACATCGTGGCGGCGGTCGACGAGCTGCCGCGCAAGATGCGGGCGCTGGCCGCGCGGTGCGACGAGGCCGGCCGGGACCGGTCGACGCTTCAGACCAGCCTGCTGTTGACGGTGATGATCGACGAGACACTCTCGCCAGATGCGATTCCCGCGGAGATGAGCGGTCGCGTGGTGGTGGGCAGCCCGGCACAGATCGCCGACCAAATTCAGGCCAAGGTGCTCGATGCCGGTGTCGACGGATTAATCATCAACTTGGCTCCGCACGGCTATCTGCCCGGGGTCATCACCACCGCCGCTGAAGCGCTGCGCCCGCTGCTGGGTGTGTAGCCACCGGGGGCCGGTGACGCAGGCACGCTGTGGTGTGGCTGATGACACATGTCCTCAACTGGGCCTGCAGCGGTCGGGTTGACTACCGTAGTAGCTAACTGAACTCGCTCATCGAGGTGACCCCGTCAGGAGCAGCGGAACATGAGTCCCCAGCAAGAACCCACAGCGCAACCACCTCGTAGGCATCGAGTTGTGATCATCGGATCTGGGTTCGGCGGGCTAAACGCGGCAAAGAAGCTCAAGCGGGCCGACGTTGACATCAAGCTGATCGCGCGCACCACCCATCACCTGTTCCAGCCGCTGCTGTACCAAGTGGCCACCGGGATTATCTCCGAGGGAGAAATCGCTCCGCCGACCCGGGTCGTGCTGCGTAAGCAGCGCAATGTCCAGGTACTGTTGGGCAACGTCACCCACATCGACCTGGCCGGGCAGTGCGTCGTCTCGGAATTGCTCGGTCACACCTACCAAACCCCCTACGACAGCCTGATCGTCGCCGCGGGTGCTGGCCAGTCTTATTTCGGCAACGACCATTTCGCCGAATTCGCACCCGGCATGAAGTCCATCGACGACGCGTTGGAGTTGCGTGGCCGCATATTGAGCGCTTTCGAGCAAGCCGAACGGTCCAGCGATCCGGAACGGCGGGCCAAGCTACTGACATTCACCGTTGTCGGGGCTGGCCCCACCGGTGTTGAAATGGCCGGACAGATCGCCGAGCTGGCCGAGCACACGTTGAAGGGCGCATTCCGGCACATCGACTCGACCAAGGCGCGGGTGATTCTGCTTGACGCCGCCCCGGCGGTGCTGCCACCGATGGGCGCAAAGCTCGGTCAGCGGGCGGCTGCCCGGTTGCAGAAGCTGGGCGTGGAAATCCAGCTGGGTGCGATGGTCACCGACGTCGACCGCAACGGCATCACCGTCAAGGACTCCGACGGCACCGTCCGGCGCATCGAGTCGGCCTGCAAGGTCTGGTCGGCCGGGGTTTCGGCCAGTCGGTTGGGCAGGGACCTTGCCGAGCAATCACGGGTTGAGCTCGACCGGGCCGGCCGGGTCCAAGTGCTGCCCGACCTGTCCATTCCCGGGTACCCGAACGTGTTCGTGGTGGGCGATATGGCCGCTGTGGAGGGTGTGCCGGGTGTGGCGCAGGGCGCCATCCAGGGGGCGAAATACGTCGCCAGCACGATCAAGGCCGAACTGGCCGGCGCCAACCCGGCGGAGCGTGAGCCATTCCAGTACTTCGACAAGGGATCGATGGCCACGGTTTCGAGGTTTTCGGCGGTGGCCAAGATCGGTCCCGTTGAGTTCAGCGGCTTTATCGCCTGGCTGATTTGGCTGGTGCTGCACCTGGCGTACCTGATCGGGTTCAAGACCAAGATCACCACTCTGCTGTCGTGGACGGTGACTTTCCTCAGTACTCGCCGCGGCCAGCTGACCATCACCGACCAGCAGGCATTTGCGCGAACGCGGCTCGAACAGCTGGCCGAGCTGGCCGCCGAGGCGCAGGGCTCAGCGGCAAGCGCTAAGGTGGCCAGCTAGCGTTAGCCAGGCAACCGGTCAGCCTGCCAGGTACTCAGTGTTCCGCCACCCGCCAACGCCAAAACGGTCGACCGTGCGTCGATGGCGTCGGTGAATGCCGTCGCCGGATAGCGCAGCTCGCTGATAGTGGCGCGCGGCGCCGCAATGACGTCGTCGGCCAAAGACCCGGCACCCAGTTCCACCCGGTGCCGCAGCAGGGGACGACCATGCCGATCGGCCTGCAGCGATGACGACCAAAATCCTTCGCGCTCATTGCATCTGCCAATCTGCACGCGCTCGCGCAAGCGGACCCGACCGTCGTCGTGCAGGCGCAAGGTGGCATGCGACAGATGCCGGGCTGAGGCGGCGACGACCGTCGGCTCCAGGTCCACATCCAGGGTGCCGGTCACGTCGATCTCCCAGTGAGCATGCGACGTCAGGGTATCCACGCCGGGCAAGGCCACCGTCGCGGCGGCACTACGCAGCCGTAGCTGGGCACCCCGTTCCACGATCACCCGGATTCTCATGGTGTCACCGCCCAGCGGGGTCGCGGCCGCCGACACCAGGTGCACCGTGTCGGGCGCGGTTCGGCGTGCCTGGACACCGCCCCGACAGTCGATGCGCGGCAACCGATTCGGCGACGCGACCACCAGAACACTAGACTCCATCGGCGGCCAGTTGACTACGAACCCAGGCCACGACATCGCTGGCAGCTGGGTCCTCGGTCAACGATTGCAGCACCGTCGGGCGGCCGTCGCGCACCGCGTCCGCATCGCGGGCCATCACCGCCAGGTCGGCGCCCACCAATGCAGCCAGGTCAGTCTTGTTGACTACCAACAAATCCGAATAGGTCACCCCCGGCCCGCCCTTGCGCGGCACCTTGTCGCCGCCGGCAACGTCAATGACGAAGATCTGCGCATCCACCAGCCCCGAAGAGAAGGTGGCCGTGAGGTTATCGCCGCCGGATTCGACCAGGATCAGGTCCAACGCGTCGTGGGCGGCCATCAACTCGTCGATCGCATCCAGGTTGGCGGTGATGTCGTCGCGGATCGCGGTGTGCGGGCAGCCGCCGGTCTGCACGGCCGCGATCCGGTCGTCTGGCAGCACCGCATGTGTGCGCAAGAAGTCGGCGTCTTCGGTGGTGTAGATGTCGTTGGTCAGCACCGCCAGCGACAGCTCTCCCCGCAATTGCCGGCACAGCGCCGCCACCAGTGCGGTCTTGCCGGAGCCGACCGGGCCGCCGACGCCGATGCGCAGTGGCTCGCCCGGTTTGCGGACCCGCCTTGGCCGAGCGGGCACGGTGTGCGAGTGGGGATGGGAATGCGTTGCCATGCCTTACCTTTCAGGAAACGAACAGGGGACGCACGCGCTCGTCATGCCGCTGGGCGAGCGTGTCCAGCAGCGGATCAGACAAGTCTGCCAGTCCGGCTGTGGCCTCCTGCGCGATCTGCTCGCACAGTTCGGACAGCTGGAAGGTCACCACGGTCACTTCGGCGGGATCTAGCGCCAGCAGTCGCTGGGCGGCGATGGCCGAGCCGGTCATTGTGATGTAGACGAGGTGCAAGGCGTTGTGCTCGGGCGCCAGCCCGCTCAGCGCGCCGACCCGTCCGGCCACAACCGCCAGATGCGGCCTCGGGCCCAGTTCCTCCCAGCCGGAATCGGGCCACACCCGCCGTGCCAGCCTGATCAGCCCGCGGCCCTGGCTGCGTGAGGCGTGTCTGGCCGCGGGAGCCGGTGTGCGCGCGTCGGTTTCCCGGTCGGCGTCGTCGACGGCCAGCTCGCCCCGGTGCACCGCGGCCGCGATGGACGCCGTCAGCAGGCCGTGGGTGCGGACCCGCCGTTTCAGGAACGCTTCCAGGGTGGCCAGGCCGGTCACCATGCCGGCGGCGATGGCTTCTTCGATGCCGCCCGAGTGCACGTGCGCACCCGTGGGCAGCCGCGAGTCGGCGAGGGTGAGCAGCACGGCCAGCGAGGTCATTAGAACAGGAAATACCGTTGTGTCATAGGTAGTTCGGCGGCCGGCTGCGGTTGCCACACCTGGCCGTCGATTCGCACGGTGAAGGTGTCGGGATCGACCTCGATGCTCGGTAGGGCATCATTGAGCGGCAGGTCGGTCTTGCCCACTGCGCGCACGTCGGCCACCGGCGCTAGTCCCCGATTGACCGCGAGCCGGTCCGCCAGGCGCGCGTCGATGGATTGCGGCGCGACGAAGTGCACCGAGGTCGCCGCCGCGGTTGCCGCGGCCGCGCCGAACATCGGTCGCGGGAGCACCGGTTGCGGGGTCGGGATTGACGCGTTCGCATCGCCCATCGCTGCCCAGGCGATCGCCCCACCTTTGAGCACGACGTGCGGGCGAACCCCGAAAAACGCCGGCTCCCACAACACCAGGTCGGCCAACTTTCCCACCTCCACCGAACCGATCAGGTGATCCATGCCGTGTGCGATGGCCGGGCAGATGGTGTATTTGGCGATGTAGCGGCGGACCCGGTTGTTGTCGGCGGCTTGGCTACCAGACGGGTCACCTTCCAGTGCCCCGCGGCGGGCTTTCATCACGTGCGCGGTCTGCCAGGTGCGCAGCACCACCTCGCCGACACGGCCCATCGCCTGGGAATCGCTGCCAATCATCGAGATTGCCCCCATATCGTGCAACACATCTTCTGCCGCAATGGTGGACGGTCGGATCCGGCTTTCGGCAAACGCGAGGTCCTCCGGGATCCGGGGGTTGAGGTGGTGGCACACCATCAGCATGTCGAGATGCTCGTCAAGGGTGTTCACCGTATGCGGGCGGGTCGGATTGGTCGAGCTGGGCAGTACATTCGGTTGCGCCGCGACGGTAATGATGTCCGGTGCGTGCCCGCCGCCGGCGCCCTCGGTGTGGTAGGCGTGAATCGAACGTCCGGCGATCGCGCCGATGGTGTCCTCGACGAATCCGGTCTCATTGAGAGTGTCGGAGTGCAGCGCAACCTGCACCCCGGCCACGTCGGCGACCGCCAAGCAGGTGTCGATGGCCGCCGGGGTCGATCCCCAGTCTTCGTGGAGTTTGAAACCCGATGCGCCACCGCGCAACTGTTCCCACAGTGCGTCGGGATTCACGGTGTTTCCCTTGCCGAGCAGCGCGAAGTTCACCGGCCAACCGTCCAGTGACTCCAGCATCCGGGCCAGGTGCCACTCGCCGGGAGTGACTGTGGTGGCCTTGGTGCCCTCGGCGGGTCCGGTGCCACCGCCGATGATCGTGGTGGTGCCCGCGGCCAAGGCTTCGACGATGATCTGCGGACAGATCAAGTGCACGTGACAGTCGACGGTGCCTGCGGTGACGATTCGACGGTTGCCGCTGATGATTTCGGTGGACGGCCCGACGACGAGATCCCGATGCACACCTGTCATGATGTCGGGATTGCCGGCCTTTCCGATCCCGACGATGCGGCCATCGCGAATCCCGATGTCGGCCTTGATGATTCCCCAGTAGTCGATGATCACCGCACCGGTGATCACGGTGTCGGGGGCACCGTCGGCCCGGCTCGCACGGCCCTGGCCCATGGACTCGCGCAGCACCTTGCCGCCGCCGAACACCGCCTCGTCACCGGCCAGTCCCGGTCCCCCACACCGGTCTTCGGTGACCTCAACCAGCAGGTTGGTGTCGGCCAGCCGTATCCGGTCGCCGGTGGTAGGTCCGTACAGCTGTGCGTAGCGCTCCCTTGACAGTCGCGCCATCAGCGGTCCAACCGTCCGGGCGGATTTAGCGTCAGACCGGGTACCTCGCGCCGTCCGCCCAACGGAACCAACCCGACGATTTGGGGAATGCCCGGCTCGAAGCGCACCGCTGTCGCCGCCGGGATGTCCAGACGGTAGCCGTGGGCCGTCGCACGGTCGAATGACAGCGCCCGATTGGCCTGCGGGAGATGGACGTGGCTACCGACCTGCACCGGACGATCGCCGGCGTTGATGATCCGCATCTGCAGGCGGGAGAGTGCCGCGGCGTTCATCTCGATATCACCACTGCCGTAAAAGATTTCTCCGGGAATCATGCGATCGGCTGATGCACGGTGACCAACTTGGTGCCGTCCGGAAACGTCGCCTCCACCTGTACCTCGGCGAGCATCTCCGGCACTCCCTCCATCACATCGTCACGGCCGAGCACCTCACGCCCGGATGCCATCAACTCTGCGACGGTGCGGCCGTCACGCGCGCCTTCCAGGATGTGGTCGGCGATCACCGCGATGGCTTCCGGATGATTGAGGCGCAGGCCGCGGGCCCGACGCCGGCGGGCCAACTCGGCGGCGTAGGACAACAGCAAACGCTCCTGTTCGTGCGGCGTCAGGCGCATGCTCTGCGATCCTGCCACGCCGCGGCAGGTTCAACGGTTTCGAGCGGGTTAAGGCCGCGCCTCGAGGTTCTGCAGCCGCACTTGGCCGCGGGCGACCACCCGGTCGGTGTCGTCGGTGATGGTGACCAGCCACAGCTGTTGCCGCCGACCCCGATGCAGCGGTTCGGCGGTGCCATACACCATCCCTGAGCTGATGGAGCGCACGAAATCCGTATTATTGTTAACGCCGACCACACTCCCGCCTTCGCCGTGCGAATTGAGCCAGGCAAAGGCTGCCATGCTGGCGATGCTCTCGATCATCGCGCAGTAGACACCGCCGTGCACGACGCCCGTCAGCTGCAACAACTTGGGCCGGACGTCGAGCTGCGCTCGGGCCCCGTCGGGACCCAGTTCGGTGAATTGCAAACCCAACTCGCTGTCGAACGGCACGGTGACATTCAGCGGAGCGGGTGAGTCCGGCGATGGCTGCACGTCCTTGTGTCTACACCAACGGGCGAGCCCCGTGCACCAAGGCACGGGGCTCGCCGATCGAGTCGACCGGGGGTCACTGCAGCCCTCAGGACTCGGCCGCGGTCGTTGTGGCTCGACGAAGTAATGATAGGCAAGGCTGCCCTAATTTAGCAAGCGTTAGCGTGTAATGTTTGCGAGCCGGGTGCATAGGCCCGGTACGGCCGCCCGCCGGTTTGGATACGACAGCGAGTAGTAAGCCGGAGTACGCTGGTTTCAACCCGCAGGAGATGAACGAACAATGGCCAAGCTGACACGGTTGGGGGATTTGGAACGCGCGGTCATGGACCATTTGTGGTCCAGGACGGAACCCCAAACCGTTCGCCAAGTCCACGAAGCGTTGTCGGCGCGCCGCGACCTTGCCTACACGACGGTGATGACCGTGCTGCAACGGTTGGCAAAGAAGAACCTCGTGCTGCAGATCCGCGACGATCGAGCCCACCGCTACGCTCCCGTGCACGGCCGCGACGAATTGGTCGCCGGGCTGATGGTCGATGCATTGGCTCAGGCCGAGGACTCCGGCAGCAGGCAAGCCGCGCTGGTGCACTTCGTCGAGCGAGTCGGTGCCGACGAGGCGGATGCGCTACGACGTGCGCTCGCCGAATTGGAAGCCGGTCATGGCAATCGGCCACCGGCTGGCGCGGCAACGGAGACTTGAGGGAGACTAACGGCGTGTCCGCGCTGGCCTTCACCATCCTCGCGGTGCTGCTGGCTGGCCCGACCCCAGCCCTGCTAGCCCGGGCAACGTGGCCACTGCGCGCACCGCGCGCCGCCATGGTGCTGTGGCAGGCGATTGCCCTGGCCGCGGTGCTGTCGTCGTTCAGCGCCGGAATCGCGATCGCTAGCAGGCTGCTCATGCCCGGTCCCGACGGACGCCCTACGACCAGCTTCGTCGGCGCGGCCGGCCGCCTCGGCTGGCCGCTGTGGGCGGCCTACATCACCGTCTTTGCGTTGACTGTGCTGGTCGGTGCCCGGCTGGCGGTCGCCGTGGTGCGCGTCGCCACCGCCACGCGACGACGACGGGCACACCACCGCATGGTGGTCGATCTCGTCGGGGTCGGACACAATGGCGCGCTTGCCCAGCCGTGCGCGCGGGCCCGCGACCTTCGGGTCTTGGACGTCGCGCAGCCCCTTGCCTACTGTCTGCCCGGTGTGCGTAGCCGGGTTGTGGTCAGCGAAGGCACACTGACCGCGCTCGCCGACGCCGAGGTCGCGGCGATCCTTACCCATGAGCGGGCTCATCTACGCGCCCGCCACGATCTTGTCCTGGAGGCGTTTACCGCGGTGCACGCGGCTTTCCCGCGGTTGGTCCGCAGCGCCAATGCGCTGGGGGCGGTGCAGCTACTCGTCGAGCTCCTGGCCGATGACGCCGCGGTGCGCGCCGCCGGGCGCACTCCCCTGGCTCGGGCATTGGTCGCCTGTGCGTCCGGGCGGGCGCCGTCGGGTGCGTTGGCCGTCGGAGGTCCCAGCACGGTGCTCCGCGTGCGCCGGCTGTCGGGGCGTGGAAATAGCGCGGTTCTGTCCGCGGCCGCATATCTAGCTGCGGCCGCCGTCCTGGTGGTGCCCACCGTCGCGCTGGCCGTACCGTGGCTCACGCAGCTGCAGCGGCTGTTCATCGCCTAGCGAAGCCGGGCCCAACTGAAAGGCAGGACATGAGTTCGTCGGAATCGCCAGCCGGCATCGCGCAGATCGGCGTCACTGGCCTGGCCGTGATGGGTTCCAACATCGCCCGAAACTTCGCCCGGCACGGCTACACCGTGGCAGTGCACAATCGGTCGGTCGCCAAGACCGACGCGCTGCTTAAGGAGCACAGCTCAGACGGCAAGTTCGTGCGCAGTGAAACGATCCCCGAATTTCTTGCCGCACTGGAAAAACCGCGTCGGGTGCTGATCATGGTCAAGGCCGGAGAGGCCACTGACGCTGACGCTGTCATCAACGAACTTGCTGACGCCATGGAACCCGGCGACATCATCATCGACGGCGGCAATGCGTTGTACACCGACACCATGCGCCGCGAGAAAGCGATGCGTGAGCGGGGCTTGCACTTCGTCGGGGCCGGGATCTCCGGCGGCGAAGAGGGCGCGTTGAACGGGCCGTCGATCATGCCCGGCGGACCCGCCGAGTCATACCAATCGCTGGGTCCGCTGCTCGAGGAGATCTCCGCGCATGTCGACGGCGTGCCGTGCTGCACCCACATTGGCCCGGACGGCTCCGGGCACTTCGTCAAGATGGTCCACAACGGCATCGAGTACTCCGACATGCAGCTCATCGGTGAGGCCTACCAGCTGATGCGCGACGGGCTAGGTCTGACCGCGCCGGCGATCGCCGATGTGTTCACCGAGTGGAACAATGGCGATCTGGACAGCTACCTGGTCGAGATCACCGCCGAGGTGCTGCGGCAGACCGATGCCAAGACCGGCAAACCGCTCGTCGACGTCATCGTGGACCGGGCCGAGCAGAAAGGCACCGGCCGTTGGACCGTCAAGTCCGCGCTGGACCTGGGTGTGCCGGTGACCGGCATCGCCGAAGCGGTGTTTGCCCGCGCTCTCTCGGGATCCGTGGGGCAACGCTCGGCCGCCAGCGGTCTGGCTTCGGGCAAGCTCGGCGAGCAGCCCGCCGACCCCGCCACGTTCACCGAAGACGTCCGCCAGGCGTTGTACGCCTCCAAGATCGTGGCCTACGCTCAGGGCTTCAACCAGATCCAGGCCGGCAGCGCCGAATTCGGCTGGGACATCACGCCGGGCGACCTGGCCACCATCTGGCGTGGCGGCTGCATCATCCGGGCGAAGTTCCTCAACCACATCAAGGAAGCCTTTGACGCCAGCCCGAACCTGGCCAGTCTGATTGTGGCCCCGTATTTCCGCGGCGCCGTCGAATCGGCGATCGACAGTTGGCGGCGTGTGGTGTCGACGGCGGCCCAACTGGGTATCCCGACCCCGGGATTCTCGTCGGCCCTGTCGTATTACGACGCGCTGCGCACCGCGCGGCTGCCCGCTGCACTCACCCAGGCCCAGCGCGACTTCTTCGGCGCACACACCTACGGCCGGATCGACGAACCAGGCAAGTTCCACACACTATGGAGTTCAGACCGCACCGAAGTACCGGTGTAGCGGGCTAGAACTAAAAGGGGGTAAAGGGGTAAGTGATGAGATTTCTAGACGGGCACCCACCCGGGTACGACCTGACATACAACGACGTGTTCATCGTTCCGAACCGATCCGAGGTCGCGTCGCGCTTCGACGTCGATTTGTCCACCGCCGACGGCTCGGGCACCACCATTCCGGTAGTGGTCGCCAATATGACCGCGGTAGCCGGGCGGCGGATGGCCGAGACGGTCGCCCGCCGCGGTGGCATCGTAATCCTGCCGCAGGATCTGCCGATCCCGGCGGTAAAGCAGACGGTGGCGTTCGTCAAAAGCCGGGACCTGGTGCTCGACACCCCAGTGACGCTGGCACCCGACGATTCGGTGTCCGACGCCATGGCGCTCATCCACAAGCGCGCACATGGCGTCGCGGTGGTCATCCTCGAGGGTCGCCCGATCGGATTGGTGCGCGAATCGTCCTGCCTGGGCGTGGATCGCTTCACCCGGGTGCGCGATATCGCCGTGACGGACTATGTGACCGCTCCAGCGGGAACCGAGCCACGCAAGATCTTCGACCTGCTGGAGCACGCCCCGGTCGACGTTGCGGTGCTGACCGACGCCGACGGCACGTTGGCGGGAGTGCTAAGCCGCACCGGGGCTATCCGCGCCGGTATCTACACCCCGGCCACCGATAGCGCGGGCCGGCTGCGGATCGGCGCGGCCGTCGGCATCAACGGCGACGTGGGCGCTAAGGCCCGAGCGCTCGCCGAAGCCGGCGTCGACGTGCTGGTCATCGACACCGCACACGGACACCAGGTCAAGACCTTGGACGCGATCAAGGCGGTCTCGGCACTGGACTTGGGTTTGCCGCTGGCGGCGGGAAACGTGGTGTCGGCGGAGGGCACCCGGGATCTGCTGAAAGCCGGGGCGAACGTCGTCAAGGTCGGTGTCGGCCCCGGCGCCATGTGCACCACCCGAATGATGACCGGTGTCGGCCGCCCGCAGTTCTCCGCTGTGCTCGAATGCGCTTCTGCGGCAAGGCAGCTCGGTGGTCATATCTGGGCCGACGGCGGGATCCGGCATCCACGCGACGTGGCTCTGGCGCTGGCCGCCGGCGCCTCGAACGTGATGATCGGATCGTGGTTCGCCGGCACCTACGAATCCCCCGGAGACCTGATGCGTGACCGCGACGATCAGCCGTACAAGGAGAGCTACGGCATGGCATCCAAGCGGGCGGTGGTGGCCCGGACCGGCGCGGACAACCCGTTCGACCGAGCTCGTAAGGCGTTGTTCGAGGAAGGCATCTCGACGTCGCGGATGGGCCTTGACCCCGACCGCGGAGGTGTGGAGGACCTAATTGACCACATCACTTCTGGCGTGCGCAGCACCTGCACCTATGTGGGTGCCTCGAACCTGGCGGAGCTGCATGAGCGGGCCGTGGTGGGCGTGCAGTCGGGAGCGGGCTTTGCCGAGGGCCATCCGCTGCCCGCCGGCTGGTGAAGCTGGCGCCACGAGCTATCTCGCTACGATGTGTACTTCAAACCCGCAGTATCGCGCTGCGCGGTTGCGAGCGAAAGGGATGACGTGCCGCGGGCACCCGTCCACACCGTCGGTTTTCCAGGCGAGCGGCCGGTACTGGCTCGGCCCGATATAGCGCGACGACCGAGCCGCCCGTGAACCTCACCGATACCGTCGCCACCATCCTGGCGATCTTGGCGCTCACCGCAGGCACGGGGGTGTTCGTCGCGGCCGAATTCTCGCTGACCGCGCTGGACCGCAGCACCGTGGAGGCCAACGCCCGCGGCGGCACCAGTCGGGACCGCTTCATCCAGCGCGCACACCACCGGCTGTCGTTCCAGCTTTCGGGTGCTCAGTTGGGTATCTCGATCACCACCTTGGCTACCGGCTACCTGACCGAACCGCTGGTGGCCGAGCTACCGCATCCTGGGCTGGTCGCAGTCGGAATGTCTGATCGGGTGGCCGACGGTCTTATCACGTTTTTTGCCCTGGTGATCGTGACATCGCTGTCGATGGTCTTCGGCGAGCTGGTCCCCAAGTATCTCGCGGTGGCGCGCCCGCTGCGCACCGCGCGCTCAGTCGTGGCCGGCCAGGTGCTGTTCTCACTGCTGCTCACCCCGGCCATCCGTCTCACGAACGGAGCGGCGAACTGGATCGTGCGTCGACTTGGCATCGAGCCGGCCGAGGAGCTGCGCTCAGCTCGCACACCGCAGGAGCTGGTGTCGTTGGTGCGTAGTTCCGCGCGCAGCGGCGCACTCGATGACGCCACGGCGTGGCTGATGCGCCGCTCGCTGCAGTTCGGCGCCCTGACGGCCGAGGAGCTGATGACGCCACGGTCGAAGATCGTGGCGCTGCAGACCGATGACACCATCGCCGACCTGGTTGCGGCCGCGGCCGCATCGGGATTCTCGCGCTTCCCGGTGGTCGAGGGAGATCTCGATGCGACCGTCGGCATCGTGCACGTCAAGCAGGTGTTCGAGGTTCCGCCCGGCGATCGCGCGCACACGCTGCTAACGACGGTCGCCGAGCCGGTCGCGGTGGTGCCCTCGACGCTCGACGGCGATGCGGTGATGGCGCAGGTCCGCGCCAGTGCGCTACAGACCGCCATGGTTGTGGACGAGTACGGCGGCACCGCGGGCATGGTAACCCTGGAGGACTTGATCGAAGAGATCGTGGGCGACGTCCGCGACGAACACGACGATGCGACACCGGATGTGGTGGCAGCCGGCAACGGATGGCGGGTCTCGGGTCTGCTACGCATCGACGAGGTGGCCAGCGCCACCGGCTATCGAGCCCCCGACGGTCCGTACGAGACGATCGGCGGGTTGGTGCTTCGAGAGCTCGGCCACATCCCGGTGGCCGGCGAAACGGTCGAGCTGACTGCCTTGGACCAGGACGGACTTCCCGACGACTCGATGCGGTGGTTAGCCACCGTGATCCAGATGGACGGGCGCCGGATCGACTTGTTGGAGTTGATCAAAATGGGCGGCCATGCCGACCCCGGGTCGGGGCGGGGCCGCTGATGGATGTGCTGTCCGCGGTGTTGCTGGCGCTTTTGCTGATCGGCGCCAACGCGTTCTTCGTGGGCGCGGAATTCGCGTTGATCTCGGCGCGTCGTGACCGCCTCGAAGCGCTGGCCGAGCAGGGCAAGGCCACTGCCGTCACCGTGATCCGGGCGGGCGAACAGCTCCCGGCGATGCTGACCGGCGCACAGCTGGGGGTTACGGTGTCCTCGATCCTGCTTGGCCGGGTCGGCGAACCGGCAGTCGTCAAGCTGCTACAGCTGTCGTTCGGGCTGAGCGGTGTACCGCCGGCGCTGCTGCACACCTTGTCGTTGGCGATCGTGGTGGCGCTGCATGTCCTGCTCGGTGAGATGGTGCCGAAGAACATCGCTTTGGCTGGTCCGGAGCGAACAGCGATGTTGCTGGTCCCGCCGTACCTGGTCTACGTGCGCCTCGCCCGGCCGTTCATCGCGTTCTACAACAACTGCGCCAACGCGATACTGCGGCTGGTTGGGGTGCAGCCGAAGGATGAACTCGACATCGCCGTCTCCACTGCGGAACTGTCCGAGATGATCGCCGAATCGCTATCCGAAGGCCTGCTGGATCACGAGGAGCACACGCGGCTAACCCGAGCCCTTCGGATTCGAACTCGCCTGGTTGCCGATGTCGCGGTGCCGCTGGTCAACATTCGGGCAGTGCAGGTGTCGGCGGTAGGGTCCGGGCCCACCATCGGCGGGGTCGAACAGGCCTTGGCGCAAACCGGCTACTCCCGCTTTCCGGTGGTGGATCGCGGTGGAAGGTTCATCGGATATCTGCACATCAAGGACGTGCTGACCCTCGGTGACAATCCGCAAACCGTGATCGATCTGGCCGTTGTGCGCCCGCTGCCGCGGGTTCCCCAATCGTTGCCGCTGGCCGACGCCCTGTCGCGGATGCGGCGCATCAACAGCCATCTGGCCTTGGTAACCGCCGACAACGGTTCTGTCGTGGGGATGGTGGCGCTGGAGGACGTGGTGGAGGACCTGGTTGGCACCATGCGCGACGGGACGCATCGTTGACTGACGCAGGGATCGGTGTCTGACGGGACACCGAGCGTAATCGGGGGCTGCTGCCGCTGACAATCGTTTCGGATCAGTTGGCCCGAACGCCGGACGTGGTGGCGGGACGTCAATACGCTGTAACCGCTGGGACTGCGCACCCGGTCCCGTGAGGAGCGCGTCATGTCGTTTGTGGTGGCGGCCCCAGAAGTGGTGGTGGCGGCGGCGTCGGATTTGGCCGGCATCGGGTCGGCGATCGGCGCGGCGAATGCGGCTGCGGCCGTGCCCACGATGGGGGTGCTGGCCGCGGGCGCCGATGAGGTGTCGGCGGCTGTTGCGGATTTGTTCGGCGCGCACGCCCAGGCCTATCAGGCATTGAGTGCGCAGGCGGCGCTGTTTCACGAGCAGTTTGTGCATGCCATGACCGCCGGCGCGGGGGCCTATGCCGGTGCCGAGGCGGCGGACGCCGCCGCGCTGGACGTGCTCAACGGGCCGTTTCAGGCGTTGTTCGGCCGCCCGTTGATCGGTGATGGCGCCAATGGCGCGCCGGGACAGCCCGGCGGGCCCGGCGGGTTGCTGTACGGCAACGGCGGCAACGGCGGCAACGGCGGGATCGGCCAGCCCGGCGGCGCCGGTGGGGATGCAGGGTTGATCGGCAACGGCGGCAACGGTGGCATCGGCGGGCCCGGGGCGACCGGCCTTGCCGGTGGTGCCGGCGGGGTCGGCGGACTGCTCTTCGGCGACGGCGGCAACGGCGGTGCCGGCGGACTCGGTACCGGACCCGTCGGCGCTACCGGTGGGATCGGCGGGCCCGGTGGAGCCGCCGTCGGGCTGTTCGGCCATGGCGGGGCCGGCGGGGCCGGCGGGCTCGGCAAGGCCGGCTTCGCGGGCGGGGCCGGCGGCACCGGCGGCACCGGCGGACTGCTGTACGGCAACGGCGGCAACGGCGGCAATGTCCCATCGGGAGCCGCCGACGGCGGAGCGGGCGGTGACGCCCGGCTGATCGGCAACGGGGGCGACGGCGGCTCCGTCGGTGCCGCCCCCACCGGCATCGGCAACGGCGGCAACGGCGGCAACGGCGGGTGGCTGTACGGCGACGGCGGTTCCGGAGGCAGCACCCTGCAAGGTTTCAGCGACGGTGGTACCGGCGGTAACGCCGGGATGTTCGGCGACGGCGGTAACGGCGGGTTCAGCTTCTTCGATGGCAACGGCGGCGACGGCGGCACCGGCGGGACGCTGATCGGCAACGGCGGCGACGGCGGCAACAGCGTGCAAACCGACGGCTTTCTCCGAGGCCACGGCGGCGACGGCGGCAACGCCGTCGGGCTGATCGGCAACGGTGGCGCCGGAGGCGCCGGGTCCGCCGGTACCGGCGTCTTCGCCCCCGGCGGTGGCAGTGGCGGGAACGGAGGCAACGGCGCGCTGCTGGTCGGCAACGGTGGCGCCGGCGGCTCCGGTGGGCCAACCCAGATTCCCTCAGTCGCGGTACCCGTCACCGGCGCCGGCGGCACCGGGGGTAACGGCGGCACGGCCGGGTTGATCGGCAACGGTGGCAATGGCGGCGCCGCCGGCGTCAGCGGGGACGGCACCCCCGGCACCGGCGGTAACGGCGGCTACGCCCAGTTGATCGGCGACGGCGGCGACGGTGGGCCCGGCGACTCTGGCGGGCCGGGCGGCAGCGGCGGTACGGGCGGAACGCTGGCCGGCCAGAACGGGTCCCCCGGGGGATAGCTCCCGCGCGCAGGCGAGCTGGATTCATACACCCGTATGAGCTGTATACACTCATGCTATGAGTAAGCGCCTGCAGGTTCTGCTGGACCCCGACGAGTGGGAAGAACTCCGAGAGATTGCACGCCGGCACCGCACGACAGTGTCCGAGTGGGTCCGCCGGACGCTGCGGGAGGCGCGGGAGCGAGAACCGCGCGGCGATCTAGACATGAAGCTGCGATCTGTCCGTGCCGCCGCACGCCATGAGTTCCCGACAGCCGACGTCGAGCAGATGCTCGAGGAAATCGAACGCGGACGCGGTGCGGAGCGCGAAGGATCACGGTGATCCTCGTTGACTCCAACATTCCCATGTATCTGGTGGGTGCCTCGCACCCGCATAAGCTGGACGCGCAACGTCTGCTGGAGTCGGCGCTGTCGGGCGGTGAACGCCTAGTCACCGACGCCGAGGTGCTGCAGGAGATATGCCACCGGTATGTGGCAATCAAACGCCGTGAGGCGATTCAGCCGGCTTTCGATGCAATTATCGGCGTGGTCGACGAAGTGCTGCCGATCGAGCGCACCGATGTCGAACACGCGAGGGATGCCCTGTTGCGCTATCAAACGTTGTCGGCCAGGGATGCACTACACATCGCCGTCATGGCTCACCACGACATTACCCGGCTGATGAGCTTCGACCGTGGGTTCGACTCCTATCCGGGGATCAAGCGTCTGGCCTGATTCGGAATCACACCGCCGCAATGAGCGGCACCGACGTGGCCGGAGCCGCTCCCGGCGGGATGCTGTCCGGCCAGAACGGATCCAACGGGATTGTAGTAGGCAGACCGCCCCACCCGTATGATCGCTGCGGCCACTGCGTCGCGTTGCCAGCCAGCGAGCATGCCGGGTGCCGAGGTGCTGACAGAGCTTGACGTGACCTGCGGTTGCGGGTCGCCGGATGTAGTAGTCGTCTTGTCGGCCGGTAGGCTGAGCAATTGCCAGTAAGGGAGGAAGCAATGACAGATCGCGTGTCGGTGGGCAACTTGCGCATCGCTCGGGTGCTCTACGACTTCGTGAACAATGAAGCCCTGCCTGGCACCGATATCGACCCGGACAGCTTCTGGGCGGGCGTCGACAAGGTCGTCGCCGACCTGACCCCGCAGAACCAAGCTCTGTTGAACGCCCGCGACGAGCTGCAGGCGCAGATCGACAAGTGGCACCGGCGTCGGGTGATCGAGCCCATCGACATGGATGCCTACCGCCAGTTCCTCACCGAGATCGGCTACCTGCTTCCCGAACCTGATGACTTCACCATCACCACGTCCGGTGTCGACGCTGAGATCACCACGACCGCCGGCCCCCAGCTGGTGGTGCCGGTGCTCAACGCGCGGTTTGCTCTGAACGCGGCCAACGCTCGCTGGGGCTCCCTCTACGACGCCTTGTATGGCACCGATGTCATCCCCGAGACCGACGGCGCCGAAAAAGGCCCCACGTACAACAAGGTTCGTGGCGACAAGGTGATCGCGTATGCCCGCAAGTTCCTCGACGACAGTGTTCCGCTGTCGTCGGGTTCCTTTGGCGACGCCACCGGTTTCACAGTGCAGGATGGCCAGCTCGTGGTTGCCTTGCCGGATAAGTCCACCGGCCTGGCCAACCCCGGCCAGTTCGCCGGCTACACCGGCGCAGCCGAGTCGCCGACATCGGTGCTGCTAATCAATCACGGTTTGCACATCGAGATCCTGATCGATCCGGAGTCGCAGGTCGGCACCACCGACCGGGCCGGCGTCAAGGACGTGATCCTGGAATCCGCGATCACCACGATCATGGACTTCGAGGACTCGGTGGCCGCCGTGGACGCCGCCGACAAGGTGCTGGGTTATCGGAACTGGCTCGGCCTGAACAAGGGCGACCTGGCAGCAGCGGTAGACAAGGACGGCACCGCTTTCCTGCGGGTGCTCAATAGGGACCGGAACTACACCGCACCCGGCGGTGGCCAGTTCACGCTGCCTGGACGCAGCCTCATGTTCGTCCGCAACGTCGGTCACTTGATGACGAATGACGCCATCGTCGACACTGACGGCAGCGAGGTGTTCGAAGGCATCATGGATGCCCTATTCACCGGCCTGATCGCCATCCACGGGCTAAAGGCCAGCGACGTCAACGGGCCGCTGATCAACAGCCGCACCGGCTCCATCTACATCGTCAAGCCGAAGATGCACGGTCCGGCCGAGGTGGCGTTTACCTGCGAACTGTTCAGCCGGGTTGAAGATGTGCTGGGGTTGCCGCAAAACACCATGAAGATCGGCATCATGGACGAGGAACGCCGGACCACGGTCAACCTCAAGGCGTGCATCAAAGCTGCCGCGGACCGCGTGGTGTTCATCAACACCGGGTTCCTGGACCGCACCGGCGATGAAATCCACACCTCGATGGAGGCCGGCCCGATGGTGCGCAAGGGCACCATGAAGAGCCAGCCGTGGATCTTGGCCTACGAGGACCACAACGTCGATGCCGGCCTGGCCGCCGGGTTCAGCGGCCGAGCCCAGGTCGGCAAGGGCATGTGGACAATGACCGAGCTGATGGCCGACATGGTCGAGACAAAAATCGCCCAGCCGCGCGCCGGGGCCAGCACCGCCTGGGTTCCCTCTCCCACTGCGGCCACCCTGCATGCGCTGCACTACCACCAGGTCGACGTCGCCGCGGTGCAACAAGGACTGGCGGGGAAGCGTCGCGCCACCATCGAACAATTGCTGACCATTCCGCTGGCCAAGGAATTGGCCTGGGCTCCCGACGAGATCCGCGAAGAGGTCGACAACAACTGTCAATCCATCCTCGGCTACGTGGTTCGCTGGGTTGATCAAGGTGTCGGCTGCTCGAAGGTGCCCGACATCCACGACGTCGCGCTCATGGAGGACCGGGCCACGCTGCGAATCTCCAGCCAATTGTTGGCCAACTGGCTGCGCCACGGTGTGATCACCAGCGCGGATGTGCGGGCCAGCTTGGAGCGGATGGCGCCGTTGGTCGATCGACAAAACGCGGGCGACGTGGCATACCGACCGATGGCACCCAACTTCGACGACAGTATCGCCTTCCTGGCCGCGCAGGAGCTGATCTTGTCCGGGGCCCAGCAGCCCAACGGCTACACCGAGCCGATCCTGCACCGACGTCGTCGGGAGTTTAAGGCCCGGGCCGCTGAGAAGCCGGCCCCATCGGACAGGGCCGGTGACGATGCGGCCCGCTAGCGGGCCGCTGTGGGGGCACCGCCCGCTTGCGGGAGAGAGCCGGCCCCATCGGGCAGAGCCGGTGCGTAGCTCGTGCTTGACAGGCGCCGGCCTTCGACGGAGAGGACGCAGACGCCGGTATGGGTAGGCACAGCAAGCCCGACCCCGAGGATTCCGTTGACGACCTGTCCGACGGGCATGCGGCGGAACAACAGCACTGGGAGGACATATCGGGTAGCTACGACTATCCCGGTGTAGATCAGCCCGATGACGGCCCGTTATCCAGCGAGGGCCACTACTCCGCCGTCGGCGGCTACTCGGCTAGCGGCTCAGAAGACTACCCTGACATTCCACCCCGCCCCGACTGGGAGCCAACGGGTGCCGAGCCCATAGCGGCCGCCCCGCCGCCGCTGTTTCGCTTCGGACATCGGGGGCCCGGCGACTGGCAGGCCGGGCACCGTAGCGCGGACGGGCGGCGGGGAGTCAGTATCGGCGTGATCGTGGCCCTTGTCGCAGTGGTGGTAATGGTGGCCGGGGTGATCTTGTGGCGCTTCTTCGGTGACGCGTTGTCCAACCGCTCGCATACGGCTGCCGCCCGCTGCGTGGGCGGCAAGGACACCGTCGCTGTTATAGCCGACCCATCAATCGCCGATCAGGTAAAGGAGTCAGCCGACAGCTACAACGCGTCGGCGGGCCCGGTCGGCGACCGTTGTGTGGCAGTGGCTGTCACCTCGGCCGGCTCCGATGCCGTCATCAATGGTTTCATCGGCAAATGGCCGACCGAACTGGGCGGCCAGCCGGGATTGTGGATTCCGAGTAGCTCCATCTCGGCGGCGCGGCTTACCGGGGCCGCGGGCAGCCAAGCCATTAGCGATAGCCGCTCACTGGTGATATCGCCGGTGTTGCTCGCCGTGCGGCCCGAATTGCAGCAGGCCCTCGCCAACCAGAACTGGGCGGCGTTGCCCGGCCTGCAAACCAATCCGAACTCGTTGTCCGGCTTGGACTTGCCTGCCTGGGGATCACTGCGGCTGGCAATGCCGAGCAGTGGCAACGGCGATGCCGCGTATTTGGCCGGCGAGGCGGTGGCTGCCGCGTCAGCACCTGCTGGCGCGCCAGCAACAGCGGGTATCGGCGCGGTGCGCACCCTGATGGGCGCACGACCTAAGCTCGCCGACGACTCCTTGACCGCGGCGATGGACACGCTGCTCAAGCCCGGCGATGTCGCCACGGCACCCGTGCACGCGGTGGTCACCACCGAACAACAGTTGTTCCAGCGCGGCCAGTCACTTTCAGATGCCGAGAACACCTTGGGTTCCTGGCTGCCGCCGGGGCCGGCTGCGGTCGCTGACTATCCGACGGTGCTGCTCAGTGGTGCATGGCTATCGCAGGAGCAAACGTCGGCGGCCAGCGCGTTTGCCAGGTATTTGCACAAGCCCGAGCAACTGGCCAAACTGGCCAGAGCTGGTTTCCGAGTCAGCGACGTCAAACCGCCGAGCAGCCCCGTCACCAGTTTCCCAGCGCTGCCTTCGACTTTGTCGGTGGGTGACGACTCCATGCGCGCGACCCTGGCGGACACCATGGTCACCGCGTCGGCCGGAGTGGCCGCGACCATCATGCTCGACCAATCGATGCCCAATGATGAAGGCGGCAATAGCCGGCTTAGCAATGTCGTTGCGGCGCTTGAGAACCGGATCAAGGCGATGCCGCCCAGTTCGGTCGTCGGACTGTGGACATTCGACGGCCGCGAGGGCCGAACAGAGGTGCCGGCCGGGCCATTGGCCGACCCGGTCAACGGCCAGCCCCGCCCCGCGGCCTTGACGGCCGCGTTGGGCAAGCAATACTCCTCGGGCGGTGGCGCGGTGTCGTTCACCACTCTGCGCTTGATCTATCAGGAGATGCTAGCCAATTACCGTGTTGGCCAGGCTAATTCTGTGCTGGTTATTACCGCGGGGCCGCATACGGACCAAACCCTCGACGGGCCGGGCCTGCAGGATTTCATCCGCAAGAGCGCAGACCCGGCCAAGCCGATCGCGGTCAACATCATCGACTTCGGTGCTGATCCCGATCGGGCAACCTGGGAAGCCGTCGCACAGCTCAGCGGCGGCAGCTACCAAAACCTGGAGACATCGGCATCCCCCGACCTGGCAACCGCGGTCAACATCTTCTTGAGCTGATCGCCTGGCTACCCGATGACCAGACGCGGCGGCTCGGATGCGGCCTGGTACTCCGCGCCGGACCAACGATCCGCCTACCCGAGATATCGTGGGATGCGCTACTCCTCGTGCTATGTGACGATGCGCGACGGGGTGCGCATCGCCATCGACCTCTACCTGCCCGCGGGCCTGACGAGTGCCGCAAGGCTGCCCGCGATCCTGCATCAGACCCGCTACTACCGGTCGCTGCAGTTGCGCTGGCCGTTGCGGATGTTGCTCGGGGGCAAGCCCCTCCAGCACATCGCCGCAGATAAGCGTCGTCGGAGACGTTTCGTCGCCAGCGGCTACGCCTGGGTCGATGTGGATGTGCGCGGATCGGGCGCGTCGTTCGGCGCCCGCGTGTGCGAATGGTCCTCCGACGAGATCCGGGACGGCGCCGAGATCGTCGACTGGATCGTGCGCCAGCCTTGGTGCAACGGAACGGTCGCTGCGCTGGGAAATTCGTACGACGGCACGTCGGCCGAGTTACTGCTGGTCAACCAGCATCCCGCGGTGCGGGTGATCGCCCCGTGCTTCTCGCTGTTCGACGTCTACACCGACATCGCGTTCCCCGGCGGCATCCACGCCGCCTGGTTCACCGACACCTGGGGACGCTACAACGAGGCGCTCGACCGCAACGCCCTGCACGAAGTGGTCGGGTGGTGGGCGAAGCTCCCGGTGACCGGCATGCAGCCGGTGCAGGAGGACCGTGATCGCTCGCTGCGGGACGGGGCCATCGCCGCGCATCGCGGCAACTACGACGTTCACCAGATCGCGGGGTCATTGACGTTCCGGGACGACGTATCCGCCTCGGATCCCTATCGTGGCCAACCTGACGCCCGGCTCGAGCCGATCGGTACACCGATCGAGTCGGGCAGCATCAACCTGATCAGCCCGCACAATTATTGGCGTGACGTGCAGGCGTCGGGAGCGGCCATCTACAGCTACAGCGGCTGGTTCGACGGCGGGTATGCGCATGCCGCAATCAAACGTTTTCTGACCGTCTCCACCCCGGGCAGCCACTTGATCCTCGGTCCATGGAACCACACCGGCGGCTGGCGCGTCGACCCACTGCGCGGGCTCAGCAGACCCGACTTCGATCACGACGGCGAGCTGTTGAGGTTCATCGACCATCACGTCAAGGGGGCCGATACGGGCATCGGCTCCGAGCCGCCGGTGCACTACTTCACCATGGTCGAGAACCGCTGGAAGTCGGCCGACACCTGGCCGCCGCCCGCCACCACGCAGAGCTACTACCTGTCCGCAGACCGACAGCTGCGCCCGGACGCACCCGATTGCGACAGCGGTGCAGACGAATACGTGGTGGATCAGACGGCCGGAACGGGCGAGCGCTCACGCTGGCGCTCGCAAGTGGGCATCGGTGGACACGTTTGCTACCCGGACCGCAAGGCCCAGGATGCCAAGCTGCTGACCTATACCTCCGCACCGCTCGACCATCCCCTGGAGGTGACCGGTCATGTGGTGGTCACGCTGTTTATCACGTCGACGTCGAGCGACGGCACCTTCTTCGTCTATCTGGAAGACGTCGATCCGCGCGGCCGTGTCGCCTACATCACCGAGGGCCAGCTACGCGCCATCCACCGCCGGCTCAGCGACGGGCCGCCGCCGTACCGCCAGGTGGTCCCCTACCGAACGTTCGCGAGCGGGGACGCGTGGCCCCTAGTCCCGGGCGAGATTGCCCGGCTGACATTCGACCTGCTGCCGACGTCGTATCTGTTCCAACCGGGGCACCGCATCCGCATCGCCATCGCCGGCGCGGACGCAAGCCACTTCGCCATCCTTCCCGGTTGCGCACCGACCGTGCGCGTCTACCGTAGCCGGATGCATGCCTCTCGCATCGATCTGCCCGTGATACAGCCGTAGCCGGCTAGTCGACGAGCAGCGATAGCGCGGCCTCGGCATATGCTTTGGGAGCCTCGACCTGCGGGTAGTGGCCCAACCCTGGCAGTTCCACGACGGCGGCGCTGGGGCGCAATTCCCGTAGTCCATTGAGCACGTTGGTTGTTGCCACCGGATCGTCGAGTCCCCACACGAACCCAAGCGGTTTGGGCCAATCGCGGACCGCGCCATGCCAGCGCTGCGCGTGCCGTATCCGCTCGTCGAGGTAGCTGATCAGCAGGTGCGGGATCCGGTTGCCGTCGTTGTAGCACAGCAACTCCCACTGGGCTTGGGCCTCCTGCGCCGACAGCGGGTGCGCTGGGGAGAAGATCCGGCCAAACCCTCGTGTGAAGCCACCGCGGCTGACCAGCCGGGCAGCGACCGGACCAAGCGGGCTGCGCAGTACTTTCTGGATCGGACGCAGGCTGGCCCGCTCCAAGATCACACTGCCGTTGCTCAGCACCGCACGTCGGAGATCGAACGGCAACCGGCCGTCCAAATCACGGGCTAGCAGCTCGGTGGTCACCGACGTGCCCATGTCGTGGGCCAGCACGACGACCGCGCCGGTCACGGTGTGGGCGACCACCGTTTCCACCAGGTGGGCCTGCTCCAGCAGGCTGTACCGGTGCGGGCGCGGCTTGTCGGACAAGCCAAAGCCCAGAAAATCCATCGTTACCCAAGCCTGGCCGGTCAGGTGTGGAATCACCGCCCGGAAGTCGAACGAACTGGACGGATAGCCATGCAGCAGGAGCATTGTTGGCGTGTCGCCCGGCCCCGACCGGACGAACACCTTTCCGACAGCCGTCGGCAGCCAGCGGCCACCGTCACGCCACTCCCGGACACTCGGTGATGTCACCCTTCGGGCATACCATCATGAGCGCGATCGGAGGAGGGTAATGAGCATCGATTTCACGCCGGATCCGCAGCTGTACCCGTTCGAGTCGCGCTGGTTCGACAGCTCGCGTGGACGCATCCACTACGTCGACGAGGGCACGGGTCCGCCGATCCTGTTGTGTCACGGCAACCCGACGTGGAGTTTCCTGTATCGGGACATCATCGTCGCACTGCGGGACCGTTTCCGTTGTGTGGCTCCGGATTATCTGGGTTTCGGGTTATCGGAGCGTCCCTCGGGATTCGGGTACCAGATCGACGAGCACGCGCGGGTGATCGGCGAATTCGTCGATCACCTGGGCCTGGACCGCTACCTGAGCATGGGTCAGGACTGGGGTGGCCCGATCAGCATGGCGGTCGCTGTCGAGCGTGCCGACCGGGTCCGCGGCGTCGTGTTGGGCAACACGTGGTTCTGGCCGGCGGACACGCTGGCGATGAAGGCCTTCAGCAGGGTGATGTCCAGCCCGCCAGTGCAGTACGCGATCTTACGGCGCAACTTCTTTGTCGAGCGCTTGATACCCGCGGGAACCGAGCACCGGCCGAGTAGCGCGGTGATGGCGCACTACCGGGCGGTGCAGCCCAACGCCGCGGCACGCCGAGGCGTAGCCGAGATGCCCAAACAGATCCTGGCCGCCCGTCCCCTGCTGGCACGGCTCGCCCGGGAGGTGCCAGCCACGCTGGGCACCAAGCCCACCCTGTTGATTTGGGGGATGAAGGATGTCGCATTCAGGCCGAAAACGATTATCCCCAGACTGAGTGCGACATTTCCCGACCACGTCCTGGTGGAGCTGCCCAACGCCAAACACTTCATCCAGGAGGACGCCCCCGACCGGATCGCCGCCGCGATCATTGAGCGCTTCGGCTGAACCTTTGTCGCTGAGCACCCCGCAACAGCTGGCATTGTTGGAGCGCGGGTGGCGACACCGAATAGCTCCCCACCCCACCTCCGACCACGGTCAACCCCGCACCAACACCTGCCGCCACCCCGAAAAACTCCGCAACCCCGACAACGACCCATAGCAGCCGACACGTCAGCTACCCACCCAGTAGCACCCGGGCCTCGAGCTCGACCGGGGGCCGGTCGACGAGCGTTTAGGCAAAAGCCTCTACCGGCGGGCATGAGCAGACCAGGTTGCGATCCCCGTAGGCGCCGTCGATGCGACGTACCGCGGGCCAAACCTTGGGTCGGAATGCGGTGCCGAGCGGGTAGGCGGCCTGTTCCCGCGTATACGGGTGGTCCCAATCAGACGCCAGCAGGCACTGCGCGGTGTGCGGTGCGCCGCGCAGCGGATTGTCGTCGACAGGCCACTCCCCGGCCCCGACTTTGTCGATCTCGGCGCGGATGCCGATCATGGCCTCGCAGAAGGCGTCCACTTCGGCCAGGCTCTCGCTCTCGGTGGGCTCCACCATGAGCGTACCGGCCACCGGAAAACTCATCGTTGGTGCGTGAAAACCATAGTCTGCCAGCCGTTTTGCGACATCGTCGACGGTGATACCGGTCAACTTAGTGATACCGCGCAAGTCCAGGATGCACTCGTGGGCGACCATGCCGTTCTCGCCGGTGTACAGCACCGGGTAATACTCGTCAAGGCGGCGCGCAATGTAGTTAGCCGACGTGATCGCTGTCAGCGATGCCGCCCGCAGTCCCTCAGCCCCCATCATCCGGATGTATGCCCAGGTGATCGGAAGAATCGAAGCCGACCCATATGGTGCCGACGACACCGGATAGCCCTTGGGCAGCTCGGGGGCGAAGGGGTGACCTGGCAGAAACGGTGCCAGGTGCGCCCGCACCGCCACCGGGCCGACGCCTGGGCCACCGCCGCCGTGCGGAATGCAGAATGTCTTGTGTAGGTTGAGGTGACTGACGTCACCGCCGAACTTGCCCGGCCGGGCCAGGCCGACCAGGGCGTTGAGGTTGGCTCCGTCGACGTATACCTGGCCGCCCGCGTCGTGCACGGCAGCGCAGATCTCGGCGATGTCGTGTTCGTACACGCCGTGAGTGGACGGGTAGGTGATCATTAGCGCCGACAACCGCTCGGCATGCTCCCCGACCTTAGCGCGCAGGTCATCGAGGTCGACGTCGCCGTTGTCGTGGCAGTCCACCACCACCACGCGCATGCCGGCCAAGGCGGCTGACGCGGCATTGGTGCCGTGCGCGCTGGACGGGATCAGGCAGATGTCGCGATGCGGTTCACCCCGGCTGGCGTGGTACTCGTGGATCGCCAATAGGCCCGCATACTCGCCTTGCGAGCCCGCGTTAGGTTGCAGCGACACCGCGTCATAACCGGTGATCAGCACCAGCCAACTCTGTAGGTCGGCAACAAGTTGACGCAGCCCAGCGGTATCAGATGCCGGGGCAAATGGATGCTGACGCCCGAATTCAGGCCAGGTAATCGACTCCATCTCGGCGGCGGCGTTGAGTTTCATCGTGCACGAGCCGAGCGGAATCATGCTGCGGTCGAGGGCAATATCCTTATCCGCCAGCGCACGCAAGTACCGCATCATCGACGTCTCGGTGCGGTATTGCGTGAACGCTGGATGCGTCAGGAACTCCGATGTGCGCGTTGCGATGTCCGTATGGGCGGGTGCGGCGGCCGCTACACCGAACGCGTCCAGAACGACCGCCACGTGGGTGTCAGTGGTGGCTTCGTCGCAGGCTACCGACACATGGTCGGCGTCGACACGCCACAGGTTGATGCCGTTGGCCTTGGCCCTGGCCAGCACCTCGTCGGCACGACCGGGCACCCGGGCCAACACCGTGTCGAAGTACTTGTCGTGCACCAACGCATCGCCCAGTGCACCGGCGATAGCCTCGGCGTGGGCATGCACCCGGCGTGCGATGGCGGTCAGCCCGCCCGCGCCGTGGTAGCTCGCGTACATCGCGGCAAGCACCGCCAACAGCACTTGTGCGGTGCAGATGTTGCTGGTGGCCTTGTCGCGGCGGATGTGTTGCTCGCGAGTCTGCAGCGCCAACCGATAGGCCGGCGTGCCGTCACTGTCGACGGACACACCGACCAGCCGGCCGGGCAGCTGACGCGCATGCTTGGCGTGCACCGCAAGGTACCCGGCATGCGGGCCGCCAAACCCCATCGGCACTCCGAACCGTTGTGTGGTGCCAAAGGCGACGTCAGCGCCGATCTCTCCGGGCGGCGCGATCAGCGTCAGCGCCAACAAGTCGGCGCCGACGGCCACCAGTGCGCCACGGTCGTGGGCCTGTTGCACCAGGGCAGACCAGTCGGTGATCCGGCCGCTGGCCCCGGGCAGCTGGGCGATGACGCCGAAAAATTCGCCGTCGGGCAGACCGGCGCGCAGGTCGGCCGTGACGATCTCGATACCCAGCGGCTTGGCGCGGGTGGCCAGCACCGCCGCGGTCTGGGTGAACACGTCGGCGTCCACGACCACCCTCTTCACCGGCCCGCGGGCCGCGCGGTGCATCAAAGTCATGGCCTCGGCCGCCGCGGTGCCCTCGTCGAGCATCGACGCGTTCGCGATCTCGAGGCCGGTCAGATCGGTGACCAGGGTCTGGAAGTTCAGCAAGGCTTCCAGCCGACCCTGACTAATCTCGGGCTGGTACGGCGTGTAGGCGGTATACCAGGCCGGGTTCTCGATGATGTTGCGCAACAGCACCGGGGGGGTGTGTGTGTCGTAGTAGCCTTGCCCGATCATCGACACGGCGACGGTGTTAGCGTCGGCCAGCGCTCGCAGCTCGGCCAGCGCCTCGGCTTCGCTGGCAGCCGGTGGCAGACTGTCCAAACCCGGTGCGGCTCCGGTGTCGGTGAGTGTGTCTAGGATGCCCGCCGGGACCGCCTTGACTGCCAGGTCATCGAGCGAATCCACCCCGATCACGGCGAGCATGGTCGCGACGGCCTGGCTGTCCAGACCGATGTGCCGGTCTGCGAACGTCGAATGGTCGGACACGGTGAACTCCTGACAAAGCAGAGGACTAGCGGCCCTCTCCCTCTGTCTTCACCTGCACGCCAGGCGCCTGAGAGATTCGGCGACTCTGTCCACCGTCAGGTGAATCGCCTTTCCCCATCGGCGGGTGAGGACCGCCAGGGGTCGCCACCGCTTTCCAGAGGCATCGTAGTCTCGCGCGGTCCGGGTGCCTGAGAGGTTGACGGAGAGGTATTGCTCCTTCGGCGTCCGTAGCTGGCAGCCACAGAACTCTCCCGCACTAGAGCGATGCGTTGTCCAGTCTACTGCCGAGCAGACACACAATCGCATCCGAGGAGCCTGCCGCGTGCGATTCTGTGTCTGTTCGCGGGGGAACTCTCGGCTAGCCGATCTTGCGGTCGCGATGCTTGCGTCGGGAGGCCAGTTCATCTTCGGGGGCAGCAATCGACTCCCCGCCGTCGGCGCGCTCACCGTGGAAGTCGGCGATAACACCCGTCAGCTCCCGCATCGCGCCCGAGACGGCGATGCCGAACACACCCTGGCCGCCCTGCAGGAGGTCGACGACCTCCTCGGCCGACGTGCACTCGTACACGGTGGTCCCATCGGAGAACAAGGTGATGTTGGCCAGATCCTGGACGCCACGCTGGCGCAGATGGTCAACTGCAACCCGGATGTTGTGCAGCGAGATACCGGTGTCGAGCAACCGTTTGACGATCTTGAGAACCAAGATGTCCTTGAACGAGTACAGCCGCTGGCTGCCGGATCCTGCCGCACTACGGATCGACGGCACAACCAACGATGTGCGCGCCCAATAGTCGAGCTGGCGGTAGGTGATCCCAGCGATCTGGCAGGCGCTCGGTCCGCGATAACCTACCAACTCGTCAGGAACGGAATCGTCGGGGAACAGGCCGGGCTGCACGGGTCCGCTGGCCGCAGCGGCGCCGTCGTTACCATCACCAGCAGTGCCCGTGTGGTCAGCAAAGTCGAGCTGGTCTTGACGTGGCTGCTCGCCCAAGGTGCTTCCTCTCGCCGATCGCGCTCTTGTCACTAGCTGCGTCACTGGCTCCCCCGACAGCCATTACTGAGGGCCCGAGTGTTAGAGAGCATACGCTGTTCGATGGGCGCGATGCTCCCGGTTAACTATCAGGTCGTGATCAAAGTATCGCGGTCGCCGGGCGCATTAGGCACTAACCGCTAGGCGTGTCGACAATTGCAGCCAGAGATGAGACGCAGCCGTGACGTTGCTGGCCGGCAAATAATGGATGCTCGCCGTCGCGGCGCGCATCGTCGCCGCGCTCGGCCTTATCGCGCGCCTCCTCAGCCCGCCGTCCCGGCGCGCATCGTCGCCGCGCTCGGCCTTATCGCGCGCCTCCTCAGCCCGCCGTCCCGGCGCGCATCGTCGCCGCGCTCGGCCTTATCGCGCGCCTCCTCAGCCCGCCGTCCCGGCGCGCATCGTCGCCGCGCTAGGTGGCCTTGAAATCGTCAGGTGACACACTGTCGAGAAACTCTTTGAATTTCTCCACCTCGTCCTCGCGAACAGCGGTGGTGGCCTCCTCGTCACTTTCGTCGGGAATCAGCAGACCGGCCTGGGCTAGTACGGCCTCCTCGACGTAGATCGGAACACCCACTCGCAATGCGATTGCCACCGAGTCCGAGGGACGGGCGGACACCTTGATATTGCGGTCGAAGATCAGATCAGCGTAGAAAGTTCCTTCCTGCAGGTCTACAATGCGCACCTCTTTGAGCGAATGCCCCAGCGCAGCAATGAGATCCCTGATCAGATCATGGGTCAGCGGACGTGGCGGCTCGACGCCTTGCTGCTCCAGCGCGATAGCGGCAGCCTCCGACTGGCCGATCCAGATCGGCAGGTATCGATCACCGTTGGCCTCGCGCAATAACAGCACCGGCTGGTTCTGCGGCTGCTCGACGCGAATGCCGACAACACGAACTTCACCCATCTGCGTCTGCCCTCCGCACATGCAACCGGTGTCCGACTCACGCTCGGTGCGACGACGCGGTGGGCGCCACGTCTCTACCGTGACGTCGAACACCAAGCTGTCGAACGAAGTCTAGTCCTCAGCGGTGAAGAACGTCGCGAACCGCAGACTTGATCAGCGACGTGTGCAAAGTTATAGCAAGCGCGGCCACCTCACGGGCCAAGTCGTCGGCCCGGTCGCGGGCACCGGCCTTGCCGGCCTTGACGAGCGGGCCGGCAATCTGGGCAATCAGGTCGGACTGCCGGTCGGCCGCGGAGCGGAAGGCGCGTAGATGCCGCGGCTCGACGCCGTATTCGGCCAGCGCTCGTGCGCATTGCAGGATCACGACGGCGTGTTCGTCGAAGAAGCCGCCCGGCCCGGTGGTGATCACACCGGCTTTGAGCAGGGCCGTCAGTAGCTCGTCGGCCACTTCCGATCGTTCCAGGAGGTCTTCCCGACTGAGCCGGATACCCGTGAGCGACACGGACGCGGTGTCCGACCCGACGCCGCCAGCACTGTCGCCGGCTACGGGCACCAATCGCGGTAGAACGTAAGGAGATCCGAATGGTGGCAACTCACCGTCGGGCTGGGCGTCCAGCTGGGCCCTGATCACCTTCAGCGGCAGGTAATGGTCCCTCTGGGCAGTGAGAATGAATCGCAGCCGTGCGCAGTCGTATGCGGTGAACCGCCGATACCCCGATGAGGCCCGCCGGGGCGTCACCAGACCCTCAGCCTCCAAGAATCGAATCTTGGAGATGGTGACATCAGGAAAATCCGGTCGTAGCAGGTCGAGGACCGCCCCGATCGACATCCCGGCCAGCGCGGGGCTATCGGGTGCGCTCACGGGCCCCCGGTACTCCCGTCATCCTCGCCTTGCTTGGGTCCGGTCAAGAACACCAACCGGAACTTGCCGATCTGGACCTCGTCGCCGTTCGCCAGCACCGCCGAATCCACGGGCTCGCGGTTGACGTAGGTGCCGTTGAGACTCCCGACATCGACGACATTGAATTCGTTGTTTTCCAACCGGAATTCAGCATGGCGACGGCTCACGGTCACGTCGTCGAGAAATATGTCGCTGTCGGGATGCCGACCAGCCGACGTGATGGCTTGGTCGAGTAGGAACCGGGACCCGGCGTTGGGGCCTCGTTTGACTACCAGCAACGCCGAGCCCGGCGGGAGCCCTTCCACCCCGGAGACCGCGCTCTCCGTACCCGCTTGCGCAGGAGCGTCCAGCTCGCTGAGGAAGTCTGCGCGGAAGACGGAGGTCGTCTCTACCGTGACTTCATCGGAGGTCTGGTCCTTCTCAATATCCGGGTTCATGTCCGTCACCCGCTGCTCCTCACTGGCCGCTGTGGCGTTGTCTGACCGAGTCGTTCGGCCGGCTTCCCGCTACTCTTTACCGCCTATTATCGCCCTTACTACTTTCTCGTGCCGCTGTCTCGACCGTACCGCGCACGGGTCCGCGATGTGCGCACCCCAGCGGATCCCAGGCTCGATTGCCCTGCCCGGCCCGGATCCGTGCAGACCCGCGACCTCCCACGTGACGCTGGCAGGGACCTTAGCAATCGTCACTCGGTCAGTGTGCCGCGGTAGGCCTCAGCGTCGAGCAGTGTCGTCAAAGCTGACTCCAGGGCAGCGACATCCGAGCTGTCGACCTGGATGTCCAGCAGCCAGCCGGCTCCGTAGGGGTCGGAATTCACCAATTGCGGAGTGCCGTCCAGATCGCTGTTGACCTCAGACACCTTACCCGAAATGGGCGCATAGAGATCCGACACAGATTTCGTCGATTCCACTTCGCCGAAGGTCTCGCCGGCGGTGACCGCGGTGCCGATAACGGGTAGCTGAACGAAAACGACGTCGCCAAGCGCCGACTGTGCATAGTCGGTGATCCCCACCCGGACGGTGTCGTCGCCACTGCGGCGAATCCACTCGTGTTCGGCGGTGTAGTGCAGATCGGACGGGATATCGCTCACGGTAATCCTATTCTGGTCGGCTCGGAGTTGGGCTAGTTCACTTGACGGGCTGAGCGTATTGGTGCTGTTTTGGTTGCCGCAAGGCGGTCACGTCCACACGGTCGGCCTGCTGCACAACCATCCGCCCGCCGACGCGTTTGACACCGTCCTGTGCACCACCAGGAATGTTCATCGCCGCGGCCAGCGTTGGAGGATCACCAATCGCCAGAATCGAATACGGCGGGGACAGGACCTTGGTGTCGACTGTCAGTGAGCCGGGCACACCGACAACCCAGGTGTCAACCCCGACCCGCACCGACCGGTGTGCATCGTTGATCTGGATCGCCTCGGCTCCAGCGGCACGCAGTTCGTTGATCACGTCGATCATCACCTCAGGCGCTACTCCGGGTCCCGGATCGTCGATCGTTATCATGACGCCCGGCCCGGTGGCACCCACGGCGCCGACCAGGATGGACAACGCGGCCAATCTAGCCTGGGCGCTTTCTAACGCTGCCTGATCGGTGTTGCCGGATGCCTGCAACGCGTTCAGCGTGTTCTGAAGGTCGATCACTTCGGCGTTCAACGTGGCCTCGCGTTGCCGCAACGAATCCAACAACACCAATAGGTCTGCAGGACGGGCTGTTTCCAATGAATCACCGGAGTCGGTCTGACGGACCTGAGTGACTATGGCAACCCCCAGAACCAAGCACAACAAGATCGCAAGCGTCCCGAACACCAGACGCGAGCGACCACCCCGCAGTATTTCGGTCAATCTTGTCCGCCGCAGCGGTCCGACCTTGGAGCGCGGATGGTCGGCTGGTAGTTCGTGACGACCACGTCGCACGGCGTCGTGAGCGCCCGCGTCGGCTTGGGAGTGACGCGCAGTTGTGGCGGCGGAAGTCTCGGCTGCCACGGGTTCTGGGCGATTCTCACTCACGGTGATCTCATCTCCGTCACGCTCCGAACAACCGCCGCCGCAAGGCCGCGGTGTTGCCGAAGATGCGGATGCCCAGCACGACGATGATCGCGGTGGACAACTGTGTGCCGACGCCCAGTTGGTCACCGACATAGACGATTAGGGCAGCCACCAAAACGTTGAACACGAACGAAACCACGAAGACCTTCGGGTCAAAGATCCGCTCGAGATAGGCGCGCAAGCCACCGAACACCGCGTCGAGCGCGGCGACCACCGCGATCGGCAGATACGGCTGGATGACCTCTGGCACGCCGGGATGGAAAACCAAACCCAGCACGATTCCAACGGCGAGCGCCGCGATCCCGATCATGCGCGCCGGACTCCAGGCCGTATCGCTCCCCATGGTTTCCTATTCACCAGGACTTCTCTCACTAGGGCCCAATCTGTTTGGCGAACTTGACATCCCGGGTCGCACCGGCAGGCAATGCCAGACCGTCGCCGACGTTCACACTGACGCCGACACCGTAGGAGGTCTCCAGCAGCCGCAGGCGGTACAGCCCGGCGCTGCGATCGAAGACGTCCTGCATGGCATGTGGCGGCCCGACCGCCAAGATGGTGTAGGGACTACTCGTGGGATTATTGTCGACCAAGATTGCTCCGCCGGCTTGCCGGATCGTGACGTTCGGCCCGATCCGGACGCCATCGATCGAGATGGCCTCGGCGCCACTTTCCCACAGTGAGTTGACGACGAGCTGCAAATCGCGGTCGAGGATGATTTGCTGGCTACCGCTGACCCGCTGCTTGGACACGTCGGAAAGATTAGGGCTCGCACCGGGATCGGTCACGGTCACCGTCAGACCAGGCCCGACAACCGGTGCGCTGGCCGCGGCCAGGCTAAGCACGTCGAGACGGGCCAGCAGCCGCTGTCCCTCGGCGTCGTCTGCGAGTACGATCCGCCGCACGTCGTCGACTTTCGCCGAGAGTGTGCTGCGCCGTTGAGCCAACGTGGTCGCGGCGGCCTGGGTTGATCGCACACTCGCAACGAGCAACTGTTGGGCGGCGCGCACGCCGGGTGCCACCGAGCGCGCCTGCGCTACCGCGGCAGCGAACACGGCGGCGACTAGGGTCGCGGCCAATGCCTGCCACATCCAGCTGACGGCGCGGGCTTGCCAACACCGTGGTGCCGCAGCACGCTCGCGCTCGGCGGCAACCGCCGCGTATCCAGCATCCAGATGCTCTGATAGCAGCGCGCGCAGCAACGACGGAACCGGGATGCGTTGTGGCTGCGCCCCTGCGTGGGCGCTGTAGCCGGCGTTGGGGTCGTAGCCGCCGAGCAGCCGGTCAGACTCAGCCACGTTCACCAGCGTTCTGGGCCGCCGGCCGATGAGCCCTGCCCTTGAGCTTAGGCATCTGCCGCACCACCATCGTCATCTGCACTGCATACAGCACGAAGGCCCACAAGTAGGCATACATACCCCAGATCAAGAATGCCCAACCACAGGCCAGCAGCACATGGCTCCACAATGGATCGCATTGCCCCAACAGAATGGTCGGAAAGCCAACCATGAAGCCGAAAGTCGCTGCCTTACCGACGTAGGTCACCGGTAGCGCTGACAGTCCACGGCTCCATAGCAGCGGCAGCGTCCCAGCCAGCAGCGCATCGCGGGTCAGCAACGTAAGGACAAACCACCACGGCACGATGCCGCTCAGGCCAAACACGATAGGAACAGTGACCATGTAGAGGCGATCAACGGCCGGGTCCAGCAGCGCGCCCAGCCGCGATGACTGGTTTAGTAGCCGTGCAATCTTGCCATCAGCCCAGTCCGAAACGCCACTGAACACCAGGATCGCTACCCCCCAGCCATTGGCGTGCGCGCTGAGCACGACGTAGACGAATGCTGGGATGAGCGCGAGGCGAATAACGCTCAACATGTTGGGGACAGTCAGCACCCGATTCTGCGTGAGCACCGGCTCCATGAGCCGTGACCTTAGCCTGGCGACGATGCGCGCCGAAACGGCGGGCTGAGGAGCCGGGCAATCGGATCTAGCCTGGCGACGATGCGCGCCGAAACGGCGGGCTGTGGGGGCACCCCTAGCCGCGAGCGTAACGCCACTGCGATTTTCTGCCCGAAATTTCGCAGTGGCGTTACGCTCGGCGCTTACGCTGGGCAGCTCAGCGGAACACCCCGGGCAGACTGAGGGCAGAAAGCGTGTCATCGGACAGTGGGTTGTCATTGACCATGTAGGTCCATGTCGACGTCGGCCGGGCCAGTTTGGACAGGTCCAGCCCCGGCTCGTGGTCAAGGACGTTCGCGGTTTCGAACGTCTGTTGAGCCGCCTCGATGGCGTCGGCGGCCAGCGACGCGAACGCGTCCACAGCCATCCGGTGAAACTCGTCGAGTGGGTTCTGCCGGCCCAGCGCGCGTAGATGGATGCTCTCCCGGATGTCGGCCAGATACGCCAGGTGATCGGCCCAGCCACGGTCGAGGTGATACAGCATGATCTGCCGACAAATCGTCTCGAGGCGTTCCTCGGATACTTTGTCGGACAGCTCCTCGTACCGCTTAGGCGCCAGTTCGGCGAGTTCCTCACGCGCGGTTACGGTGCGCAACAACGTGTTACGCCGTTCGACGATGATGGCGCGCTGCTGGGCGATCAGCTGGTTGTAGCGCCACGTGTTGGCGTGCACATCCAATAACCGGCCCTCGGCAACGCGCTGGGCATGGTCGAGCAGACTACCCGTCCTCGGGCTGACAATCCGGCCATTTTCGTCGGTTGCCATCGGCAGCTTGTTGTGGTCGAGGTTGGCCGCAACGACATCGTCTTCCCAGCTTGAGAAAAACACCGACGACCCGGGATCTCCCTGGCGCCCGGCCCGACCGCGCAGCTGGTTGTCTAGCCGCTCGGTGTGGTGACGGCCAGTGCCGACCACGTGCAGGCCGCCCAATTCCGCGACCCTGTCGTGGTCAGCTTCGTCGGACCCGCCGAGCCTGATGTCGGTGCCGCGCCCGGCCATTTGAGTTGACACCGTGACCGCGCCGTATTTGCCGGCCTCGGCGATGACCCGGGCCTCCTCGGCGTCGTTCTTCGCGTTGAGCACCACGGCGGGCACACCGCGGCGCACCAGGCGTTCGTGCAGTTCCTCGGATTCGGCCACGTCGCGGGTACCGACCAGCACAGGCTGCCCCCTCTGGTGCACCTCGGTGATGTGCTCGACGATCCCGTCGTTCTTGGCTGCAGTGGTGATGTAGACCCGGTCGGCCTCGTCCTCGCGGATGTTTGGCTTGTTCGGTGGTATCGGTGAGACACCGAGCTGGTAGAACTGCCGTAGCTGCTCACCGGCGGCCAGCGCGGTTCCCGTCATTCCGCACACAGTCGCATACCGGTTGATCAGGGCCTGCACCGTGATGGTGTCGAGCACTTCCCCAGTTTCCGTGGTCTCGATACCTTCCTTGGCCTCGACCGCAGCTTGCAACCCGTCCGGCCAGCGCTGCAGTTGCGCGATACGGCCACGCGACGCGTTGATCAGGTGCACCGCGTCGTCGCGGACGATGTAGTGCACGTCGCGTTGCAGGAGCACATGCGCGTGCAGCGCGACATTGACCTCAGTCAGTGTGGTGCCGACGTGCTCCTCGGAGTACAGGTCGATGCCACCGAGCGCTTTCTCGACTTTGCGTGCCCCGTGCTCGGTCAAGTGGACATTGCGGTTATCGGAATCGGTGGCAAAGTACTCGTCGGCGTCCTTGTCGCCAACAAGCTCAGCGACCAGCCGGATGATCTCCAGCCGCGGCGTCTCACGATGTGTGGTTCCGGCCAGCACCAGGGGCACCAGCGCCTCGTCGACCAGCACGGAGTCGGCTTCGTCGATGAGAGCCACGTCTGGATTGGGCGATACCAGGTCATTGACATCAGTCACCAACTGATCGCGCAGTACATCGAAGCCAATCTCGTTGACCGAGGCATAGGTGACATCACGGTCATATGCGGTCCGGCGCTCGTCAGGGGTCGAGTCCGCGGTGATCCAGCCGACCGTCAGGCCCATCGCGTCCAGCAGCGGGCCCATCCACTCCGCATCGCGGCGGGCCAGGTAATCGTTAATCGTCACGACGTGCACGTGCCGGCCGGCCAGCGCATAACCGGCGGCCGCGATCGCCCCGGCAAGGGTTTTGCCCTCACCGGTGGCCATCTCGATCACGTCTCCGGCGAGCATGCGCAACGCGCCAAGCAACTGCACATCAAATGGTCGCAGCCCGGTCCTCCGCTCGGCGGCTTCCCGGGCAATCGCGAGAAACTGCGGGATATCGGCGGACTCCGCGAGGTCGTCGAGGTTGAGCAGGCCTGCCGCCTTACGCAGCTTCTCGTCGGACAGATCGGCAGCTTCCTTGTCGTATTCTGCCGAAGCGGTTACATCCGCCAGGGAGCGGCTCCGGTTCTTTTCGGTGCTGGCGCCGAGCAATCGCCAGAATCGGCTGCTCAGCCGGCCGGGTTGAGCGCGGGTGGTCTTGGGCACAAACCAACGGTACGCGAATGCCGGCCGGCCGCGAGGGTGCGTGTCTGTACACCGACAGGCCGCAATTCGTGGACAACCGTGCACGTTCACGGCCCGGCTGGACGTCAAGCCAGGTTGGATCGGCGTGGATAAGCCACGCTTGGGTCGGTGAGCACGTTGACCACAGCGGGCAGGCCACTGGCAAAGGCCCGTTCCAGCGCCGGCCGAAGTTCAGCGGGCACCGACACCAGCTCGCCGTGGCCGCCCAGTGCGCGCACCACCTCGTCGTAGCGGGTTCCCGGGCGCAGTTCGGCCACCACCGAATAGCCGTACAACGCTTCCATCGGGTGCTTCTCCAAACCCCAGATGCCGTTGTTGCCGATCACTGACACGACCGCCACGTTGTGCCGAACCAGCGTGTCCCATTCCATGCCGCTGAACCCGAACGCGCCGTCGCCCTGCAAGAGCACGACCTGGCGCTGCGGCCGCGCCAGTTTGGCAGCCAGGGCGTAGCCGGGACCCGACCCCAGGCAGCCAAACGGACCGCTGTCCAGCCAACAGCCTGGCAGATAGCTGTCGATCATCCGGCCGGCGTACGACCCGAAATCGCCCGCATCGATAACGACTAGAGCATCCCGCTCCAGCAGCGCGGCCAGCTCGGCGTACACCCGCATCGGATGCAATGGGATCCGGTCATCGACCAGCTCGGCCTTCTCGAGATCACGCGCCATGGTCTCGGCCGTCGCGAGCTCCTCGATCCAGCCCTGGTGGTCGGTGCCGCCAGATCCGGCCAGCGCCGAAAGGGTGGCGGTCAGATCCCCATAGAGCCCCGCCGCGACTGGTCGCGGATGTTCGCGTGCGGGTTCGACGCGGTCTGCCACGATGAGCTGCGTTGTCGACCCGAATACCCCACCGAAGCCCAGACGGAAATCCATCGGCACACCGACGATCAGCGCGACATCAGCCTCCCCCAGCGCTTTTGACCGCGCCCGTGAGAAGGCCAACCGGTGATCGGCGGGCACCACGCCGCGCGCCATCCCGTTCATCAGCACCGGAATGTGCCGTTCCTCGACAAGACGCAGCAATGCCGCCTCCGCATGGCCCCACCAGACGTTGGTACCTGCCATGATGACCGGACGCTGGGCCGTCGAAAGCAGGCCCGCCGCCCGGTCCAGGGCGTCGCCGGCTGGGGTGGGACCGGCCGGTAGCTCGGTGAGCGCGCCGGGGCGGCCATTGTCTGAGGACATGGAGAACGCGTGATCCATCGGGAAGTCGACGAATGCCACACCCGACGGCGCACTCACCGCCGCCTGCAACGCCTGATCGACCAGCAGGCCCGCGTTCTCGGCTGACTGCGCTGTAGCGGCGAAGCGGGCCACCGGCGCCACAAACGGCACGTGATCGATCTCCTGCAGGGAGCCCATACCCCAGCGCAGCGCCGGCGCCCGGCCGCCGAGCACCACCAGTGGTGACTGGTTCTGCTGGGCCGCCGCCATCGCGCTCATCCCGTTGGTGATCCCCGGCCCCGCGGTGAGCGCGGCCACGCCCGGCACCCTGGTCACCTTCGACCAGCCTTCGGCGGCAAAGGCGGCGGTTTGTTCGTGGCGGGTGTCGATCAGGCGGATGCCCTCCTCACGGCAGCCGTCGTAGATGGAAAACAGGTGGCCGCCCGACAACGTGAAGACCGTGTCGATACCACTGGCTTTAAGTCGGCGCGCGATAAGCCGGCCAGCATGCATGGTCTGGGCCGGGGCGGTGTCGGTGCTCATATCGGCAGCCTATCGACAACCTTCGGGTACCTTCGCCCGAAGGATTTCTGTTTGTGAGGAGACGTCGACCTTGGGCCCGAAATTGTTTAAGCCGTCCATCGATTGGTCTAGAGCATTCCCGGATTCCGTGTATTGGGTCGGCAAAGCCTGGACGATCAGTGCCATCTGTGTGCTCGCGATATTGGTTCTGCTCAGGTATTTGACGCCCTGGGGCCGGCAGTTCTGGCGGATCACCCGCGCATACTTCGTTGGCCCCAACAGCGTTCGCGTGTGGCTGATGCTCGGCGTGTTGTTGCTTTCGGTAGTGCTGGCAGTGCGCCTGAATGTGCTATTCAGCTACCAAGGCAACGACATGTACACGGCCTTGCAGAAGGCCTTCGAGGGCATCGCCTCTGGCGATGGCACGGTCAAACGCTCAGGCGTGCGAGGATTTTGGATGTCGATCGGGGTTTTCAGCGTGATGGCCGTGCTGCACGTGACCCGGGTCATGGCCGACATCTACTTGACGCAGCGCTTCATCATCGCCTGGAGGGTCTGGCTAACCCACCACCTCACACAAGACTGGCTCGACGGCAGGGCCTACTACCGAGACCTGTTCATCGACGAAACGATCGACAACCCCGACCAGCGCATTCAGCAAGACGTCGATATCTTCACCGCCGGGGCAGGCGGCACTCCGAATGCTCCCTCCAACGGGACGGCCAGCACGCTGCTTTTCGGGGCCGTGCAGTCGATCATTTCGGTGATTTCTTTCACAGCGATCCTGTGGAATCTCTCGGGCACCCTGAATATCTTCGGCGTGTCCATCCCGCGCGCAATGTTCTGGACCGTGCTGGTCTATGTGTTCGTGGCCACGGTCATCTCGTTCATCATCGGGCGGCCCCTGATCTGGCTCAGCTTCCGCAATGAAAAGCTCAATGCCGCTTTCCGTTACGCGCTGGTTCGGCTACGCGACGCCGCCGAGGCGGTGGGTTTCTACCGCGGCGAGCGGGTGGAAGGTACCCAGCTACAGCGGCGGTTCACGCCGGTGATCGACAATTACCGTCGCTACGTTCGGCGCAGCATCGCATTCAATGGATGGAATCTGTCGGTGAGCCAGACAATTGTTCCGTTGCCGTGGGTCATCCAGGCGCCTCGATTATTCGCCGGGCAGATCGACTTCGGCGATGTCGGGCAGACGGCGACTTCCTTCGGCAACATTCACGACTCGTTGTCGTTCTTCCGCAACAACTACGACGCGTTTGCGTCCTTCCGCGCAGCAATCATCCGATTGCATGGGCTGGTCGACGCCAACGAGAAAGGCCGCGCCCTGCCCGCGGTCCTGACCCGACCGAGCGACGACGAGTCCGTCGAGCTCAACGACATCGAGGTGCGTACGCCTGCCGGCGATCGGTTGATCGACCCGCTCGATGTGCGGCTGGACCGCGGAGGCTCGCTGGTGATCACCGGGCGTTCTGGGGCCGGCAAGACCACGCTGCTGCGCAGTCTGGCGGAACTGTGGCCCTACGCATCGGGGACCCTGCACCGGCCGGGCGGCGAGAACGAGACGATGTTCTTGTCGCAGTTGCCGTATGTGCCGCTGGGGACGCTGCGTGACGTGGTGTGCTACCCCAACTCTGCGGCCGCCATCCCCGACGCCACCCTGCGGGACACGCTGACCAAGGTGGCGCTGGCCCCACTGTGTGACCGGCTGGACGAGGAACGCGACTGGGCCAAGGTGCTCTCCCCCGGTGAGCAGCAACGTGTTGCCTTTGCTCGCATCCTGCTCACCAAACCCAAGGCGGTCTTCCTCGACGAAAGTACCTCGGCGCTGGACACCGGGCTGGAGTTTGCGCTCTACCAATTGCTGCGCAGCGAGCTGCCGGACTGCATCGTGATCAGCGTCAGCCATCGCCCCGCCCTCGAGCGGCTGCACGAAAACCAGCTCGAACTACTCGGTGGCGGCCAATGGCGGCTGGCCCCAGTCGAGGCGGCGCCCGCCGAAGTGTAAGCCGGGACGAGCTTCCCAAATCGGCGTGGCCGCTTCCGTGATCGCGATACGCTGAATCCGTCGATCTCTGGGGAGTGACCAGGCGATCGGTAGCGGCCCCGCGCCGGGGCCACAGGGTGTTGACGAGGTGCCAGATGTCATTTGTGGTCACGATCCCGGAGGCGCTAGCGGCGGTGGCGACCGATTTGGCGGGTATCGGGTCGACGATCGGCACCGCCAACGCGGCCGCCGCGGTCCCGACCACGACGGTGTTGGCCGCCGCCGCCGATGAGGTGTCGGCGGCGATGGCGGCATTGTTCTCCGGACACGCCCAGGCCTATCAGGCGCTGAGCGCCCAGGCGGCGCTGTTTCACGAGCAGTTCGTGCGGGCGCTCACCGCCGGGGCGGGCTCGTATGCGGCCGCCGAGGCCGCCAGCGCGGCCCCGCTAGAGGGTGTGCTCGACGTGATCAACGCCCCCGCCCTGGCGCTGTTGGGGCGCCCACTGATCGGTAACGGAGCCAACGGGGCCCCGGGGACCGGGGCAAACGGCGGCGACGGCGGAATCTTGATCGGCAACGGCGGGGCCGGCGGCTCCGGCGCGGCCGGCATGCCCGGGGGCAACGGCGGAGCCGCTGGCCTGTTCGGCAACGGCGGGGCCGGCGGCGCCGGGGGGAACGTAGCGTCCGGCACCGCAGGGTTCGGCGGGGCCGGCGGGGGCGGCGGGCGGCCCTCAGGACGGGAGGGCGGCGGGGTGGGGAAGGGGGTAGGAACCGGGGGGCGCCGGCACAGTAAAAAAAAAAAAAAACACATGTGTGTCTAGTCAGCTAGCACAACGAGTATAATGCGCTCGAGCCCCATAGTCCTGCGTACCATAGCGTGTGTATGTCTCGTAGC
>OBKH01000013.1_pt1 | contig 98674 bp, 84 predicted proteins | sample 1496241 | NCBI WGS metagenome assembly OBKH01 (sample SAMN03273953, study PRJEB22546) | soil metagenome | isolation source: rice field elevated CO2 plus elevated temperature | place: India: CRRI Experimental farm Cuttack,Odisha-753006 | collected 2013-12-17 | reverse complement strand
CTACGACACGCCCACCGGCCTTACCTGCCCGTACACCACACCCCTGGACGTAACTCCCCTCCTGGGTCAGTGAGGTAGTCGGCAAGCCGAGTCAATGCGATGGATCGGTCCAGGGGTTCATTGCTCGTCGGTTTTCGGAGTTCCGGTACAACAAGTCCGTCTTGTGGCTGAGGAAACCGCTATACACCGATGGACGCGTGGGACGAGTGGAGGCCGCCACCACATCCGAAGCGCTGATGCGGATTTGGAACCAACCGCACTGGATAAGGGTCTCGATTGATGTGCCGAAGATGATGGCTCTCACTCCGCTGAGCACGCTGGCCGCCGCGCACATCGGGCATGGCTCGGCGGTGGATATCAGCACGTGATTTGAAAGCTCCGGCAATGTGCTCATTGCGGCCCGTAGAACGTTGGTTTCGGCGTGAGCGAAGCGATCCCCCGATTCAAAATAGGTGTTGCCACCCGAGAATGCTCGGAGTGTCGTAACATCAAGCAGCGCAGCGCCAAACGGTGCCGTGGCATGTCGCGCTGTGTCGATCGCAAGTTCCATCGCTGCCTCGATGATGTCGGCTGTCACCCCACTGTCGGCTGACCATCCGAACGGCAGGCGCGCCGCCACCACCTGCGTACCTTCGTCGTCAATCACCGTCGCCACCCGCGTACTGCAGTGCTTGCTTCAGCGAACTCGCAACGAAGGGCTGCAACTGTTTGAGCATGACTCGGTCGGGTGGCTGCAGTGAAGCTCCGGTGACCAAGACGGAAATGGCTCCGACCGCGCTGGCAGCAGCGGCGTCCTCAAGCGAATCGCCGATGTGCACCACGCGAGTGGGATTCAGAGAGCGCTGCATGATCAGTTCTGCCAGCATCATGGGTTTTTCTTGGTCGGGCCGAGTCCGGCCACGGATTCCGTTGAACCACTTGGCAATCCCGTATTTTTGGACGAAGTGCATAAGCTCGTCGTGAGGCGCCAGCGATAATAAGAACTGCCCAGCGGCGCTGCGGTTTCCCTGCGCCAGAACGTCGTACGCATCTTCGACGAGTGTGACTTCAGCTTCTCGCGATCGATAGATTCGGCGAAAGGTGGATTGGACGCGTTCCCACTCGGACGTCAAGAGATCTCGACCGCACGCATTCTCGAAAAACGTTCGTAGTGGGCGTGCGAACCGTTGGATCAGCTGCTGTTGCGAAAGAGGCTCGAATCCCTCGTTGACCAGCGTCTGCCCAACCGCGTCGAGAAGAATTGTCCGGTCGTCGCACAGCGTCCCGTTCCAATCCCAAACGATGGTGAATCCATCCCTGCTGGTCATCTATGCGACCCGACTATTCGGGTGCGGCGAATTTCGGTCGTTCTGCACGCCGGCACTGGAACTCCCACGTTGCCGAACAGCGGCGACGATGAGAGCGCATTCACGGCCGGTCATCCCCTTGTTCAGCCTCCGGCTACCTGCGGGATGAAGGCGACCTCATCACCATCGCCGAGAACGGTCGACAGCGGCGCGATGAATTGGTTGACCGCCATCTGTACTCGCTGACAATGATCGCGAAGGCGAGGGTATTTTTGCTGGAGTTGATCAACAAGATTCCCGACATCGGTACCGTTCTGAACCTCTACTTCCTCCCGAGGCGTTTCGTCACACGCCTCACGAACGGCACCGAAGTAAAGAACATTCACTTTAATCATTCAGACACTCACCTACTTATCGGGACTGACAGGCCAAATCAGAAGCACTTCGGCGATAAACTCCGGACCGGCCGCCGCTTTTCTCTTGGAGCACGATCTGAGAAATCTCCATGGCTCGATCGACGGCTTTGCACATGTCGTAGATAGTCAAGGCGGCGACTGAAACTGCGGTCAACGCTTCCATTTCCACGCCGGTACGCCCCAGCGTGGTGGTTGTCGCCAGAATCTTCACCCGGTCAGGCTCGCACGGCGTGATAGTGACGCTGACAGCGTCGAGCCCTAACGGGTGGCATAGCGGAATAAGATCACCCGTACGTTTCGCCGCCGCGATGCCAGCTATCCGGGCCGCCGCCATGACGTCACCCTTAGCAGCGGCACCGTCGGAAATCATCCTCAAGGTAGACGGCTTCATGATCACGAGCCCTGACGCTTTGGCAACCCTCAAAGTCACGGGTTTCTCGGACACATCGACCATTCGTGCCGCACCACGCTCATCGATATGTGTCAGCGCGAGTGCATGGTCGATCATCGTGCTGGCCTGTCAGCGAATTCTGTCGCATACATCGCCTCGACGGACGCCGCAAGATCGAAGTCGATGTCGGTCAGATAGCCCAGCTTGCGCGTCCACGCCGTCACGCGCACCGAACGCTTGTCCAGTACAGCGATATCGGGATGGTGATTGATATCGTTTGCTATTGATGCGACCCTATTCATGAAGTCAATGGATTGGTCGAAATTTGTGCACTGAAAAGCGCGGCTGAGTCGCATGTCGAGAAGCTGCCAGCCAGGTAGTGCTCCGAGTTTCTCTGACACGGCCGCGTCGGCAAGTGCGGCCAGCCTCCCCTGACATACGTTGTGCTTTCCCTCGGATGCATCGTGGGATGCTCGTTGCTCGTGTTGCTCAGGGGTGCTGACCGTCATGGTTCCTTCCTCAACTGTGGAGTCGTTGATCAATCGACTGTTCGTTCGGCTTACCCGCCCCTGGTGTGCATCTCCAGATGCGGGTCGGCCTTTAACGTGCTTAATGGCAGGAACACTCCGCGCTCGCGTTGGGCAAGACGCTGCTCTGCTCCGCGATCCGTTCGTCGCCGCCATCCGGTTGTCACGGTTTCCACCAAGTCATCGTGAGTCGCGCCTGCACGCAGCGGCTCCCTTAGGTTGATACCCGATATTGCGTACAAGCAATGCAGCCATAAGCCATCGGCGGTCAACCGTGAACGGTCACAGGTTGCGCAGAATGGCTCCGTTGTCGACGCGATAATTCCGAAGGTAGTTCCGTCCGGAAGCGCATATCGATTGGCGGGCGCCGTATCATGTTTGGGCAAAGGCTCAATACGTCCATACCGTTTCTCAAGGGACTCGAGCATGTTCGCTTTGGTAAAGACCTTCTCCCATGCCCAGTGAGTTGCGCCGCCGACGTCCATGTACTCAATGAACCTGACTTCCGCGTTAACAGTCCGAGCGAATTCGATCAGATCAGCCAGCTCATCGTGATTGGCACCACGCATCACCGTTGTGTCTATTTTTGTGTCCGTAAATCCCGCGGCTGCGACAGCCTTGATACCCGCGATGACCTTATCGTGGCTATTACGCTGACTTATCGCCTTGAAGCGCTCGGGTTGCAACGTATCAAGACTGACAGTGATGCGTTTCATACCCGCAGCCTTCAGGCCGTCAACGCGGTCGGCGAGAAGGACGCCGTTCGTCGTGATCGCTAAGTCTCTCAGACCTGAATCTTCGCCGACCTTTGCGCTCAATGTCCTCACTATTTCCGGCAAATCTGGGCGGATCAGCGGTTCGCCACCGGTGATTCGAACTTTACTTACCCCAACGGAAAGGAAAACATCTACAATGGCGCTGATTTCTTTGACGGATAGCAAATCTTGCCGCGGCAACCATGTGTAGTGCTCTTCGGGCATACAATAACGGCATCGCAAATTGCACTGATCGATAACGGAAAGGCGTAGGTCCCCCATCATCCGGCGACAACGGTCTTTTACTCGCACTCTCGGGGATGGAGCTACCATATCAGGCAGCGTAGGCGTACTCATTTTCCTATCATCTTTTCGATCCTCCACTTTGGACGCAGTCGGTTAGAGCGCCTCAAGAGAGTTTCGTACAAGGGTTAACTAACAATCGTTACCGAAATGCATCGGCGCATCGTGGCGCAGCGCATGAGCCTGCGTTTATGGCGCGTTGTTAGGGCGGAATCCGACCACTCATGTGCGAGCTTTCGTTCAGACCAGGTGAGCGGCTGCAGCGCGCGAGGGGTTCCGGATATGGGGTCGCCGGGTGGGCAGGCTCAGCACGTCGGACTTCTAGAACAACGGGCACAACGGATATGATGCGGCAGGCATCTTCATGAATTGTCAATGACAGCCCGAACCGCCTTCGGTCACAGGCATTGGTGCGCCGCATCGTGCGCCATTCGTGACGACAACAGCGAGCGGGAGCAGGCCAAGGATGACGGTTCGTCGGCTCATCGCTGCTTGCATTGTGGTAGTCAGCTGGCATCCTGAAGGGCATGCCAGGCAAGGAAATCGATCGAGTCCGGGCGACCAGTGCCCTCGCAGTGATTAGGCAGCACCCGGTAATGGTGTTCTTCGCGCTGTCGCCGGTACTCGCCGCATTGGGTGTCATGTGGTGGCTAGCCGGTGCTGGATGGGCTATCGTCGCGGCCCTGGTGCTGGTGGTCGTCGGCGGAGCCATGATCGTCCTCAAACGCTGACACCATCAGCATGCGTTCGTGGTGGGGTTGGGGCACAGTCGAGGACGCGCTCTCCGATCAGGAGACGCAAGCGCTACAGTCGCGAGTCGCGGCACTGGTGTCCGGCCATGACCTGAGCGACCACCCGCCGCCGGACCTGACCGCGCTCGGTTTGGCGGCCCCACGGGTCAGCCCGCCGGCATCGCTGGCCGCGCTCTGCTCAAGCGATCTCGTCGATCGGGCCGGACACGCGCGCGGCAAAGCGTATCGCGACATCGCACGCAACCTGCAGGGCCAGCTCGACCACCTGCCCGACCTCATCGCCCGACCCCGCAGCGAGCAGGACGTGATCGACGTGCTGGATTGGTGTGCGCGCGAGGGGATTGCGGTCATCCCATACGGTGGTGGCAGCTCGGTGGTTGGCGGTGTCGAGCCGCGCTTCGATGAGCCGGTGGTCACGGTCGACGTCACTGCCATGAGCGCGGTGCTTGAGATTGACCGTGTCAGCCGTGCCGCGCGCATCCAGGCGGGTGCGTTCGGCCCCTCGATCGAGCATCAGCTTCGCCCACACGATTTGACACTGCGCCATTTCCCGCAGTCCTTCGGCTTCTCGACTCTCGGTGGCTGGTTGGCCACCCGCTCCGGCGGACACTTCGCCACGCTCTATACCCATATCGACGACTTGACCGAATCGCTGCGGATTGTCACCCCGGTGGGGATCAGCGAGTCCCGGCGGCTGCCCGGAAGCGGTGCCGGACCATCCCCGGACCGGTTGTTCCTCGGGTCCGAGGGGACGCTTGGCATCATCACCGAGGCGTGGATGCGGCTGCAACACCGTCCGCGATGGCAGGTCACGGTGTCCGTGGTGTTTGACGACTGGGCCGCCGCGGTCGCCGCGACCCGGACGATCGCTCAGGCGGGGCTGTACCCGGCCAACTGCCGGCTGTTGGATCCGGCCGAGGCGTTGCTGAATGCCGGCACGTCCGTTGGTGGCGGGCTGTTGGTGTTGGCGTTCGAGTCTGCCGACCACCCGATAGACCCGTGGCTGCACCGGGCGGTGGCGATCACCGCCGAACACGGCGGCACGGTGACCGCGCAACGTAGCCGCGGAACTACAAGCGACGCAACGGAACACAACGCAGCCGCGAACTGGCGCTCGGCGTTTCTGCGCATGCCGTATCAACGAGACGCGCTGGTTCGCCGCGGAGTTATCGCCGAAACATTCGAAACCGCTTGCACCTGGGACGGATTCGATACTCTACATGCCGCGGTGACCGATGCCGCTCGGACCGCGATCTGGAAGGTATGCGGGACCGGAGTAGTGACCTGTCGATTCACCCATGTCTACCCGGACGGCCCGGCTCCTTACTACGGCATCTATGCCGGCGGGCGCTGGGGGTCGCTCGACGCGCAGTGGGACGAGATCAAGGCTGCCGTGTCCGAGGCGATCAGCGCCAGTGGCGGTACCATCACCCACCACCATGCGGTCGGTCGCGACCACCGCGCTTGGTATGACCGGCAGCGTCCCGACCCGTTCGCGGCGGCCCTGCGGGCGGCGAAGTCCGCACTCGACCCGGCCGGGATCCTCAACCCAGGGGTGTTGCTCGGTCGCTGATCAGCCGAGCCCAATCCGCAACAGCTCGGCCAGGCTGGCCAACTTGACCCGGGGACGCCCGTGCGGCTCGCCGGCGGCCCGCTCGAAAGCGTCGATCACCTGCCAGTGGGCCGACGTGACCAGCTTCGGCTGGCGTGCTGCTAGCCAGTCGGCCACCTGGTCGGCATGATCTTCCGGAAAGCTCTTGCACTCGGCGCCCTCCTTGGCGTTGCCAAGATTCTTGATCAAGGTGTCGACGGTGTCTTGGGCGTCCTTCTTGTTGGTCCCGATCACCCCGGTCGGCCCGCGCTTGATCCACCCGACGACGTATTCGTTGGGGCTGCCGTTGATTCGGCCGCCGACGTTGGGGATGGTCCCGCTCTGGTCGTCGAACGGCAGCCCGGGCGTGGGCACCCCGCGGTAGCCGACCGACCGCACGACCAGCTGAGCTGGCAGCTCCTCGCGCTCGCCGGTGTCCTTGGCCGCCACTCGCCCGCTGCCGTCGGAGACCAGCTCGTTGCGGCCCAGCACGATCCGCTCCACTTTGCGCTTGCCCTTGATCTCGATCGGAGAGGTCAAGAACCGGAACACCATGCGGCGGTGTCCCGGGCGGGGTTCGCGGTCCGCATAGCCACGCAGCACCTTGATGTTCTGCTTGCAGACCTTGCCCACCGCGGCCGCGTCCTCGTCGGTAATGCCGTCCAGCTCCGCCGGATCGATCACCACGTCAACCCCGTCGAGGTCGGCCAGCTCGCGCAACTCCAACGTGGTGAACGCGGCCTGCAGCGGACCTCGGCGCCCGACGATCACCACCTCCTGGATACCGCGTGGGCGTAGCGATTCCAAAGCGTGATCGGCGATATCGGTGCGTGCCAACACGTCGGGATCGGTGAGCAGAATCCGTGCCACGTCTAGCGCGACGTTTCCATTGCCGATAACTACGGCCCGGGCGCCCGACAGATCGGGTGATACCTGCTCGAAGTGTGGATGTGCGTTGTACCAGCCGACGAAATCGACGGCGGCGATACTGCCCGGCAGGTCCTCACCGGGGATGTTCAACATGCGATCGGACTGCGCGCCGACGGCGTAGATCACGGCGTCGTAGCGCTCGGAGAGCTCGCCGGGCTGGACGTGTTCGCCGACGACCACATTGCCGAAGAAGCGGAAGCGGGGGTCCTCGGCCGTCTTTTCGAATTGCTTGCTGATCGACTTGATCTTGGGGTGATCCGGCGCGACCCCGGAGCGCACCAGCCCCCAGGGAGTCGGCAACATCTCCAGCATGTCGACGGCCATGTCGAGGTCCTCGGTCGTGTCGGCGGCCTTCAGCAAGGATGCCGCGGCGAAGAACGCCGACGGCCCGGAGCCCACGATGGCGATGTAATAGGGACGCATACTCGAGCCTCTGTGTTGTGCCCGGCTGCGGCGCAAGGGGCTGCGAATGGGCTGGGCCGCAGTCGTGCGGTGCACATGACGGTCATCTGATGCTAGACGCTGATGCCGGTAACCTTGGCTGCTGTGGACCCCGACCGTCAAGCCGACATCGCCGCCTTGGACTGCACCCTGACCACGGTGGAGCGGGTGCTCGACGTCGAGGGTCTGCGCAGCCGCATCGAGAAGCTCGAGCATGAGGCATCTGATCCGCACTTGTGGGACGACCAGACCCGGGCGCAGCGGGTGACCAGCGAGTTGTCGCACACCCAGGGAGAGCTGCGGCGCGTCGAGGAGCTAAGGCGCCGCCTGGACGACCTGCCGGTGCTCTACGAGCTGGCCGCCGAGGAAGCGGGCGCGGCCGCCGCCGATGCCGTCGCCGAGGCCGACGCGGAGCTCAAGTCGTTGCGCGCCGACATCGAGGCCACCGAGGTGCGCACCCTGCTGTCGGGGGAATACGACGAGCGTGAGGCGCTGGTCACCATCCGGTCCGGCGCGGGTGGGGTGGACGCCGCAGACTGGGCCGAGATGCTGATGCGGATGTATATCCGCTGGGCCGAGCAGCACAAATACCCCGTCGAGGTGTTCGACACCTCCTATGCCGAAGAAGCCGGCATCAAAAGCGCCACGTTCGCCGTGCACGCACCGTTCGCCTACGGCACGTTGTCGGTCGAACAGGGCACCCACCGGCTGGTGCGGATCAGCCCGTTCGACAACCAGAGCCGGCGACAGACGTCGTTCGCCGAAGTCGAAGTGCTGCCGGTGGTGGAGACCACCGACCACATTGACATCCCCGAGGGCGATGTCCGCGTCGACGTCTATCGCTCCAGCGGGCCCGGCGGGCAATCGGTGAACACGACAGACTCAGCGGTGCGGCTCACCCACATTCCCAGCGGTATCGTGGTCACCTGCCAGAACGAGAAGTCCCAACTGCAGAACAAGATCGCGGCGATGCGGGTTCTGCAAGCAAAGTTGTTGGAACGCAAGCGCTTAGAAGAACGCGCCGAGCTCGACGCGTTGAAGGCCGACGGCGGCAGCTCCTGGGGTAACCAGATGCGTTCCTATGTGCTGCACCCATATCAGATGGTCAAGGATCTGCGCACCGAGTACGAGGTCGGCAATCCGGCGGCCGTTCTGGATGGAGACCTCGACGGATTCCTGGAAGCCGGGATCCGGTGGCGCAATCGACGTAATGACGACTAGCGGCACAGTTCTGGCCACCTCGATAGCACAGCACTGGCATAACTTCTGGCGCGGTGAAATCGGCGACTGGATCCTCAACCGGGGCCTGCGCATCGTCATGCTGCTGATCGCAGCGGTGCTGGCGGCCCGCTTCGTGACTTGGCTTGCCAACCGGGTGACCCGGCGCCTCGACCTGGGGTTTACCGAAAGCGACGCGTTGGTGCGCTCGGAGGCAACCAAGCACCGCCAGGCCGTAGCGTCGGTGATCTCGTGGGTGTCGATCGTCCTCATCTATGTCGTCGTTGTGTACGAGGTCATCGATGTGTTGCCGGTTCCGGTCGGTGCGTTGGTGGGGCCGGCGGCGGTGCTCGGCGCCGCGCTGGGCTTCGGTGCCCAACGCCTGGTGCAGGACCTACTCGCCGGGTTCTTCATCATCGTGGAGAAGCAGTACGGGTTCGGCGATTTGGTCGAACTCAGCATGGTGGGGTCACCGGAGAACGCGGCCGGCACGGTGGAGGACGTCACGCTGCGGGTGACCAAGCTGCGTTCCAGCGAGGGTGAGGTGTTCACCGTTCCCAACGGGAACATCGTCAAGTCGGTCAACCTGTCCAAGGACTGGGCCCGCGCGGTCGTGGACATCCCCGTCCCGACCAGCGCCGATCTCGGCCGCGTGAACGAGGTCTTGCATCAGGAGTGTGAGCACGCGCGCCACGACTCGCTGCTGGGAGAGCTGTTGTTGGATGAGCCCACGGTCATGGGCGTGGAGCGCATCGAAGTGGACACCGTCACCCTGCGACTGGTGGCCCGCACCCTACCCGGCAAGCAGTTCGAGGCGGGCCGGCAGTTGCGGGTGCTGGTGATCCGCGCGCTCACCCGCGCCGGGATAGTCACCGCGGCCGATGCGCGGGCCGCGGTGGCAGAAAGTCCGGAGCAGTAGCGTGAAGCTCAGCAACCAGAAACGGCACTGGCCGGGCTATCTGTTCGGCCGGATCCGCACGTCGACCCTGGTGTTGATCGCCGCGTTCCTGGCGGTGTGGTGGATTTACGAGACCTATAGGCCACAGGCACCAGGTCCTGGTGACTCTCCGCCGACCCAGGTGGTGCCGCCGGGCTTCGTGCCCGATCCTGACTACACCTGGGTGCCGCGAACCAGAGTGCAACCACCCACCGTCAAGGCGACGCCGACCACCACGTCGAGCACACCGCCGGTCAGCCCGCCCGAAACCACGACCGATTCGGCTGTCCCGCCGCCGTTTGAGTTGCCGCCGCCGTTCGGCCCGGGCACCACGACCCCAACACCACCGGCACCGCTACCGCAGCCCGGGCCGGGTCCGACGGCCGGCACCTACCCCAAATCCGAGCCACCGACCCGTTGATTTCGCCTGCCCGCTAATCTCACCGCTACACTGGCGTGCCGTGATGATCACCCTGGACCATGTCACCAAGCAGTACAAATCGTCGGCGCGTCCGGCGTTGGATGACATCAACGTCAAGATCGACAAGGGTGAGTTCGTCTTCCTGATCGGCCCGTCGGGTTCGGGCAAGTCAACCTTCATGCGGCTGCTGCTGGCAGCGGAGACGCCGACCAGTGGTGATGTCCGGGTCTCGAAGTTTCATGTCAACAAACTCCGCGGTCGCCACGTACCGAAGCTGCGTCAGGTGATCGGCTGCGTCTTCCAGGACTTTCGGTTGCTGCAGCAGAAGACGGTGTACGACAACGTCGCCTTCGCATTGGAGGTCATCGGCAAACGCACCGACGCGATCAACCGGGTGGTCCCCGAAGTGCTCGAGACGGTCGGTCTGTCCGGCAAGGCCAATCGGCTGCCAGACGAGCTGTCGGGCGGCGAGCAACAGCGCGTTGCGATCGCCCGCGCCTTTGTCAACCGGCCGCTGGTACTGCTGGCCGACGAGCCCACCGGAAACCTCGACCCGGAGACCAGTAGGGACATCATGGACTTATTGGAGCGGATCAACCGCACCGGCACGACGGTGCTGATGGCCACGCACGACCACCACATCGTCGACTCGATGCGCCAACGGGTGGTTGAGTTGTCCCTGGGCAGGCTGGTACGCGACGAACAGCGTGGCGTCTACGGGATGGATCGCTAAGTGCGTTTCGGTTTCCTGCTAAATGAGGTCCTGACCGGCTTTCGTCGCAATGTCACCATGACGATCGCGATGATCCTGACGACCGCGATCTCGGTCGGATTGTTCGGCGGCGGTATGTTGGTGGTCCGGTTGGCCGACAGCTCCCGGGCCATCTATCTCGACCGGGTGGAATCTCAGGTCTTTCTCACCGAAGACGTTTCCGCCAACGACTCGTCCTGCGATACCACTGCGTGCAAAGCGTTACGGGAGAAGATCGAAACGCGATCCGACGTCAAAGCGGTGCGTTTCCTTAACCGCCAGCAGGCCTATGACGATGCCATCCGCAAGTTTCCCCAGTTCAAGGACGTGGCGGGCAAGGATTCGTTCCCGGCGTCGTTCATTGTCAAGCTGGAGAACCCCGAGCAGCACAAGGACTTTGACACCGCTATGAAGGGGCAGCCCGGCGTCTTGGACGTGCTGAATCAAAAGGAGCTGATTGACCGGCTGTTCGCGGTCCTTGATGGTTTGAGCAATGCCGCGTTCGCGGTCGCGCTGGTTCAGGCCATCGGGGCGATTCTGTTGATCGCCAACATGGTCCAAGTGGCTGCCTATACGCGGCGCACCGAAATCGGCATCATGCGCTTGGTCGGTGCCAGCCGCTGGTACACCCAGCTGCCGTTCCTAGTGGAGGCGATGCTGGCCGCGACGATGGGTGTCGGCATCGCCGTAGCGGGCTTGATGGTGGTGCGGGCTTTGTTCCTGGAGAATGCGCTCAACCAGTTTTATCAAGCCAATCTCATTGCCAAGGTTGACTATGCGGACATCCTCTTCATCACGCCGTGGCTGCTGCTGTTGGGCGTGGCGATGTCGGGGTTGACGGCTTACTTAACGCTGCGCCTCTACGTGCGGCGATAGCTGTGTCCAAGTCGTCGCGTGGCGGCCGGCAGATCGTTGCCAGCAATCGCAAAGCCCGGCACAACTATTCGATCATCGAGGTGTTCGAGGCCGGGGTTGCGCTGCAAGGCACGGAGGTGAAGAGCCTGCGGGAAGGGCAGGCGTCGCTGGCCGATTCGTTCGCCACCATCGACGACGGCGAAGTGTGGCTGCGCAACGCGCACATCCCGGAATACCGGCACGGCAGCTGGACCAACCACGAGCCGCGACGCAACCGCAAACTGCTGTTGCATCGCCGCCAGATCGACACCTTGGTCGGCAAGATCCGCGAAGGCAACTTCGCCCTGGTGCCGTTGTCGCTGTATTTCGCCGAAGGCAAGGTCAAGGTTGAGCTTGCGCTGGCCCGAGGCAAGCAAGCCCGCGACAAACGCCAGGACATGGCCCGTCGTGATGCCCAGCGTGAAGTGCTCCGCGAGTTGGGTCGGCGCGCTAAGGGCATGACCTGATCGAGAACTGGGCAATGTGAGGTTTAGCATCACTTTGTGACCACACCGGGCCGTCCCCTTACCACACTGGACAAGTCCGACGTGCTGGCCGGGCTGTTCGCCGTTTGGCACTCCCTGGATGCGCTGCTCGATGGACTGCTCGAGACGGACTGGCAGGCAACGAGTCCGCTGCCCGGTTGGGACGTCAAGGCCGTGGTGTCGCACATCATCGGCACCGAGTCATTTCTGCTCGGCATCGCCGCACCAGAACCAGACACAGACGTCTCTGCGCTTGCGCATGTCCGCAACCCCATCGGCGTGATGAACGAGTGCTGGGTGCGTCATCTGGGCACAGAATCGGGTGTGGGCTTGCTGGAGCGGTTTCGCGCAGTGACTAGCCAGCGCCGCAAGGTCTTAGCGAGCCTTTCCGATGACGAATGGAATGCGCCGACGACCACCCCCTCGGGCCCCGACAGCTACGGGCGGTTCATGCGGATACGCATCTTCGACTGCTGGATGCACGAACAGGACATCCGCGCGGCGGTGCAGCGCCCGTCGTCCGACGACGAACTCGGCGGGCCGGCGTCACCGCTGGTCCTCGATGAGATAGCGGCCACCATGGGGTTCGTCGTCGGCAAGCTGGCCAAAGCGCCCGACGGCTCCCGCGTGCTGTTGGAGCTGACCGGCCCGCTGTCTCGCAGCATCCGCGTTTCCGTGGACGGTCGAGCGCGGGTGGTCGACGACTTCGGTGGGCCGGCGCCGACGGCGACGATCCGCCTGGACGGACTGCAGTTCACCAGGCTCGCCGGCGGGCGCCCGATGAGCCCGGCGCGCAGCCAGGATGTGGAACTCGGCGGCGACAAGGAGCTGGCCGGTCACATCCTCGAGCGCCTGAACTTCGTGATCTGACCGGGAAGTTAATGGCGTTGCCGGTTGTTGAGAGCGGCGTAGGATTGATGGTCCTGCCGAAGGTCGGCAGGGATGCGAGGGGCTGAACGGTTTCGACTTCGCGCATCGAATCAAGGGAAGCGTGCCGGTGCAGGCAAGAGACCACCGTAAGCGTCGTTGCGACCAAATAAGCGCCGATTCACATCAGCGCGACTACGCTCTCGCTGCCTAAGCGACGGCTAGTCTGTCAGACCGGGAACGCCCTCGGCCCGGACCCTGGCATCAGCTAGAGGGATCCACCGATGAGTCCGGTCGCGGGACTCCTCGGGACAACCACAGCGACTGGGATCGTCATCTCGGCTAGTTCGCGTGACCGGGAGATCCGAGCAGAGGCATAGCGAACTGCGCACGGAGAAGCCTTGAGGGAATGCCGTAGGACCCGGGTTCGATTCCCGGCAGCTCCACCGAAGGGCCAGGTCGGTGGCCCATTTGCAGATGCGACGGCCATCACAGACCAAGGTATCGTGCCACGGCGTGTTCCACCTTGGCCATTTGGTCACGGTCCAGATAGTCGACCGGATCGCCGTGCACATAGACGATGCCGATCGTCCGGATCTGATCCACCAGGAACCGTGTCTTTGTTCCCATGACTTCCAGCTCTGGTCGGAAAACCGCAGGTTGGGCGCTTGTCGACGTCGGCACCACGGTTACTACACTCCACGGCATCGAGCCGGGGCTGATGACCACGGCGTAGCGCCGCCCGCGTTGCTCGTGGCCTCGCTTCGCATCGCCGAAGTCGACCCTGTAGACCGCTCCCCGAATCACCACGCGTCCGGTTCAGTGGAGACATCCTCGTCTCGAAGTCGCTCAGCGTCGGTGCGAGCTTGCTTGATCCACACTTCCCGTTCGAGCAGCTGCAGTGCCCGCCGGATGACGTCGCTCTTGCGCTCGCCGCTGCGCATTGCGGCGTTGATGATCTGCTCGTCTTTTTCAGTAGGTCGGAAGCCGATGGTCGCGGTCATGAGTACGACGATAGCTGATGTTGCACAATCGTATAGCAATTGTTCAACGCATAGCGGCACCCCAACGCCCGCGTTCGCCGCCTCATTCCTTCTTGACGCCATCAACGCCCCGCGCGTAATCGCAGGTCGTTTTGCGTCGGAGAGTGTTCGATTCCCGGCGGCTGCACCACACGGATCGGTGCCGTCACGTTTGCCGGTCTAACTTTGGGAATTCGCGCAAACTGGCACGTGACTACTCGGCGTGGGCATAAGCTCCGGCTACTCGGCGATCGGTAGTGGCTGGGCAACTGGGGAAGTTGCCGTGAGGTGGCGGGAGCGGCGTGGTGTCTTATGTTGTTGCGTTGCCGGAGGTGATGTCCGCCGCGGCCACAGACGTGGCTTCGATTGGTTCGGTGGTCGCGACGGCGAGCCAGGGTGTCGCGGGTGCCACCACGACGGTATTAGCCGCTGCCGAGGACGAGGTGTCAGCCGCGATCGCGGCTTTGTTTTCCGGCCATGGTCAGGACTATCAAGCTCTTAGCGCACAGCTTGCGGTGTTTCATGAGCGGTTTGTGCAGGCATTGACAGGCGCGGCCAAGGGGTATGCCGCCGCCGAGCTGGCCAACGCTTCGCTGTTGCAGAGTGAATTCGCCAGCGGTATCGGGAACGGTTTTGCCACGATTCACCAGGAAATTCAGCGGGCCCCCACGGCGCTGGCCGCCGGATTCACGCAGGTTCCGCCTTTCGCGGCGGCGCAGGCAGGGATCTTCACCGGCACGCCGTCAGGGGCTGCCGGATTCGACATCGCTTCGCTGTGGCCGGTGAAACCCCTGCTGAGTTTGTCTGCGCTCGAAACTCACTTTGCAATCCCAAACAATCCACTTTTAGCGCTCATTGCCAGCGACATACCGCCGCTGTCGTGGTTTCTTGGCAACTCCCCACCGCCGTTGCTGAACTCGCTGCTGGGACAGACGGTCCAGTACACCACCTATGACGGGATGAGCGTCGTGCAGATCACGCCGGCTCATCCAACCGGCGAATACGTGGTTGCCATTCACGGCGGCGCGTTTATCCTGCCGCCGTCAATCTTCCACTGGCTCAACTACTCGGTGACGGCTTACCAGACCGGCGCGACCGTGCAAGTGCCGATTTACCCGTTGGTGCAGGAAGGAGGCACTGCCGGGACGGTAGTACCGGCGATGGCCGGGCTCATCTCCACGCAAATCGCGCAACACGGGGTCTCCAACGTCAGCGTGGTCGGGGACTCCGCGGGCGGCAACCTCGCACTGGCGGCCGCCCAATACATGGTGAGCCAGGGCAACCCAGTACCGTCGTCCATGGTGTTGCTGTCCCCGTGGCTCGATGTGGGGACCTGGCAGATCAGCCAGGCGTGGGCAGGCAATCTTGCGGTCAACGACCCGCTGGTCAGTCCGCTGTATGGGTCGCTGAACGGTCTTCCGCCGACGTATGTCTATTCGGGCTCGCTTGATCCGCTCGCACAACAAGCGGTTGTCCTCGAGCACACAGCCGTAGTCCAAGGAGCGCCGTTCAGCTTCGTACTGGCCCCCTGGCAAATCCACGACTGGATACTGCTCACCCCCTGGGGTTTGCTGTCCTGGCCGCAGATTAACCAGCAACTCGGTATCGCCGCCTGATCCGGTTCCGCCAGGCCGACCGCGCACATGGTTTTCAGTAGGTGTCGGGCTCGCATTCGGCGAGCCGCGCCCAATGCGGGCTGGGGAAAGCCTAGTCCTGGCTCGGCATCCCGTTCAGCTTCCGAATCGTTTGAACTTCGCCGTCCCGATACGGCCGGCCGTTGGGGTGTAGCAGGTCGTGAAACCACACCTTCGGGGGCGCGCGGTAGGGGTGATCCCACGAATCCCACGGCAAATAGGTCTGAGTCTTTCCCGCCACCAAACCCCAATTGAACGCACCAACGTTGTGCCGCTTAGCAATCGGCAGGATTCCCTCGACAGTGCTGCCTTGGGACCGCGCCAGGTACTCGGTGCACAGGATTGGCCGCTGCAACGGAGCGAGCTCAGCGATGCGGCCCTCGAATTCGGCCGGCGCGGCGTAACTGTGGAAGGTGATCACGTCGGCGTTGTCGAGTTGAATGGCGCTGATGGTGCTGCGGCGTCCGGGATCTCCCCAATTCCCTTGCCAGACACCACTGGTCAGCGGTTGAACCGGATCGACCGTGCGGGCCCATCGGAACACTTGGGGGAGGAGCTCCGCGACGCGCTCGAGCTTGTCTTTCCTTTCCACCTTGCGATACACGCGCGCGGGATTGTCGGGTTCATTCCACAGGTCCCAACCCAACACGCGATCGTCGTTGCGGAATTGGCCCAACACACCCGTGACGTAGTTGTACAGCGTGCTGGCATAGCGGCGGTCATCGAGGCGTTCAGCACCCGGACTTTGCACCCACCCGGAGTTGTGCACCCCAGCCCTTGGCGCCCGCTGCCGACCCGGTCTGGGGAGCGGGTCCCAGCAGGAGTCGAACAGGACAAAGAGCGGTTTGATGTGGTATCGCGCCGCGATGGCGACGAACTGCGCGAGCCGGGTTTGGAAACCGGGCGCGTCTTGGGCCCACAGCAGGTCGTGGAGGAAGACTCGCACGGTGTTGAACCCGTGAAACCGCGCAAGGCCCAGCTCGTTGTCGATGCGCCGGGGATCGTATGTGCCTGGCTGGAACATCTCGAGCTGGTTGATGGCGTTCGAGGTGATGTAGTTTGCACCGACGAGCCAGCCGTGCGCTTGATACCAGCGATGTGCGCGGTCGGCCGACCACCGGCCTGGTTCTTCGGCGGCGGCCCGCGGCGCTTGGCCCAGCACCGTGCCTGCCGCCAGCAGCAGCGGGAGCTTCAGGGCCGTTCGACGGTGCACAAAATGACGATAGTTTCCCGGCCAAGGTGTACGGCCTTGTTCGGCGACGTGGTTCGGCTTGCATTATCGATTCGCAACAATTTGAGGTTGGGAATCGTTATGAGGACGCCAGCTTGGCTTTAAAGCCCGGCCCCGGTTCAGGTGTCACATTGCGCGCGGTGATCTCCTCGCCGCAGTGGGTACAGATCAGGCGTGGGTCGGCGTGCTCGCCGCAGGTGTGGTGGCGCAGCTTGATCGGTGGTCCTTCTGGGCGTGGCAAGTACTCATCCCCCCACTGCATGAGGACGACGATCGCGGCGAACAGATCGCGGCCCGCTTCGGTGAGCCGGTACTCGTGTCGCTCGGGGTCGGAGGAATATGGCACCCGGTCAAAAAGACCCACCTCGACGAGCATCCGCAGCCGCGAGGACAGCGTGGGCCGCGGAATGCCAAGGTTCCGCGCGAGCTGACCGAACCGCCGCACCCCGAAGAACGCCTCACGCAGGATAAGCAGCGTCCAGCGTTCACCGACTAGCTCGAGCGCCCGGCCGACCGACTCCCCTTCGAAGCGGTGGGATAGATCGGAAACGGCCATGGTCCACCAACTGTACCTGGTTCAATGACTGAACCAAGGGTGGTAACTTCATTGAACCGCCACCGTCATCAGGAGCCGCCCGTGAACCAAAGCGAAACCGAGATCGAGATCCTCGCCGAGAAGATCGCGCGGTGGGCCCGAGCGCGATCCGCGGAAATCGAGCGCGATCGTCGGCTGCCAGACGAGCTGGTGACCCGGCTGCGCGAGGCCGGCTTGCTGCGCGCCACCATGCCGCGTGAGGTTGCGGCGCCGGAGCTGGCACCCGGGCGGGCGCTGCGGTGCGCCGAGGCGGTGGCGCGTGGTGACGCGTCAGCGGGATGGTGTGTGTCGATCGCGATTACCAGTGCCCTGCTGGTCGCCTACCTGCCGGCGCGCAGCCGCGAGGAAATGTTCGGCGGGGGGCGGGGTGTCGCGGCGGGGGTGTGGGCGCCACGTGGCACGGCCCGGTCCGTCGACGGCGGTGTCGTGGTGTCCGGACGCTGGCCGTTTTGCAGCGGGATCAACCACGCGGACATCATGTTCGCCGGCTGCTTCGTCGACGACCGGCAAGTGCCGTCGGTCGTCGCGCTGAACAAGGACGAGCTGCAGGTCCTCGACACTTGGCACACATTGGGTTTGCGTGGCACCGGCAGCCACGACTGCGTTGCCGACGACGTCTTCGTGCCCGCTGATCGCGTGTTCTCGGTGTTTGACGGACCAATCGTGGACCGGCCGCTGTATCGCTTTCCGGTGTTTGGATTTTTCGCGTTGTCGATTGGCGCGGCTGCGTTGGGCAATGCGCGCGCCGCGATTGACGATCTGGTCGAGCTGGCCGGCGGCAAGAAAGGGCTTGGGTCCACTCGGACCTTGGCGGAACGTTCGGCGACCCAAGCCGCGGCGGCAACCGCCGAGTCGGCGCTGGGCGCCGCCCGCGCCCTGTTCTACGAGGTAATCGAGGCGGCCTGGCAGGTCAGCCACGATGCCGAGGCGGTACCGGTGACGATGCGCAACCGGCTGCGGTTGGCGGCCACGCACGCGGTACGGACCTCGGCCGACGTGGTGCGCAGCATGTATGATCTGGCGGGCGGCACCGCCATCTACGACAACGCACCGCTGCAGCGCCGGTTCCGCGACGCATTCACCGCTACCGCCCATTTCCAGGTCAACGAGGCATCACGCGAACTGCCCGGGCGTGTCCTGCTCGACCAGCCGGCCGACGTGTCGATGCTATGACCGATATCGAAGTCGCCCTACCGTTCTGGCTTGACCGCCCCGACCACGAGGCAACCGATGTCGCGCTCGCGGCCGCTGACACGGGTTTCGCTGCGCTGTGGATCGGCGAAATGGCGACCTACGATGCGTTCGCGCTCGCGACCTCGATCGGGCTCCGCACGCCAAACATGACGCTGAAGGTCGGACCGCTAGCCGTCGGCGTTCGCGGTCCGGTGGGGCTGGCGCTAGGGGTCAGTTCGGTCGCTTCTCTCACCGGCTGTCGGGTTGACCTCGCGCTGGGAGCTTCCAGTCCGGCGATCGTGGCCGGCTGGCATGGCCGACCTTGGGCGCACCACGTGCCGGTCATGCGCGAAACCATCGAATGCCTGCGGTCGATATTTACCGGTGCGCGGGTCGAATACAGCGGCCGTCACGTCAACAGCCGCGGATTCCGGCTGCGCGGTGCGGCGCCCGATACGCGAATTGCGTTGGGGGCGTTTGGACCTGGCATGATTCGCCTGGCCGCGCAGCACGCCGATGAGGTCGTGCTCAACCTGGCATCGCCGTTCCGTGTCGGGCGGGTTCGTGCGGCGATCGACAGCGCAGCCGCCGCGGCCGGCCGTGCCGCGCCGCGCCTCACGGTGTGCGTGCCGGTCGCCGTCAACCCCGGTGCGGCCGCGCACTCCCAGCTGGCAGCTCAGCTGGCGGTGTACCTCGCCCCGCCCGGCTATGGCGAAATGTTCAGCGCGCTGGGTTTCGACGGCCTGGTCCGTAGCGCGCGGTCCCGGGCTACTCGCCGCGAACTGGCGGTCGCTGTCCCCAGCGAACTGCTCGACCGGGTGTGTGCGTTGGGTAGCCCCGATCGAGTGGCGGCCCGGCTCCGCGCCTACGCGGATGCCGGTGCCGATTGCGTCGCGGTCGTGCCCGCCACCGCTGAAGACCCGGGGGGCCGGGTGGCTCTGCGAGCGCTGCGACCCGGCGGGCTCTACGGCACCGCTGGCGACAACGACGGCAGACGGTAACCTCGATCGTGATGGCGGAGTCGCGATGAGCGGCGGTCTGTTCGGACTGCTGGACCATGTCGCGGTTCTTGCACGGCTGGCCGCCGCCTCGATTGACGACATCGGCGCCGCCGCCGGTCGTGCGACGGCAAAGGCTGCGGGAGTGGTCATTGACGACACGGCGGTGACGCCGCAATACGTCCACCGGATCACCGCTGAGCGTGAGCTGCCGATCATCAAACGCATCGCGATCGGGTCGGTGCGCAACAAGCTGCTGCTCATCCTTCCCGGTGCATTGCTGCTCAGCCAGCTCGTGCCGTGGCTGTTGACCCCGCTGCTGATGTTGGGCGCCACGTATCTGTGCTACGAGGGCGCCGAAAAGGTGTGCGGCGTCATCGGCGGCCGTGGCCACGACGCCGCGCCGCAGGTCGCCGAACGCGAGCTGGTGGCCGGGGCGATCCGGACCGACTTCATCCTATCCGCCGAGATCATGGTGATCGCCCTCAACGAGGTGGCCGACCAGCCATTCGTGCCGCGCCTCATCGTCCTCGTCATCGTCGCCCTCGTCATCACCGCCGCGGTGTACGGTGTCGTCGCCGTCATCGTCCAAATGGACGACGTCGGCCTGCGCCTCACCCAGACCGCGTCCCGATTCGGGCAGCGGATCGGCGGGGGCCTGGTCGCGGGGATGCCCAAACTGCTATCGGCGCTGTCAGCGGTCGGGATGGGAGCCATGCTCTGGGTGGGCGGCCACATAGTGCTTGTGGGCAGCGACCACCTCGGCTGGCACGCCCCGTACCGCCTGGTTCACCACCTAGATGACCACCTGGTGGGGTCTGCTGGTGGCGCGCTGACCTGGTTGGTCAGCACCGCGGCGTGCGCGGCGACTGGGTTGGTGATCGGAATCGTTGTTGTTGCACTTGTGCACCTGGTTTGCTTTCGACCGCCGAGGTCGCGTTCCCTGTAGCCGTCGCTAGGTCAGGTGGCGGCTTCGCCATCGCCGAAACCGGCCCGTCGGCGCCTGAATCGCGGCCATCACGGCGCTCATCGACGAGGCCGCCGACTTTGTGCGTTCCTTGGGTTCGGCGGCGGGGGGCCTGTCGCCTTCCCACCACGTCGGCTCCAGCAGCGCCGATGTCACCGCAATCGCCGGTTCGACGCTGTCGCGCCCCCACCGGCAAGCCCGGTCGATGGCCGCCGCGGACGGCGCCAGGTTCACCGGCGACAGCGTCGGCTCGAATCGGACGAGGTGGTCGGCGTAGGGCAGGTTGCGCACCATCTGCAGCTGGACCGCCTGGGTGATCGGTACCAGCCACAGATGTCGGGGGTCCCAGTGCGGATGGAAGCAGTCGAACGCCAGATAACACGCGTTGCGGGTGCCGAGCCGCCCGTCGCGGACCCGCTCCCACGCCAATTCGACCGGGACGTTGCTGGCCGCGCCGCCGTCGACCATCGCCGCGACGTCCTGGTCGGCGCACAACTCGTCGAGGATTGGCAGCATCCGCGGGTCGCTGGTTTCGTGGTGCAGCACACCGGGGATGGCCGACGAGAAAGACGCCGCGTCAACGACGTTGACGTCGCGTGTCGCGCCGTCGGCGCTGATGACGATCGGCTTGACCACCCGCAAGTCGATGAAGGCCGCGACTTGCCACATGCGTGCCGCCACCCACGGGCCGATACCGATCGGCAGAAACGGCAGCGACCGCAACGTCAGTGTAGACCGCTCGCGATGGCGGAACCTGGACGGCAGCGCCGCATAAGGCTGCCTGCGCACACCGGCGACGACGACATCGAACGGGATTGCCAGATCCGACATGCGCATCCGTTCGCCGTCCGCACGGCTGAGCAGGGTATGGGCGAACTGGTCGAAGCGCAGGGTGAACATTCCGGCCAACCCGTGGCGGCTGCGCCGCCGCTCCGGGCCCAGGATGGCGCGGTAGGACACCGTTTTGGCCCACTCGGCGTACTCGTCGATCGGCACCGGCAGTTCACGGGCCACCAGGCTGCCGATGATCGACCCGAACGACGAGCCGATCATGTAGTCGGGCACCTGGCCGGCCGCCAGCAGCCGTTGCATGCCGCCGATGTAGACGAAGCCCGCGCCCCCGCCGCCGCCGAGGACGGTCACCAGCTTCTTGTAGCCGACCTCGGCGTCGAGTTCCGTCGCGGAGAAGTCGCTGCCGTGGCGCTCGATGAGCACTCGACGCTGATCGTCCTGGTCGTCGACCAGCGTCGCCAGCACGTCTTTCGCGCCCTCCAGCGCCGTGACCGGATCGGGCTCCTCGCGCAGCGGTGCGTACAACGCGTCGACGACCCGGGACCGCCAAGGCGCGACTTGGCCGCCCACCGAGATGTCCCCGCGACCGCGGCTTCCGCCCGGCCCCGCGGCCCCCGGTTCGAAGTCGGCCAGCCTGGCGAAATTGAGGATGTAGCGCAGCTTGCGCAGCTGTTCGCCGCTCAACACGTCCGGATTGGCTAGGTGGTGCCGGACGAGGCGGTTCTCCATCTTCTGCAGCAGCAGGGCCGGTTCGGCGGCCAGCAGGTCGGCGGGGCTCAGGGATGCGGGGGGCTCCCCGGACTCGTCCTCGAACTCCTCGATCAGGTCGAGCGCTGCCCCGCGGCGACCCAGCCGGCTGAGCATCCCATCGGCAAAGGGGATCGGCATGGGGTCAATCTTCGCGGTTACCGTCCCGGCACTGCGATGGTGGGTAGCGCTGAGCTTCCCGGCCAGCAACCCAGCGGGCTGATTCCCTTGTTGATCGCGGCCGTAATGCAGTTCTGCACCACCACGTTGGGGTCGTCGCTGATCGAGCGGGACAGGATCTCGTTGGCCTTGGCCTGGGCCTCGGCAGTTCGCTGTGCTTCCAGGGCGATCGAGGTCTGCGCGCGCTGCTGGTTGAGCTGGTTGATCTTGTCCTCGGTGCTCTGGTCGTACTGGATGGTGGGCACATTGACATCGAAAATGTCGACCTGCCCGCCCACGTCCTGGCGCAGGATGTCGGCGGCGCGCTTGGCCAGCGAAGGCAGCGGGGACACGTCGAGGTTTCGCGGGTCCAGCGGGTTGAAGCCGGCGAACACCTCGTTGAGCGCCACCGAGAGGTTGCGCTCGATCAGGTTGACGCGCACGTTGTCGAAGGTCTTGTACTGCTGGAACAGTTCCGGGGCAGCGGCCTGCTTGAGTTGCCAGCGGATGCTGACGTCTGCCAGCGCGGTGGATTGATTGCCCAGCCGCACCGTGATGCGCTGATCGGTGTTGCCTTCCTTGACGTACTTGTCGATCTGCACCGCACCATCCATGGGATGGGTCATCTGCCAGGGCCACTTGCCGTGGAAGCCGTTGTTCAGGCTTACGCCGGTGGGACGGCCGAAGGTGGTCATAATCGCGAACTGGCGGGTGCCAACGATGGTGAAACAGCCCAAGAAGAAGAACACGGCCGCCGCTGCCACGGCGGCTATTGTCACTGTTTTGGCCCGGCTGCGCGTCGTGTCATCGGAGGGGAGTCGCCAGAACAATGCCGCGACGCCGGCGACGATCACGCATATCACGACGAACACGATCTGCCATGTCATTCCTGGACTCCTTTGCTGGGTCGGGGAGTACGCGGGCCAGGTGCGTGAAGAATACTGCGCCGCAGACACGTCGGCGGGCTTGGTAGTCGCACTGCAAGGTGAGCGGTGGTAGTTCGAAGAGTCCCGATGGAGGCCCCGGGTGCGCCTATCCTCGATCGCATTTGGAGCCGAATACTGGCTGGCCCCCAGCGGTTTTACGCGCGCACCACAAAACTCGGTTGATCGCTTCCTGTTCAACGTGCCTGGAGCCGTCGACGCGCTGTGCGTGACCCAATCCCGAAGACGTGAAGAGGGTCTTCACGGCGAGCAACTCGGTCCTTCAGCTGACCCCGGCGATGGACCGGCTCACCACGCGATCTTCGGCGAGCACACGCTGGTCAGCATGGAAGGCACCGCGCCGACCGGCGCTACGCCAGCCCGCCCTTCCGCGGAAAGGCGCTGAGGTCCTACGAGCGGGCCATGGAACGCGTGACCGAAAGGCGCTCGCCACCTGGCCAATGGGCGAGGAGGTCCGTTTCCGAGACCGCGCCGGCCCGATCGCGCTCGACATCGTCGCCGAGGTCATCTTCGGGGTCGCCGACAACCCGCGCGCCGAGCGGGTGCGAGCGCGGGCAATCGCCTGGCTGGACACCAGCCGCAGCACGCGGCGGGTGATCCAAACCGCATGGGGCGACAAGCCGCGGCGGCCGCTGGACCCGAAGCTACGACCGGATCACCGGCTCGCGGCTGGCGGTCGAGGCCCTGGTGCAAGAGGAGATCGACGAGCGCCGCCGCATGAACGGGCAACTCAAACACACTCAACGGCAACGGATTACCGGTCGCTGCGCCGGAGGGCCCGATCCCGCTCGATGACGACGAGGGGCTGCGTGCGTACGTTGCGCGCTACCTCGTTCCCGGCATCGTGCGGCTCGCGCCGTCCTAGCGGCTCGGGCCGTGCATCACTTCGGCACCGTCGCCGAATACTGTTCGCGCAGCACCGTTTTGAGGATCTTGCCGGTCGGGTTGCGGGGGATGGCCTCGGCGAAGATCACCTTCTTGGGCAGCTTGTAGCGTGCGAGCCTGGTTCCGCAGTACTCGACGATCTGCTGCTCGCTGACCTCGTTCTGGTCGGCAACGACGATGGCGGCGGCGATCTCGCCCCACTTCTCGTCGGGCAAGCCGATGACCGCCACCTCGCTGACCCCGGGAACGCCGATGATCACACTTTCGATCTCGGCCGGGTAGACGTTCTCGCCGCCGGAAATGATCATGTCCTTCAGCCGGTCCTTGATGTAAAGATAGCCCTCATCATCGATTTCGCCGATGTCGCCGGTCCGGAACCAACCGTTGTCGAAAGCGTCGCGGGTGGCCTCCGGGCGATTCCAGTATTCCTTGAGCAGGATGTCGGACTTGATCACGACTTCGCCTTCGCCGTGCTCGCGGATCACGCCGTCGTCACCGCGCACGGCCACGTCGGTGAACATGGTGGCGCGTCCGGCCGAGCCGGCTTTGCGCAGCGCGTCTTCGCTGAGCAGCAGGGTGCCGCCGCCACAGGATTCGGTGAGTGCGTAACCCTGCACGACCTCGATGTTCTTGGCGGCATAGATCTTGATCAGGGCCTCCGGCATGGGCGCGCCACCGGTGATGAAGTAGCGGAAGTCGGGCGCGTCGAGTTCGGCGAACTCGGGCACCTGGCGCATGAAGTTGAGGATCGCCGGCACGGCGCCACCGATACAGACCCGCTCCTCGACGATCAGTGACCACACCTTCGTCGCATCGAACTGCGGCATCGAGATCAGCGTGACGCCGCGCATGGCGCTGAAGATGACCGTCGTCAACGCCGCCACGTGGAACATCGGCAGCGGTAGCAGCAGGCGGTCGCGGTAGCGCACGTCGATCGTCGAGGCCCAGGAACTGGCCGCCGAATGCACCGATTCGTGGGTATGCACCACTCCCTTGGGATGTCCGGTGGTGCCCGAGGTGTACATGATGAACAAGTTGTCATCGCCGCCGCATTCGACCGCCGGCTCGTCTGCGGCCGCCGACCTCAGGCGTTCGGCCAACGAGTCGGCGCCTATCCAGTCGGTGACCGTGCCCGGAGGGTCGGCCTGCGCCCTGATGGCGTCGATCACCGGCGCCGACGGCGCACCGTAGATCACCACCTTGCTGCCGCTGTCGGACAGGATGAAACTCACCTCGGGTGCGGCGAGGCGGGTGTTGATAGGGACCGCTACCGCGCCGAGCTTGGCCGCGCCATAGAACAGGCAACAGAACTCGACGCTGTTGGGCATCAGCAATGCCACGCGGTCGCCCTTGGCGATCCCCAGCGCGGTGAGCACGTCGGCGCACCGGTTCGCCAGCGCGTTCATCTGCGCGTAGGTCATCCGGACGTCGGTGGACGGCTCGACGTAGGCTTGCAGCCGCGGCGAGACGGTCGCGCGTTGTCTGAGCATCCAGCCAATGTTCTTCATGGGGTTCTCGACTTCGATGTTGTGGGACTCGTTGTGCCGGCTTCGGTTTGGAGCTCGGTGAATGCCCGTTGCATCAGTTCGGCCAGCCGGGAGGGTTCGTGCACGGCTTCCGGTGCCGCGCCGATGGCGATGCACAGCGCGGTGTTGATGCTGGCGAAGGTGACGTTAAGCCCGGCGCCCGGCGGCACGATGGGCAGGCCACTGAACGCCACCAGCGGCGCACCGGCAAGGTAGAGCTGCTCGGTGGGCCCCTTCATGTTTGATATCACCACATTCGCGCTCGGCAACTTGCCGAGCAGGGGCAGGGCGTCCGCCACCGTCAGGCTGCCGAGCAGTAGCAGCGCGTAGGCCTGGCGGGACGTCGTTTGCATGCCGCGCCCTTTGTCCTTCGCGCGTGTGGTCGCCGCGTTGATTTCCTTAAGGCGCTCAACGGGACTCGCCTTGGGTGCACCCATCGGGACCAGTTCGGCGCTCACCCGGTTGCCACCGCCCTCGCCCGACTTCTCACGCAGCGACATCGGCATGAACGCCACCAGCGGCCGGTCGGTGGACGCCTGGTGTTCGGCGAGGTAGTGGTGCAGCGCGTCGTCGATGACCGTCATCACCACGTCGTTGACCGAGGTGCCGGTCGCCTTGGCCAGGGCCTTGACGTCGGCGAGCGGCAACTCGACGTTCCCGTACGCGCGCGCCGCCGATTTCGCCGTGTTGTTGAACAGAGTGCGTCGCGCCGTGAAGGGCAGGGACGCCTTGCGCGCCTTGAGGCTCAGTGCCTGCGCACCAAGGTCCGCCGCGTCCGCGCTGACGCCGAACAGGCCGCTCGGCAGCTTGGTCAGCCCCTTGATCATTCCTTGCAGTTGTCCTTGCAGTTGCGCCCTGCGCGACACCGTGGCGGGGGTGCGCCGTGGCCGGTCGGCGCCCTGCGCCGACATCCAGGGACCGGCCAGCGTCGTGTCGTCCGGTGAATCGGAGAGGAAGTTGCGCATCGCGCGCAGGCCGCCTTCACCGTCGATGAGCGCGTGGTGCACCTTGAGCAGGATCGCGATCCGGCCGCGCTCGATGCCGTCGATGATGTAGCACTCCCACATCGGGTGGCCCCTATCGAGCAGGCCGGTGTTGAGGAACGAGACCGTTTCGTGGAACTGCTGCATGGAACCCGGTGCGGGCAGGGCGAGGTGTCGAATGTGATAGCCCATGTCGGGCTCGACGGTTTCCCACGCCGCAACATCTGTGCCCAGCCATTTCAGCTTGTGATTGAAGGGCTTGGCCGCCTGGCTGTGCCGGTAGGCATCGAACAGGCGCGGCCCGAACGACGATTTCTGTCCTTTCGGCTTTTCGAAGATCGTGTAGGCGGCCATGTGGTTGGGCCGGTTGGCCCGCTCCAGCAGCAGGAAGGACAGATCGATCGGATTGATGCGGGTCATGTGGCCATCTCCTTGGGCGTGGCTTGGGCACGGGCCGCCGCGAGCAGCTCCTCGTGCGAGGCGCGGAAGCCGCCGAGCAATTCCCAGGTGTTCCGAACCGCGACTGCGTCGGCCATTACGCACAGGTTGAACTGGTCGCAATAGCTCCAGACGGTCATGTTGAGCGTGGCGCCGTGGGAGATCTGCCCGGTGGAAAACCACTGGTCGACGCGCCAGCGGCCGAGATACCGCGGCTCACGCGGCCCCGGCACGTTGGACACGACCACGTTCTTGAAGGTGTCGAAGCGGCCCTTGGTGCGCGCGTTGGCACGCGCCAGGCCCGAGATGAGGCGTTCCGGCAGCAGCTCGACCACCGCGCCGACGTCGGCGTCCTTGGTCTGGGCGAAGTGCTGCTTGGTGGCCTCGGCGGCGAGGTGGGTCGCGTGTAGCCGCTCGAGCGGGTCGGCGATGTCGGCGCGTAGCCAGACGTAGTCGACCGACGAGTAGTTGCCGGGGTGGGCGCGCTCGGCCGCCGGGGTGACCGCGAGCGGCATCGTGGCCACCATCGCGTCGGTGGGAGGGGAGCCGCAACGCTCCAGATAGCGACGAACGGCACCGGCCACACACGCCAAAAAGACGTCGTTGATGGTGACGCCCAGCGTCTTGCTCACCTCGCGAACCTCGGCGAGCGGGAACGATTCGCAGGAGAACCGCCGGCTGCGCGACAGCCCGCGCTGAAACGGGCCCGGCGGTGCGGAGCGGTCGAACGTGGGCGGGACGCGCCGGTCGCCGTCTTTGGCGAACTCCCGTTCGATGCGCACCCGATCACGAACGGCCCGCACGGTCGGCGCGATCTTGCCGAGCCTGGAGGGCAGGTCCCGCAGGGCCCAACCGAGGCGTTGCCGGGTGGACGGCAGCGGCGGCGGCTCCCACGGGGGCGCAACCACGGGGGCCTCGTCAGGCGTGTCGTTGTAGAACGCGGCGAGCATGTCCAGCACGCCGACGCCGTCGGAGTAGGCGTGGTGCAGCAGCGTGACCAGGGCGACGCGGCCGCCGTCGAGGCCCTCGACCACCCAGGTCTGCCACAGCGGGCGGTCGCGATCCAGCGGGTGGGCGTAGATCTGCTCGACGAGCGCGCAGAATTCCGCCATCCCGCCCGGGGCGGGACAGACGACCCGGCGCACGTGCGCGTCGAGGTCGAATTCGGGATCCTCGACCCAGATCGGGTGATGCAGGCCCAGCGGTGTGGGCAGGTACCGCAGCCGGAAGACCGGAAGCAGGTGGGCGCGCTCCTCGAACATCTGCCGCGCCTTCGGCCACGACCAGCCGTCCGGGTCGGTCGACGGGTCGAGCACGCTGATCTTGAGGGTGTGGTTGTAGGCGCTGCCGCCGTCGAGATACAGCATCAGCGCGTCAACGCCGTTGAGCCTGCGCATCATCGTCCTCTCTGGATTCGTGGTTGGTGGAAGCTGGTCAGTGCACGATCACGCCCCGAATGTTCTTGCCGTCCCGCAGATCCTGGTAGCCCTGGTTCACCTGTTCGAGGTTGTAGGTGGTGGTCACGAGTTCGTCCAGCATCAGCTGGCCGGCGTCGTAGAGGCGCAGCAGCCGCACGATGTCGTATTGCGGATTGCAGGAACCGAACAGCGAGCCCTTGATCGTTTTCTCGTGCAGCGTCAAATCGGTTCCGGAGACGTGCACGGTGAGTTTGGCCGGGTCCGCCAGCCCGGTGATGACGACGGTGCCGCCCTTGCCGATCACCGCGGTCGCGGCCGAGACCACCTCGTCGTCGACGGTGCCCACCAGGATCAGCGCCGCGTCGGCGCCCTGCCCCCAGGTGAGTTCGTCGACCTTGGCCGCCGCGCTGGCGGCGTCGGCGAAGGCATGGGTGGCGCCGAACTTGAGCGCGGTCTCGCGCTTGAAAGCCACCGGGTCCACCACCACGACGTACTTACAGCCGGCGGCGGTCGCGCCCTGGACCGCGTTGATGCCCAGGCCGCCGACGCCGTAGATGACGGCGGTGTCGCCGGCCCGCAGGTTTCCGGCATTGACCGCGGTGCCCCAACCGGACGGCACGCCGCAGCCCACCAGCACCGCGGTTTCCAGTGGCAGCCAGTCGTCCACCTTCACCACCGAATGCTGCGAGACGGTGGCCCGCTCGGCGAACGTGCCCAGCATGCACATGGCGCCGAAATCTGTTCCCTGGGAATGGAATCGGAAACTGCCGTCCGGCATGCAGCCCTCCAGGATGGTGGCCCCCATGTCGCACAGGTTCTGCCGGCCGGTGCAGCAGTAGCGGCAAGTCCCGCAGTTCGGGATGAAGCTGCACACCACGTGGTCTCCGGGCTTGACCCTGGTGACGCCGGCACCCACCTCCTCGATGACCCCGGACCCTTCGTGGCCGCCCACGATCGGGAACCGCGGTGGTAAATCACCATCGGTGAGGTGCAGGTCGGAATGGCACAGCCCGGCGGCGGTGTATTTGACCAACACCTCGCCCGGACCCGGCCCGTCGAGATCGAGCTCCATCAGCTCGAACGGTTTGCCCGCCTCGAACAGTACCGCCGCGGTGGTTTTCATCGTGGTGTCCCTTTCTAGAACTCTATGGGCCTACTTGGCCCAGGGGAAGAACTTGGCGACGCCGGCGGCAACCAGCCGCTGATACGACGAGCCCATGATGCGCGCGAGCACATCGACGGCTTTGGCCTCCAGGCCGACCACGACGCGGGCCTGGCCCTTGGCGACTCCGTTGACGATGGTTTTGGCGGCCATCTCCGGCGAATGCAGCGCCAGCCGGCGGTCGAAGAACTCCGCGAACGTCTGCTGGTCCTCGCCGTCGGCCACGGTGGCGTTGCGCGCGACGGCGGTTTTGATGCCGCCGGGATGCACGCACGTCACCTTGACCGGATGCCTGGCGACCAGCATCTCCTGGCGCAGCGCCTCGGTGAAGCCGCGCACCGCGAACTTGGCCGCGTTGTAGGCGCTTTGCCCGGGCACCGCGATCAGCCCGAACAGGCTGGAGATGTTGACGATGTGTCCGTCGCCGGAGGCAATCACGTGCGGCAGAAAGGCTTTGGTGCCGTTGACGACGCCCCAGAAGTCGACGTCGATGATGCGCTCGATGTCCTTGAACTCCGACTTGTCGACGTTGCCGTTGTACGCGATGCCGGCGTTGTTGTAGACCTGGTGCACGGTGCCGAAATGTGCGACGACGGCGTCGGCGTGGGCCAGCACCGCCTCGCGTTCGGCGACGTCGAGCCGGTCCGACTTCACCTGCGCGCCGAGCGCTTGAGCCAGGCGCACGGTTTTGGCCAGCCCGTCGGTGTCGACATCGGAAAGGGCAAGCTTTGCGCGCTTCTCGGAGAGGTTGAGTGCCAACGCTCTGCCGATGCCCGAGCCGGCCCCGGTGATGACGGCGACCTTGCCTTCGAATGAGCTCATTTGACTACTCCCCGTGGTTGTCCCTGCGATTGGTGGAGGTGGCCGCGCAGCCTTGCCCCGAGGTCGGCGATCGCGTCGCGGGCTTCGGGGAGCAGACTGACCTGCAGATGGAAGTCGTGCCACATGCCCGCGAACCGGCGATGCTCGATGCTTGTTTTCGAAGCGGCGCAGGCGGTTTCGATCTTGTCCGCGTCAACGCAGATCGGATCGTCGCCCGCGGTCTGCATGACGATGGGCGGCAGGCCGCTCATGTCGCCGTAGACCGGGGAGATACCGGGCAGCCGCGGATCGGAGGACCCTACGTAGCGCGGCGCCCATTCGGTGCACATCGACGGAAGAATGAGCGGATCGCGCAGCGCCGGTCGCGTCGCTTCGATGTCGACGGCGAGATCGGCCCACGGGCAGATCAGGCCGAGTGCGGCCGGGGCCTGGATGCCGCGATCGCGCAGCGCCATGGCCAGCGCCAGGGTCAACCCTCCGCCAGCCGAATCACCGGCGATGACGGTCGTTTTCGGGTCGAGCCCGTCGTCGAGCAAGCGGGTGTACACCGCAGCCATCTCTTCGAGGGCCACTGGATAGTGGGCGTGCGGTGCGCGGGTGTAGTCGGGGACCAGCGCCGTCATTCCGGCCGCCGCCGCGAGCTGGGCGGCCAGGCCGCGGTAGCCCCGGGCGCTGCCCAGGGCGTAGGCACCGCCGTGCAGGTAGATCAGCGTCCCGCTGGTTGCCGCATGGGGGGGTTGCACCCGCTGGACCGGGACACCGGCGATGCTGACGCGCTGAAAGCGGGTGCCCTTGGGGGCGCGCGCGCCGGCCGTCAGCGTCGCCAGCAGGACTCGACGGCCGGCAATACCCAGCCGGCGGGAAGCGAACAGTGGCCGGGCACCACGTAATACGGACCGGATGACGTTTTTGCGCAGGTTCATGATGCTCAGGCCGCCGCGTGGTCTTGGGCCGCTGCGGCGAAGTGCAGCACGCCGTCATCGATGGGGTCTTCGAGCAGGATCTTGGCGTCCTTCTCGTAGTGCATGAGCACCCTCCACGGATGCTTGGAGCCCTGGCGCGGCATGATGTCCTGGCCGCGCTTCACATAGCCGGAGTTCAGCTGGTCGAACATGCCAACGTCCAGCGCGCAGTCCTGCGCATCGCGCGGCGTTGCCACCGTGTAGCCGTTGTCGGCCATGTGCCGCAGCAGCCGGCACAGGTAGGCGCCGGCGATGTCGGACTTCAGGGTCCATGACGCGTTGGTGTAGCCGATGATCCAGGCCAGATTGGGGGCGTTTTCCAGCAGCACACCCTTATAGGTCATCTTCTCCGGCAGCTGGTATTCGGCGCCGTCCACGATGAGTCGCATCCCGCCCAGCATCTGGATGTTCAGACCGGTCGCGGTGACGATGATGTCGGCCTCGATCTCCCGGCCGGACTTGCACAGGATGCCCTTCTCGGTGAAGGTCTCGATCTGATCGGTCACCACCGACGCCGCGCCCGAGGCCAGCGTCTTAAACAGATCGCCGTTGGGCACGGCGCACAACCGCTCGTCCCACGGCAGGTAGTTCGGGGTGAAGTTGCTCATGTCCACGGAGCGGCCGAGGCGGCGTCGTACCTCCCACAGCAGCAATCGCCGCATCAGCTTGGGCCAGCGCCGGCAGGCCTGGTAGAGCTTTCGCTGGATGGCGATGTTGCGCCTGCGGCCAAACTCGTAGACCCAGCGATCCGGCAGGAAGCGGCCCAGGACTTCGGAGATCTTGTCGACCGCCGGCAGCGAGAAGATGTACGACGGGGATCGCTGCAGCATCGTCACGTGCGCGGCACTGCCGGGGTTGGAGCCGGCCATCGCCGGAACCAAAGTGACCGCCGTTGCGCCGCTGCCGATGACGACGACCTTCTTGCCGGAATAATCGAGGTCTTCGGGCCAGTGCTGCGGGTGCACGCACCGGCCGCCGAACCGGTGCACGCCGGGGAAGTCCGGCAGATAACCCGCGTCGTAGTTGTAGTAGCCGGTGCAGCTGATGAGGTAATCGCAGGTGTAGGTCCGGGTTTCGCCGGTCGCCTCGTGCACGCCCGCGACGGTCCAACGGCACTGCCGGCTCGACCACTCGGCGGTGTTGACCTTCAGGCCGTAGTGAATCTTCTCGTCGACGCCGAACTCCGTGGCGGTGTCGGCGATGTACTGCCGGATCGACGCGCCGTCGGCGAGCACCTTCACGTCGCGCCACGGGCGGAACTTGTAGCCGAAGGTGAACATGTCGGAGTCCGAACGAACTCCCGGGTAGCGGAACAAGTCCCAGGTGCCGCCCAGGCGCTCCCGTCGTTCCAGGAGGGCGATTGTCTTGTCGGGGAACTCGGCCGTCACGTGACAGGCCGTCCCGATGCCGGATAGGCCGGCGCCGATGATCAGGACGTCGAAATGCTGGTTCATGGCTCCAGCATGGTGGAGGACCCCCGCCACGTATTGACACTTTGCGACAGCCTTTTATCATTTTCCGACAGGAGGTGATGGAGCTGGGCAGCCTCATCCGCGCCACCAACCTGTGGGGGTACACCGACCTGATGCGCGAGCTCGGCGCGGACCCGCTGCCGTTTCTGCGGCGCTTCGACATCCCGCCGGGCATCGAACACCAAGAGGACGCGTTCATGTCGCTGGCCGGGTTCGTGCGCATGCTGGAGGCCAGCGCCGCCGAGCTCGATTGCCCGGACTTCGGACTACGCCTTGCACGCTGGCAGGGCCTGGGCATTCTCGGCCCGGTAGCGGTGATCGCGCGCAACGCTGCCACCTTGTTCGGCGGGCTGGAGGCGATCGGTCGCTACCTCTACGTCCATTCGCCCGCCCTGACGCTGACGGTTTCATCAACTACCGCACGGTCCAACGTCCGGTTCGGCTATGAGGTGACCGAACCGGGGATTCCCTATCCGCTGCAGGGATACGAGCTGAGCATGGCCAACGCCGCCCGGATGATCCGCCTGCTGGGCGGACCGCAGGCGCGGGCGCGCGTTTTCTCGTTCCGACATGCGCAACTGGGCACCGACGCCGCCTACCGCGAAGCGTTGGGTTGTACCGTTCGGTTCGGCCGGACATGGTGCGGGTTCGAGGTGGACCACCGGCTCGCCGGTAGGCCCATCGACCATGCGGATCCGGAAACCAAGCGCATCGCCACGAAATATTTGGAATCCCAATACCTTCCGAGCGATGCCACGCTCTCCGAGCGGGTCGTCGGGTTGGCCCGCCGCCTGCTGCCGACCGGCCAATGCAGCGCCGAGGCCATCGCCGACCAACTCGACATGCACCCACGAACGCTGCAGCGGCGCTTGGCTGCCGAGGGCCTCCGGTGCCATGACCTCATCGAGCGCGAACGCCGTGCGCAAGCGGCAAGGTACCTCGCCCAACCGGGGTTGTATCTGAGCCAAATCGCGGTGCTGCTCGGCTATTCCGAGCAGAGCGCGCTCAACCGGTCGTGCCGGCGCTGGTTTGGGATGACACCCCGGCAGTATCGAGCCTATGGTGGGGTCAGCGGTCGGTGAAACGGGTGGTGAAACCCCAGCCCCGACTGACAGAAGCGGTTCGCATTGGGGACGCCCGAATCATGGATAATCCATGACACTGGGGTGCTGCGCGCGGCGGCCGCGGCTTCACTGCTAGTGGTCTGCTATTGGTTGAGGAGGTCCTCGACGAGGAGCCTCGACCGGTCGGTGATGGTTTCGGCGGGAAAGTAGCGTGCGACAATCTCCCATACGCCGGCCGCGCTGGTGATTCGCAGCCGATCGAGCAGGAGGCGAATGTCTTCGCCGTCACGCACGCCGCGTGCCGCAACGACTTTCATCGCGAGAAGGTGCTGCGCGGGTGTGGCTACGACATGCAGGAATGGGTGATCGAAAACGGGGGCGCCTTCACCTGGTGTGCGGGAGACGTAACCGCTGGCCTGATTGTTGAGCCACGTTCGCGGCCAACCCATTTCGTCAGCGACCTCACGAATCGCTTCGAGCATAGGCCCGTCAGTTGAGAACAACGCGTCGATATCGCGAGTGGTGACACGGGAGTTGTAGGCGAGTAGCATCGCCGCCCCGCCGACAACGTGCACCTGACCGACAACGCCTCTGCGTTCCAGCTTGGCCGCCAGGGCAGTGAACGCCCGCTGGAGCTCGGTTCGGTTGAACACCGGTTCGGGCATGACACACACTCCATCGCTCGTGAGGTCGTGGCGATCTAGGTAAATGCCGCGGCGCCGGAACGGCGCCGGCGTCCACACGGCGGCAAACGCTCGTGCCGACGGGAGGTCGCTGACCCACCAGGCCGTGTCCAGAAACCGTTCGATACTCACCGACCACAAGGGTCCAGGCCGGCCCCAGCGCGCCGAAATGTATTCCGCAGCCGCGGCCAACAAAGCATCGAACCGGTGCTCACCGATCAGCGCGGGCTCGTCAACGATGAGATCGAGCGCGGATGTCCCGGTCTCATCGGCGCCGCGGAGGAACTCGAAGAAAATGCGCAGTCGTGCCCGCTCATCTTCGGTCTCTCCGATCGCGGCACCCGTCTCGGCCATGGTGAACGCTTGTGCGGCCGGCACGAGATGGTTGGCGGTTTTGAGGTCGGTGCGCGCACCCTGGCGCAGGGTGACCGCCTTGATCGCCTGCGCGGGGTAGCCGCTGACCCGGTGAATGTGGCGGCTCGACAGGATAGCGCGAGCGCGCGACGCGCTCACGCCCCAATGGCGCGCCGCGCGTTCCACCGTCCACAGATCGCTCGGCCCCATCAGCGTCAACATACGAGCGAACTGCTCGTATGTCAACTGGTGCCGGTCCTTCCCTCCGTTGGTCTGGGAACGGAGCTTTTGCGTGCGGTGGGTATCGAGCCGCGACGCCGCGGCTTGGCGATAGTGTGGGGTCACCGGCGATGAAACTGGTGGTGATACCCTCCCGGCCGAGGATAGTGACCGTCGATGACCGACGTTGATCCGCACGCGACGCGGCGGGACCTGGTCCCGAATATTCCCGCGGAACTGCTTGAGGCTGGATTCGACAATGTCGAGGAGATCGGGCGCGGCGGATTCGGCGTCGTCTACCGCTGCGTCCAGCCCTCGCTGGACCGCGCCGTCGCCGTCAAGGTATTGAGCACCGACCTGGATCGGGACAATCTCGAGCGCTTCCTGCGCGAGCAGCGGGCCATGGGCCGCCTTTCCGGGCACCCGCACATCGTGACCGTCTTGCAGGTGGGCGTGTTGGCGGGTGGGCGGCCCTTCATCGTGATGCCCTACCACGCCAAGAATTCGTTGGAGACGCTGATTCGCCGGCACGGGCCGCTGGACTGGCGCGAGACGCTGTCGATCGGCGTCAAGCTCGCGGGAGCGCTGGAAGCCGCGCATCGCGTCGGCACCCTGCACCGTGACGTGAAGCCGGGGAATATCCTGCTGACCGACTACGGGGAACCGCAGCTGACCGATTTCGGAATCGCCAGAATCGCCGGGGGTTTCGAGACGGCGACCGGGGTGATTGCCGGTTCCCCGGCTTTCACCGCGCCGGAAGTTCTCGAAGGAGCATCGCCGACGCCCGCCTCTGACGTGTACTCCCTGGGCGCGACGTTGTTCTGTGCGCTGACCGGCCATGCCGCCTACGAGCGCCGCAGCGGTGAGCGGGTGATCGCCCAGTTCCTGCGGATCACCTCGCAGCCGATCCCCGACCTGCGGAAGCAGGGACTGCCCGCGGACGTGGCCGCCGCCATCGAACGGGCGATGGCCCGCCATCCGGCGGATCGTCCCGCGACCGCGGCAGACGTTGGCGAGGAGCTTCGCGACGTTCAGCGCCGCAACGGCGTCAGCGTCGACGAGATGCCCCTCCCCGTCGAGCTGGGCGTGGAACGCCGACGCTCGCCCGAGGCGCACGCGGCGCATCGGCATACCGGCGGCGGCACCCCGACGGTCCCGACGCCTCCGACACCCGCGACCAAGTACCGGCCGTCGGTGCCCACCGGCTCGCTGGTCACCCGCAGCCGGCTCACCGACATCCTGCGCGCCGGCGGACGGCGCCGGCTGATCCTCATCCACGCGCCCTCGGGATTCGGCAAAAGCACCCTGGCGGCGCAATGGCGGGAAGAGCTCTCGCGCGACGGCGCCGCGGTCGCCTGGCTGACAATCGACAACGACGACAACAACGAGGTGTGGTTCTTGTCGCACCTGCTCGAGTCGATCCGGCGGGTCCGGCCCACGCTGGCCGAGTCGTTGGGGCACGTGCTCGAAGAGCATGGGGATGACGCCGGCCGCTACGTGTTGACTTCGCTGATCGACGAAATCCACGAAAACGACGACCGGATCGCGGTGGTGATCGACGACTGGCATCGGGTGTCCGACAGCCGCACCCAAGCTGCCCTGGGTTTCCTGCTGGACAACGGATGTCACCACCTGCAGCTCATCGTGACCAGCTGGTCTCGCGCCGGTTTGCCGGTGGGCAGGTTGCGGATCGGCGACGAACTAGCCGAGATCGATTCGGCTGCTTTGCGCTTCGATACCGACGAGGCCGCCGCGCTGCTGAACGATGCTGGTGGTCTGCGATTGCCGCGCGCAGACGTGCAGGCGCTGACTACCTCTACCGACGGGTGGGCCGCGGCGCTGCGGCTGGCCGCGCTGTCGCTGCGCGGCGGGGGCGACGCGACCCAACTCCTGCGCGGACTTTCCGGCGCCAGTGACGTGATCCACGAATTCCTGAGCGAAAACGTGCTGGACACCCTGGAACCCGAACTGCGCGAATTCCTACTGGTGGCATCGGTCACCGAACGCACGTGCGGCGGGCTGGCCTCGGCGCTGGCCGGGATCACCAATGGGCGGGCGATGCTGGAAGAGGCCGAGCACCGCGGCTTGTTCCTGCAACGGACCGAAGACGACCCGAATTGGTTTCGCTTCCACCAAATGTTCGCCGACTTTCTCCACCGTCGCCTCGAACGTGGCGGGTCGCACCGGGTGGCGGAACTGCACCGCAGGGCATCGGCCTGGTTCGCCGAGAACGGCTACCTGCACGAAGCCGTCGACCATGCACTGGCCGCGGGCGATCCCGCGCGCGCCGTCGATCTTGTCGAGCAGGATGAAACGAACCTGCCGGAGCAGTCAAAGATGACCACACTTCTGGCAATCGTGCAGAAACTGCCGACGTCGATGGTGGTTTCACGGGCCCGGCTCCAACTCGCCATCGCGTGGGCGAACATTCTGCTGCAACGGCCGGCGCCGGCCACCGGTGCCCTGAATCGTTTCGAAACGGCCCTTGGCCGGGCCGAGCTTCCCGAGGCGACGCAGGCGGATCTGCGGGCCGAGGCAGACGTGTTGCGGGCGGTCGCCGAGGTGTTCGCAGACCGGGTCGAGCGCGTGGATGACCTTCTCGCCGAGGCAATGTCGAGACCGGACACCCTGCCCCCGCGAGTCCCCGGGACCGCCGGCAACACCGCGGCGTTGGCCGCGATCTGCCGCTTCGAGTTCGCCGAGGTATATCCACTGCTGGACTGGGCCGCGCCCTACCAGGAAATGATGGGACCGTTCGGCACCGTTTATGCGCAGTGCTTGCGCGGCATGGCGGCCAGGAATCGGCTCGACATTGTCGCTGCGCTACAGAACTTCCGAACGGCGTTCGAGGTCGGCACGGCAGTGGGGGCCCACTCGCACGCGGCGCGGCTTGCGGGTTCGCTGCTCGCCGAATTGCTCTACGAGACCGGCGATCTGGCCGGGGCTGGTCGTCTCATGGACGAGAGCTATCTGCTGGGTTCCGAGGGGGGTGCAGTGGACTACCTGGCCGCCAGGTACGTGATCGGCGCGCGGGTCAAGGCGGCCCAGGGGGATCATGAGGGTGCGGCTGATCGCCTGTCCACCGGAGGCGATACTGCCGTCCAGCTGGGGCTGCCGCGCCTGGCTGCCCGAATCAACAACGAGCGGATCCGGCTGGGCATCGCGCTACCTGCGGCGGTGGCCGCCGATTTGCTGGCACCCCGCACCATCCCCCGCGACAATGGAATCGCCACCATGACAGCCGAACTCGACGAGGACTCCGCGGTGCGCCTGTTGTCCGCCGGCGACTCCGCCGATCGTGACCAAGCCTGCCAACGGGCCGGTGCTCTCGCCGCCGCCATCGACGGTACGCGCAGACCGCTGGCGGCGCTGCAGGCGCAAATACTTCATATCGAAACGCTTGCCGCCACCGGACGGGAATCCGATGCGCGAAACGAACTGGCGCCGGTAGCCACGAAGTGCGCCGAACTCGGGCTGTCACGTCTGCTGGTCGATGCGGGACTGGCCTAACTCGCGGCCGGCCGTATCGTCGTGCAGATCTTGCAGCCACAAGACGATGGGAGCAAGCATGCAATTCGGTGTCCTGACGTTCGTCACCGACGAGGGAATCGGCCCGGCGGAGCTGGGTGCGGCACTCGAGCACCGCGGGTTTGAGTCGCTGTTCCTCGCCGAGCACACCCATATTCCCGTCAACACGCAGAGCCCCTACCCGGGCGGTGGCCCAATTCCGGAGAAGTATTACCGCACCCTGGATCCCTTTGTGGCGTTGGCGGCCGCGGCAGCTACCACCCAGTCACTGGTGTTAGGCACCGGCATCGCGCTGATCCCGGAACGCGATCCGATCGTCACGGCCAAGGAGGTCGCCTCGCTGGATCTGGTGTCGCAGGGACGGTTTCGCTTCGGCGTGGGTGTGGGCTGGTTGCGCGAAGAAGTCGCCAACCATGGTGTGGACCCTGCGGTGCGCGGACGTGTGATCGATGAGCGGTTGCGCGCGATAATCGAGATCTGGACGCAGGAGCAGGCGGAATTCCATGGGACATATGTGGACTTCGATCCGATCTACTGCTGGCCGAAGCCGGTGACAAAGCCCTATCCTCCGCTGTATGTGGGCGGGGGACCGGCGAACTTCCCGCGGATAGCCCGGCTCAATGCCGGGTGGATCGCGATCAGTCCATCACCGCAGCGGCTGTCGGGTCCGCTTCAGCGGTTGCGCGCCATGGCCGGGGGCGACGTGCCGGTGACCGTGTGCCAGTGGGGTGAAGCGGCGGCTAAAGACCTTGAGGGATACCGGCATCTAGGGGTGGAGCGGGTTTTGCTGGAGCTGCCGACCGAGCCTCGCGACCCGACGCTTCGATATCTGGACAAGCTTCAGGCCGAGCTAGCGCGGCTGGCGTAGTTGGACGGGTCGCCGTCAGAGGCCAATGATGACGATGACCACGCCGATCACGATGGCCACCGAGAGGGACAACAACAGAAAGCTGACGAATCCCTCCTTGGCGGCCGGGGCTTTGTGGTCGCCGGTCGCGATGGGCGCGAATTTACGGCCCGCTCCCCAGGCCGCCGCGAGCAGGGTCGCCAGCCAGTTGGCGTAGGCGGAGTAAACGATCAGCGCCACCGCGATAACCTGCCATGCCTCGGGCAGATCGATGTGCGGCCAGAGCAGGCCGAGCACGACGAGGAACATCCCGTTGAGGACCCCCTCGAGGTGGCTCGACAGCGCCATGCGCGGGTTCTTCAGTGCCGGGATGACCAATCCGGTAAGCAGGCCGATCAGGAACAGGGCCAACCCGATGGTGAATAGCAGCTTCTGCAATTAGCGCACGAACCTTCCCAACACTCGCCGCACCAAACCGTTGGATGCCCCGCTCGGCGGCAGTCGATGAGCATACGGCCACGGTTGGTTGCGTTCCGGTACCGATACCGCACGTTGCTGTTTGAGCAGCATCCGCAGATGCTGTCGCAGCTCGTGCAGTTGTGGGTCGGTCCACCGGTTGTATGCCTCGATGGGATCGGCGGTCAGGTCGTAGAGCTCCCACTGGTCGTCCAGTGGATCGGTGCGATAGGCGTCGCCGCCCATGCCGTTGGTGGCCAGGTGACGCACACCGGGTTCGGTCCAGGTGGCCGGGTCGTCGAAGGTACGCACCAGTTTCCACAGGTGCCCGGCACCACCGGCGGCGTCGGTGTCATCGACCCGTACGACTAATCCCTCGAAGTTGGCGGCGACGTGGGCGGGCACCTTGATGCGCAGCGGTGCAGGCGGATTCACGATACGGCCCAGTTGCCGCGACAGCAGGGACGCGCCGGTGTCGCCTTCGAGCACGTTGTCACGCGTCATCAGGTAGATGGCCCGACCCTCGTCGGCCGAAGCCCCGTCCACGACCGGCATCAGGTCACGACCGGGCAGCGGATGCACCTCGGAGAACGATTCGGCCAGGGCCGCGGCCACCACGTCTACGTCCACGCCGGCCGCGCTAAGCAGCGTCGGCACCAAGTCGACATGCGAGGTGGGCGCCGAGACCGTGCGCGGTTGGGTTGCCTTCTCGCCGATGCGGGCAATGACGAACGGCACCCTGGTTGCCTCGTCATAGAGGTTGAACCACTTCTGGTGCAGTCCGCCATGCGCTCCGAGCAGATCGCCATGGTCGGAGGTGCGCACCAGCATGGCATCCTCGGATCCGCCCTCGGTGACCGCGCGGCCCACACGGTCGATCGGCCCGTCGACCTCGGCGTGCAGGCGGTAGTAGAGGTCCCGGTAGCGCTGCGCGTTGCGGGCATAGTTGCGGCTGACCATACGCGTTAGGCCGTATCCGGAGTAGTACGCCTCCCGGTAGGCGACCTGCGCGGCCGGCTTGGTCGACAGGTCCTCGTCGGCGGTCGGCGCCGCCGGTACGTGTGGCGGGTCCAGTGGGGAGGGCTTTAGCGGGCTGCGCCACACCCATGCCGGGAACAGCACGATGTCGTGCGGGTTGACGAAGCTGGCCACCAGCAAGAACGGGCGCATCGCGGCGGTGTCACCGGCGCGCCGCCGGGCGTAGCGCTCGGTCAGCCACGCGACGACACGATCGGCGACCAGCGGGTCGCGACGAAAACCGCTGTTGGCCAACCCCGCCCCATGGGGCTCGGGGCCCACCCACCCGGAGAAGCCGTATGGCCCGAGCGGGTCGGCGTCGAGGTAACGCCGCACCGCGGCCGAGTCGACGACGCCCTCGTTGTCGTTGGTGGCCAGTGGTGCACCGGTCGCGGGGTCTTCCAGATCGGCGTGCGAGATGTGCCACTTGCCGTCGTAGTGAGTGTCATACCCGGCCGCGCGAAACCAGTTACCCAACGTCGGCACCTCGCCGGCCCGTAGCCAGCGCAGCCGCGAATCATCGAATCGCTTGCCGATGCCGTCGGTCTGGGTGACGCCGTGCAGATCCGGATATTGGCCGGTGAAAATCGTCGGGCGGCTGGGCACGCACGCCAGCGAACCGGTGTAGTGCCGAGTGAAACTGATCCCGTGCTCGTCGAACCAACGGCGGCCGGTCAAGCTGCGTTGACGCCAGGCGAGCACCTCGGCCGACTCGTACGGCGGCACCGCACGTTCCTCGTCGGTCATCACGATGATGATGTCGGGACGGTTAGCCATGTTTGTCCTCCAATCGTTGTGCCAGCCCGGCGAGCATCGTGTTGGACCGCTTGGCCATGGCGCGGCCGACGACAAGTTCGGCCAGACGCGCCAGCGGGTTGCCGCCGATTTCGATCGTGCTGGTCAAGGTGACCACCGTCACCGCGCCTACAGGATCGGCCGGCCGTAGTGTCCAGCGGTTGGTGACTTTGCGCAGCCGGGCGGGCAGGCCCTCGATGCGGTAGGCCAGTGTCGTGGGTGGGTCGAACTCGATGACACGCTCCACCAGCGTGTTGCGGCCGACCTGCACGCGGCGGGTGCTGCCTAGAGCTCCGCCGTCGGGACCGTGGTTCAAGACGCAGGAGTGGTCGACGCCCTCGACCCATGAACTCAAGGAACCAAAGTCGGCCAGGACGTCCCAGATGGTTTGCTGCCGGGCCGCTATCGTCCGGCTGCGGCGAGTGTCGGACACCACGCCATCCAACACCATGGACGTGGGTTTTGCGGGGCATCCTGCCAATCCGATTTGCGACGTCGCTACGGTTTAAGGAGAACAATGTCGACATCGACTGAGCGAAGAGACACTAGATGACCTCAATGTATGAACAGGTCGATACCAACACGGCGGATCCGGTGGCCGGGTCTCGTATCGATCCGGTTCTCGCGCGGAGTTGGTTACTGGTCAACGGCGCGCACGGCGACCGGTTCGAGTCCGCCGCGCACTCACGCGCCGACATCGTCGTGCTCGATATCGAGGACGCGGTCGCTCCCAAAGACAAGCATGCCGCCCGGGACAACGCCGTGCGTTGGTTTGGTGACGGAAACGCTGACTGGGTGCGCATCAACGGCTTCGGCACACCTTGGTGGGCGGACGATCTAGCGATGTTGGCCGATAGCCCCGTTGGCGGAGTGATGCTGGCGATGGTCGAATCGGTGGACCATGTCACCGAGACCGCGAAACGACTACCTAACGTGCCGATCGTTGCACTGGTCGAAACGGCGCGGGGTCTGGAGCGCATCAACGAGATTGCTGCGGCCAAGGGCACCTTCCGGCTCGCCTTCGGTATCGGCGACTTTCGCCGGGACACCGGCTTTGGCGAAGACCCGGCAACATTGGCCTACGCGCGGTCGCGCTTTACCATCGCGGCCCGGGCCGCCGGTCTGCCCAGCGCGATCGACGGGCCGACCATCGGCTCCAACGCGCTCAAGCTGATCGAGGCCACGGCCGTCTCCGCCGAGTTTGGCATGACCGGCAAGATCTGCCTTTCGCCGGACCAATGTCCGGTGGTGAATGAGGGGCTATCCCCGTCGCAGGACGAAATCGTCTGGGCGAAGGAATTTTTCGCTGAGTTCGCCCGCGACGGGGGCGAGATCCGCAACGGGTCTGACCTGCCGCGCATTGCCCGGGCCACCAAGATCCTCGATCTGGCCCGCGCCTACGGCATCGAAGTGTCCGACTTCGAGGACGAACCGGTTCACATGCCGGCTCCGACTGACACCTACCACTACTAGGCGGCGTATCGAGCGAGCGCGATGCCGATTCGGACCTCGAGTTCGCTGACGGTGACCGCAGGCAGGTGCGGCGGGGCGCCGGACCGGTGTCGACTGCCTGTCGGGGTAATGAATTCGGCTGTGTGCGTGTGATTTTCGTCGACACTTGTGCTGACCCGCCAGCCGGGGGCTTGTTTGGCGTAGTTGCAGCGTTCGCAGGTCCCAAGCCCGTTGTGCGCGCTGGTCGGGCCGCCGTCGGCCCAGGGGTGGGCATGGTCGCGGTGTCGGATCGGCGCGTCACAGTAGGGGGTGCGGCAACGCTGATCGCGCAGCTCGATGAAGGCGGCCAGACCGCGGGGAAACAGCCGCGCCCGTGATTCCATCGACACCAGCGCCCCGGCCTGAGGATGAGCGTAGAGCCTGCGCAGGGTGGCCCGCGATCTCTGGTCGGTGACGGCGCTAGCGACCATGGTCCGTGCCACGGCCGCAGGAATGGGACCGTAGCCGCACAGCTGCGCCGGTGTGTTGGCCGCACCCAGCAGCGTTTCATCCGACATGACCAGGTTGACCGCGATCGGGGTCGGGACCGCCGCGTCGCGGCCGGTGACCCGTTCGACCAGGGTGTCGGCCATGACTTGGCCGCGGGAGCGCCCGTCGCAGCGGGTGTCTGCCGCTCGGGTCAGCGCCGCATACACCGACACGCCTTGGGCGACTGGCAACAGGGCGGTCAGATACGTCATGGTGTCCGGTGCCGGCCGAATGGTGACCGTACGGTCATTTTCGGCGTTGGCCGCCCGGTCGACGACGGCCTGCGGGTCCAGCCGATAGGCGATCGCCCTGGCGGCCGCGACCACCCGCGCATCGCCCATCCCCTCCAAGTCGCCGGGGTCGCCACATAACTCGGCATCTAATGCGCGCCGGTCCGCGACATCCAGACATGCGCTTTCGCGCACGATCAGGGTGGCCCGCCACTCCGAGAGGGCGCCGCAGTCCAGGGCGGCCAGCGTGTGTGGCATCTCGTAAACCAAGGCCTTGGCAAACCCCAGATGCCGGCTGCCCCGGGCTGGTGAATCTCGTCGAGCCAGGGCAATCTCACTGGCCAGCCCACGTCCACGGCGCGCAGCCGGCACCCCGGCAGCTCCTTCGGCGGCTCTGCGGGCGGCGTCCACAGCGGCCGCCGCCCGCGCCTGGCCAGCCGCGGCTGCCGACTTAAGCCGCTCCAGCTCGGCGATTCGCTCGATCAACGCCGCTTCCTCGGCATCCGGGTCGATCGCGGTCAATGTCTCGAACATGTGTTCGAGAATAGCAGCCTGCACAGACCGGGACAACTGGTGGCGCCGGTGGCTGTGGATAAGCCCCCGCGGTAACGGCTATACGCTGGCACAATGGTGCGCGAGACACGGGTGCGGGTGGCCCGCGTCTATGAAGACATCGATCCCGACGACGGCCAGCGTGTCCTGGTCGATCGCATCTGGCCGCACGGAATCCGCAAGGATGACCAGCGGGTGGGCATCTGGTGCAAAGACGTCGCACCATCCAAAGAGCTGCGCGAGTGGTACCACCACCAGCCGGAGCGGTTTGACGAATTCGCGTCGCGCTACCAGGAGGAGCTGCACGACAGCGCGGCACTAGCCGAGCTGCGCAAGCTGACCGGGCGCAGCGTTGTGACCCCGGTGACCGCGACGCGCCACGTGGCACGCAGCCATGCGGCCGTCTTGGCGCAGTTGCTCAACGGCCGCTAATGCCAATTGGCCTGTGTGAGACGCTCGTGCGATGTGACTGGGACTGCACGCGCTGGAATAGGTGCCGGCGCCGACCCGGCGGTCGTCGATGCCGTCGCGGTTGCGGCGGACGACTGTGGCTTCGCCACCTTGTGGGTCGGCGAACATGTCGTGATGGTGGACCGGCCCGCGTCGCGTTATCCCTACTCCCGCGACGGCGTCATCGCGGTTCCGGCACAGGCGGATTGGCTTGACCCGATGATCGCGTTGAGTTTCGCCGCTGCCGCCTCGTCGCGGGTGGACGTCGCGACGGGCGTGCTACTGCTGCCTGAGCACAACCCGGTGATAGTGGCCAAAGAAGCGGCGAGCCTGGATCGGTTGAGTGGTAGGCGGCTGACACTAGGCGTGGCGTCGGATGGTCCAAGGAGGAGTTCGACGCGCTCGGAGTGCCATTCGAGCGGCGCGCAGAGCGCACCGCCGAATACGTCGCTGCAATGCGCACATTATGGCGCGACGACGTCGCATCGTTCGACGGCAACAGTCGGGTCGTGATCGTGGCGAACTGCGGCTGGCCGTGGCCCTGGCTAATCCTCAGGTTGGTGATGTCGATGTGCTCGCGAACTGGGCGTTGACGAGTTGGTGTTGGTCGAGGTGCCACCGGATAATCCTGAGGTCGTAGCGGGCTGGGTATCGGCGCTGGCCGACAAATGGATGTTCGCATCGCGGGTTGGGTAAGCGTCCCCGACGTGGGATCTGACCAATCTGGCGGCTGGCACTCAGTAGTCGTAGCGCGCCAGTGGGGTTTCACCGGTCTTTTGCGTGCCATCCCGTGACCCGGTGAGTGACACGGCCGCAGGGACCATCTCACTGGTTACCAGCCCGTGCCAGTTCGTCAGCTCATCGACGATGTCGAAGCTGCGCGCGATAGCCTGGGGTGTGTCGACGATGATCGTGGTCACCGGCACCCTACGCACCAGCTGAAATAGCTTGTCCCCATGGGGTTTATGGTCGCCGTAAAAGCCCCAGATGCCGCGCAGCGCGGTAGCGCCCCGCGCCGTTTCGGACTGCATCAGTCGATGGACAAGCGCTCGGTGGATCGGCAGCCCCTCATGATGGGTTGCTTCGGCGGTGTGAACCATGAGCTTTTGCCACAGGGTGCGTCCCTGGTCATCGGTCTGCGGCAGCTGTTGGGGGCGGGCGAACAACTCGCCGTCGCGCTTGCACAGCCGCACCCGTTCGATGGTCAGCAGCGGGTTAGGCAGTGCTGCGGTGAGTTCCATTGCGGCCACGGCAACCTGTGCAGGCGTTCCGACGGCAATGATCATCAGTGGAACATTGACGTTGCGGCCGAAGAACCGGGCCCGGCGGCGCCGACCGTGTGCCGTGCCGTCGACGCCGAGCAGCACTGTGGCACCTGCGAATCCATGTCGATGCAAAAGCTCGCAGATGGTGTAGTAGGCCGGCGCCCCGGCAACCCGCACCTGGCGGCCGGCGTAGATGGTGAGCTTGGCGGCATCTCCGTTTCGGCTGTCGATGTCGCCGAATTCCTCGGCGCCGCTGTGCCGGGTGACCAGTCGCGCCCGTTCCAGGGTCACCAGGCCGCGGTCGGTCATCGCTGTGACGTCGTCGACCAGGGAGCGGATTTTCGATTCGATGTCGACGGCGGCGACGGTCACCGGCGGGTCCTCGGACAGGCTCAGCGATTGATCGCAGCGAAACTCGTGCTTTGGCCCGAAACTGGTGGTACCGCGCAGCATCACGCTGGTCGCGACGTTATGGGAGCCGAACAGATCCAGCATCGCATCGGCCAGAAACCTCCCCGCCCCGCCGACAGCGCGTTGCCGCTCGCCGAAATACGCGGTCAGCTTCAGGCATTGCTCGTTCATATCTGGGCGATCCACTGACCGAGTAGCGCCGCGGCTAGACCGAGCACAACGCTGACGACGATATTGGCCAATGCCGAAACCATCTGGCGGTCCTCTCCCAACCGTTGGGTTTCTAGCATCCAGGTGGAAAAGGTGGTGTAGGCGCCGACGAACCCCGTGCCGGCCAGTAAGGCTGCGTCTTTCGGCAACGCCAGGCCGGCCAGAAACCCCAGCAGCGCGGCTCCGGTGATGTTCACCGTCAGTGTGCCGTAGGGAAAAGTCCGGGCCAGCCGGCGGGCCACCGAGCGATCGACCAGAAAACGCAACACGGACCCAATACCGCCGATGAGCATCACGCCGATCCAGATTGCCACCGTCAGGGCCGTCGAGGCCGTCATCGGCGTATCCGCACTCGGCGTACCAAGACCGTGGCCAGGTGCACCGCCAGCAATCCGAGGGTGATGCTGACGACGGAGTAGGCAGCGGCCAAACCCCAATGACCGTGTTCGATCATGCTGATCGTCTCGACCTGCATCGTCGAGAAAGTGGTCAGTCCGCCGCACAATCCGGTGCCGAGCAATGGGCGTCGATAACTCGACAGGGGCAATCGCTCCAGCAGCCGGGTGGTGAAATAACCCACCAGGAAGGCGCCGACGACGTTGACCGTGAACGTCGGCCATGGCCACCGGGCTGGGTCGGGGATGGCGAGTGCGCTCAGCGCTGCTCGGGCCAGCGCACCCAACGCTCCGCCGGCGAAAACCGCAGCCAACTCGCGATAATCGTGGTTTGGCACTGGTCGATCCCTCTCGGTGTGCTAATGCTGCGCTTCGCACTGTAGGGCCTGTGGGCAGAATTGGTAGCCATGGTGGCCAACCCACGAGCCGGTCAACCGGCCCAGCCCGAAGACCTCGTCGACCTGCCCCATCTGGTGACTGCGTACTACTCGATCGAACCCGATCCCGACGACCTCGCTCAACAGGTCGCTTTCGGCACCTCAGGGCACCGGGGCTCAGCCCTGACCGGAACGTTCAACGAACTACATATTCTGGCCATCACCCAGGCTATCGTCGAATACCGCGCCGCCCAGGGGACCACCGGGCCGCTGTTCATCGGCCGTGACACCCATGGCCTTTCGGAACCGGCATGGGTATCGGCGCTGGAGGTACTCGCCGCCAATCAGGTGGTGGCCGTCGTCGACTCCCGCGACCGCTACACGCCGACGCCGGCAATCAGCCACGCCATCTTGACCTACAACCGCGGCCGGACCGAAGCGCTGGCCGACGGGATCGTTGTGACGCCGTCGCACAACCCGCCGTCCGACGGCGGCATCAAGTACAACCCACCCAACGGTGGCCCGGCGGACACCGCTGCGACCACCGCAATAGCCAAGCGTGCCAACGAGATTCTGCTCGCTCGGTCGATGGTGAAGCGGTTGCCGCTGGCCCGCGCGTTACGCACCGCCCAGCGACACGACTACCTGGGCCACTATGTCGATGACCTGCCGAACGTGGTCGATATCGCCGCCATTCGCGAGGCCGGGGTGCGGATCGGCGCCGACCCGCTCGGCGGGGCCAGCGTGGATTACTGGGGTGAGATCGCCCACCGGCATGGCCTAGACCTGACCGTGGTCAATCCGCTGGTCGACGCAACCTGGCGGTTCATGACCCTGGACACCGACGGGAAGATCCGGATGGACTGCAGTTCACCGGATGCGATGGCTGGGCTCATCCGAACGATGTTCGGCAACCGGGAGCGCTACCAGATCGCCACCGGCAACGACGCCGACGCCGACCGACACGGCATAGTCACCCCTGACGAAGGGCTGCTGAATCCTAACCACTATCTGGCCGTGGCCATCGAATATCTCTACACCCACCGCCCGTCCTGGCCGGCCGGCATCGCCGTGGGCAAGACGGTGGTCAGCTCGTCGATCATCGACCGGGTGGTCGCCGGGATCGGCCGTCAACTCGTTGAGGTACCGGTCGGATTCAAATGGTTCGTCGACGGTCTGATCGGCGCCACCTTGGGCTTCGGCGGCGAGGAATCGGCGGGGGCATCATTTCTGCGACGGGACGGATCGGTATGGACCACCGACAAGGACGGCATCATCATGGCGCTGCTGGCCGCCGAGATCCTGGCGGTCACCGGGGCTACGCCGTCGCAGCGATATCACGCGCTGGCCGGCGAGTACGGTGGGCCGTGCTATGCGCGGATCGACGCGCCCGCCGATCGGGAGCAGAAAGCCCGCCTGGCCAGGCTGTCGGCCGACCAGGTGAGCGCCACCGAGTTGGCCGGTGAGCCGATCACCGCAAAGCTGACGACCGCGCCCGGCAACGGTGCTGCGCTGGGCGGATTGAAGGTGACGACGGCCAATGCGTGGTTTGCCGCGCGTCCGTCGGGCACCGAGGACGTCTACAAGATCTACGCGGAGTCCTTCCGTGGACCGCAACATCTGGTCGAGGTGCAGCAGACCGCCCGCGAAGTGGTCGATCGGGTCATCGGGTGAGGCTCGCTGACCTGGGGCTTTGAACGCTTTCCGGCGGTGGTGTAGCTTCGATGGGCATCACTTCATGGGGCTATGGCGCAGCTGGTAGCGCACCACACTGGCAGTGTGGGGGTCAGGGGTTCGAGTCCCCTTAGCTCCACTCAGGATCCCGGTGGCAGCACAGCGTCGTACTTCGGACAATACGTGCGAATCGAGACGGCCACGTAAGCGGTTGTCCGGTCGCCAAGTGCAGGGCTGCTACTCTGCAATGCCTCGACCACCTGCTGCACGGTCATGCCGCCGCCGAGATTGGTGCAGACCATCTTGCCGTTGTAGACGGCGGCATCGGGGTTGGTGAACGAGATGCCGCGATCGTGCAGGTTGCCAAGAAAGACGCTGTCCAGGTCTGGGCTTTGCAGCGTTGACGGCGGGGCGGCGGTGGGCGCGGACCGTGTTGTTAGCCCCGCAGGGGGTGGTGTCGCGGCCGCCCCAGGCTGGTCCGGGTGCCGGTGCGCTAACGTGAACCACCCGAGGAGGATGGCCGCGCCTATCCCGACGCCGACCGTCAGCAATGCTGCGGCGCTTCCCCAGACGACCCGCCAGGACTGGTATTCGGCGGTTACTTCGTATTCGCGGGCGGTGTCAATCTCAGGTGCCGCACCGGTGGTGGGAGCCGCTGCGGTGTCAGTCGGGGGTTCGTCCCGCATGGGCAGATTGTCCCACTTCGCGCTGTTCCGGGCCGTCCGCAACCAGCCTGGCGATGGCATCGGTGAGCTCATCGGTGCTCAGCGGGGTACCGGTGATAAGCGCGTGCAGCGTAGCGCCGTCGAAAAACACGGTGACCGCGTTGGCGGCTCGTCGACCGATGCGCGGTTCGAGCAGCGCGAGTAGACCATCTGGCCACAGCCGGGCCAAGCGCTGCAGTTCCGGTCGATGAGCTGCCGCCATGTACAACTCGTTGAGCGTGCGATAGCGGTCCTGGTCGGCCAGGTAGACGGTGGTGAGCCGGGCCAGGGTCGCGGCCAGGTCGCGGTCCTTGTCGAGGTCGCTGCGCCACTGCGCCAACAGGTCGGCCGAGGCGTTTGCGGCGTGCGCGAGCGCGGCTTCCCGCAGCGCGTCGAGGTCATTGAAGTAGTAGGTCGTCGACCCGACCGGTACATTGGCCTCCGCGGCAACCCTGCGGTGGCTCAGCCCGCCAAGGCCCTGGCGAGCGATCACGCGCTCGGCCGCCTCGACGATCGCCTGCCGGCGACCGGCTGGGTCGCGTGGACGGCGGTCGGAGCCTGCGGTCAATGGGCACCCGCCAGGTTCAACGTGACCACGCCGACGACAATCAGGCCGACGCCAACCACCTTCATCACAGATATCGGCGAGCCGAGAAACAGTACGGCGACCAGCACAATGGCGGCCGTACCGATTGCCGACCACAGCGCATAGGCGACGTCCGTCTGCATGCCGTGCGAGATCGACAAGGCCAGCAGCGCGAAAGCGATGCCATAACCCACTAGACAGCCCACCGTGGGCCACAACCGAGTGAACCCTTCCGTGCTTTTGAGCAGGCTGGTTGCCACCACTTCCGCGAAGATCGCGCACAAGAGGTATAGGTAGATCAAGACCCCTCCTTTGTGTACATTTGTACATGTACAAATGTACACAAAGGAGGCTCGTGCGTCCACACGTGAGTAGGCACACCGGTGGGAGACAAAATCCGCCCAGCGTTCGCGCGGTCGATCCCCGTAACGTCGTGTCATGGTGAAAGATCTCGACCGTCGGCTCGCCGGCTGTTTGCCGGCTGTGCTGAGCCTCTTTCGGTTGGTATACGGGCTGCTGTTCGCCGGCTACGGATCGATGATCCTTTTCGGCTGGCCCGTCACCTCGGCTCAACCCGTCGAATTTGGATCCTGGCCCGGCTGGTATGCCGGGGTCATCGAGTTGGTGGCAGGTCTGCTGATCGCAACCGGGCTGTTTACCCGCGCTGTGGCGTTCGTTGCCTCGGGCGAAATGGCGGTCGCCTACTTCTGGATGCATCAACCGTATGCACTGTGGCCGATCGGCGGTCCACCGGACGGCAATGGCGGAACTCCGGCGATACTGTTCTGCTTCGGCTTCTTCCTGCTGGTGTTCACCGGTGGTGGGATCTACTCAATTGATGCTCGACGCACTGTCACTGCATAAGGCTGGTCAGGCTACCCAAGCGTCCATTGTGGCGGGGCGTCAGGGCACGTCCCTATAGGTGCCTTCGAATCCGTTTACCTGGAATCGTCGATGATCGGGGCTAGCGGATCAGGTTCCAATGGATCCTCGCGAGCGACACCACCGCCGCTCGTGAGAGCCATCGTGCCCAGCAGACCGGCCATGAGTCCCCGAGCGAACCGATAACGTCTCTTGGTCGCCCTCTCCGCCGGCTGCCGCGAATCGCGGGTTGGACCCACGCCTACTCGCCGTCTGATTGCGGCGCCGGTACCACTGCAGCGGGAGGGCTAGTCGGGCGCCGCGACGGAAGCCGAGGCCGGCGCGCCCAAACGTCGTTGCAACTTTCGCTCTGCGGCTGTAGGAATCAGGCCAGCGGGCGCGAACAACGTCGACGGCGCCGGATCGTCCTCGGCCAACGGTATGCCGCGGCCGCGAATTGTCTTCAGCGCCACTATGACTCCGGCGACAACAACCAGCACGACGACCACCACGAAGACGATCGACAGGGTGCCCTGGACGAATGTGTTCCGGACGACGTCGTTGATCTCATCGGCGTTGGTGGCCGAGCCGAACGCGGTCTCGCCTGCGTGCTGGGCTGCCGCGTAGTGAGCATGCTGAGTCCAGTAGCCGACAGAAGGATCAGCGGAGAAGATCTTCTGCCACGATGCGGTCAGGGTGACCGCCAGATCCCACAGCAGTGGAATACCCGGTATCCAAGCCCACTTCAGTCGCCCCTTCTTGATGACGACGACGGTGATGACGGTCAGCGCAATTCCGGCAAGCAACTGGTTGGCAATGCCGAACAGCGGGAACAGCGTGTTGATGCCGCCCAGCGGATCGGTCACACCGAGCAGCAGGATGCTGCCCCACGCCGCGACGACCACCAAACGGCAAGCCCACGCACCGGGACGCCAGCTCGGATTCTGCAGTTTGCGCAGCACACCGCCAAAGTTGCCCAGCGCATCGGAGATCATGAAGCGCGCGGCCCTGGTGCCGGCGTCGACGGTGGTGAGGATGAACAGAGCCTCAAACATGATCGCGAAGTGATACCAGAACGCCTTGAGGCCCACACCGCCGACCACTCGATGCAGCATCTCCGCCATGCCGAACGCCAGCGTCGGCGCACCGCCGGTGCGCGACACGATCGTCTGTTCGCCGACGCTGGCGGCGGCCTGGCTGATGTGGTCTGGGGTCACCGGTGAGCCCGTCAAACCGAGCCCGTTGACGTACTTGGCGGCGGTGGCTGCGCTGTCGTGGGTATGCAGGGACGGCGCGTTGAGGGTGAAGTATAGGTGCTGGTCGAGGATCGCCGCGGTGAGTAGTGCTATGACGGCGACGAAGGACTCGGTCATCATGCCGCCGTAGCCGATCACGCGCATCTGGCCTTCCTTCTCCAGCATCTTCGGCGTCGTGCCCGAGCAGATGAGCGCGTGGAATCCAGACAGCGCCCCGCACGCGATGGTGATGAACAGGAATGGAAACAGTGAGCCGGCGAACACCGGGCCGTTGCCGCTACCGGCGAATTTCGACACCGCTGGGGCCTCGATGATCGGGTGAGCCGCACAAACACCGATCGCGAGAAGCGCGATGGTGCCGACCTTCATGAACGTTGACAGGTAGTCGCGTGGCGCGAGCAGCAGCCACACCGGCAGCACCGAAGCTGCGAAGCCATAGCTGATGAGAAGCCAACACAGTGTCACCGGTGACAAGCTGAACCACGCTGCGCCCCAGGAGGTATGGGCAACCCAATCACCGGAGACAACGGCGAGCAGCAGCAGTCCGATCCCGATCAATGAAACTTCCGACACCCGCCCGGGACGTAGGAACCGCAAGTAGCAGCCCATGAAGATGGCGATGGGGATGGTCATGGCGATCGAGAAGACGCCCCATGGGCTCTTGGCCAGGGCCCGCACGACCACCAGCGCCAGCACCGCGATCACAATGGTGATAATGACCGGGATTCCAACGAGGGCGGCCACTCCGGCGGTGGCGCCGAGTTCGTCGCGAACCATCTGACCCAGGGAGCGGCCACGCCGCCGCACGGAGATCCACAACACCAGGTAGTCCTGGACACATCCGGCCAGCACCGCGCCGACGACAATCCAGATGCTGCTGGGTAAGTAACCCATCTGGGTGGCCAGTACTGGTCCGACAAGCGGCCCGGCACCGGCGATGGCGGCGAAGTGGTGTCCGAATACCACCCGCCGGTCGGTGGGCACGTAGTCGGTGCCGTCGTCGAGGATTTCGGCCGGGGTGGCGTGATCGTCGCGGGGACGGACGACTTTCATTTCGATCAGCCGCGCATAAAACCGGAACCCGATGATGTAGGTGCAGCCCGCTGCGACCACGATCCAGACCGCGTTGACCGGCTCGTTGCGGAAGAACGCGACGACGGTCCAGGCGAGAGCGCCGATCACGGCAACGGCCACGAAGAAGATCTTGTGCCGAAGCGTGATGGGGGAGCGACCGAGGATGGCCACGGGTGGCAGGTCGGCATCGGCGCGGACGCAGCTGGCGTGTCCGGAGCGTTCTTCGATCCGATTCGACGGGGTCGGCGCTGCCACCGTCACCTCCCTCAATCACGGGTGCGATCTCCGTTGATCCTTGCAGCTGCTTGTCCCGCCCGCTTGGTCGACGAGCGTGAATCTGGCGACGCCCAGCCGGCGTGTCCCGTCGCAGGAGTCACTCTCGCCGTGCGATCAGTAGAGCGCGCGCACGGCATCGATGGTGTCGGCCTCGGCCGGGTCCTTGTCGGCGCGGTAGCGCACCACGCGGGCAAACCGCAATGCCAGCCCGCCCGGGTAGCGCGACGACCTTTGCACGCCGTCGAGGGCTACCTCGACCACCTGCTCGGGCCTAAGTTGGACGACGTAGCCGTCTGTCGGACCCACCGCGATCTCGTGAAACCTGGTGGTCTGCCAGTCCAGCATGGCGTCGGTCATTCCTTTGAAGGTCTTGCCCACCATCACGAATCCACCGGTAGCCGGATCGCGTGCGCCCAGGTGAATATTGGAGAGCTTGCCGCGCCGGCGTCCCGAGCCCCATTCCACCGCGAGCACCACCAAGTCGAGTGTGTGCACCGGCTTGACCTTCAGCCAGCCCGCTCCGCGGCGACCCGCAAGGTAACGAGCGGCCGGTGCCTTGGCCATCACCCCCTCGTGGCCGGCGGCCAGCGTCGCATCCAGGAAGTTGGCCGCGTCCGTTGGATCGGACGTGATCAGCCGGTCCACGCGGTGCCGAGCCGGCACCAGTGCGTCCAGGGCGGCCAGCCGCTCGGTGGTCGGCGCTTCGAGCAAGTCGGTACCATCCCGATGCAGGATGTCGAAGAAGAACACCGAAAGTGGCTGCGTCGCGCGGGCAGCCGCAACATCGACCGATCGGCCGAACCGTGATGCGGTGACCTGGAAACGCTGCGGCCGGTTGTCCGGGCACAGCGCGATCGCCTCGCCGTCGGCCACTAGATCCCGGACCGGCAGTGCCAGTGTTGCCTCCACCACCTCGGGCAGCCGGGCAGTGACGTCGTCCAGGCTTCGGGTGTAGATCCTGACCTGGTCGTTTGCCCGGTGGATCTGCACTCGCGCGCCGTCTAGTTTAGCCTCGAAAATGGTTGTGCCGCCGTGACGTTCGAGTGCATCATGGACGCTGGTCGCGGTCTGTGCCAGCATCGGGCCTATCGGTCGGCCCACTCGCAGGGTGAAGGTGTCCAGCGCCGCGCCGGACAGGCCGGCCGCCGCCGCTGCCGCCAGGTCGCCGCCTAGCATCGCGGCGCGTTGGACCGTCGCGGCCGGGAGCCCGGCGGCCTGGGCGACCGCATCGGCCATGATCCCGCCCTTTGCGCCCTGGCGCAGTTCACCGCCGAGCAGTCGCAACAAAAAGGTTTGCTCAGCTTCGGTTGCGGCGGAGAACAATTCCGCAACGAGTGCCGCGCGCTGCGCCTGAGACCCTTTGCCCGGTAGAGTGCCGATCTTAGAGAGGGTGGCGTCGACACCGGTGACGGTCAACGCCGGTTGCGGCGCGGGCGGCGGTAGGGACCGCAATGCCGCCCACCCGACACCGATATGGCGTTGCGGCAGCTCGCCGGAGAGCCACGACACGATGATCGTGACCAGCTGTGTGTCTGGCGCGGCGCGGTGCAACAGGGCGGCGATGCGCGCGACCTTGGTCAGCCGCGACGAGGTGGCGGCCACGTCCATTGAGGTGATGGCCACGTCGTGAAGGAGCACGGTTCAGCTTGGCATGTCTCGCCGACATCGTTGGCGAGGGCAAGGCTGGCGTGCCCGAGCAAGCCGTGTCTCGCGGCCGCGACAGACAATTAGTATACTCTTTACCAATACCGCCTGGGGGCTATGTGGGTCCGGTAGTGCCGCTAGGAGGCCTTGATGGGTATTGCATTGACCGACGACCATCGCGAGCTCTCCGGGGTGGCTCGCGCGTTCTTGACTTCGCAGAAGGTGCGCTGGGCGGCGCGTGCATCACTGGACGCGGCGGGGGACGCCCGCCCGCCGTTCTGGCAGAACCTCGCCGAGCTGGGCTGGCTCGGCCTGCATATCGACGAGCGACACGGTGGCTCTGGCTATGGCCTGTCCGAGCTTGTGGTGGTGATCGAAGAGCTCGGTCGTGCGGTGGCACCGGGGCTGTTTGTGCCGACCGTGATCGCCTCAGCGGTGGTCGCCAAAGAAGGTACTGATGACCAACGGGCACGGCTGTTGCCGGCGCTGATTGACGGAACCCTGACGGCGGGTGTGGGACTGGATAGTCAGGTGCAGGTTACCGACGGTGTTGCCGACGGTGAGGCGGGAATCGTGTTGGGCGCCGGGCTTGCCGAGCTGCTGTTGGTTGCCGCCGGTGACGACGTGCTGGTGTTGGAACGCGGCCGCAAGGGCGTCTCGGTTGATGTGCCGGAAAACTTTGATCCGACCCGGCGGAGTGGCCGCGTGCGCCTGGACAACGTGCGCGTCACGACCGACGACATCCTGCTTGGTGCGTATGAATCGGCTTTGGCCCGCGCGCGCACATTGCTGGCCGCCGAGGCCGTCGGTGGGGCGGCCGACTGCGTGGACAGCGCCGTGGCCTATGCCAAGGTGCGACAGCAATTCGGCCGTACCATCGCCACGTTTCAAGCGGTGAAGCATCACTGCGCGAACATGCTGGTGGCCGCCGAGTCGGCGATCGCCGCGGTCTGGGATGCCGCGCGTGCGGCAGCAGAGGATGAGGAGCAGTTTCGGCTGGCCGCCGCGGTCGCTGCGGCCCTGGCGTTTCCGGCCTATGCACGCAATGCCGAGCTCAACATCCAGGTGCACGGCGGTATTGGCTTTACCTGGGAGCATGACGCGCATCTGCATCTGCGCCGGGCGTTGGTGACCGTGGGATTGTTCGGCGGTGATGCGCCCGTCCGAGACGTTTTCGAGCGCACCGCGGCTGGCGTTACCCGGGCGATCAGCTTGGACCTGCCGGCACAGGCCGAGGAGCTGCGCGCCCGCATCCGTTCGGACGCCGCTGAAATCGCTGCTCTGGAAAAGGATGCACAGCGCGACAAGCTGATCGAGACGGGCTATGTGATGCCGCATTGGCCCAGGCCGTGGGGTCGTGCCGCGGGCGCGGTGGAGCAGTTGGTGATCGAGGAAGAGTTCAGCGCGGCGGGCATCGAGCGCCCGGATTACTCGATCACCGGGTGGGTGATCTTGACGCTGATTCAGCACGGAACGCCTTGGCAGATTGAAAGATTCGTCGAGAAAGCGCTGCGCCAGCAGGAGATATGGTGCCAACTGTTCTCCGAACCTGACGCGGGGTCTGACGCGGCCTCGGTCAAGACCCGCGCAACTCGGGTGGAGGGCGGCTGGAAGATCAACGGGCAAAAGGTGTGGACCAGCGGAGCGCAGTACTGCGCGCGTGGCCTGGCTACCGTGCGTACCGATCCGGATGCCCCCAAACACGCTGGCATCACCACGGTGATCATCGACATGTTGGCCCCCGGTGTCGAGGTGCGGCCGCTGCGGCAGATCACCGGCGACTCGGAATTCAACGAGGTGTTCTTCAACGATGTCTTCGTCCCCGATGAGGACGTTGTCGGGGCGCCGAACTCCGGGTGGACGGTGGCGCGGGCAACGCTGGGCAACGAGCGGGTCAGCATCGGCGGCAGTGGCTCGTACTACGAAGCAATGGCGGCGAAGCTGGTGCAATTGGTCCAGCGGCGGTCAGATGCGTTTGCGGGCGCCCCAATTCGAGTCGGCGCTTTCCTCGCAGAGGATCACGCACTGCGGCTGCTGAACCTGCGCCGTGCCGCTCGCAGCGTCGAAGGAGCCGGCCCTGGTCCGGAGGGCAACATCACCAAGCTCAAAGTGGCAGAGCACATGATCGAGGGCGCCGCCATCGCGGCCGCGCTATGGGGGCCCGAGATTGCGTTGCTGGACGGCCCCGGCAGGGTGATTGGCCGAACGGTGATGGGCGCCCGTGGCATGGCGATCGCCGGCGGCACGTCGGAGGTGACCCGCAATCAGATTGCCGAGCGGATCCTGGGCATGCCGCGTGATCCCCTGATTAGCTAGGGCCCAGCTCGCGCCCTTGACTCAGCCAATACAGTACACTCTATTGAAATGAGCACCGAGCCGGACGCGGTCTGGACGGACAAGCGAGCGTCGAAGATCGCCCGCCGCATCGAGGCGGACATCGTCCGCCGCGGCTGGCCGATCGGAGCATCCTTGGGTTCGGAAAGCGCTTTGCAGCAACGCTTTTGCGTGAGTCGATCGGTGCTGCGCGAAGCTGTGCGTCTGGTTGAGCACCATCAGGTGGCAAGAATGCGTCGTGGACCGAACGGCGGGCTGTTCATCTGCGAGCCAAATGCCGGGCCCGCTACCCGCGCCGTGGTCATCTATCTCGAATACCTGGGCACCACCATCGGTGACTTGCTCGGCGCGCGTCTGGTGCTCGAACCCTTGGCGGCCTCTCTTGCCGCAGAGCATATCGACGAACCCGGCATCGAAAGGCTGCGAGCGGTCTTGCGCGCAGAGGAACGGTGGCGGCCCGGTTTGCCCCCGCCGCCTGAGCAGTTTTACCGCGTGCTCGCGGAGCAATCGAAAAACCCTGTCCTACAGCTGTTTATCGACATCTTGATGCGGCTGACCAAGCGATACGTCCAGAAGTCAGGTACCCAATCCGCAGGTGAGGCCGTCGAGGCGGCCGGTCAAGTGCACAACGAACATTCCGATATCGTCGCGGCCGTCACGGCGGGTGATTCGGCGTGGGCCAAAACCTTAAGCGAACGACACGTTGAGGCGGTAGCCGGCTGGCTGCAGCAGCACCAGCGCGGCAACGATGCGGCCGTCCGCAACGGGGGCCGGGCGCGTGAGCCGCGCCGGGCCCAGCAGCTGATCCTGGGCGCGCCCCGCGGCAAGCTGGCCGAGGTGTTGGCGGCCACCATTGGCGACGATATCGCCGCCAGCGGCTGGCAGGTCGGGTCGGTCTTCGGGACCGAGACAGCGCTGTTGGAACGCTACCAGGTGAGCCGCGCGGTGCTTCGGGAAGCGGTGCGGCTGCTGGAATATCACGCGATCGCGCACATGCGCCGCGGACCCGGCGGCGGGTTGGTCGTCACCACCCCCCAGCCACAAGCCAGCATCGACACCATCGCGCTCTATCTGCAGTACCGCAAGCCGAGCCGCGAAGACCTACGGTGCGTCCGGGATGCCATCGAGATCGACAATGTCGCGAAAGTTGTCAAGCGCCGCAGCGAACCTGAGGTTGCGTCCTTCCTCGATACGCTGGGGCGGCCGAGGTTGGATAACCCCACCGACGATGTACGCGCGGCCGCCGTCGAGGAGTTTCGGTTCCACGTCGGACTGGCGCGAGCGGCCGGCAATACGATGCTGGATCTGTTCCTGCTGATACTGGTCGAGCTGTTCCGCCGGCACTTGTCGAGCACAGAGCAGGCGCTGCCGACATGGAGCGACGTGGTCGCTGTGGGACATGCCCACGTACGGATTCTCGAAGCGATCGGCTCTGGTGACGACAGCCTGGCCCGTTGCCGCACCCGCCGCCATCTGGACGCTGCCGCTTCCTGGTGGCTCTAAGCACCAAAGTACGGATGAGTGTGTCCGCGCTCGTCCGCACCGTGCCCGACGGCGACGTGACTGCCCCATCGGGTAGTTAGCAGCTACCCTGAGGCCGGACCTACCGCCTTAACTCCTGCTGCGGGAGAGGTGGCTGAGGCATCTGGATTGTGCATCCCACCGCTGTCAGGGCAAAAGCAGCGACCAGTGCTGCGCCCAGCAATTGCCCTACCCGGATCCGCCTGTTGCCTTTTGCGATCATCGGTCGCGCCCTTCTTGCTCCTGCATGTGCGTGGTTGCGCTGCACCCGTCCGGCGAGGTCGCAGAGCAGCTAACCGAGGCTTTGAGGAATTAACTCCGATTCCGGCAGAACCGTGGGAACGCGCTGGGTAGCGCAGCCCGCTGCTAGTACTGCAACTACCGCAGCCAGCGCCGCGACCAGTGTCTGAAACGCCCGCAAACCCTTGCTTTTAGTCGCGCTCATCGATTGAGCCTTTCGTCGCTGGAGCACACCCATATTCCGCGGTTTCCACACCGTCATCAGATGCTATCGCCAGGTTCCACCGCAGCGAGGGTTTTCTGCAACAGGGGACGTCCAAATTCAAACGGTCGTCATAGAAGTCGAAAGGGCTTGCACCGTCGGCGCACGATAGCGACGCTGACCATTCGCGCGACCCGCGGCGGGATCTGATCCAGACCGACTCCCGCCGCGGGTCGAAAGTGGGTGCGGGCTGCGCACTGGCACTTTCATCTGCGGCACCGGTGGATTGGCGGAATCCGCCGAAGAGGGCCTACCTGGGACGCAGCACGATCGGCATCCCGTCCATCGGGATCGGCATGGCACTGTAGTCCCAGCGGGGCTGGTAGTCGGGACGGGACAGCTCCAGCCGGTAGCGGCGCAGCAGCCGGTGCAGGATCGTCTTTATCTCCAATTGGTCGAACACCATCCCGATGCACTTGTGCACGCCGCCGCCGAACGGCGTGAACGCATAGCGGTGCCGCTTGTGCTCGTTGCGCGGCTCGGTAAACCGTTCCGGGTCGAATGTCAGCGGGTCTGTCCAGATTTCCGGCAGGCGATGATTCATCCCTGGGTATGCGATCACGTTGGTGCCCTTGGGTAGGTAGTAGCCCAGCAGTTCGGTATCGCGCACCGTCTGCCGCATCGCCCACTGGACCGGCGTCACCAACCGGATCGACTCGTTCATCACCAGGTCGAGCGATTCCAGCTGCTCTAGGGATTCGATGTCGAGCGGCCCATCGCCATGCCGGTCCGATTCGTCGCGGCAGCGCTGCTGCCATTCCGGGTGGGCGGCCAGCTGGTAGGCCATCGTCGTGGCCGTTGACGTCGAGGTATCGTGGGCGGCCATCATCAAGAAGATCATGTGGTTGACGATGTCGGCGTCGGAGAACCGGTTGCCGTCGTCGTCTTCGGTCTGGCACAACACCGTCAGCAGGTCGTTGCCCGACGCTTCGCGGCGCTCTTTGACTCGGGCGGTGAAGTAGTTTTCCAGCAGCTCGCGTGCTCGCAGTCCTCGCCACCAGGTGAACGGTGGCACGCTGGTGCGGATCACCGCGTTGCCGGCACGGGTGGTAATCGTGAACGCCTTGTTCACCTTGGTGACCAGTTCGTGATCGGTGCCGGGTTCGTGGCCCATGAAGACCATCGAGGCGATGTCAAGCGTGAGCGCCTTCATGGCCGGATAGACAAGGAAGCGTGCGTCGTTGACGACCCAGTCGTCGGCGACCACCCGCGAGACGACCCTGTCCATCTGCTCGAGGTAGCCGGCGAGCCTGGACCGGACGAACGCCTCCTGCATGATCCGTCGGTGGAACATGTGCTCTTCGAAGTCGAGCAGCATCAGGCCGCGGTGGAAGAAGGGCCCGATCACGGGCACCCAGCCCTGCTGCGAGTAGTCCTTGTTGCGGTTGGAGTAGATGACCTGCGCCGCGTCAGGGCCCAGTGCTGCGACACCCGGCAGCACAGCTGAGTCGCCGAATACGACCGGACCCTTCGTCTTGTACAGGAACATCAGATAGTCCGGTCCGCCGCGCAACATCTCGATCATGTGCCCAAGGATCGGCAGCCCCGCGTCACCGACGACCGGCTTGAGCCCGCTGCCTGGCGGCGGTTCGGCGAGTTTCTTCTCCGGGAATTTGGTGTTCAGCAGCATGTGTTCGACAAGACTCATGCCGGGAAAGTTGTTGAACGACGGCGTGAAGCGACGCTTGGCTTGGTCAAGGAGGTATGCCGGGGGGTGGATCGTCGCCATTGGCGCTCCTTACCGGTGGTGGCTGTAACTGAAATCTATCCTTCTGGTCAATTTGACGGCTACCGATGTTCCGTTTTCAGACGCCATGGTGCAAGGTCAAGGGGGTGATCAAAAGGTGACCAGTCATGCCGCAGACGAGAAGCAGGCTGCGCCGCCGATGCGACGGCGTGGTGACAGGCATCGCCAGGCGATTCTGCGGGCCGCACGCGAACTGCTGGAGGAGACACCGTTCGCGGAATTGTCGGTGCGCGCTATCAGCCTTCGCGCAGGGGTAGCCCGCTCCGGTTTCTACTTCTACTTCGATTCCAAATACTCGGTGCTCGCCCAGATCTTGGCCGAGGCCACCGAAGAACTCGAAGAAGCCAGCCAGCATTTCTCCGCCCGTCAGCCAGGGGAGTCACCCGAGCAGTTCGTCAACCGGATGATCGGCAGCGTCGCCGCCGTTTACGCGAACAACGACCCGGTGCTGCGGGCCTGTAATGCGGCACGCCAGAGCGACATGGAGATCCGCGATATTCTCGAGCGGCAGTTCCAAGTGCTGTTGCGTGAAACCATCGGCGTCTTCGAGGCTGAGGTGAAGGCCGGCACTGCGCATCCGATCAGCGAAGACCTCCCGACGCTCGTCCGCACCCTGGCAGCTACCACCGCGCTGATGCTGACCGGTGACGCTTTGCTCGTCGGCCCCGACAGTGACGCAGCGCGCCGGGTTCGGGTGCTTGAACAGATGTGGCTCAACGCGCTTTGGGGTGGCGGCAAGGCCCCATAGCTATCGGGGCGCATCGATCGTCCTACCGGAGGGGGTGTCGGTACCGCCGGTATCGTCACGACCATGTTGCAGAGGGGAGCCGGACAGTATTTCGCGGGTAAGCGGTGCTTTGTCACCGGCGCGGCCAGTGGCATCGGTCGCGCGACCGCGTTGCGCCTCGCGGCGCAAGGTGCCGAGCTGTATCTGACCGACCGCGACCGTGATGGCTTGGCGCAAACCGTGTGTGACGCCCGTGCACTCGGCGCTCAGGTGCCCGAGCATCGAGTTCTGGACGTCTCCGACTACCAGGACGTGGCGGCATTCGCGGCCGATATCCACGCCCGTCATCCCAGCATGGACGTGGTACTAAACATCGCCGGTGTGTCGGCCTGGGGCACCGTTGACCAGCTCACGCACGATCAGTGGAGCAGGATGGTCGCGATCAATCTCATGGGCCCAATCCACGTCATCGAGACCTTGGTCCCACCGATGGTCGCCGCCGGTCGGGGCGGGCACCTGGTCAATGTGTCCTCGGCGGCCGGGCTGGTTGGCTTGCCGTGGCATGCGGCCTATAGCGCTAGCAAGTACGGGTTGCGGGGACTTTCTGAGGTGCTGCGCTTCGATCTGGCCCGGCACGGCATCGGGGTGTCGGTCGTGGTGCCTGGCGCCGTCAAGACCCCGCTGGTCAATACGGTCGAGATCGCCGGAGTGGATCGCGACGACCCGAGGGTCAACCGCTGGGTCGAACGGTTCAGTGGTCACGCCGTGACGCCGGAGAAGGCGGCCGACAAAATTTTGGCCGGGGTCACAAGGAACAGATACCTGGTCTATACGTCGGCGGACATCCGGGCGCTGTATGCGTTCAAGCGATATGCGTGGTGGCCATACACCCTGGTGATGCGACGAGTCAACGTGTTCTTCACGCGCGCGCTTCGGCCCGGGCCATAGCGGCCGGTGCGGTCAAGACTTCGCGCCGCCCAGGTGCGGTGTGCCCGCCGGTTCTAGGCCAGTTCTAACCGCACTCCCAGCAACCGGACGGGCCGATCCAGCTCGAATAGGTCAAGAACGTGCCGGGCGGCAGCGGTGATGACGTCGGGATCGGTGCTGGGAGCTTGCAGCTTTCGGATCTTGGTGCGGGTGTAGAACGTCGCCGTGCGCACGGTGACCGCGACTCGGGTGACGGTTCGCGACGAAGCCACCACCTCGTTGAGTGTTCGCTGCGCCAATTCCGTCACGGCCGATTCCATTTCGGATCGGCAGGTGAGGTCTCGTGGAAAGGTGACGGCGTGGCTGCGCGAGCGTGGAACCCAAGCTTGGGCACTGACTTCGGTATCGCCTCCGCCTTTGGCCAGCAGCAGCCACAGCGCGGTTCGCGGACCGAACGTGGACATCAATAGCCCGGAATCGGTGTGTGCAAGTTGGTAAACGGTGTTGATCCCAAGCTTTGCCAGCCTTTTCGTAGTCTTGGGCCCCACACCCCACAGTGCTTCGACGGTACGGTCACCCATGATGGCCATCCAGTTGGCATCGGTGAGCTGATAGATGCCAGCTGGTTTCGCCAACCCGGTAGCGATCTTGGCGCGCTGCTTGTTGTCACTGATACCTATCGAGCAAGACAGCCCGGTTTGCGACAAGATGACTTTTCGGATCTCTTCGGCGACTTCGATGGGGTCGTCGGGAGTCCCGGGCGCCACCGCGAGGTAAGCCTCGTCCCAGCCCCATACCTCGACCGGGTATCCCAGGTCGCGCAATAACGCCACCACCTCCTCGGACGCCGCGTTGTAGGCGGCTGGGTTCGACGGCAAGAAGGTGGCCTCAGGGCATCGTCGGGCGGCGGTCCGCAACGGCATGCCGGCGCGCACACCGTAGGCGCGGGCCTCATACGACGCACAGGTGACGACCTTTCGCGGTTCGGTCGGATCACCGTTGCCGCCGACGATGACCGGCAAACCTGCCAGTTCGGGGTGGCGGAGCAGTTCGACCGACGCCAAAAACTGGTCGAGGTCTACGTGCAGGATCCATCGCGGTGCTGCTGTCGGCATAGTGATCGATCATCGTCCGCACAGTTTTCGCGCCAGGCTCTCCCATGCGTCGCCCAGGGTTTGCAGGGTATGGCCGCCGGCGTTGAGTTGGTGCTCGACATAGTCGACGTCGAGCAGCGCTAGCAGGGCATCGGTCTGGGCATCCAGGTCGCCGGTGGTCGGCGCCGAGGCCAGCAGTACCCGCAAATGGGTGCGCAGTACCGATAGCGCCGCGCTGTGGCGGGTTTGTGGATCCCGGTTGGCTTCCGACAGCAGCTGGTGATGGGCATGGACGAAGCGCATTCGCTCCCGACCGAATGCGATCAGGCGGTCCAGCGGCGGAGCATCCGGGCCCAGCGGTGGCGGGCCGAACAGGAAGGCCTGCTGACTGGCTCGCTCGTCTTCATCGAGCAACACCATCATCAGGCCGGCACGGCTGCCGAAGCGGCGAAACAAGGTGCCTTTGCCGACGCCAGCGGCCGCGGCAACGTCGTCCATGGTGATTGCGTCCGCACCGCTTCGGGCGATCAGGCGGCGCGCCGCCTCCAACAGGAGTGCACGATTGCGTGCCGCGTCGCCCCGCTCTGGTACGGGCTCTTGCCTCGCGAACACAGGCAAGTCACCCAACCGCTCGGCGCCGCTCACCTTTGCACTGTAACGCGATCGGAATAAATCGGACCATGGTCCGGTTGGCTCGTGCAAGGACGTGGACCAACAAGCGGAAAGGAACGTAGCAGTGTCAGATACCAAGTCCGACATCAAAATCTTGGCCTTAGTGGGAAGCCTGCGCGCGGCGTCGTTCAACCGCCAGATCGCCGAGCTGGCTGCCAAGGTCGCTCCGGACGGCGTCACCGTCACCATGTTCGAGGGGCTGGGGGACCTGCCGTTCTACAACGAAGACATCGACACAGCGACGGAGGTGCCGGCGCCGGTGAGCGCGTTGCGGGAGGCCGCGTCTGACGCGCACGCTGCCTTGGTGGTCACGCCGGAATACAACGGCAGCATTCCGGCCGTGATCAAGAACGCGATCGACTGGCTGTCCAGGCCATTCGGCGATGGCGCGTTGAAGGACAAGCCGTTGGCCGTGATCGGCGGCTCCATGGGCCGCTACGGCGGGGTATGGGCGCACGACGAGACTCGCAAGTCGTTCAGCATCGCTGGCACGCGGGTGGTCGATGCGATCAAACTGTCGGTGCCGTTCCAAACTCTGGGCAAGTCGGTCGCGGACGACGCCGGGCTGGCGGCGAATGTGCGCGACGCCGTCGGCAACTTGGCCGCTGAGGTCGGCTGATCCCTGGGCCGAGGCGGGTCAGCCAATAGCGGCTCCATCGGCTTTGCTGGTAGCGGTTCGGCGGGAAGCTAGCGGCGACGTTGTCGGTGGCCGGTGATATATTGGGTCAGACGGGTATGGCGGCGGCTGAGGTGATCTGCGACACGCCGCCGCGGTGCTCGAGCCAGGCTTACGACCAGGGAATTTCGAAAATGTTATTCAGAACATCTTGTATCTCTTCTCCGTGCCACCCCCTAGGTGTAGTGTTTTCGAGTACCGGCAGATCCCAGGTTCACCAGGTCTCACCAGATCCACGGGGCGCGATGAACTTCCCGGCATCGGCATCGCCAGGTCGACGGACGTGGTCGCGCTATGACGGGAATCTGGAGCCTTGTCGGGCCGCTCAACATATCGAAGATGCACTACTTGAGTCGTTGCCAGATCCTGTCAGATTCCCGATTTCCGCAAAGGAGCGGTACGCCCATGACCGTGACCGTTTACACTAAGCCCGCGTGCGTACAGTGCAGTGCCACCTCCAAGGCGCTGGACAAGCAGGGCATCGCCTACCAGAAGGTTGATATCAGCCTGGATTCCGAAGCGCGGGACTACGTGATGGCGCTGGGTTACCTACAAGCACCCGTCGTGGTCGCCGGAAACGACCACTGGTCGGGTTTCCGCCCCGATCGCATCAAGGCGCTCGCCGGGGCAGCGCTGACCGCCTAGCGCGGCAGACATAGATAAGGAAGATTGCGGTGCCATGGATATCGCGGGGCGCAGCCTGGTCTATTTCTCCAGCGTGTCGGAGAACACCCACCGCTTTGTGCAGAAACTGGGTATTCCCGCCACGCGGATACCGCTGCATGGCCGGATCGAGGTCGACGAGCCGTACGTGCTGATACTGCCCACCTACGGTGGCGGCCGGGCCAACCCGGGTCTCGATGCCGGCGGATACGTCCCCAAACAGGTCATTGCCTTCTTGAACAACGACCACAATCGAGCGCAGCTGCGCGGGGTCATCGCTGCCGGCAATACCAACTTCGGTGCCGAGTTCTGCTACGCCGGCGACGTCGTCTCCCGAAAATGTAGCGTTCCCTACCTATACCGCTTCGAACTGATGGGCACCGAGGACGACGTCGCCGCCGTCCGCACCGGTCTCGCTGAATTCTGGAAGGAACAGACGTGCCACCAACCGTCATTGCAGAGCCTGTAGCCTCCGGCGCGCACGCCTCTTACTCTGGGGGGCCGGGCGAAACGGACTATCACGCGCTGAACGCGATGCTGAACCTGTACGACGCGGACGGCAAGATCCAGTTCGACAAGGATCGGGAAGCAGCCCACCAGTACTTTTTGCAGCATGTCAATCAGAACACGGTCTTCTTCCATAATCAGGACGAGAAGCTCGACTACCTGATCCGCGAGAATTACTACGAGCGTGAGGTTCTCGACCAGTACTCGCGCAACTTCGTCAAGACGCTGCTAGACCGCGCCTACGCCAAAAAGTTCCGGTTTCCGACGTTTTTGGGTGCGTTCAAGTACTACACCTCCTACACGCTGAAAACCTTTGACGGGAAGCGCTATCTGGAGCGCTTCGAGGACCGCGTGGTCATGGTGGCGCTAACGTTGGCCGCCGGCGATACCGCACTTGCCGAGCTGCTGGTCGACGAGATCATCGACGGCCGCTTCCAGCCCGCCACACCGACGTTTTTGAATTCTGGCAAGAAGCAGCGCGGGGAGCCCGTGAGCTGTTTTTTGCTTCGCGTCGAAGACAACATGGAGTCGATCGGACGGTCGATCAACTCCGCGCTGCAGCTATCCAAGCGTGGCGGGGGAGTGGCGTTGCTGCTGACCAACATTCGCGAGCACGGCGCGCCGATCAAGAACATCGAGAACCAGTCCTCGGGCGTCATCCCCATCATGAAGTTGCTGGAGGATGCGTTCTCCTACGCCAACCAGCTGGGCGCTCGTCAAGGTGCCGGCGCGGTGTACCTGCACGCCCATCACCCCGACATCTACCGATTCCTGGACACCAAGCGTGAGAACGCCGACGAGAAGATCCGGATCAAGACGCTGAGTCTGGGGGTGGTGATCCCCGACATCACCTTCGAGTTGGCCAAGCGCAACGATGACATGTACCTGTTCTCGCCCTACGATGTCGAGCGGGTCTACGGTGTGCCGTTCGCTGACATCTCGGTCACCGAGAAGTACTACGAAATGGTCGATGACGCGCGCATCCGCAAGACCAAGATCAAGGCACGGGAGTTCTTCCAGACGCTGGCCGAGCTGCAGTTCGAGTCCGGCTACCCCTATATCATGTTCGAAGACACCGTCAATCGCGCTAATCCAATTGATGGCAAGATCACGCACAGCAACCTGTGCTCGGAGATCCTGCAAGTGTCTACGCCGTCATTGTTCAACGAGGACTTGTCGTATGCCAAAGTGGGCAAAGACATTTCGTGCAACCTGGGGTCGCTGAACATCGCCAAGACGATGGACTCGCCGGACTTCGCGCAGACGATCGAGGTGGCGATCCGCGCGTTGACCGCGGTGAGCGACCAAACCCATATCAAGTCGGTGCCCTCAATCGAGCAGGGCAACAACGACTCCCACGCGATCGGGCTAGGACAGATGAACCTGCACGGCTACCTGGCCCGGGAACGCATCTTCTACGGATCCGACGAAGGCATCGACTTCACCAACATCTACTTCTATACGGTGCTGTATCACGCGTTGCGGGCATCCAACCGCATCGCGATCGAACGCGGCACGCACTTCAAGGGTTTCGAGCGGTCCAAGTACGCGTCCGGGGAATTCTTCGACAAGTACACCGACCAGATTTGGGAGCCGAAGACCCAGAAGGTACGCCAGCTGTTCGCCGACGCCGGCATCCGCATCCCAACGCAGGACGACTGGCGTCGGCTCAAGGAGTCGGTGCAAGCGCACGGCATCTACAACCAGAACCTGCAGGCGGTGCCGCCGACCGGGTCGATTTCCTACATCAACCATTCGACGTCGTCGATTCACCCGATCGTGTCGAAGGTCGAGATCCGCAAGGAAGGCAAGATCGGGCGGGTCTACTACCCGGCGCCGTATATGACCAACGACAACCTGGAGTACTACGAAGACGCCTACGAGATCGGTTACGAGAAGATCATCGACACCTACGCGGCGGCCACCCAGCATGTGGATCAAGGGCTTTCGCTGACGTTGTTCTTCAAAGACACCGCCACCACCCGCGACGTGAACAAGGCGCAGATTTACGCCTGGCGCAAGGGGATCAAGACGCTGTACTACATCCGGCTGCGGCAGATGGCGTTGGAGGGCACCGAGGTCGAGGGTTGCGTGTCCTGCATGCTGTAGCACCGGCGCGCCAGAGTGAAAGTGGCGACGGCTTCGCGGCGTGTCGCGTCGTGAACCTCACATTCAACCAAGCCTGGCGTGGCCAGTCTGCCCAGGTCAGCGCTTGCAACGCGGTAAGGTGCTTGATGTGGTCAGAATCCCCCGACCCCACCCCAGTGCAAAGCCGGGGGTGAAAGTCGACGCCCGCAGTGAACGGTGGCGTGAGCACCGCAAGAAGGTGCGCAACGAAATCGTCGACGCGGCGTTCCGCGCTATCGACCGGCTGGGCCCCGAGCTGAGTGTGCGCCAAATCGCCGAAGAGGCCGGCACCGCCAAGCCCAAGATCTATCGGCATTTCACCGACAAGTCCGATTTGCTCGAGGCTATCGGGATGCGACTGCGTGACATGCTGTGGGCGGCGATCTTCCCGTCGCTCGACTTAGCCACCGACTCTGCCCGCGAAGTTATCCGGCGCAGCGTCGAGGAGTACGTCAACCTCGTCGACCAGCACCCCAACGTGCTGCGGGTGTTCATTCAGGGCCGCTCGGCAAAGCAGTCCGAGGCGACGGTACGCACCCTCAACGAAGGCCGGGAGATCACGCTGGCCATGGCCGAGATGTTCAACAACGAGCTGCGCGAGATGGAGCTGAATCGAGCCGCGCTCGAACTCGCCGCATTCGCGGCGTTCGGATCGGCCGCATCGGCAACCGAGTGGTGGTTGGGCCCCGAACCCGACAGCCCGCGCCGCATGCCGCGTGAGCAGTTCGTGGCGCATCTGACCACCATCATGATGGGCGTGATCGTCGGCACCGCCGAAGCGCTGGGCATCGCGGTCGACCCTGACCAACCGATCCACGACGCGGTACCCAACAATCCCGCCGTGCGTTGAGCGCGGCGGCCGTTGACATCGCTGCGGCAATCAACAACACTCGTCATATCCGATACCCTGGGTACTGGGTATTTGCGCCGGCGAGGGTGACTGAAGCGCCAAACTCGCCGCTGAACAGGAAGACCGATCCATTGTGAGCATTGCCGATACGGCTGCCAAGCCGTCCACGCCAAGCCCGGCCAACCAGCCGCCGGTACGTACCCGCGCCGTCATCATCGGAACCGGATTCTCCGGTTTGGGCATGGCCATCGCACTGCAAAAGCAAGGAGTGGACTTCGTCATATTGGAGAAAGCCGACGACGTCGGCGGCACCTGGCGCGACAACACCTACCCCGGCTGCGCGTGCGACATCCCGTCGCACCTGTACTCCTTCTCGTTCGAGCCCAAGGCGGACTGGAAACACCTGTTTTCCTACTGGGACGAAATCTTGGGCTACCTCAAAGGGGTCACCGACAAGTACGGCCTGCGCCGCTACATCGAGTTCAATTCGCTCGTCGATCGCGGCTACTGGGACGACGACGAATGCCGCTGGCACGTGTTCACCGCCGACGGGCGTGAATACGTCGCGCAGTTCCTGATCTCCGGGGCCGGTGCGTTGCACATCCCGTCCTTCCCCGAGATCGCAGGTCGCGACGAATTCGCCGGCCCCGCTTTCCATTCCGCCCAGTGGGACCACAGTATCGACCTGACCGGCAAGCGGGTGGCGATCGTCGGGACCGGTGCCAGCGCGATCCAGATCGTGCCCGAGATCGTCGGCCAGGTCGCCGAACTTCAGCTCTATCAGCGCACCCCGCCGTGGGTGGTCCCGCGCACCAACGAAGAGCTGCCGGTGTCGCTGCGCCGGGCGTTGCGAACCGTCCCCGGGCTACGGGCACTGTTGCGCCTCGGCATCTACTGGGCCCAGGAGGCGCTGGCCTACGGCATGACCAAGCGGCCCAACACGTTGAAGATCATCGAGGCCTATGCCAAATACAATATTCGTCGATCGGTGAAGGATCGCGAGCTGCGGCGCAAGCTGACGCCGCGGTATCGCATCGGCTGCAAACGGATCCTGAACTCCTCTACCTATTACCCCGCGGTGGCGGACCCGAAGACCGAACTGATCACCGACCGCATCGACCGGATCACGCACGACGGGATCGTCACCGCCGACGGCACTGGCCGTGAGGTCTTCCGGGAAGCCGATGTGATCGTGTACGCCACCGGCTTCCACGTCACCGACTCCTATACCTATGTGCAGATCAAGGGGCGTCACGGCGAGGACCTGGTCGACCGCTGGAACCGTGAGGGCATCGGTGCACACCGCGGGATCACCGTCGCCAACATGCCCAACCTGTTCTTCCTGCTGGGGCCGAACACTGGGCTGGGACACAACTCCGTGGTGTTCATGATCGAATCGCAGATCCATTACGTGGCCGATGCGATCGCGAAATGCGACCGGATGGGCGTGCAAGCGCTGGCCCCCACCCGCGAGGCGCAAGACCGGTTCAACCAGGAGCTGCAGCGCAGGCTGGCTGGGTCGGTGTGGAACAGTGGCGGCTGCCGCAGCTGGTATCTCGACGAGCACGGCAAGAACACCGTGCTCTGGTGCGGCTACACCTGGCAATACTGGCTGACCACCCGCTCGGTCAACCCCGCCGAGTACCGGTTCTTCGGGATCGGCAACGGTTTGTCGAGCGACCGCGCGACGGTCGCTGCGGCGAACTAGCCGGCGAAACAGGCGAGCGGATTCGCGACACGCAAACACAACTTCTTGTGTTGCAGTACCTTGTCGGACCCCAGGGGTAGTGTTTGAGGCCTAGCAAGGCAGCTTGTTGTCCTGGTGAAGTGGGGTTCTGGTGACTGGAAACGCAAAGCTAATTGATCGAGTCTCAGCGATCAACTGGAACCGACTGCAAGATGAGAAGGACGCCGAGGTCTGGGATCGGCTGACCGGAAACTTCTGGCTGCCCGAGAAGGTGCCGGTGTCCAATGACATCCCGTCGTGGGGCACCCTGACCGCCGGCGAGAAGCAACTAACCATGCGGGTCTTCACCGGCCTGACCATGCTGGACACCATCCAGGGCACCGTTGGTGCGGTCAGCCTGATTCCCGACGCGCTGACTCCGCATGAGGAGGCGGTGTTGACCAACATCGCGTTTATGGAGTCGGTGCACGCCAAGAGCTACAGCCAGATCTTCTCCACGCTGTGTTCCACCGCCGAGATCGACGACGCCTTCCGCTGGTCGGAGGAAAATCGCAATCTGCAGCGCAAGGCCGAGATCGTGCTGCAGTACTACCGCGGCGACGAGCCGCTCAAGCGCAAGGTGGCCTCCACCCTGCTGGAGAGCTTCCTGTTCTACTCTGGGTTCTACCTGCCGATGTACTGGTCGAGTCGGGCCAAGTTGACCAACACCGCCGACATGATCCGGCTGATCATCCGCGACGAGGCCGTGCACGGTTACTACATCGGCTATAAGTTCCAGCGTGGTCTGGCGTTGGTTGACGACGTCACGCGCGCCGAGCTCAAGGACTACACCTACGAGCTACTGTTCGAGCTCTACGACAACGAGGTGGAATACACCCAGGACCTCTACGACGAGGTCGGGCTAACCGAGGACGTCAAGAAGTTCTTGCGCTACAACGCCAACAAGGCGCTGATGAACCTCGGCTATGAGGCGCTGTTCCCCCGCGATGAGACCGACGTGAACCCGGCCATCCTGTCGGCGCTGTCACCCAACGCCGACGAGAACCATGACTTCTTCTCCGGATCCGGGTCGAGCTATGTGATCGGCAAGGCGGTCGTCACCGAGGACGATGACTGGGACTTCTAGAGTCGCGGGAAAATGGGCCATTGTTCGGCCGGACTCCGAGGCCAGCAAACACTGACCTGATGCGGTAACTAGCTACTACGTCGAGTTGATCTTTGACATGGGCGGACCGTTCGATGCGGACGCGGAGGCGCATTTCGACGAGGTTGCCGAGGCATTCGCCAAGCTCACCAATGTGGACCGCGACGTCGGCGTAGACCTGGAGAAGGAGCTGTGCATGACGGTGGAGGCCGATGACCGCTCGGACGCGCTCGTCACAAGGCGTTTGTTGCCGCGCGTACCGCGGTGCATACCGCTGGCGGCGCGACTGGCACCTGGGACAATTGGCTGCCCAAGCTTCTGGAATCCGATAGCTACCGGTGGAGCGTCACGCCAAGCTCTTTGACCCGCGGCGACTGGCCGGCCTGACACCGTCGACGTCCGCTGCCCGGGGCCGGTCATTTCTCACGAGGGCACTCCAGCGCGTGACAGCGCAACGCCAGATGGCCTTGCCCCGCAGCGCGCGAGCCAGCTTGCCAAACGCCACCTAATCGAGCGGGGTGAAAAATCGAGCGGGGTGAAAACCCAGTTCGTCGTTGCCGTCCCGCTAGACGACGCTGCAGAATGTCACGGGCTCATGGGTCCATGGGCTCGCGATCGTGGTGAACGCCTCGTGAATTGTCTGAATCGCGCCGCACCACACTGGCGCGAGTGATGTCGAAACCTTGAGACTGGTGGGGTGACGAAAACGTTCTCGCACCCGCATTTCTTCCGTTCGGTGCTGCGCTGGCTTCAGGTTGGCTACCCCGAGGGCGTCCCCGGGCCGGACCGGGTGGCGCTGCTGTCGCTATTGCGCAGCACCCCGCTGACCGAGGAGCAGATCGGGGAGGTGGTGCGCCACTTCACCGAGAACGGGTCGCCCGCCGTGGCGGACCGTGTGATCGACCGCGACGAGATCGCCGAGTTCATCTCCGAGGTGACCCATCACGACGCCGGACCGGAAAACATCCAACGGGTGGCAGGCATCCTGGCCGCCGCCGGATGGCCGCTGGCCGGCGTCGACGTCGGCGAGTCCGAATCCGGAAGTGATCGCGCACCGGCCTCACAGGGCTGAGATGTCGATGACGAAGCGGTAGCGCACGTCGCTGGCCAGCACGCGCTCGTAGGCGTCGTTGATGTAGTCCGGTTCAATCAGCTCGATTTCGGGTGTCACGCCGTGCTCGGCACAGAAATTGAGCATCTCCTGGGTCTCGGCGATCCCGCCGATGTTGGACCCGGCCAGGCTGCGTCGCATGAGCGCTAGCGCGAACGCCGGCACGGCCATGGGGTGCTCGGGGATACCCAGTTCCACGAGTGTGCCGTCGACGTCCAGCAGGTTCAGGTACTGGCCGAGGTCCAAGTTAGCCGAGACGGTGTTCAGGATCAGGTCGAAGCCGCCGCGCAGCTTGCGGAAGGTGTCCGGGTCGGCGGTCGCGTAGTAGCTCTTGGCCCCCAAGCGCAGACCGTCCTCCATTTTCTTCAGCGATTGGGACAGCACCGTCACGTCGGCGCCCATCGCGGCGCCCAGCTTGACGCCCATGTGACCCAGTCCGCCTAGGCCGATGATCGCCACCCGCGTGTTCGCCCCGGCATTCCAGTGGCGCAGTGGCGAGTACAGCGTGATGCCCGCGCACAACAGCGGCGCCGCCACATCCAGGGGCAGCACGTCGGGTATGCGCAACACGTAGTTTTCGTCGACGACGATCGCTTCGCTGTAGCCGCCCTGGGTTGGCTGGCCGTCTTTGCCGATCGAGTTGTAGGTGAAGTTTGCGCCCGGCTTGCAGTACTGTTCGATGCCGCGCGTGCAACTGTTGCACTCGCGGCACGAGTCCACGAAACAGCCAACCCCAACGCGGTCGCCCTGCCGGTACTTGGTCACCTCCGAGCCCACGGCGGTCACCACGCCGGCGATCTCGTGGCCAGGGACCACAGGGTAATTCGGTTGGCCCCACTCGGCTTTGACGGTATGGATGTCCGAGTGACAGATTCCGGCGAACTTGATGTCGATCGCCACGTCGTGCGGGCCCGGGTCGCGACGGGTGATCGTGGTCTTGGTCAGGGGTTCGGTCGCCGACATGGCGGCGTAGGCGGCAACAGTGCTCATGGCAACCCTCTTCGTTTCTTTGATTAACTTTTTAGCTGTGGGTATCCCAAAGCCTAGCGCTGCGCCTCACTAGTTGATCGGCGCGTCGACCCAGCGCAGATCATCGACAATGCCGCGGGCAGCGACCATACCCTCGCCGGTCTGCCATACCTGGTCGTTGACGACGAAGACCCGGTTGTCACGGTTGGCGGACAGCTTGCGCCATGGGTCGCTATCCAGGATGACGGCCGCGCGTTCCGCGGCTGCTTCCGACGCGCACGACAGGTAGACGATATCGGCGTCGGCCGCCGAGAAGTCCGGTGATTTCGCCAGGTCGGCGGCCGTGGTGCCGATCTCGATGTAGGCCTTGTCGGTGAACCGTTGAGACGGCGGTCGGTCGACGCCGACCGCGCTCAGCACGCTGGCCGGGAAGTTGTTGGCGCCGTATACCCGCATGGTGTTGGCGGTCAGCTGCACGATCGACGCTTGGAAGTGGGTCGCGTCATGCTTGGTCCCGACCTGGGTGGCGTGTTCGGCGAACCCGGTGATCAGCGCGTCCACCGCGGCGATACGGGCCGTGGCGGCACCGACACCACGCAGGTTATTTTCCCAGTCCGCGCCCGGTGCCGCGGTAAACACCGTCGGGGCGATCGCCGCCAGCTGCGGATACAACTGCGGCGTCAAACCCTGCGAACCCAGGATCAGATCCGGGTGAGCCGCCGCAATGGCGCGCAGGTCGGGGGCGCTGCGAGTACCGACACCGGGCAGATCATGCACGGTCGTGCCCAGATAGGAAGGTTGACTTGAGGAGCTGTTCGGCAACGCGGCGGCGACGATCCGCGATTGCAGGCCCAGCGCGCACAGCGCGTCGAGCTGGTCACCGGAGAGCACCACGATGCGCTGCGCCTCCGCCGGCACCTGCACCATCTCCGGGCTGACTCCCGCCGCATTGTGCGCTGGTCGGGTCGGTGGCCCCGGATCGGCCGCGGCCGCCGCACGCGCGCACGACTCATCCGGCTTTCTGTCGTTTCCCAGCACCCCGGCGCCGGCGATCTGGGTGGTGGGCGTGATCATCGATTGTGACGCCTTATGGGCCGGTTGATCGGAGCCGCAACCACTGGACGCTGCGATCACGGCTGCCGCTACGGCGACAGCAACAGTGGATCGCATCCCGCCGGACAGCACGCGTTCGACGGTAGCACTCGGCCAGCCGTCGACCCCGATTCGCGCGGGCGGAAAGCGTTGGTCTGCAACGGCCCGCCGGCGGAGTCTGGCATTTACGACGGTTTGTAGGACCAGGCCTGCCGCCAGCCTGATCGAGGGCTAAGATGCCTCTCAATACTGGGTTTTGGCCCGGTCCGGGCTGGATGTTTGGAGGAGTGCGTTGACAGCCGAAGCGCCCCCGCTGGGAGAACTCGAAGCCATTCGTCCTTACCCGGCCCGCACCGGTCCCAAGGGGAGCCTGGTCTACAAGCTGATCACCACCACCGATCACAAGATGATCGGCATCATGTACTGCGTCGCGTGCATAAGCTTTTTCTTCATCGGTGGCCTGCTGGCGTTGTTGATGCGGACCGAGCTGGCCGCACCCGGTCTGCAGTTCTTGTCGAATGAGCAGTTCAACCAGTTGTTCACCATGCACGGCACGATCATGCTGCTGTTCTATGCCACGCCGATTGTGTTTGGTTTCGCCAACCTGGTGCTGCCGCTGCAGATCGGCGCACCCGACGTGGCCTTCCCCCGGCTGAACGCCTTTTCGTTCTGGCTGTTCGTATTTGGCGCCACCATCGGGGCAGCCGGCTTCATCACTCCGGGCGGGGCCGCGGACTTCGGGTGGACCGCCTACACGCCGCTGACCGACGCCATTCACTCGCCCGGCGCCGGGGGCGACCTGTGGATCATGGGTTTGATCGTTGCGGGTCTGGGCACGATCCTGGGCGCGGTCAACATGATCACCACCGTGGTGTGCATGCGCGCACCCGGGATGACGATGTTCCGGATGCCGATCTTCACCTGGAACATCATGGTGACGTCCATCCTGATATTGATTGCGTTCCCGCTGCTCACGGCGGCATTGTTCGGGCTGGCCGCCGACCGGCATCTGGGAGCTCACATCTATGACGCCGCCAATGGCGGAGTCCTGCTGTGGCAGCACCTGTTTTGGTTCTTCGGCCACCCCGAGGTCTACATCATCGCGCTGCCGTTTTTCGGGATCGTCTCGGAGATCTTCCCGGTGTTTTCCCGCAAGCCGATCTTCGGTTACACCACGCTGGTTTATGCGACGCTGTCGATCGCCGCGTTGTCGGTCGCGGTATGGGCGCACCACATGTTCGCGACCGGAGCCGTCCTGCTTCCCTTCTTCTCTTTCATGACGTATCTGATCGCGGTGCCGACCGGGATCAAGTTTTTCAACTGGATCGGCACCATGTGGAAGGGGCAATTGACCTTTGAAACCCCGATGTTGTTTTCGGTGGGCTTCATGGTCACCTTCTTGCTGGGCGGACTCACCGGTGTGCTGCTGGCCAGCCCGCCGCTGGACTTCCACGTCACCGATAGCTATTTCGTGGTTGCACACTTTCACTACGTGCTGTTCGGCACGATCGTGTTCGCCACCTTCGCCGGCATCTATTTCTGGTTCCCCAAGATGACCGGCCGGCTGCTCGACGAGCGGTTGGGCAAACTGCACTTCTGGTTGACGTTCATCGGTTTTCACACCACGTTCCTGGTGCAGCACTGGTTGGGCGACGAGGGTATGCCGCGTCGCTACGCCGACTACCTACCCACCGACGGCTTCCAGGGTCTCAACGTCGTCTCGACGATCGGGGCCTTCATCCTGGGTGCGTCGATGTTCCCGTTCGTGTGGAACGTCTTCAAGAGCTGGCGCTACGGCGAGGTGGTCACCGTCGACGACCCGTGGGGGTACGGGAATTCGCTGGAGTGGGCGACAAGTTGTCCGCCGCCGCGGCACAACTTCACCGAGCTGCCTCGCATCCGCTCCGAGCGTCCCGCGTTCGAACTGCACTACCCGCATATGGTGGAACGCCTTCGCGCCGAGGCCCACGTCGGGCGTCATCATGACGAGCCCGCCATGGTGACTTCGAGCTGATGGGGCCGTACCGGTTGGGCCCCATCTGAAGGTGAGCATGCCAGCCAAGGTGTCGGTGCTGATCACGGTCACCGGCATGGATCAGCCAGGCGTGACATCCGCGCTCTTCGAGGTGCTCGCGCAGCACGGAGTCGAGCTGCTCAACGTCGAACAAGTGGTGATCCGGGGCCGGCTCACGCTGGGTGTGCTGGTGTCGTGCCCGCTGGACGTTGCCGACGGTACCGCGCTGCGCGACGACGTCGCGGCCGCCATCCACGGGGTGGGTCTAGACGTCGCCATCGAGCGCAGCGACGATCTGCCAATCATTCGGCAACCGTCCACCCACACCATTTTCGTGCTGGGACGCCCGATTACCGCCGGAGCGTTCAGCGCGGTGGCCAGGGGAGTGGCCGCACTCGGCGTCAACATCGACTTCATCCGCGGCATTTCCGACTACCCGGTCACCGGCCTGGAGTTGCGGGTCTCGGTGCCGCCTGGATGCGTGGGTCCGCTGCAGATCGCCCTGACCAAGGTGGCCGCCGAAGAGCATGTCGATGTGGCCGTCGAGGACTACGGCTTGGCTTGGCGCACCAAACGCCTGATCGTCTTCGACGTCGACTCCACTCTGGTCCAAGGCGAGGTCATCGAGATGCTGGCAGCCCGTGCGGGTGCCCAGGGACAGGTCGCCGCGATCACCGAGGCCGCGATGCGTGGTGAGCTGGACTTCGCCGAGTCGCTGCAGCGTCGTGTTGCCACCTTGGCGGGGCTGCCCGCGACGGTGATAGACGACGTCGCCGAGCAGCTCGAACTGATGCCCGGTGCTCGGACCACGATCCGGACCTTGCGGCGTCTGGGTTTTCGCTGCGGTGTGGTTTCCGGCGGCTTTCGGCGGATCATCGAGCCGCTCGCACGCGAGTTGATGTTGGATTTCGTTGCGTCCAACGAGCTGGAAATCGTCGATGGCATTCTTACCGGCCGGGTCGTGGGGCCGATTGTTGACCGGCCCGGCAAGGCCAAGGCGCTTCGGGACTTCGCGAGCCAGTATGGGGTGCCGATGGAGCAGACCGTCGCGGTCGGCGACGGCGCCAACGATATCGACATGCTGGGCGCGGCCGGGCTGGGAATAGCATTCAACGCCAAGCCGGCGTTGCGTGAGGTCGCCGATGCGTCGTTGAGCCATCCGTACCTGGACACGGTGTTGTTCTTGTTGGGCGTGACTCGCGGTGAGATCGAGGCCGCCGACGCCGGCGACTGTGGGGTGCGTCGCGTCGAAATCCCGGCCGACTAGGTTGCTCGCGGAGCATGCGGCACGATAGTCGGGTGCTCGACAACGGCGGCCCTGATGCGGCTGACCCCGACCTGCTGATCGACTTCCGAAACGTGTCCCTGCGCCGTAATGGGCGCACGCTGGTCGGCCCGCTGGATTGGGCGGTCGAACTCGACGAACGCTGGGTGATCGTCGGCCCCAACGGGGCCGGCAAGACGTCATTGCTGCGCATTGCCGCCGCGGCTGAGCATCCGTCGTCGGGGGTGGCCTTTGTGCTCGGTGAGCGGCTAGGCCGGGTTGACGTCTCGGAACTGCGTGCTCGGGTCGGGCTCAGTTCCTCGGCGCTGGCGGAGCGGGTGCCCGGCGACGAACGCGTCCGCGATCTTGTCGTCTCCGCCGGCTATGCAGTGTTGGGCCGGTGGCGCGAGCGCTACGAGGCCGTCGACTACCACCGCGCGATCGACATGCTGGAGAGCCTGGGCGCTGAGCATTTGGCCAACCGCACATACGGAACACTGTCGGAGGGCGAGCGCAAGCGAGTGCTGATTGCGCGGGCTTTGATGACAGATCCAGAGCTGCTGCTGCTCGACGAACCCGCCGCCGGCCTGGACTTAGGTGGCCGAGAGGAATTGGTCGCCCGGCTGGCCGACCTGGCAGCCGACCCTGACGCGCCCGCGCTGGTTCTGGTCACCCACCACGTCGAGGAGATTCCGCCCGGCTTCAGCCATTGCCTGCTGCTGTCGGAGGCCCGGGTGGTTGCCGCGGGCTTGCTTCCCGACGCGCTGACCGCCGAGAACCTGTCCACCGCGTTTGGCCAGGAGATCACGCTGGAGGTGGCCGACGGGCGATATTTCGCCCGACGGCGTCGCAGCCGAGCAGCCCATCGGAGACAGTCATGAATTCACCTCGCGAGCCACTGGTACCCCCGCCTACACCGAGGCCGGCGGCGACCGTGATGTTGGTCCGCGACCCGGACGCCGGATCAGCGTCCGGTCTGGCCGTCTTCTTGATGCGGCGGCACGCTGCGATGGATTTCGCCGCCGGGGTAATGGTGTTTCCCGGCGGGGGAGTCGACGACCGCGACCGCGACGCCGACTTGGGCCGGCTGGGGGCATGGGCCGGTCCGCCGCCGCAGTGGTGGGCGCAGCGGTTCGGCATCGAGCCTGATCTCGCCGAAGCCTTGGTCTGCGCGGCGGCCCGCGAGACGTTCGAGGAGTCGGGGGTGCTATTCGCCGGGCCGGTCGATCAGGACCATTCGGCACCGAACAGCATCGTCTCGGATGCCTCGGTGTACGGCGACGCGCGTCGCGCACTGGCCGACCGGACGCTGTCCTTCGCGGACTTCCTGCAGCGGGAAAAGCTGGTGCTGCGATCCGACCTGCTACGGCCCTGGGCCAACTGGGTCACCCCGGAGGCCGAACTGACCCGGCGCTACGACACCTACTTCTTTGTGGGTGCCCTACCTGAAGGTCAGCGCGCCGACGGCGAGAACACCGAATCCGACCGGGCTGGTTGGGTGTTGCCAGCCGACGCTATCGCCGACTTCGCCGCCGGCCGCAACTTCTTGCTGCCGCCGACCTGGACGCAACTGGACTCGCTGGCCGGTCATACCGTTGCCGACGTGCTGGCCGTCGAACGCCAAATCGTCCCGGTGCAGCCACAGCTGGCCCGCAACGGCGACAACTGGGAGATCGAGTTCTTCGATTCCGACCGCTATAACCAGGCCCGGAGATCGGGCGGATCGACCGGGTGGCCGCTGTGACGCCAACGGTGCCCGAGTTCGTCAACGTCGTGGTCAGTGACGGCTCCCAGGATGCCGGCCTGGCCATGTTGCTCCTATCGCGACCGCCTACCAACGCGATGACCCGCCAGGTCTACCGGGAAGTGGTCGCCGCGGCCAACGAGCTGGGGCGACGCGACGACGTGGCCGCAGTGATCCTGTATGGCGGCCACGAAATCTTCTCCGCCGGCGACGACATGCCCGAACTGCGGACATTGAGCGCGCAGGAGGCCGACACCGCCGCCCGGATTCGGCAGCAGGCCGTCGACGCCGTTGCGGCGATCCCCAAGCCGACCGTGGCCGCCATCACCGGATACGCGTTGGGTGCCGGCCTTACGCTGGCCCTAGCCGCCGATTGGCGAGTCAGCGGTGACAACGTGAAATTCGGCGCGACCGAGATCCTGGCCGGCCTGATCCCCAGCGGCGACGGAATGGCCCGGCTGACCCGTGCGGCCGGTCCGAGCAGAGCCAAGGAGCTGGTGTTCAGCGGGCGCTTCTTCGACGCCGAGGAGGCCTTGGCGCTGGGCCTGATCGACGACATGGTGGCCCCCGACGACGTTTACGACGCCGCGGCGGCCTGGGCGAGGCGCTTTCTTGACGGCCCGCCGCACGCGCTGGCCGCGGCCAAAGCCGGGATCAGCGACGTCTACGAGCTGGCGCCGGCCGAGCGGATCGCCGCTGAGCGTCGGCGCTATGTCGAGGTGTTCGCCGCTGGTCAAGGTGGTGGCAGCAAGGGTGACCGGGGCGGCCGTTAGGCTCGCCTATATGACGAGGAGTTCAAACATCCCCGCCGACGCCACTCCCAATCCACATGCCACGGCCGAGCAGGTGGCCGCAGCTCGGCACGACAGCAAGCTCGCCCAGGTGCTCTACCACGACTGGGAAGCCGAGAACTACGACGAGAAGTGGTCGATCTCTTATGACCAGCGTTGCGTCGACTACGCCCGCGGCCGGTTCGACGCGATCGTGCCTGATGAGGTCATCGCGCAGCTGCCCTACGACCGCGCACTGGAACTGGGCTGTGGAACCGGATTCTTCCTGCTCAACTTGATCCAGGCTGGCGTTGCCCGGCGTGGATCGGTCACCGACCTCTCACCCGGCATGGTCAAGGTCGCCACCCGCAATGGGCAAGCGCTGGGGCTAGACATCGACGGCCGGGTCGCCGACGCCGAGGGCATCCCGTACGACGACGACGCTTTCGACCTCGTGGTCGGGCATGCGGTGCTGCACCACATTCCCGACGTCGAGCTGTCGTTGCGGGAGGTGGTTCGGGTACTCAAGCCGGGCGGGCGCTTCGTGTTCGCCGGCGAGCCGACCACCGTCGGCGACGGCTACGCTCGCACACTGTCCACGCTGACCTGGCGTGTCGTCACCAACGCTACCAAGCTGCCCGGCCTGAGAGGCTGGCGCCGACCACAAGGCGAGCTCGATGAGTCCTCGCGCGCCGCGGCGCTGGAGGCCCTGGTCGACCTGCACACATTCACGCCCCAGGACCTGCAGCGGATCGCGCACAACGCGGGTGCAGTCGAGGTCCAAACCGCCACCGAGGAGTTCACCGCGGCGATGCTGGGTTGGCCGTTGCGCACGTTTGAGTGCACGGTGCCGCCAGGGCGGCTGGGCTGGGGTTGGGCGCGCTTCGCCTTCACCAGCTGGAAGACTCTGGGCTGGGTGGACGCCAACGTCTGGCGGCATGTGGTGCCGAAGGGCTGGTTCTACAACGTGATGATTACCGGGGTTAAGCCGTCCTGACCAGCGGCTTCACTGGTCTCACGTTCACCACCGCCGACGTCAGCTATCTGCGGTCAGAATCGGGTGCGGTTGCGCTGGCCGCGGTCGCAGAGCTCGAGCTGACCGCTGCCACTCGCATTGCCGACACCGCCGCGGTGCGCGCCCGGTTTGGCGATCGGGCGCCGTGGCTGGTGGAGACCACGCTGCTGCGCCGCCGCGCCGCCGGCAAACTGGGCGAGCTGTGTCCGAACGTTGGGGTGTCGCAATGGCTATTCACCGATGAGGCGCTGCAGCAGGCTACCGCAGCACCCGTGGCCCGGCACCGGGCCAGGCGACTGGCCGGTCGGGTAGTGCACGACGCGACCTGCTCCATCGGCACCGAGCTGGCCGCGCTGCGCGAGCTAGCTGTCCGGGCGGTCGGCAGCGATATCGACCCGGTGCGGCTGGCCATGGCGCGCCACAACCTGGCCGCCCTGGGAATGGAAGCTGACCTGTGCCGCGCCGATGTGCTGCATCCGGTGACCCGCGACGCGGTCGTCGTCATCGACCCGGCGCGTCGCAGCAACGGGCGGCGACGCTTCCACCTCGCCGACTACCAGCCCGGCCTGGGCCCCCTACTGGACCGCTACCGCGGCCGTGATGTGGTCGTCAAGTGCGCTCCCGGAATAGATTTCGAGGAGGTGGGCCGGCTCGGTTTCGAGGGCGAGATCGAGGTGATCTCATACCGCGGTGGGGTTCGAGAAGCATGTCTTTGGTCGGCCGGGTTGGCCGGATCGGGTATCCGCCGTCGAGCCAGCATCCTCGATTCCGGTGAACAAATCGGTGACGACGAGCCCGACGACTGCGGTGTGCGGCCCGCCGGGAAATGGATCGTCGACCCCGACGGCGCCGTCGTCCGTGCCGGCCTGGTACGCAACTACGGCGCCCGGCATGGGCTGTGGCAGCTCGATCCCCAAATCGCTTACCTGTCCGGTGACCGGCTGCCGCCTGCGTTGCGCGGGTTCGAGGTGCTCGAGCAGCTGGCCTTCGACGAGCGTCGGCTGCGTCAGGTGCTGTCAGCGCTGGATTGCGGGGCAGCCGAAATCCTGGTGCGCGGCGTTGCGATCGATCCCGACGCTCTGCGGCGACGGCTCCGGCTGCGGGGCAGCAGACCGCTGGCGGTGGTCATCACCCGCATTGGTGCCGGGTCCTTGAGCCATGTGACCGCCTATGTGTGTCGGCCGTCCCGGTAGCGGCACGGGTAGGCTGGCGGCGGTCACCCCTAAGCTGCGCCAACGCCTTTGGTCTGCGAGGACGATTAGACGATGCGTTATCTGATAGCGACCGCAGTGCTCGTTGCTGTGGTCCTGGTGGGCTGGCCGGCGGCTGGTGCGCCGCCGTCATGCGCCGGCCTGGGCGGCACTGTGCAGGCCGGCCAGATCTGCCATGTGCACGCCTCGGGCCCTAAGTACATGCTGGATATGACATTTCCTGTCGACTATCCCGACCAGCAGGCGCTGACCGACTACATCACGCAAAACCGCGACGGGTTCGTCAACGTCGCGCAGGGGTCCCCGCTGCGAGACCAGCCCTACCAAATGGACGCCACCAGCGAACAGCACAGCTCCGGCCAGCCGCCGCAGGCCACCCGCAGCGTAGTGCTCAAATTCTTCCAGGACCTCGGTGGGGCACATCCGTCCACCTGGTACAAGGCCTTCAACTACAACCTCGCGACCTCGCAGCCCATCACCTTCGACACGTTGTTCGTGCCCGGCACCACGCCACTGGACAGCATCTACCCCATCGTTCAGCGCGAGCTGGCACGTCAGACCGGTTTCGGTGCCGCGATATTGCCTTCGACCGGCCTCGACCCGGCTCACTACCAGAACTTTGCTATCACCGACGACAGTCTGATTTTCTACTTCGCCCAGGGTGAGCTGCTGCCGTCGTTTGTCGGCGCTTGCCAAGCCCAGGTGCCGCGCAGCGCCATTCCGCCGCTGGCAATCTAAGGTGCGAAGCTGTAGACCTGGCCGTCGCTGGTGGCGGTCACCACGCGGCGGTCGTTGCCGACCGATACACCGACGGGATATCCGGTCGCTCCGGGTAGCGGATAGCTGTTGACCGTGTGGCCGTTGGCCGGATCGAAGACCAGCAACGACAAACCGGGCGTGCCATCGTGGTTTGGACCGCTGATGACCGTATAGCCGACGCCGGTGCCGGCCAGACTCGCGGTCGACAGCGCAGTAACGTCGTCGCGTCGCCAGGCCCCCTCGGCGTGATCACCGGCATCCCGGAACGCCGCCAGCGCGGTGTCGGGGCCCCCGCCGGACACGATCAGTCCATGTGGGGTCAGTGCGGGCGGCGTCTGCGCCAGAAAGCCCAGGGGAGCTGACCACTTCGCTTTCCCGTCGGCGGCGTTGAGTGCCCATAGCCGGTGGTCGCGCCCATTGACGTAGACCGTCGATCCGTCGGCGGAGAGCACTGGGCTGGCCAGCACGCCCGCGCTGACAGCGTCACTGGTCCACTCGCGGACGAGTTGCTCAGCGTGGTATTTCAGCCCGACCAGCTTCGCGGCCGGTTCGCCCGGCTGCCAGACGCTGACCACCACCGTGCCGTTGACCGACGAGAACGCAGGGGCGGCCGCGACCGGGCAGCCCGGCCGGGCTGGCGCGCAGTCGGCCAGTCCGCGTGTCGCATCGGTGGGATCGATGCCGTCCACCAGGTCCACCGGACTGCCGACCACCATGCCGCGGCGGGTATCGAATACCAGCAGCTGCCCCAGGTGTGTACTCACGAGCAGGCGGCCATGCCCCAGAAACCGCGGGGTGGACGGCATCCCGATCACGGGCTGGCGCCAGCGCGTCCACTGGGTCGGCGGAAAGGAGATTATCGCTCCCGGCTGGCCGACGTAGAGGTTGTCGAAGCCGTCGAACAACGGGCCGGCGAAGCCGCCGCCCTGGACCAGCCGCACACACCAGCGCTGCCGGCCGTTGTTGTCGTTCTGCCACTCCATCAGCGAACACCCGGCCGGGGTCTGCCCGTTTAACGCGAGGTACCCGCGTGCGCTCAGGGCTGGTCCGGCAGCCAAGCTTCCTTTGACCGAACGCGTCCACCGCAGCGTGAGATTGGTGGCGCCATTCGTCGTGGTGTAGCTGCTGTTGGCGGCGTCGCCGTATTGTGCGGGCCAGCCTTGTGCGGGGGCCGCTTCTACCCACGAGTCGGCACTTCCGCAACCGCCCAGCTCGACCGCGATTACGGCGGCCGCAACGGCCGCCGGAAGGCGTCGCGCAAGCGCCTTATCCTTTCGCAGGTTCCCAGATCCTTCCGCTACGTGGGTCGCTCATCGGCGGGCCCGGCCGAATGAGTACAGGTGAGGGTAACCGCTACAAATGAAGTTGGTCAGTGCTGGCCAACTGTGTAATGGTTGCCCGGCTCGGGTCACCACGTACATTCTGGCAAGGCGGGCGAGATTCGGTTCCTCGCGTCCTTGGCCGGTGGCGGTTCCCGGTTGTCCGTGGGCGTGTCGTGTACGTGGTGTAAGTGTCGTGAACGTCCTCAGTTTGGGCTCGTCATCGGGTGTGGTGTGGGGCCGGGTGCCGATCACCGCCCCCGCGGGGGCGGCCACCGGCGTCACCTCGCGCGCCGATGCGCATTCTCAGATGCGCCGATACGCCCAAACAGGTCCGACAGCTAAGCTAAGCTCTGCGCCAATGACAACCATGTGGGGTGCTCCGCTTCACCGCAGGTGGCGAGGATCGCGGCTGCGCGACCCACGTCAGGCCAAGTTCCTCACGCTGGCATCGCTGAAATGGGTGCTTGCCAACCGCGCCTACACTCCGTGGTACCTGGTGCGCTACTGGCGGCTGTTGAGGTTCAAGCTGGCCAACCCGCACATCATCACCCGCGGCATGGTGTTTCTCGGCAAGGGTGTGGAGATCCACGCGACACCGGAACTAGCGCAACTGGAGATCGGCCGCTGGGTGCACATCGGGGACAAGAACACGATCCGTGCCCACGAGGGCTCGCTGCGGTTCGGCGACAAGGTGGTGCTGGGCCGGGACAACGTCATCAACACCTATCTCGACATCGAGATCGGGGACTCGGTGCTAATGGCCGACTGGTGCTATATCTGCGATTTCGACCACCGGATGGACGACATCACGCTGCCGATCAAAGACCAGGGCATCATCAAGAGTCCGGTGCGGATCGGGCCCGACACCTGGATCGGCGTGAAGGTGAGCGTGCTGCGCGGCACCACCATCGGACGGGGCTGCGTGCTCGGCTCGCACGCGGTGGTCCGCGGCGCAATTCCCGACTATTCGATCGCGGTCGGGGCGCCGGCCAAGGTGGTCAAGAACCGCCAGCTGTCCTGGGAGGCATCGGCCGCGCAGCGCGCTGAGCTAGCCGCTGCCTTGGCCGACATCGAACGCAAGAAGGCGGCCCGCTAGCCCCGAGCACCCTAAAGCCGATGGTGCTCCGGCGACCATCCACATCGGGTACGCGAAATTGGCTGCCGGGCAGCCGATTCCACGGTGAGCCTACTCGGGGTGGTCATCGACCTTGAAATCGAAGTTGACATCGCCGGCGTCAACGCTGGTGACAATCACCGAGATGCCATACGTTTTGCTGCCGTCGGTCAGTCGACACCGCAGTTTGGCTCCCTCGACGCCCTTTAGATTGTCGGGGCAGGTCACCGAATCGGGCCTGGCGCCCACCCGCTGGAACAGTTTGTCGCTGATGATGTTGGCAACCTGGTTCTTGTCGACGGTCTCCACCATGTCGAACTTGACGTCGCTACCGTCGACACTGGTCACGGTGACGTTGACGTTGAACGTGCGGTCCTTGATCTTCATTTCGCAATTCAGCTCGGCCCCGACCTCTGCCGGGAGATCGCTTGGGCACGTCACCGATTCGGGCTTGTTGCCGGCGGCGTCTGTCATCTTGGCGGTGATCTGCCGGGCGACCTCGGCCTTGCTCACCGAGTGCGAGTGCGACGTTCCGATCGAAAACGAGCAGGCTGTGGGAATGGCGATCAGGGCCGTGGCGGCACCTGAGGCCAGCAGCGTGCGAACGATCGAGTGAGCCATGTCGCCTCCCTGGCATCTGAAACTGCGAATTCGCCGATCATGGCATGTCAAACGGCGTCTTCGATACCGAATCGATAAAGGGGGTTGACCTCCGGCAGATAATTGTGCGCCGGTGCGGCTTGGATGCAGGCGCCTCCAGGCCGAGTCGGGTTGTGCCCAGCACGGGGCGCTCGGCGAACTAGCTGCTGAGCGCGGCGACCAGCCCTTCGGGGTCCGCAACGGTCACTGTCAGCGCCGAATGGTCCCGCAGTCCAATCACGCGGTGGATCCGCGGCTCGAAGTGGATGCAGACACCGGCAGCTGCGTTGGTTCCGAACGTGAGTCCGTCGTCGACCATCGACAGTCGGGGGCCCACCGCTGTCCACCATCGGTATGGGCCGGTGATGTGCGCATCGCGGACGCTAGACAGTGGCGCCTCGACGCGAAACGGCCCGTAGCGTGCGACGAAGCGGCCATCCTCGGTCACGGTCACGCCTTGGCTGCCCGGCCATCGAAACGGTAGCCACATAGGCGCCAGTCGAAGGTCGTAGCGATAGGGGAAGTGGAGCCCCTGGTCCTGCGGTTTCACTGCGGTGCTCCGATCATCACGTCCCTGCCACGGCTACCGATCGGGAAGAGCGTGCTCGACGATGGGCAACCGGGGCTGCGGCTGCCGTTCACCGCGCTTCGCCGCCAGGTACACCTGCGCGGTCGCGGTGGCCACCGTCTGCCAGTCGAAGTCGGAGGTGAGCCGTTGCCGGGCGGCTCGTGCGCGCCGCTGCGCGGCGGCCGGATCGTCGAGCACGCTACGCACCGCGGCGGCCAGCCCCGCTACGTCGCGGGGTGCACACGACACCCCGGTCTGTCCATTGATGACCGCTTCACCCAGACCGCCGATGTTGGACGTCACCAGCGGGGTGCCGGCCGCGGCGGCCTCCAGTGCCACCAGCCCAAACGGTTCGTAGTGGCTGGGCAGCACCGCGGCGTCGGCTCGGTGCAGCAACGCCAGCAGCTCGGTGTGGTCGAGGTGTCCGACGAACCTGGTTGCTCTGAGCACCCGGTGTTTGCGGGCCTGATCGATCAACCAATCCTGCTGGGTGCCTTCGCCGGCGATGGTCAGTGTGGTGCCTGGGTGAGTGCGCCTGAGCCGCGGCAGCGCGGCGATGGCGTCGTGCACGCCCTTCTCGTACTCCAGCCGCCCCACATAGAGCAATTCGGCTGGCCCGGTGCGCGGGCGGCGGGCCGCGAACGGCCAGCGCGCCGCGTCAATGCCGTTACGGATCACGGTGATCTCGGCCAGCCCGGGCCCGAACAGCTCGGTGATCTCGTCGTTCATCGACGCCGAGCATGTGATCAGCGAATCGGATTCACGCACCAGCCACGACTCGACCGCGTGCACCTGACGGCTGAGAGCTCCGGAGACCCAGCCGGAATGTCGACCGGCCTCCGTTGCATGAATCGTGGAAACCATTGGCACGTCATAGAACTGGGCAAGGGCGATGGCCGGATGGGCCACCAGCCAGTCGTGTGCGTGCACGACGTCAGGACGCCACGAGCGGTCGGTGCCAAGTTTCTTCAAGCGCAGCCCGGCGCGGATCATGGCGTGGCCCATCGCCAGGGTCCAGGCCATCATGTCGTTGCCAAACGTGAACTCGTGCGGGTCCTGCGCGGCCGCAATCACCCGGACCCCTTCGGTCACCTCATCGGAGGATGGGTGTGTGCTGGGATCGGTGCCCGACGGACACCGGGACAACACGACGACATCGTGACCGGCTGCGGCTAGCGCGGTCGACAGATGATGCACGTGGCGGCCGAGTCCGCCGATCACCACCGGCGGGTACTCCCACGACACCATGAGGATCCTCATGCGCGCGGCCGGTTCCGCCTGTGCGAGGCGTTCACTTGGGCAGCCTCCGAGCGTCCAGGGCGCCGAACAGACCGTCGGCGCGGTTCCACCCTTCGGCGAGCCGCCGTGCGGTGTCGCGTCGGCCCGCGGCCAGCGCGCCGGCGATCTCCCGGGTGGCGTGTGCGTGCAGGTGAGCACGATAGCGGGCGTAGTCGGCGGCGGAGTCCTTGCTCACCATGAACGGCCAGTCGCTGGACACGGTGAGCAGGGTCTCGCGCAGGATCTGATCAGCAACGTGATCGCGAGGCAGCGGTCCGTCCAGGGACGCTGTCTGGGCCAGCGCCTTGTCGATGGTGGTCAACGCGGTATCGACCACTTCGCTGTTGAGCTGGACCAGATCGGCCACCTTGGCACCGCTCCACACCTGCCAGTCCTTGCCGGAACCCCAAGAGCTGGGTGGCAATTCGACCGGGTCGCCGACGAATCCGTCGGCGATCGCATCGCTCAGGGTGCCCACCCGGACACCGGCGGCGGGTAAAGCCCGCAATACCCGTTGCAGCCAGGTTGGGCCCTCGTACCACCAGTGGCCGAACAACTCGGTGTCGAAGGCGGCGATCACGTGGGCGGGCCGGCCGATGCGCTCGGACTCGGAGAGCAGCCGATTGCGCACCACGTCGACGAAATCGGCAACATGGACGTCGACGGCGCGGTCAGCGCGCTCGGGATCGTAGGGTGCCTTTTGCTCCGACGGCACGTTACGCCCGGTGACCCTGGCCGGTTTGAGTCCGGTCAGGTGGTCGTAGGTGTGGAAGTCGCGGTAGGCGGCGTGCCCGGGGTAGCCGGATTTCGGTGACCACACCCGGTAGCTGACCTGCAAGTCGCGACCGAAGGCGACCACATCGGTTTTCCCCACCGGCCGGCCCAGCGCGGTGTCGCCGTGCAGCGACGGGCCGTCGACCATGAAGTGACTGACCCCCGCGGTGGCGTAGTCGACCTCCATCCCCGGGGCGTATGCGCATTCGGGTGCCCAGATCCCTTTCGGGCGGTGCGCCAGCCGCAGCTGAGCATCGGCGAGGCCTTCGCGCAGCGCGAACTCGCGCAGCCGCGGTGCCAGCAGCGGCTGGAACGGGTGGGCAAGTGGGCCACCGAGCAGCTCCACCGTGCCGGCGTCGATCAGGCCGCGCAGCAGTGGGCTGCCGCCGTGCCGCCACCGCGTGGCGAAGTTGTCGAGCGCGCGAGCTGCATCGGCACATTCGCGAATCCCAAAGGCCCGCAACGCCTCCGGTGTGCATGACGGATAGTCAGCCGACTTCGACTGACGGGCATACCGCACGCTGGCGGCCTCTTCGGCGCGCAGCTGCCAGTTGGCTAGCCAGTGATGCACACCGTTGAGGCAGTATGGGTCGTCGAGCTGGGCGTTGACCACCGGCGTCATCCCGAGGGTGATCAACCGGTGCCGGTTCTCGTCGGCCAGCGCGGCCAGCACCTGCAGCAGCGGCAGGTAGGCCGCCGCCCACGACTGATAGAGCCATTCCTCGCCGACCGGCCAGCGCCCGTGGTGGGCCAGCCAGGGCAGGTGAGTGTGCAGAACAAGCGTGAACAGGCCGGGCACCGGGCTTGCGGACGTGTTCAAGGCCGCACCGCGATCGCGATCAGATCCAGGCTGTCATCGATGTCACGGTCGTGACCCGCTGCCACCATCTCGAAGTCGGCGGTGGTGACCGCCGCGACGTCTGCGGCTAGCTCGGGTGGCCACGGTGCGCCGGCCACCGCCCGCATGATCTGTGCGTCGATGATGGAGCCGCCGTGGCGGGCGTCCATGTCGCGCAGGCGTGGGCCATGAAACAACCCGCACATGGCCACATCGACGAATCCCGCGTCGATCAACAGCGAAGTGAGCTCGTCGGCATTGAGCTCGCGGGTGTGGAATGGGTTGATCGGGGTATCGCGGCCGGGGGAAAAGGTGATCCGGTTGGGGGTGGACACCATCAACAGTCCCGAGCCCCGCAGTACCCGGGCGCACTCGCGAACGAATCGGGCTTGATCCCACAGATGCTCGATGACCTGGAAGTTGACCACGACGTCTACCGACGCGTCGGGCAATGGCAGCTCGGCCAGGTTTGCTTGCATCACCTCCACTCGGGGATAGCGGCTCCGGACATGGGCCACCGCAGTCTCGTCGTAGTCCACCGCGATGACCTGGCGAGCGACGCAGGCGATCAGGTCGGCGCCATATCCCTCGCCGCAGCCGGCTTCCAGCACGTCGCGGGCCGTGCAGCGGGGTGCCAGCCGCTGGTAGACGACCTGGTGGCGGCGAAACCAGTAGTTCTCGATGTCCAGATCGGGGATGGTGCGCTCGCCGGTCAGCGTCAACACCGCAGGGCTAGCCGTGGAGGCCGACGGCGGGTTGTCGCCTCGGCTATGGCGGGGAACGTGGGGAACGAATGCGCACATTGTTAAGGCAGGCTAACCCGTGGCATCGGATTCGCGAACCGGGCACCGGGAGTATCCGCCGGTCGTGGGCGAGGCACAGGCGTGGGAACCTGCTCTACCACCCGCTATGGTGTGAGGGCGCACCACGCGAACTTACCGAATAGTAATATCGCTGTGCGGTTGCAAAACGTGTGACCGAGGTTCCGCAGTCGAGCGCTGCGGGCCGCCTTCGAGGAGGACGAACCACAGTCATGACGAACATCGTGGTCCTGATCAAGCAGGTCCCAGATACCTGGTCGGAGCGCAAGCTGACCGACGGCGATTTCACGCTGGACCGCGAGGCCGCCGACGCGGTGCTGGACGAGATCAACGAGCGCGCCGTGGAGGAAGCGCTACAGATTCGGGAGAAAGAGGCCGCCGACGGCATCGAAGGGTCGGTAACCGTGCTGACGGCGGGCCCCGAGCGCGCCACCGAGGCGATCCGCAAGGCGCTGTCGATGGGTGCCGACAAGGCCGTCCACCTAAAGGACGACGGCATGCACGGCTCGGACGTCATCCAAACCGGGTGGGCTTTGGCGCGCGCGTTGGGCACCATCGAGGGCACCGAGCTGGTGATCGCAGGCAACGAATCGACCGACGGGGTGGGCGGTGCGGTGCCGGCCATCATCGCCGAGTACCTGGGCCTGCCGCAGCTCACCCACCTGCGCAAAGTGTCGATCGAGGGCGGCAAGATCACCGGCGAGCGTGAGACCGATGAGGGCGTATTCACCCTCGAGGCCACGCTGCCCGCGGTGATCAGCGTGAACGAGAAGATCAACGAGCCGCGCTTCCCGTCCTTCAAAGGCATCATGGCCGCCAAGAAGAAGGAAGTTACCGTGCTGACCCTGGCCGAGATCGGTGTCGAGAGCGACGAGGTGGGGCTGGCCAACGCCGGATCCACCGTGCTGGCGTCGACGCCCAAACCGGCCAAGACTGCCGGGGAGAAGGTCACCGACGAGGGTGAAGGCGGCAACCAGATCGTGCAGTACCTGGTTGCCCAGAAAATCATCTAAGACATACGCACCTCCCAAAGACGAGAGCGATATAACCCATGGCTGAAGTACTGGTGCTCGTTGAGCACGCTGAAGGCGCGTTAAAGAAGGTCAGCGCCGAATTGATCACCGCCGCCCGCGCCTTGGGCGAACCAGCCGCCGTCGTCGTCGGTGTGCCGGGGACGGCCGCGCCGCTGGTGGACGGGCTTAAGGCGGCTGGTGCCGCCAAGATCTACGTCGCCGAGTCCGACCTTGTCGACAAATACCTGATCACCCCGGCGGTCGACGTGCTGGCCGGGCTGGCCGAGTCCTCGGCCCCTGCCGGCGTACTAATCGCCGCCACCGCGGACGGCAAGGAGATCGCCGGCCGACTTGCGGCTCGGATCGGCTCGGGTCTGCTGGTCGACGTGGTCGACGTGAGAGAAGGTGGAGTGGGTGTCCACAGCATCTTCGGTGGGGCGTTCACCGTCGAAGCGCAGGCCAACGGCGACACCCCGGTGATCACCGTGCGCGCAGGAGCCGTGGAGGCGGAGCCGGCCGCCGGCGCCGGTGAGCAGGTCAGCGTGGAAGTGCCGGCTGCGGCGGAGAACGCCGCCAGGATCACCGCGCGCGAACCGGCGGTCGCCGGCGACCGGCCGGAGCTGACCGAGGCGACCATTGTGGTGGCCGGTGGCCGTGGTGTCGGCAGCGCGGAGAACTTCAGCGTGGTCGAGGCGCTGGCCGACTCGCTGGGCGCCGCGGTCGGGGCCTCGCGTGCCGCAGTCGACTCCGGCTACTACCCGGGCCAGTTCCAGGTCGGCCAGACCGGCAAGACGGTGTCGCCCCAGCTCTACATTGCCCTGGGCATCTCCGGGGCGATCCAGCACCGCGCTGGCATGCAGACGTCCAAGACCATCGTCGCGGTCAACAAGGACGAAGAGGCGCCGATCTTTGAGATCGCCGACTACGGGGTGGTGGGAGACCTGTTCAAGGTCGCTCCGCAGCTGACCGAGGCCATCAAGGCCCGCAAGGGCTAGGTTCCCTGCGCGAGCAGTCGCAAAAGACCCCGACACGCCGAGGCGTGGGGGGCCTTGGCGCCTGCTCACCTAGCCCAACAGTTCGTCATCTGACGTGCACCGACACGTCACAACGTTGATGCCGATTAGCTGATCGGCTGCGCCACGTTGGTGCTATGAGCATCGCTTCTGTGCTGATACCCAGTGACAAACCGCATGGCGTCGCGACAGGATCGTCAACCGGACCGCGCTATTCCCTGTTGCTATCCACCGATCCCAGCATGGTCGAGGCGGCGCAGCGGCTCCGCTATGACGTGTTCAGCACTACGCCAGGCTTCGCACTGCCGGCGGCCGCGGATACGCGCCGGGATGGCGACCGGTTCGACGAGTACTGCGATCACCTGCTGGTCCGCGACGACGACACCGGTGAGCTGGTGGGTTGCTACCGGATGCTGGCACCGGCGGGTGCCATCGCCGCCGGAGGACTCTACACCGCAACGGAATTCGACGTTTGCGCGTTCGATCCGCTGCGGCCGTCGTTGGTGGAGATGGGCCGCGCCGTGGTGCGCGAGGGTCACCGCAACGGTGGGGTGGTGTTGTTGATGTGGGCGGGCATCCTGGCCTACCTGGACCGATACGGCTATGACTATGTGACCGGATGTGTGTCAGTACCAATCGGGGGAGACGGTGAAACGCCGGGCAGCCGGCTGCGTGGGGTGCGCGACTTCATCCTCAACCGGCATGCCGCGCCGCCGCAGTGCCAGGTGTACCCCTACCGGCCGGTGCGCGTGGACGGGAGGTCCCTCGACGACATTCTCCCTCCGCCACGGCCAGCAGTTCCCCCGCTGATGCGCGGTTACCTGAGACTGGGCGCGCGGGCCTGCGGGGAGCCGGCGCACGACCCGGACTTTGGCGTGGGCGACTTCTGCCTGCTACTGGATAAGGACCACGCCGATACGCGATATCTGCGACGACTGCGGTCGGTTGCGGCGGCCTCGGAAATGGTGAACGACGCGCGATGAGCGCTCCCGCAGTCACCGAACACTCCTGGTTGCCCCGCGCAACGTGCGGCGTCAGCTGCGTGAGTGTCGGCGACGCTGCGCAGGTGCGGCGGCCGCTGGTGGTGCTGCGGGTAGCGCTTCGCGTCATGTTGGCTCTGCTCCTGGTACCGGGAGTGCCGCTGGTGGTGATGCCACTGCCGGGCCGAACGCGGGTGCAACGCATCTACTGCCGGTTGGTGCTGCGCCTTTTCGGTGTCCGGATCACGGTGTCGGGTAGTCCAGTTCGGAACCTGCGCGGAGTCCTGGTGGTCAGCGGGCACGTGTCCTGGTTGGACGTCTTCTGCATCGGTTCGGTGTTGCCCGGGTCGTTCGTCGCGCGCGCCGACATGTTCACCGGACGGACTATAGGGATCGTGGCGCGCATTCTGAAGATCATTCCGATCGAGCGAGCCAGCCTGCGGCGGCTTCCCGGGGTTGTCGATACCATCGCGCGTCGGCTGCGCGCCGGTCAGACGGTGGTGGCCTTCCCCGAGGGCACCACCTGGTGCGGTCGGCCGGGCGACGATGCCGGCCGTCCAGCGGCCCGAGCAGGAGCCGGGTGCTCGCATCGCGGTTGTGGGGCTTTCTATCCGGCGATGTTCCAGGCCGCAATCGATGCCGGCCGCCCGGTGCAGCCACTCCGGTTGACATATCACCACGTCGACGGCACCGTCTCGACCGCTCCGGCCTTTGTCGGCGACGACACCTTGGTGCGGTCGGTTTGCCGGCTGCTGACCGTGCGCCGCACGCTGGCCTGGGTGCGCGTCGAGTCTTTGCAGCTGCCAGGTACCGATCGTCGGAATCTCGCGCGCCGTTGCCAGTCAGCGGTGCTTGCGGGAGCCTTGGGGCAGTCGGGGCAACGCCCAGGCCGCCGGCACGTGCCGGCGACCTAAGTGGTCTGGCCCCAGCCAGATTGCCCAGCCGCTGCTGCGGCCGTGGCCTGCGCGCACGTTCTGCGTCGCCGCCCGGGCCAGTATTCTAGGTGCGTCATGGCCTACCTGGATCACGCTGCCACCACCCCGATGCACCCCGCCGCCATCGAGGCGATGGCGGCCGTGCAGCGCACCATCGGCAATGCGTCGTCGCTGCACACCAGCGGGCGCTCGGCGCGCCGGCGGATCGAGGAGGCCCGTGAGCTGATCGCGGACAAGCTAGGCGCTCGTCCGTCCGAGGTGATCTTCACCGCGGGCGGCACCGAAAGCGACAACCTGGCTGTCAAAGGTATCTATTGGGCACGCCGCGATGCGGAGCCGCACCGCCGTCGCATCGTCACCACCGAGGTGGAACACCACGCCGTACTGGACTCGGTGAACTGGCTCGTGGAACACGAAGGCGCCCATGTGACCTGGCTGCCGACCGCCGCCGACGGCTCGGTGTCGGCAACTGCGCTGCGCGAGGCACTGCAGAGCCACGACGACGTCGCGCTGGTATCGGTGATGTGGGCCAACAACGAGGTCGGAACTATTCTACCGATCGCCGAAATGTCAGTTGTCGCCATGGAATTCGGCGTGCCGATGCACAGTGATGCCATTCAGGCGGTGGGACAGCTCCCGCTTGACTTCGGGGCCAGCGGGCTGTCGGCGATGAGCGTGGCCGGGCACAAATTCGGTGGCCCGCCAGGAGTGGGTGCGTTGCTGCTGCGCCGCGACGTCACCTGCGTGCCCCTTATGCACGGCGGTGGGCAGGAGCGCGATATTCGTTCCGGCACACCCGATGTCGCCAGTGCAGTTGGAATGGCGACGGCCGCGCAGATCGCGGTGGACGGACTCGAGGAAAACAGCGCGCGGTTACGGCTGCTGCGGGATCGTCTGGTCGAGGGTGTGCTGGCTGAGATTGACGATGTTTGCCTTAACGGCGCCGATGACCCGATGCGGCTAGCGGGTAACGCGCACTTCACTTTCCGTGGCTGCGAAGGCGATGCGCTGTTGATGTTGTTGGACGCTAACGGAATCGAGTGCTCAACCGGATCGGCCTGCACGGCAGGTGTAGCGCAGCCCTCGCATGTGTTGATTGCAATGGGCGTCGACGCGGCCAGCGCCCGCGGATCATTGCGTCTCTCGCTGGGGCACACCAGTGTTGAGGCTGATGTCGATGCCGCGTTGGAGGTGCTTCCCGGGGCGGTGGCACGTGCACGGCGGGCCGCCCTAGCCGCCGCGGGAGCATCCCGATGAAAGTTCTCGCCGCGATGAGCGGTGGCGTCGACTCGTCTGTTGCTGCCGCCCGCATGGTCGATGCCGGACACGAGGTGGTCGGAGTGCACATGGCGCTATCGACCGCGCCCGGCACGCTGCGCACCGGCTCGCGGGGCTGTTGTTCCAAAGAGGACGCTGCAGACGCGCGCCGCGTCGCCGATGTGCTCGGAATCCCGTTTTATGTTTGGGATTTCGCAGAGAAGTTCAAAGAGGACGTGATCAACGACTTCGTGTCGTCGTATGCCCGCGGGGAAACTCCGAACCCTTGCGTGCGGTGCAATCAGCAGATCAAGTTCGCTGCTCTGTCCGCCAGGGCTGTGGCGTTGGGTTTCGATACGGTGGCCACCGGCCACTACGCCCGGCTGTCGGGTGGGCGGCTGCGCCGCGCCGTCGACCGGGACAAGGATCAGTCTTATGTGCTTGCCGTGCTCACTGCGCAGCAGCTGCGCCACGCCGCGTTCCCGATCGGCGACACGCCGAAGCGGCAGATCCGTGCCGAGGCGGCCCGCCGCGGCCTGGCGGTCGCCAACAAGCCGGATAGCCACGACATCTGCTTCATACCGTCCGGGAACACCAAGGCTTTTTTGGGTGAGCGCATCGGGGTTCGCCGTGGTGTGGTGGTTGACGCGGATGGTGTGGTGCTGGCTTCCCATGATGGGGTGCACGGGTTCACCATCGGGCAGCGTAGAGGCCTGGGCATCGCCGGGCCGGGCCCGAATGGTCGTCCGCGCTATGTCACGGCGATCGACGCCGACACCGCCACCGTTCACGTAGGTGACGTGACCGACCTTGATGTGCAAACGCTGACTGGGCGCGCTCCCGTCTTCACCGCCGGAGCCGCGCCGTCAGGACCCGTTGACTGCGTGGTCCAAGTGCGTGCGCACGGTGAAACCGTCAGTGCGGTAGCGGAATTGATCGGCGATGCGCTTTTCGTGCAGTTGCATGCCCCGCTGCGCGGCGTGGCGCGCGGCCAGACGCTGGTGCTCTACCGACCTGACCCAGCCGGTGACGAGGTGCTCGGCAGCGCGACCATCGCCGGCGCTTCAGGGTTGTCGACTGGCGGCAACCCCGGGGCTTGACTCGGCGCCAAATCACTCGTAGAAACCCGGCGACTGGAGTTACGTCCAGGGGTGTGGTGTACGGGCAGGTAAGGCCGGTGGGCGTGTCGTAG
>OBKH01000012.1_pt1 | contig 98946 bp, 108 predicted proteins | sample 1496241 | NCBI WGS metagenome assembly OBKH01 (sample SAMN03273953, study PRJEB22546) | soil metagenome | isolation source: rice field elevated CO2 plus elevated temperature | place: India: CRRI Experimental farm Cuttack,Odisha-753006 | collected 2013-12-17 | reverse complement strand
GAAAACAAACCCGTCTCAAGTCTAAGCGCAGTGCCTGGCTTTGTAACGCATCGTCGACCTTACTTGCCCGTCCGACGCCAGCTACCCGCTCCTCACGAAACACTTCCCGTGCTCCGCTTGGCGCACTGCATTCGTCACAGCGACTGCATCAGTGCATGGGTCACTACCGTCTAAGCAGAAAGCTTGCCATCTCCACAAAACGTACTGTTTTCAAGCCTTTACCAGCAGATGGCAGCGACTTCGCAACAACACCGCACGCGTTACGCACAACAACGGTGCGATGCCGTCCGTCCCCATGCGCGAAAAGCGTGCATCCTTTGCCCGCGAAATGACTATAGACACTGCGTGATACACTGCCGGCCATTGTTATCAGGACCTTTCCCATGCTCGCGCCCAAAGACTTCCTCGACGCCCTGACGGGCACCGCCTCCCGTCTCTTCAGCGGCGACACCCCATTGCCGAAAAGCGAAATCGAAAGCCAGTTCAAGGCCCTGCTGCAAAGCGGCTTCAGCAAACTGGATCTGGTGAGCCGGGAAGAGTTTGATAGCCAGATGGTCGTGCTGGCGCGGACGCGGGCACGGTTGGAAGCACTTGAGACGAAGGTCGCGGAACTGGAAGCGAAACTGAATCCACCCTCCGAATAACGCCGCTCCCCAATGGTTAACCCCATTCCACCGTGTAGGCGAGCCTGCTCGCCACAAGGTCGTAACGACCGTCAGATTTATCTGTAGGAATTGCCGAGACTGCGGTCTTCAAGCCCGCAAGAGTCCCGGCAACATCCTACGAACCTCTCATCCGCCGTCTGATTGCGCCGCTAATCCACCCTTTCTAATGCAATAACTGACCACTTTCGACCAACACTAGCGCATCGCACATCAATGTCTCTTCAAAGAAATTAAACGATGGAATGCTTATGGCGAGGGAGCGCTCCCCTCGCCACAGAATCAATACGCTGCCCGTGGAACGGCGCAACATCTTGCGAAAATTCCTTCTCTTCCATGCACTGCGGAAACAGCGCTGCCGTCTACCCTTCAAAAACCCGCAGGAAGCGGCCCCCGTACAACTCAAGGAACGACCATGTCCCTCTCCATCGTCCACAGCCGCGCCCAGATTGGCGTGGATGCGCCCGCCGTCACCGTCGAAGTTCATCTGGCCAATGGCTTACCGTCGCTGACCATGGTCGGCCTGCCTGAGGCAGCGGTGAAAGAGAGCAAGGATCGGGTGCGCAGTGCGATCATCAATTCGGGGCTGCAGTTTCCGGCGCGGCGCATCACCCTGAATCTGGCACCGGCGGATTTGCCCAAGGATGGCGGACGGTTCGATCTGGCGATTGCCCTGGGGATTCTTTCGGCCAGCGTGCAGGTGCCGACGTTGACGCTCGATGACGTGGAATGTCTGGGTGAGCTGGCCCTGTCAGGCGCAGTGCGTGCGGTGCGAGGCGTGTTGCCGGCGGCACTGGCCGCGCGCAAGGCCGGGCGTTCGTTGATGGTGCCGAGCGCGAATGCCGAGGAGGCGTGCCTGGCGTCGGGGTTGAAGGTGATTGCGGTGGATCATCTGCTGCAGGCCGTGGCGCATTTCAATGGACACACGCCGGTAGAACCCTATGTCTCCGATGGATTGATCCACGCCAGCAAACCCTATCCCGACCTGAACGAAGTGCAGGGCCAGCAAGCCGCCAAACGGGCGTTGCTGATTGCTGCAGCCGGCGCGCATAACTTGCTGTTCAGCGGACCTCCGGGAACGGGCAAGACGCTTCTGGCGAGTCGCCTGCCAGGGCTGTTGCCGCCCCTGGCCGAGTGCGAAGCACTGGAAGTGGCGGCGATTCAGTCAGTCACCAGTTGCGTCCCTTTGAGTCATTGGCCGCAGCGCCCCTTCCGACAACCGCACCACTCGGCTTCAGGCCCGGCGCTGGTCGGTGGCGGCTGTGACATTTAGCAATAAATGCAAATAATCGAAAATAGATGCAACTGACCCGCTGTCCACTATCGCGACTGACTTTTTAAGGAAGCTTGAGAATACGGGCCTTCCAGAGGGGATGGCTCCTGTGACAACTCGTAGAGCTGATACCGAGCCGGGGTCAGAGTCTTTCCGCCAGAAAGTTAAACAGCACTTCGTACAGCGCATCCACCTCCTCAACCTGCCCTCGCCCCCGCAGACAGCCATGCACCAGCCCCTTGCCGTAATAGAGCATTGCGGCCACGCCGGCCTTGTCGAGGCGTTCGGCGTATTGCACGCCGTCATCGCGCAGCGGGTCGAACTGCGCCACGGCGATCAAGGCCGGCGGCAGGCCTCGGAAATTTCCTGCTTGCAGCGGCTTGGCATAAACACCCGGTCTGGCGGTGTCACCCAAGTACAGCGCCTGATAACAATCCAGGTCGTTGCTGGTGAGCAACGGTGCATCGGCGCATTCGCGGCGCGACGGCAACTGCGGATCGCCGCCGAGTCCCGGGTAAATCAGCACCTGCGCACAGGGCATGGGTTCGCCCGCATCCCGCAGCGCCAGGCACAACGCGGCGGCGAGATTGCCACCGGCGCTGTCGCCGGCCACAAGGGTGCGCTTGGGGTCCAGCCGGAATGGGCCGGTGCGCAAGGCTCGCCACACGGCCAGGCAATCGTTGAACGCTGCGGGGAATGGGTGCTCCGGCGCGAGTCGATAGTCGACGGCGATCACCAGCACGCCCAGCCTGGAGGCCATCTCGGCGCAGATGAAATCGTGGGAGTCCAGATCACCCACCACCCAACCGCCGCCGTGCAGGTAAACGATGCATGGCGTACCGTCGTTCAAGGATGCCGGCGGCTGATAGGAACGCAGGCGCACGCCGGCCAACTCGAAATCGACCACATACAGATCCGCCGGACGCGGTGGGGTAAAGGCCCGGCACATGGCACTGTAGGCCTGACGCAAACAGGTGAGACTGGTTTCGGTGCTGTTGAAGCTGACGGTCTTGTCGATGAAGGCCGTCATTTGTTCGGAGAGCGGGTAAGGAGCCATGAGTCAGGAGCCCGAATTCTGAAATCAGTTCTTCAAACTGGCCTGAACCGTGGCGACGCCGTCCTTGCCATCGAAACTGCTGACACCCGCCAGCCAGCGCTGCAGATCCTCGGGGTGATCACTCAGCCATTTTTTGGCCACGTCCCGGGCGGTCTGACGTTTCATGATCGGCACCATCAGCTGACTTTCCTGGCCGGCGGTGAAGGTCAGATTCTCCAGCAGGCGGTAGACATTGGGGCAACGTTCGGCGTAGTCGGGCGAGGTCACGGAGGAGACGGTGGCCGCGCCTTCGTTCGGCCCATACACGTCCTCGCTGCCGGTGAGGTAACTGATGTTCATGTTGATGTTCATCGGATGCGGGGTCCAGCCGACGAAGACCACGAACTCCTTGCGATTCACCGCCCGCTGCACCGCGGCGAGCATACCGGCTTCGCCGGATTCGATCAGTTTGAAGTCCTTGAGACCAAAGTGATCGGTCTCGATCATGGTTTTGATCGTGGTATTGGCGCCGCTGCCCGGCTCGATGCCATAGATTTTGCCGCCGAGCTGATCCTTGAATTTGGCGATGTCGGCGAAGGTTTTCAGGCCCGCCGCCGCCACGTAATCGGGCACCGCCAACGTTGCCTGTGCGTCGGCCATGCTCGGCTTGTCCATGACCTTGACCTGATTGGCGGCCAGAAACGGTGCGATGTTCTTGTCCATCGCCGGCTTCCAGTAACCGAGGAAGATATCCAGGCGCTTGTCGCGAATGCCGGCGAATATGATTTGCTGCACGGCGCTGGTCTGCTTGCTTTCATAACCCAGGCTATTGAGCAGCACATCGGCCATGCCGCTGGTGGCGATTACATCGGTCCAGTTGACCACCCCCATGCGCACCGCCTTGCAGGAGGGGTCATCACCGGCCAGCACACTGGTGCTCAAAAGTGCAGTACCGCAGAGGATTGAGAGACCACGGGCAAATCTTTTCATCGTGCTTGTCATGGGGAAGCATCTCGGCGTCAGCGGATTATTGTCGGGCCGGTGTCTTTGTGCACCGCGCTCGAAACGTTACGCAGCAGACGAGCGGTAAAAGCGAACTGTGGCGACCTTGATTTGCACGCTGGCGACTAAACGATCGCAACCCTCTGCAGCTCGACAATGGCGCCCTTGTCTGGACGCTAGGTCATTTCGAAGCTAAACGAAAAATTCATTCAACTACGCAACAAGGCCGAGTAGCTCGCGAACGAAATAAAACTTCCTCAAGATTGATCAGGCACCTGAACACCGAACCCGCAGTCGCGTTTTGCATTCCCTTCACTTCAACCCTTAGACGGCATTAGATGTACTTAACGCTCGACGTAGCAGCTAACAGACATCTGGTATCTTGGACTCTAACGGTGTCCTTTGAAGGGGTGGAGCAACAGGGCGAGGTTGTCCATGCTCCAAAAAATCGTGTTGCACCGCCATGTCGAGAGATGAAAGTATCTACAACGGTTGCTACGTTCGGTCGCGAGTCGGGTAATTGGAGTGCAGACATGCCTTTAATGGACGCCGCTTCTCTGAGTACATTGTTGACGCCTGTGGTGAGGTATTTCTATCCCTTACCGGACACCATTCCGTCAGGTGCCTCCTACCACGAACACGTATCACTCGACGACTCGCTGATTTTTACCTTCAAAGGCCCGCCTCTCGATGTTTTCTTCGGCTCCCCCGATGGTACGCGAGCGCTGCTACAAAGGGTGCAAGAGGGGCTGAAACACCATCTTCAAGGACGCTGGGCGCTTCAAGTGACATTTTATGAACATGACGGAAACCTTCCGCATGCGCGAAAGGTCGGCCGCCAAGTATCCCCCATACTTCAGAAGTTCAAGGCGTCGGACGCAGACAACCTAGCGGACGCGACGATTCACTGTGTTGATTTGCAGTTCGGCTTTTGTCAAGCCGATGCTTATCTGGCTAGGCTACAGCGGGCCGAAAGTTCGATGGATGGCCGACTTGGCTTCGCTGATCTGGTCGACTATGAAATTTCGAAGTCTTTCGATCAAAAGCGGTCGGCGTCTTTCATTTCCGACATTTTGGCGATACATCACCGCCGTGCGATGGCAACCGCAGGTGATGAACGACTCGACAACCTGTTGGCAGGTTATCAAACCGCAGGTTCGATCATCGAGCCCGATGAGTATTCGTCCGACACTCTCGCGATGGCCGCCGAACTTCGTGCGCTGGCAACGCGACACGAAGCGGATCTCAGGACTCTGCTCAATAGAAAAAAAAGCGCGGGTCGTTTCCATCTACTTACGGTCGAAGAAGGGATTGCCGAACTGCATGCGTTTGTTGCGAAAAAGTACGAGGTGGAGGGCAATATCTTCCACCACACAATGAAACTTGATCCGTCGTCTAAAGAAAAATTCTTGAAACGGTACTATTCCGCTTCACCCAAGCAAAGCGATCCCTATAGCCGTGGCCTCAAACTCTTCAGAGACATCTTCGAGCATCACGGGTATACGTTCTGTCATCTTTCTGCTTGGCTGTGCAAGATGCATTTCAAAAAAATGTGCAACCTTTTGCCGCTTTACGTCTTGAAAGGGGCGGGAGACGCGAGCTTTCCATTTCAGCCGAACGAGCTCCTGGATCGATTATCCAGATTCGAATTCGAGCATGCTAACGCCTGCGCAAAGCTGGCTCCCGCCATTTCGTATCTTGGTTTGGACACCGCTAGCGCGGAAGAAACATCCCTTCAACTTCTTCAAGGAGGTGCGATAGATGAACGTTCAAATTAATGGTGAAGAGCACTTCCACCAACACTTTCAGTCGACCGACCAACTTGTCGAGTACATATATTTAGACGGCCCCTCTGAATTAACCGCAAACACGCAGTTCGTACTCGAAAGCCTGCTTTTTTCCGGAGTTCTTTTTATCGTGTCGCAAGCCATAGCGGCTTATTACCGAAAGACTGCAGCGACCACGCAGAAAGTCAGACATGAAGAAATCATCGCTAAGCTTGACCAGCTCGCCAAAAATCCAAGCGTCCCAGCATTGGAAGTCGCTCTTACCGAGGTTAAAGGAACGGTGGAAGTTGTGTTGGACGGTGAAGAGATGAAGTTTCTTGAAGCACCATTACAAAAGATCGCAGAAGAGCTACCTGGCATAAAGATTATCGAGAAAAAACCCGGTATTGGCGCGGACGACGAGCAAGATCACACCTGATGCGTCAGGTGAATTACGACGGTTTGTCTGCATCATTACCCTTCGGGTCTTTATTCAATCTGCGGGACACTACCCATGAGTGACCCCATCAACTTCGTGTTTTGCAGCCAGAGAAACACGGGATGCGTCCGTGGAAACCAAATCTCGGGGACGTTTCCCCCCCAGCATTCCATTCGGGGAAAAAAACCAGAACGCGACCGACCAGCTGCTTTTCGTAGGGGAGAGAATTGAGAGTATCCCTTTCAATTCTGGATACGGGCTGAGCGTCGGCTCAATAGAGAATGCATAGCAGGGGAAAAGGCTGCAGCCTTCATGCTCGATCGAGAAAATTCGGTTGTCTGCCTCCCACTTAACCAAAGCTGGAGTAAGTGTTTCAGCACGTATGTTGAAATGCTGGGCAAGGCGATTAACGGGTAAGAAATCGCCGCTTCCTAAAATGTCGCTCTTGGCTTGAGCAAGCATCTCCCGCTCTTTTGCGAAAATTCTGCCCCAGATGTCGTCTTTTTCCACAGACATCACCTCGATTCGGACCTGTAACCCATCCTACTCCGCTGTTTGTTCGGCGCAACGGACAATCTTTCTTTCCGTGTAGTACTCCGATAGCCGATGTATCCCTTATGTGCCACCAGACGCTGTTGGCCAAGAGTTATCACGTTTTGTTTAACTCTCCGTGAGGATTTAGCGAAATCCAACCATCCATAATCCGGCGCCTTGAGTAACGAATGGGAGCCGGACATGTTGCAGCGTACTGCTTCACCCAGGCCCAGTCATCCGCGCTGGCTACGCCTGACCCATTGGCTCAACGCTCTGGCCGTTCTGGTGATGGTCACCAGCGGCTGGCGGATCTACAACGCCTCGCCTCTCTATGATTTCAGGTTTTCCAGCTCGATTACCCTGGGCGGCTGGCTCGGCGGCGCCTTGCAGTGGCACTTCGCGGCAATGTGGTGGCTGGCGATCAACGGTCTGCTCTATCTGCTCCTCAACGTGCTCAGTGGCCGCTTGAAACGCCGCTTTTTCCCGGTTTCACCCCAAGGCGTACTGCGAGATCTGTGGGCAGCATTACGCGGAAAACTCGGTCACGCCGACCTCAGCCATTACAACCAGGTGCAACGCTTTGCCTATCTGTTCGTCATGGTGGATATCGCCCTACTGGTGATCTCCGGGCTGGTGTTGTGGAAGTCGGTGCAGTTCCCGCTGCTGCATGAGTTGCTGGGTGGCTACGACACCGCGCGGCATGTGCACTTCATTGCGATGGCGTTGCTGGTGGCGTTCGTTGCGGTGCATCTGGTGATGGTTGCCCTGGTCCCGAAAACCCTGTTGGCCATGATCGTCGGTCGTAAGGAGCCCGTATGAAAAAGCGCATCCAGAACCCGGATCTGGACGAGTCCTCGATCCTGACCGACGCCCGCAAGATCCTCGCACCGCAAATTGAAGACCGCTCGCGCCGCTCGTTCCTGCTGCGCGGCCTGACCCTCGGTGGCGTGGCCATGTTGTCCAGATGCAATCTGACTAATAGCGATAGCGTCGATACGGCATTGTCGTCCATGTCGCGTCTGAACGACCGAGTACAGGGCTGGTTGTTCAACCCCGACGCAATGGCGCCGATCTATCCCGAATCGATGATCACCCGGCCGTTTCCCTTCAATGCCTTTTATGGCATCGATGAGGCACCGACAGTGGAGGAAGAGAGTTATCGCCTCGAGGTGTCTGGATTGGTCGCAGACAAACGTAGTTGGCGCCTTGAAGAGCTACGCGCCATGGCGCAGACCGACCAGATCACCCGCCACATTTGCGTCGAAGGCTGGAGCGCGATCGGCCGCTGGGGCGGTGTGCGCTTCAGCGACTTCCTCAAGCGCATCGGCGCCGACACCGATGCCAAATACGTCGGCTTCAAGTGCGCCGACGACTATTACACCAGTATCGACATGGCGACTGCGTTGCACGCGCAAACGTTGCTGGCGCTGACCTGGGACGGCAAGGTGCTGCCGCGCGAGTACGGCTTCCCGATGAAACTGCGCATGCCCACCAAGCTTGGCTACAAGAATCCCAAACACATCCAGGCGATTTTCGTCAGCAACACCTACAGCGGTGGCTACTGGGAAGACCAGGGCTACAACTGGTTTGGTGGCAGCTGACGGAGCCCGATGCTTTCACACACCCGCAAACTGAGCTTCAAGGAGTTTCATCATGAAAAAGCTGACCACCGTTGTTCTGTCCTTGTGCCTGGCCGTTGGCGCTGGCTCTGTGTTCGCTGCTGACACCATGAGTCACGACAGCATGAGCAAGGATTCTATGTCCAAGGATGCAATGACAAAAGATGGCATGAAAAAGTCTGACTCCATGTCCAAAGACTCGATGTCAAAAGACCATATGTCCAAGGACTCTATGTCTAAAGACGGTATGAAAAAAGATGCAATGTCCAAGGATTCGATGAAGAAGGATGCCATGTCGCAGTAATTTCAATCACCGCGCCCATATGAGAGTACACAAAGAACTGGTCACGAAATGGTGATCCGCGGTATTTCTTTGCGACCTATATCATCCGCGCGAATGGTGCTGAAGAACTTCGAAAAATGAGGCCTGAGAATGCAGCGTTTAGCGCTGTAGTATTAGTCCGGGCCTCATACTTTGGCTTAAAGGCAACCTTGAACACCTAAAAACCGAATTGTAGGACACTCAAGAAATCTCATCGCCCTTCAGTTATCGAAATTTAGGAAACCCAGCTCTCTTGATGAAACTGAGGGTGCGTTGATCAATCAGCTGTTTCGCTCAAACAAGCCAAAAAATTCTTTAATTAAGAAACCTCTATTTTAACACCCGCCATTCATCCAACACAGGCACGGTAGCTACGCTAGCACCCCACTAACAATATCGCCATCAGCACATACCGCACCCTGATCGAATTAATGGATTGTGATGGATACACCAAATAACTCACTGCATGAGGCAACCCATGAAAAAGCAACTGAAAATAATTCTGCTCGCGTCCCACCTGGCTCTGTTTAGCTCTGGAGTTGGGCTAGGGATTTATATACTTCCGATTTTAACTGCACAAGAAAACGCCACCATTTCCGAAATTGAAGAAGTGCAAAAGGTAGCGAAGTATAGCGGAGAGTTCAAGAAAGATCAGAAAGGCAGCGACGCCCTTCACTGGGCAAATGGGCAGTTGTTTGTTACAGATAACGAAATTGTATTTAAAGGCGATGTCGCGCCAGGCCCTGACTATAAAATTTACCTGACAAAGAAACAAGCCACTGACAAAGAGTCATTTCTTGACATAAAGAAAGAAGCGATTCTGATTGGCGAGCTGAAAAACTTCGGAAATTTCAAAAAGACCATTCCTGCAAGCGTCAACGTCAACGAGTTTACAACCGTCCAAATATGGTGCGAGCATTTCTCTAAATTTATCGGCTCGGCAAAATATCAGTAACCAAGCTTAAACAATGAATTAAATATATCAGCCTCATGAAAAACAAGTTTGAGCTTTGTTGGGCATGAGGCCTACCCCTTTCAGTAATTAACTTTCGCTGATTGATAGCAAACAACGTCGCTGCTGCCTTTCCAGCTGAGCCTTTCCGTGTCAGATCATTGCAAGGCCTGCTTGTCCGTTTGCATTCGGCATGACAAGTGATTCGCATCGGGCTTGACCAGATCCTCGTAGACGAAGGCAACCTATACTTAACCTTGCCTCGCTCGAATCGTGACTATTCGGGCATTTAGGTCCGCTTTCAGTCGTTCAATACCCTCGCCATTATTTAAATATCGAATATTGCGCAGATGGGCCAGATCAAAGGGTATATCACTTGCGTTTTGCGTGATGAGAATAACTTCCTTGCCTAAGGCATGAGCTATTCCTATTTCATAAAATACGTTGGCATTACGGCCAGTGCAATCGCAGACAATAATGGCAGACCTGTCAATTAACGCTACAATATCCTGAATAATTTCGTGGTGCTCCCAGATACTGTCAGCCCTTCTGGCTGTCATCACGTTACTTTCAGCCACCTGCTGAATGGCATTCCATACAGAGTCAAATCCCCCGAACGGCATCATTGCTGACATTAAATTGGGATCAACGTTTTGTGAGCTCGAAAGCCGGAATACCGTTGGAGATCGTTGGCTGCGTAAGGTATGAGCCAGGAGAATTTGGTATATATCAATATCTTTAACTGACCAGTGCGTACGGTTGTACGGGCCGATACCTCGCGTCGGCTGAACGCCTAGCAACGAAGAAAGCCTGATCAGCTCGCCCTGCGATATCGGAGGAATAACCTGGTCGAAATGGTACTCAAGGGTTATCTCCTCTCCTCCATTGTCAATTACTCTGTTGATTTTGCCAACGCGTCCGTATTGTTCGCGACCGCGATTGGTCTCCTCCATGAATAGCACAGGATACCTAATTAGTGCTTCGAAATTTGGTAGGTTGTTTGATGTGAAACTGGACTTCACATCTTCGGATGTATATTCAAATACCCTGCTCTTCCAAAATACATCCCGACCTTCCTCCCACCCTGAAGATTTGATCAACATATTGAACATGAGTTGTACCACCTTGAGTCATAAATAAACACCGAGACGCGAAAGCTGCCAATACGGCAGCTTTCATAGCTAATCTAGATTCAGTTGATCATCCTTAGCTTTTTAACCAAATCGCCCTCTAGCTTGGCCAGTCCCTCGCCGTTCTTGAGGTAAAGTAGCGCTCGGTGATGCACCATGTCGGAGGGGATGTCTTGCATGTTTTGCGCAAGAGGAACGACAGTTTTCCCTAATGTATGCGCAATTCCGGTCTCATACATAACATTCGGGTTCTTACCTGAGAAATCAACGATGACTATCTTTGCACGATAAATCAGGCTAAAAATATCTTGAATGATAGAGGAGTTGTCCCAAATATCGTCAGCACGCAGGCATCTGAACCCTGCCGCGCTACAAGCATTTCTTATTGCTTCATAAACCCCATCGAATCCTGCGAAAGGCATCATGACCGTGACTAAATCATCCTCTACACCTCCATCAGGGATAGAGAACACATTTGGGGCGAAAGATATCTTCCGCTCAGAGGGCTTAGCTGAAATATAGGTTATGTTCTGATCTGGGTACCATTGATCCAGATACTGCTTGAGCATGCTCAAGGCGTTTGGGTTGTGATCCGACATTGCTCTAAGAACACTTATGATATTTCCACCATAGTCTTGGTCGCCAAAGCTGAGGCTTCTCAACAGCCTGGGATGTCCAGTGACGATATGCGAAGTATCTGTGATCAATCCAGCCTCTTCCCAGTTGCTGGATGTGAAATCCTCTTCTATGCGTCGTTTTAGCTCAAGAATCAAAGGTGCATTGTATTGACTCATCATTACCATTCCTTGGGGTGGGTGCGCTTATATGCTGAATTTAGCCTGCGGGTTGGCCATGCGCTACCGCTTCTCTTTGCTCCCTAAGAGTGAATATCTCAGCTGGTTAAGAAAAGCCGTTTCTCTTGGCTGTTGATTGAGCGAACACGCAGTCATTGCCCTCATGGGCACTAAGACATCGGTGCGCTTTTGACCTGCTCCCTCACTAGAGTCGACCGCTTAGCATTCCACTATTGACATCATCGTCAGATCTGACGATGCTTTGTGCATGAGATATCCAGGCGGAAAAGGCAAGTGCTACCAGCGCTTGATCAATCTGATGCCACCGCATCAGACCTACATTGAGTCCCACCTCGGCGGAGGGGCTGTCATGCGCCACAAGAAAGCGGCGCAGAGAAGCATTGGCCTAGATTTGGATGCCACCGTTATCGAGCGCTGGCGTACCGAACAAGCAGAGACGTGTGAGCTTCATCAGGTCGACGCAGTGGCATTTCTAAAGGCTTTCGCTTTTACCGGTGACGAGCTTATCTATGTTGACCCTCCGTACATGCCCGAGACTCGCCGGCGAGCAAAGGTCTATCGATGCGACTACACCGAAGATGATCACGCCCACTTGTTGAACTGCCTGGTGACGTTACCTTGCAATGTGATGATTTCGGGCTATGACTCTGAGCTTTACAACCGAGTGCTCACGGGATGGCGCAAAGTAAGTTTTCCAGCAAAAACTCACGTCGACGTACGTGAGGAAGTGGTCTGGATGAACTACGAGCCGACCAGTCGGCTACACGACTCCCGCTACCTGGGCGAGACGTTCAGAGACAGGCAAACCATTCAACGTCGCCAAGCTCGTCTTCGCTCGCGAATCGACAGCATGAATGAGCTAGAGCGACACGAGCTGCTGCAATGGATGCAGGACAACTACGGCACAGCCGAGGAGGCCGCCTGATGCAATTAGGCGCTATTTTCATTGACCATCTGGTGTTCAACGTCGAGCTGCCCAAAGCTGATGAGGAAGTCATTCCTGGCGTACCGTGGGGGGCTTTAGAAGCTTTTCCAACCCCCGCCTATTGGGCCTATCAGGTGTTCGCCCGTCGACTGCACGGCGAGCGCATTGATTACAAACTCGGTGCAACGCTGAAGGAAGAAGTCGGCGCCTGCCTATTAGGCGGACACGGTATTCCTTCAAGCATTGGCCTGGCCGCCTTCCACCATGTAAAAAAACTTGGGGCCTTTGGTGAGCAACCTCCATCGGAGGAGGTTCTACTGGAGTGGCTGAGAGAACCCATGGATATAGGTGGGCGATTTGTCCGTTACCGCTTTGCCAAACAAAAGGCGCGTTATCTGGCAGCAGCTCTGCAGAAACTATCTACCGAGCTTCCCCCACTGAGCTCAGGCAAAGCGCTACGCGACTGGCTGCTGGATGTTCCCGGCATTGGCTATAAAACAGCCTCCTGGGTCGCCAGGAATTGGCTCGACGCAGATGACGTGGCAATCCTCGACATCCATATCCTTCGCGCTGGTTTGCTGGGCAAATTCTTTGAAAGCAACCTGACTGTTGAGCGGCATTATCTGCAGCTGGAAGAGCAATTCATTCGCTTCAGTAAGGGATTGGGCGTCAGAGCGTCCGAACTGGACGCCCTGATTTGGCTGGAAATGATGTCGTCCGCTGCGACCGTTCACAGCATCATGGGAATGGGGAACAGCTCTGCAGAATCACGACCTCGCAGCAAACCCAAGAAGACCAAAGCCCACACCAGCCAGCTGTCCCTCATCAGCTAAAGAGCTCGCCCATGGCTCTCCCGTAATGCCCAGAGGACAGAACGACAGTCCTTGGGCATGCGCCGTCAATGCAATGACCGCCAAGAGTGCGCCTGCATCTCTCCAGATCAGACTACTTCCCTCGTTGTATTTAGACAGCGTCTTCCCTGGCTCAGCAACAAACAGCATCACTACCGCCTGCGGCCCTTCGAGAACCATGTCGCTATGGTCGAGCAATCCCGCCAGCCGCTCTTGTGCACCGATCAATTCAACCAAGTAGTGACCTTGGGGCTGATAAAGCCACCAACGGCTATCACCAGGTATGTTAATCAGCACATGGATGGGGTGGATCGCCCCCGCGGAAGGAGCCGCCCTATGCTCCAGATCAAAACCCAGATCGGACGGCCATATTTCGCGGCATCGGCATGCCTGCCACAGGAGCGCTCCTAGCTGCTTGTCGCTAATAGGGTAGAACTGACGATCAGTTTTTCGGCTATCCAGAACTTGATTGAAGGTCACGCTTAAGGTGGACGCGTCCGCCTCAAGCCGCCGAACTTCGCCAGTCTGCCACTTCAGCAGGACGTATTGAGTTGGCGAAAGTTTGGGCGATGGATTACCCAGGTCGATCCAGGTCATAGCCAACCTCGTCGAACACTTCGAAGTACTTGTTACAACCTCGGCAATTACCGCAAGGCACATCCGCCTTGTGGCAGCTGTGGGCCCAGGCCAAACAGCCTGCTGGGATGCCAGAGATGCGAACAAGCTCAGCGGCACTCATCTCGATTGCCGGAGCCTCCACAACCATCCCGCCCTCCTGTATCCACATCAATCGACTCATCACTTCCATGAACTCAGGAGAGCCATCTCGATGGAACCCATCTGACTTCACCGTGCCGAGCCAAAGATGAGTCACTCCAAGTGAAATGGCCTTCATGGCCGCCAACGTGACCAACATCTGGTTCCTGTAGGGCCACCAGTCAGATGCAGGTGCCAGATCATCTGCCTTAGTCCCAGCCATATCTCCGGAGCCTAGTTGCCGACAATCAATTTCAAGGACGTGATGTGGGATTTCCAGGCGCTGGCAAATCGCACGAGATGCCGAAATCTCAGCTTTTGCAGCCAATTGTCCATAATTGAGGGTGATAGCTATGTCTGGACGCTTCCACCAAGCAATCGATAAGGAGTCCATTCCACCGGAGAGCAAAAGCGCAGTCTTCATAGTGTGCAAGCCTCCCAAGCGGCCTGATAGATCGCACTGACATAGTCATTGCTAATCCGGCAGTCAGATCCTTCCATCATCTTTTTGTCTTGGGCCGACTCATTCTCTACATAAACCACCACGGGTTTACCCAGCGCTCTGGCATAGCCGATTTCATAAATGGTTCCGGAGTCCAAACCGTCGCCGATGGCGAACACCAGATCGCAATTGTGAATTGCCTGGAGATCCTTCTGCACAACATCGTCAGCCGAACCGAGCCCTACATCGTGGTAGGGCGAAAAGACCCGCAAACCGAGATCTTTCAGGGCATTTCGCGCTTCAGTGACCATCCATAGTTGAGCAAGGCTGAAAAAGGGCCCTGCCAAGTAGACTTGGGGCCTGAAACCCTTGCGATAGCGTTCGGAGGGCTCAAGCGGCACTGGCGCATAACCGGCCAACAACTTGGCACTTGGATGCCCCTGCGTGTCGCAGTAATAAGCTGTGGCTTTGGATGCTCGGGCCGCAGCGTCATGTGCCGATAGACCTTCCTCCATCCAAGCCAACGCAAAGTGGGCAGCGAAGGTGTCGCCAGACCCGATTTTCCAAACACGTTCCGTTCTATAAGCCGGGACTCTGCTGATACCGCCTTTGTCGAATACCAAGGCCCCAAGAGGGCCCATCTTGATAATGACAACCTCCGCCTGCTGCTTATCGGCAACAGCCTTCGCGAGATCCTCAGGGGACAGGGTGTGATCACCAATGAACAAACCAGCCTCATTACGGTTCAGCACCAGAGCCAAATGATCTGCTTTGGAACCATTGGCACCGAAGGATTGCGGGGCGTCCGCGCTTTGCGGGTCATAGACCGCGTACTCGGCATCCACTACCGCCGTTGCTTCGATCATTCCGAATCGCAGCACCTTTTCCGCACTCACCTTTAGCTCTTCAGTGCTTCCCAGAGGACCGAGAACCGCTGGAATGGAAAGACCATGCAAATACTCAAAAGACAGGCCAACAGGAATTGCGTGCGGATGGAATTTGAATCGCTCAAGCGCTGCCCGGCTCGTCATGTTGTATTGCTGGTCAGTGTCGACAAAACCATGTAATTCAACATCACCACCAAACCTAGCGATTGCCGTTGCCGCCCTACCCGCAGAACCATAAACCTCGTCCCATGCAGGGCGCACGCAGTGTTCGCTGTAAATTCCGCCGACGATGGTAATCATGAACGCCTCCTTGCTTCATTCAGATTGGATAAATGTGGACCCGTACCTGCCCGCTGATTATCGATACAACGCGCGCCGCGTACATGGTGCCTTCGGTCATGCATTGCCGTAGGCGCTGAAGCCTGCGATCACCAATGCCTCCAACCTCCTGGCCTTCCCATAGTGCGAGTACGACCGACTGACCATGATGATCCCCTGGGACGATATCCAGGATGTAGTTCTCTTGCAGTTGCTCTACTACCTCATCTTTGGGCGAAGCTATTTGAGTGGTGAACGATAGCTGGTCACACACAATGGTGGTGTCGACTACTGGTCCACGAGGCCCGCCGTCTCTGCCTGACATATACATCTCCTTTTGCAAAGTCGAGAAGAAACGCAGCAATAGCACACAGGAATGTCACATTGCCATACGGACCTCTCTTTCAAATGGATCCAAAAACTGAAACCAGACATTTCAAGGGTTGTATGTACTTTCGCTCAACTCGGCCTATTCCGTGACTCGGTGTACTTTCCCTTCCGTGGATGATTTATCGAACAGGAAGTTAGGGATAATTTTGAGCGTTCTTGGGTAACTTTACTTCCCCAAATACAAGGAGCGGAATCGGCAACCAACGCGTGCGACAGATAGAAGTCCGGCCACTAGGCCGCTACCCTATCGATCCTGTGCGACCTGTGCGCCACCGGCCTTGGCGATGCACGTTTGAGCTGAATTATGCGTTCTTAAATAGCCGATTGCTCGCGTGTATTGCTGCGCGGCGGGCAAGATGCCATCATCGGCTAAACCCTGGAGCTGCATGCGACACCTTGGATCTAGACCGGGTGCATAAGGAGAGAAAAATGACCGTCGTGACTGTTACAACAAAGGAAGAACTCGACACAGCTAGAAAGTCGGGTGTGGCAGAGATTGTTGTTCGCGGGGCGCTCGCCGACAAGCTTAAGCGTGGGAAGAAGATTGCTTTGGCTGGCTCGATCACCATCGCAGCACTGGCAGCAGCGCTCGCAGCCACCCCAATGACCGGAGGCCTCTCATTTCTAGCAGCAGCCCCAGTCGCCGCACTGACCGGGTTTGAAATCGCCGCTATCATTGCAGCTGCGTCGATTGGATTAGCACTCATAATTGCCTTGTTCAAGGATTATGAAGAGATTTCATACGAAAACGGTAAGCTTGTGCTGAAAAAGAAATCATCATGAGCGCATTCATACAACATCCTCCATACTTTTTTATATGTAGTAAATGTAATCATCGTTTTAGTCGCTCTGTGCGCATGGGGTTGCTGTGTCCAAAGTGCCGATCTATACGAGTGAAACAGGACAGATCTGTGTTTAAGTAATCCTGCTCTCTGAGCCGTTGAAGAGCCAGGATTTCACACCAGGCAGACTTTGATATAGAACCAAGCAGAGAGCTCTAGCAGAATTTTTGCATAAGAATCACTTTACGCTTAATTCAACATAGTAGAGGCCACGTATGATTATTGTCGTAATTGCTGCAATTATTTTGGCTGTCATTGTTTTTAAGATGCTTCTTCCGCTTTTGGGAGAGATGATAGGTGTAATAATTGGCGGAGTGCTGTTGCTTGGCGCAATTGCTTTGTGCGTGGCTTTCCCCCCTTTAATTATTGTTTTTTTGATTGTCGGCTTTGTTATAGCAGGCAATAAGAAATCTAAGGAAGAGTAAGTCGCCATGTCGGAGGTAACTAAATAACCCTCAAAGGTATTTGGCCAACCGATTGAAGGTTGAAGCTACAACACTAACCAACCTACTATCGTCCGTTGCTGACCGTTTGTCGCTTGTTGCGAGAGGCCTCCCTATCCCAACTCCGCCTGCGCGCCAGGCGTCTGGATTCGTTGCTTCGCGCCGCTCATACTGCCGTCCCCAAAAATGCGTAGGCACGGTCGATGAAAACAGTTCTAGGGATGGCACTGATAGTAGTGCTGGCTGCGGCGATCTTTACGGCGCTCGGTCTCGCCGAAAAAAACTACATGCTGGGCTTTGGCCTGTTTCTGGCCGTGCTATCAGGCTTAGTCACCATTGCCTTGGCCGCCAACGCGAAGATCCAAGCTGTGCGCGCGATCTTTGTACCCACGCCCGCGGTCGTTGAGAACAAGTCGTCCTCCTTCACCAACATCACGGAGATACAGAAGCACCCTAGCAAGGAGCACCGTGAATTGGCTTCGCTGCGCCAGGACCTAAGAGCGCTCCAGGATAAGCATGAAAGTGCCGCATTTGAGCTATCCGTACTGAAAACGCATATGCGCCTGTGCTTCGATAACATTCGCTACCACGAGGAAATCACACTTCCCTACGCGCTGGCAGGTCAGGTCGGCACAGTGATCGTTGCGACAATGCTGACGCTCGTCGGCACTGCATTGTGTGCGTTCCCCGATTTCGCCTACATGCTGGCGAAGGCCATCAATGGACTGCTCTCTGCGGGTTGGCAGCACGTCAGTCATTGGTTTGCAGGCTGAGCGCCTCGCCAAAGTGTGCTGACTCACCCTGGGATGCTGACCTTTGGCACAGCACGGCACCAGTTCGAAGGCGCGCACTCAGTGAAACGCTGGGGCAACTACTGGCGTTTTCTGCATTTCACGAATTGTCGTAATCGATCCAAGGCTGACTATGGCGATAGGTTGAAATTGGCCAGCGGCGCTCAGCGGGAACCACGAAATCAGAGGTAATTCTTCTGAGGCAATAAACCTCATGGTAATTTCAAGGTGCATTTATTCTGTTTTCCGAATTAATACTGATTAGGAACACCATGGAACCGTCAGCCTTACCTTCAATTCAATCTCTGCTGGTCCAGCCACACTTCAATGATCAGAAGCTGGGTGACGCTACTGGATTTGTAGTCATTGCCCCCTCAGGAAAATCTTATCTGATCACCAACTGGCATGTCGTCAGTGGTCGCGATCCTCGCACTGGTAAGCCAACCGACAAAACGAACGCGGCCATCCCGAACAAACTCGTCATTCACCACAATAAAATGGGCCACTGTGGGGGCAAGATCGTAACAACAGAATGTCTTTATGCAGGCCAGGATGAGCAACTGGAGAACCCTTTCTGGATTGAGCACCCGGCCCTAGGAAGAGAGGTAGATGTCGTAGCACTGGAGCTCACACACCTTGATGGGGTAGAGTTGCTCCATTATGACATCACAAATACACGCGCAGAATATGAGACGCCCGCTATTGGCCCGGCAGACTCTGTCAGCGTAATCGGATATCCATTTGGTATCACCGGCGGTGAATCATTTGCTGTTTGGGTGAATGGATCCGTCGCGTCAGAACCTGCCGCCGACTACGACAAAAAACCAATGTTCCTAATTGATTGCAGAGCAAGGCCAGGACAGTCTGGCTCCCCTGTAATAGTGTATACGCCACCTGGGGGCAGCTTTCGAAACAACGGTGCTTTAGCCATTTCAAGTGATGAAATCTCTCACTTCTTAGGCATATACAGTGGCCGAGTAAATGAAGAGTCAGACCTAGGGATGGTTTGGAAAGCCTGCGTTGTTGAGGACATACTAAAAGACCGATGAGTACATTTGATCAACGCTGCCCCCACTGCTGCCGCGCGTGCTCATCAGGTCTTAAGCAATCGTTTCTCAGAACAAATGTGATGACTGGTCAAGTAAAGTGCAGTTTCTCAACGCTCACAAAACTGCACTTCGAACCTTCTTTAGGTCCTTGTTCAGCTGAATACGCATGGTGCTGATGAGCTGCTTGGCATTTTCTGGCAACGGCTTACCCGGGCGAAAAATCAAAATGCTCGAAAAACGCACGTCTACGCTGAAGGGTTTGATCACCAGCCCGCGGTTAAGAAAGTCACAGACGGTAATAGGCGCTACGATGCCCACGCCTTGGCCAAGCAACGCCAATTCGCAGACGGTGTGTGCGTAAGGCGTCTCAATGCGAACTCTTAATTTAACCCCGACTTCAGCCATAGCCGCTTCTAGACGATGTCGGCTGCTGTCTTCAGGATTGAGAGCAATAAAGTCGACATCGACGAGATCGGTGGGATGAATCATTTTGTGATTGGCCAATGGATGAGAGGCGTGCATCACGACATAACCCATCGTGTCGACAAAGGGCGAGTGCTCAAGCCCTGCCACGGGCATCTCATCGGCCATCAAGCCAAAATCGCATTGGCCAGCGGCTACCTCCTGATGCACTTCACGGGAGCTGAGGATCTTCAGCGCTACCTGGATATCTTTTTTACCAGGTTCGAAAGCCGCCAGCGCTCGGGGCATGAATGAGTTACCCAGGGCTGGATGAGCCGCAACCACCAATCGATCAATACCGTATTGGCGAAGGCTCTTGATCCGGTGCTCGATCGCTTCAAAGCCAACAAAAAACTTGTCGACATCAACCATCAGCGCACTGGCTTCTTGAGTGGGCACCAACCGACCGCGTGCGCGGATAAACAACTGTAGTCCGGAGGCATCCTCAAGCTTACGGATGGCTTGGCTGACTGCAGGTTGCGAAATACCCAACATGTTGGCCGCCTTTACGGTGCTCCCCGCGTTCACGACAGCGCGAAAAATCTCGATCTCACGAAAGCCAGTTTGCATGCCACCACCCTATAACCACAGCTTATAGAGCAAATAGTTTACAGCGTTGTTGCCGCGTTTTTACAGGAACAAAATCGGCCGACACAACAACGCAAGGTTATTCCGCAATGAGTTTTAAAGATCATGCCGGCAATCCGTTTGCCAGTCTGTCGCCCGCAGTATGGCGAGCTTCCACGGTAGTTTTTGATTCCTTTGAGGACTTCGCTGCGCGCAAGAAACGTCAACCTGAAGGGTACAGTTACGGGATTACTGGAACACCTACCGCCCGTGGGTTGGAGCGCAGAATCGCCGACCTCGAGCACGCCAAACATTGCGTACTGACTCCTTCCGGTCAGGCAGCACTGGTAGCGGTCGTGATGGGCTTTGTTCGAGCAGGTGATCACCTGCTGGTGTCTGACTCGGCTTACGGAGGCCTGAAGGCATTCGCCAGCCATTGGCTGGCAGGGCTAGGTATTGAAGTTGAGTACTACCCTCCCATGCTCGATCGTGACATTGAGGTCCTGATCAAACCCAACACCAAGATGATCTGCATCGAAGCGCCTGGCACCATCACCATGGAAATGCAGGACGTCGACGCAATCGTCGCAGTCGCCAAACGTTATGGCGTACTGACGATGATGGACAACACCTGGGCCAGTCCATTGTATTTTCGGCCACTGGACCATGGCGTGGACTTTGCCATTGAAGCGGCAACCAAGTTTTTCGGCGGCCATTCCGATTTGCTGATGGGCAGCATCAGCATGAACGACCTTGCTCATTATGAGGTTCTTCGAGAAACCCAAAGCGTGCTTGGCTTTTCGGTCAGCCCGGAAGACTGCTTTTTGGTTTTGCGTGGCCTCGAGACCTACCCGCTCCGCTTACGTGAACAGAGCAGTAGCACCCTGAAGATTGCGCGCTGGCTGGAAAGCCACCCGCTGGTCACTGAAGTGCTGTTCCCTGCGTTGGAAACCCACCCTGGCCACAGAATCTGGAAGGAACAGTTTGAAGGTAGTGGCTGCTTGTTTTCTTTCATTTTGCAACCCGCTCCTGAGCAAGCCTTCAGTGCCTTTTTCAATTCTCTAAAACATTTTCCGATCGGTGCGAGCTGGGGTGGAACCCATAGCCTGATCGCCTATTACCCGGCCAGTCAGCAAAAGGCGCGCACGTTTGTCCTGACTGATCAGCCGATCATCCGTATTTCCATTGGATTGGAAGACCCCGATGTATTGATCGCGGATTTGGAGAACGCGCTGCGCCAATACAAATCATTAATGAGGGCTTGAACAAGCGATAGGGGCTGAAAACACACTAAATTTCGCCCCCTTTGCACTTGCTGTCCGCTGCCACCTTGAGGCGCTCGTATCGAGCGTACCTGGTTTAAAGGATGGGAAAAATGACAATAACAACCAGCAATCGATCACCTTGTTTTAGTTGTAACGCGGCAAATGAACAAAATAATAACCTCAGCAAAAGGAGCATGCTATTTGTTGAAATGGTGACCTCATCATGATCGAGCTGCTAATTCGCTCATGGCCCCTGCTCAAAACAGCTATAGGCGTAACTATTTTTCTCGGATTAGGTGCATTCTTTTTTGGCTCGGTCTTGGGAATGTTAATTGCGTTGATGAGGAACTCGTCATTTAGGCTGCTGCGATCTTTCGCTTTTATGTACGTGTCGATCTTTCGCGGCACACCGCTGCTAGTGCAAATACTCCTGATCTACTTCGGACTTCCTAAGTACGGGATCGAGTTAGGTCCGATGACATCAGCCTTGATAGCCTTAAGTCTGTTTTCCGCTGCTTATTTAAGTGAAAACTTTCGATCAGGAATCAATGCCGTGGATCCGGGCCAATGGGAAGCATCGCTGTCTATTGGCATGGGGTACTGGAAGTGCCTGCAGAGAATAATCCTGCCGCAGGCCTTACAGATAGCTTTGCCGTCAATTGGTGGACAACTGGTCGCACTGATCAAGGACACCTCTCTGGCCTCCATCATCACGGTAGTTGAAATGACAACTGTCGCGCAGCAAATGGGCGCGGCGACGTTTCGCTATATGGAAATGTTCCTCATGGTCGGATTTATCTACTGGTTGATCAACCAATGCCTGACGCTTGTTCAAACTTACATTGAAGGGCGTTTGTCGAGGCGTATCTCATGAGTGATATAAAAATAAATGTGCAGGGACTATCCAAGTCCTACGGCCATATCCCCGTGCTGCGTAACATCGACCTGCAAGTTCACAGCGGTGAAGTTGTAGTGATTCTTGGACCCTCCGGATCAGGTAAAACGACATTATTACGCTCACTCAACTTCCTCTCCGAAGCTGACAGCGGAACACTCGAAATATGCGGGCATAGCGTAACGATCCGCCCTGGCCGTGCTCTTAGCCGGGCAGATAAAGCACAGGTCGTGGCATTGCAGCGCAAAACAGCGATGGTGTTTCAGTCATTCAACTTGTTTCCACACATGACCGTACTCGACAACGTGATCGAGGGGCTAGTCAGCGTCAAGCATGTGCCCAAACGCGTCGCCATGGCCCGTGGGCGAGAGCTACTTGCGCAAGTGGGGTTAACCGAGAAAGCCATGTCCTTTCCCGCGCGCTTGTCCGGCGGGCAGAAGCAGCGCGTGGCCATTGCTCGGGGACTGTCCATGACCCCGGAGGTCATTCTCTTCGACGAACCTACCTCGGCGCTGGATCCCGAATTACGCGATGAAGTGCTAGCAGTGATGCGAGAGCTCGCAGATACCGGCATGACCATGGTCATCGTCACCCATGAAATGAACTTCGCCAGGCAAGCGGCCGATCGGGTGATCTTCATGGAAGGCGGCGTAATTGTGAAAGACGCTCCTCCCGCCGAGTTTTTCGGTAACAAAAACAATGAACGTATCCAGCAATTTATTCGAATGGGGCATGCAGATCATGAATACACCAACGCTTAATCGTTTTTTGCCTGGACTTGCGGTTGGACTGGTATTGGTTTTCAGCTCGTGGGCGCACGCCGCTGAAGATGATTCATTGTCACGTCTGGTCAGTACCGGCACCGTGCATGTCGCTAATACCCAAGCCAGTCCGCCATTGAGTTTCATCAACTCAGAGAACAAGCCTGACGGTTACGACATCGCGGTAGCGAGGGAAATATTCAAACGGCTTGGTGTACCGAACGTCGTGTTCGTAGCCGACAAATTTTCGAGCTTTGTACCGAGTATCCAGGCACGCAAATATGACGTTGTCATCAACGGCATGGCCAAGACCCCCGACAGGGCTGCAATAGTGGATTTCACTTCGCCCTACAGCGTTGAGGAGTTTCGTATCTGGGTCAATGCCGACAATAGCGACATCCATGACGTTGCCAGCTTGAAGGGCAAGAAGGTCGGCGCAAACCTGGGAACGACCAATGAGTTGTGGGAGCGGCAGAACCTCAAAGAATCCGACATACGCGCGTATGACGTAGGCGGCCTGCTCTACAACGACCTCGCGCTTGGCCGTATCGACGCCATCATCGATTCGTACTTCGCCGGCAAGAAAATGAAGGAAATCAATAGCCTGCCCGTAAAGCTCGCAGGTGAGCCGGTGGCCTACTCATTGGGTGCTGCGATAGTCCCCAAGGGCGCTGATGCACTGCGATTGGCGATGAACAAAGCGATTGCCGACATGTTGGCCGATGGAACGATCACCCGCATCGCCAAGCAGTATCTGGGCGAAGACTACGACGTGGCAGGCGGAATCGCCAAATCCTCGTACAAGTGGTGAGTTCCGGTCGCGCTTTGACCATTAATTAATAATGGAATGAACAATGAATACCGCAAACCCTATAAAAAGTGACGTCGATTTCCAGGCCACGGGAAAACACGTGGGCTACCTTCGTCTGCCCCACTCCGTGAACCGCTCTGCCTATGGCTGGATCCCCATTCCTGTAGCGTCTATTCGTAACGGTGAGGGCCCCACATTCCTGATTACTGCTGGCAGTCATGGTGATGAGTACGAAGGGCAAATCATCGTTGCTCGGTTGATCCGGGAATTGCAGCCCTCAATGATCCAGGGCCAGGTGATCTTGCTGCCAATGACTAACTTCCCGGCGGCAGAGGCTGGCACCCGTACCTCCCCGATAGATGATGGCAACCTCAATCGGCTTTACCCAGGTAATCCAGCGGGCACCCCGACGCATGTAATCGCACATTACATCGAATCAGTATTGCTGGGCCTTGCGGACTATATGGTCGACTTGCACTCCGGTGGCACTTCGCTGATCTACGAAGGCGCCAACATGATGGGGCTGGAACCAAGGGATGCCGAAGAGGAGGCCATGGTCAGTGGTTTACTCAAGGCATTCGGTCTGCCCAAGGCATTCTTGTACCAGCCTAACCCAGTCAACGTGACCGCCGCGGCGCGACGTCAAGGTGCGATCTGTTTTCTTACAGAGTTGGGAGGCGGCGGTCTGGTTAGCTCGGGATTGGTAGACCAGGCGCACCAGGGATTACTCAGCCTGCTGGCCCATGTAGGCATCTTGAGTGGTGAGTTAGTACCTGCCTCACCACCGGCTGTACCGCGGTTGATGCGCATCGAAAAAGGTGTGCACTACGTCTATGCGCTTAACGCGGGTTTATGGGAGCCACTGGTCGAGTTGGGTGATCAAGTCGAGGCAGGCCAGCCGGCCGCGTTGATTCATTTCCCTCATGAACCGCTGCGAGAGCCCGTGACCGTGCATTTTTCCGGTAGCGGTGAAGTGATCTGCAAACGCGCCCTGGCGCAAGTTCGAGTTGGAGACTGCTTACTGGAACTTGCAGGACCGCGCTCAGGCATCTTTGGCTGACCCCCTTCCAACCAACGACGACATGGGGCTTTGGGTTGTGCTCATCACTGTATTGCTTGGGGTGAGCACAGCCCCTTTTTGTTTAATCGCATCTCAGTTCTGCGGCGTAGAACGAAGCATGAACTGATGCTCGCCCCTGACAAACTCGCCTAGAAACTCTGCGCTTGGAACATCAATAATCGGTGTACCCCTGCTACTGATGCCCTCTCTCCCCCAGCAGATACTTGCCGCCTACAGCGACGAGAGCTGTCGCCTCAATGCCACCCGCATAGAACCCATGACGAAAAAATATTGGTGGTCGTCGTAACCAAATTCGTAGAACAAGCGAACTCTCTCCCGGACCGCAATCGCAGCGTACTGGTTATTCAATTTTTGCAGAGGACAAAACCGCTTGATGTGCTCTGGTTGCCAAAGGCAACCCATAGGCAATTCAAACGGCAGATACCGTTTGCAGGAGGAGTCATCAGTTGCGCCAAAAATTTCGGCCCACGGTGAATTCGAGGAGGCCATCGAATGAGCCCGTCAACTACATCTTTCATGCCTGAACAGACTGATCGAACGTTCGTAGCGTGAAAGTGGCATAGCGGGAGCGTCATGCCAGCGGTTGACGAATAGATCAAAAAACAAAAACAGCCGCTTCGCCGTAGATGCGCTGCTGATAGCCGCACTAGAAGTACAAGAGAGACCCTAGGGCAATTCAAGCTTCCAGTTTTGCTTTACGCAGCCGCGATGGCTGAGCGCCGAACAACACTAAAAAAACAAATGAGCGCTTATGCAAACAAAAATACTGCCTAACGTTTTCGCCCTGACCATCTGCTCCATGGGCGCTTACGCTGAAGAGGCAAGCCAGCACGGCTTCATCGAAGACAGCCATGCAACCATAAGCTCAAGGACGATGTACTACGGCAACGACAATCATGAAGGCGGGCCTGATCAACGTGAGGTCGCTACAGCCCTCAAGTTCGATTACCTCTCCGGCTTTACTCAAGGCACCGTAGGTTTCGGCATCGACGTGTCGTCGTTGGTAGCTGTTCACCTTGATGGCGGCAAGGGTCATCACCCTGACTCCAACACGTTCTTCCCAAGCGATTCTGACGGTTCAGCTGAACACTCTTGGGGAAGAGTCGGCGCAAACCTCAAAGCACGCTTCTCAAAAACCGAATTGCGTGTAGGCAATGCATTCAACCCAACTTTGCCAATTCTCGTGGCTACTGACTCACGGTTGGTTTATCAAAACTTTGGAGGAGGAATACTGACCTCGAAAGAGATCGATGGACTGACGGTCAACGTCGGCAAACTCGATCAATCCTCCGGCAGGGCGACAAGCAACCCTACTGGACTTTCTGTTGCCGGCGGAACCAAAGACTCCAACGATTTTCGGTTCGCCGGCGGTGACTGGAAAGCAACCAAGGACTTAACCCTTCAGTACTACTACGCCAATCTGGAAAATTACTACACACAAAACTTCGTTGGCCTGATTCACGTATTGCCGCTGGGCAACGATCAATCCTTCAAGACCGACCTACGTTATTTTGACAGTCGTTCAGATGGAAAGAACGGTGAAACCGGGTATCGCTTCAACAACAATAATGGCTTCGCAAAGGATCCTGGTGAGGTAAACAACAAAACATGGAGCGCGATGTTCACCTACAGCCTTGGAGAGCATGCATTCTTGCTCGGCCGCCAGGAAGTCAATGACGACGGTGGATTTGTGTGGCTTAACCAGGCAAACGTCACGAATGATCGAAAGCGCCCTGAAGGCAACGGCGGCACCGCGTTCTACCTGTTTACTGACGCCATGATCGGCAACTTCGCTCGCGCAGGAGCAAAAACCAACTTCGGTCAGTATGCCTACTCATTCGCAAAGCTCGGAGTTCCTGGACTAAAGGCCTCTGTGTCCTACATGAATGGCAGCGGTATCAAAGATATCAAGGGTGGGAGCGATCATTCGGAATGGGAACGTGATGCTCGCGTGGACTACGTGATTCCTGACGGACCGTTGAAAGGATTCGGAACGACCCTACGTCACGGCACCTACCGTGGCGATAATTCGGCTCTTGCCGATCAGGATCAAACCCGCCTCATTTTCAACTACAGCTACTCCTTCCTGTAACACTGGAGCGCAGTATTCGCGTCAATCCGCAATGCATCTACCCGAGGCCAACGGCTTCGGGTAGATACCTCTTTCAAATCAACCTGCAGGCTAGGCCCAAAGTGCGTCAGACAAATGCATTGCATGATCAGCCGATAATCGATGCTCACATCCTGATTGGACGCCCTCTTTCGACCGCATACCCATCCCCAAAAAAGCTAATCAAGCGATGAATACAGAGATCAAGCAGGCAGCCTATAAGGCATTTATCGCTACCTGACCCGCCTGAATACCAATCCCAAGCATCAGGATCAACATCCACGGAACACATATGAGCGTATTGAAGTTTAAGCGTCACGAACGGAGGGGGCTTCAATGCTGAAACCAATACTTCGTCTGCCGCCTCGCAGCGCATTACTCTCCCTCGATGATGACGAAGCCGTTGAACGACTGAAGGGTGATGTCGTTGTCTGGTGGTACGAACGCCAGAGAAAAAACATCGACGCCGAAACGATCCCCTACATCGACGTTATCTTCCGGTTCCTGGATAGGTATGACGTTCCAGCGGGCTACACCACCGCCTCCATAGGAATCAGTAGACTCTCAAGCTTCCGTATTGGAACGATTTGGCGAAACGGGCGATGCGTTGCTGAAACTGACTTTGGTCCGGAACATGAATTCTCTGTTGATTTCACCGCAGAGGCTTGGTCCCTAACCTCCTTCAGCCAAAGCTTGGAAAATAACCTCGGCCTGCCAATTTCGAGCAACGACTACGCGTTTCGATATGACAAGACAGACGCCCATCTGTTGGACTTTCCGCTCGCTGACGGAAAAAACCTTCTCGTACCCTGCGTTGAGTTTCTGGCCAGGTGTTACGGCAGCACATCAGAGATGGCCAGAATCCTCTCAACGTACGACTGGAAAACGGTACAGGAAAAGCTCTACAAAACCGTTGAGAAAAGCCCTGACAAATGGAAAGTGTCTCCACGAGAGCATGTTCCGGACGCAGACGGTTTGCTTCTGGCATCCATGCTGTACGACCCCTATGCAGAAAGAGCCGCGAGAATCATTTACAGTCAATTCGACAATGCATTGGGTAAAGAACAAAACCACGTCAGCCTCAAAGTTGAGCCTTGGTTTCAGGGCCCTGCTCGCCTTGCTTGTCGGGGGCTTTGGATTAACAACGGCGCCACTTTTTTATGCCTTGAAGTGATGGGCATGAGCCAGCCGCAAGATAATCCATACGAAATACACCGAGCGAGGTACAGCACCGAAGATTCTGATCAGGGAGCTAAAGTCGTAACCCCTGTCAAACCGCCACTCGAGCTTCCTTTGGAGCAAGACCCTTTCGACATCACTGATCTTGATGAGCCAGATAACGAGGCCAACCGCAAAACGATACAAGACCTCGGTTTTCGCATAATAGGGGACCGCTGCCCCTTCATAAAATCAACTGAAGATCTTCTATTTTCGGAAAAGAAGACCGTTCCAAAGCTCGAGAAACGGAAGGATAAATATTCGACGGGAGATGCCGACGGAGTTGAAAGCGGTGTTGGCAAAGTAATATTTAATTCACAGCGATTTGTTGGCGACGGCGGCATTATTAATGAAACATGGACAGAGCTACGTCGCTTAGCCAGCATACCGCATAAAATTTCGGACTTAGCCTGGTATAACAAAAAAGACGGTTTTGTGAGCGATGAAAACTTCAAGCTCCATCCACTGACAATCGAAAAGGATGAAACCCCTTCGCTAAAAGTGCGCCGATGGCTGGCGTTTCCAGGTAACGCTACACTGACGCGAGGCGTTCTTATAGCACGGCTCACAGCAAATGACCGCACATTCTATTTATTTGAGATTCAGCGGAAAAAGGTCCATCGCGACTCAGCCATTAAAGAAGAACAAATTTCGGGACTGATAATAGAGATTGAAAGCCCGCTGCAGGCCGCGCGCGAAATAAACTACATCTGCGACAAGATTCGCTATCGTCGAGGAAAATTTAGCCAGTTGCTCGGCCTTCAGAACCTACCGCATCACATATTCCGGCATCTCAGCAATGACGATAAATTTTTGGCCGAAGCAACTATTCGCAGTGCCTTCAAGCAATTAGATGTTCACATTTGAAAGCCTCAGCAGCATTAGGCCCATACATGATACGAGCCTCATGAACACGCCCGTGAGCTCTTGAGAGCAGAAACGCTATCGTTATAAAAATGCCCCTTTGCAGGGGCTATAACGGCACGCAACAAACTATTACTGATCTATGCTAATCAGAAAATACTCCACGGATATTCAGTTATCAGACGAATCTGGTCAGCAGACGCGTCCGATGCACCATTGCCAGTACGGTGGGTCGCCTGGCGCAAGCGAACCGACAAACCTTTTGCAGTACCTTCCTGCACGACATATTTCACATCAATATCGCGCTCCCAGTGCTCTTCACTGCTTTCAGAACCGTAGAAGTTGTACGGGCTATCAGCCGCCAACTTGCTCCCATCCACATCCCGTCCTTCGATGTAGCGAGCACCAAATGTCAGCCCTTTCACGCCGTACGATGCCATATCCAGGCTGTAGAACAGGCCCCTGGATTCCTCATTGGGGCCATTGAAGTCCGCTAGCTGGGAAGAGTTCGCCAAATAAATCGAGTCGTGGAACGTATGCGGCCCCAACCCCAGGTAATCAAAGGGCTGATCACCACGAATTTTCTGATAGGTGAGCTTAAAGGTATGGGCTCCCACGGTATAGGCAGCCGCCAAGGAGTAGGCTGTAGTGTTGATATCCCCTGCCAGTGCACGCCCCTCATCCAGCGTACGATAGAGGTTTGCATCAAAGTTCAGGCTCTGGGTGTCGCTGATTGGATAGGTATAATTCAAGTTACCGTAATACTGCCGCCAGATATCTTTGTACTCCGCCCCATAGAGACCGAGAATGAGACGATCGGTGGCCGAGTAGATCGCCCCCACAAAATCAACCGTGCTCGAAGCAACCCCTGCATATGCCGCGTAAAAGTCATCCGATGTGTTCGTGCTGTTGAAGTCTTTTGCTGCCGTGAGGTGCGCCGCTTCGGCCGAAAGCCCTTCTACGTCCTTGCTGGTCAGCCAGAAGCCCTGTGCAGTACCAGGTGTCAATCGGGCATCGGCTGGAGCAAACACGGCGTTATATGGGCGAAGATTATTACCATACTTCAACTCCGTCTCGGAGATCCGCAACTTGGCGTTGGCCCCGCCTGAGGAGGCTTCTTGAGCAGTGCTGTTTCCATCAGTGACAAGCACATTGGCTTGTCCCGAATGCCCTGCGCCACCGTCTAGTTTTATGACCGTGTAGACACTTGTATCCAAGCCAAAACCAACAACGCCTTGTGTAAATCCTGAAGTGTAATCGAGGCGGAACGTCTGCCCCCATTCACGGCGGTCTCGGTCACCCGTGCTATCCGCATTGTTGTGGCCACTGTGGTAGTCGTGATTATAGTAAAGGTTGCGAGTCAGGAAATTCAGATGACTGTCTTCGATAAAACCTTGGCTTTCAGACTGACCTGCTAATGCCGCATTCCCTGATGCCGTGGCAATCGTCAGGGCGAGTAATTGTCTGTTGCTCAGGCGCATTGCTTTACTCCTTATTATTATTGGCAGAACAGTCAAGTTGACATTTCTTATGCCCCCATGATCGAGTCCTCGAAACACTGTCTTGGAAAGCTACTCGTTGGCTAAGGGACGGCTGTCAACAACGAGTAACGGAACAATTCCAGCCCGCACGAGTACCATCACGGGCTGGATTAACAAGCCCTGAACTCACAGTCGGTGAAAGATGTAATCGGTCGACTCGTTGCTAGAAAGCACTACGGAAGAAAGAGTTAACCTGTCGCGCAACGACGGATCTTCAACCCGCACCTGCCATTCCCAACCCGGATAGTCGTCGGGACCTTCTTTGGCGCTACCTATGGCATCAAGCAATTCAGAACGCGTGGGGAAATAGACGGCCAGCGCATTACTCTTCCAAGCCGCCACATTCAGCCCAAGCTCTATACAGATAGCGATCTTCCTTGATGCATCGACCCTGTCCGAATATCGAGACTGATTGATGATCGCCTCCAAGGCGGATTCGGTGTGCCCGTCGGAGCAGAGGATTTGGTCACTTTCCCAGGCTTGCGGTGGGCAAGCCTTGTTGCTTGTATCAAGCGGAATGAAGGGATTCACCTCCATTGGATAAATGCGGCAAACGAGTGGGCGATCTTCGTAGATACCACAGAGATTATCGGCACTGAGATTCGGACATTGCTCCAGGGCTCTGCCGGCAAACACGGCGATGATCTGTATACGAGCATCACCGCTACGTACGGTCACTGATCGACCTACCGCATGAGCGAATTCCTGGGGAGGACGAGGCCAGTTTGAGTCATCGAACGCTTCGAGAATCACCGACACTTCGTGACCACGGTCTAACCATTCTTTCGTCTCGGCAAGCGTTAACGGAATCAATCTGCCTTTGCAGCAGACACCGCACCCCACACAAGAAAAATGGGTGACATTGCTATGCATGTTATTTACCTGGAAGTAACGCCTCACACACAGAAAGGCGAGCACTGCATTTCGTGATTTTTCGTGCCAATTAGGAAATGACCGACAACGCACCAATTACCAGTGCCGAGGAGTCAAACGCTCATTCAGGCAGAAGAAAAAAACACACGCTTTCGCATCAGTACTGCCGTGCATCGCGCTTTCGATTTGGGAGGTAGTTCGCTTCGCTCTCAGGACTGGTTACAGCAGTCTTGAAATTATTTTCAGGATCACGGAAGCACCGTCCGGTGCCCAGCGCTCAAGCATGTAAAAATTGGCCCATAACTTGTCCTGAACCATAGGAGGTTGTGGTTGCTCATTAGCAGTGCTGCCAGATAAATTGAACCTGAGAGAATTCTTGAGGCTCTACGCCCAATGTCCTTTTAGAAAGACACACAATGCAACGCCCCTATATTGACGTTGTACTGCAAACCATATAGACATCGTATTGGCTGCAACGCGGAAACGTACAAAACCCGACAGCGACGAACCTGCAGAAAAAGAAAGTGGCTATTCACTGAGGCCGTCTCTATAATTCGGGCGCTTTTTACAAACTGAAGGTGGCGAAAAGCCATCAAGCCAGCTAGCCTTGGCTAATTCGAGAACCCGCTGACTGCGCCGCTCCTGGCCAGGAGCATCCAAGCGAGTCGTTAATGAAGGATCATAGGATGTGGTTCAAAAAGCTTTTTAGGGCTTTGTTCCCTTCTCTCGTCACAATCCCGGCCAAGTCTTCGAAGGAAGCTGCAGCGGTAGTGGCTCAAAATCTCGTTCGTTCGTACGCTCGCGGTAACGTGAACCTCCAGCGTGGTCGGTTCCTGACCTCGGAACAACTCGAAGCCCGCAAGCAGAAGCTTGCTCAACATACGTTCTGAGAAAGCTTTCACCGTGACCAATTTGTCCCTTCCTGATGTGCAGGAGCTGGATCAGCGCGCGCGTGCGACTGAGCTAGTGCGCCTGTTCCAGCTGGCCGAAGAGAAAATCAAGCTGGTTGAGAATCTCAACCAGGAACTCTCGATTCCGGCGATCAACGAACTGCGTTATGCCGGCTACCATATGGCCCAGTATCTTGCGGGTACAGGCGATGCCGGGGAGCAACTGAGCAAAGCCGAAAATCACTGCAAGCGCGCGATTTATGACGCAGTGGAGGCCGGCGTAACGCACCAGCTCGAGCTGATTAAGCTTTTCCAGAACGATTTCAGAAACCTGATCATCTCCGAAACGGTTAGCCGATATCCTGAAATCAAGAAGCAGATCAAGGCCGCCGGCGATTTGATCCTGTCTCCCAGGGACAACACGAAGGATCGATCGGAGTACTACGAAGAGTGCTCCCATCACCTCGAGAAGCTGCGCGAAGCGAATGATGAGCTCGAAACCTACCGTGATGACTTGCTGAAGCGACTCCAGCGCACTAACCGTGAGGTATGGATGTACCGAGCAACAGTTGCGACGCTGCTCGTGGGAGCTCTAGCACTTACCTACAGCGCTCTGGGCTACCACAAGCCACAGGCATCGGCAGCAGATCTCACTGTATCGGTACCGGTCGCCACCACGACTACCGCCCCACCAAGTCAACCAGCGCTCACACCGACGAAGTGACGCATACAAAAGGCCCTTTTAGGGCCTTTCGCTTAACTGCTTCTCTACGCAGATTGCTGGGTGAGACGGCAAAACTACACTGCGGGTTGTCAGCAGCACCTGGCCTCAACACGTTTACAAGTGTCGGCATATTGATTCCAGTAGCCCTTCCTACACCTTCATTTCAGTAAGGACGAAGTGTTTCTAGCCCTGCCGACCAGTCGTCCCACGTGTCGACGCCTTTGGCCAGCTCGATCATCTGTTCAATGTCGACACCCCGGTTCAAACACTTGGACACCTGCTGGTCGAGCCAGGCGCTTTTCAGATTCACTAATCGCTTGCGGAGAATCCCAGCGAGGTAGCTGCGGCGGGTGGCCAGTGTTCCCTGCTGGCGAACCATGTGATTTGCCAAAGCATCTACGACGTCGGTACCCAAGGTTGTGTTTGAAACCTTGGCTAGTGCGCGCAACTCAGAAAGCAGGCTGGGTGCCCCATACCGTTTTGTCAGCGCAGCGACCCGCTTAAGCCCAACCTCATTGAGGTGGTGCGATTTCAAGCTCAAGATCTCATTAATGGCGATGGCAACTGTTTCCTCCGCAGCCGCAATTGGGGTCGCCCGGGCAACCTCGGCGGACAACCTGTCGAGTTGTGATTGCAAATACACCAACTGTGAGCCGCCGGCACCGCCAAGCAATGCTCTGATCGATTCCAGGTGCCCGAGCACCCCTTCGGGCAAATCACTCCCCTGCAGGCGCCGTTCAAAGTCGAAAACGACCACACTCTCCGGCCGGCGAATAAGCCCCCACAGAGATAGCACGCGAAGGTATTCATCTTTAGCCTTGCCGGTGAGGGCGGTAGCTCTGGCAATCAGTGCGTCAGCAATCCCTCGCTTGAAGAACAGCTCGAGGTCTGGCGCAAACTCAGGATCGAGGAGAGAGCAGTAGGGATCTTCGCTTGTGGCTTCATCGAAGATGTATTGCGTCAGTGCCTGATCCTCAAGCTGATCAAGAGGAAGTTCTTCGTACATCAGAGAGAAGTTTTCCGATGTCGGCTGACGATTGAAGAGGTCACAGTAATATGGGGTCAGAGGCTCCAGATCGTAGCCACCCATACCGGCAGCGTCCGCGAGGATTTCGTCGCGAAGTTCACCCGCCGGCAGCAACGGAACAATCTGAGCAGCCCATTCAGCTAGTAGCGAATAGGGTGTTGTCCAGGTACCGGTATCCCAGCGCAGCCATGTGATTCGTAGGAGACGTTCATGTATGGCCATGTCCTCGCTGAGGAACGTACCGTCTCCACTCTTCAACTGTAATACCGCGGCTACCAACTCATCGGTGTCTGCATTAGCTATCGCCTGCAGCACTTGAAGCCCAGGCAATGACATGGCAACTTCACGAAGCTCCGCCGGTAGCTCCTCAAGAAGCTCCAGATCACGCGCTTGAATTGCAGCCATGGCGACGGTAGCAGTGAGATTTGGACGCTCAGCAAAACGAGTGCACAGCTCGGCAATCACCTCCCGGGCCACGCCCATATTCTCGGCCTGTACCGCTGCATTGAACACAAAACCGAGTACTGGACACTCCTTCAAATCGATCTGCTCTACCAGATCGTGGAGCGGCCGAGAGTCGGCCCCATTGCGGTAGACCTGGCGAGCCATCGCGAACGCTTCCAAGCAGTCAGCGTACGGCTTAGACATTTCCCGGAGCGCGGTGACGGCCTTGATGCAGCTCGCGGGGTAGAGAGTTAGTCCTTCTGCGCGATTCAAACGCATCGATACGGAAACGTAGATCGCCGATGACAGCAGCAGAATGGCAGACGGAAGCTGGTCCTTGCGCGCCAGCACACACTCCACGAGATCACCAATAGGTTTATCACTGACACCTGACTGGAACATGGTCATGGCAAATGCACGAAGCTCCATGGCAATACCGTCTTCAGTGGTTGAGTCCAGACCATCGCCAAGGATCGCCCAGGCTCCCTCGTTTCCAAGCGCCCAAAGCGCATAAGACATTTTCTCGCGCAATGGCCGAGCTGGCGCCTCGATACTTCGGTAGACGTCCAGCGCTCCTTCATAATCGCGGGCAAGCAGTAATCGGTCACCATCAGCTTCAAGCGAGGTGCCCTGGACATCAAAATCGCTGAAACGCCCCTGCATGACTTGCTTTGTCGAGAGGGTGTTCTCCACCGTGATCTTGGTACGAGTTTCAGCAGAATCCATCAGTCTCTCCAGTCGATGTCAGCGTTCATTTGATTTTCTAAAGCGGTGCCATTGTATTCATATGCCCAGGCCATCAATCTTCGATGGGGCGGCGTAATTCCATGCCAATGGGTGGGCAAGTCTGTGCAGTTCCCCACTTATGCATCACTACAACTTCTGAGTCACTCTGCACCTTGGATACGCCGAACAACCCCAGAACTGCTGCCCCGCATTCGGGCCTGATTTCACGGTACGGATAAGCAATGCACTGCCACATTTCGGGCATTTACGCTCGGCTGTTGGATCATTGCGACGCTTGAGGTTTTGAACATGTGCACGCTGGGTTGCCAAGCTTGGCGCAAGACGCCCGGTTCGCAACTTCTGCACAAGAGCGTCGACTTCAGTCACCGTAAATACCGGCTGCCGGAACGATTTGATGTAGCGAATGAAGCCGCTACCCTCGATGACGTTGGCTGGCATTTCGGTCTTGAAGCTGCTGGCGCCGACAAAAACGATAATAGAATGCAGGTGTTCAGGTACTACACCGAGAGCGGCCTCCAGCGCCTTGAGGTGCTTGTAGTTCTGCCTCAATGGGTTCTGGAACTTGAATGTCGTTTGATACAACTTCTGCGTCCACTGGGGCTGCTTTTCGCTCCCGAAGATCCAACCACTAATGTTCTTTGTCTCCACGACGAATATACCGTAGGGAGAAATGAATACATGGTCGATCTGAGTGGTGCCATCAATCGTATTCAGCGTCACGTTGTGCATTGAGCGGTAGGTTTGCTTGTCCAGATGCCATCTGGCAGATAGACGTATCCGGAGCTCGCCAAGATGGCCCCTGCACCAAGCTGAGTTGAGCAGTCCAATCAGGAGTATCGGCGGGATAAACCAGCGAACTGCGTCCCATACCTGGGGAATGAGGTGAGCGAGGTCCATTTCTATGCCTCAATGACTTACCGAGTTGCATAAACTGAAGGTGGCAAAATCAGGCCGCCCAACCTTGGCTTATTTAAAAACTTGTTAAATGCACCGCCCTTGGGCAGAAGCATCAAAGCGAGCCGTCCAGTAAGGATAATAGAATACGTTTCATATCATTCCCTGACCGTATAATCCCGCTTTGCCATAAAACTCATCAATCGATACCTATGAACCCCTACGCCGGAGAATCTCCAATGTCCAAGCTTGCAGAATTTCGCCAACTCGAGCGTCACCTCGCCGAACAGCTCGCCGCCCTTGAAGCCATGAAAAGCGATAAGGACCTTGAGAAAGAGATCGAGTTTGAACGCAAATTGCGTGAGCTGCTGGCTCAATATGGCAAGAGCCTGAAGGACGTCATCTCGATTCTCGATCCACAGGCGAGCCTCAAACACGGCAAGGGTGTTTCCGTCCCTGTACAAGCTAAACGTAAATCTCGCTCGGTGAAGCAGTACAAGAACCCGCACACGGGCGAAGTGGTTGAAACCAAAGGTGGCAACCATAAGACGCTCAAAGAGTGGAAGGCAAAGTATGGCTCGGTAACCGTGGAATCCTGGCTGTCCTAAGGCACCTCTTCGACGTCCGCGAAGATGGTCTCATCTTCGCGGATTCATTCGCTCAACGCTTGATATTCATCGTTTCGATGGCAAACAGGTATAGAGCGAACATCCGCACAAATTCGACACTGCCGAACAGCTTCAGGTTGATGGGGTCGGGAACATTCGACACGTACCAAAAAACTACGCACAGGCAGAACGCCAATACCGCTCCACCGAGATACGGCCCCCAGCTGAAATGGTCATGGTCGGCCAAGCGGCTGTTCAGATTGATAACGCAGTGCACCCACGATACGACCATCAAAGAGGCGACAAATACAAAGATGGGCAGCAGCAAGCTGGTAGCGGAAAAAGGATCCTTGATCGGCCCGCCACCCTCAATGAACGTTGAAAAGGCCAGAGCGGCAAACACGTTCAGCAATGGTCGAGACTTGATCCTCCCCAAAGCATCCAGAAGCTCCTTAAACACTGATTTTCTATCCTTGCATGAGTTGAAGCTGAGGCTCGCCTGCGAATCCGCAGTAGACCATCAACGCTTTCGGGGACGGTTCTTTTGTTGGCGACGAATAGCTGCAGAGTGCTGGGATTTACGCCGTGCCATTTGCTGATTGAACGGCTCCAGCACTTTGTCCAGGTCTCGGTAAAAATTCGATTTCGACCTGACAACCTCGGTGAAGAAATAGCGCTTAAAAGCAGAACTCTCAAAACGTCCATGCCTCCAGCAGTGCAGCATAAAGTTGCTGCTCAGAAAGAAGCAGAAGCCGCCGAACAAAATGGTCAACTGCAGGTACAGCGCTTGATCCGTAGCCAGCTCACCGGATGAGTTTTTCACCAGCAACCAATACACCGCCGTAGTCGCACCCAGCACCACACAGAACATGGGTAATGATGCTCTTTTGCGTATAGGCTGTCCGGCGACACTCACTTGCGTACCCTGAATTAGGGTGTACAGGGCATTTACCAAGAAGGGGAATCCAACGAAAGCAATGTCGATCCCTGAGAAAGCGTAGCTCACCGAGTCCAGCCAATAGATACCGACTAACGCCAGGGCGGTGATCCCGGCGACGATCAAATCCTTCTGTAACGATTCAGCGTAATCAAGATAATGCCGACCATTTTTACCCAAGCGCGAATGCACGTAGTCGACCAGTTCAAGATACGCCAGCGGCCATAACGATGCAGTAAAGCCCACAATGTAAAAGGCTTTTAGCAGGGCAAAAAACTCCAAATTGTAAAGCAGTGCGAAAGGGTTGACCCTCAAGGCGAGGAACCCCCAAAAAAACGACACAAGCAGAATCGGATAGAAGAGTACGCGATGCAGGTAACGCATGAATTTCCCTAGCTAAAAGATCTGGAAGCGAGTGCACGGGCTGGACGGGGCAGAACGCATAGCGAACTAGGGCCACCCTATTTTATCGATAGCCCACACGTAGAGCGATGGTCGATGCTATTTAACGGCAGGTACGCAGATACTGTTAGGTGCTTCACACGCACTACGGTGTAACGATTCCCGTGTCCGGAATGAACTTCTCGTACCAGGGCGTCAGATGGGGAGCGTGGGTATTCAGCATGCGAAGGACTGAGGCGTACCGCTTCTCAGGACTGGATTCGCGTTGGATCTTTTCGATCCGTTCGAAGAGTTTGTAATGGGTAAGCCATGCGCGCACGTCGGCCACGTCGTTGCAGACATAGACGGCCTTGTCCATCGCCCTGACCTCTTGGATCGTCATTGCGATGAGTGTCGTAACCTCTTTCAAGGTGGGGCGGTTTTGCTCGAAGTCACAAAATAGTTTTTCAACGCCAAGTCCCGCATAGGCATCACGTATGCGCTCCTCATTGGCCTGAATCAGTTGTTTTTCTTGGTGCGTCAACTCAGCACTAGAGTCAGTGTGCACGTGACGGTTGCGCCAATGGATAAGCAGCATCACACAGCAAGATCTGAATCGAGTGTCGTAATCTGCTGCTTCCCTCCCTTGAGCAGTGGAAGTGAACAGTTGCTTGGCTAATTCGGAGAACCGTTCAGCTGCGGATGGCGGATTGGGTTTTCTTGATTTCCATTCCGTGGTCAGCTTTTCAAATCGCGGCAGCTTCGTGACGGCACGGACGTACTGGTTTAGCGCTTCCACCGTTACGACCATGGCTGCATGCACGGCCGCCTTGCGAGCCTTTTTTGCAGCGAGCAGTGGATCCTTTGGCGTCCAGCTGATATTCAATCCGTCGGGCTTCACGTGATTTTGGCTGATGGCCGCCAAGCCTACCGCGATGGTATTCAAGTCAGCTACGCCGCTTCCTACAACCTGCAGAAAGTCAGCTAGTGCTTGGGTGCTGGAATTGCTTTGTCGTTTTGTCGTGTCTGGCTCGACCTTAGCACGACCATTAACACTCGACTGAGCGTCATTTTGTGATTCTGACATCGCAGTTTCCATCGACCCGGATTGATGTGACAACGCTGGGACTCGAACCCATAACTCCCGCTTTCAATATGGTTACCCTTTAATCGGCGGGCGTGATACCGATTTCACTACGTCGTCGTTAGCGAAGTTTACGCGAAACACCAATACCAACAAAAGCAGAGACAACTGGTTTCCTCGTTAATCTCTCGCTCGGTCTGCACTCGTCCAGCTGTATGAGTAACTTCACAGGGCTCGGACCTCCTCAGCAGTACGCGTCAAGAGCAGATACGGGGAAACGCCGTCGACCCGGATCGACGGCGAGCAAATTCAATTGCCTAGTTGCAACAGGAAATCCTGTACATAAGGAACAACCGAAATCCCTGCGTGAGCCGTGTTGGGAACAATGTCTTGCTGAACACGTATGTCATAAGCCTCAAGGTTACGTGCCAACGTTGTATTGCGTTCCACCCTCGTACGCCCGGCATCGTTGATGCCTTCCATGTACTGCACTGAGCCAGGTGCGTAGTGGATCTCCCAAGTCTCAAGATCCGCTGCCCCTACCAGTAGTTGGACATCCACCTCTCGCATCGCCTCAAGGTTCAAACTTTTGCCGAAAATGGCCTCGATACCTCCCGTGCCCACCCACCAATCACGTCCCTCATCAATCAAGGTCACCGAGCCAGGTGCGCCGATGGAGACCGAGCGCAGGCGATCCGGATGCAGGTAGTAGAATCGGTTCGCGAAGTGTCCGCCGCCGGAATATCCGAACAGAGAAAATTTCTCGAAAGAGGTGTTCAACGCCGCGGCGACTTCATCGACCATTGCCAACAGAACTTCGTCATAACGAATGTCGCCCTCCTTCAGGTATTTGAAACCGTGTGGGTTGCCATCACCTAATGGACCGACCGGAAACAGCGGCGCGAGAACGACGTAGCGATTGAAGCGCCCGAACTCCGCAAACGCGTCCCGATACTCGACCATGGTGCGCCCAGTACCATGAACCGCTACCAGTAAACGGTGGCCTTCTGGGGCCTGATCAAAGGTCTGCGGGACGTACAGGCAGTAAGAAAAACGCGGATCTTTACGGCACGAAAAAATGGTTGTGCTGCCGCGGTAATACATCTGACGATGCCGCGCTTCTGGAGTGTCTTTCGGGTTGCTCAACATTGTGAAACCTCGTTGATAACTGTGCCATTATTGATAACTAAAGCGGGTAAGGGTCATGCGCACTCGACGACTCACACACCCACGACCAAGATTTGTGGAAGTTCACTTTTGAATAAAAAAACGACTGATCGCAGCCAATTGGTTTTGCAGATCTCAAACGACATCAATGCCGGCGTGCTTCCGACCGGTAGCTGGCTCAAGCAAATCGATTTGGAACACCGTTACGGCTGTACTCGGCTCGACATCCGCCGCGCACTGGACCAACTGGTCCTGAAAAACATGGTCGAGCACATTCCTAACCGCGGTTATTACGTCCACACCCCTGACTTGACCCAGGTGTCCGATACCCGGGAGGTTCGTATTGCGCTCGAATGCGCAGCTGTCGATCAGATGGTCGTCACCGAAGAACGCTTACAAGCCCTGGACGTCATCGCGCAGCGTTTCAGCCGCTTGGTGAACGAAGGCACGATGCAAGAGTGCTACAGCGCCAATCTCGAGTTTCATCGTGCGATCTATGACATGTGCACCAACCGGGTCATGATCGAATTCATCGAAGAGATCCGCAGCCGTCCGCCATCGTCGCCCGGGGGCACTTGGCGCACTCATCTACGCGCCGAACAGTCGAGCCGCGAACACTTCCAGATCGTTGAGGCCCTCCGTAACGGTGACCGCGACCTGCTCAAACGTTTGATCGCGGCCCACATCCGGCAAACTCCGTTGGAGCAATGAGCGTCAAGGCTTGACGCTCACCCCCCACAACCGCGGCTTCTGACCGATCCAGGCGTCGTAACCTTCGACCTTCTGATTCAGCGCAACGATGTCCAGGCCGTTGTACATGACGATCATCGGCACCTGATCAATGAACCGCTCATGCAGTTGATCGAAGATCACCTGGCGCTTGGCGGTATCACCTTCCTTCAGCGCCTGGGTCAGCATTTCGATCGCTTGCGGGTCCTCCCAGACCTTGCGTGACTCCTTGTCCTTGTTACCTGTGGCCTGCTCGAAACTCAGAGCCGGATCGAAGCGTGCCGAGTAGGTGAACGACATCGCCTGATAACGGCCGCTCTGGTAGCGCTCCAACTGAGTGCCCCACTCCATGACTTCGACTTGGGCGTTGATACCGACCGCCTGCAACATGGCCTGCGCGATGATCGCCAAGTCATAGCTGGGCACCATCGAACGCTTGTTGGCGATGATGGTCAGCGGCTGGCCCCGATAGCCGGCTTCCTGCAACAGCTGGGTCGCCTTTTGTGGGTCGTAGGTAAAACCGCGCTGTTCCGTGGTTCCGTAATAGTTGGAGGCCACGCTGACGATTGAGTTGTTAGGCACACCAAAGCCGTTGCTGGTGGTGGCCACTAGTTGCTTGACGTCGATGGCAGCGGCAATGGCCTGACGGATGCGCTTGTCCCTGAGAAGCGGATCACGGGTCTGGAACATCAACACGTTCATGGTCGCACTGGGTGCGCTTGAGACCTTGAGGCTGGCGTGGGTCTTGATTTCCGGCAGGTCGGTCTCGGTGACTTCGGCCATGTCCAGGTCCCCGGAAAACAGCGCCGCCTTGACCGTCGCCTGATCGGGAATGATCACGAAGCGCACTTCATCGGCCAGCGCCGTCTTGCCGCCGGTGTAACCGTCGCGCGGCCCCGATAACGGCTGGTAACCTGCGAATTTTTTCAGCGTGACGTACTGCCCGCGCTTCCACTCGCCCAACTGGTACGGACCGGTGGCGACCGGTGCCACGAACTCACCTTGGGCGTTAACCGAAGCCTTGTTCAATACCGCGGTGCCGCCGCAATCGGTACGCGCCAACGTTGCGAGGAACATGCCGCTGGGTTTTTCCAGTTGCATCACCACAGTATGCGGATCAGACGCCGTGACATTGGTCACCTTGGTCAACCCGCTGCCGTCGAACTCAGGCAGGCAGCGCCACTGGGTCTTGGGGTCCATGTCGCGGTTCCAGCTCCAGAGCACGTCGTCAGCCGTCATCGTTTCGCCGTTGTGAAACTTCACGCCCTGACGCAAGGTGAAGGTGTAGGTCAGGCCATCGGCGGACACATCGACCTTCTCCGCCAACAGCGGCTTGACCTCCCCCTTCTCTCCGTAGGCCACTAGTCCCTCGGTCATATGCAGTACCACCGCGTCGGAGCGGTCGTCACGATTGACGCCCGGGTCCAGGCTACGGATGTCGGAGTTCATCGCCAGGCGCAGCGTTTGCGCCTGGGCAACACCGCAACCGATCACGGTCAGCATGCCCAGCGTCAAAGCGTTCAGTAAAAAACGATTCATAAGCGTGTCCTTGATTGAGCTGATACGGGGTTATTCACAACGCAGCACTGCTGCGCAATTGGTAACTGCCATCGTCCTGACGCACCAACGGATTGGCCGCTGCCAGCAGGCGATGGGTAAAGGCGTGTTGCGGGTTATCGAACACTTGTGCGGTGCTACCGATCTCTACCAGTCGTCCCTGCTGCATGACCGCTACGCGATGGGCAATGCGCTCCACCGCCGCCAGATCGTGGGAGATGAACAGACAGGCAAAGCCGTACTGTTTTTGCAGGCGTTCGAACAACTCCAGGATTTGCTTCTGGATGGTCATGTCGAGGGCCGAGATCGGCTCGTCGGCGATCACCAGTTTCGGATGCCGAATCAGAGCCCGACCGATCGCCACACGCTGACGCTGACCGCCGGAGAGCTGATGCGGGAAGCGCTCGGCGAACATCGGTGACAACCCGACATCGTGAAGGATGGTGCGCACGCGCTCGGCACGCTGTTCTTGAGTGAGGCCCGGCACATGGCGCAACGGCTCAGCAAGGATCTGCGAAATACGCGCCCGTGGATCCAGAGAAGACACCGGATCCTGAAAGATCATCTGGCATTGCAGGCGGTGCTCGCGGTTGGCGCTTTTGAGAATGTCGATGCCGTCGAAAAAGATCTCCCCGGCCACCGGATTGACCAGCCCCACCACCGAGCGGCCCAGCGTGGTTTTACCCGATCCGCTGCCGCCGACTAGCGCCAATGTTTCACCCGCGGCGATCTGCAGGCTTACCCCATCCACGGCGCGCTTGGGCTTGCCGCGGAACAGGAAACCCTGATGTCCTGGATGCTCGATGGTGACGTTGCGAATGTCCACCAGCGGCTTGGCCACCGGTGCACTGTCCAGATGGCCACGTGTAGGTAGTGCTTCAAGCAATTGTCGTGTGTATTCGGCCTTGGGACCGAGCAGGATCTGCTGCGTTGGGCCGCTTTCGATCGCCTTACCGCTACGCATCACCACGACCTTGTGAGCATGGCGAACCACCAACGACAAGTCGTGGCTAATGAACAGGATCGCCGTGCCCTCTTCCCGCGTCAGCTCTAGCATCAGCTCGATCACGTCGGCCTGGGCCAAAGCGTCCAGCGCCGTGGTCGGCTCATCGGCGATCAACAACTTCGGACGCAGCAACATCACCGAGGCCAGCATGATGCGTTGGCGCATGCCGCCGGAGAACTCATGGGGAAAGGCATTGAGGCAGCGTTGCGGATCGTCGATGCCGATCCGTCGCAGCATCTCCAGTGAGCGGGAAAGAATGGTTTTCTCGTCCAGATCGGTGTGCAGGCGCATGCCTTCGGCCATTTGCTGGCCGATGGTCAAGGTCGGGTTCAGCGACACCATGGGTTCCTGGAACACCATGCCGATCTTCGACCCCCGCACTGCCCGCATCTGATCGTAGGACAAGCTGCAAAGGTCATTGCCCAGAAACTCTATCCGGCCGGACGCAACACGCATCGGCGGCGGCAACAAGCCGATCACTGCGCGGGCAGCCATGGTCTTGCCGCTGCCGGACTCACCCACCAGTGCGACGATCTCGCCGGGAGCCATGTCGAAACTCAGATGATCGACCGCCAGCGGCCCGTCGGTGGCCACCTGGATGCAAAGATTACTGACGCGAAGCAAAGGCTTAACGGTATCCATTAGCGACTCATCCGGGGGTCGAGGCGATCACGCAGGGCGTCACCGAAAAGATTGATGCCGATCAAGGCGATGGAAATCATCAGGCCCGGGAAGAAGCCCAACCAAGGAGCCGTAACCAGATGAGGACGGCTGGATGCGAGCATGTTGCCCCAAGTCGCCGCCGGCGGCGGAACGCCCAAGCCGAGGAAGCTCAAGGCGCTCTCTGAGAGAATCGCCCAACCAAACATGCTGGTCGCCAGCACGATCAGCGGCGCCACACAGTTCGGTGCGATGTGCCGCCACATGGTGTACAGCTCGCTGTTGCCAATCACTCGGGAAGCCTCGATGAACTCCCGCTCGCGCAGCGACAACACGGTACTGCGCACCACCCGCACTACCGTGGGGATGTAGGCCAGGCCCAGTGCGAGCACGATGCCGTATTGGCTGGCACCGACAATCGCCAAAAGGCCTAGTGCCAACAACATGCCAGGGAATGCCAGCAAAGCATCGTTGACCATCATCAGTAGGCGATCGGTCCAGCCCCGCAGATAACCGGCCAGCAGACCGAACAGCGTGCCGACGCTGATCGCCAGCAACACGGTCAGCAGGCTGATCCACAGACTGGTACGAGCACCGATCATGATGCGGCTGAACACGTCGCGTCCGAACTCGTCGGTGCCAAGGATGTGCGACCACGACGGTGCGAGGAAGCGGTTGGCCAAGTCCAGGCGCAACGGGTCGTACGGCGTCCAGACGATGCCTGACACGGCCAGCACCACCAGGACAATCAACAGGCTGCCGCCAATCAGCGCGTTGAACGGCAGCGGACGCTTATGCCCGGTGGGCTTGGGTTCGGCAGCAGCAGGCGCTGCGATTTCACTCAAAGTCTTCATGCTTTCACCCGAGGATCGAAAAGCGGATACATCAAATCCACGAGCAGATTGACCAGCACGTAGACGAACGTAATGAGCAACAGGCAGCCCTGCAGCACGGGATAGTCGCGGGCGTAGATAGAGTCGACCATCAGACGACCGATGCCGGGTATGGTGAATACGGTTTCGATGACGGCGATGCCACCCAACAGGTTGCCGAGGATTAAGCCGATCAGCGTCCAGGTTGGCGCGAAGGCGTTGCGCAGGGTATGGCGCCAAAGCACGGCACTCTCGGACAGGCCCTTCGCTCGAGCATGGGCGATGTAGTCCAAGCGCAGGACTTCGATCGAACTGGCGCGCTGCATGCGGATGATCACGCCGCTCTCGTGCAATACCAGCGTGGCCACCGGCAGAATGATGTAGGCGAGCGCCTCGCCGAAATCGGCGGAAAACGGGACGTAGCCCACCACCGGCAACCAGCCCAGTTCCAGGCCGAACACATACAGCAGCAACAGGCCCATCCAAAATCCGGGGATCGACAGCAACAGCGTCGCGGTGGTCACCAGCCCCAGGTCGACTACGGTGTCCTGTTTCCACGCCGCCAGCATGCCCAGTGGAACCGCGATCACTGCCGCCAGTGCCACGGCAGTCAAGACGATAGTCACGCTCACACTGAACCGCTCAAGCACCAGCGACAAAACCGCCTGGTGGCTGGTAATCGAGAAACCCAAGTCGCCTTGGAACAGCGCCTTGAGCCAGATCAGGTACTGCACGATCAAGGGCTGATCCAGTCCCAGTGATTGGCGCAGTTTGGCTAGGCTGGCAGGGTCGGCCATGTCGCCCAGCATCAACAGCGCCGGGTCACCGGGTATCAGCCGAATCATTGCGAAGACCGCAATGGAGATCAGCAATAGCGTCGGGACCGCCATGGCCAGACGCTGAACGATCAAACGAAACATGTGGGTTCCTCGATATTGGTACGCAGCCCCCAAGCGGGCAGATCACAAACCGGCAATCGCCCAGTGTTTACCAGGTGGCGTAGCGCGCATAGTCAGACTCCATCTCAAGCCGGTACTGACCAAACGTGCGGTTGATTGCTGGCAATGGGGCAACCTCCATGAAGCCGCTGGCCGGGCGCATGAGAATCATCGCCACGGTGGCCGACAGATTGTCTTCACCGCTGGAGCTGGGGCGTGGTGGACGGCACACGGCAAAGGGTTTGCCGAAGTCGTCGAAAAACGCGTCTTTCAGATGCTCCAGCGTCAAGTCGCCATGGAACGGCTTGAGCATCTTCTCGACACGGATATCGCGGTAGAAGCTTTCCGGGGCACCACCGATGCCGGTGTTCTTCAACTTCACTTGCGCGACCGGGCTACGCCAGTGGTTGGCATGAATCAACAGGTCGTTGACTTCATACAGTGGGAATACTTCATCGGGTGCACATTCGTAGTTGATGCCAAACCCGGAGGCGTGGCTGAGCATCATGTTGTTCGAGCCGGATTTTGGCGTCACGGCTACCGCTTTCATCGACAGGGCGAAGTGATTGGCTTCAAGCGCTTTGCGGCGGATCAGTGGCAATGGCACGCCGAGCGTTTGATAGTCGCGGTCCGACTCCAGGTTGTTACCGGTGATCGCGGTGCCGATCGAGTTCATGCCGGCCCGCGCCAGGCCACCGGCCTCTGTGAACGTCAAAAGGTCCGGACCGTCGTCACGGCGGATGTGCAGAACCACGCCAGTCTCTGCGCACTCCATACGCCAGTCCCAATTCTGACCGTGCAGCACTTCATTGTTGGCAGTAGCACCGGGCAGGATGATCGCGCCGGTGCAGCCATCCAGTTCCGGTTTGTCCTGCCTATTGCGGCGCCCCAGATGGATGATCTCGGTGCGGGCATTGATCATCACGATGGCTTCGAAGTCATGGCCCGAGCCCTCGGCGATACCGCGCATCTCCTCCAGGTACATCGGCTCGAACGCTTCGATGTTCGGAATGAATTGATTGACTAGCCGCTTGATGCCGGCCCAGTCGTAACCCATGTCCAGCAGTTGCTGGCCATAGATTTCAATGCTGCGAGCGATGATCTGCGGACAGGCTTTGCCGTACTGCACACCACGGGCAAATGCCCCGCCACTGAGTTCGATACATGGAAATAAACCAGTCATGCCCTGCCCTCAAATTGTTTGAGCAAACCGTAGAGCAAGGATCAGACCAATTTTAGAAAAACCCAATCAATATTGGCGCCAATTTAGTTTCCAATAAATCCACGGCTCGAAAAGGCACTGTTTTTGCTCAGGAAAATGGGTAGGAAATTCACAAATGTGTAAAAAGGTGGCAGCCCAAATTTGGCCAAACAAGCGGACTCGTAACGGACATTCGTGGTGTCGTGACCAAACGACTTGTTTCGCTAGCTGGTGCTTTTACAGATCAGAAGATAACAGTTCAAAGCTATCGCTCATCGACAGCAGAAACCGGCCCTTCGTATATAGCTAATCAGGAGTGCTTCAGCCCGCACAGATCTCCTGCAGACAGGGTTGATGCTATCTCGCCACTATTTCACGGTACCATCCAACGATTGCGGCTATGCCTTTTTCTCCAATGAAAAAGCGCATGAAGTCATTATCACTACTGGAGACGGATCCTTATGGAAGAAATCAAACGACTAGTCATCCCGGGCGACGATCAAGGGCCCGATCGCATCGCCAAAGCGCTCGATCTTGCACGCAGTATCGCCAAAGAAAGCGCTGTGGAGGAGATCGTCTTCATGGTGCCCACAAGAAGCTCGTTAGATTCCGGATCACTCCACTCTCTTCTAGGGCCAAAGGTGCATAAGGCATTCATCAAAGGGACGGCGGTGGAGTTTTCCGGCCTTCTCATTCGATGCGAAACGATGAAGACTCTGAATTGGCTTAACAAACGCACAGTGGTGATTGCGGTCTATGCGAGTCAGAACATGATGGACAAGATCGACGGATTGAATAATCTCGCCGCTGTTGTAGCCGTGCCATGGACAGCCACAGCGATCGAGAACTGGCAGAGGACCTGGTCTGCACAGATCTTGGGGCAGGCAGCCTCAGTAGCGTCTCCATTGGTAAAGGATCAAGTCGTTGCCCAAGCGCTCAAATCCCTCACGATACTGGTCAATCGAGAGCATGACATTCTGCATCCAAATGATGTTGAGCATGCGAAGCGCATTCTCCGGATTCTGCGGTCTCGTGATCATTCTGAGCCGACTGAAAACCTAAGGCTCTGGGCCATCAAAAATGGATGGCGACCCAAAGCCGCTGAAGCGCTTGAAGCACTTGCACAGAAAGCATTCACTCTGCGCACCAAGCCAAAGCTCGATAATCCTGAGCATGCTGAGCAGCAATATCGCCGGTGGTGTGACGCCGCTGGCCAGTGAGAATAGGGTCGTAGACCTCGAGTACGTTTTAGTCGCCCTTGGGAACGAGAATTACGCAGGTCAACGGAGCAATGGAGGGAAGAAGGAGAGCTATTCGTGGTTCGCTCTCCCTTCTTAACCATGGGGTGTGACTCAGGAAGTTTTATCTTTCTGCCACGCTAGGGCTGTGCGAGCCACCTCCGCGAAATAATGCGCACCCGTAGCAAGCACATTGTCATTGAAGTCGTATTTGGCGTTGTGAAGAGGCACCCCGCCTTCTCCCGCTGCTTCGCCGTTACCGATGAAAACAAAATTGCCAGGCACGACCTGAAGGAATGCCCCAAAGTCTTCCGAGATCATCATCGGCTGGATGTCCGGATTGACCCTCCACGCTCCAACAACCTTGGTAGCAGCAGCCACAGCAATCGGCGTGCACTGCTCCCAATTCACCGTTGGAGCGAATTCGTGGGTGTACTCAAATTCGCATGTCGCTCCGTGTAGCTGGCAAATGCCTTCGCTAATTTCTCGCATCCGTTTAGCAAGCATGGCTTGGACTTCAGGCGCGTAGCTTCGCGTATCCCCTTTGATCACCACGTTCGTAGGGATCGCGTTGCGAATCCCATCTGTGATGAATTCAGTGCATGAGATTACTGCCGGCACGCTCGGATCTAGGTTACGAGAGACGATGGTTTGCAGGGCCAACACGACTTCGGATGCGATGACGATCGGGTCAACACCCATGTGCGGACGTGCCGCATGGGTACCTTGGCCTTTGATTCGGATGACGAAATTATCCTCACTGGCCATGATGCCTCCTGAGCGTGTGGCGATCATTCCTGCTGGGAGACCCGGCATGTTGTGAGCGCCATAGAGTGCATCGATCGGGAAGCGCTCAAACAGACCATCAGCAATCATCGCTTTGGCACCACACCCATGCTCTTCTGCCGGCTGGAAAATAAAGCGTACGGTGCCATTGAAGTCGCGACTCTGAGTCAGCAGTTTTGCTGCTCCGAGGATCATCGCCATGTGGCCGTCGTGCCCGCATGCATGCATTTTTCCAGCAGTGACCGACGCATGTTTACGACCAGGGGCGTCCTCATGGATATGAAGCGCATCCATATCAGCACGCAGACCTACGACGTCTGAACCATCACCGACCTTCAGACTGGCAACCAGCCCTGTGCCGCCAATTCCCCGGTGTACCTCAAGACCCATCGCAGTGAGTGCTTCAGCAACGAAGTCGGAGGTACGGACTTCTTCAAATCCGACTTCAGGATATTGATGGAGGTGGTGACGCCAGCTGACAAGCTGGGTGTGAAACTCGTTTTCGTCTATCACTGGAAATTCTCCTTCACTCGGCGAATCACAAAGTCCGCTGTTTCAGCCACTGACGCTGACGGGTCAAAACCGCCTCCTCCGACTCCCCAACGAGGCTCTCGTACACAGAAGGAGCAGTAGCGCCCTCTGTGTTAATGATGAGAATCCGAGACTCTGGATCGATGCCTAGTCTTTGCGCTATTTCTGAGTCGGCAGCCAGAATTTGCAGAGCCGCCAGTCCAGCCACCCCTGACTCGCCGGAGACAATTGGAATGTCTGTCGTATTCCCGCGGGCGAGCAGACGCATTGCGTTGACGGCATCGTCATCGCTGATCGTGAAAAAGAAATCGATACTCGACTCGAGGAACTTCCAGGCAAGCGGAGATGTTTCACCGCATGCCAATCCGGCCATCACAGAGTCCACTGAGCCAGTGGCTTTGGCAGGTTGCCCCCGCACGGCGCTTTGAAACAGACAGTCGGCTTGCTGAGGTTCTACCATGACAAAGGTTGGACGTTGCTCCTGATAGGTTTCCCAGAAGTAACTTGCGATCCCAGCAGCTAAACCACCCACACCACCCTGTAGGAATACGTGGGTAAAAGGGCAAGGTGCTTGAGCAGTACCCGTGGTTTGCTCGATCAATTCAGCAGCGATCGTGCCGTAACCCTGCATCACGTCACGCGGGACAATCTCGTAACCCTCATACGACGTATCCGAGACGACCGGCCACTCGTTGGCCTCAGCGACCTTGGCGGCGTGCTCCACGGACTCATCGTAATTACCCTCAATCCGGATAATCTGAGCGCCATATGCCGCAATTGCTGCCTCTCGTTCGATGCTCACATTGGCATGCAAAACAATGACGCATTTGCATCCGACGCTCTTGGCGGCGGCCGCCAGAGCTCGACCGTGATTTCCATCTGTGGCGCTGATCACGGTGAAGTCTCGAAGACGGTTTTGATAACGGCCCGTGATCAACCCCTGAGGTTCAAAGGATGCTTGAGGCATGAGCCGCATGATCAGCCTGAGCAGCGCAATTGGGGCACCGAGTGCTTTGAAGCTGGCCAAGGGGGAACGAGTGGACTCGTCTTTCACCCAGAACTGAGCAACGTTGAGACTCTCAGCGACGCCTGGAAGCCCCCACAATGGCGTGGCGCTTTTGCTCAAATGCTCCCAATTCGAAAGCCAGTCTCGCGACTCATGTGCAGCGTCAACACTCATCACGGCTTGAAGCTCGATGGGATAGCTGCGGCGTGAAGCTCGAGGGTTGGTAAATAACATACAGGCTCCTTGTAACTCATCGGAAATAGGCGTGCTTAACTCGAACTTGCGGAACGCCCAATGAAAAACACGCGCATCCAAGCGACGCCTCATTGATCAGTTAAATGAGGCGCACGGCGATAGATTCGTGTTTCGGCAAATCGTCAGGTGATTGGGTTACGCACTGGCCGTTCTGTAACGCCCCAAGAACTGACGCACACGCTCACTGTCAGCGTTGGTGAAAAACTTCTCGGGAGGCGAGCTTTCGACCACAACCCCTTTGTCGATAAAGACGATCTCGTTGGAAACCGCCCGGGCGAATTCCATTTCGTGGGTCACGATGACCATGGTGAAACCGTCCTCGGCCAGGTTGCGTATAACAGCGAGTACCTCCCCCACCAACTCAGGGTCGAGAGCAGAAGTTGGCTCATCAAAGAGAATGACTTCAGGATTCATTGCCAAGGCGCGAGCAATCGCGACGCGTTGGCGCTGCCCACCGGACAAGGACCAGGGATAGTCGTCCTTCTTGTGTGAGAGCCCTACCTTCTGAAGTAACGCCACAGCCTGTTCATGAGCTTCGTTGCGATTGACGCCCAGGACATGAATGGGCGACTCCGTGATGTTCTGCAGCACTGTGAGGTGTGGCCACAGGTTAAAGCCTTGGAAGACCATGGCAGTTCGAGCACGCATGGCAGCGAGCTCCCGATTGGACATGGGCTTTGTGGTCCCGTCCTTGATGCCCATCCGGTCACCGCCGATGTAGATTTCGCCACCATCAGGAACCTCGAGCCAGTTGATGCAGCGCAGCATCGTCGATTTTCCGGATCCTGAGGATCCCAGAATGCTCACCGTCTGGCCGCGTTCGACTTTTAGATCAATGCCTCGTAAAACGGCCATTCCACCAAATTGTTTCTTGAGCTGACGAATTTCAACAGCGGGGACAGAGTTACTCATGAACCAATCCTCTTTTCTGCGCGTACTGGCCGAGACGACGCAACAACGCTTCAACAATTAACGTAATGATCCAATACAGCGCGATCACAAAAATGAACGGAGGCAACGGCACGAAATACTTCGCTTGAACAGCGGAAGCGGCAGCCGTGAGGTCTAACAGCGTGATTATGGAAAGGAACGCCGTATCCTTGAGCAGGCAGACCAATTGGTTACCGAAGAGCGGCCCGGAGCGCATTACCATTTGTGGCAACAGGATCCGCCAATACATCTTGGAATTAATGAACCCATGGGCATAGGCCGCCTCTGCTTGTCCGGCAGGTAACGAGGTACGGGCTGCTCTCAGAATCTCCCCGAAATACGCACCGTGATAGGTGATCAAGGCGATTAGTCCCGCTGACCAAACGTCAAATCGAATGCCGAACGACGGCAGGCCGTAATACAGCAAATACAAGTAGATCAAAAATGGCGACATGCGCATTAGATCTAAAAACCAGCGCAAACCTTTTCTCGGAAGGTTTTCCCGTCCTTCTAAAAGGAACGCTATAAAGCAGGCAAGAAGAAAAGCTGCGACGGACGATATGCAAAAGAGAATAAGCGTGTTCTTCAACCCGGCAGCAAACAAATCAAGGTTGTCCCAAATCATCTTTAGACCGTTCATGGGATCCCCTACATGGCCAGGCGCTTAGCGCGCTCATCTGCAACTCGTTGAAAGCGAACCAGCCCACCGATAATCAGCAAGTAAAATACACTCGCAGCCAATATAGGCGGCAAAGGATCATAGGTAACAGCAGCGATCCTATTGGTCACACGGGTCAAATCAACAATACCGACCATGGCTATTGCGGGACTGCTTTTGATCAGCAACGACATTTCGTTGATGAGGCCTGGCAGACTGGTCGTGAGCATCTGTGGCAGCATAATTCGCCTGAGTGTCAGACCGGTGGACATACCCCCCGCTTTTGCAGCTTCAATTTGCTCCCTTGAGAAACTCGTTAATGCTCCACGCCAAATTTCCGCATTAAAGGCAACGGTATTGATCGTCATTGCCGCGATTGCCACTACTCTTGGATCGACTTCAATCCCTATAGATGGCGCAATGACAAACAAAAACAGTACCAGGGTGACCATCGGTGTCGCCCTGATTAAGCTTACGTATATAGAGAGAGCCTGGCTGACAACTGGAATTTTAGCTGACCGAAGGATTGCAACAACCAACCCTAAAATGACACCAATTATGACTGATGTACCGGAGATCCAAATAGTTGTCCACGCCGCCTCTAGAAGAGTAATCCAGCTACCCTTGTCCATTGATAATTTCCTTCGAGCGTGCCGAATTAACGGTAGCTGCCTGCCGCGTTAATTCGGAATTCGTCTGGCCACTTCACCGCGGACACTTCATGTTGCAACGATGAATGGCGTTAGGACTACTGCATGCTTAACTTGCGGAATTGATCGACGGACGTAATCGGTTCATGCGGCAGATTGTCGAAGGATTGGCCCAGCCACTTCTTCTGCAGCTCAGCTAGCTTGCCTGTGTCTCGAAGGTGATTCACAAAGCCGCTCAGATAATCCAGCAGCTCTTTGTTGCCCTTGGTCACAGGCCAAGCGATGAAGCCAGGTCCTGATGTCGCCTCGCCTACCGCAAATACCTTTGGTCGCTCTTTGACCAACATGTTTGCCGGCACGATTGAGTTAACGACATAGTCCAACCGGCCATTGGCCAGATCGGCATAGGCTTCGGGATAGGATTGATATTCGACGACCTTACCGAGTGAGCCACCCGTGGTCTTCAGCTTCGCGTCCAACTGCGTAAGGCGCGCCACCTGCGCTCCACCCGCTTGAACACCTACGGTAAGGCCGGAAAGGCTTGCTATGTTTTTGATGCGGTCATCATCCGCACGCTTGATGTAGTAAGAAACCTCAGGAGCGATTGGAGCAACAAAATCAAAAGCACCAAGACGGTCCTCAGTTACGCCCGCCCCTGTGATAGCCGCATCGTATTTGCCCGATGTGATCGCGGCCAGCAACCCAGTCCAAGGCAAAATATCCTGTTTGACGCCAAACTTAGAATACTTGCGCAGCTCCGCGATTACATCTTTGTGAAAGCCTTCAGTTTCGCCGTCTTTTATGAATTCGAACGGGTAGTAGCTATCTTCGGTGGCAACGTTGAGCGTGCCACGACTTTCAATATCCGCGAGGCTGGCGGCATGTACAGTAGAAGTGACAATAAGGGTAGCGCTGAAGACTATACCTGCCGCGCCAAATGCTAGAAAACGCCCAGCCTTAGCAATAACGCTTCGGCAGATACTGTTCTTTTTTTCAGTTGTCATTTCGGTACTCCCATCGATAAGTGGCGGGCAGTGTGAAACAAAAATCTGGGGTATAGCTGGGATAGCCGTATTCATGCCTTCTCCAATTTTTATTGTTGTATATCGGTGACAGTGCAACCCTTTCTGACATAGCAAACCGGGTGAGATGATCGTACTGCGTGCCTCGCGCACTATTGATCGAATTTCAAGGTGCCAAACGCATCAACGTTGCGTTTTTCGGTTTTTTGGTGTGCAGAAGCCACCTCCTGCCCCCAAACCGAACACCTTCTGTGCAACTATTGAGCGTCGAAAGCTTTTTCTGCTGTAATGAATTTGCCCATCACGAGGAATTTGAACATGCAGCTCGATGCGTATGACCGCAAGATTCTCAATCTCCTCCAAGAAGACAATCGGATTTCCCAACGAACACTTGCAGAAAACGTCAACTTGTCTCCTTCGGCGGTTAATAGACGAATTGCCGTATTGGAAACCGCAGGCGTCATAAAGCACAACGTAAGCATTGTGGACCCATCAGCAGTCGGTCGGCCCATCACGGTTATCGTTGAGGTAAAACTGGAGAACGAGCGCCTGGACCTCCTGGATGAAATAAAGCAACGATTTGTAAGCTGCCCTCAGGTACAGCAAGTTTATTACGTTACCGGCGACTTTGATTTTTTGCTTATTTTGAACGTGAGAGATATGTCCGAATACGAGCAATTGACTCGAGATCTATTTTTCTTCGGAAACATCAGGCAGTTCAAAACCTATGTCGCCATGCAAAACAGCAAGGTTACCTCTGCAATACCAGTCGATGAAGAATAGCGGGCGTTAAATCCCTTTTTGCGCTGAACTAGATCTGTTACTGATGCGACAGATAACCGGCCCGAATTTCGAGCCGGCTACCCATTCCTGCATTACTTCATTTTTTCAATGGAATCGATTTTCGCTGCGCTACCGACAGTGCTGAAGGTGAACGCCACATGGTCACCGGCGTGAAGCCCCATGACCTGCTCAGGGGTTGCCGTAAAGCCCATGGTCATCGCAGGCCACTGGATGGCTGGAATTGCATCATGTGCGATCGTCACCATGTGTTTCTCTTGGTCAATCGCCTTGATATTGCCTTCCCCTTTGGCGCCGGTCACCTGCTTTGCCGACCGGTTCATGTTCATGTTTTGCATTGATTCACCACCCATGTTCATCTCCTCTGCATAGGCATTGAAAGACAGCGCAGCTACGGCGGTTACGATGGCGACGAGGGTCATTTTCATACGATATTTCCTTCTGGGTTGGGGGTTTCAACTGCGAGGTGACGGCGACGCATCAGTCGATACGCAGCCGGGATAACAAACAGGGAAAGTAAGGGAGCTGTGACCATGCCGCCGACCATCGGCGCAGCGATGCGGCTCATCACTTCACTCCCGGTGCCAGTGCCGAGGAGAATGGGTAGCAAGCCAGCGATAATGACGGCCACGGTCATCGCCTTTGGACGAACACGCTGAACCGCGCCTTCTCGAATCGCCGCGACCAGACCACGCTCAGAACCATCTCCGGCACTCTGGCTTTCGGCCCAGGCATTTTTCAGATAGAGCAGCATGATCACGCCAAACTCGGCAGACACACCTGCCAAGGCAATGAAACCCACGCCTGTAGCTACCGATAGGTTGAAGCCCAACAAGTAGATAAACCACGCTCCACCCGACAGCGCGAACGGCAGGGTGGCCATGATCAACGCGGCCTCATCGAAGCGAGTAAAGGTGAGATAAAGCAGCACGAAGATAATCAGCAGCGTGGCCGGAACCACCAATTTGAGGCGAGCGTTGGCCCGCTCCAAAAACTCAAATTGCCCCGAGTACGCCAAACTCATGCCTGGCTGCAATTTGACCTGCTCACTCACTGCCTGGCGCAGATCAGCTACGACAGAGACGATGTCCCGATCACGTACGTCGATGTACACCCAGCCCGAAGGGCGCGCGTTCTCGCTTTTGAGCATGGGTGGGCCATCGTTAACCTTTACCTTCGCCACGGTGCCCAGGGTGATCTGGATACCCATCGGCGTGTTGATCGGCAATTGTTCCAAGGCACCCGGTGAGTCACGCCATTCACGCGGGTAACGCACGTTGATAGGGAAACGTGCGAGCCCTTCAATGGTCTCACCCACGTTTTCACCACCAATGGCGCCGGCCACAATGGCCTGCACGTCGGCGATGTTCATTCCATAACGAGCAGATGCCGCGCGGTCGATATCCACATCGATGTAGCGACCGCCAGTCAAGCGCTCAGCCAGAGCCGAGCTGACGCCAGGCACACCCTTGGCCACTTTCTCGATCGCCTGCGTAACTGCGTCAATGTCCATCAGATTGGTGCCGGCAACCTTGACCCCAATCGGGCTCTTGATACCGGTGGCCAACATGTCGATACGGTTGCGAATCGGTGGAATCCAGAGGTTGGTCAGCCCAGGGACCTTTACGGTTCGATCCAACTCTTCGATGAGCTTTTCCTGAGTCATACCCGGGCGCCATTGATCATGCGGCTTGAACTGGATAGTGGTTTCGAACATTTCCAGTGGCGCAGGGTCTGTGGCGCTTTCCGCTCGGCCAGCCTTACCAAATACGTGCTCGACCTCCGGCACGGTCTTGATCAGCCTATCGGTCTGCTGCAAGAGCTGTGAAGCCTTCTGCGCCGACAGTCCTGGCAATGCCGTAGGCATGTAGAGCAGATCACCTTCATCCAGGCGTGGAAGGAACTCCCCACCAAGATGAGTAATTGGCCACAAGGCGCTGAAGAATACGAACGAGGCCACAAGCATCGTTGCTTTCGGCCAGCGCAATACCGCGTCCAGGGTGGGCTGATAGATGCGGATCAACCAACGGTTGAGCGGGTTGTGCTTTTCGTCAGGGATCTTCCCTCGAATCCAGTACCCCATCAGTACCGGCACCAACGTCACGGACAGACCTGCCGCCGCAGCCATGGCATAGGTTTTGGTGAATGCCAGTGGGCCGAACAGTCGTCCTTCCTGGGCTTCGAGGGTGAAGACTGGAATGAAGGACAGGGTGATGATCAACAAGCAGAAGAACAATGCAGGTCCGACCTCGGCCGCAGCTTCAGTCATCACCCGCCAATGCTCTTCGCCTTTTAGCTCCTGCCCTGGATGCGTCGTATGCCAGGCTTCGATCTTCTTGTGAGCATTCTCGATCATCACCACCGCGGCATCGACCATGGCGCCGATAGCAATGGCGATACCTCCCAGGGACATGATGTTGGCGTTGATCCCTTGGTGACGCATGACGATGAAGGCAATCAATACCCCGACCGGCAAGGAGATGATTGCGACCAAGGAGGAGCGCAGGTGCCACAGGAAAATCCCGCAGACCAGTGCAACCACGATGAATTCCTCAATCAACTTATGGCTGAGGTTTTCCACGGCGCGCTCAATCAGCTTGCTACGGTCGTAGGTAGGGACAATCTCCACACCCGCCGGCAGGCTGGTTTTCAACTCCTCGAGCTTGGTTTTGACCGCAGCGATGGTCTCGCGGGCGTTTTTGCCACTGCGTAGAATCACCACACCACCAACGGTTTCTCCCTCACCATCAAGCTCGGAGATACCGCGGCGCATTTCTGGGCCCAGTTGAATCGTGGCCACGTCCCCTAGGGTGACGGGCACACTACCCATACCCAATTTGAGAGGGATGGCCCGAAAATCATTGAGCGTTTTTAGGTAGCCGGATGCACGCACAATGAATTCCGTTTCGGCCATTTCGAGCACGGCGCCGCCGGTTTCCTGGTTCGCCTTACTAATGGCGTCGGTCACCTCAGCTTGCGTGATGCCCAAGCTGGCCATTTTTAGCGGATCGAGCTGCACTTGATACTGCTTGACCATGCCACCCACAGTCGCCACTTCGGCAACGTTGGGTAGGGTCTTGAGCTCGAACTTGAGGAACCAGTCTTGCAGTGCACGCAACTGCGCCAGGTCGTGCCCACCCGTGCGGTCCACCAGCGCGTACTGGAAGATCCAGCCCACACCCGTGGCGTCAGGCCCAAGCGCTGGCTTGGCGCTGGCAGGCAGCCGGCTCTGAATCTGACTCAGGTACTCCAACACTCGCGAACGAGCCCAGTACAGATCCGTACCATCCTCAAAGAGCACGTAGACGAAGCTGTCACCGAAGAAGGAGTAACCACGTACCGTCTTGGCACCGGGCACCGAGAGCATCGTGGTGGCCAACGGGTAGGTCACCTGGTTCTCAACGATTTGCGGTGCTTGACCTGGATAAGGGGTCCGGATGATGACCTGCACATCCGACAGATCCGGTAGCGCATCAATAGGTGTGCTTTGGACCGACCAGATGCCCCATGCAGTGATAAACAACGTCGCGAGCAGAACCAGGAAGCGGTTGCCCACTGACCAACGTATCAGGGCGGCAATCATGGTTTGCCCCCTGACTTTTCCAGTTGCTCAACGTGTAAGCCATCATCGTTCTGGCTCACGGCGAATTTAACTTTGTCGCCGGCTTTGATGCCCACCATCAGCGCTGGATCAGCGAGTGGGAAGGTCATGGTCATACCCGGCATACCCAAGGTATTGAATGGGCCGTGGGCAATTTTGACTTGAGCGTTGTCGATCTCCAGAACCTCGCCCTGCGACTCATGCAAGGTCGGTTTGGCGGAGGCCATTGGTGCCGACATGTCCAATGGGGTTGCGACGATACCTTTGAGGCTTGCCTCCGAATCGAGCAGGAACTGCCCCGAGGCCACCACATTCTGGCCTTCTTCAAGGCCTTTCAGAACGGCCGTTTTTCCATCGTTCTCCTGACCAATCTGCACTTCCACCGGATGGTAGTGACCCGCCTTTTCCGCAACCATCACCAGAGCGCGTTTGCCGGTGCGAATGACAGCCTCACTCGGCACCCACAACACACTTTCTTCCGTTGAATGATTGAGCGTCACCTGCGCCGTCAGACCTGGTCTGAGGCGAGCTTCAGAGTTCGGCAGTTCGATGCGAACACGGATGGTGCGACTGTCAGGATTGGTTTCCGGAAGAATGGTGCTGACCTTGCCCTGGATAACCATCCCGGGGAAAGCTGGGAAGCGCGCTCCAGCGGCCTGGCCCACGACGATTGAACCAGCTTCTGCCTCCGGGACTGCCACATCCAGCCAGACCGTGCCCAAACCATTCACACGGGCTAGCGTCTCACCCGCGGTGATCGTCATCCCTTCGCGGACATCCAACTCTTGCAGTACGCCGCCAATAGGACTGGTAATGGTCAAGGTCGGCTGGACCTTACCACTGCGTTCTATCTGAGCGATCAACGCCGGTGGCATCCCGGTCAGGCGCAAGCGCTGCCGAGCCGATGCCAGCAAGCCCGCATCCCCATTACGTTTGAGGGCAAGAAACTCTTCCTGCGCACCCGCCCATTCCGGTACGAGGATGTCCACCAACGCGGCATTCGCACCCAATACATCACCTGGTGCTCGGGCGTAAACACGCTCTACAAAACCTGCCGTTCGGGATTGAACGACTGCGATGTCTCGTTCGTTAAATGCCAGGACGCCGACCACACTCACACTTGAAGCCATCGAGCCTTTGCTGACCGTCGCCAATCGCAAAGCAATGTTTTGAGTCAGGCTTGGATCAATGCGTACCGATGCAGTGTCCCCGCCACCGTCGGCGTACTGAGGCACCAGCTGCATGTCCATAAAAGGCGATTTGCCTGGCTTATCGAACTTTTGCTGGGGGTACATCGGGTCATACCAATACAGCGCTTTTTTCTCTGCCGAAGCTTTTGGTGCCGACTGCATGGATGTGTCTTGCATCCCTTCCATCGACGACTTCGGCAGCCAATATCCACCGGCGACACCGAAGGCTGCTGAGACGCCCACCAACAAGGCTACTTTCAAGACGTTAGAGCTCATTGAGCGGACTCCCCATAGGCTAAATAGAGGCGAGCGCTAGCCAGCGCACGCTGCTCTTCAACATCGATTTGCTTGAGACGGGCTTCGATAAATTCACGGCGGGCGGTGATGACTGAACCTAGATCGCCTTTACCAGCGCGATAGCTGGCCATGCTGAGGTCGACCTTTTCCTTGGCCAGCGGCACCAGGCTTTCCTTGCTACGTTGAACAGCTCGACTCTGGCGTTCGTAGTCAGCCAGCTCGTCTTCCAGCTCTTGGTTATGTTCACGTAAAGTAGCTTCACGCTCGGCCTCAACCTGATTGAGCTCGGCGTACTTGGCAGCAATCTTCGGGTTCTGGCGTGAGCCCGGGAAAATTGGAAGGTCGAAGCTGAATTGCACGCTGACCATGTCACCGTAAACACGGTCGCGATGCTGGTAATCAACCTCCCAACTCCAGTCAGAATGCTTTTCCGACTCGGCTTCGTGGACCCTGGCCTGTGCTTCGCGGGTCATAGGCTCAAATACCGCCAACATCGGATGGTTGTGGATGTGGTGGGCGTAGCCTGAGGTATCAATGGACCAATCTGGAAAGCCGCCCGCGGGCTTGTCGCTACCAGCGGGTCCAATCCAACGCTTGAGAGCGGCTCGCGCCTGAGCTCGCTGACGAATCAAATCATCCTGCTGCTCCTCCAACTGCGCCGCTTCTTGTTTAGGTGTCACAGCATCAGATGGCTGCGCACGGCCGCTGGCAATCTGCGCCCGGACGGTATCGTTGAGCAGACGGTTTTCTTTGTAGAACTCCTGAAACAACGCGTCTTTGCGCTCGATGGAGTAGCTGTTGATCCAGGCCATGGCCGTCGACAGCCGTACATTCAAACGCTCTATTCGACGCTCAGCAGTAGCACGTTCGACGCCTGCATCAGCGACCTCAATACGTGCTTTGCGTTTGTAGCTGTTGGGTACTTGTTGTCTGATGCCAGCCATTCGCATGGTCATGTCATCTTCGACGAGACTGCCCTTGGCGGGTCCGCTGATTGGAAAGTTTTGCAACCCAAGAACCAGCTGTGGATCAGGTAGTTCGCCGGCCGGTATGGCTGCACTGCTGGCAGCTTGGATTTTTGAATCTTGCGCATTCAGCGATGGCGCAGTGTTTTCAGCCAGCCGCAACGCTTCGTCGAGCGTCAATGGAGCAGCGAAGCTCGGCAATGCCAATAGGCTTGCCGCAAGGCCGACCACCAACGGCCAACCTGTGCGATAGCACTTGGAGTTCATGTATGTGATTCCTGTGATCATCCATTGCGCGCTAAAAGACAGGCGCAACTAGGCCATCCCGCTAACGCGGAATGAGGCTCAACGTGGGATAGGAATCAAACGCGCGGAGGACGCCAAACCCCTGAAGGGGCTGCTACAGGCGAGAAATCGCTGGAGAAGGAAATGACGACGGGGTGGGAAGGGGTAATCGGAGTCTTGATGACTGAGACTTGCAACATCCCGCCAGTCTTGCACTCTTGACCTGGCTTGCATGGCTTGCCGTGATCAGCCAGACCGCCTTTCATATCCTGACAGCAGTCAGGCCCCATGCCATCCATCATTGTCATACCCGAGGTTTCCATCGGGCACGGTTCTGTCGATGCCTGAACGCCCGCCATCCCGCTGAGGGGAAGCGCAAGGCTAATCAGGAAAACGATACAAAACCGTAGATAGCGTTTCATGGGATCAGTGCAATCTTTGAAAATGGCTTTTTAGGTCATCAGCAAATGTCACGAGCAGCCTATCAAGGTTGCTCAGTGAGTGCCATATGACCCGATCTGCATTAAGTCTGGATTACTGATCAGCTTCTTGAACATAACTTTCCAGAAGCTCACCAGTTTTGGCAGCACTCGGCAGCCTCTCCCCGACTTGGCAGAGAGGCACCGGGCATCACCTTATTGACTCTTGGCTACATCACCATCGGCGTCGCTGTGCGGGACTACATGATCAACGTTGCGCACCAGCATACCGTCCTTCCACAGGAACAAAGGTGCCGACTTCGACGTTCCGCTCGCCGTTTCCCAGCTGCTGTTATTTTTCGGGTTACCACCACTGTTACCACCGTTACCCGCGTTAGCAGTACCGGCAATGGCCAGGGAGAGGAATGCAAAAGCTACGATAAATTTTTTCATAATATTTTTAATCCGCCATGAATTAAGGGACGTCATGCGGGCTGTTGCGCTTCAAGGTGCAACGTCGTTGGCCGGCATAACGGAAAGCAAGTCGATTGATGTGTTTATCCACTGCGCGCGCAGATGGCAGGCGCAATCTGAGTCTCCCGCCAAGGCGGAACGACTCAATGAAGGACATCAATCAAACCCGCGGCGGACGCCATACCCCGGACGGGGTCGGGAGGGGCAAAGAATCACTGGAATATGAAATGCCGATGGGATGGGACCAAGCGATAGGCGTCTTTATGACAGAGACCTGCAGCAGGCTTCCGGTCTTGCATTCTTTACCTGGTTTACACGACTTGTTGTGCTCGGACGGGCTCTTCGAATCTTGACAGCAGTCCGGCCCCATTCCATCCATCATCGTCATCTCTGCAGTATCCATCCGGCAGGGTTCTGCCGATGCCTGCATACCCGCCATCCCGATCACGGGAAGCGCGAAGCTGAACAGGACGATGAGTAAAAACCGCAGATAGCGTTTCATGGAATGCAGTATGTTTTTCGACAATGGTTTGAGGTCATCAGCAAACATCACCAACAGCCCATCTGGGATGTTGAGTGGATGCCATTTCATCGAATCTGTATTAAGCGAACATTATCGACCCAGGTTGGAACCGGCATCTTCGGTGGTGTCATTTTCTGGCAACAGTCGCCATGACTCTTGACGCCCTGAGTCCTCGCCCTACTGTTTGCCTGCAACGTCACCCATGTCGCTGACATGCTGCTCATCGCGATTCGGGTTACGCACCAGCCTACCGTCCTTCCAAACGAAAATAGCCGCTGGTTGCGTGGCAGGAGCACCGTAGTTCCATGCTCGATCATTGTTCGGGTTACCACCGCCATTGCCACCCGTACCTGCAAATGCAGTACCTGTGGCGAGCAGCGAGAGAAGAGCAAGCACAACAATTTTTCGGTTCATTAGCTCTTAATTATCCGTGAGTTTTTGAGGTACACGCCGTTGCTGCACTTCGCTAATGGAGGTGCAGCAGTCTGCAGCGGTAATCAAGAAAAAGCAGCGAGTGGTGGGCGGGGCCTAGCGGCGACCCGCCTACGCACCTGGATCAATCCACCTTTGGAAAATCAATCTCGGTGTCATTGATACGGTTGAACGCGTTGGTAAAGATGGTCAAAGCAAATACCAGGGAAATTTCGAGCAACTGCACATCGGTATAACCTGCGGCGAGAATGGCGGCGTAGTCATGCTCACCAAGCGTGCCTTCTGTCTCATGCAGGGTCAGCACGAAGTGGATCAAGGCGTCACGCTTGGCATCACCGGTACTTTGACCGAGGCGGATTTTCTTGATGGTATCGGTCGTCAAACCAGTCATCTTGCCCAGCATGACGTGCGCTGCCTCGCAGTAGTCGCAACCAGTTCGTGCACTGACCAAAATCTTGATGGTTTCAAGATCCTGTTTGCTCAAGCTGCCAGAGGCCAGTGTGGCTTCTGCATCCAGCACAGCAGTCAGAAGCGCCGGATTCAGGTGACCGATTACAGCGTACAGATTAGGCACTGTACCGCCGGCAATTTTCCTCACTTCGTTGTAAACCACGGCAGTTGCAGCGGTGGCGGTGGCGACGTCTGGAACATTGATACGGCTCATAGTAAGAGTCCTTCAGCGTTGGTTAGGAGCCGTCACTGTAGGGCCATGGCATGAGCTTGTTCAGTCTCGATATTCTCAATATAGTGCTCAAAAGTATCAAATAGGAAACGCTATGCACCCGCCTCTAGATTGGCTGAGCCGCCTCATCAGCATGATGACCGTCCGCGGCCAGCTGGAAATTCGATGCTCCTATGGCGCGCCCTGGGAAGTGGCCTATGACGACGCGAATGCGGGAGAGATTCCCTACCACGTCATTCTCAGCGGAAAGGCGATTCTCGAGTCACCGGAACCTGGCAAAGGCCAGCAATTGAGCGCAGGCGACATTGTGATGTTCCCCCATGGCTCACGTCATGTACTACATGATGGAAGTGGAATTGCACCCGCTCCCGCCCACCATCGTAGTGATCTCAACCTGACATTCAGCGAGAACACCGGTACAGGTGACCGACTGGATATGCTCTGCGGGCGATTCATACTCGCCCCACCCCACGATCGCTTCATTCGTGACTATTTGCCCACACGACTTGTGGTTCGAACGTCGTCGCAGAATCATTCATCACAGAGTGAAACATCCACCCAATTGGCGGGCTTGCTGGCTTTGATGCGGGCCGAGTCCAATATCAGCAATCTGGGTGGGCATGCCATGTTGAATGCGCTGTCAGCAGCACTTTTTACGCTGACGTTGCGCATGGCGAGCGAGTCGAACGAGGCCCCAATCGGACTGTTGGCACTTGTTGGCCACCCCCGACTGGCGCCCGCGCTCACGGCCATGTTCAGCAATCCTTCGCACTCCTGGACACTTCCGGAATTGGCGGGGCTCTGTAACATGTCGCGAGCGACCCTGGTTCGTCATTTTCAGGAAAAGGTCGGACGTTCGGCGAGTGACCTACTGACGGGGATACGTATGGCCCTGGCTGCCAATGAGCTGAAGAAACTTAATGCTTCCACTGAGGTGATAGCGGAGGCGGTCGGTTACCAGTCCTTGGCAGCCTTCAGACGCGCATTCAGTCAGCACATGAACATGACGCCGGGAGAATGGCGTCGCCTATCCCACCCCAAGGTAGATTGAATTTTTACCCGAGCGCTGATTATTGATTTTGATTCCTCACCGAAAACTTAGAGTTTGGAACGCCCACCAACCAACACGAAGGGTGCCCAATCACCAGGTAAGTCGGCGGCCAGCTCGACGCTGTGTCGGGCCTCGCAGAGAGCCATTCGCATAGCCTCGGCCGTGCTGCGTCGACCTTCGCCACTGCGCTGGCAGTCCGCGATCGTCGGGGCTCCTAGCATAAGTGCGACAAGACGAGGCATCACAAAGGCAGCTACGTCGTCTCGGACGGTCCATTGAGACAACAAAATAGACTCTGCCCCTGCACGGAAGAAAGCCGTGGCAAAGCCGGTCAAGGCATCGCCCGCCGCTTCGCCACTTGAACCCGTGTTGCACGCTGACAGGATGACGAGCCACGCTTTTATATTCAGCTGCATGATCTCGCTCAGAGTCAGGAAGCCGTCGGCATTGCTTGGCCCTTTTCGCCGAGGTCTCGACAGAACAAGGGCGGACTCCTCGAGACCGAAGTTCCCACGCATTAGGCCGTGGGTGGCGAATACCAGAACCTCTGCTTGGTTCAAGGGTTGCTTATTGCGGGCTGCGGCGCGAACCCTACCTTCAGTGGCACGGTCCCAAAGTAGCGGTCGTGACGCGTGGCTTGAGATGACGCCGTTAAGCTTTGCGATCGCCAGAAGTTCGCACCGGGTTCCCGGCAAGGGCAATAGTGCAGACATCGGATCGTCACCTACCACACCCCGGGCACGCCGACTGCGTAGCGCTGACTGTGCGCAGTCGTCAGTACGATCCACAGCTTGACCATGGCCAAGGGCGGGATCACCCACGCCAAAGAGGCGGATACGGCCCTCGTCGTGTGCCACTTCATCCGACCGAGCGTAGGCGTATATCGTGGGATATATCGAGATGGCCTTCTCTAAGCCTAACCATTTCGTCGATGCCGCTGCGACTGCGCCGCGCCCGGCCTGCGGACGGTTAATCGGCAGAGCACCGAAGGGTACCGAAGCGAACTCGCCATGAGGCACGATGATTAGCTCATCGCTTTTCGTAACCATATCTCGAATGATCGGATCGGCAAAAATCTCGTCGAACACGCGATAGGCGATCGTGGCTTCGAAGTGATCGCTTCGTAAAGGGCAGGGCCCGACCGAATTGAGATGGAATTCAGCGATGAAAGCATTTTTCAGACGGCCGTAGGCGGCCCCCATCCTTGAGTCTTCAGGGAACTCGCAGCACATCACCACGTCCAGGGCACACCGGAGGTTTTCGATGTCGGTACGTAGGGTTTCGCGGTCAGCGCCTAGTGCAGCCCATGCGGTCCCTTCCGAGCCAATAGCCCATATGCGGCCGACACCTGTTCCAGCGCCAGGACTGATCATGATGAGTACTTGTCGCGGCTTGAAGCCAAAACCCGAAATAGGCGCGACGCTCGGAATCTCACGATCGAATTGCGCCCACAACGCATCAGTCTGAGCCCTCGTCAAAGAAGGGAATTTGGGATGCACTCGACCTTCGGTGTTACGGTGGGCCGCCAGCGATGCACTCGACGATTGATAGTCCTGTGCGACCTCGAACGCTTCGCTCCGAATCTTGTCGGACATGCCAGATCTGAAGAGGGCGCGCAGGCGCACGGCATTGAGTGCCCGATAAGCCTTCATCCTTGGACTGGTCGTGGGTGCCGTCGGATTGCGGATGTCACTCTCACTGTAAGCTGGATTAATGTCCCCAGCCATGTGCGCGTCCAAGGCAACGCCCACCAATTCCTGGAGACGCTCCGGATCGAAGTTGGTTCGCTCCAAAAACTCAAAATAGGCATTGAAGACCTGTGCCGGACGGTAGGAATACCCCAGACCTTCAAGTATTCCAGCTTGCGCAATCGCGGTCTGGAAAATGGCATGCGCCAATTCCTGCTCGCCGGCCGCTTCTTTGTATCGTGCGACCCGCACTAGACAGTCTACGAATGGACCGGCCCTTGGATAGCCATCTAGTAGCTCTTCTTCTTCATAGGTTCCGAACGAATCGCTCCGGTAGTTTGGATTCGCGTTGGGCTCGCCCAATCGATCAAGTTCAGCGATCACATCCCCTACGGGGCCTGGTACGATCATCGGCCTCGGAGCAACCTCGTCCCACAAGGTGCCACTCACGTGCGGATCGGTCAGAAAGAACGTCTGCTCTCGAGCCGCTGCGGCATACAACTGTAGCGCGTTCAAATAGCCCATCGAAGCGGCGGCAGTGTCGCCGGCCTGCTCCGCAACGAACGCCCGTTCGCAAGTGACACGTGCCCGCGCCTCACCCGACAAATCTGAGGGCTCCCGAAGCGCCGTTACAAAGGCTTCACTGGCCTCTCTATAGTTGCCCTGCTCGAAAAAAACAGCGCCACGAGCGGCCACCACCGCTGAACTCGAGCCCAGAGGTGCCAGTAAATGCAAGGCTTCCGCATGGCGCCCTAGCTTCGATAGTGAACTGGCCATCAAGATTGCCGCTGGTACCGCGTCCGGAGCAGTGCGATGGCTTAGCAGGTATGGCAGTACGTACGTCACTTCCTCTGCCCCACGCTCCCATTCGCCCTCTGTAATAAGGACTGCGACATTGCGAGCGCCTTCGGTTGACTTACCTGCCAGCGTGGCTTCGCTCAGCAACACCGCGAAAACGGCGAACAATAGTGGAACGAGACGAATGCGTCGCATGCCCCCTCCTCGCTCAAGTCCTAGCTTTTTAGTCCTTGTTCGAAAAGCAGTGCTTCGAGTTCGCGGCGTTTCAGCAGACCGCGGGCCTGCGGGTCGTTCTCCCAGATTCGCGTCATTTTGCGAATCTGGGCAGGAACCGCCGCAAAGTCGCGCCTCAGCATCAAGTCGTAGATCTCGCGCATCTCGCGGCGGCGATCTGATCTTTTTGAGAGGCTGGCACCACGGTTGTAGATCAGCGAGACCAACGCACCAAAGGAGTCCGGCTTCAGATCCGCGCAGTTCTGAAACGTATCCTCTGTCTGGCCCACCACATACCGGAGGTATGCATCAAACTGGGTGTTGGACTCTGGCCAGCCGACCTTGTTGCCTTGCATTTCCTTGGCCTGCTGTGCGGCCGACTTGCCCGTCACCCCGCAACATTTCGCGAGCCTGTCCACCGAGTTCTTGGGAAGCAATCCTCCCCAGTCAGATCGAAATGTAGAGGTAGTGGTGTACCCAAGGTCATAGCCGATGCCAATTGTTACGCCTGACTGCCCCCCAGGCCAGACCGGGTTCTCAAGCCGGGAGCGGTAGTTGGCTTCATTGGTCACCTCGCAAGCGACGATAAGGCTTCTGGCCGAGTTCGAGATCGGGCGCTCGCTCTGACGGCCGCGATAACCGCCCTGGGAGCGAGATTGGTCCCCGGGAAAGACCTCAAACTTCTCACGGAAGGCCCCCATATGAGCGAACTCGTCAGTTGCGATCGCTTTCGCAAGCTCTGTCTCAAATGGCGACGCCGGCGTTTGAGCTCTAATGGTTACGGACCACCCCACCGCCCCGAGCAAAACCAAAACATCGCGCCGGCTCAATCCGGTTGGCTCAATCCGACTGACCATGAGCACCTCCTGAGAACAGATATTTGGTGAGGGTTCTTGCCCGTTTCCAAGAACGATTTAATAACTGCTGACGAAGACGTATCCGAGAGCATAGAAGGTCTACGACGATTCGGTGATCAAACACGCCTATACTTTTGGGCTCGGCCAATCCAATGATTTGATCTGCTCGGTCTGCCCTTCAGGTTCGTAAAGCGAAGATGCCTTTTTGTTGGGAGGTGTGCAGTGGACTCCGCAATCCAGAAAGTCTCCATCCATGGCAAAGATGTATGGCAGGTTGAGGCAGGGGGAGTGACGATCGCTTTCCATGAGCTGCCCCAAGCCATGGACTTTTTAGAGAAGTTGCGGGGGCGTGTCGGTGCACCACACCTCTTTCCAGAGGACGTTATCCAACGCTGGGAATCGCAGCACGCAGAGTGGTTACGGGATAAACGATAACGTCGAGACTTGTTGGCCAGGCCGGGAGGCAAAGACGGTTTGGACATTTAAGCGCGCCTGTGAGCATCAGTTCTGACAGGTATAGGTGTCGTTCCATCGGAGCTAGCCCCAATGGTTGCCACGGCCGGCAATTCAAGCTGCATTCAAGGGGCTTATCGATAAACTCACAAGCTAGGCTGGAATTGATGACTATGCGTTACGCTGTCGCCGAAACCGAATCGGGTACGTGTTTCAATCCTGCCCACCATCATTGTTTGCTGATTGCATTTCTCGGCGGATCTCAGCAAACAGGCGTAATTTCAGAACAGCAGCTGTTGCACCTGACTGCTGTCACTCAGATGGTCCTCGACCAGGTGAAACACCACCTATCTGCAGGCTACCGATAACGCCGTTCGGATCCTCACCGCGTAAATAGGTCGCTCAAAATCCCTCAAAACAACTGGTCAATATGAAGTGCACTTGGAAGTAGCAAATTCTTCCGTTCGTAGCCACTGGCTTTGGTCGCACGCCATAACTCTATAAACACGCCACTTGGTGTCCAAGCAAGTGACGCCCTCTTTACTGATGCAGTATCTAATATCTGCAAACCCTCAGTCGACGCTATTGCTAGCAATTGGCAACCATCCTTTCACATGACCACCCCCATGAAGTGAGACGAATAAGCATCATATTGAGGCTTTTCGACCTCATAAAATTCAGATTCGCGGCGTAAAGTTGCTCTGCCATCGCACCGGGACAGGACAGACATTTGGTGCCCAATGCCCCCTTTTGCGAGTGGACTCCAGCCGAGCTGCCCCGCGGTGTGTCGGCCAACTTCACACCAAGCTCAACTCATACGAATTACATTCCACAGTCAAACTAAGGAATAATTTTTAATGAACGTTCTATTTAAATCCCTTGCCAACTCAGGCTTACTCAAAAAGGACTTGGACTTCCATTTAGTTAGAGCGTCCATGGTTATTATTTTTCTGTTCTTTGGTTACCAGAAATGGTTCCAGTATGAGGCCGACGTCCTGATCCCATACATCAGCAACGGCCCTCTGGTCTCCTGGATGTACCCGGTGTTCGGCATTCGTGGGGCAAGCTGGTTCTTGGGTGTGGCCGAATGGACCTTTGGTGTCCTGTTGTTTGCTGGATTCTGGAACAGAAAGCTGGGTGCCCTTGGAGCGTTGGGCTCGATCGTGACCTTTCTGGGTACCGTGACCATCATTCCATTTATGCCTAATGGTTGGGCAGAATCGGCAGGCGGCTTTCCCGCAATGGTTGGCAACATTCCATTCCTCATGAAGGACGTTGTTCTGCTCGCAGTTTCGGTTTACCTGTTGAAAGAAGACATCCAACGCATGGCCTTCGACGCCATTCGCAAACACTAACCGGGTCAGCAAAATTCAGATTCGTACCTCCTTGGAGCTGTCGAAAGACTGCTCCAAAGAGCCAAAACCAAATTGCGTCTGAATCCTTTAGCTGACACCACCTTTAGTGCAATAAGTGACAGTACTTCTCGACGCGAACCACCAAGGTAGAGAGAGGAGGAAAAAGCTGATGTCACCCTTCTTGATAGCCCTGGTCGCCGTTGCAGTAATGGGATTTGCCAATCAGCTTGGCGATACTTGCACCGTCGCCGCCATCACGGAAATCGTTCGGGTTCGACGCTTCACTCGACTGATTGCTCTACTCGAAGCAGCACTTTGGGCAGGTGTGAGCCTACTGTGGCTGGATACCTTTGACGCTCTATCTGTCAAACCTTCGAGCTATGCGGTCGGCCTAATCACCATTCTGGGTGGGGCATTATTTGGCTTGGGAGCTCTTCTCAATCGTGCCTGCGTGTTCGGTACCGTTTCACGATTAGGAAATGGGGAGTGGGCTTACGTTTTCACGCCGGCCGGAATTTACTTAGGAAGCCTTATTGCCTTGGAATTCCTGCCTTCTCAACCGTTAACTTCGGATGAAGCGATCTCCTTCGGCAGCTCACCTTGGCTTCTTGTCCTAACCATCGGGCTGGTTTTAATCAGGCTCTGTGTGCACCGATTGAGAAGGCGCCAGGAAAAACAAACCATATTCAGATATATGTGTTCACCGAGCGTTGCCACGACACTCATCGGCATCAGCTTCGTTGCAGCCTTCGCTGCCGCAGGAAGCTGGAGTTATGCCGAATTCCTAGGTGATTTTGCGCGCGGGGATGCCCAAGCACTTCCAACCAAATGGACACTTTTTGCTGTACTCATGGCAGGTTCAGCTTGGGGTGCTTGGATCAACGGACAATTTCAATCCATCACGCCGACCATGGGAAACTCGATCCGATGTCTGCTCGGCGGGACCTTGATGGGGGCAGGTGCTGTGTTGATCCCCGGCGGAAACATTAGTCTGGTCCTGCTTGGGATGCCCCTGCTTCAGCCCTACGCCTGGGTAGCGTTTGCCAGTACATGCATCACGCTCTACGCTGCCATTCGTATGACTACTAGGTCAGACGCACCATAACGCTCATTACCCAAGCGTTTCTAGCACAACCCAAAATACAGTATCCCAGCAGACTTCGTTGTAGCCGACAGGAGTTGAACACCATGTCTGATGAATATTCATTATCTGCCGTATTGGGCAGGATGTACCACAATCAGTTGGCTATAGAAGCCGCAATCATGGAATTGACATTGAAGTTGGAAAGCCAGGGCTTCACAGAGGCGGGGCAAAACGTACGAGGGGCATTGAATGCGATCGGCGAAAACGCCGGCTATATCAGGCAAGGTCTTGCCAGACTAAAAGGTCAGGACACTGATTAGAGTTAATGATTTTCTCAAATCACTCAAAGACCCGACCAATAGTCAGACAAATAGACCTTTTCTTTTAACGAAACGGAAAAGGTCTTACGACTAGCCACCTTGGCAGCCGTTGCCCATAATTTTGTACTTAAGATCCTTCACTTCGCCTTTCGAGTTTTTGTAGACCATTTCAGCATCAGTAATTCCGCAGGCGTCGGGATCCGAGTGCATGCTGATTACTTCTTTTACGTCGAGCGGCTGTTCTTGCATAGATGTATCTTTGGCAAAAGCTGTTTGCACACCCAATGCCAAAACCAATGAAACGAATATAGGTGCAACGCGCATGATCTCTACCTCTGTTAGGTTGTTTCGGTTAACAGAGATTGCTCAAATACGATTATGGCTACATTAAAAAAACCAAACGATTAAAACCTTAAAAAAACATTCATTTAATCATGACTTAACGTTTGGAGATCGAAATACACATGCATAGTCACTCACCTTTGCTAGCGAGCACATGAGTATGAAAAATACATCTGCGTCAACACCCTTTTGGCGAAAAATGCTAGAACTGTCACTCACTGTTCCGACTCGGTCAAATATTGTGGAGCTGGCACCTTTATTCATCAGATTGATCGTTGGTTATGGATTCATGGTTCATGGGTTCGCTAAGTTTTTCCGGGGCCCAGAGTCATTCGCAGTTGTATTGCACGCGATAGGAACTCCAACTCCATACCTCATGTCCGTCATCACAATCATCATCGAAATATTTGGTGGCCTCGCCATTTTGCTGGGTGCATTTGTTACGCTTGCAAGCATTCCGATGATCATTGTTTTATTGGTTGCAACCTTCACCGTACACCTGCAATATGGTTTCAGTTCAATTAAGATTTTGGCCGTTACACCGTCCGGCGCTCAATTCGGGCAGCCCGGATACGAGACTGATCTCTTGTACATAGCAGGGCTTTTAGCTCTTGTCATCGGTGGACCCGGCCGTTTTGCGGTAGATACACTACTAAGAAAGCAACTGAGGAGTACGTCCAACTGAAAAACTAAATATCGCCTGCTGTTAGCCCTTAGTTTCAAACTTGAGCATTGGCCTCAACCTGTTCAAGCTCCTTTCTTTAGCTGCCCCTATGGGCAGCTTTTTTTTGCCCACTCAATTTGCAACAGCTAACACTTCTCCCTCGGTGAATTCTTCAATGGTCGCGAAGACTCGCAATCGAGCTCGGTACAGTAGAACTCGAACGTTTGAAAGGGAAATATCCAACTCATCACGGATTTCTTTTAATTCCAATCCGTATCGATCTCGCATCAGGAATACTTGACGTTGAAGAAGAGGAAGAGATAGCAGTGTTTTTTCAAGGTATTGACGCAATTCCCCTTCGATCAACAATGCTTCCGGCGTATCGCCATGCCAGGCGAAAGGCGCCGCCAGCCAAGCACTGCCGCTGGATGAATAGCCAGCTGGGATACCCTCAACCACCGAAAAATCCCCAAACAAGACCTCTCGACGATTCCGCTTATAGCAATCTTTTGCAGAATTAGCCGTGATTCTCAGCAACCATGTTTTTAGGCTTGAGCGTCCCTGGAAATTCTTTAGATTGCGTACAACTGAAAGCCAGGTTTCTTGAACAACATCATCAGAGTTGTGGGAACCAGCAATGGCGACAGCGACAGCATACATGGAGCTTTGATAAGTTTTCACAAGCTCTTGGTATGCGCGGGAATCATGTGCGAGCAGACGATCAAGCAGTAGTTGCTCGTCATCCATTAGGAAATTCGCCACTTATGAGCGCACCAGGTAAATTGGAGTTTTAAGGCAGGGAAAATGAATCCAATCGGCACTTAGCAATAGGTGAGCTAATTGGAAAATGCGGGCATGAGTGGTTGCCGTCAAATTGGCGACAACCCCAAATTCATCCCCAGACTGATAATGGCAAGAACAAGGCCAGTGATACCAACGAACAGATAGTCACGTGCATTCAGAAATAGCATGAGCACGACGACAACACGCGAGACGGGAAGAAAAATGAAAATTGCGACGCCAAACTTCACCAAGCTATAAGCTATCTGTGCAATTTCCAACGAATGGCCAACATGGAAAAGCAAAACAAGCGCCATTCCGGCCGCTATCATTCCCACGGCAATCAACGTTCCATATCCAAGCAGCTGGGAAATCAAACCGTAGGACTGGTCGTGCTTTCGAGAAAGAAAATCCATCACCCCACCTATAATTGAATGCCTAAGGCATTCATCAACATTTGGGCTCCGAGAATTACCAGCACCACAATGAATGCTATGCGCAATTTTTCGGAAGACGTTTTTATCAGTAGACGCGCACCAAGCAATGCGCCAATTACGGAACCAAGCACAACGGGTCCCGCGATGTTCATATCGATCTCACCGCGGAATAGATAAACACTGGCGCTCGCGGAGGCGGTGACACCAATCATGAAATTTGAGGTCGCGGAAGAGACTTTAATCGGTAGGCGGAGTGCCTTATCCATGGCTGGAATTTTCAACACACCGGATCCAATGCCTAGCAAAGCGGAAATTACTCCAGCGAAGTACATTAGGAGCATGCCACCTGGTACGCCCTTTACTGTGTAGGCTACTTCTTTACCCAAAACCTGATCAGGGTAACTGGAATGCAACTGGAGAATAGTGCCCCAGCTGTTTGGATCATACTCAGATGAATATTCGACTTCGCGCCGCCGACTCAACATTTGTTGGGCGGATATAAACAGAATGAGCGCGAAAAGCCCATAGAGAAACGCGGTCGGTACAATACCAATCAGCAAGACACCCGTTAGTGCGCCAAAGGTCGTAGCGGATTCCAACACCACAGCCAAGCGGACGTTTGTCAGTCGTTCTTTAAGAAATGCCGAAGCACTCCCACATGAGCATGCAATAACAGAAACAAGGCTTGCACCGATCGCGGCATGAATATCAACTCCAAAGAAAATTGTGAGAATGGGCACGATGAAAATTCCACTTGCCATTCCAAGCACCCCGCCAAGAGCACTTGCACCCAAAGCCGCGATGAACAATAAAAAAATGGTCGATATTTCCATAGAGGAAACCTGAGTACCTAAGTCCGAGGATGACGAGAGAGCTTCGTCGAAAAACGAATGGCATCACCTCGGTAGTAAAGCTTCTCGTAGTCAACCGGCCGCTGCTCGCCACTGAACGATGTCCGTTCGATTAGAAAAATCGGGTCCCCAGCATTGATCCCGAGTGCTTGTGCCACATGCTCATTAGCAATCGCAGCCTCGAGTTGGTAACGGGCTTCCGTTAGCGGCAGCTCATATTTTTCCTCGAGCAATTCAAAAATGGGCATTACGTCCAAGTCGTTGCTCACTACCTTTTCACCGATCTCCAGGGGCAGATAGGTTTCATCGAAGGACATGGGCTCACCGTCCGCCAGTCGCACACGCTCAATGCGATAGACCTGGGCGCCAACGGCGATATCCAACTGCTGCGCAACCTGGCTGTTAGCCGCAACGATGCACTTACTCAACAACCGCGACGAAGGGTGGCGGCCTAGCACGAGCATGTCTTCAGCAAAGCCAGTCAACGCAGTCAATTCCTGGGTGAGCTTTGGTTTGATGACAAAAGTGCCTTTGCCACGCCGAATCTCAACCACACCTCGAGCAATGAGATTTTCCACGGCCTTTCTGATCGTCGTGCGACTGACATCAAATCGCTCCATCAGCCCCTCTTCTGCGGGCAAGCGATCTCCAACCACCAAGACCCCCTCAGATATTTCAGCGGCCAAGGTTGCTGCAACCTTGGCATAGAGGGGTAGCGCTTCAGAATTCATGTGTTCTCGCTTACTTGTTATGACATCGTGACGTCGTGATGTCTAATGCTACTGCAACATGCGGGATTCGTCTCGGCAGGTCATCGGATTCCCAGCCGCTGATCTACCGAAAACCGACCCGGGCCACGGGCGATGAGGAGCAGGAGCAAACCCGCCCATGAGAGATGAGTCGGCCAGGCGTCGGGGTAAACAAAGACTTCAATGACAATGGTCATGCCGAGCAACGCCAATGCCGAGACACGTGTAAACAATCCAGCGATCAGAAAAACGGGAAACAAGTGTTCACTGTAGGCGGCAAGGTGCGCAGCCAATTCCGGAGAGATTACGGGCAATACGTACTCAGTCCGGAACAACTCATAGGTACTTGGTGTAAGGGTCAGGAAGCCACTGACCTTGGTACGTCCAGACATGAAGAAAATGGCGGCGATAGCGATCCGGGCCACCAACGCCAGAAGCGAATCGCTGATGACCAAGCTCAATCGGTTTGCTGCACGGCCCCAATGACCACGCATAGATTGACTGGCGACAATCAAGCCTGAGCGAAGATTGTTCATGAGCGATCCACTGGAGCGTGAGCCATAGACTTTCGTACCTGTCTGCTTGAACCCAGATCAGCAAACACCCCCGCACTGACCAACCGGATAATGAGACTTTCCAGGTTTACGTCGGGATCCACTTCTAGGGCATGATTGGCTGCTCGCGTAAGAGACGATCCTGAGGCACAAGCATCGAGAAAGGCGCACTCAACAAGACTTGCCGCTTGCCAATGCACTCGCCCATCCTTCCGCGTCAGCAAGGCACCCTCTCCTCGCCATTGAATCTCCTCAGGCATCTCCCGTTGTTCTCGGTTGATGCTCCAGATCGTGAAAGCCGGACAATCAGCAAACCAGATCCAACGAGACGCAGCCTGCGGCGTGAGCCAAAAACGCCCCAGACTAGATGAAGACCGATGCGCCAGTGCGCTCATGTCAATGCAAAGCTCATCTGCCGCGCAGTGCACTTGTGTCCAGAGCAGATCCAGACGGGCAACATCCCCCAGGTAAGGCATGTCACGTGCATGTTCGAAGTTGTCGAGAAAGCTTGGGAAGTACGTTCCGTAGTGGAGTAGTCGAGCATCGACAGGAGGAGAAACTCGAGCATGAATTGCTGCCGCACTTCGAAGCCAATCGATCCCGACCAAACGCTCTATGGTTGGGAAATTGGCAATCAATCCATCGGTTGTGCCTTTGAACACCGTATTGCAGTAGACCGCAAAGCCCGGCTGACTGATCAGCGACTTCATCTCGGGTGACTTAATGCCATACAGCGCATCAACGAAGGCATCCTGAAAACACTTTAGCGAAGGCTTCATACGGCCTCCGCTAGCTGACGCCTATGCCCAAGATTTAAGAGTGCTTGTGCCCTTTCTCGCTCAGTGAGAAGCACATCGAAGTCCGGGAGATGGTCGTCTCGTTCAATCAGCGTCGGGCGCGCACCAATTCGCGCGATTAACCGCTGATACAAAGACCAGACAACCTCCGCAATCGGTGCGTCATGCGTGTCTATGAGTAATGCTGAACCGCCGGGATCCTTACTGTGTCCCGCCAAATGAATTTCCATGATGGAGTTGGCGGGAAAAGAATCCAGATAAGTGACGGCATCGAAGCCTAGATTTTGCGCACTGATGTGAACGTTATTCACATCCAACAGATAGCCGCAGCCTGTTCTGACGTTCAGCTCGGTCAGAAATTCAAGCTCACTGTACTCATGACCTTCAAGGTGCAAATAATGTGTTGGGTTTTCGATCGCGATACGGCGTCCGAGGACATCCTGCGTGCAATGGATGTTGCTTGCGATTCGTCGTAGTGCTTCCCCCGTCCGGGGAAACGGAAGCAGGTCTGGATGATACTGACCACGCCAGGTTGACCACGCCAGGTGTTCAGAAATCAATGCGGGTTGAACACGATCAGCTAGCGCTTTCAAACGTTTTAAATGTGTTGCATCGGGAGAGCAATCGGCCGCGAGCGAAAGGGAGACACCGTGCAATGACAATGGGTGTCGACTGCTAATCGCCTCCAACCAGGCCAAGCGCGGCCCTCCACCGACCATGTAGTTTTCCGGATGCACTTCAAACCAAAGCCCCTGGGCTGCGCAGTCAAACGCTTCTTGGTAGTGGTTTGGTTTAAGGCCGAGTCCGGCCCCCATCTGGCACTGATTCTTCATAATCGGTGGAGCCCCGAAGTAGGAAAGTTACATCTCTTCCAACGAACCTGTGCCTTTTGGAGTTTTGATGCTGGTGCAAGTACCGGCTGGTACGTTTTTCCAAGCATTGGCTTGGTAGTCGACTTTGGCGGTGCCGGCACAAGTGGTACCTGCGCCTGCTTTGCAATCGTTGTGACCGGCTTTGGCAACGCCGTAGCATTTCTCCATGGCGCCTGCAGCGGCTGGCTTCTCGGCGGCGGTAGCGGCCGCGGTGAAGGAAGTGAATGCAATGGCGAGGGCAGCAAGTTTCAGATGGTTCATGCTTGATTCTCCGGGGTAATAATTCCGATCGCTTCAACGCAGGCAGCCCTGAGCTTGCGATCCGATGAGTAGTTCGCTGACTTCTCAACCTCGGTTACAGCCACCGGAAAAAAATTCAAAACACCAAAAACAGCTCGCTGTTGCCTTGCGCCCTCGAACGCACGCATCATCCGCTGCCCGTAATTAACGCTGGCGTCATGTAGGTACTGAATATTTTTACTCCTCGTGCAACCAGAGCAGACGATGGAACGAACTACAAATAACGACGCGTTGCGACACCGTGAAACTCACCTTCAGACCCTGTTTCTCGAAGGTTTGGAGGGGGACGAAAGGGCTTATCGCGTATTCCTGTCAGAGTTGAGTAGCCATGTGCGCGGTTTTTTGCGAACAAGGCTTCAAAGACAGCCAGGAGAGGTCGAAGATTTGCTGCAGGAGGTGTTGCTGGCCGTTCATAACGGTCGTCATACCTACCGCGTGGACCAACCCCTGACAGCATGGGTTTTTGCCATTACACGCTACAAACTCATGGACTTTTTTCGGGGCAGGTCGCGTCATGAGGTGTTTAATGATCCCCTCGATGATGCAACAGACCTTTTTGCTGAGCCTGTGCTCGAGCCCGCACAGGCTAGTCGTGACCTGAACAAACTGCTTGAGCAGTTACCTGATCGTCAGCGCCTGCCCATCCAGCACGTAAAGCTTGAAGGATTGTCTGTTACTGAAACCGCCCAGATGACAGGGCTATCGGAATCAGCTGTAAAGATAGGCGTCCATCGCGGGCTCAAAGCGCTGGCGCGCAGAATCATAGGTGCACGATGAAAACTGATGACCTTATCAACATGCTCGCGTCGGGAGTGACCCCGATCGATCGGCACGTGCTCACGAAACGTCTCGGTGTGGCGATGCTGATCGGCTCGCTGAGTGCCACCGTGTTGGTGATGATTATTCTGGGCGCGCGCCCCGACCTGGCCATTGCCGCGGCAACACCCATATTTTGGGCAAAAGTCGCCTTCCCACTGACCTTGATGGTCGGAGCGCTTAGCTTGGTCATGCGACTGGCCAGACCTGGAAGAACGCTCGGCCCCGGAACACTGCTGATCGTTGCGGGCGTCACGACTCTGTGGGCCGGCTCGCTGTATGTCCTCCTCACCGCGACACCAGATATGCGCGCGACTCTTGTCCTCGGCAAAACGTGGCGGGTATGTGCGATGAACATCACCCTGCTGTCGATACCAGGTTTACTCGCAGCCTTCTGGGCCATGCGCGGATTGGCCCCCACGCGCCTGACACTGACAGGAGCTTGTGCTGGGCTACTCGCCGGCGCTACAGCCACCCTAGCCTATTGTTTGCACTGCCCTGAAATGGACGTGCCGTTTTGGGGAACCTGGTACTGGCTGGGCATGGTGATCCCAACCGTAATAGGTGCAATCCTAGGCCGACGTTGGCTTCGCTGGTAATCAAGCAGTGCCAACGAAGACGATTCGAACCTGTAGAGGTCGGCCTGAGGCACTCAGGCAACGTCAGGCAGGCTGACTGCCTGACAAACACCCACTCAAGTAGGTGCGCGCGAGAGACAGAGTATGAAAGGAAGACGTAAGGCAAAAACGTCCAAGTGGCTCATGAAGGCTCAATTTGAGCTCGAGGCTCAGCGCGTGCTTGCTGGTCGAACAGTAGCAGCCAGCCGCTTCCTGAACGCTGCACTGCAAGCCGGAAAGGAACACGAACCCACGGGAAGATTGGCGGGCTGATCACATCGCATATGCCTCAATGCATGCTCAGCTACGCAGGATAAAGAATTTGTCTGGTGCTACACGATTGAATGCAGAATCGAAGAGGTGGCTATGTTTGCAAAGGTCATGGGCGAGGAAGCGTATTGTGCTTACCGCATTCACCTGGAAATATTCCTCCAAATCCCCACAGACGCTTCAGATCAAAACATTCATCAGTTGATTGAGACAGGGTTCTCCGCCAGCAGTGTGATGGCGCTGTATGCCCTTGGAACAATCCCCCCGTCCCAACACAACCAGATCATTCCGCTCAAAACCCTCAAATCAAGACTGCTGCACGGTCAGCGGCTGACGACGACCGAAAGTGACCGGCTGTTTCGCCTCATCCACATCACTGCGATGGCGGAGGTTATCTTCGGAAACCATACGAAAGCCAAGCATTGGCTCTCAAAACCCAAGGAAAGCTTATTGGGCAATAGCCCAAACGATATGCTCTCGACCCTTGAGGGTACTCGTTTAGTCGAGGAGCGATTGATTCAAGTGGCTGAGGGCTACGCGTTTTAATCTGAAGCAGCTAACCGGAGGCTCTAGATCAAGCTTTATAGGGAATTATAAAGCGATTATATAAACCGGTTTTCAGGGCCCTTATCGGCTCAATTTGCTGGCTCACAAATAGGGATGTTGCCCGAACGGCCACCTTGGTGAACTTCAGGGAGCCGTACCAATGGCAAGCCTTTTCGTCACTCACCTCGCAGAGCACTGAGTAGACCTTTGAATGCTCCATTCAGCCGGGTAAAGGCGGCGTCGAAATGGATTCCATTTTCTGTGTACTTTGCGACTTCAACCTGCTGATCGACAGTATTTTGATCAATGGAAGGCTGAACCGGTGTGCTGTAAGGCAACTCCCCGGCGTAAACATCACTTGCTGATTCTTCTCCGGCAATGTGTTTTTCATTGGTTGTTTTCAAGGAAAACCCGATAGCAGGAGACTTTTTTGCCTGGCTGGCAAGCAACGCAGAAAAATCTAAATCTCGGGCCTTGAAGTTCGGCGTATCAGCGTTTGCGATGTTGTTACTCAGAACCTCAGATCTTTGCATACGATACGTTAACGCCCTTTCAGCGGGGCCGAATGCTTTCTCAAAACTGATACTCATACACAGTCACCCTCAATGGCGCTATTGCTCCGACAGGCGTGCAGCGCCAATCTGTTTGTCCCAAGAGGTGATGCCCAACAGCGTCTCGCTTCGGGTTGTAAATTGGTCGTTGGGGGGCGGCATTAGGTGAGCGGACTCTTCGCAAACCTGATGGAAAGACGCGTGATCAACTCGATATCCGGGGACGGGCTTAGCTGTTCGGCTGAACCTTTTTTTCCGGTGGGAAACAGGGCCAGCGCCGCCCTGTTTTCAGCAGGATTTAGCTCGTAACCTGATCCACACACTGGGCAAAACACCTGATCACCCGGAATACTCGTTCTTCGTACGACCACAGTAGGCCCGCAGGTCACGCAATGCCTTAACGGGATGCCATCGTCGGTATGACCCATCACATGGCCGAACAACCCTTGATGCCCTAGTTTCACGAATGATGAAGCAAGATAGGCATCAAATTGTGAGCCCGCACCGCTCTCGATGATGCCGAGCGCTTTTGCCAATGGCATGCCTTCCCGATACGGTCGATTACTGGTCATGGCATCGAAGGCATCGCAGATTCCGGTGATTGCCGCAATGATGGGAATCTGCTCAGACGTGAGCCCACGAGGGTACCCACGACCGTTTGGCATTTCGTGATGGCTCCAGACTGCGTCCATTACCAATGCCGCGAACGGATGCCCCTCCAGCATTCGCTTACCGATTTCGGGATGGGTCTTGATGACGTTGTATTCGTCATCAGTTAACGACCCTGCCTTGCGTAACACAGCGTCCGGGATCCCGACCTTACCTAGGTCATGAACGAATCCACCGAGAGCGACGCGCATTACCTCGTTAGGAGCAAAGCCCATCTCTTTTGCGAGCAAGGTGCAGTACTGCGACACCCGCCAGAGGTGACCACCAGTATAGGGATCACGCGCCTCGACCAACCATGACATGGTCAACAGACTGGCCAGTAAAGGCGTCTGAACAGATAGGTCGGTGAGAGCGATTGACGGGTTGAGCCAATGATTCAACCGTTGCATCAACTTCATGAAAACTCCCTGAACCAAAGGCCAAAATAGAAGGCGTGGCCAGATCGCGGCGATATCGGGGAGGTAGTTCGTTTCAGACGGGGCTTTCGTTACACCGGTGGAAAGTTTTTTCCGGTTGGCACTAGGGCCGTAGCACTCTGATTCCGATTAGAACGCTTGCCACCAGGCCATTCAGGGCGACGGCAACTTTGACCAACAGTTTGCATTAGACCTGAGTAATCACTTGTATTCGCTTTGACCATCGGTGCATCCGAATCGACCAAGACACGTTGTAATCATGATCGGCAGCGAGCGCCGAAAAGTAGCCAGTCGCACAGGCTATTAAAAAAGCTTCAGCCAGACTTTGTACTGACTTGGGTAAGGGTGTATCGGATATTTTGTTGAACTGCTGCTCCGCTAAACACTGAGTAAAGACAATGCTGAGTCACTTGTATTAAACGGTAAGCTACAAGGAAATTTGCTAGGAATTTAGTTCGCCCCCTGAATACGAAGGTCATTCGAAGGCTTTGCTCACCCAGCACAAAACCTGATTGCTCATGCCCAAACTATTTTCGCTTTATAATACTTAGTAGTAGATATGAACCATCATTCACACGCTTAGTCTTCACGTCCAGATTCTTAGCATCCCAGTCTACATGCCCTACCTCTTGCGGAACTCTGGCGATTACCAAATCTCCCATCTCAAAATATACAGAACGTGGATTACCCTCCACTGATCCGCACTTCAATAATTGTGTCTCATACTTCACAATAAGGTCATCCTTCGCCACATTGCTAAAAAGCTCAGTCCCTATACTAGTCAGCAAAGACGAGTATGGAATATTATAAGATATTCCTGACTCTTGAGCTGCCTTCACCATTTTCTTGGCAATTGACAAGTAATTTTTCATGTCATCGGAGTCGAATTCAATGACCTCGAACAAAATACTATAATCACTTCCGTCATACGTATCGCTATAGACAAGCAAATTCGCAGCGCTAATATCGACGTTTTTTAATGTTGAGCCGCTCATGTACACCAGCCTACGTTCAACTGGCGAGGTGAAGGTTGCTGCTCCAGCAGCCTCATTAGACTTAGCAACAACCGATTGGCTATCTCGCTTGGTTTTATTGACCGTCAAAAATATTCCAAGCTCATTGCCTTTGTTGCTGGTTAATTTCTCGAGAAACCCTTCAAACTCGTAATCTATACTTATGCTTTGCAATCTAACATCGAACTGATCTTTGTCATTTAAACAGGTAGATGTGTCTCCGACCCAAAATCTGTCTTTAAATTTTTTGGCCGCGTCGTTATAAAAGCGCCCCTCTGAATATCCAACATATCTTGTATCCTCCGTTGCTGGACCAGAGCACCCAGTAATTCCGCCTAGCAATATCGGAAACACAAAAGATAAATTGCGCATGCTATCCCCTCCACCGCACGGTTCCATCTGAAAAAAGTAGCAAGCAAAACGTACCTCTGCCAGGGCGTTTTAGTTTTTTATCCTCTTCATCGGTGAGGACCAAAGTAATTTCGCAGTGACTGGCCGTCGATGCAGAACGGCGCGTGTGTGCAAGATATAAGTTTTAAGAATGCACGATCAAAATCGTCATACAGAGCTATTCTTCCTTGAGCCATTTCGTCGCCCTGAGGTGAGCCATGCGTAAAACAGTCGCCATACTTCCATGCTTGATCGCATTGTCTGTATTAGCCGAGGAGGATTGCGGGGGAGCTAAGCACGTAATAGGCGAATTTAACAGCACTGTGCTCAGCGACGGATCAATCGCCGGCTGGGCAAGAAACCATGTCAACGTTGATGGAATGAGGACTGCCTATCATAAGGTGGGGACATCCAAAGGAGCTATGACTACTGTCTGTAATGCTGGGCAGGCATATCTACCTGATGGTACGGCATTTCATGGAGCGGATAACTGCGATGCTTTCATAGATCTCTACAGAACCGCGTTAAAAAAAGGTTGGAAAAATCCAAGCATAGGAGCTATCCGTTGGTACGGCATAGTTGGCACAGACGAAGCTACTATTGCCGGTCGAACTGTTAAGGGGGTAATACCGACAGAACAATCTGATGGCTCAGGTTTTTTTGTATCACCGACGAAGCTGGCTGACTCGAAGTATGAAATAACAAATCAACAACGCTATCTCAATGCCGAGGTGGTTCCATACGCAACCATAACTAGCTCCGACAAACTTAAAAGCCTCGGCATAAAAGTCGGAACTTTCGGCGTAGCTTACAACAAGATTACAAATCAAACGGCAACATTTGTCGTCGGCGATATTGGGCCACGCGTGGGCGAAGGGTCATTCGCTTTAAGCAAAATGCTAGCGGGCAAACCTAATCTCATCGCGACGAAAGAAAATTTGAAGTATGTCAGCATCGATGCTCCAAACATTCTGTGGGTACTATTTGGTAGTCGCACCGGTATAGCTGAAACGCCGTACACGGATATCAGCATTAAAAAATCTGCAGACAAAGCTTTTGCTGCATGGGGGGGCGCATCCAGGCTTGATCGATGCATCGCGAACAGAAAAATTTAATGGCCAAATAATGAACTAACGCGCCCGAGGCATCGCAAAGCTAATCGCCACCTTGTGATCAATTGACTCTCTTACTTAGCAACCCAGTAAAGCATAATAACCCAACTCCATATTATTGCTTTTTGCTAGCAGTAATTAAATACGAGGCAGGAAATAAGGATCAACTTTCCTCAACACCCTACAACCTATCGTTCGACGCGCCTACTTATCGCGCTGGCTGTTCTCTCCGAAGGGCGGCTATGGATCGCCCTCTGCGACCATATCCACGATATCGTGATGTTTAAATCCGATGCGATGACTGCTCAGGTCTAATGAGCATCGGTAGCAAATCCGTTGTATTTCTTAGACACTGACATTTCTGAAAAAAAAAGCCCGCGTAAGCAGGCCTTTAGGTTGCGTGGTGCATTTCCGCCAAAGCAGAACATGCAGGCCGTCTGAGGCGGTACCCAGAAATGACTAACCTCTATTCTGCAGCCGTGCAGCGGCCTTTTGCTGCTCTCTTTCCACAGCCTGCTGTGCTAGCCGGTGCTGGATCTGGGTGTAGAGCTGAGCCTCTTCGTTGTCCCGATCCGTTACGGTGACCACCAGAGCATAGGGCTCCTTCTCTGCAGCAGAGGGGTTCCAGTCGCGATCCTGCCGGACCACGACCACAAACCACTTTTCACATGGCTTGAGCCTCTTAAGTGTCCAACGTGACGACTGAACCGTGCCGTGGTTTCTCAGCTGAGAGGAGATATCGCGATTGGTATACTTCGCCTCCTTGAGCACCTCGGTCTCAGCCTTCAGCTCCTGGTTAAAGTGTTTCTGCACTTCGTCCAGCGAAGTGCCAATCGCCAAGCGGTAGGTGATTTGAGTAGCCAGGTACTCAATCCTGGTGGTCCGGACTACTGGCGAGTAGGCCAGGGTGATCGAGAGCTCACGCGTCCCCAAAGAAGAGCGCAGGTAGTCGTCCGGCAAAGGCAGCTCAAAGAACTGGCATCCGTCGTTCTCAATGGCCTCCTCCGACATCAGAACCACGACGTTGTCGGAGGATCTGAAGAGATCGGCTTCACTCACCACGCCGTAGCCGGCTACATCCCTTGCTACGTCACGGTTGTAAGTGCCCTTAGCTTCCTTATAGCCCTTTCTAAACTCTTCGGAAAACGAAGAAACAACCTCATCCGGCAGGTAGGCCTGATTGACCAACATCGCGCGAAGCAAGTTCGCTGATGCAGCGGGATACTCGTTCAGCAGGCGTCCGGCCAGGTGAGTGATGTAAGGCGCCGCCAAGCTCGTCCCGCTGACCTCTTTGAACAGGGTAGTACCCACCACCTGGTGGTTAAATGTGAGCACACCCAAACCGCGCATGTGCTGCACCCACTGTGCGTTGTTCTGCCTCATCGGGCTGGCAAGGTTGCCACCCGCCGCCACAAGCTCAGGCTTGAGCGCGCCTTTTACAGAGGGGCCATGCCTGGTGAAGGGCGACGGTTGGTTTTCCGAGGCAGGAGACAAGTGGTAAATCTCAGGATACTGCTGGCTGTCAAAGGTGGCGTTGTGCCGGGAAATACTCCCCACCGTCAGCACCGTCATAGCAGGCGCCGGATCGATAATCGCGCTTTGCTCGGCGACAAGGTATTCGGGGTACTCATCACGCCAGCTTTTGACCGGCACCGGTGGGTTCTCAGAGCCGCTAAAGTTCCCTGTAGAGACGATGAACAGGATGTTATGCCGCCTGGAAAGGACATCCAGGATGTAAGCCAGCCCCCTCACATGCGTCCCGTCATAGGGAGCATTGCTGTTACCCAACGAGAGATTGAAGATCCGGCAACCGCGCTCGACGAAGTACTCAACAGCTTTGGTTAGTGATGCCTCAAGCGAAAGCTCGTCGTAGACCGCATCGCCGGTATGCGGGCATTTCTTCATCACCTTGCCGTTGAAGATCCAGAACTCCGGCCGCCAGAAATTTGAGTTATTGCAGGCCTCAACGTCGCCATAGAGGGCAACTCCGGCTACAGCGGTCCCGTGACCCGCCTCATCCGACTCCCCCTCCTCATCGACAAAGGAGGCGCTCTCACCCATCGCCGGTCGTAACAGAGGGTGATTGCCATTGATACCACTGTCCAGAATGCAGACGCGTGCCGCGTCGGCAGCTGGTGAGGGGATATTCCGAGGGAGCTCATTGATGTCCCGATTCAGTTGCTGAACGCTGATTCCGGTGGCCGGAATGAGGTCCACCAGGCGGACATCGCGGTTGTTCAGTAGCAACTGCGCCTGTTCCGGGGTTACCTCCACCCGGTACATGAGCAGGCTATCAAGATTGATCCTGTCGAGCTTTCTGATGTTCTGCTCACCCAGCCAGGCCTCGAAAGCGTTCGTGAGCAAGATTCGCTTTGGATGGTTCGCTACGTAGACGGGCCACAGCTCGACATCCAGTTTGAAGGTTGGAGTACCCGGGATCCCGATATGGATGAGCGCCCAGCTCTTCCGATCCTCTGCCGACCATGCGTCCACCCCCGCGATGGCTTGCAGAATCTGGCCATAGGTTAAAGCATGATCCATGACACCCAACTTGGCCAAATGGTCCGCGAACTTGGCCAAGCCTTCCTCCGTCGCGAATACCACACAAAGCTGCTTGTCCTCTTGGCTGACAAATTCCAAGCCATGGACCTGTAGATTAGCGAAAGTTAGAGTGCCCTCGTATTTCAGCTTGAGGACGAAAGGGGAATTGGCTGACGATCCGATTTGTTTCTTGGCCTGCCCTTCTGCCGTGGCGAAGTACGCATTGAGCTTTTGACCATGCCCGCGACGATCTTCACGGGTGACGAAATGGGGCGGACTTTTTGTCCGACGCGAGTTGTCCAGAACTTCCCGCGTAATGCTCAGATGCTTGTAGCTAGCCACTGCTTCCTCCTTGAAGACTTACTATTTTAGGACTTCCTGAGATCCTCCCGTACAAGGGCGTTTTTCAGCTCCTTGACGGTCAGAAATTCGTGCTCGCGCAGGATCATCCGCTTCGCGGCACGGCGAATTACTCGCTCAATATCCGCTCCGCTCTTACCTTTAAATTCCTTCAATACTTCCTTGTCGTCAATCTCGAATTGACGACGGATCCCTCTGAGTTTCAGCGACAATATCTCTTTCAGCTGCTTCTCATCCGGAAGCGGAAACTCGATGGACTCATCGAATCGCCGCCAAATGGCAGAGTCCAAGATCTTCTCATGGTTTGTCGCCGCAAGAATCAAGCTACGACCTTCGTACGAATCCATCATTTGAAGCACTGCGTTAACTACGCGCCTCAACTCGCCATGGTCACCACCCTCGCCTCGCTCTTTACCGATGGCGTCAAACTCGTCGAAGAGCACCACAAACGGGTGCTGGGCAATAAAGTCGAAGACCTTGCGAAGGTTGGCTGCAGTCTCACCGAGGAAAGAAGAAACCAATGCATCCAATCGAACGATCGCCAAAGGCCGATCAAGCTCGAAGGCAACAACCTCAGCTGCCAGCGTTTTTCCGCAGCCTGGCGGGCCAAAGAAAATCACCTTGCCCGCGGGCTTCATTCCGTAGCTGCGTAGCACGTCAGCGCGCCGATTCTCCTCGAGTATTTCCTCCAGTGCAGCAGAGCTGCTGGGGGGGAGAATGACTTCATCGAGGGAGCGCTTAGGCGTTCTGATATCCAACAGCGGTAAACCGCGCTCTTTATCTACAGGCACATCATAGTGAGCGCGGGGCGCACTATTAGACGCTCGCAGATTCAAGTCGCTTCCGTATAGGATTTGCTCCAAATCATTAGCGAGAAGATGGTGCTGTTTTTGCCGCTCTTCTTCGATAACAGCTTTGGAGGCAAGGCGAAACGCATCGGCATCGCCTGCCGTGCCTGCTCGAAACAACTGACGGAGAATTTTTCCATTGGCCATGTTCACCACCCTCTGAATTATTGCTTTATCTCCACTCATGTAGGCATCGATGTCTTCCATCGTAGCTACCTGACGTGCAATAACTCATCTCGCATTTTGGTTTTCATAATCAGGACTCCATTCCTAATTAAGTATCTGTCACGCATAACCCTAGCCCTGTGGAGGCGACAGCTGGCATGGCGGCGTAGCCTAGTTCACTTCCAAGAAGCTTTGAACGCCTACCACCGAAAATCCGCCGAGCTGCAGCCTGTCACACCACCTCGCGGCCAATTGCCAGCGCCATCCAGGAGGGAAGTAGAAAACGTACTGAGCTCAAAGCTTGCCAATCGAGTCTAGTCAGGTGCTTACGCAGCTTCTCCATGGCCTCACCTACCTGCGCCTCCCCCAGCCAAGCCAAAGCGCGAACGACAGCGCCGGCGGTCGTAGTGCCGAGCAATAGCATCCATCTGGGCGCATGCCTGATCTCTACTTTCGCATCACCCACTTCAAGCATCCGGGCACGCCCGCTGGTGAGAAACACGTCGCCAACGGGGACTCTTGTGGTGAGGCCCAGCATCTTTGCAGAGCGTTCTCCATCAACGGCAATCACTTCATGGGTTTTTGAGCCTAGAGCACTCACGACCTTATCCGTCGCAGGCGCTCTGCTCCCCAACGAACCGCTAACCGGCGCCACATAGAGCCCACGAGCCGCTCGGATGAGCTGTCCCACTTTTGCCAATCGTGAAAGCGCTTGATCTACAGCAGCTCGAGTTCCCAGGTGCAGGAACTCTTTAGCATTAAGCATCCCGCCTTCGGGCAAGCACCTGCTGTATTCCAGGATCGATTCGGGAAGAGACTTCATGGGCATCAAGTACCGGTTATGGCTCACATGTCAGAAATATTAATGTACTTCTGACATAGGTCAAATAAAAGTTAACGCCTTATCGACAACAAGGCGCGTGCGTTGCCGGCGCATTCTTAGGGTATGAAACGAACTTCAGGGGACGGATCGCCGCGTGGATGGGAGAGCCGGGCGGGAGAGAAACTGAAGGGTGACTGCTTACCAATCGCTAATGGCGAGGGAGGTAAATCCAGATGATGGGACTGCCAACTTTATCAGGGGCACTGCGGATCGGCACTTGCGCTAGCTTGCTCGTAACGCAGAGCGAATACCCGACGGCGTGTACATCCCAACTGCCGATGCCCAAGCCCCCGCATAACGTGGAAAAATCGGACAGCCCGGCACTTTAAGAAATGGGCAACGAATCCAAGCAGGACTACGCCGACAGACCTCACCGCCGGGTCTCAGGATTTTCAACTCTTACTCGCCCCTCAAGAAGGCCTCTTTCTGTGGCAACCCTTTAAGATTCACGCGCCTGGCTGCAATTTGGTGCCATGTAATTGCTAACGCAGCGCAGCCCAACCACGGCAGCATAAGTGCATTCAGCATTTGCCATCCAAAAATATTGAGTAAGCCTGCCGCTCCAAACGAACAAGAAAGTCCTACCGCAAAAATGACCATGTCATTGGTGGTTTGGGCGCGGCTCTTCTCCTCAGGGCTGTAGGTCGTAGTCAATAGAGTCGTCCCCCCTATGTAGAGGAAGTTCCAACCCACACCCAGTAGCACCAGAGCGCTGGCGAATGATGAAAAACCGGTGCCACTGAAAGTTGTCACGACATGCAGCATGAGAACTCCTACACCTAGCAACATTACCCGCGGCGCGCCAAGGCGGGAAATGAGAGCTCCGGTGAAAAAGGATGGCAGGAACATGCCGAGAACATGGAGCTGTATTACCGCAGCGGCACTCGCAAGTGGGTGATCGTGATGGAGCATTGCCAATGGCGTCGCCGTCATAGCCAGAATCATGATCCCATAACCGGTGAGAGCACCAAACAAGGCGACTAGGTAGGTCGGCTGGGTGACAATCAAACGCCAAGGTCGCCCCTCACCAGATGTAACTTCTGCTATGTGTGGTTTAGGCATATCCAGCAGCGAGAGCACGCACAATCCCAAGGCGGCGACCGCTGTTAACATTACAAACGACCCCATATACAAAGGTCCCAGCAGATCACCTCCGTATCTAGCCAACGTAGGCCCCAAAAGGGCAGCTACGATGCCTCCGGCCAGGACAAGTGAAATGGCTTTGGGCCGAAAAGCATCGTCAGCAACCTCGCTCGCGGCGAAGCGATAGAACTGAGCGAAGGCTTGATAAGTTCCGGCGAAAAAAGTACCAAATGCCAGGAGTGGAAGAGAGGCGAGCCACATTCCAAAAGCAGCGGTAAGACCGCCAAGCACACCTAGTAATGCCCCCAACATGAAGCCCGTTCTGCGCCCTACTTTGGCCATCAATGCCGATGCAGGAAACATGGCAACCGCTGTTCCAAGGAACATGGTCGCGATAGGTACAGTCGCCATGCCTGGGCGAGACGTCAGCTGTGCTCCGGCAAGCCCGCCAATCGTCATTACGAGTACAGAAACCGTCTGGAACAGCGCTTGTGCGCTAGCTAGCACAGCGACTTGTCGATGCATTGAGGATTTCGTCATGTCTTACCCGCTGATCGTTAGGTACGCGTGAATCAGGCTGGCAGTATGAAAATTACACATCTATTATTCAAACGAATAATCTTGCCACTTAGACTCAAGAAATTTAATGGACAGAATTCCTATCGACGTTCGCCACCTCCAGACGCTGCTGGCTCTACGAGACAGCGGTAGCGTCTCGCGCGCAGCGGCATGGATGCGGTTAACTCAAGGGGCTTTATCACATCACATCAAAGCCCTTGAGGATTTTTGCGGCTTACCACTTTTTGTGCGCAAGTCGACGCCGGTAGTCTTTACTCCGGCGGGAAAGCGCCTGCTCGAAGCTGCTGATAAGGTCGTACCCATTCTTAATCAGACGACGCGTGATCTGATGCAGATGGCCAAGGGCACTAGAGGCACCATGCGCATTGCGATTGAATGCCACACATGTTTTGACTGGTTAATGCCTGCGGTAGATGCATTCAGAGCACGTTGGCCCGAGGTTGAGATCGATCTCGTTTCGGGTTATCACGACGATCCCATTGGGCTACTCCACCAGGGGCGAGCAGACCTCGCACTAGTTTCCTGTTCTGATCGGGACGAGCCAGGCGTGGACTTTCACGGTCTGTTCCGCTATCCGATGGTTGCACTGGTTGCCAATGACCATGAACTGGCGCAGAAAGATTTCCTGGCTGCTGAGGATTTTCTCAATCAAGTTCTGGTGACCTACCCCATCGAGGAAGATTCGCTGGACATCGTCAAGGCCGTACTTCGTCCGGCGGGAATCAAGGTGGTACGCAGAACCACCGAGTTAACGGTCGCCATTCTCATGCTGGTTGCAGCTCGTAGAGGCATCGCTGTCCTGCCGCGATGGGCAGTACAAACCTATCTTCAACGCCAGTACGTCACCGCTAAACCTGTTACTCAACGTGGACTCATTTCCGATATCTGGGCTGCGACGCTTCCTGCAGAAAGCGAAAAGCCCTATGTCGTAGAGTTTTTATCGTTGCTCCGGGAAACCACAGCTGCATCGATACCGGATGTCGAGCTGATCAACTGACCCAGCTTCGTCTTGGTCTAATTGATCAGCCGCAATTGGGGAGAAAAATGGCCACGCAGAGCAACGCTCTCCGAGAATAAGTCGACGTTAGTAAATCGCAATGAGGTGAGCTAGTAACAGGAGTATCCAGATTTGGTGCTTACTGGACGGTACCCGAGCGATCAACCTAAGTGCTCCTTTGTTCTGTAAACCGGTAAATATCTCCATAGAACCGCAAATGCTTGGAAGTTTTCGTTTAGGTCACTGCCCACGCCATTGCACACCGACTTCCAGACGCAAACCAGTGCTTGTACTCTTCGCTCAGTAACGCTGCCAGCCTCTGATCCAGGTCAGGGCTGGCTTTAATCCGGAATCCCATGCGGGAGTAAAATGGTGCATTCCATGGCACGTTGGTGAACGTTGTGAGCGTTATCGCGCGCAGCCTGTTTGAGCAGGCGTAGTCCTTCGCGGCCATAATCAATCGCCGCCCCAAGCCTTGTCTTTGCATGGACTGCAGGACCGATAACTCATAGATGTGCAGATCACCGCCGTGGCGTTCAGCGCTGAGAAATCCTTGCAGCCGATTTTCGGAATCGACGACAACCCAGCATCTCGATCGCGAAATGAGTTCGCGGTGTCGTTCAACCGACATGGGGGGTGATTCAGCTAGCCAGCTTAACTCTTCGATCGAGCGGAATGGTTGCGCAGCGAACCTTTCAATGGCGGGCAGGAGCGATGCATCCTCCGGCACAGCAAGGCGAATAATCTCAGGCATCTGGCCCCTTTGGTGATGTAAATGAGTGGGCGGTCGAACTCAAAAAACCAGATTGGCATATCTGAAGCCAAAACCAATCACTCGTACCTATGGAACCCAGTTGGTTAAGAAAAAATGTGGAAAACTGCCCGAAATTAAGATTTTCCTGGCCCACTTAAGAAAAAATTGAGGTAACCGCTCGAAGTTAAAGATTTTCGGAATGAATTAAGCTGGATAAGTTCAGCGGGGTCGCGGGAGCGGTCAATGCAGCTTTCAGTGATCCCTTTGCGCAGATCCGCAAAGGTAAGCCGCCATAAGAATTTTCCTTATGGCGGCGATGGTAGAGATTGTCAGTGCGACTTGGACTGCACTTTTCCATCAATCATCGTTACTGTCATGTAGACGTACAGTTCGGTACCCCAAGTGTAGATTTGTACATTGCCGCCGGTGGCAGCTTCCTTACCAGGAATCTTCACGATATCTAAGACCTCCTCGTAGGTCATACCAGGCTTGATCGCGGCATACTGCTGATCACTGATATTCGGACGCTGCGCTTTGATCGTTTCAAGATCCGGGAAACCGCCCTGGTAATTGACGCTATTTCCATTCCCAGAAATGACCGGACTGTTGTTGCCGCTGGTGCTTTGCGACACTGCTTTTTCCGGGAGCACCAGCGCCCCGACCGAGGCTAAGGCCCCCAAGATCCCTGAATACAACCCAATCTTTTTCATAGTCACCATGTAACGCCCTGATTGTTAAAGGCAAACCTATCCGCACACACGGCAGATTGCTGATCCATGCCCATCGGACAAAGATGGGCGAGACCAGAAAGCTATCAAAGTGCCACTACACCGTCCAACACCCAAACCACAGCGCTGGTGAAAGCATATTCACCAGGTGCTGAGTGACAGTGGGGTATCCGGATCAAATAACGAATCGATTCACCAGGCCGTTCAGGTTGATAGCTAATCGCGACAGGTCCTGACTGGCAGCTGATGTCTGAGTGGCACCCGCAGCGGTTTGGTTGGAAAGGTCTCGGATGATCACCAGATTTTCGTCGACCTCCCTAGCAACCAACGCTTGCTGCTCAGTAGCACTGGCAATGACTAGATTGCGTTCGTTGATCTGCGAGATCGACGCAATGATTTTCTCCAGGGCAAGGCCTGCACCATTTGCTCTGCGCAGTGTTTGGTTTGCATGCTCGGCACTACTTTGCAGTGCGTTTACCGTGGTTCCAGTGCCTGCCTGGATGTTGTTGATCATCAACTCGATTTCTTCAGTGGACTTCTGCGTACGTTGAGCCAATGAGCGCACTTCATCAGCCACAACAGCAAAACCACGCCCCGCTTCACCGGCGCGGGCCGCTTCAATGGCGGCATTGAGTGCCAGCAGATTGGTCTGGTCGGCGATGCCGCGGATTACTTCTAAAACCTTGCTGATGTCTCGCGCCTGAGAAGATAGACCTTCGGCTTGTTTGGAAGCGCTAAAAACTTCAGTGACAAGCTCCTGAATCGAGGCGATGGTTTCACTAACCTGGACATGCCCGTGCTTGCTGTCTTTATTCGATGCCTCGGAGGCCTCGGCACTGGACACCGCATTCGCGGCGACTTCATCTACCGCGGAGCTCATCTCGGTAACGGCAGTGGCGGCCAACTCGATCTGATCATTCTGCTGCTGTAAGCCTCGGGTGCTTTCTTCCATCACCGAGCTCATTTCTTCCGCCGCGGACGCTAACTGTTGGGCCGAGTCGGTAATGCCGCGGATGGTTGTGCGCAGATTGCCTTGCATGTCGGCTAAAGCGTTGAGTAACTGCCCGGCCTCGTCTTTGTTGCCACTGGCAATTTTTCCACTCAGATCGCCGGAGGCAATTCGACGGGCCACTTGCAGGGCCTGGTTGATCGGTTTGGTGATGCTACGAGTGAGTGACCAAGCCAGGATCAAGGTTGCAATCAGTGCGATCGCGATGATGCTGCCAACGATCCATTGGGCACGCTGATACATACGTTTGGAAGTACTTGAGGCATCTGCGACACCCTTCTCGCTCATGCTAATCAAGCCCTGCATGTGCTCGTTCAGCGCGGCTCCCCGGGGACCCATTTCATTGCTGAGCAAGGCTGAAGCTCGCTCCGACTGTCCCGCATCAATGCTGGCAATCACGTCATCGACAACTTCAAGATACATGACCGTCGCTGAAATCAATCCATCAAGCATCACCTGCTCACGCTCCCCGGCGACCATGCTTTTGTGATGGTTGAGCAGCGTCAGTAACGATTGGCGTTCCGTGGCGAGAATTGCCTTGCTCTTTTCCCGGCTGGCAGGTTGGCTATTGGCGATCAGTCGCATGGATTCCAACCGGATGGTGGCGACCTTCTCGGCGCTGTCATGGATGTTTTCGATGCTCGGCATCCAGAACTCTTCGATGGCAGAAGTGGTCTCCCGTAGGGTCGCCATCTGGCCCAAGCCAAACATCCCGACCACGACCAAAAGACCTGCCAGCACAGCGAAACACAAGCTCGCGCGCAAACCAATGCGCATATTCCATATCGGCATCTAAGTTACTCCTTGGGGGCTATTTAAACGGTCCTCTGGGCCCAGGATCTTGTTGTTGGGTTGGTGAGCGCCGGCTTTATATCAAAGCGCCATCACGCAGGTAAGATCAGCAAATAAGCTCTGCCTTGCCGAATATGAGGTTGACCAACGCCTAAAATTGCGGTGAAAGACGATCACCAAGTTCCTTCTCGGATCCAATAATTTCAATGGCTGGAGGTAGATTTGCGGCGGGTGCGAAAAAGCACTGTGCGGGTGGTTATTCGATCAACCAAACAACGCAAAAAAATCCTTCAAATTATCTGTAACCAGATAATTCCGCGTACTGGATGGCAATACTGGCTAAGGCCGGTTTAGCTAAAGCGCCTTCAGCGGGCATGATCTCGAAGGGCAATGCCTACCCTAAGCTTCGATTTCTTTCCCTTCTCTTTTCTCCAATGAGCTCAGGACCAAGCATTTGCTCGCCCCGCGAATGCCTGATTCGTCATGTCTGGCGGGATGAAAATTATTTTATATCGAGTGATATAAAACCTATGTTATGTTCGTTGGCAAATCCAAAGAGCACGCTTACGCAATGGCCCGCCCTCGTACGTTCGATGAAACAAAAATCCTGACCGCCGCAGTGGATGCCTTCTGGGTGCGGGGGTACGAGGGCACGTCGACCCGTGATCTCGTCAAATGCACGGGCCTCACGCAGCCAAGCCTTTACAACGCCTTTGGTGATAAGCGCAGTCTTTATCGCCGCTCGCTAGAGCACTATTTGGAGTGCAGCGTACGGGATCGAATTCGACGCCTTGAGACACTGCCGCATGCCGGGATGGCCATCACAAAATTCTTTGAAGAGGTCGTTGGCCGTACGCTAAACGACCCGCTGCATCGTGGCTGTTTGCTAGTGAATTCCGCCTTGGAAGTGAAAGCTGAGGACACAGATTTGCGTCAGGCGGTGACCGATGAAATTGAGACCATCCGCGGTTTCTTTCGCGATCGACTGCATGCGTTTCATCAACAAATCGATGGTGCCGCGACAGTCGATGCAACGCAGGGAGCCAATCATCTGCTGAGCGTTCTGCTGGGCATCCGAGTATTGGCGCGGTTAAACCCAGACCCCTCATGTGTAACAGATGCAGTCGGTATTGCACTCAATAGCCTGGGGCTTCCGCCCTTGGTTTTTTCCGACATTCACTGAAAACCAATAAGGAGCCAGCATGATCAAGTTCTACTACCACCCATCTCCCAACCCGCTGAAGATCGCGCTCTTTTTGGAAGAGGCCAACCTTCCGTACGAACTCATCCCGGTCGATACTCGTAAGGGCGAGCAACACGATCCTGAGTTTCTCAAGATCAACCCTAACGCCAAGACCCCTGCCATGGTTGATGGTGATAGCGTCGTATTCGACAGCAACGCAATGCTGCTTTATCTGGCCGAAAAGACCGGTAAGTTTCTACCTGCCGATGACCTCAAATCGCGCGGCGAAATGTATACCTGGCTTATGTTCGTAGCGACTGGCATCGGCCCGTATTCTGGCCAGGCGGTGCATTTCAAACACTTCGCACCCGCACCCAAAGATTACGCCGTAACTCGCTACACCTTCGAGGCATGGCGTCACTGGTCGATCATCAATGACCGTCTGGCCACTCAGCCTTTCATGCTCGGTAGCGAGTATACGTTGGTGGACATGGCCGTGTGGGGCTGGGCGCGCGCCGTACCGTTCATTCTGGGTGATGACGCCTGGGAAAAGCTGCCGCACGTCAAACGTCTGCTCGATGAGATCAATACACGACCGGCTGCGCAGCGGGCCGAAGCGTTGAAAACTCGACACAGCTTCAAGACCGAAGTAGATGCCGAGGCTCGCAAAGCACTGTTCCCGCAAATAGCTGGGTAAAGGCGCGCTAATGATCGATCTGTACTATTGGACGACGCCCAACGGGCACAAGATCAGCATGTTCCTGGAGGAAGCGGGCCTGCCATATCGGGTGGTGCCAGTGAACATTGGGAAAGGGGAGCAGTTCGCAGACTCATTCCTGAAGATCGCCCCCAACAACCGGATTCCGGCGATGGTCGATCACTCACCTGAAGACGGTGGACAACCTCTATCGGTTTTCGAGTCGGGCGCCATTTTGTTGTACCTGGCAGACAAAATTCGTCAGTTCATTCCAGGTGATCTACGAGGTCGCAACGAGACTTTACAGTGGTTGTTCTGGCAGATGGGTGGGCTTGGGCCAATGGCTGGGCAGAACCATCACTTCGTCCAATATGCTCCAGAGCCGATTCCTTATGCTCGCGAGCGTTACATCAAGGAAACCTCTCGGCTCTATGGCGTGCTGAACAAGCACTTATCTGACGGCAGAGAGCACATCGTTGGCCACTACAGCATCGCTGATATGGCTATCTATCCATGGATAGTGCCTCATCGCCGACAGCAGTTAGATCTTGCCGATTTTCCACATTTGGCTCGATGGTTTGTGCAGGTGGGTAACAGGCCTGCAACAAGGCGAGCCTATGCGCTAGCGGAACAGATCAATACCGCACCAGTGGTCGACGAACAGACGCGCAAGCTGTTGTTCAACCAGGATGCGAACACCGTTCGATGACCTGTATAGAGCTGGCTCTTCACAGAGCCTGCTTTTCTGTTGCCCCAAATCGCTCGACTGCCCGCGTTGAAATTCGGGCCACCGCGCTTGGAGGTTGGGACAACAATATGTATGGAAATTAGGGAGTTTATGCTGATGACATAAACTCCCTAATTTCCATACATATGCTGAAACGTGCGCTGAGTTGACGGATAGCTGAGACGTCAGTCACGCCAGTTTGTGAAGCTTTTTCAGTACTCTCATTCGCCATGGGGTGAGAGATTCTCAATGGATAGCAACGACGTAAGGAACGGAAATGAAGACCGGAGAACTGAGTAGACTTGAAGCTCTCGCCCAACTCATTGCAGAGCTAGATCGCATTCATCCAAATGGATCATTCGACCCTGAGTCCCTGCGGGCCGAAGGGGGTATGCCTGACTTTGTAACAACTAAAAATGGATACCACCGAGAGTTCGGGAGCGCGGCGAGATTAGCCGTGCTGGCCTTGGTGAACGCATGGTCGAATGAGGTGCCCTCCCTTTCCATAAGAGTGGAACCGCGGGAGTTGGCGACCTTGCTTCGCCAAAAGGTTGCCGACCTACACGCCGAAGGTCTGTTCAGCGATGACGACGGGGCAAACCTGAATTTGCTGGACCTGGAAGTCCATCAAGTATTGGCCAATACCAACACAGACTTCACCCATTCTTTCCCTGCATGGGGATGTAAGCCGGAACCCCAGAAATTTCCGTCACCCTAGTTGGGTGGGCTCAA
>OBKH01000011.1_pt1 | contig 105994 bp, 82 predicted proteins | sample 1496241 | NCBI WGS metagenome assembly OBKH01 (sample SAMN03273953, study PRJEB22546) | soil metagenome | isolation source: rice field elevated CO2 plus elevated temperature | place: India: CRRI Experimental farm Cuttack,Odisha-753006 | collected 2013-12-17 | reverse complement strand
AGCCGCCGGCTGAGGTCTCAGATCAGAGAGTCTCCGGACTCACCGGGGCGGTTCATCCCCACTGTTGATAGCGTCTGTGGATAACTTTGTCTGCAGTGGTGAGAGGGTCTAAGGAATACATGCAGCAAACAGCATGGGCGCCTCGCACCTCGGGAATCGCTGGTTGCGGAGCCGGGGGAGTCGTGATGGCTATTGCGTCTGTGACCTTAGTCACAGATACGCCCGGGCGGGTGTTGACCGGAGTTGCCGCGCTGGGTCTGATCTTGTTTGCGAGCGCCACTTGGCGCGCACGTCCAAGGCTGGCAATTACCCCCGACGGCCTGGCGATCCGAGGTTGGTTCCGGACGCAGCTATTACGACATTCCAATATCAAGATCATCCGAATCGACGAGTTTCGCCGTTACGGCCGCCTGGTGCGCCTGCTCGAGATCGAAACGGTCAGCGGGGGGCTGCTGATTTTGTCCCGCTGGGATCTCGGCACCGACCCAGTGGAGGTGCTCGATGCGCTTACCGCTGCCGGTTACGCCGGTCGCGGCCAAAGGTGAGCGGACTTGGCGTGAGGGCGTCCGGTTGAACGGCCCCAACGGCGTGTCGGTGTACCGCCACGTGCCCTGGCGGGTCCACAAGGTGTATTCGAGCGACGAGCCGACGTAGCTTCGGGTCAGGAGATGGTGATCGACTCGATCACCACCGGGTCCGTCGGCCGATCGTTGCCGTCGGTGGCCGTCTTGGAGATCGCCTCCACAACCCGCTGTGACTCCGCGTCGATCACTTCACCGAAAATGGTGTGGCGCCGGTTCAGGTGCGGAGTCTTGCCGACGGTGATGAAAAACTGTGAGCCGTTGGTGCCCGGACCGGCGTTGGCCATCGCGAGCAGATAGGGCTTGTCGAATTGCAGCTCGGGGTGGAACTCGTCGGCGAACTTGTAGCCGGGTCCGCCGCGACCCGTCCCGGTTGGATCGCCACCCTGGATCATGAAGCCCTGGATCACCCGGTGAAAGACCGCGCCGTCGTAGAACGGGCCGGACGGGCCACCTGATGCGTTTTGGGTCGAATAGTCCTTGGTGCCCTGCGCAAGGCCCACAAAATTGGCGACGGTCTTGGGCGCATGGTTTCCGAACAGGGCGATCTTGATGTCGCCGCGGTTAGTGTGCAGCGTGGCGGTAGCGGTCGCAAGGGGGCTGTTAGTCACGGAATCACAGTCTGCCATTACGCCCGGGCGGGCCCCCACCCGGTGCCCGGAACACAAACCCGCACGCGGCGCACCCGCAACGAGCCCGCCGACGGGCCAGTGATGGCAGTCTGTGAAGGAACTTGACCGAGTTATTGAGCGCAAGCCTCGGCCCGGACACAGAAAGGCGGCAAAATGAGTGAGCAGGTGGAAACCCGGTTGACCCCACGCGAGCGGCTGACCCGGGGTCTGGCCTACTCTGCGGTGGGTCCGGTGGACGTGACCCGAGGCCTCCTCGAACTCGGGGTCGGACTTGGGCTTCAGTCCGCCCGGTCGACCGCGGCCGGGCTTCGCCGCCGTTACCGGGAAGGCCGATTGGCCCGCGAGGTCGCTGCCGCCCAAGAGACGCTCGCTCAAGAGCTGACCGCTGCCCAGGACGTGGTGGCCAACCTACCGCAGGCCCTACAGGACGCCCGGACCCAACGTCGCAGCAAACACCACCTCTGGATCTTCGCGGGGATCGCGGCGGCCATCCTCGCCGGCGGTGCCGTCGCCTTCAGCATCGTCCGGCGCTCGTCGCGACCGGAGCCGTCGCCCCGACCACCGAGCGTCGAGGTGCAACCGCGCTCCTGAGGCCGGTCGTCACACGGTGGGGCCTAGGGATTCGAACCCCTGACCCCCGCCTTGCACAGGCGAATCATGATGCAGATCAATGGGTTACAACTCAGTCCACCTGCGAAAGGACACAACTGCGGTTAACAGTAGTTATCTGTAACTGTGGTCAATCGCCCAAGAATCGTGCCAGCATCGTCGCGTGCTGGTCGCTTACATAGACGAGTCCGGCAATACCGGAGACCCCGCCAACGGCGGATCCATGACTTTCGCTCTAGGGTGCGTGCTCGTGGACGCCGACAACCGGCCGACCGCGTTCGATGGGTTGCTGAGCTTCTAGCGTTCCCGGACTCGGCGGGCGGCTACATGCGCGGCAGCCATGTGCGGCGCCGGTGGTGGTCGCAGGCGGTGACCGCGGCGCAGCTGTTCCCTCAGACTGTGATGGACGCTACCGGGAAGCCGGCGGTGGTGTAGGAGTTCAAAACTGCATGAGCTCGGCACACCCGGCGTCGTTGGCGATCCAGGCCGGGGCGAATTCAAGGCACTTCAGAACATGCTCGAACACGACTCCGCCGGGTTGACCTTGGACCGCTACCGCCACCTGTACGGGTCGGGTGTCGAGGCCGTCGGAGTGGCCATCAACGCCCTCTTCACTCGCGATTGTGATCAAACGTGGTCATTCGAAGTATCCGAGCTACGCTTTTCACTTGTGGAGCCTAGGGGACTCGAACCCCTGACCCCTGCCTTGCAAAGGCAGTGCTCTACCAACTGAGCTAAGGCCCCTCTTCGTCACCGGTTATGTGATCAGGAGGTGGATCGCCGGCCACATGCCAGACATCGGCTCCGCGTCGGAACCGCACGACGATGGCCGCCACAGCGATCGCGGCCAGTGGCAATGCGAACCTCACCGAACGTCGTGACGGGCACATGGTCGTGGGCCTAGGAGGACTCGAACCTCCGACCTCTTCGTTATCAGCGAAGCGCTCTAACCGCCTGAGCTATAGGCCCGTACTCGCGTACGGCCGAGCGACGAGATTACCGCAACCGGCGCCCGACTCTCAAAACATTAGTCCCGGTCTGCCAGCGTCACTTCGATGCCGCCGATCAGATCGGTGATCAGGTTGTAGACGAACGCACCGATGGTGGCAAGCGCGGTCATCAGGACGATGTTGACCAAGCCGATCAGGAATGCGCCGCCGAAGATGGTGCCGCTGGAGACAAGTTCCGCGCTGCTGCCGCTCGCGTTGTTCAACAGGTCACCGACGTTGCTGTTGAGCTTGGCCCATACGCCCATACCGCCGAGCACCAGGTAGAGGAACGCGACCGTGATCATCCAGACGAAGAACAGCGCCACCGACAACAACAGCGACACCTTCAACGTGCTCCATGGATCAATCCGTCGGATCTGCATGCTGGCTCGAACCGGCCCGCGGCTTCGCCGCGCCGACAGCTGGACACGGGCGTCTCTACTCTCAGCGGTAATCGAACGACCGCCGCTCGAACCGGCGGCCGAATCCCCTCTCGATCCCGCGCCACCCTCCGCGGGACGCGCCGGCGCGGGGTTGCGTTGCGGGGCCCGCGGAGTCGGGCCGGATAGGTCGGGCAGCTCGCTGGCATAGGCCTCGGCGGGGGAACCGTCGCCACACCCCAGCGAAGCGTCGGGATCCGGCTGCGGGGTCCTGACCGCGGCGGCTGGGCCGGTCACCGGGGCAGACGCACCGGAGATGAAGCGATTCAGCCGAGCATCGGCGGCGGCGGGCGGGTTGGTCGGGCGCCCCTCAGGGTGTGATACCGGCGGCGGCTGACGATGCCCCGCTTGGGATTGCCGAGTCGCAGCACGCTGCCACGGCGGCGGGTCTCCAGCATCTGGTATGCGGCCTGGCCCGGTCGCTGCCCGATGTGCGCCCCCACGGTCGACCAAGCCATCCGCATTCGGGCCGTCGCCCTTGCTGAGCGCCCCCGGCTCGTTCGGTGCAGTCACCCCGACTCCTAACACTCGTACCCGGCTGCCGAGCCTAGCTGCCCGATTCCTCCTCAGATCGCTACGCGATCCGCATCGTCGTCGGGCGAGCCTGATTAATTGCCCGTCTGGTCTGCGCCGTTGGCGTCCACGGCATTATCGTCGCCACTTTCTTCGGCGTTGCGCGCGATGGCCAACAGTGTGTCGCCCTCGCCCAGATTCATCAACCGAACACCCTTGGTCTGCCGTCCCGCCTTGCGAACCTGGCGTGCCGCGGTGCGGATCACGCCACCGCCGGAAGTGACGGCATACAGCTCGCTGTCGTCGTCGACAATCAACGCCCCAACCAACCTGCCGCGCCGGCGGTCGTACATGACCGTCAGCACACCTTTACCGCCGCGGCCCTGTACCGGGTATTCCTCGATCGCGGTACGTTTCGCATAGCCCCCTGACGTCGCCACCAGCAGATAGGTGCCTTCACGCACGACGTTCAGCGACAGCAGCCGGTCGTCGATATTGAACCGCATGCCCTGCACACCCGAGGTGGCACGACCCATTGGCCGCAGCGCCTCGTCGGTCGCCGAGAACCTGATGGACTGCCCGTTGGCCGAGACCAGCAGCAGGTCGTCGCCGGCCGAACACAGCACCGCACCGACCAGCTCGTCGTTGTCGCGCAGGTTGACCGCCACGATTCCGCCCGAGCGATTGGAGTCGAAGTCGGTCAGCTTGGACTTTTTCACCAGCCCGTTGCGAGTGGCCAGCACCAGGTACGGGGCGTCGGTGTAGCCGCGAATCTGGATGACCTGGGCGATGCGTTCCTCGGGCTGGAAGGCTAACAGGTTGGCCACGTGCTGCCCGCGCGCCGTCCGGGAGGCCTCGGGCAAGTCGTAGGCCTTGGCCCGATAAACCCGTCCCTGGGTGGTGAAGAACAGGATCAAATCGTGGGTGGAGCACACGAAGAAGTGCGCGACGATGTCGTCCTGCTTCAACCCCGCACCCTGCACGCCCTTGCCGCCGCGTTTCTGGCTGCGATACAGATCGGTCTTGGTGCGCTTGGCGTATCCCGTTTCGGTGATAGTGACAACGACGTCCTCGCGGGCGATCAAATCCTCGTCGCTGACGTCTCCGTCGGCCGCGATGATCCGGGTACGCCGGTCGTCGCCGTGCCTGTCCACGATTTCGGCGAGTTCGTCGCGCACGATCCCACGCTGCCGCTCGGGTTTTGCCAGGATGTCTTCCAGATCGGCGATCTCGGCCTCGATTTTGGCCAGGTCGTCGATGATGCGCTGGCGTTCCAGTGCGGCCAGGCGCCGCAACTGCATGTCCAGGATTGCCTGGGCCTGGATCTCGTCGATGTCGAGCAGCTCGATCAGTCCGGCCCGGGCGATATCGACGGTCTCCGACGCCCGGATCAGTGCAATGACCTCGTCCAGCGCGTCGAGCGCTTTAACCAGGCCGCGCAGAATGTGGGCTCGCTCGTTTGCCTTGCGCAGCCGGTAGGTGGTGCGCCGCACAATGACGTCGAGTTGGTGGTCAACGTAATAGCGGATCAGCTGGTCCAGCCGCAGCGTGCGCGGCACCCCGTCGACGATCGCTAGCATGTTGGCGCCAAAGCTGGTCTGCAGCTGGGTGTGCTTGTAAAGGTTATTGATCACCACCTTGGCCACCGCATCGCGCTTGATCTCGATGACGATGCGTAAACCGACCCGATCGCTAGACTGGTCCTCAATGTTGGAAATGCCGGCCAGCTTGCCGTCTCGGACCTGTTCGGCGATCGAAGTGATGAAGTTGTCGTGGTTGACCTGATACGGCAACTCGGTGATCACCAGCGAGGTACGACCGCGGGAATCCTCTTCTACCTCAACAACTCCGCGCATTCGAATGGAGCCGCGGCCAGTTTTGTAGGCATCAGCGGTGCCCTGGGATCCGACGATCAGTCCGGCGGTCGGGAAGTCCGGGCCTTTAACCCGCCCCATGACCGCGGCCAGGGTCTCCTCTTCGTCGGCGTCGTGATTCTCCAGCGCCCAGAACACCGCGTCGGCCAGCTCACGCAGGTTGTGCGGCGGGATATTGGTTGCCATGCCGACCGCGATGCCGCCTGACCCGTTGGCCAGCAGGTTGGGGAACCGGCTGGGTAGCACCGTCGGCTCTTGCACCCGGCCGTCGTAGTTAGGGATGAAATCGACTGTCTCCTCGTCGATTTCCCTCAGCATCTCCATCGCCAACGGGGTCAGCCGGGCTTCGGTGTACCTCATCGCCGCCGGTGGGTCATTGCCTGGCGAGCCGAAGTTGCCCTGGCCGTCCACCAGCGGGTAGCGCAGCGACCAGGGCTGGGCCATGCGCACCAGGCTGTCGTAGATCGACGCGTCGCCGTGCGGGTGGTAGTTGCCCATGGTCTCGGCAACCGACCGGGCCGACTTGGCGTGGCTGCGGTCCGGGCGGAAGCCGGAATCGAACATTGCATAGAGCACCCGGCGATGCACGGGCTTGAGCCCGTCGCGCACCTCCGGCAGCGCGCGGCCGACGATCACGCTCATCGCATAGTCGATGTAGCTGCGCTGCATCTCCTGCTCGATGTCAACCGGTTCGATCCGGTCGAGCGAGTCGTCAGGCGGCAACGTCGTGTCTGTCATCTATTCCTCGTTTGCAATCGAACGCAGGGTTGCGTTAGACATCCAGGAACCGAACATCCTTGGCGTTGCGGGTGATAAAGCTGCGCCGCGCGTCGACGTCCTCGCCCATCAGGATGGAGAACAACTCGTCGGCGGCGGCGGCGTCGTCCAGCGTCACTTGACGCAACACACGAACCGAGGGATCCATGGTGGTCTCCCACAACTCCTTAGCGTCCATTTCACCTAGACCCTTGTACCGCTGAATGCCGTCTTCCTTGTTGATCTTCTTCCCGGCCTTCAGCCCCGCCTCCAGCAGACCGTCGCGCTCGCGGTCGGAGTATGCGAATTCCGGGTCACTGCGCTGCCACTTGAGTTTGTACAGCGGCGGTTGTGCCAAAAACACATGCCCGTTCTCGATGAGCGGCCGCATGAACCGGAACAACAACGTCAACAACAGCGTGGAAATATGTTGGCCGTCAACATCGGCGTCGGCCATCAGCACGATCTTGTGGTAGCGCAGCTTGCCGATATCGAACTCGTCGTGGATCCCGGTGCCCAGCGCCGTGATGATCGCCTGAACTTCGGTGTTCTTTAGCACCCGGTCGATGCGCGCTTTCTCCACATTGATGATCTTGCCGCGCAGCGGAAGTATCGCCTGGAACATCGAATCGCGACCGCTTTTTGCAGAACCGCCGGCCGAGTCACCTTCTACGACATACAGTTCGGACTTGCGCGGATCCGTGGAACGGCAATCGGCCAGCTTGCCGGGCAATCCACCGATGTCGGTGGCGCTCTTACGCCGCACCAACTCTCGTGCCTTACGTGCCGCGATACGGGCTTGCGCCGAGGACACAGCCTTGTTCACAACGACTTTCGCGTCGGTGGGGTTGGCTTCAAACCAGTGGGTCAGCTGTTCGTTACAGACCTTCTGCACAAACGATTTGACCTCGGTGTTGCCCAACTTGGTCTTGGTCTGGCCCTCGAACTGCGGTTCGCTGACCTTCACCGAGATCACAGCGGCCAGGCCTTCCCGGATATCGTCACCGGTGAGGTTGGGGTCCTTGTCCTTCAGTAGCTTGCGGTCCTTGGCGTACTTGTTCACCACCGACGTCAGCGCGCTGCGGAAGCCCTCTTCGTGGGTGCCGCCCTCGTGGGTGTTGATGGTGTTGGCGAAGGTGTGCACCGACTCCGAATACCCGGCGTTCCATTGCATCGCGATCTCCACCTCGTGCCCGGTGCCCTTGCCGGAAAAGTCCACGATGCTGCTATGAATCGCGTTCTTGGTGCGGTTGATGTGTTTCACGAAGTCCACCAGGCCACCCGGATAGTGAAAGGTGCGGCTCTTAACTTTGTGCGGTGCAGTGGATTCGGCTGCGCGTTCACTTGCCGACTTCGGCGCCTCGGCGACGTCGCTGACCACTTCGTCGACGACCTCGTCTTGGGTCACCCTCTCGTCGGTCAGGTTGATGGTCAGCCCCTTGTTGAGGAACGCCATCTCTTGCAGCCGGCGGGCGACGGTTTCGAAGTCGTATTCCGTGGTTTCGAAAACAGCGGGGTCGGCCCAGAACCGCACCGTTGACCCCGTCTTCTTGGTCGGCGCCCCTTGCTTGAGGCCCAGGGGTTCCGACTTCTCATAAACCTGAGACCACTCGTACCCGTCGCGCTTGATCTCGACTTCGAGCCGGGTGGATAGCGCGTTAACCACCGACACGCCGACGCCGTGCAGACCACCAGATATCGCATACGCGTCCGAGTCGAACTTGCCGCCGGCATGTAGTTGTGTCATCACCACGTCGACGGTCGGTATGCCGGAGGCGTGGGTGGCGACCGGAATGCCGCGGCCGTCGTCGGCGACCTCGACACCGCCATCCTCAAGCAGCACTACGTTCACTGTGGTTGCATAACCGGCCATCGCCTCGTCGACCGCGTTGTCGACCACCTCCCAAATGAGATGGTGTAAACCGCGCTCACCGGTCGAGCCAATGTACATGCCGGGACGTTTGCGGACGGCCTCCAGCCCTTCGAGAATGGTGATAGACGCAGCGCCGTATTCGTCTTGGGCCTTCTTTTTCTGGGCAGCCACGATCCGAATACTCTCCTCAGGGGTTGCGTGCATGCGGTTGAGTCGCCGCAGGGGGTCGCACACCACTGTACCGTGATCGGGCGCCAGGGCCGATCTTCTGGCCTCGTTTTTACCCATCTAACCGCGCCGTGCGTCGGACATCTTTCTTCCTGGTGCGTCCCGACGTCCGGCATACGGATCCGCTTCGTCCTCGAGGCTCTCAGGCCGGGACCGGAGCGCCTTGTTCTGGGCCGATCGACGTGTTATCCGTAGGTGTCGCGCGGACCCCTACCGGCAATATGGCGAGGCCCCTTGCGCCACGATGGTGCCGCCGGCCCGGTGATCTTTAGCGATCGCACCACATCGTTGCCAACCGCTGCGGCGATCTTGGCCAGAAGCTGGGCCTGCATGATCCTCAACTGCGTCGCCCACGCCGTCGACTCCGCAATCACGCTCAACACCCCGTCGTTTAGCGCAGTCGGGCGTGCATGTTCGGCGATCTGGTGGCCGACCACCGCAGACCACTGGCCGAGCACCATACCCTCGGCGACCCGCACCGACCAGCCGCGTTTCTTTGCCAGCTCACGAGCGGCCTTACCCAGCGGTTGTGGATCACGAATGTCGGGCCCCGGACCCGACCAGCTTCGTCGCCGTCCGGCCACCCGACCCGACGCAACGGAAGCGACCCGCCCTCGACCGGCGTCTTGTCCGCGCGCGCGGGCAGCAGCACGAGCTTCGTCCAGGGTGCGCCTGACCAAATCCAACCCTGGTGACTTCATTGATCGCTCACCGCGATTCTGGTCGGGCCGGTCAACAGAACCCGTCATGGCAGAACCACCGACATCGATCCGGTGTCATCGGCACGCACATCGATGTGCACCCGCCTGGCGTCCCAGCCGGCGGGAATATCCTCGAGCACCGCGGCAGTCACCAACACCTGTTCGGCGGACTCGGCCGCCGTCGCCAACGCTCGACGGCGCATGACATCCAGTTCGGCGAACACGTCGTCGAGCAACAACACCGGCTCACCACCATCAACGCGTAACAGTTGATAGGCCGCCAACCGCAGTGCCACCGCCAACGACCACGCCTCCCCATGGCTAGCAAATCCTTTCGCGGGTTGATCGCCTAGTCGCAGTATTAGGTCGTCACGGTGCGGACCAACTAGACAAACCCCACGCTCGAGTTCGGCATCCCGACGGGCCGCCAGCGCCGCCAACAGCCGAGCTGCTAACAATTGCCGATCGATATCTGACTGCTCGCTGGGACCGGTTACATCCATGCTGGCCCGATAACCGATAGACGCCGATCGCGATTCCGGCGCCAACAGCTGGTATGCCTTCTTCACTTCCGGTGCCAACTGGTTGACCAAATCGATGCGGGCGGCCACCAGTTCAGCCCCGTGCTCCGCCAAACGACTGTCCCATACCTCAAGAGTGTCAAACACACCCCGGTCACCCCGATACCGTGCTCCAGGTACGGACTTCAATAACGCCGTCCGCTGGCGCAACACCCTCTCATATTCGGCTCGTACCGCAGCGATCGCAGGCCTACGCACGATCGCCAGATCATCCAGATAGCGCCGCCGGTCAGCGGGATCCCCACGAACCAACCCCAGATCCTCAGGGGCAAACAACACAGCTCGAAGCACTCCGACCACATCACGTGTACTTCGGACCGATGATCGATTCAATCGCGCTTTGTTGACTCGCCCCGTGGCGATCTCGAGGTCGACGGCACATTCTCTACCGTCGTTCACCACGATCGTGGAGATCACCGCACGATCGGTACCTACCCGGATCAACGGCAAATCGGCGCTAACGCGGTGCGAACCTAACGTCGTCGAATACCACAGTGCCTCAATAAGATTCGTCTTACCATAACCGTTAGGCCCAACAAAAACCGTCCGCCCTGGATGCAATTCCAGATCTACACATGCCCAGGACCGGAAGTCACGCAGCCCCAAATGACGGACGTACACCTACCCGGGCGCCAAGTGCTCAGCCCGGCAACCGAACCGGCATCAACAGATAGACATAGTCCGTCGACACCGCCGGGAACGGACCGTTGCCATTCAGACCCGCCACAGGGCGATCGTCCCCGGACACCGGACGTAGCAAGGCAGGCTTACCCGCAGTCGTAAACCCGAAAGACACTCGCTCCGAGCGCAACGAACTCAAACCGTCCGTTAGATAGGTTGGGTTAAACGCAATCGTCAATGGTTCACCGGCATAGTCAACAACAAGATCTTCCTCGGCTCGTCCAACATCATCGGCACCCGCAGAAAGCCGCACGCTGCCATCAGCGAACTCCATGCGCACCTGCGCGCCCCGATCAGCTACCAACGCAACCAGCTTGATCGCTTCGATCAACTCGGCCACGTCCATGGTGGCCACCGCGGTGTGTTCGGTTGGTAGCAACTGCCGAAACTTCGGGAACTCGGCATCAAGAAGTCGCGTGGTGCTGCGCTTGCCGTTCCCACTGATACCGAGCAGGCCATCCTTGCCCACCCCCGGCCCAGTACCCAACGACAAACGAACGTCAGAGCCGCCGATGCCCGCTTTGGCGGCCTCGGCCAGCGTCTTGGCCGGGACCAGCACAGCCGCTTCGATATCTGGCGACGACGCCGACCACTTCAGTTCTCGAACAGCCAGGCGAAACCTGTCGGTAGCGGCCAAAACCACCGTCTCACCGAGGATTTCGACCCGGATGCCGGTCAACATAGGCAACGTGTCGTCCCGGCCGGCGGCGATAGCGACCTGACTGATTGCCTCGGCGAATAATTCCGCAGGCAACAATCCGGTCTCTTCCGGCAGCGTCGGCAGCGTCGGATAATCCTCGACTGGCATCGTCGGTAGCGAAAACCTGGCGTTACCGCAGGTCAATGCGACCCGGTTACCTTCGACATGAACGTCTACGGGCTTGTTAGGCAACGCCCGGGTAATATCGGACAACAATCGGCCAGAAACTAAAACGCTTCCAGGAGAAACAATTTCAGCGCCAACCTGGGCCTCGGCGGAAACCTCGTAGTCGAATCCGGAAATCGTCAGACCGTTGTCCGAGCCGGTCAACAACACGCCGGAGAGCACCGGCACCGCGGGCCTGGCTGGCAGATTTTTAGCCACCCACGACACCGCATCGGCGAAAGACTCTCGTAGCAAACGAAACGTCAAGTCGGTGAGGCCAACTCTTGTCGTAGCCGCGTCCATTGCGCCCTTTCACCTCACGATGAGTTCGATCCCGTGGCTAGCGCCCCGCTAGCGTGGGGACTGCCAACGACGAATGCCCATGACGCGTGACCCGCCACGACGGCCGCAACAGCAGTCGAACAACAACCGTAGAGCTTCTCACGTCAACTTGAAAGTTCATCATTGACCTCTGACCCACCGCGACGAGCCAGTTATGCGGGTGGTATCCAGCGAACGATCCCCAGCGCTGTCTTTCCAAGAACAAACGACGAAGAAATCTCGGTAACAGTATTAGAGGGTGTGCAGTTTGGGGACAGTCTGGTCTTGGTGCAGGTCGACGTCGGTCGGAGTTGTGGATGACGGTGGCGATGACTGTGGGGTGTGTGTTGGGTCGGTGGGGATGAGGCGTGGGTTGTGAACGGAACCGCCGGGACTGTATGAGTCTGTGCGCGGTTTGTGCACAGCGACACTCACAGCCAATCTCTGTGACTGGTGTGACCTGGGAGAGAGAAGTTTTTTTAAGAACGTTGTCGGAAGAACACGCCGTGCTAGCGCTTGGAGCGCTGACGGATGCGAGTGGTGAGTTCTTTGACGTGATCAAAGACCTCACGGCGCTCGGCCATCTCGGACAGGATCTTGCGTTGGGCGTACATGACGGTTGTGTGATCACGGCCGAACGCTTGGCCGATTTTGGGCAACGAAAGATCGGTGAGCTCACGACACAGGTACATCGCAATCTGTCGTGACTGGGCCAGTGCTCGGGTCTTGCCGGGCCCGCGAAGCTCTTCGACGGTAGTGTCGAAGTATTCGGCGGTGGCAGCCATGATCGTCGCCGCGCTGATTTGCATGGTGTTGGCGTCGGCGATCAGATCGCGAAGCACAATCTCGGCCAGCGCTTTGTCGATTGGTGTTTTGTTCAATGAGGCGAACGCGGTGACCCGGATCAGCGCGCCCTCGAGTTCACGGATATTGCGTTCGATACTGCTGGCGATGAGTTCGAGGACATCGTCGGGGACCGCGAGCCGTTCCATCTGTGCTTTCTTGCGCAAGATGGCGATGCGGGTCTCCAGCTCGGGTGGTTGTACGTCAGTGATCAGCCCCCACTCAAAGCGGGTTCTCAGCCGGTCCTCGAGGGTGGCGAGCTGCTTGGGTGGGCGGTCAGATGAGATGACGATTTGCTTGTTGGCATTGTGCAAGGTGTTGAAGGTGTGGAAGAACTCCTCTTGAATACCCTCTTTGCCTTCAATGAATTGGATGTCGTCGACCAACAGCACGTCTACGTCGCGGTAGCTGCGTTTGAATGCGACCTTGCGGTCATCGCGGAGCGAGTTAATGAAGTCGTTGGTGAATTCCTCGGTGGAGACATATTTGACCCGCATTCCCGGGAACAACCGTTGGGCATAGTTGCCTGCCGCGTGTAGCAGGTGTGTCTTGCCGAGACCGGACTCGCCCCAGATGAACAGGGGGTTGTAAGCGCGGGCGGGTGCTTCTGCGATCGCCAAGGCGGCGGCGTGCGCGAACCGGTTGGAGGCGCCGATAACGAACGTATCAAAGGTGTAGCGACGGTTAAGGCTGGTTACGCCAGCGGTAGCGGAATCGGTATTGTGCGGGCGCTCGGTGAAGTAACTTGGCCAACTGTGCTGGTTATCGCCCCGTGCCGCAGCGCTGTCATCAATCTCGTCGTTGTCGGTTGTGGTGTCTGGCGATGTGGTAGCAGGATTTTCGGAAGGCGGCACGGTAGTGTCGTCGGCTTCGTCGGTCGCCGGCGGAGCGATGCGGACCCCGAGTTGGATCTGATGTCCGAGTCGGCGGCTGAGAGCGTCGGTAATCGGGGCCCGCAGATGGCGCTCGATTTCGTTTTGGACAAAGCTGCTCGGCACGGATAACAGAGCAAACCCCTCGACGATGGTCAATGGCTGGACGAGATTGAGCCAAGCCCTTTGCTGAGGGGTCAGCGGAGCGCTGAGATTAGCATCACTGCTGGGTCCGTCGTCAACCTTAGGGTCGCCGTTAAGTTCGGAGACGACCGCGTTCCACACTGTGGTGAAGCCTGAACCGGGGTCATCGGTCAACGACGTATCTCCCTGGTTCTCGTTAGTTCCGGGTCTTGGTTCCGGGTCGAGCTACAACCGTTGTTGTGGGCAGGTGAACTGTCCACATGGCTATCCACAAATGTGGACAGTACCGTCGATAACCAGCCGCAACCTACCGGCAACGGCTCGCGATCCTCGTGTTGAAAACACCCGGTTCAAGTTGTCCGGGCCGCTAGTCGATCCGCCATCCTCGCTTGATTGTCGAGTGCCGTTTCCACGCTGAAACGGCGTGATAACTACACCGCCCGAAGCTAACAGTTTTCCGTACGGCTGCCAACCGTTGTTTTGCGTTGTGGTGGGTTCTTTGTGAGTGTGGCGGTCTCGGGTGTACGGATGGTGAGCAGCTTAGCGGGCAGGATGCCCTGAAGCGGTTGCCGGGTGGGCGAGGTTTGACCAGGCGAAGGCGCGTAAGTACCCTCGAACAGTCGCCCGAAAGTCGGCGATGCGGCTGCGACCTGGATTAGTCCAGGGACCGCGCCGGCCAGCAGCGAAAACCACCTCCGACTGTCCCGCGGGCCAATCGAGTTGGAAGGCAGTGAGTGGCCGGATGGTGATGTTGCCAGACATAGCGAGGAGACGCCCGTGACCAAGGGCAAAAGGACCTTCCAGCCGAACAACCGGCGGCGAGCTCGTGTTCACGGTTTCCGCTTACGGATGCGTACCCGCGCCGGGAGGTCAATTGTGTCCAGCCGGCGACGCAAGGGTCGGCGCACGCTCAGTGCTTGATTGCAACACCGGGCTTATTTGCGGTGCTTCGTGCACGCAACCGCATGAGGCGGTCAGCGGATTTTGAAACAACGGTGAAGCACGGGATGCGTACCGTGCGGTCTGACATGGTCGTTTATTGGTGGCGTGGGAGTGGCGGTGGGCCGCGCGTCGGACTGATTATCGCCAAGTCGGTGGGGTCGGCCGTGGAACGCCACCGCGTGGCACGTCGGCTGCGGCACGTGGCTGGGTCGATCGTCAAAGAACTCCACCCGTCCGATCATGTGGTGATCCGCGCGCTGCCGAGCAGCCGGCATGTCTCCTCGGCTCGGTTGGAGCAGCAACTGCGATGCGGCTTGCGGAGGGCTGTCGAACTGGCAGGTAGTGATCGGTGAGTCTGTCTAGGCAAAGCTGTGGGCGCGTGGTCCGGGTTACCGGTAGAGCATCAGCGCGGGGGTTGATTTTCGTTATCCAGGTCTATCGGCACATGCTTTCGCCGCTACGACCGGCGTCGTGCCGCTTTGTCCCTACCTGTAGTCAGTACGCCGTCGATGCGCTCACCGAGTATGGCCTGTTGCGGGGAAGCTGGTTGACCATGATCAGGCTCGCAAAGTGCGGACCATGGCATCGGGGAGGATGGGATCCGATACCGGAAGGCTTAACGACAGGCCGGAGCTGCCAGACAGACGTCGACGGCGCGAACGACGACTGGAACCCTGCGTCAAAGCGAGGGGAGCGTGAGTCTTTTGTTTGATTTCTTCAGTCTCGACTTCATCTACTACCCGGTGTCGTGGATCATGTGGGTTTGGTACCGGCTGTTCGCGTTTGTGCTAGGACCATCCAACTTCTTCGCCTGGGCGTTGTCGGTGATGTTCCTGGTCTTCACGCTGCGTGCGCTGCTGTACAAGCCGTTCGTGCGCCAGATTCGCACCACCAGGCAGATGCAGGAACTGCAACCACAGATCAAGGCCTTGCAAAAGAAATACGGCAAGGATCGTCAGCGGATGGCGCTCGAAATGCAAAAGCTGCAACGCGAGCACGGCTTCAACCCCATTCTCGGATGTTTGCCGATGCTGGCGCAGATTCCGGTGTTTCTTGGGCTCTATCATGTGTTGCGCTCGTTTAACCGTACGACCGGGGGCTTTGGTCAACCACACTTGTCGGTGATCGAGAACCGACTGACTGGGAACTACGTCTTTAGCCCGGTCGACGTCGGCCACTTCCTAGATGCCAACTTGTTCGGCGCTCCGATCGGGGCGTACATGACGCAACGGTCCGGGTTGGATGCGTTCGTCGATTTCAGTCGCCCTGCGTTGATCGCGGTGGGTGTGCCGGTGATGATCTTGGCCGGCATCGCGACGTACTTCAACAGTCGCGCGTCTATCGCGCGGCAGAGCGCCGAGGCGGCTGCGAATCCACAGACCGCGATGATGAACAAGCTGGCGCTGTACGTATTTCCGCTCGGCGTAGTCGTCGGCGGACCGTTCCTGCCACTGGCGATCATCTTGTATTGGTTCTCGAACAATATCTGGACGTTCGGGCAGCAGCATTACGTCTTCGGCATGATCGAAAAGGAGGAGGAGGCCAAAAAGCAGGAGGCGGTCCGGCGCCGGGCGGCCAACGCGCCGGCCCCGGGAGCTAAGCCCAAGCGGAGCCCGAAGACCGCTCCAGCGACCAATGCGGCAGCCCCAACAGAAGCCGGGGACACCGATGACGGGGCAGAGTCGGACGCCAGCACTGAGCGACCAGCCGACACGTCCAATCCGGCCAGACGCAACAGCGGCCCGAGCGCCCGTACGCCGCGGCCCGGGGTGCGACCGAAAAAACGCAAACGTTGACAATCCTTCCGGGCAGCCGGGCAGGCGGTCCCACAAACACAACCCGCCTGCAGACGAGGGGAGAGCAAGCCATGGCCGACGCTGACACCACCGACTTCGACGTCGACGCAGAAGCACCGGGTGGAGGCGTCCGGGAGGACACGGCGACGGATGCTGACGAGGCCGACGATCAAGAAGAGAGATTGGTCGCCGAGGGCGAGATTGCAGGCGACTACCTGGAAGAGTTATTGGACGTGTTGGACTTCGATGGCGACATCGACCTCGATGTCGAAGGCAATCGTGCGGTGGTGAGCATCGACGGCAGTGACGACCTGAACAAGTTGGTCGGGCGCGGGGGCGAGGTGCTCGACGCTCTGCAGGAACTCACCCGGTTGGCGGTGCATCAGAAGACCGGTGTGCGGAGCCGGTTGATGCTAGACATCGCGAGGTGGCGACGGCGGCGCCGGGAGGAATTGGCGGCGCTGGCCGACGAGGTGGCGCGGCGAGTGGCCGAAACCGGTGACCGCGAGGAACTCGTTCCAATGACGCCGTTCGAACGGAAGATCGTCCACGATGCGGTTGCAGCGGTGCCAGGTGTGCACAGCGAAAGCGAAGGCGTGGAGCCAGAACGCCGAGTCGTTGTGCTCCGCGACTAGCTCGCGAGCCAGCGGCTCCGACCGACGCCGCAGTAAGCGATGCGTGGCCGAGCGGCTGGGCCAGCGTCTCGAGAGCGGAGAATGTTTCACGTGAAACATGACACAGACCTCACGAGCCGGCGGAGTGCGTAATGTCTCCGATCGAGCCCGCGGCGTCTGCGATCTTCGGACCGCGGCTTGGCCTTGCTCGGCGGTACGCCGAAGCGTTGGCGGGACCCGGTGTGGAGCGGGGGCTGGTGGGACCCCGCGAAGTCGGTAGGCTATGGGACCGGCATCTACTGAACTGCGCCGTGATCGGTGAGCTCCTCGAACGCGGTGACCGGGTCGTGGATATCGGTAGCGGAGCCGGGTTGCCGGGCGTGCCATTGGCGATAGCGCGGCCGGACCTCCAGGTAGTTCTCCTAGAACCGCTACTGCGCCGCACCGAGTTTCTTCGAGAGATGGTGACAGATCTGGGCGTGGCCGTTGAGATCGTGCGGGGGCGCGCCGAGGAGTCCTGGGTGCAGGACCAATTGGGCGGCAGCGACGCTGCGGTGTCACGGGCGGTGGCCGCGTTGGACAAGTTGACGAAATGGAGCATGCCGTTGATACGGCCGAACGGGCGAATGCTCGCCATCAAAGGCGAGCGGGCTCACGACGAAGTACGGGAGCACCGGCGTGTGATGATCGCATCGGGCGCGGTTGATGTCAGGGTGGTGACATGTGGCGCGAACTATTTGCGTCCGCCCGCGACCGTGGTGTTCGCACGACGTGGAAAGCAGATCGCCCGAGGGTCGGCACGGATGGCGAGTGGAGGGACGGCGTGAGTGCTCCGTGGGGCCCGGTGGCCGCTGGACCGTCCGCGCTCGTAAGGTCGGGCCAGGCTTCAACTATCGAACCATTCCAGCGGGAAATGACACCACCGACACCGACGCCTGAGGCCGCGCACAATCCGACGATGAATGTTTCACGTGAAACATCGACAGAATTCGACACCCCCATCGGCGCTGCAGCAGAACGTGCGATGCGGGTCCTGCACACCACCCACGAGCCGCTGCAGCGGCCGGGTCGACGCCGGGTGCTCACCATCGCGAATCAGAAGGGCGGGGTCGGTAAGACGACCACCGCCGTCAATATCGCTGCCGCGCTTGCTGTGCAGGGCCTCAAGACACTCGTGATCGATCTCGATCCCCAGGGCAACGCGAGCACCGCATTGGGTATCACCGACCGGCAATCCGGCACACCCTCGTCCTACGAGATGCTTATCGGCGAGGTTTCGTTGCACACGGCGCTACGGCGCAGCCCGCACAGCGAGCGGCTGTTCTGCATCCCGGCGACGATCGATCTGGCCGGCGCCGAAATCGAATTGGTGAGCATGGTGGCGCGCGAGAACCGGTTGCGCACCGCCCTGGCCGCACTCGACAACTTCGACTTCGACTACGTTTTCGTCGATTGCCCGCCCTCGCTGGGGCTGCTGACCATCAACGCACTCGTCGCGGCACCGGAGGTGATGATCCCGATCCAATGCGAGTACTACGCGTTGGAGGGTGTGTCGCAGCTTATGCGCAACATCGAGATGGTGAAGGCCCACCTCAACCCCCAACTCGAGGTCACCACCGTGATCCTTACCATGTATGACGGCCGGACAAAGCTCGCCGATCAAGTAGCCGACGAGGTCCGTCAGTATTTCGGAAGCAAAGTGTTGCGGACGGTGATTCCACGCAGCGTCAAGGTTTCCGAAGCGCCGGGCTACAGCATGACCATCATCGATTACGATCCCGGTTCGCGCGGCGCGATGAGTTACCTCGACGCGAGCCGCGAACTTGCCGAGCGTGACCGACCACCATCCGCGAAGGGACGACCATGACCCAGCCGTCACGCAGAAAGGGTGGCCTCGGCCGTGGCCTGGCTGCGCTGATCCCGACTGGCCCGGCAGACGGAGAATCGGGGCCACCGACCTTGGGTCCCCGGATGGGATCTGCCACGGCAGATGTCGTAATCGGCGGACCGGTCCCGGACACTTCCGTGATGGGCGCCATCTATCGGGAAATCCCACCGAGCGCCATCGAGGCTAATCCCCGTCAGCCGCGTCAGGTGTTCGACGAAGAGGCACTGGCCGAGTTGGTGCACTCCATCCGCGAATTCGGTCTCCTGCAGCCGATCGTGGTGCGGTCATTGGCTGGATCCCAAACCGGCGTGCGCTACCAGATAGTGATGGGGGAGCGGCGCTGGCGGGCTGCCCAAGAGGCGGGCTTGGCCACCATCCCGGCCATCGTGCGTGAGACCGGCGACGATAATCTGCTGCGCGACGCCCTCCTGGAAAATATTCATCGAGTACAGCTGAATCCGTTAGAAGAAGCGGCGGCATACCAGCAATTGCTCGACGAATTCGGGGTCACCCACGATGAACTGGCGGCGCGCATCGGCCGCTCGCGGCCCTTGATCACCAACATGATCCGATTGCTCAAACTCCCCATCCCGGTACAGCGGCGAGTGGCCGCCGGCGTGCTGTCGGCCGGGCATGCTCGCGCCCTGCTGTCGCTCGAGGCCGGACCGGAGGCGCAAGAGGAGCTGGCGAGCCGGATCGTCGCGGAGGGCCTGTCGGTGCGAGCCACCGAGGAGACGGTCACGCTGGCCAATCACGAGGCCAATCGCCAAGCCCATCACAGCGACGCGACTACACCCGCGCCGCCGCGGCGTAAGCCGATTCAGATGCCTGGCCTCCAAGATGTTGCTGAGCGTCTATCGACCACCTTTGACACGCGGGTGACCGTCAGTCTGGGCAAACGCAAGGGTAAGATTGTGGTGGAGTTCGGCTCGGTCGATGATTTAGCGCGCATAGTCGGTTTGATGACCACTGATGGCCGAGATAAAGGCCTGCACAGGGACGCTCTGTAATTACGTCACTGTGACAACGCGCCGGTTCCGGCGCCTAAGCCAACCCGCTGCGGGGAGCGGGAATCAACGGAGACGCGGTGTGCGGCAAGCGGATTCGAGATTGGACGGGGCAATGGACCGGACAATTGTCACCGGCCGGACACGATGCGGTGCAAGTCGGCTGGAGTGGCATCGCGAATACTGGCCCGATAGCGATCGACTCTCTTATTCTAGAAGGGTTGCTGGTGCACATTGGCCCGCGGAGGTGTAGGGCCATCGGTTGCAATGCCGCACGGAGGCCAGGAGACTAGTGTCCGCTCGTATCACAGCGTTACGACTCGAAGCCTTCGAGCAGCTCCCCAAGCATGCGCGACGCTGCGTTTTCTGGGAGGTCGACCCCGCGATTCTCGGCAAAGACGACCACCTCGCCGACCCCGAATTCGAAAAGGAAGCCTGGTTGTCGATGGTGATGCTGGAGTGGGGTTCGTGCGGTCAGGTCGCAACGGCAGTCCCGGATGAGCGCAGCCACGCCGAACCACCCTGCCTCGGGTATGTGCTCTACGCTCCGCCCAGTGCGGTGCCGCGAGCCCAGCGGTTTCCTACCGCGCCGGTGTCGGCGGACGCGGTGCTGCTTACGTCGATGGGCATCGAGCGCGGGCAAGCAGATGACGACTTACCGCACAGTCTGATTGCCCGGGTGATTGAAGAGTTGGTTCGGCGCGGCGTCCGGGCGCTGGAAGCTTTCGGCCGGACACCAGCGGCCACCGATTTGCAAAACCCGGGCGCGGTAACACCTGATGTGCGGCCGGTGTTGGAGGCCCTCGGCGACTGCTGTGTCGAACACTGCATCATCGACGCGAACTTCTTGATGGACGTGGGTTTCGTCGTGGTGGCACCGCACCCGTACTTTCCGAGGCTACGCCTCGAACTGGACAAAGGGCTGGGGTGGAAAGCCGAAGTCGAGGCCGCTCTTGAACGCTTGCTGGAGAATGCTCGACTGCAAGAGCCGATAGCAGCGGGGTCGACGGCCGGCAACACGTCGTAAACCCCACGCGGCCACTGGGCTTAAGAACCGCCGAGTCTACCCGCTCGCTCGACAGACAGTTCGTGGGCCAGCAACTCGGCGAAAGTGAATGTGCCGGTGGGCCGATCGTTCTTGCCTAACAGATACAGCCGTTTGACCGCGGCGAGAATGCCTTCGGCGATGGCATCGCGCGTCTGCGTTGAGACCAGCATCCCACGATCGTGGGGGTTGGTGATGTAGCCGATATCGACCTGAACGGTCGGCATCCTGGTCAGCCGCAACAGATCCCACGTTCGACCATGCACACGGCAATCCCGTAAACCGGTGCGCGCCACCACTTCTCGTTGAATGAAATCGGCAAGATTGCGGCCGATGGTAGACACCGAGCCGTGCGAGTTGCCGAAGTGAAAGGAAGCCACGCCGTTGGCCGCGAGACTGGTCTGGGTCTCGCAGCGCAGGCTGATCATCAGGTCTGCGCCAACGGCGTTGGCGGTGGCGGCACGCTCTGCGTCGGACGGACTACGGTTGGTCGGACGGGACAGGTGGGTCTCCATACCGATAGCTGCCATCCGTCCTTCGAGCCGACTTGCCAAGTCCCACAACAAGTCTGCTTCGCTGATGGGCCCAGCCGGACCTTGCGCGATAAGTCCGTGGTCCACGCCGCCGCGACCGGGATCAATGATGATCCGTTTGCCAGACAGCTTCGGCCCCGAGCTGCGGACCAGCTCTTCTTCGCGAATCGCATGTGGCGAGCCACCGCTGACTCGCGAACTTAGAAAGTACAAGGAGCGCAACGTTTCTGGGCCGCAGATACCGTCTGCGGCAAGTCCGTACTCACGCTGATAGGACATCAACGCATTGTGGGTCTGCAACCCGAAATGACCGTCGACCAGCCCGGTGTAGAAACCAAGATCCTGCAGCCGGGCCTGCAGTGTAGCGACGTCGTCCCCGTAGAGCGGGGCGCCGAATTGGTGGTACAGCGTGCGGGCCCCGAGCCGGTAGGAGGCTTCTTTCAACGCGCGGTAGGTGGCCTCACCGACGATGCCGTCCACCAGCAGGCCGCGATGCTGTTGGAAGGCACGGACCGCCTGGTCGAGCTGCGCGTCGAACAACTCAAGGGCGACGTTACGGCCCGTCGTCAGGTCTTCTTCCTGATGATCCAGCATCCCTAACGCGGTCAGCGCAGCCCGGATCTCGGTGACGGCCGCACTGCGGTCGCCACAGCGCAGCGCATCGCCGTCTTCGCGGCGCGGACTCGGCATACCAAGGGCCCTCCGGGATTAGCTCACATCGTTGACAATGCGGACCAGCCAACCGGTATTGTCGCAGATCCTTGCCGATTTCGGGAAAACCCCAGGCTAACCGCGGGGGCTAGTTGAGGTTGGGAACCACGTCTGAGAGCTCGCGCAGCAACGCAGCCTTACCCTTGGCGCCAACGATTCGTTTCACCGGCTGGCCGTCCTTGAACAAGATCAGGGTAGGGATCGAGACGACCTGGAAGTTGCGGGCGGTCTCCGGGTTGGTGTCCACGTCGAGCTTGGCGACGGTGAGGTCTGTTGCGCGCTCGGTGGCGATTTCCTCGAGAACGGGCGCTACCATCTTGCAAGGTCCACACCATGTCGCCCAAAAGTCAACCAGCACAGGCTTGTTGCTGGATAGCACGTCGGTGGCAAAGGATGCGTCGGTAACTTTGATGGTGGCGGACTTCTCGGAATCGGTCATCGTTGTGCTCCTATCAATGCGTCGGTACTGTCAGCTTCTCCGGTTGCTGCGTGCTCGGCGAGCCAGCGCTCGGCGTCGATAGCCGCGGCGCAGCCACTGCCCGCTGCGGTAACCGCCTGGCGATAGGTGCGATCCACCAGGTCGCCGGCAGCGAACACGCCCGGCAGTGAGGTGCTGGTGGTACGCCCCTGCACCAACACGTAGCCGTCCGGGTCGACGTCGATGGCCTCGCGCACCAAGCCCGACCGCGGCTCGTGGCCGATCGCGACGAAAACACCGGTTACCGGCAGGGTGGTTTCGGCACCGGTGTTGGTGTCGCGTACCCGCAAGCCGGTCACTGTGGTGTCCCCGTCCACCGCGACCACGGTGTGGTTGGTGAGGAACCGTATCTTGTCGTTGTTGCGGGCGCGATCGAGCATGATTTTGGAAGCCCGGAACTCGTCGCGGCGATGCACCAGCGTCACACTGCGAGCGAATCGGGTCAGGAAGGTAGCTTCCTCCATTGCCGAGTCACCGCCGCCGATGACGGCGATGTCCTGATCGCGGAAGAAGAATCCGTCGCAGGTGGCGCACGAGCTCACCCCGCGCCCGAGCAATTCCTGTTCGCCGGGCACCTGCAGATAGCGTGCCGCTGCGCCCATTGCCAGGATCACGGCTCGGGCCCGGTGGGTCTGTCCGTCGGCGGTGACGACCGATTTCAGCGGCCCGTGAAGTGATACCGACTCGACGTCTTCCATACGCAGGTCCGCGCCGAATCGCAGCGCCTGTTCCCGCATCTCATCCATCAACTCTGGACCGGTGATGCCGTTGCGAAATCCCGGGTAGTTCTCCACGTCGGTGGTGGTCATCAGCGCGCCGCCGAAAGACGTGCCCTCGAAGACCAGCGGCGCCAGCTGGGCACGGGCGGCGTAGAGCGCCGCAGTGTACCCCGCGGGACCGGAGCCGATAACGATCACGTCGCGAACGGGGTGGTGTGCGCGGTCATGGACAGGCGGGGCGGTCATGCGAGCCTTTCGAGTGCGAGGGCAGATCTTGAGACAACGAACGCCAGCGTAGGCACTGCTGTTCCCGCAGGCGAGCGACAGCACCCAGACCCATCATGCGCGGGGGACCACGGTGCTAGCCAACAACCCGGTATCGGCGGCGCTGCAGTGCGGCGCGACCGCAAAAACGGCCAGTTTGTCGGGCGTGTCCGCGGGTATCACCAGCAGTACGGCGGGCCGAGCGTCGATATCGATCGGCTGCGCGCCCAGCACCGGCGTGGACGCCGGATAGCCGAGGCCGCTCAGGCAGGACGTACGCCGGGACGGATCGCCCAGCGGGCCTCCGGGTGGGCCATAGTCCGGGGTGTGGTGAAGCAGGTCGAGAACCTGCGGCCGAGACAGCGGAATCACCGGGGCAGGTTTTGACACCGTGATGTGCTGCGCGGTTGTCGGTGCACTCGGTGCGGGTGGCGGTGCATCGACCACGGCGCCGACACCGATCGCTGTGGCCACGGCGCACAATCCGGCCGCGCCGGCGATCATTCGGACGGGGTGGACGTGCGGACGGGCGGCGTGAGCGGCGCCGGGTGAGCTGTTCGGGCGCGCCGACCGTAAGGCCGCCGAAATGCTGTCGACGACCGCTGGGCGAGCAGCTGGCCCCCAAGCGGGGTCGGCACCCATCGCGGCGACATCGCGGCGTACCCGGTTCAACGCGCGCAGGATTTGCTGAGCCTGCGGGTCTGAGCGGACCCGGCTGCGGATGCGGGCGGCGGTTGCGTCGTCCAGCAGACCTGCTTGCAGGTCGGCCAGCAGCTCAACGGTCAGCGGCGGGTCCGCATCGGCGCTATGTTTGTCTGGATCCTTGTCGGCTGCACTCATCGGCCCCAGTGTCCGTCATGCCCGGTGGCAATAGCCAGATGTGGGGTAGCGGCGAGCCCGTGGATCGATGCTACGACGGACCGGCAACGGGGTCAGCGCCGGATGTTCACCCCGGTGTTGAGATAGCCCAGCAGCCGCGCTAGGCGGGCCCGCGCCCGGGCGCAGCGGCTCTTGACGGTGCCCTCGGCCACGCCCAGCATCCGGGCGGTGTCGGCGATCGAATAGCCCTGCATGTCCACGGCGACCACCGCGGCCCGCTGCTCGACGGGCAGCCGCATCAGTGCCCGCTGCACCGCGATCGCGGTCTCGACCTGCGCGGTCCGGTCCGCGACCGGATAGACATCTTCTAGAGGGGCGGTCGGATGGGCTTTGGCCCGACGCAGCCGGTCCAGGCAAGCGTTGACCACGATGCGGTGCAACCAACTGCTGACGGCGGCATCGTACCGGAACGAGCCGGCGCCGCGGTGCGCTGACAGCATCGCGTCTTGCAGCGCATCGTCGGCGTCCTCGGAGGTCCGGCTGGTGAGCCGCGCGAGCCGGTGTAGCTGGCGGTGATGACGGCGGAACAACTGATCGAAGGCGTACCGGTCGCCGGCGACATGGGCGGCCAGCAGCTCGGCGTCGCTGCGCTCGTGACGGCCCCCGAAACCCACGGCCGGACAGTAACCAATCGGTGGCGGCATAGCACTTCACCCTGGCTGGCCGTGCCCGGCCCGGTCAGGACGCGGCGTAAATCGTGATCTCCGAGATGTCGGCTTGACTCTTTCCGTCGGTGGTTCCCAAGGTAGAGATCCACACCAGCAGATTCGAGGTGGGCGCGGCCGCCTCGACCGAGATGGTGTTGTGGCCGGGCCGCAGCGCGGTGGCCGAAGTCAACACGGCGGTATCCTCCAGCGTTGCCGGCGTCGGCGTGGATGCCGAGCGGATCTCCACCTTGGTGCCGGTGCTGGCCACGTCGATGGCGACGGTGCCGACCACCGTGGCCTGGGGCAGCTGCAACATCAAACCGACTCCGTTCTTGAAGCTAGGGAACGGGACGGGGTCGGTATAGATGTCGGTCTTCCAGGAAGTGGCCGGATTGCCGTCGATGGCCAAATCAGCCTCCCCGGGGTTGTCGGCGCCGCCGTCGGGGGAGAAGACCGTGACCTTGGTGGGTTTGACGACGCTGCCGGGCGGCGCCGAACTGGCCGCCGAGGTCGACGCGGTGGGTGCGTTGAGGCCCAGTTCGTCCTTGTTGAGGCCGCCGCTGACATCGCCGAATATCCGGCTCAACACCGAAGCCAAGACCAGCAGGGCCACCATGAGGACGGCAGCACCCGCGCCGATGCCGATCAGCAGGTTGCGACGGCGGCGGGTGTAGGTTTCGCTGTTGGGCGCGGATGTGCGCGGGGCCGCGGAGACCGGTGCTTCGTCGATCGGTCCCAGCACCTCGGTGCGATCGGCCACCGCGGTCGCCTGCTGCATTAGATTCAACAGCGTTGACGCGCTGCGTATCCCGCCGTCTCCTTGAACCGACCGGGCCGCCACCGCGGAAATCTGGAAGGGGATGTCACGGTCGATGTCGGCGGGTTCGATGGGCTGGCCAGCGGTGTCGCGCTCGGCGGGTGCCAACCCGCTGCGCACGCCGGCCTCCGGCAGCGGCCACCGGTTGACCAGCAGGGCGTACAGGGAGGCGCCGATGCCGCGGATGTCGTCTTGCGGGTTGGCGTCCGGCATGGTCGCCGGGTAGGCCAGCACGACGTCGCCGTCGATGCTCACGCGCACCCGGCTGGGATGGTCGATCGACAGCGCAACACCGGCGCGGTGGGCAGCATCTGCGGCCGCGGCCAGGGACTGCATCGCCCGGATGGCGCCAACCGGCGACGGTGAGGTGTCGGCGACTTCCTGTAACGAACCGCCGCGGATCCACTCCGCGACTACCAGACCACCGGCCCGGGTGTGCACGACGTCAAGCACTCGGGCGACACCGGGCTTGTCGATCCGGCTGAGCCGCAACGTACGGGACAAGGTCTCCTGGAGGACGTCGTCGGGCAGGACGCCCTGCGGGTCGACGAAGGTCAGCGCCACCTGGCGGTCCAGCGCTGTGTCAAGCGCCTGCCAGAACTGCAGGGGTGGTACACCCCCGTGGAAGATCAGCAGGCGGTAGCGGCCGTTAGCGATGCGGGCGCCGGGAACCAGCTGCACATCATCTGGGGGGGCCGACGATTCTCGGTCCGGTTCGCGGAGCGCGTCGAACGCAATCGGCCCACGGGCCGCATCGGCGGGCAGATCGCCGTTTTGCAGGTCGGATGGGTGCGGCCGGGAAACGGGGCCGGGGTCACGGCCGGCTGGCGCGTCGAGCTGAAGCTCGTCGGCGACGGGCCGCGGCAGCTCGGCACCCGACGCGGCACCAAACGAGGCGTTCTCCGATGGGCGGTCGATCACCTCCGGTCCTTTCGCTCTCCCGGCTCTGGCTACCTGCTCCGGAGGCCTGCGCCGGATCGGCTCGTGGACCACACTTTTCCCCCGCGGCGGGGCCAAACGCCTCCGCTCAGGGTACGTGACCGGTCCGGGGCGAGACGATTGATCCAAGACATTCTGGGTCTGAGGCCCGGTCTTCAAGCGCCGGCTCCTGATTCGGGCTCGCACGGCATCCAGCGCCGCCCGCGCCTCGGGCACCCGTGCGCAGAGGGTGACCGCAGCCAGAATTGGCAGCATGATGAGAGCCAGCACCGACAGCCGCAGCAGCGAACCGACGCTGCCCGCGTGGGCCGTCAGCTCGCTTAGCCCTAGTAACCGATCGGCCACGTGTGCCAGCAGTCCGGCAAGCAACGACGCGGCGACGGTCACCAGGACGGTTCGCGCCTCGCCGACGCCGATCAGCTGGCCGCCGTCGGGCCGCAGGGCCCGACGCAGTATGTAGTAGCCGACGATCGTGCCGGCGAGAAATCCGAGTCCGTTAGCCAGCCCGAGATAGGCCGCGACCAGCTGGGGATCACCGGTAATATGCGGCGCCAGCAGCGAGCCGAGGATCTTGACGCCGGTGATGACCACGATGATCGTGATTGGTGTCCACGGCTGCTCGCGGGCGTAGAACACGCGTAGCTGCAACAGCACTAACGCATAGGGGATCAACGTGAACGCCGACAATGCGATCGCCGCCCCCAGGTACCCGGCATCAACGTCGCCGAAGTTGCCGTATGCAAAAAGCGCGCTACCGATCGCCGGACCGCCGACCGTCATGAACGCCACCGTTGGGATCAGCGTGATCATGGTCAGCCTGGTGGCTAGCGACAGGTCGGCGAGCACGGCCGGGGTATCGTCGGCCGCGGCATTGCGGCTCAGCCGCGGCATCACCACGGTCAGCACCGTCACGCCGATCATGCCGAATGGCAACATCAGCACTAGCCAGGTGTAGTTGTAGATCGCGGGGCCGGAAGCCGCTGCCGTGCTGGCGATCCGGTTACCGACCACCAGGCCGAGCTGGCTGATCAGCACATAGAGCACCATCGCGGCGGCCATCGCGCCAAAGCGCTTGAGCCGCTGATCGATTCCCCACAGGGGGCGCAGGCTGATGTGCTCGCGCCGGATGGCCACCAGCAGCACCGCGGTCTGTGCAAACACGCCTGCGGTGGTGCCGATGCCGAGCACCAGCAGCTTGGCGTTGCCCATCCGAACCGGATCGACTGAAAGCTCGCCGGGGACCGCCAGATACACCGCTAGGGTCGCGATGGCGACGACATTGTTGACGACGGGCGCCCAGGCCGGCGGCCCGAACACATTGCGGGTGTTCAGGATCGCCATGAATACCGACGAGAGGCCGTAGACGAGGACTTGCGGTAGCAGCAGGTAAGCGAACGCCGTGGTCAGCGGCTCGTTAACCTGTGGGTTTGTGCCCAGCATCAACCGCACAAGCAGTGGCGCGGCCAGCACCGACAGCGTGGTGGCGCCCAGCAGCAGGGTGGTTGCCAACGTGACCAAACGGCGCACGAACGCCGCGCCGCCGTCCGGGTCGTCCTGCTCGGCGCGGGCCAGCACCGGTACGAAGATGGCGGTGAAGGTGGCCTCCAGCACGAGTGCGGCGACCAGGTTCGGCAGCTGGTTGGCCACCGAGAACGAGCTGGCCAGCGCCGCACCTAAGATCGCGGCCAGCAGCACGATCCGGGCAAAGCCGGTGATCCGGCTGATCAGCGTCGCGAATGCCATTGCCCAGGAGTGCGATACCAGCGCCGCGTCGGACAGCTCGGGCTGCCTCTGCGATGCCGTGGGCACCTCTCCAGGGGAGGGTCTCATACCCGGTGCTTTTCGTCATCCCGACTGGCTACGGCACGGCGCTGCGGGGCGTGTTTGCCGGTAGGCAGGTCGGGGCGATCCAGGTCGGCGCGATCAGGCTGGCCACGGAACCGGTGCCAAAGGCGCCGGCCCGCCAGCGTTACCAGCACGGCCGCAGCGGATAGCGTGATCGCGAACAACACCTTGCCGTAGGCGTTGGAGTGCACCGACAACCGCACCGGTTCACCCAGCGCGACGCCGTCGGGGGTCCGCAGCGACACGTCGACGGCAACCCGCTGTGTGAAGTTCACCTCGATTGGTACTCGTAGCGGCAGGTACCCGGGCGGTAGCTCGATCTGACCGACATCGGCCACCGTCATCCCGGGCGGAGCATCGACCTGTAGCCGGACCCGGATTGGCACGGCGAGGCCATTATGCAGCGCCAACGGCAGCGGACTGTGCTCGGTGGCCAGAGTGTAGGAGCCGCCCGGGTTGACGATGGTCACCGCGCCGAAAAGATCGTCGATCGTCTTTCCAACGACGGCCAGCCGCTGCTGGGCCAGCCCGTTGCGGGTATCGGGTGGTAGCGATTGGCTCAGCGCGCGCAACATGTCCTCGCGTAGTGGTGCGGTGTACTGCACGCCGGTCAGCCCGGTGCGGTCATCGATGGTCAACGCCGAGGTCAGCTTCCATAGCCGGGCAACCTGCCCGCCGATCTGCGTGGTGATGTCGTCATTGAACCGGCCGCGAGCGGCGCTGTAAGCGCCCGGGGGTTCCGGTGGCTCGGTGCGGGCCGCGGCGTCAGCGATCACCGCCGGTAGTGGTCGCGGCACGGCCAGGCCAGACCGGATGGCGGTGGCCAGCGCGGTCAGGATGACCTGCGCGTCGTCGCTGGCCAGGCTCCACGACGCCGGCGGCACCAGGATTTGGGTACGGGGCGCGGCATTCGGCTCCAAGCTGCGCCACAGCATTGCGCCCAAGGCGTCCTGGCGGCGCGCGGTGATCGATTCATGCGCGATCCGAACGAACAACGAGGGATCTAGATAGGTAGGAACGGTCGGGTTTGTTCCCGCGGCGGCCAGCGCGGCCCCGACCGCGGGATCAAACGGCGCCGCTACCACCCGCGGGGACAACCGCCGGGGCGCGGTAGCGGGTAAGAGCGCGGAGCCGATCTGGGACGAACCCTGCTGTTCCTCGGGGCTAAAATCGGCGGCCGCGACGGCAACCGTGTTGCCGTGGGTGCTGAGCAAGTTGATCGCCCGGCCGGTCAACGGGCCGTCGGGCAGCACGGTTGCGCCGCGGGTGGAGCTGACATCCAGGATGCGGTCGACGATGTCGGCGGGGCTGATGGTTGCGATCGCGCTCAGCCTCGGATCATTAACCCGCTGCAAAGCATCCAGGTCGGCTTGGGCAAAAGGCAGCGGCGTCACGCATGTCCGGTGGACTAGCGTCCGCAATCGATCCAGCCAGCTGGATGCGGCGGCCTGGCCGGTGCCCGGGTGGGTCGGGGTGCCCGGTAGTTGAGCGGCCCCGTCGGGCGAGTCGGACACGACGTAGCCGCCGGTCATCGCATTGACGGTGATGAGTAGATCTGGGTCGATGGCCAGGCACAGCGCTCGGCCGACGGCGCCGTCGGGGTCGACTTCCCGGTTGGTGGCGAACTCGGCCGCCGACAGGAGGATGTCCAGCCGGCCGCCGTTGGCCAGCGAGTTTGCCAGGTCGTCGTCGACCAGCCGGACGGGAACGGTGCCACCGGGTGCCCCGGGGGCCAACCGGGGCCGGTCGGCCAGCGGCCACAGCATGGTGATCCAGACCGGCGCCGTCGTTTCTGGTGCAACAGCGGAGCCGAAGTCGGTGGCCTGGTCGGGTGGCACTCCGACCACGGGCAACAGGAACCGCGCATTGTCGAGCCGCGCAGGCGCACCGTAGTCGGGTGTCCCATTGACGTTGACCAGGACCGGGTAGATCCCGGGCTGGTTGACGGCCAACGACGGCCTGGTCAGCGAGCGCAGCGGGGCCGAGAGGGTAAAGCCGGCCTCTTGCCCGCGGTCTAGTTCGGGGGCGACCGTGAGGAAGTCCGCGGCCGGCTGGTACTGGTCGGTGCCGCCGTCGAGCGAGGTGCGTAACGCCGTTGACGACGTGACCGCGGCGGCGTGCTCAAGCCGGACCATCACATCGCGGACTGGGCGGTCACCGGTATTGGTCACCGTTCCGCTGACGGTGACATGGGGTTCGCTGGAAGTGGTCACCACGTCCGGGGTCACCTGATCGATGCGGACCTGGACAAAAGGCGTCGGGCTGGGCTCGCCTGCGAGCGCGTGCGGTGCCGCCGACGGTACCGTGAGCGCCATCCCGAGGCCGGCCACGACGCCGATCGCTGAGGTGACGCGCGCCAAAGCGGCCCAGCCGAGTTGCAGTGCGGTCACGGCCCCGGCCCGGGACCGTTGTGCTGACCCGGTGCTGAGTCATCGGCATGACGAGCGCGTGAATGCGTTTGCGGCCGTCGACGAGGCGAGCTGGGTGGTAGCGGCGGAAGCGCGGCGGGGCCGTCGCTCTGCAGCTTGTCGATCAGTTCGTCGGCCACCTCGGCTAGTCGACGTTCGTCGGCGTAGGCCAGTCGAGACGGCAGTTCCCGGATCGGCACCCAGGCTACCTCGGCTACCTCGAGGTCTTCGTCGGACAGCTCTCCGCCTAAAAACCGCATCAAATAATGGTGGACGGTCTTGTGCACCCGCCGGCCGTCGGTGACGAACCAGTAGTCGATGCGCCCCAGCGCGGCGAGCACACTGCCGCGGATGCCGGTCTCCTCGGCGACCTCGCGGATGGCGGTCTGCTCGGCGGTCTCGCCCAACTCGATGTGCCCCTTGGGTAGCGACCACAGCAGCCGGCCGCGCCGGTCGACGCGGCCGATCAGAGCCGCGACCTGCGCGTCTCGTGGACCGTCGATACCGTCAATGACCAACCCTCCAGCCGATGTTTCGTGCACGGTGCGCATCCGAGTCGACCCGCGACGAGGTGAGCGGGACCGGGACCGCTTCGCCGTTGCCGGGGTCGGGGTGGCGTCGCCGGCCGGTTGGGCGTCCATGTGATTCTCGGCTGTAGCCGCAGCGCGCCGCCCGCGGCGCCGCCCCCGGCGTCGACGTGATTTGGCTTGTTCGCCGTCGGACACCCCAGCGATAGTAGCTGGTACGGGCGGGTGTTCCCGATGTACTCGCCGTCTGAGCGCCCATCGTCGGCCAGGACTTATTCGTTGGGCGAGGGAGCGGGGCGGTGCAGGCGACCCGCGCTGACCAATTGAGTCGCGCCAGTCACATCTATCACAGAAGTCGCTGTGTCGGGGGCGCACGATTTGCCCACCTTCGAGCGACAAGACGCGACCGCACCCAAGGATTCTTAATATTGTCGCCGGCTGTTTGTCGCGCGGAGATGGGCACGACGATACCTCGTCCCGACACCGGCCAATGCGACGGGTGCGGCAACGAGGGTTGCCGGTTCCTCCACCGACCGTCCCGGCCCACTTCGACTGCCATTAGGCTGATCGAACGTGCCGGAAGCCGTCCAGGAAGCCGATCTGCTAACCGCCGCTGCGGTTGCCTTGAACAGGCATGCTGCCTTATTGCGGGAACTCGGGTCGGTGTTCGCCGCCGCGGGACACGAGTTGTATCTGGTCGGCGGTTCGGTGCGAGATGCACTGTTGGGCCGGTTGAGCCCCGACCTGGACTTCACCACCGACGCCCGTCCCGAGCGGGTGCAGGAGATCGTGCGGCCGTGGGCCGATGCGGTGTGGGATACCGGAATCGAATTCGGCACCGTCGGCGTGGGTAAGAGCGACCACCGCATGGAGATCACCACATTCCGTGCCGACAGCTACGACCGGGTTTCGCGTCATCCAGAGGTACGTTTCGGCGATTGCCTCGAGGGCGATCTGGTCCGCCGCGACTTCACCACGAACGCAATGGCTGTGCGCGTCACCGCCACTGGGCCGGGCGAATTCCTGGATCCGCTTGGTGGCTTGGCGGCGCTGCGGGCCAAGGTGTTAGACACCCCGGCGGCGCCGTCGGGGTCCTTTGGCGACGATCCGTTGCGGATGCTGCGCGCCGCGCGGTTCGTCTCGCAACTTGGATTCGCGGTGGCGCCGCGGGTGCGCGCGGCGATCGAAGAGATGGCGCCGCAGTTGGCCCGAATCAGCGCCGAACGGGTGGCCGCCGAGCTGGACAAGCTGCTGGTCGGTGAGGATCCGGCCGCGGGTATCGACCTGATGGTGCAGAGCGGTATGGGTGCTGTGGTCTTGCCTGAAATCGGTGGGATGCGGATGGCGATCGACGAACATCACCAGCACAAGGACGTCTATCAGCATTCCTTGACCGTGCTGCGGCAGGCGATCGCGCTGGAGGACGACGGCCCGGATCTGGTGTTGCGCTGGGCGGCGCTGCTGCACGACATCGGCAAGCCCGCCACCCGCCGTCACGAACCCGACGGTGGGGTGAGCTTCCATCACCACGAAGTGGTCGGCGCCAAGATGGTGCGCAAGCGGATGCGGGCGCTGAAGTATTCCAAGCAGATGATCGACGACATCTCGCAGCTGGTCTACCTGCATCTGCGGTTTCACGGCTACGGCGATGGGAAATGGACCGACTCTGCGGTGCGCCGCTATGTCACCGACGCCGGGGCCCTACTGCCACGGCTGCACAAGCTGGTGCGCGCCGACTGCACGACCCGCAACAAGCGCCGGGCCGCGCGGTTGCAGGCCAGTTACGACCGGCTGGAAGAGCGGATCGCGGAGCTGGCCGCCCAGGAGGATCTGGATCGGGTGCGCCCCGACCTGGACGGCAACCAGATCATGGCGGTGCTCGACATTCCGGCGGGCCCGCAAGTCGGCGAGGCGTGGCGCTACTTGAAGGAGCTGCGGCTAGAGCGCGGCCCGTTGTCCACCGAGGAGGCGACAACCGAGCTGCTGTCCTGGTGGAAATCACGGGGGAACCGCTAGCTTGGGAGTCGCGTCAGAACGGTTGTGGAGTACTGCATAGCCGGCGACGACGGCAGCGCCGGGATCTGGAACCGCCCGTTCGACGTCGACCTCGACGGTGACGGCCGGCTGGACGCGATTGGCCTGGATCTCGACGGCGACGGTCTGCGCGATGACGCGCTGGCCGACTTCGACGGCGACGACGTTGCCGACCACGCCGTATTCGACGTCGACAACGACGGCACCCCGGAAAGCTACTTCATCGACGACGGATCGGGGACCTGGGCGGTCGCCGTCGACCGCGGCGGACAACTGCGCTGGTATGGGCTCGACGGCGTCGAGCACACCGGTGGTCCACTGGTTGACTTCGACGGGTTCGGTGGTTTAGACGACCGGCTACTCGATACCGACGGTGACGGGCTGGCCGATCGGGTGCTGTGTGCTGGTGAGCAGCGTGTGACCGGATACGTCGACACCGATGGCGACGGCCGCTGGGACGTACGGCTGACCGACACCGACGGCGACGGCACCGCCGACGGCGCCAGCAGCCTTTAGGGCTGCGGCGGGTGCGCCCGGGCGGCTGAATTGTGGCGGTGCCTGGGCATTGTTAGGTTGCGGCCATGGGTGCCGACGACACGCTGCGCGTAGAGCCTGCGGTGATGCAGGGTTTCGCCGCGTCGTTGGATGGAGCGGCCGAGCATCTCGCGGTTCAACTGGCCGAGCTGGACGCTCAGGTCGGGCAGATGTTGGGCGGGTGGCGCGGGGCGTCGGGCAGTGCGTATGGCTCGGCGTGGGAGCTATGGCATCGCGGGGCCGGTGAGGTGCAGCTGGGATTGTCGATGCTGGCGGCGGCGATAGCTCACGCCGGTGCGGGTTATCAACACAACGAGACCGCGTCGGCGCAGGTGCTTCGTGAGGTGGGCGGTGGCTGAGCCGTTTCGGGTGGATCCGACCGTGTTGGCTGATGCGGTGGCGCGGATGGCCGAATTCGGTCGCCACGTCGAGGAGCTGGTCGCCGAGATTGAGTCCTTGGTTACCCGGCTGCATGTGACGTGGACGGGGGAGGGCGCGGCGGCTCATGCTGAGGCGCAACGACATTGGGCTGCCGGTGAGGCGATGATGCGCCAGGCGTTGGCCCAGCTCACGGCCGCGGGGCAGAGCGCGCACGCCAACTACACCGGCGCGATGGCCACGAATTTGGGTATGTGGTCGTGAGCTGATGGCGCCGTTGGCGGTCGATCCCGCGGCCCTTGATAGCGCGGGCGGCGCGGTGGTGGCTGCGGGTGCGGGTTTGGGTGCGGTGATCTCGTCGCTGACCGCGGCGCTGGCCGGGTGTGCGGGGATGGCCGGTGATGATCCGGCTGGGGCGGTGTTCGGGCGCTCCTATGACGGTTCGGCGGCCGCGCTGGTGCAGGCGATGTCGGTGGCGCGCAACGGATTGTGCAACCTCGGCGATGGGGTGCGCATGAGCGCGCACAACTACTCGTTGGCCGAGGCGATGTCGGATGTCGCTGGGCGGGCGGCGCCGTTGCCGGCGCCGCCGCCGAGCGGCTGTGTCGGCGTGGGTGCGCCGCCGTCGGCGGTCGGTGGCGGCGGTGGCGCCCCGAAGGGCTGGGGGTGGGTGGCCCCGTATATCGGGATGATCTGGCCGAACGGGGATTCGACAAAGCTACGTGCGGCGGCTGTGGCGTGGCGCAGCGCGGGCACGCAGTTCGCGCTGACTGAGATTCAGTCGACGGCGGGGCCGATGGGCGTTATTCGCGCCCAGCAGCTCCCGGAGGCGGGGCTGATCGAGTCGGCGTTTGCTGACGCGTACGCCAGCACCACCGCTGTCGTGGGCCAATGCCACCAGCTGGCGGCCCAGCTAGACGCCTATGCCGCCCGCATCGACGCGGTGCATGCGGCGGTCCTGGATTTGTTGGCCCGCATCTGCGATCCGCTGACCGGGATCAAAGAGGTGTGGGAGTTTCTGACCGACCAGGACGAAGACGAGATCCAGCGCATCGCCCATGACATCGCGGTGGTGGTCGACCAGTTCAGCGGGGAAGTGGACGCGTTGGCTGCGGAGATCACCGCGGTGGTGTCGCACGCCGAGGCGGTGATCACCGCGATGGCAGACCACGCAGGCAAACAATGGGATCGGTTCTTGCACAGCAACCCGGTGGGTGTGGTCATCGATGGCACCGGGCAGCAGCTCAAAGGCTTCGGCGAGGAGGCCTTCGGGATGGCCAAGGACTCCTGGGACCTAGGGCCACTGCGCGCCTCGATAGACCCGTTCGGGTGGTATCGCTCCTGGGAGGAGATGCTGACTGGGATGGCGCCGCTGGCGGGCCTGGGCGGCGAGAACGCTCCCGGCGTTGTGGAGTCGTGGAAGCAGTTCGGCAAAAGCCTCATCCATTGGGATGAGTGGACGACCAACCCTAATGAGGCGCTAGGCAAGACCGTATTCGACGCCGCGACGCTAGCTTTGCCGGGCGGGCCGCTGTCGAAACTTGGCAGCAAGGGCCGCGACATTCTCGCGGGCGTGCGAGGCCTCAAGGAGCGGCTTGAGCCGACGACACCGCACCTTGAGCCCCCAGCAACGCCGCCGCGGCCAGGACCGCAACCACCACGGATCGAACCACCAGAATCGGGCCACCCGGCACCCGCGCCCGCGGCGAAACCGGCGCCCGTGCCCGCCAACGGTCCACTGCCGCACAGCCCCACCGAATCCAAACCGCCGCCCGTCGACAGACCGGCTGAACCGGTGGCGCCGTCGTCGGCGTCGGCAGGCCAGCCCCGGGTATCCGCAGCCACCACGCCCGGCACACATGTGCCGCATGGCCTGCCGCAACCGGGTGAACATGTCCCGGCGCAAGCACCACCGGCGACGACGTTGCTTGGCGGACCTCCTGTCGAGTCAGCGCCCGCTACCGCGCACCAACCCCAGTGGGCGACCACACCAGCAGCACCCGCGGCGGCGCCGCATTCCACGCCCGGAGGCGTTCACTCAACCGAATCGGGGCCTCACGGCCGATCACTGAGCGCACACGGATCCGAGCCGACCCACGACGGTGCGTCTCACGGGTCAGGCCACGGTAGCGGTAGCGAGCCACCTGGGCTGCATGCGCCGCATCGCGAGCAGCAGCTTGCAATGCATTCGAACGAACCAGCTGGAGAGGGTTGGCATCGGTTATCCGACGAAGCGGTTGACCCGCAGTATGGCGAGCCATTATCGCGCCACTGGGACTTTACAGACAATCCGGCCGATCGCAGTCGGATAAACCCGGTTGTGGCCCAGCTCATGGAGGACCCCAACGCCCCATTCGGCCGCGATCCTCAGGGACAGCCCTATACCCAAGAACGGTATCAAGAGCGATTTAATAGTGTAGGCCCATGGGGCCAGCAGTACTCTAATTTTCCGCCTAACAATGGTGCGGTTCCAGGGACAAGGATCGCCTACACTAATCTCGAAAAATTTCTTAGTGACTACGGCCCCCAGCTAGATCGTATAGGCGGCGATCAGGGCAAGTACCTGGCGATCATGGAACATGGGCGCCCGGCATCATGGGAACAACGTGCCCTGCACGTGACGTCGTTACGCGACCCCTACCACGCGTATACCATTGATTGGTTGCCTGAGGGATGGTTCATCGAAGTATCTGAGGTCGCGCCGGGGTGCGGCCAGCCGGGCGGATCCATCCAAGTGCGGATATTCGATCATCAGAACGAGATGCGCAAAGTGGAAGAGTTAATAAGGCGCGGGGTGTTGCGACAGTGACAATAGGTGTGGACCTGTCAACGGATTTGCAGGACTGGATCCGCTTATCTGGCATGAACATGATCCAAGGGTCGGAAACGAATGACGGCCGGACTATCCTTTGGAACAAGGGCGGTGAAGTCCGCTACTTTATCGACCGGCTCGCCGGATGGTATGTTATTACGTCATCCGATCGCATGAGCCGGGAAGGCTATGAATTCGCCGCTGCATCAATGTCCGTGATCGAAAAATATCTTTACGGGTATTTCGGAGGCTCCGTCCGAAGCGAGCGTGAACTGCCGGCGATCCGGGCACCTTTTCAGCCCGAAGAGCTGATGCCGGAATATAGCATCGGGACGATGACGTTTGCCGGTCGGCAACGGGATACCCTTATCGATTCCAGTGGAACGGTTGTTGCAATTACCGCGGCTGATCGACTGGTTGAATTGTCACATTACCTAGACGTATCTGTCAACGTGATAAAGGATTCTTTCCTGGATAGCGAAGGTAAGCCCTTATTCACCCTTTGGAAGGACTATAAGGGTTAGGTTGACGTTTCTCGTGCGATGCCATTGTCGCGACAATCCGCATACTAAAACAGTAGATAAGATAGTGATGCTCATCGATTTCAGCCGGGCGGTCAGCAGCGCTTACCGGCGATGCGCCCAAGGCCTCGGCAAAATGGCGTTTCAACAGGACTGTGATGGTTTAACGGGCTGGCGAGGGCCGCGTCATTGCGGCGTAGCGTGGACGCGATGTTGTCGTGGCCGTCGATACGGAGCGGGCCGGCGGCGCTGTTGCGCGGGTGCCCTAACCTTGGGGCCCTGACCAGCGCGGACTTGGGAGGGGTTTTGCGTAGGTGACGTCGCGCATCCGATGCAATTTGTTCTCGAAGGCATGGCGCAATGACCCAGCAACCAGCAGGCTACCTGTGCAGGGGTGGCGTTCCCGACATGGAGGTGGCCGCGTACACGACCGTGGTGTGTTTGCGCTTGGTGGTGAGATCGATAACGGTGCTGGTCAGTTGGAACACCTGCACCGCGTGGTCACCGGTGACGTAACGCATCCGCCGCGGCGTGTCCGGGTTGGTGTGGTCTGGTGCAAGCGGCAAACAGGCGGTCAGCGGATACCATCTGCGGCGTGACCGCGCCAGCACCCTTGCCCATACCACGCACACGTAGTTGGCCCGCCATCGTGGTGGCCGCGATCGCTGCTGTGGTGGCGGTCGCTGCGCTGATCGTGGCCCTGACAAACGCCAGGCCCGCGGCTACACCGGCTACGACCTCGGTGCCTACCTACACCGCTGCCCAGACTGCCGCGGCTCAGCGGCAATTGTGCGACACATACAAGCTGGTGGCCCATGCTGTACCAGTTGACACGAACGGGAGCGATAAGGCACTGGCCCGCATCACGCTCACAAATGCTGCGGCAATCCTCGACAATGCAGCAGCCGATCCCGCCCTAGATGCCAAACACCGCGACGCCGCGCGCGCTAGCGACCGCTTACCGCACAACGATCGTAATGGCGAGTGGTGGCACTCAAGCTGAGTGGCAGGCTGCACTTGACGACGGCAACGTGAAAGATGCTGCTATGAAGCAGGTATGTGGTGGCGGCTGATCTTCCGCCCGGTAGGTGGAGCGCGGTGCTGGTGGGGCCGTGGTGGCCGGCCCCGTCGGCGGCCCTACGTGCCGCCGCGCAACACTGGGCCACTTGGGCCATGCAAAAGCAAGAGCTCGCAAGGAATCTGATCAGCCAACATGATCTTTTGTTGCGGAATCAGGGTAGAACGGCCGAAGACCTGATTGGCCGGTACCTTCGGGGAGCGAAATCCGAGGTCACTAAGGCAGAGAAGTACGAAATAAAGAAGGGCGCCTTCAATACCGCCGCTGACGCCATCGACTATTTGCGGAGCCGGTTGACCGGCATTGCAGGGGAAGGAAATAAGGAAATCGACGACGTTCTTGCGTCGAAAAAGCCGTTGCCGGAGCAGTTGGCGGAAATCCAGGCGATCCAAACCAGGTGCAATGCCGATGCGGCGAACGCATCCCGGGACGCCGTCGACAAGGTCATGACGGCCATGCAGGAGATCCTCGAAGCCGAAGATATCGGTGACGATCCCCGGACGTGGGCACGGGCCAATGGTTTCAACGTCGACGACGCACCACCACCCCGCCTGATCAGGGAGAACGATCTGGCAGCGCTGACCGGTCCCGGCGCGCGTGGCGGTAGCTTTGGGAGTGTTGAGGGCGCCGGAGACCTGGCATCGCCACAATCGGTGGGTGCTGGCGGCTTTTCTGGCAGTGGTGTCCAGGCCGCCTGCTCACAACCGGCGCCGCGAGCAATAGGCGCTTCGAGTCGGCACGCCAGCGCAGGACCTGTACCACCTGCCCCGGTGGTCACAACACCCGCCGCTGCTACACCGCCAGTCATCGCCACTGGCCCCCGGTGGCGATGCCCGGCGGGTCGCTGTCGCCGGCGGCCCTCGGACAGGGCGTATCGCCTACGTCGATTGGGCAATCGTTTGCGACCGGGATGGTGACGGGGCAACCGGCCGCGGCTGGCGCGCATTCGCTGTCGGAAGGGGCAATGACGGCGATGCAGTCGGGGTCGGTTCCCCCGCCGCAGGCCACTCCTCCGATAACGACACCGCCCGTGGTGTCTGCGCCGACCATGGCTGCGGGCATCGAAGCCACACACGGGCCAGTTGACACGCCGGCGAACACCTCGGGCGCTCCACCGGCGTCGACCGGTACTACCGGGCCGGTCGCGCCGACCGTGGTGACCGCCGGGCCGGTGGCGGCACCCGCTGCGCCGGTGGTTGGTGGCTCGGCTGTCCCCGCGGGACCGCTGCCGGCTTACGGCTCTGATCTACGGCCCCCCGTCGTGGCAGCCCCCGCCGTGCCCTCGGTTCCTACGGCGCCCGTATCCGGCGCGCCGGTGGCGCCCTCGGCGTCATCGGCCCCATCGGCGGGTGGGGCGCTGGTTTCTCCGGTGGAGCGCGCAGCCTCGAAAGCTGTGGCTGGACAGGCTGGTGCGAGCTCGTCGACAATGGCCGGCGCCTCGGCACTGTCGGCCACCGCCGGCGCGACGGCGGGCGCGGTATCGGCTCGGGCGGCTGAGCAGCAACGCCTACAGCGAATCGTGGATGCCGTGGCGCGCCAGGAGCCGCGAATCTCATGGGCGGCCGGGCTGCGCGACGACGGCACCACCACCCTGCTGGTCACCGATTTGGCCGGCGGGTGGATTCCGCCCCACGTCCGGCTGCCCGCGAACGTGACGCTGCTGGAGCCAACCGCGCGACGCCGTGATGCCGACGTGATCGACTTGCTGGGCGCCGTCGTCGCCGTGGCAGCCCACGAGTCCAACACCTACGTTGCCGAGCCGGGGCCAGATGCGCCTGCGCTGACCGGTGATCGGTCAGCGCGCTCGGCGATACCCAAGGTGGACGAGTTCGGGCCGACCTTGGTCGAAGCTGTGCGCCGCCGCGATAGCCTGCCGCGGATCGCGCAGGCGATCGCGCTGCCGGCGGTACGCAAAACCGGCGTGCTGGAAAACGAAGCCGAGCTGCTGCACGGCTGCATCACCGCGGTCAAGGAGTCGGTGCTCAAGGCCTATCCCAGTCACGAGCTCACCGCTGTCGGGGATTGGATGCTGCTGGCGGCGATCGAGGCACTGATCGACGAGCAGGACTACCTCGCCAACTATCACCTGGCCTGGTATGCCGTAACCACCAGGCGTGGCGGCTCACGAGGGTTCGCTGCCTGAACCGCTGCCCGAAACTCCCTGATCACCATACGAGGCCCGACACCGTGAGCTGAATACCGGTCGACGCGCGGCGTGACAAAATGGCGATGCTGCGGCCAATGTCGACAAGCACACGAAAGAGCGTCCGAAGGGGCGCTACGGATGAAGTTCGAGGTGTGATCATGACCGGAGATCAGAATCCGGCACCCGGCCCGGCTCCGGGAGTTCCGATCAAGGTGACGCCGGAAATCTTATTGCAGGTTTTGACGACGCCGCCAGCGTCCGGACCGGCGCCGTTTCCCGCTGTCCCCGTAGACCTACCCGCACCTGCCGACATCGCTAATGGGGCACTTTTCGCCGCCGGTAATTCCGGTGTGCCCGGCGACGTCGAGTCCAGCGGCCTGGAGGACCTAGATCGGCGGGCGCATGCGGCCGATGCCGTGCAAAAGTTCTCGGCGAATGAGGCCGATGCGGCCCAACAATTCCAGGGGGTGGGCGCTCAGGCGGAGGCCTAGGGGGCGACGCAGATGATGCAACAAGCGGTGTCGGGCATTACCGGCGCGCTCGGCGGCGCGGTCGGCGGCGTCATGGGCCCACTCACGCAGCTTCCCCAGCAGGCCATGCAAGCGGGGCAGGGAGCAATGCAGCCGCTGATGAGTGCGCTTCAACAGACCTATGGCGCGGAGGGACTGGACGTCGCGGACGGGGCGCGGCTGGTGGACAGCATCGAAGGTGAGCCCGGCCTCGGCGGCGAGCCGGGCGCTGGTGACGTCGGCGCCGGCGGCGGGGGTGGTGGCACCACCCCGACGGGCTATCTGGGTCCCCCACCCGTGCCGACGTCGTCGCCACCGACGACTCCAGCCGGGGCGCCGGCCAAGTCGGTGACGCCGGACCCGGTTAGTGGCACCCCGCGGGCGTCGGGGCCGGCCGGCATGACCGGCATGCCGATGGTGCCGCCGGGCGCGTTGGGTGCGGGCGCGGAAGGAGCCAATAAGGACAAGCCGGTCGAGAAGCGGGTGACGGGCTGTGCCGAATGGTCAACCGGTCAAGGGCCGCTTAACAGTACCGCCGAGTGTTCCGGTGAAATCTGCCGACGACAAGCCGGTGGTCACCAAGTCGACGCGACGGATCCTTGTTGTGCCGAACGACGACAAGGTTAAGGAATAGTCGCCCTGGGGCGAGGTCGGCCTTCGCGCCACGACTGAGTAGTCGGGTCGCGTCAACGGCAGTATGGTCGTGGCGCAGGGGCACCGGCCGCAATCGACAAGGTCGTGGTCTGGTCGGTACGGCCGAGGTGATGGCACCCGGCAACGGATGTGAGCACATGGCACAGGATTGGCACCGAAGGCGAACCCTTGACTGATCCCCTGACCACGCAGGCGATAGCGGCGCTGTCCCGGGGCCACGGCCTGTTCGCGGGCGGCGTTTCCGGCGCCGACATCGACGCGCCGCAGATCCAGCAGTATGCGAACGCGATATCCTGGGTGGCCAACGCCGTTCCCACCGCAGCGGCGTACCGCTGGCGCGGCGCCGCAAGAGCGCTGCGTCGATTGGCCAACACCGATGAGGCGCTGGCCCAGATCATGGCGGCAGCCCAGATCGATCATGCGCACGCCAGGACCGCGACGCGTGCACTCCTGGAAGCCGCCAAGACCGATGCCATGGCCTTGACCGACACACCGCTGGGCCGGCGGGAGGCGATGGCCCGGATGGCCGCCCGGCTGCGGGCTCAGCATCGGCACATCGCGCGATGTAGGTCGCGGGCGCGGCTATTGGGGCTGCGGCTGCGCCGGCTGCGCTACCTGCGCACCGCCGCGGCAAGACGACCCCAGGTAACCACACCCGGTGGACGCGCCCAAGTGTTGGCGGCGATCCAAAAAGCGTTGGATATCCAAGGCGTTCACGATCCAGCCGCGCGGGCACGCTGGACTCGCGGCATGGACCTGGTGGCCCGTCGCGAATCGAACTACAACGCCAACGCCATAAACCACTGGGATTCCAACGCCGCGCGGGGCACCCCCAGCAGGGGCGTCTGGCAGTTCATCGCTCCGACGTTCGCGGCCTATCACGAGCCGGGCACGTCGACCAACATCCACGATTTGGTCGCCCAGGCATGCGCGTTCATCAACTACGCGAGAGGCCACTACGGGGTGGCCGCCGACGCATCGAATCTGGCCGATCTGATCCAGCAGGCCGATCCTCGCCGCAGCCCCAGGGGGTATTGAGAATGCCGCTGAGTTTGTCCAACCGCGACCAAAATTCCGGTCATCTGTTCTACAACCGGCGGCTGCGGGCGGCGACCACCCGGTTCTCGGTGCGCATGAAACACGACGACCGCAAGCAGACCGCCGCGCTGGCGTTGTCGATGGTGTTGGTGGCCATTGCCGCCGGATGGATGATGCTGCTCAACGTGCTCAAGCCCACCGGCATTGTGGGTGACTCGGCGATCATCGGGGACCGCGACTCCGGGGCACTCTACGCGCGCATCGACGGCCGGTTGTATCCGGCGCTGAACTTGACGTCCGCGCGGCTGGCCACCGGCACGGCGGGGCAGCCGACATGGGTCAAGCCCGCCGAGATCGCCAAGTATCCGACCGGGCCGCTGGTCGGCATCCCGGGCGCACCCGCGGCCATGCCGGTGAACCGGGGCGCGGTCTCGGCGTGGGCGGTGTGCGACACGGCGGGACGCCCGCGCAGCGCGGACAAGCCGGTGGTCACCTCGATCGCGGGCCCGATCACCGGCGGTGGCCGCGCCACACACCTGCGCGACGACGCCGGGCTGCTGGTGACTTTCGACGGCAGCACCTACGTGATCTGGGGTGGCAAACGCTCACAGATCGATCCGACCAACAGGGCGGTCACCTTGAGCTTGGGGCTCGACCCCGGCGTGACATCACCAATACAGATCTCACGGGCGCTCTTCGACGGGCTGCCCGCGACCGAGCCGCTGCGGGTGCCAGCGGTGCCCGAGGCGGGCACCCCGTCGACGTGGGTGCCGGGCGCTCGGGTGGGATCGGTGTTGCAGGCCCAAACCGCCGGCGGGGGCAGCCAGTTCTATGTGCTGCTGCCCGACGGGGTGCAAAAGATCAGCAGCTTCGTGGCCGATCTGCTGCGCAGCGCGAACTCCTACGGGGCGGCGGCGCCGCGGGTGGTGACCCCCGATGTGCTGGTCCACACACCGCAGGTGACCTCGCTGCCGGTGGAGTACTACCCGGCCGGGCGGCTGAATTTCGTTGACACCGCGGCGGATCCGACCACCTGCGTGTCGTGGGAGAAGGCGTCGACGGATCCACAGGCCCGGGTCGCGGTCTACAACGGGCGGGGGCTTCCGGTGCCCCCGTCGATGGACAGCCGGATCGTGCGGCTGGTACGCGATGACCGCGCCCCGGCGTCGGTGGTGGCCACCCAGGTGCTGGTGTTGCCCGGCGCGGCCAACTTCGTGACATCGACCAGCGGTGTGATCACCGCCGAGTCGCGCGAATCGTTGTTCTGGGTGTCCGGCAATGGGGTGCGATTCGGGATCGCCAACGACGAGGCGACGCTGCGGGCGCTGGGCCTGGATCCGGGTGCGGCCGTGCAGGCGCCGTGGCCGTTGCTGCGGACTTTTGCTGCGGGACCGGCTCTGTCGCGGGATGCGGCACTCTTGGCTCGCGATACTGTGCCCACCCTCGGCCAGGTGGCCATTGTGACGACAACGGCGAAGGCGGGCGCCTAGATGTCCAAGAAAGCGTTTCCCATCAACCGCGTCAACATCGACCCGCCGAAACCCGTTCGGGTGGCTCCGAATCCGCCGATAGCTCTGCCGGAGCGCGAGCCGCGCAACATCTGGGTGATGATCGGCGTTCCCGCGTTGATCGTGGCGCTGATCGGCACCATCGTCATGCTGTACGTGTCGGGCGTGCGCAGCTTGGCCACGGGGTTCTTCCCGCTGATGGGCATCGGCGCGTTCAGCATGCTGGCGTTCTCCGGACGATTCGGTCGAGCCCGCAAGATCACCTGGGGTGAGTTGGAGAAGGGGCGTCGTCGATATCTTCGTGACCTGGACACCAACCGCGACGAAATCCAGACGGCGGTGTGTGCGCAACGTGAATGGCAGAACGCCGTGCATTCGGACCCACCCGGACTGGGCGCCATCATTGGCGGTCCGCGGATGTGGGAGCGTGGCCGCGGCGACGTCGACTTCTTAGAGGTGCGGGTGGGCACGGGTGTGCAGCACGCACCAGATTCGGTGTTGTCGGTGACCTGGCCGGACATTTCCTCCGATGAGGAGCTAGAGCCCGTGACCGGGCAGGCGCTGCGCGATTTCATCTTGGAGCAGCGCAAGATTCGCGATATCGCCAAGGTGGTGAACCTACGGTCGGCACCAGGCTTCAGCTTCGTGAGCGAGGACCTGGACCGGGTGCGGTCGCTGATGCGGTCGGTGTTGTGCTCGCTGGCGGTGTTTCACAACCCGCGTGACGTCAAGCTGATGGTGGTGACGCGCAACCGCGAGGTGTGGGCGTGGATGGTGTGGCTCCCCCACAACCTGCACGACGAGCTGTTCGATGCCTGCGGCTGGCGGCGGCTGATCTTTGCCACACCCGAGGAACTGGAGGCGGCGCTGGGAGCCGAGCTGCATATGAAGGGCAAGCGAGGCGCATGGACCCCGCCGACGGTGGCCAGCCCAACCGCGATGGGCTCGGCGCTGGAAACCGGGCAGGTCGGCGTGGATTTGGGGCCGCACCTGGTGATCGTCGACGACAACACCGGCAGCCCGGATGCGTGGGAGAGCGTGGTCGGGCAGGTCGGCAAGGCCGGGCTTACGGTGCTGCGCATCGCGTCCCGGGTGGGCACCGGTGTGGGGTTCGCCGAGGACCAGGTCTTCGAGATGGCCCAACGACATGGGGCGGCAACCGCGGTCAAGGCCGGTCGCGATGGCGCAGACGCCGATGACGACCAGCGCCCGGCGCCGCTGTTGCGGGCGCGCGGCACGTTCTTCGCGCATGCCGACCAGCTGTCCATCCACCGGGCCTACCGATATGCGCGGGCGATGGCGCGGTGGTCACCGACCAGTCGCAGCGAGGTCACCGATTCCACCAGCGGCGCGGCCGAGCTGCTGCGTTCGCTCGGCATTAGCGACCCCCGGGAATTGGATGTCGATCGGTTGTGGGCCGAGCGGCGCGGTCGCGGCGACGATCGGTGGTGTGAGATTCCGGTGGGCGCCAAACCGAACGGCGAGCTGCAGAACATCATCCTGCGCGCCAAGGACTTTGGCGGCTTCGGGTTTCACTCAGTGGTCATCGGAACCAGCGGCTCGGGCAAGTCGGAGCTCTTCTTGTCGTTGGTCTATGGGATCGCGCTGACGCACTCACCGGAAACATTCAACGTCATCTTCGTCGACATGAAATTCGAATCGGCTGCCCAGGACATCCTGGGCATCCCGCACGTGGTGGCCGCGCTATCCAACCTCGGCAAAGACGAGCGGCATCTGGCCGAGCGGATGCGCAGAGTTATCGACGGCGAGATCAAACAGCGCTACGAACTGTTCAAATCGGTAGGTGCGCGCGACGCCAACGACTACGAAGAGATTCGCCTCGCCGGACGCGATCTGCCGCCGGTGCCGGTGCTGCTGGTGATCGTCGACGAATACCTGGAGCTGTTCGCCAACCACAAAAAGTGGATTGATCTGATCATCCACATCGGTCAGGAGGGTCGCGGCGCCAACGTCTTCTTCATGCTAGGCGGTCAACGGCTGGACCTGTCGTCGCTGCAAAAGGTCAAGTCCAACATCGCGTTTCGGATTGCGCTGCGCGCTGAATCCGGTGATGACAGCCGCGAAGTGATCGGCAGCGACGCCGCCTACCATCTGCCGTCGAAGGAGAACGGTTTCGCGCTGCTCAAGGTGGGGCCGCGGGATCTGGAACCGTTCCGCTGCTTTTACCTCTCTGCGCCGTTTGTGGTGCCGAAGAAGAAAGAGGTGGCCCGAACCATCGACATGACGTTGACCCAACCCCGGCTGTACGACTGGCAGTACCAACCGCTGGATGCCGCCGACGCCGAGGCATTGGCGACCGCCGCGGCCGCCGATGCGGAACCCGACGAATTCCTCTATTACGACGACGGTTTCAAGAAGAAGAAGATCGTCGACGTGCTGCGGGAGTCGCTATACAACGTGCCGCACCGATCGCCGCGCCGGCCGTGGTTGGCGCCGCTGGAAGACCCCGAGCCGGTCGATAGGCTGGTGGCTGCGTATCGTGGCAAACCCTGGCATGTCGACTACGGTCAAAACCCGGGACTGATGTTCCCGGTGGGAGTGATGGACATCCCCGAAGAATCCCAGCAAGTGGTACACGCCGTCGACGCGCTACGCAGCAACATCATCGTGGTGGGCGCCAAGCAGCGCGGCAAGACCACAACCTTGATGGCGCTGATGTGTTCGGCGGCAACGATGTACACCCCGGAGCGAGTGACGTTCTTTTGCATCGGCGGGGCGACCATGGCCCAGATTGGGTCGCTTCCACACGTTACCGATATCGTGTCGCCCAAGGATGCCGAGGGCATCGAACGCATCTTGAGCACCATGGATGCGCTGATCGATGCGCGGGAAGAGGCGTTTCGGCGAGCCAAGATCGACATGGACGGGTTCCGCGAGCGCCGGTTCGGGATCGGCGGCGACGGGGTGGGTGGCACCGATCCCACCGACGCGTTCGGCGATGTCTTTGTGGTGCTCGACGACTACGACGACCTGTACGCCAAGGACACCCTGTTGGGGGACCGCATCATCTCGTTGAGCAGCCGCGGTCCCGAATACGGGGTGCACCTGATGTGCAGTGCCGGCGGCTGGATTCATGGGCAGCGGCAGAGCCTGCTGCAGAATGTCACGGCGCGAATTCAGTTGCGGCTGGCCGATCCCGGTGAGAGCCAGATGGGGCATTTGTCGATCGAATCGCGGGAGGCGGCGCGGCGGACGTTGAACCGCCCAGGATTTGGTTTGACGGAAAGCCTGCACGAGCTGCGAATCGGTGTTCCGGCCCTGGCCGACCCCGGTACCGGCGAGCTGGTGGGCATCACCGATGTCGGGGCGCGAATCGCCGACGTGGCCGGGGTGACCAAGCACGCAAGTCTGCAGCGGCTGCCACAGCGGGTGGAACTGTCCGCGATTGTCGAGCACGAGGCCGTCCACCAGGGCGGTGACGATCTGTCGATCGCGTTTGCGATCGGAGAGCGCCACGAGCTGGGTCCGGTGCCGATCAAGCTGCGCGAGAGCCCAGGGTTGATGATCTTAGGTCGGCAAGGCTGCGGCAAGACCACGGCGCTGGTGGCCATCGGCGAGGCGGTGATGAACCGGTTCAGCCCGCAGCAGGCGCAGCTCACGCTGATCGACCCTAAAACGGCTCCGCACGGTCTGCGAGATCTGCACGCCCCTGGGTATGTGCGCGCGTATGCCTACGACCAAGATGAAATCGACGAGGTGATCACCGAGTTGGCCCAGCAGATCTTGCTGCCGCGGTTGCCGCCCAAGGGTTTGAGCCAGGAGGAGTTGCGCGCACTCAAGCCGTGGGAAGGACCGCGGCACTTTGTGCTCATCGACGACGTGCAGGACCTGCGGCCGGCTCAGAGCTACCCACAGAAGCCGCCGGTGGGTGCGGCGCTGTGGAAGTTGATGGAACGCGCCCGCCAGGTCGGTTTGCACGTATTCAGCACGCGCAACAGCGCGAACTGGGCCACGATGCCGATGGACCCCTGGGTGAAATCCCAGACCTCGGCGAAAGTGGCCCAGTTGTATATGGATAACGATCCGCAAAACCGAATCAATCGATCGGTGCGAGCCCAAACGTTGCCGCCTGGACGAGGTCTGTTGGTCGGTGCCGACGGCGACGTCGAGGGGATTTTGGTGGGGTATCCGTCGGTGCCCGGCGAGCAGTAGGGCCGGATCGCAAGATAGCGCGCATGGCTACTTTCTGCCTGACCATGTCGCTGTACGGGTTCAGTGACACCCGCGCGTATCCTCCAGGCGTCGCAGATTTCACATCCGCCCCACACGTACCGCTGACATGCTGGAACACATGGGGCGGCGTGGACCAGTTCGACGTCGGCATCGGTGCAGACGACTGATTTGCGCATACGCGATCGGCCGACTCGCATTACACTCAGCGACCATCACGCATTGCAGAAGCAATCGGAGGGGCGAACATGGTTTGGTCTGTGCAACCAGAAGCAGTGCTGGCGTCGGCAGCTGCCGAGTCGGCGATCAGTGCGGAAACCGAGGCAGCGGCCGCCGGAGCGGCGCCAGCCCTGCTTAGCACCACGCCGATGGGTGGTGATCCCGACTCCGCGATGTTCTCCGCAGCGCTCAACGCGTGCGGTGCCAGCTACCTGGGTGTCGTTGCCGAACACGCCAGTCAGCGCGGCCTGTTCGCGGGTTAGCAGGGCCTCGCGTCGGGCGTGTACGTGACCACAGAAGCGGCGCGCGCGGCGGCATCGGCGCTGCAAGGGTAAGTAGGCATGCCCGATCCAGGATGGGCTGCGCGGACACCTGAGGCCAACGACCTGCTGCTCACGGCGGGCACCGGCGTGGGCACCCATCTGGCCAATCAAACGGCGTGGACCACACTGGGCGCCAGCCACCACGCCTCGGGTGTCGCGTCGGCGATCAACACCGCCGCCACCGCGGCGAGCTGGTTGGGTGTCGGGTCGGCGGCCTCGGCGCTTAACGTCACCATGCTCAACGCCACGCTGCACGGACTGGCCGGCTGGGTCGACGTGAAGCCGGCCGTGGTATCGACCGCGATCGCGGCGTTTGAGACCGCCAACGCGGCCATGCGCCCTGCCCCCGAGTGCATGGAGAACCGCGACGAATGGGGCGTCGACAACGCCATCAACCCCAGCGTGCTGTGGACACTAACGCCTCGAATCGTCTCTTTGGACGTCGAGTATTTCGGGGTGATGTGGCCGAATAACGCCGCGGTGGGCGCCACCTACGGAGGGGTTCTCGCCGCGCTGGCCGAGAGTCTGGCAATTCCGCCGCCGGTCGCGACCATGGGTGCATCTCCGGCCGCTCCGGCACAGGCTGCGGCGGCGGTTGGCCAGGCGGCCGCCGAGGCCGCGGCCGGTGACGGGATGCGTTCCGCCTACCAGGGCGTGCAGGCAGGGTCAACCGGCGCGGGTCAGTCAACGTCGGCGGGTGAGAACTTCGGCAATCAGCTCAGCACGTTCATGCAGCCGATGCAGGCGGTGATGCAAGCGGCCCCGCAGGCGCTGCAGGCGCCGTCGGGACTGATGCAGGCACCGATGAGCGCGATGCAGCCGCTGCAATCGATGGTGGGCATGTTCGCCAACCCGGGCGCACTGGGCATGGGCGGGGCGGCGCCGGGAGCCTCGGCGGCTTCGGCGGCCGGTGGGATATCGGCCGCGGCCACCGAGGTCGGTGCGGGCGGCGGAGGCGCCGCCCTGGGCGGCGGCGGTATGCCAGCGACGAGCTTCACACGTCCCGTCAGCGCTTTCGAATCGGGCACCAGCGGCAGGCCGGTCGGGTTGCGGCCCAGCGGGGCTTTGGGCGCCGACGTCGTGCGCGCGCCGACGACCACGGTGGGTGGCACCCCTATCGGAGGCATGCCGGTCGGACATGCGGCGGGGGGTCACCGCGGATCCCATGGCAAGTCCGAGCAGGCCGCGACGGTGCGTGTTGTCGATGACCGGCGGTAGATCTAGCTCGGGCACAGGGTGAATCGACAGGTCCGCAGAGCAGCCATACACTTCGCGTCATGCCCCGATATTTGAGGGGGAACGGCTAACGGCAGTAAAGGAGAAGGGCCCGTGGCAGACACAATTCAGGTAACACCGCAGATGCTGCGCAGCACCGCCAACGATATCCAGGCGAATATGGAGCAAGCCATGGGAATCGCCAAGGGCTACCTAGCCAACCAGGAAAACGTCATGAACCCCGCCACCTGGTCTGGTACCGGCGTCGTTGCTTCGCATATGACAGCCACCGAGATCACCAATGAATTGAACAAGGTCCTTACCGGGGGCACGCGCCTGGCCGAGGGCCTCGTGCAGGCCGCAGCCCTGATGGAGGGACACGAGGCGGACTCGCAGACAGCGTTTCAGGCGCTGTTCGGCGCTAGCCACGGATCCTGACCCAACTCGTTTCACGCCTCGGAAAGGAATTTCACATGTCAGATCAAATCACGTATAACCCGGGAGCCGTATCCGACTTCGCTTCCGACGTGGGCTCGCGCGCCGGCCAGCTCCACATGATTTACGAAGACACCGCCAGCAAAACAAATGCGCTGCAAGAGTTTTTCGCGGGCCACGGCGCGCAAGGGTTTTTCGACGCCCAGGCGCAGATGCTGTCGGGGCTGCAGGGGCTCATTGAGACGGTGGGTCAGCATGGGACTACCACCGGCCACGTGCTGGACAACGCGATCGGAACCGACCAGGCCATCGCGGGCTTGTTCTAAAGCCGGCCGTGGGCCGAGTGAAGGTGGGGTACATGCGCGGACCGCGCGTCTGCCCCACCTTCTGCTTGCTGCTAGCTGGTTGAGATGAACGTGACATGCTGACGACGACGGTCGATGGCCTGTGGGTACTACAAGCGGTAACCGGGGTGGAACAAACCTGTCCGGAACTGGGATTACGGCCATTGTTGCCGCGGTTGGACACCGCCGAGCGGGCACTTCGCCACCCGGTGGCCGCCGAGTTGATGGCGGTGGGGGCTCTGGACCAGGCCGGTAATGCCGACCCCATGGTCCGTGAATGGCTGACCGTGCTGTTGCGACGCGACCTGGGGTTACTGGTAACGATCGGGGTGCCGGGCGGCGAACCGACGCGCGCGGCCATTTGCCGATTTGCCACCTGGTGGGTGGTCTTGGAACGCCACGGCAACCTGGTGCGGCTCTACCCGGCCGGCACCGCCAGTGACGAGGCCGGGGCCGGCGAACTCGTGGTGGGTCAGGTCGAGCGGTTGTGCGGTGTCGCTGAGGCCGCCCCGCTACGGCCGGTCACCGTCGACGCCGACGAACTACTACACGCCGTACGCGACGCCGGCACCTTGCGGTCGTATCTGCTCAGTCAGCGCCTGGACGTCGACCAGCTACAGATGGTAACCATGGCCGCCGATCCCACACGCTCCGCGCACGCCACCCTGGTGGCGCTGCAGGCAGGCGTCGGGCCGGAAAAGTCGGCGCGCATCCTGGTCGGCGATTCAACGGTGGCCATCGTGGACACTGCCGCCGGGCGCATCTGCGTCGAAAGCGTGACCTCGGGACAGCGACGTTACCAGGTCCTCTCGCCTGGATCGCGCTCTGATATCGGTGGGGCGGTGCAACGGCTCATCCGCCGCTTGCCCGCTGGTGACGAATGGTACTCATACCGGCGTGTGGTGTGAATGACATTGTCTGGCGAATAGCAAACTAATGCACTCAAAGAGCCGCTCACGCGCAGTAAACAAGGAATCTCGAATCATGTTAGCATCGCGGTCGTGACGAACCCGTGGAATGACCCGAATATGTTAGACGACGGCGCGATCGGACGCGGCGATCCGTCGGTGCGGCATCACTTTCGGGATTCGGTATCCGACACCATGCGTATTACCGATCTGGCTGCCCCTAGAAAGATTCCCCCGGGAACCGGTTGGCGGAAATTCGTCTATTCCGTTTCATTTCACAAAATTAATCCAGGTGAATCGCCCCGGGAACGGCACTACCGCAATTTACAGGGACGTATCCGTCGGCATATCCGTCGGCAATATGTCATCACGGTTGTGTCCGGCAAGGGCGGCGTGGGGGTCACCACGATGGCCGCGTGCATCGGCGGCGTGTTTCGGGAATGCCGCCCGGAGAACGTGATTGCGATCGACGCGGTTCCGAGTTTCGGTACCCTGGCCGACCGCATCGACGAGTCGCCGCCGGGGGATTACGCCGCCATTATCAACGACACCGATGTCCAGGGCTACGCAGACATTCGCGAACACCTGGGGCAAAACACGGTCGGGCTCGACGTACTGGCCGGAAATCGGACATCAGACCAGCCCAGGCCGCTCGTCCCGGCGATGTTCTCCGCAGTGTTGTCTCGGCTGCGGCGAACTCATACCGTCATTGTCATCGACACCTCGCCCGACCTAGAGCACGACGTGATGAAGGCAGTGCTGCAGAGCACCGACACCCTGGTGTTCGTCTCGGGAATCACCGCGGACCGGTCCCGGCCGGTGCTGCGGGCGGTGGACTACCTCAGGGCGCAGGGTTATCACGAGCTGGTCTCGCGCAGCACCGTGATCCTCAACCACACCGACAGCATTACCGACAAGGATGCGCTGGCCTACCTGACCGAACGTTTTACCAAGGTCGGTGCAATCGTGGAAGCAATGCCGTTCGATCCGCACCTGGCCAAAGGCGGGATCATTGATACGGTGCATGAATTAAATAAGAAGTCGCGGTTGCGGCTTTTCGAAATCACCGCCGGATTGGCCGACAAATACGTTCCGGATGCCGAACGGGCGGCGCAGTGACTGCGCCGCATAAGGTTGCTTTCCCGGCACGTTGTGCGGTCAACATTTGCTACGACAAGCATCTATGCTCCCAGGTATTCCCCGCCGGAATTCCAGTAGAGGGATTCTTCGAAGGAATGGTGGAGTTGTTCGATGCCGATCTGAAGCGCAAAGGTTTCGACGGGGTTGCGCTGCCGGCGGGTAGCTATGAGCTACACAAGATCAACGGGGTGCGGCTGGACATCAACAAGAGCCTCGACGAGCTGGGCGTTCAAGACGGTGACACGCTGGTGCTAGTACCCCGGGTTGCTGGCGAGTCGTTTGAGCCACAGTACGAATCGCTATCCACCGGGCTGGCGGCCATGGGCAAGTGGCTGGGGCGTGACGGCGGGGATCGGATGTTTGCGCCGGTAACCTCGCTGACTGCCGCCCACACCGCCATGGCGATTATCGCCATGGCGGTCGGAGTGGTGCTGGCCCTGACGTTGCGGACACGCACAATCACCGACAGCCCGGTCCCAGCTGCGATGGCTGGCGGGATTGGTGTGCTCCTGGTGATCGGGGCATTGGTGGTGTGGTGGGGTTGGCGGGAGCGCCGTGACCTGTTCAGTGGGTTCGGGTGGCTGGCGGTGGTGTTGCTTGCCGTGGCCGCCGCGTGCGCGCCGCCGGGCGCGCTCGGGGCGGCTCATGCGCTGATCGGGCTCGTGGTGGTGGTTCTGGGTGCGATCACGATCGGCGTGGCGACCCGCAAGCGGTGGCAGACCGCAGTGGTCACCGCGGTGGTAACGGTGTGCGGGATCCTTGCCGCTGTCGCCGCCGTCCGAATGTTTAGGCCGGTTTCGATGCAGGTGCTGGCGATTTGCGTGCTGGTAGGGCTGCTTGTCCTGATCAGGATGACTCCGACCGTTGCGTTGTGGGTGGCACGGGTACGACCCCCGCACTTCGGATCGATCACCGGCCGGGATCTGTTCGCGCGCCGTGCGGGAATGCCCGTCGATACGGTGGCTCCGGTCAGCGAAGCCGACGCCGACGATGAGGACAATGAACTGACCGACATCACCGCCCGCGGCACCGCGATCGCCGCGTCGGCGCGGCTGGTTAACGCGGTACAGGTGGGTATGTGCGTCGGGGTGTCGCTCGTACTGCCCGCCGCGGTATGGGGGGTGCTGACGCCACGTCAACCGTGGGCCTGGTTGGCGTTGTTGGTTGCCGGCTTGACGGTGGGCCTCTTCATCACCCAGGGCCGCGGGTTCGCCGCCAAATACCAAGCGGTCGCATTGGTGTGCGGGGCGTCCGCCGCGGTGTGTGCCGGGGTGCTTAAGTACGCCCTCGACACCCCGAAAGGTGTTCAGACCGGGCTGCTTTGGCCTGCGATCTTCGTCGCGGCTTTCGCCGCATTGGGTTTGGCCGTGGCCCTCGTGGTACCGGCGACGCGGTTTAGGCCGATCATCCGGTTGACCGTGGAATGGCTAGAAGTGCTGGCCATGATCGCGTTGTTACCAGCGGCTGCGGCCCTAGGGGGGCTGTTTGCATGGCTTCGCCACTAAACCGACCTGGCCTGCGGGCCGCGGCCGCGAGCGCCGCCCTCACCCTCGTTGCTTTGTCAGCTAATGTTCCTGCGGCACAGGCTATCCCACCGCCGTCGGTAGATCCGGCGATGGTGCCTGCAGACGCGCGGCCTGGACCTGATCAGCCCATGCGCCGCTCCAACAGCTGCTCCACACCGATCACCGTAAGAAATCCCGACGTGGCGCAGCTAGCACCGGGCTTCAACCTGGTCAACATCAGCAAGGCGTGGCAGTACAGCACCGGCAACGGTGTGCCCGTGGCAGTCATCGACACCGGCGTCAGTCCCAACCCGCGGCTGCCGGTGGTGCCCGGTGGCGACTACATCATGGGGGAGGACGGCCTATCGGATTGCGACGCGCACGGCACGGTGGTGAGTTCGATCATTGCCGCTGCACCGCTTGGGATTTTACCGATGCCAAGGGCCATGCCGGCCACCGCGGCGTTCCCACCGCCGGCCGGGCCGCCGCCGGTCACCGCCGCGCCGGCGCCGCCGGTAGAAGTCCCGCCCCCGATGCCCCCGCCGCCGCCGGTGACGATCACCCAAACCGTTGCGCCACCGCCACCACCACCCGAGGATGCGGGCGCCATGGCGCCGTCCAATGGACCGCCGGATCCGCAAACCGAAGACGAACCCGCGGTGCCCCCACCCCCGCCGGGCGCCCCGGACGGGGTGGTGGGGGTGGCCCCGCATGCGACCATCATCTCGATTCGGCAGTCCTCGCGGGCCTTCGAGCCGGTCAACCCGTCGTCGGCGGGTCCCAACTCCGATGAGAAAGTCAAAGCGGGCACCCTCGACTCGGTGGCGCGTGCCGTGGTACACGCGGCGAACATGGGGGCGAAAGTGATCAACATTTCGGTGACCGCATGTCTGCCTGCGGCGGCTCCGGGCGACCAGCGGGTGCTGGGCGCCGCGCTGTGGTATGCGGCCACCGTCAAGGATGCGGTGATCGTGGCAGCAGCCGGCAACGACGGGGAGGCCGGCTGCGGCAACAACCCGATGTATGACCCGCTGGACCCGTCAGATCCCCGGGACTGGCATCAGGTCACGGTTGTGTCGTCACCGTCATGGTTCTCTGATTACGTCCTGTCGGTAGGTGCCGTCGATGCCTACGGCGCCGCACTGGACAAGAGCATGTCGGGTCCGTGGGTCGGTGTCGCGGCACCGGGAACCCACATCATGGGTCTATCGCCACAAGGCGGCGGACCGGTCAATGCCTACCCGCCGTCGCGGCCAGGCGAGAAGAATATGCCGTTCTGGGGCACCAGCTTTTCGGCGGCCTACGTCAGCGGCGTCGCGGCACTGGTGCGGGCCAAATTCCCCGAGTTGACTGCCTACCAAGTGATCAACCGGATCGTGCAGTCGGCGCACAATCCGCCTGCGGGCGTGGACAACAAACTGGGGTACGGGCTGGTGGATCCGGTCGCCGCATTGACGTTTAACATCCCATCCGGTGATCGGATGGCCCCGGGTGCACAGAGCCGGGTGATCACGCCCGCCGCGCCACCCCCTCCGCCCGATCACCGGGCGCGCAATATCGCTATCGGGTTCGTCGGCGCAGTGGCCACCGGTGTGCTGGCAATGGCAATCGGGGCTCGGCTACGGAGGGCGCGTTGACGTCCAAGCTGACCGGGTTCAGCCCGCGCAGTGCGAGGCGGGTCGCCGGGGTGTGGACAGTGTTCGTGCTCGCGTCGGCGGGCTGGGCGCTGGGCGGCCAGCTAGGTGCGGTCATGGCTGTCGTGGTCGGCGTCGCCTTGGTGTTCGTACAGTGGTGGGGTCAGCCGGCGTGGTCGTGGGCGGTACTGGGGCTGCGGGGTCGGCGTCCCGTCAAATGGAATGACCCAATTACCTTGGCCAACAACCGATCCGGGGGTGGCGTCCGCGTGCAAGACGGTGTCGCGGTGGTGGCGGTGCAACTTCTCGGCCGAGCGCACCGGGCGACTACGGTCACCGGGTCGGTGACCGTAGAAAGCGACAACGTGATTGACGTCGTTGAGCTCGCGCCGTTGCTGCGCCACCCGCTGGACCTGGAACTCGATTCAATCAGCGTCGTCACCTTCGGCTCGCGAACCGGCACCGTCGGCGATTACCCGCGGGTGTATGACGCGGAGATCGGTACGCCGCCGTATGCCGGGCGGCGCGAAACGTGGCTGATCATGCGGCTTCCGGTGATCGGCAACACCCAAGCTTTACGCTGGCGTACCAGCGTTGGGGCCGCTGCCATTTCGGTCGCCCAACGCGTTGCCAGCTCCCTGCGCTGTCAGGGCTTGCGCGCCAAACTGGCCACCGCAACAGACTTGGCTGAGCTTGATCGCCGGCTGGGGTCGGACGCGGTAGCCGGGAGTGCGCAGCGCTGGAAAGCTATCCGCGGTGAAGCCGGGTGGATGACGACGTATGCGTACCCGGCTGAGGCGATTTCGTCGCGGGTTCTCTCGCAAGCCTGGACGCTGCGTGCCGATGAGGTCATCCAGAACGTAACGGTGTATCCGGACGCGACGTGCACCGCGACCATCACCGTGCGCACACCGACGCCGGCGCCTACCCCGCCCAGTGTGATCTTGCGTCGGCTCAATGGTGAGCAAGCCGCCGCGGCTGCGGCCAACATGTGCGGGCCACGTCCACACCTACGCGGACAGCGGCGCTGCCCGTTGCCGGCGCAGCTAGTCACCGAGATCGGACCGTCGGGGGTGTTGATTGGCAAGCTGAGCAACGGGGACCGGCTGATGATTCCCGTTACCGACGCCGGTGAGCTGTCGCGCGTCTTCGTGGCCGCGGACGACACGATCGCCAAGAGGATCGTGATTCGCGTCGTCGGTGCCGGTGAGCGGGTGTGTGTGCACACTCGCGACCAAGAGCGTTGGGCCAGCGTACGCATGCCGCAGTTGAGCATCGTCGGCACACCACGGCCCGCGCCGCGCACCACTGTCGGCGTCGTGGAGTACGTGCGGCGGCGCAAGAACGGCGATGACGGCAAATCTGAAGGCAGCGGTGTCGATGTCGCGATTTCGCCCACGCCACGGCCAGCCAGTGTCATCACCATTGCCCGACCCGGTACCTCGCTGTCCGAGAGCGATCGGCATGGCTTCGAGGTGACCATCGAACAAATCGATCGGGCAACGGTGAAAGTCGGTGCGGCAGGACAAAACTGGCTGGTTGAGATGGAAATGTTCCGTGCGGAGAACCGCTATGTCAGCCTTGAGCCGGTCACGATGTCGATAGGCCGGTAGAACGTTGCCAACGGAATTTGAGGCACAGAGTGACAGACACACGTTGCAACCGCGGTGACAGCGGCGGCGATGTCGAGAATGGTGGACACGATGGGTGATTTACTCACTGCGCGCCGGCATTTCGATCGGGCGATGACGATCAAGAATGGCCAGGGATGCGTGGCGGCGTTGCCTGAGTTTGTGGCTGCCACCGAGGCCGATCCGTCGATGGCCGACGCGTGGCTGGGTCGTATCGCCTGCGGTGACCGCGATCTGGCCTCGCTTAAGCAGCTCAACGCCCATAGCGAGTGGCTGCACCGCGAGACCACGCGGATCGGCCGGACGTTGGCCGCTGAGGTCCAGCTGGGACCATCCATCGGGATCACGGTGACCGACGCATCTCAGGTGGGGCTGGCGCTGTCGTCGGCGTTGACGATCGCGGGGGAGTATGCGAAGGCCGATGCCCTGTTAGCAAACCGCGAGCTATTGGATTCGTGGCGCAACTACCAGTGGCATCAGCTGGCTCGGGCGTTCCTGATGTACGTCACGCAGCGATGGCCCGACGTGTTGTCGACGGCCGCCGAGGATCTGCCGCCACAGGCGATCGTCATGCCGGCGGTGACCGCGTCGATTTGTGCGCTGGCAGCCCACGCCGCCGCCCATCTCGGGCAGGGGCGAGTGGCCCTGGACTGGCTGGACCGGGTGGACGTGATCGGACACAGCAGGTCATCGGAGCGGTTCGGCGCCGACGTGCTCACCGCGGCGATCGGACCGGCCGATATTCCGCTGCTGGTCGCCGACTTGGCGTATGTGCGGGGGATGGTGTACCGGCAACTGCATGAGGAGGACAAGGCCCAGATCTGGCTGTCGAAGGCCACCATCAACGGGGTGCTCACCGACGCCGCCAAAGAAGCCCTGGCGGACCCGAACCTGCGCTTGATTGTTACCGATGAACGAACCATCGCCAGCCGCTCCGACCGTTGGGATGCTTCGACGGCGAAAAGCCGCGACCAGCTCGATGACGACAATGCAGCGCAGCGGCGCGGCGAGCTGCTAGCCGAGGGCCGGGAACTGCTGGCCAAACAGGTGGGCCTGGCGGCGGTCAAGCAAGCGGTATCGGCGCTGGAAGACCAACTCGAGGTGCGCATGATGCGCCTAGAGCACGGCCTACCGGTGGAGGGGCAGACCAACCACATGTTGCTGGTGGGGCCACCAGGCACAGGTAAGACAACCACCGCTGAAGCGCTCGGCAAGATCTACGCCGGCATGGGGATCGTGCGTCACCCCGAAATTCGAGAAGTTCGCCGATCGGACTTCTGTGGGCACTACATCGGGGAGTCAGGACCCAAGACGAACGAGCTGATCGAAAAGTCACTCGGGCGAATCATTTTCATGGACGAGTTCTACTCGCTGATCGAACGTCATCAAGACGGAACACCGGACATGATCGGCATGGAGGCGGTCAATCAACTCCTGGTTCAATTGGAAACACACCGATTCGACTTCTGTTTCATCGGGGCCGGCTATGAGGATCAGGTGGATGAATTCCTCACCGTGAACCCGGGTTTGGCTGGCCGGTTCAACCGAAAGCTGCGGTTCGAGTCTTATTCGCCGGTGGAGATCGTCGAGATTGGACACCGCTACGCTACACCGCGCGCCAGCCAGCTCGATGACGCCGCACGGGAGGTATTCCTCGACGCGGTCACCACCATCCGTAACTACACCACCCCTAGTGGGCAGCACGGTATCGACGCTATGCAAAACGGTCGGTTCGCCCGCAACGTGATCGAACGCGCCGAAGGGTTCCGGGACACCCGGGTGGTTGCGCAAAAACGTGCGGGCCAACCGGTATCGGTTCAGGATCTGCAGATCATCACCGCCACCGACATCGATGCCGCGATACGCAGCGTGTGCTCAGACAACCGAGACATGGCCGCGATCGTTTGGTAGCAGCCGCATATCGGCTAGTGCGGTAGCAAAACCGTTGAGTCCCGGCGTGGTCCAGGTACAGCGCCTACGCGCCCTGGTCGGCGCGGCGGACCAGCCCAGGCGTGACAGCGTTGTTTGCCCAGCCGTTACGTCTAAAATGCACACAGGTCCGTCAAGTGGCCCAAGGTAGCAACGCAGCTCAATGAATCGCAATGAATCTCAACGAATGGAGTGTTCTGGGAGTGCACCGTATCTTTCTGATCACGGTGGCGCTGGCGTTGCTCACCGCGTCGCCCGCATCGGCCATCACGCCACCGCCGATCGATCCGGGCGCGTTGCCGCCCGACGTGACGGGCCCGGATCAGCCTACCGAACAGCGCGTTTTGTGCGCGTCGCCCACCACGCTGCCGGGGTCCGGGTTCCACGATCCGCCGTGGAGCAACACGTATCTGGGCGTGGCCGATGCCCACAAGTTCGCGACCGGGGCCGGGGTGACGGTGGCGGTGATCGACACCGGTGTCGACGCTTCGCCACGGGTCCCGGCGGAACCTGGCGGCGATTTCGTCGACCAGGCCGGTAACGGCCTGTCTGACTGTGATGCCCATGGGACTCTCACAGCATCCATCATCGCGGGCCGGCCCGCGCCCACCGACGGGTTCGTCGGCGTCGCGCCCGACGCTCGACTGCTCTCGCTACGTCAGACGTCTGAGGCCTTCGAACCGGTCGGCTCACAAGCCAACCCGAATGACCCCAACGCCACCCCGGCCGCCGGTTCCATCCGCAGTCTTGCCCGCGCCGTGGTGCACGCCGCCAACCTCGGCGTGGGTGTGATCAACATCAGTGAAGCCGCCTGCTACAAGGTGAGCAGGCCGATCGATGAAACCTCACTGGGTGCATCCATCGACTATGCGGTCAACGTCAAAGGCGTGGTGGTGGTGGTCGCGGCCGGCAACACCGGTGGCGATTGCGTACAGAATCCGGCGCCGGACCCGTCCACACCCGGCGACCCACGCGGCTGGAACAATGTGCAGACCGTTGTCACCCCGGCGTGGTACGCACCGCTGGTGTTAAGCGTCGGCGGTATCGGCCAGACCGGGATGCCCAGCTCGTTCTCGATGCACGGACCGTGGGTGGACGTGGCCGCGCCCGCAGAAAACATCGTCGCGCTCGGCGACACCGGTGAACCGGTGAATGCGCTGCAAGGCCGGGAGGGGCCGGTACCCATCGCCGGCACCTCGTTTGCCGCGGCATATGTGTCGGGTCTGGCGGCCCTGCTTCGGCAGCGGTTCCCCGACCTGACGCCGGCGCAGATCATCCACCGGATCACCGCCACCGCGAGACACCCCGGGGGCGGGGTCGACGACCTGGTCGGCGCCGGCGTCATCGATGCGGTGGCCGCGCTGACGTGGGACATTCCGCCCGGCCCTGCTTCGGCGCCATACAACGTCAGACGACTTCCACCCCCGGTGGTGGAGCCGGGTCCCGATCGTCGCCCGATTACGGCTGTGGCGTTGGTGGCCGTCGGCCTTACGTTGGCCCTGGGCCTGGGCGCGCTGGCTAGACGGGCGCTGAGCCGCCGATGAGAAATCCTTTAGGGCTGCGGTTCAGCACCGGGCACGCCTTGCTTGCCTCCGCGTTGGCCCCGCCATGCATCATCGCATTCTTGGAGACGCGCTACTGGTGGGCGGGGATTGCGCTGGCCTCGTTGGGCGTCATCGTGGCCACGGTCACTTTCTACGGCCGCCGGATCACCGGCTGGGTGGCGGCGGTGTACGCGTGGTTGCGGCGGCGCCGACGGCCCCCGGATTCCTCGTCAGAACCTGTGGTCGGGGCCACCGTGAAGCCAGGAGATCACGTTGCGGTGCGCTGGCAAGGCGAGTTTCTGGTCGCCGTAATCGAGCTCATTCCCCGACCATTCACGCCGACGGTCATCGTCGACGGGCAAGCCCACACCGACGACATGCTGGACACCGGACTGGTGGAGGAGCTCCTGTCGGTGCACTGTCCCGACTTGGAGGCCGATATCGTCTCAGCCGGCTACCGCGTCGGCAATACCGCAGCGCCGGACGTGGTGAGTCTGTATCAGCAGGTGATCGGGACAGACCCGGCGCCGGCGAACCGCCGGACCTGGATCGTGCTGCGCGCCGACCCGGAACGCACCCGCAAATCGGCGCAGCGCCGCGATGAAGGCGTCGCAGGACTGGCCCGGTATTTGGTGGCGTCCGCGACGCGCATTGCCGATCGACTGGCTAGCCATGGTGTCGACGCGGTGTGTGGCCGCAGCTTCGATGACTACGACCACGCCACCGACATCGGCTTTGTGCGGGAGAAATGGTCGATGATCAAGGGGCGCGATGCCTACACTGCCGCCTACGCGGCGCCCGGAGGTCCGGATGTATGGTGGTCGGCGCGCGCGGACCACACCATCACCAGAGTCCGGGTCGCGCCGGGGATGGCCCCGCAGTCCACGGTGTTGCTGACCACGGCGGACAAGCCCAAGACACCCAGGGGCTTCGCCCGCCTATTTGGCGGGCAGCGGCCCGCGCTGCAAGGCCAGCATCTGGTGGCCAACCGCCACTGCCAGCTGCCGATCGGGTCAGCTGGGGTACTGGTCGGCGAGACGGTGAACCGATGCCCGGTCTACATGCCCTTCGACGATGTCGACATCGCCCTCAACCTGGGTGACGCTCAGACATTCACCCAGTTCGTGGTGCGTGCGGCGGCGGCAGGTGCGATGGTCACAGTCGGGCCACAGTTCGAGGAATTTGCCCGGTTGATCGGCGCACACATCGGGCAGGAGGTAAAGGTGGCGTGGCCGAATGCGACGACCTATCTCGGCCCGCATCCCGGTATTGACCGGGTGATTCTGCGGCACAATGTGATCGGTACCCCGCGGCATCGGCAGCTGCCGATTCGCCGGGTTTCCCCACCCGAGGAAAGCCGCTACCAGATGGCGCTGCCGAAGTAGGGCGATCCGTTCGCGATGCCGGCATGAACGGGCGGCATCAAATTAGTGCAGGAACCTTTCAGTTTAGCGACGATAATGGCTATAGCACTAAGGAGGATGATCCGATATGACGCAGTCGCAGACCGTGACGGTGGATCAGCAAGAGATTTTGAACAGGGCCAACGAGGTGGAGGCCCCGATGGCGGACCCACCGACTGATGTCCCCATCACACCGTGCGAACTCACGGCGGCTAAAAACGCCGCCCAACAGCTGGTATTGTCCGCCGACAACATGCGGGAATACCTGGCGGCCGGTGCCAAAGAGCGGCAGCGTCTGGCGACCTCGCTGCGCAACGCGGCCAAGGCGTATGGCGAGGTTGATGAGGAGGCTGCGACCGCGCTGGACAACGACGGCGAAGGAACTGTGCAGGCAGAATCGGCCGGGGCCGTCGGAGGGGACAGTTCGGCCGAACTAACCGATACGCCGAGGGTGGCCACGGCCGGTGAACCCAACTTCATGGATCTCAAAGAAGCGGCAAGGAAGCTCGAAACGGGCGACCAAGGCGCATCGCTCGCGCACTTTGCGGATGGGTGGAACACTTTCAACCTGACGCTGCAAGGCGACGTCAAGCGGTTCCGGGGGTTTGACAACTGGGAAGGCGATGCGGCTACCGCTTGCGAGGCTTCGCTCGATCAACAACGGCAATGGATACTCCACATGGCCAAATTGAGCGCTGCGATGGCCAAGCAGGCTCAATATGTCGCGCAGCTGCACGTGTGGGCTAGGCGGGAACATCCGACTTATGAAGACATAGTCGGGCTCGAACGGCTTTACGCGGAAAACCCTTCGGCCCGCGACCAAATTCTCCCGGTGTACGCGGAGTATCAGCAGAGGTCGGAGAAGGTGCTGACCGAATACAACAACAAGGCAGCCCTGGAACCGGTAAACCCGCCGAAGCCTCCCCCCGCCATCAAGATCGACCCGCCCCCGCCTCCGCAAGAGCAGGGATTGATCCCTGGCTTCCTGATGCCGCCGTCTGACGGCTCCGGTGTGACTCCCGGTACCGGGATGCCAGCCGCACCGATGGTTCCGCCTACCGGATCGCCGGGTGGTGGCCTCCCGGCTGACACGGCGGCGCAGCTGACGTCGGCTGGGCGGGAAGCCGCAGCGCTGTCGGGCGACGTGGCGGTCAAAGCGGCATCGCTCGGTGGCGGTGGAGGCGGCGGGGTGCCGTCGGCGCCGTTGGGATCCGCGATCGGGGGCGCCGAATCGGTGCGGCCCGCTGGCGCTGGTGACATTGCCGGCTTAGGCCAGGGAAGGGCCGGCGGCGGCGCCGCGCTGGGCGGCGGTGGCATGGGAATGCCGATGGGTGCCGCGCATCAGGGACAAGGGGGCGCCAAGTCCAAGGGTTCTCAGCAGGAAGACGAGGCGCTCTACACCGAGGATCGGGCATGGACCGAGGCCGTCATTGGTAACCGTCGGCGCCAGGACAGTAAGGAGTCGAAGTGAGCATGGACGAATTGGACCCGCATGTCGCCCGGGCGTTGACGCTGGCGGCGCGGTTTCAGTCGGCCCTAGACGGGACGCTCAATCAGATGAACAACGGATCCTTCCGCGCCACCGACGAAGCCGAGACCGTCGAAGTGACGATCAATGGGCACCAGTGGCTCACCGGCCTGCGCATCGAAGATGGTTTGCTGAAGAAGCTGGGTGCCGAGGCGGTGGCTCAGCGGGTCAACGAGGCGCTGCACAATGCGCAGGCCGCGGCGTCCGCGTATAACGACGCGGCGGGCGAGCAGCTGACCGCTGCGTTATCGGCCATGTCCCGCGCGATGAACGAAGGAATGGCCTAAGCCCATTGTTGCGGTGGTAGCGACTACGCACCGAATGAGCGCCGCAATGCGGTCATTCAGCGCGCCCGACACGGCGTGAGTACGCATTGTCAATGTTTTGACATGGATCGGCCGGGTTCGGAGGGCGCCATAGTCCTGGTCGCCAATATTGCCGCAGCTAGCTGGTCTTAGGTTCGGTTACGCTGGTTAATTATGACGTCCGTTACCACCGAGCGCCCCGTGCGACAGCGCGGCCAGCGCAAGCGAGGTGACCACCCGGCTGATCGCCCAAGCGGTGCATCATGCGCGCGGATTCAACGGGTTACTGCGAATACCGGCGCGGGGTGGATCCAGCGGCCGAGCCGGCGTGAAATGCCGGAGGCCAACCGGACGGTGATCCGCGAGGCGATCTGGCGGTTTGGGGAGGGCAGTAGGGGATGAGTATTACCAGGCCGACGGGCAGCTATGCCAGACAGATGCTGGATCCGGGCGGCTGGGTGGAAGCCGATGAAGACACTTTCTATGACCGGGCCCAGGAATATAGCCAGGTTTTGCAAAGGGTCACCGATGTATTGGACACCTGCCGCCAGCAGAAAGGCCACGTCTTCGAAGGCGGCCTATGGTCCGGCGGCGCCGCCAATGCTGCCAACGGCGCCCTGGGTGCAAACATCAATCAATTGATGACGCTGCAGGATTATCTCGCCACGGTGATTACCTGGCACAGGCATATTGCCGGGTTGATTGAGCAAGCTAAATCCGATATCGGCAATAATGTGGATGGCGCTCAACGGGAGATCGATATCCTGGAGAATGACCCTAGCCTGGATGCTGATGAGCGCCATACCGCCATCAATTCATTGGTCACGGCGACGCATGGGGCCAATGTCAGTCTGGTCGCCGAGACCGCTGAGCGGGTGCTGGAATCCAAGAATTGGAAACCTCCGAAGAACGCACTCGAGGATTTGCTTCAGCAGAAGTCGCCGCCACCCCCAGACGTGCCTACCCTGGTCGTGCCATCCCCGGGCACACCGGGCACACCGGGAACCCCGATCACCCCGGGAACCCCGATCACCCCGGGAACCCCAATCACACCCATCCCGGGAGCGCCGGTAACTCCGATGACACCAACGCCCGGCACTCCCGTCACGCCGGTGACCCCGGGCAAGCCGGTCACCCCGGTGACCCCGGTCAAACCGGGCACACCAGGCGAGCCAACCCCGATCACGCCGGTCACCCCCCCGGTCGCCCCGGCCACACCGGCAACCCCGGCCACGCCCGTTACCCCAGCTCCCGCTCCACACCCGCAGCCGGCTCCGGCACCGGCGCCATCGCCTGGGCCCCAGCCGGTTACACCGGCCACTCCCGGTCCGTCTGGTCCAGCAACACCGGGCACCCCAGGGGGCGAGCCGGCGCCGCACGTCAAACCCGCGGCGTTGGCGGAGCAACCTGGTGTGCCGGGCCAGCATGCGGGCGGGGGGACGCAGTCGGGGCCTGCCCATGCGGACGAATCCGCCGCGTCGGTGACGCCGGCTGCGGCGTCCGGTGTCCCGGGCGCACGGGCGGCGGCCGCCGCGCCGAGCGGTACCGCCGTGGGAGCGGGCGCGCGTTCGAGCGTGGGTACGGCCGCGGCCTCGGGCGCGGGGTCGCATGCTGCCACTGGGCGGGCGCCGGTGGCTACCTCGGACAAGGCGGCGGCACCGAGCACGCGGGCGGCCTCGGCGCGGACGGCACCTCCTGCCCGCCCGCCGTCGACCGATCACATCGACAAACCCGATCGCAGCGAGTCTGCAGATGACGGTACGCCGGTGTCGATGATCCCGGTGTCGGCGGCTCGGGCGGCACGCGACGCCGCCACTGCAGCTGCCAGCGCCCGCCAGCGTGGCCGCGGTGATGCGCTGCGGTTGGCGCGACGCATCGCGGCGGCGCTCAACGCGTCCGACAACAACGCGGGCGACTACGGGTTCTTCTGGATCACCGCGGTGACCACCGACGGTTCCATCGTCGTGGCCAACAGCTATGGGCTGGCCTACATACCCGACGGGATGGAATTGCCGAATAAGGTGTACTTGGCCAGCGCGGATCACGCAATCCCGGTTGACGAAATTGCACGCTGTGCCACCTACCCGGTTTTGGCCGTGCAAGCCTGGGCGGCTTTCCACGACATGACGCTGCGGGCGGTGATCGGTACCGCGGAGCAGTTGGCCAGTTCGGATCCCGGTGTGGCCAAGATTGTGCTGGAGCCAGATGACATTCCGGAGAGCGGCAAAATGACGGGCCGGTCGCGGCTGGAGGTCGTCGACCCCTCGGCGGCGGCTCAGCTGGCCGACACTACCGATCAGCGTTTGCTCGACTTGTTGCCGCCGGCGCCGGTGGATGTCAATCCACCGGGCGATGAGCGGCACATGCTGTGGTTCGAGCTGATGAAGCCCATGACCAGCACCGCTACCGGCCGCGAGGCCGCTCATCTGCGGGCGTTCCGGGCCTACGCTGCCCACTCACAGGAGATTGCCCTGCACCAAGCGCACACTGCGACTGACGCGGCCGTCCAGCGTGTGGCCGTCGCGGACTGGCTGTACTGGCAATACGTCACCGGGTTGCTCGACCGGGCCCTGGCCGCCGCATGCTGACGAGGCCAGGACAGCAACAGGCGCTGCGTGCGAGACGGAGCCGCTGGCAGGCCCGGTCTACAACGTTGTGGTTGTTGAGGGTGCCGGAGTCGACGGATCGACGGGGGCCGCCAGCGGACTCGCCGCTGGGCGGGCACCGGCTCCGGTATCCATGGCTTGCGCGGGAACGCCCCCGCCGGGCTGCTGGCCCGGTGATGCGCCGGCGCCTTCGTCACGTGCCGCGGCAACGACCTCGGCCGGCTGCACGTCGCCCTGGTCGCCCTGATCGTCGTTTGTCACTTCGTGGACCGGCTCCGCTTGCTCGGTGGCCGGTTTTTCAGCGCTGGCAAGCTGTGCGGGCATTGGGCCGCTGCCGCCCTGCGCGCTCTGGGCGGCCTGTTGGGCGGTTTGACTGATCGTCTGAGCGATGGGGGATGCGTTTTGCGACATCTGAACGGCGTGCGGAGCCAGCTGAACGAGTTGCGGCACCGTCGCAACAACACGGGGTGCCAGCTCAGCGGCCGTCTCGCCGAGCTGGGTCGTGACCTGTGACACGGGTGTGCTCAGCAGCTGGGTAGCCTGACTTGGCTGACCACCGACCGAGGCGACGCCAGCCAGGCCTTCGCCCGACGAGCCGAATGCATACTGGCTCAAACTGGTTCCCAGTGACTGATCGGTCTTCGCATAGACGTCCGCCGCCGCGTTCATGTTGGATGCTGTTCGAGTCAGGGCGGCTTTCACGCCGGGCAGCCCGTCACTGACCAGCGATTCGATGCTTGGCATGGTCTCGTTGATTGCTGCTACCACCGAATCCGTTCCGCTGACCGCGATCGGCGCCGGAGGCTGCGGAAAAACGAGGCCGGCCAATTTCGCGGCCGCTGCGCTCAAGCCGGTGGGATCGACGGCCAACGGTTCAGCCATTGCCGGATCTCCTATACGTGTTCCCCATCGAGCAAATTTTACCGGACGCGCCACACGCTCAATCGCAGCAATTTGTCGGGCGCCGAAGGTATGCAAACCTGCGCCGTGTCCTCGATGTTCTGTCAGGAACCGCCAATCAGCCGATCCGGCTCAGAACCGGATATTGCGGACCGTGTCGTACACCCCGGTGATCCACAGCAGCATGGGAATGATGGCAGCGATCATGGCGCCGTCGATCAATTCCAGAGTTCGTTTTACGACCGGTGAAACGCGCCGGACGTGAGCCATCGACCCGACCACCACGAGCGCAACCAGGGCTACCGTGAGGTAGACGCTCAACAACAGCCAGGCATAGTGCGGGTACCAGATGATGAGTTTGGCCGTCAGACCCGTCGGAATCGCGACCGTCGCCGCCAGCAACGCCCACGCACACCAGCGCTCGGCGTAAAGCCGCGAGCGAAATCCGCAGACGGTCGTGATCAAACCCGCGACCACCAGGCTGTGTACAAAGAAGTGCCCGCGCACCACGACCGCGATGGCACCGGCAGCCAGAATCAGGGTGCCCGACGTGACGTATCCGATCAGAAGTTGCTTGGCCAGTTTGCTGCGCTCGGTGAGCCGGACCGCGGACGCGGGCACCGACGCGATGATGGCCTGCCAGGTCGGGGTTTCTTCGCTGGTAGCCTCCGGGGTCGCGACGGGATCGAGCAACTCCTCGTTGTCCACGGTTTCGCCGGGTACCGGAATCGGCGGCAGCGCGATCCGCGCGACCGCGACGGTCAGCTTGGCCGCATTCGTCACAATGAACAGCCCGAATGCGATCCCCCCCGCGGGGACCCAGTCCTGGTATCCATAGCCGAAGGCAGCGGCGGCCGCGATGACCGCGATAGCGGTGATCACGGCAAACGACGCCAACTCATGACGCTTCCGAGGGCCGCCCCGCGTCATCAAGGTCAAAAACAGCACGGCCGTAGCGGCGCCGGCAACTTGTGGCGCCCCCAACGAGTTGACCCCGCGCGGCAACGGCACGGCCAGCGCTGCGGCGGTTGCGATCAGCAGATACGTCGTGACCAGTAGGCACTCGGCCAGGTGGCCGCTCTGGTAGAACCTGTTCGCGACGAAGCTGCCTACCAGCACAGCGATCCCCAGGATGCCAATCGCCAACGGCCACCACAAGCTACGCCCAGTTTCCCACCACGCCCGCATCGCCATCCCGATGACGGGCGCGGTCAAAAGCGGGATCGCCGCCCCCACAAAGCGATTCAATGCCGTGCGGTCGAACTCAGGTGACTCGTCAAGCACGGCGATCGCGTCGATGACATCCTCGACCAACGGTCGGTAGCGCTCGGTGCGACTGACTGACACCAGAGTCAGCAGTGACCCGTCGACCACCCCGGCGTCATCGAGTGACTGGTCGAGCTTCAGCGGCGGCGATCCGGGACGAGCGAACGCCCACACGCCTTGCGCGGTAAAGTCGAAGCCGCCGAGTACATCAGCCGGCGTGTCTTCCAACACCTCGGAAAGCACCGCGACGGTGTCGTCAATATAAGTTTCCATCGGCACCGCCGCTGGCAGTACCAAATCGGTCATCCGTCTGCCGGTCAGGATCGTCACCCGGGTGGTGGCAGGCCGCGCAGCGGTTGCCCCCGCGGCGGTAGGACCAGCAGCAACAGCAGGTGCGCTCAACGACGTCCAGCCCTCTCGAAATCGTCGGATAGCGCTGCGGCCAATTCGAGGACCTTGCGCTTGTAGATAGGGTCGAGCAAGTCGAGTGAAATCTCGGTTCCGGCCGCAATGTGCCTGTCCCACGGCATGACCACGACCCGGCCGGGTTGAACTTGCTGTTCGAAATGCCGCACCAGGTCTTTAACTGCGACATTGGGTTCTCCCGGCATGATGTGATTGATGACCACGCATGCGCGGCTCGCCAAATCTTGGTAACCGTTGTTGCGCAACCAGTCCAACGCGACCGACGCCTGTTGTGCGCCGTCGATTGAGACACTTGCCACGACCACGACACCGGACACCGTGGACAGCACGCCGCGGGTCAGCGGGTCGAAGAAGCCGGCCCCACAATCAGCCAAGACGAGGTTGTAAAACCTCGACGCAGGATCGGCGATGAAATGCCAGTCGGCGTCGCTGAGCGCGCGCTGCGCCGAGCTGTATTCCGGTGCCGGCAGCACTTCCAGATTGACCGCATTGACGCTAGTGTGTGCGCGGATGTCGTTGTAGTGCGACAGCTCTTTTTCTGCAAGCACATCAGCGATGGTCGCGCCCGATTGTCGCCCTACCCGATCGGCGAGGTTTCCGGCGCCTGGATCCGCGTCTAGAGCCAGGATCCGGTCGGCCCGCACCTGAGCCAACGTCGACCCCAACGCTGCTGTCAGCGTGGTTTTGCCAGCCCCACCTTTGAGACCGACGACGGCGATCTGATACGACCCGCGGGGATTGCGGCGGACTCGAGCGTGCAGGTCCAGCTCGTACTTCTCGTCGGGTGACAGGCCCAGGTTGATTCGCGTCAACGCATGCACCCAATGTCGCCAGCCGCGCTGCGACACCACTTTGGGCGGCTTCGTGGCCTTCGGTTTCTGGGGCTTCACCTTCTTCACCTTCGGCCCCTTGGCCGCCGGCCTTAAGGATTTCTGTGTCGCGTCGAGATCCGGCGCTGCACGCTTGCGGCGACGACCGCCAGTGGTTGCGGCCGTAATTGAATCAGGTTGCGCCGCGGCATGTTGGGCGGCTAAATCGGGGTGGACGCGTCGCTCGGCACGCCGACCGGAGTTGCGCTGCGGCGAGGGGCTGGGGGGAGGTTCTGTCGGCGCGGGGCGGGTGGGCGGAGCCAGATACGATCTCGGTTGGCCCAACGGCGCTGGCGAGGGCTCCGTTCCGGGGGCGAGCTGCGCGCCGGATGCTTCCTCTGCCCGCAGCCGCGCCTGGATGGATGGACCAGTTGCTACCTTCCCGACGTTTCGTTCGGTGTCTGTGCGATAGCGGTGACCCCGGCGCGCACGTCGGGAGTGTTGGGGGGCAGGCCGGGTCGGTGGTTCGGCCGGGGACGCAGACGGTCTGGACGGAGCGGGCGGGGGTTCGCCGATTGGCATCTTTGCCCAGGGCGGTGCTGGTGCGGTGCGCCGGGGTTGATGTGGCCCGTGCGAGGGTACGTGGGGCGCCGGTGATTCCGGTTGCTGCGGCGCTCCGGTTGGCGTTTGTGGTGTCGGTGGTCTGGGGGGCGCCAACTGGGATTCGGTTGGGGTGGGTGCAGGTCCGGCGATGGGCATCGGAGGTGTGGGTGGTTTGGGTGGGGCCGGTTCGGGTCCGGCGATGGGCATGGGGGGTGTGGGTGGTTTGGGTGGGGCCGGTTCGGGTCCGGCGATGGGCATGGGGGGTGTGGGTGGTTTGGGTGGGGCCGGTTCGGGTCCGGCGATGGGCATGGGGGGTGTGGGTGGTTTGGGTGGGGCCGGTTCGGGTCCGGCGATGGGCATGGGGGGTGTGGGTGGTTTAGATGCGGCCGGTTCCGGCGAGGGCGGCTCTCCTGCGGCGATCGGCATCGGAGTTGGCGGAGGCGGAGGTGGGGGTGGGGGTGGCGGCGGCGGGGCCGACACGAACCGCTCCGACAGGTCGTCGGACGTCGGGGGCGGAGTCTGGCCGTTGGGCTTCGGTAGGTTTGCCGATGCGGGCGCCGGCGGAAACGAAGCACTGGGGTCGAAGAACGGCTGCGCTGCCATATCGTCCGGAGCTTCCATACCTTCGTGCGGCCGGAAGAGCTTGTCGTAGTCGGCCGCCATGACAACCTCTCAGAGTGCGCTCAAACGTATAAACACGAGAAAGGGCGAGACCGACGGAAGGTCGAACTCGCCCGATCCCGTGTTTCGCTATTCTACGCGAACTCGGCGTTGCCCTATGCGAACATCCCAGTGACGTTGCCTTCGGTCGAAGCCATTGCCTGACCGGCTTCGCTGATCGTCCGCGCCAGGTTCTGCAGCGCGTTGTTCAGCTCGGTAGCCGTGGCGTCCCATTTTTGCTGGACACCCTGGTACGCCTCCGAACCGCTACCGCCCCAGGCCGCTGCGAGCTTGGTCAGGGACTGCTTCCCCTCGTCAAGGAGGGAATGAATGGACGTGACATTTCCCTGGATTGCGCTTGCCGCGGCCTCGATACCCGCGAAATTCCACTGCTGCTCTGTCATGTTTTTGCTCCGTTTCTTTTCGTATTAGCGGGTCAGAAGCCCATTTGCGAGGACAGCGCCTGCTGCTGCTCCTCGTCGGCCCTCGAGTATTGGACGCCGGCCTGACGAATATTCGTCGAGATCTCGTCGAGTTCCTGCTTCTGCTTATTGGCTGCTTCTTGGAAGCGCACCACCGCGGCCTGGGCGGCCGTCCCCGCCGCGCCGCGCCACTGGCCCTGCAACGAACCTGCCGTCGACTCCACCTGGTCGATCTGGGTTTTCAGGTCGCCGGAGATCCGCTCGAAATTACCTGCCTCCTGCGCGAGGGTAGCGGCATCGGTCTTCATCTCTGCCATGCTGGACTACTTTCTCTCTTTACCTTCCTCGCCAAAATGTTGGCAAGTCTTCCGGCCCGGGTGGCCGGGAAGTCTGTTGTCATTACGGGAGCTCACCAGTCGTCCTCTTCGTCCCAGTCGTCCTCGTCGTCTTCTTCACGCTCCTGCGCGAGCGGTGCCGGCGCGACCAGACCCGGCCTGGTGGAGCCGCCGGATTGCGCACCCTGGCCCATCGCTCCCGCACCCACCGGAGCGGCGCCACCCGTCGCCGACGATCCGGCAGCAGCCGCCGGCATCACCGAGGGGGCAACCGGCTTTTCGATCAGCTGAGACATCAGCGGCGTGCGGGTCAACGACCCACCTGCGCCAGGTAGCGACTCCGCGCGCAGCAGGCCCGCGCCCGCGCTGGGGCCTGATCCACCAGCCAGCGGATGGTTCGACAGCGGACTGGTGCCGAGCAGGCCCATCTGCGCGGCTTCCTCGTCGGCTGGGTTGCCGCCGCCGGTGCCGCCCACCTGGCTGAACAACGACGTCACCTGCTGCAGCGGCTGGGTCAGCTGCTGCATCGGGCCGCTCATCTCACCCAGTTGGCCGAGGGTCTGGGTAGCCGCCGGCGGCAACTGGCCAACCGGTGTTGAGCTGCCAGGGGAGGGCATTCCGAAGATCGGGTTCGTCGTGCTCTGGCTCGCGCCGGGATCAAGGATCGACGCCATCGGCTCGAGCTTCTCGAAAAGCGTGTTAACCGCGGTCTCGGCCTGGTAGACCTCCATTGCCAGGGCTGCCTGGTTCCACATACGGATGAAATAATCCATCTCGGTCAACGCGATCGGGATCGTGTTGATACCGAAGAAGTTGGTGGCCGTAAGGACGGCCTGGGTGATGTGGTTGGCGGCGATCTCCGGCAGCGACGGCGTCGTGGCCATGGCCTGGGTGTATGCCGCGGCTTGCGCCGTCGCCTGCATCGCACGGGTCTTGGCCTGTGTTGACGCGGTTTGTAGCCAGACCACCATCGGCGTTGCAGCCGCAAGCGCCTTGTCGCTGCCACCTCCAGTCCAGGCTTCTCCCAGAGAGTTCAGGCGCGCGGTCAACTCGACGGCCTGAGCGTCCAGAGCCGCCGAAAGCGTCTGCCATCCCGCGGCCGCCGCAAGCATTGGAGCCGGACCCGCGCCGGCCATCAGCCGTGCGGTATTTAGCTCCGGTGGCATTGCGTGCCACAGCATGGTGATCACTCCCTCCGATGTGTTGGGGGCCTATTCGGCGAAGACGCCGGCGGCGCCGTCGTCGATTTGCGAATAGGTGCGGGCGACGTCCTGGACCGCTTCGCCCGCACGGTGGAGCTGGTCTTGGGCCGATGCATTGGAAGCCAGCAATTGGATGCCCTCCGATGTGAACGCCGTCGCCGCTTGGGCGGAGACCTCATCGGCCCCCGCGGGAACCAGCCCGGTCACCGACGTCAGCGCCGTCGAGCCGGCCGTCACGCCGTGCAGAGCGTTGTCGCTCACTTGCGTGCCAATGTCGGCAGCGATCGGATCATGTGACATTTTTTCCATTTGCCTACTTCTTCCCTCCCTGTATTTGTATCCCGTACACAAACCGTTCGGTTATAGCCGGAAACAAACCCGATGGTCAGCATTGCCCGAACTCGATTACCGGGCTGAGCTCGGGTCCTGCTACACCGGCAATGAAATAATCTTAACCGGCGCTTGGGGGTGCTGCGAACACTTCTTCTGGAGGCTCGATGTAGGGGGCCTGGATGACCTCTTTGCCGTCTGGCGAGACGAGAAATGCCTGGCCAGGGGGGCGCCGCTTGACCTTGAACTCACTGGATGGGAATTCCTGCTTCTCGCCCGAAAGGAACATTGTCGGAGCGCCCGACCCGAATGCGGCGCCGACGAACTTGTCCATGGTTGCCTTGTAAGCCTGGCTCATCTGACAGGTGACAATGATGTGCAACCCGATATCTGCCGCCGCCGGCAATAACGGGGCCAGCGGTGCCATCGGCGGCATCCCCCCGGCGGCACCCACGATCATGTGCCAATCGTCGACCAGAAGCACGACGTCAAATCCGCTCCACCACGAACGCGAGCGTAGCTGCGCCGTCGTCAGGTCGGTCGGCGGCAACCGCTTCTTCAGGTTGACCGCCAGTGCTTGAACGGCCTCGTCTAGCGACGCGCTGTTGCGGTTGATCGCGCCGGCGCCCAGCAGATGGGTGTCCGGCACCGCGTCCAGCAGGCCCGAGCGGTAGTCCGCGAGCATGAACCGCACCTGCTGGGGACTGTTTCGGGCACAAATGGCGCGCGCGATCGCGTGGGCAATGGTCGTCTTGCCCGATTTGGCCGCACCGAAGATCAGTAGGTGCGGGTTCGTGTGCATGTGGCAGTGAGCCGGCGTCAGGTCCGTCTCGCGCAAGCCGATCGGAATCTCCCAGCGAGTGCGGTAGTCGGACTCTGGTCCCGGCGGGTTCGGGTCGAGTTCGTGCAGGTGGATACGCTCCGGCAGGACCCGCACCGGAGGTGCCTGTTCGGTGTGCTGGGAAGCGATCTGCGTCACCCCCGCGGTGATCGCCTCCACCAGGTTATCGGCGCTGTGCACGCCGTCGAACCTGGGCACGCCGATCATCAGATGGTGCTTTTCCATCGACACTGCCCGACCCGGACGATTCGCCGGGATCTCGCGGGTAATCCGGTCGATCTGGGTTTCATTGACGTCACCAAGCCGGAACTCGATCTTGGTGCCGAGGTAGTCGCGAACACGCGACTTCAGCTCTGTCCAGCGTGGCGTGGAGATGATGACGTGGACGCCGAACGCCAGCCCCTGGGCGGCCAGATCTTGAACCTGCCCCTCAAGGTCGGGGAACTCGCCGACAAAACCGGGCCATCCGTCGATGATCAGAAAGACGTCGCCGTATGGATCGGACGCAACGGGTTGACTTGGATCGTCACGCAGCTGCCGGTACATCCCGATCGAGCCCACTCGGTGTTCCTTGAAGGTGGTTTCCCGTTGCCGCATGACGGCTTGCATCTCTGCGACCACCCGGTTGACCTTGTCGGGCTCGGACCGATTGGCTACCCCACCGACGTGTGGAAGGTTTTCGAGATAGATCAGCCCGCCGCCACCTAGGTCGATGCAATAGAACTGAACGTTGCGCGGTGAGTGTGTGGCGGCGGCCGACATCACCATCGTCTGCAGTAGCGTCGACTTCCCGGTTTGAGGTGCGCCCCCAATACCGATGTTGCCGCCGGCCCCGGAAACGTCTACGCCCCACACATCCTGTAGATGGCGGCGCGGTTCATCCATGATCCCCAGGGCAAATCGCAGGGGTTGTCGCCGATCACGGGCGATGAGCTCGTTGAGCGGGACCGGATTGGTCAACGGCGGCAGCCACATCTTGTACGCACGCGATTCAGCAGTGCCGAGCTGGTCCAGCACAACCTCGCGCAGCGTCCGTACTTCCGGTTCAGCAGTCATGCGCGCCGCTCCTCCTCATCGCTGCGCTTTGCATCGTCGCCGGCGCGGGCCGTTGGCGCCGCTCCTCCTCATCGCTGCGCTTTGCATCGTCGCCGGCGCGGGTCACGGTGTCGGCGCCTCCTCGAGAACCGGTGCCGCGGTGAACCTGTGAATGCGCGCGGCTTGTCTAGTGGTCTGTTGACCGGGCCCTCCGGCTTCACCATTGGTTTCGACGCCTGCCGCCGGCGGCATGTATGGCCCACTGATGTAGAAGGTGCTGAACTTGACCGGGTCTTCCATGCCGACCCGGAGAAACCCGACACCGCTCTCCTTGTTGGTGATGTACTGCGCCTCCGGTGTGCCGATTACCGCCTTGGATTCATGAGAGCTGGTGGTGCGCAATGCGATTCGATATGTCAGGTTTGGCTCCAGTTTGTCGATGCGAACACCGCCGGTCTGCAGCGACTGGGTAGCCAGCAGCAGATGGACCCTCAGCGACCGCCCGACGCGGCAGATCCGGTCGAACAGCCCGATGAAGTCCGGGTGACTCTGCAACAGCTCGGCGAACTCGTCGACGACGACGAAAAGCGTTGGCAGCGGGGGTAGGTCGGCACCGCGTTCGCGGTACTTCTCGTATTCGGCCACGCCGGACAGGGCTCCGGCCGCGCCGACTTTCATCCCGGCCTGTCGGAGGATCGACTGGCGCCGATCGAGTTCTCCGGTCAACACCTCGCCCATCCGGCTGACGAGCTCGGCTTCCTCGGCCATGTTGGTGACGACAGCGGCAGTGTGCGGAAGCTTTTCCATTCCCAGGAAGGTTGAACCACCTTTGAAGTCGGTGAGCAGGAGATTCACCTGATCTGGATGAGTCATTGCCACCAGCGACAGGATCAGGGTGCGCAGGAATTCGGACTTCCCAGACCCCGTGGTCCCGATGAGCATGCCGTGCGGTCCGGCGCCGAATTCCGCGCCCTCTTTGATGTCCAGGTACATGACGTTGCCGGTCTTTAGTTCATGACCAAACGGGATCTTTAGCCGGTCACGGTCGGTGTCGGTGTACATCCTCCAGCGGGAAGGTGTTATCTCCTCGACACTTTGCGCACCGACCAGCTGGTGCCAGTCGGTGGCCACCTTCTTCTGGACCCGCGACGTCTTGTCGAGGATGGTGCCCGTGATGGACCATCCGGCCAACTTTCGCGCGATACGGCTGGCTTGCTGCGGCGACATCCGATCGGTGACCGATGTCACCTGGCGAAACGATTGGTTAGGGAGCCGGTCATCAGCCGTCCCATCCTCGTGCACCCTGATGCGGTAGGCCGAGCCGCGATGGTTGCCCAACGTGATCACCGTGACACCGGCCCTACCGTCGGGCGGGAATCCAGCCTTGCCGCCGGTCAGGTCGACGACGACTACGTAGGGGCCGCCGGGAAGCGAATCGGGTGCGTGTGGCCCGCGCGCGGCCAGGTCCGACAGACCTTCCTGGCGCGTGAAGATCAGCCGGGTGGACCCGGCCGCATCGGTTTCGGTCTGGTGCTGTACGTGCGGAAGCCATTTGAGCCAGGACCAGTCGGGGTCGTCGGGTTCCTCGGTGAGCACCCGGATCTGCAGCAGGTCCGGTGGGTGGAACACGGCTAGGTGACAGATCATCGCCGTCATCAGGCCGGCTGCCCCCGCCAAGTCCCCGCCGATCGCGATAGTCGGAAAGGTACGGAGTTGCAGCAGTTTCGGGCAGTCATGGATCAATCCATGGGTTCGTAGAAACTTGACCACCCACATATGACTGACCGGCTCCAGGAACGGCTGAGGTGCTGCGCTGGCGGCGGCCAACTCCCCGCCGACGGCCGGCTTCAATAATCGATCCACCGCCGGCTGGTCACCGATACCGATTCGGGTGGCCGCATAGAAGTCGGCGTTGGCCGGCCGGGACCACTGCCGTTGGGTGCCGACGATCGACAACAGATCCTCGGGATGCGGTGCGTGGTAGGAGAAGAACGCCACCTGAGAGGTGGCCGAGGACGTCACTCGGGTGCGTAGTCCTGCCAAATACCGCAGGTACTCCTTGCGGTCGGCGTTGATTTCGGGCACCTTCTTGCCGCCACCACCGGTGCTACCGGCCAGACCGCCGACCATCATCACGATCATCATCAGCGGCATCATCAACATGTACGGCGACAGCTGCCTGGTGCCGCCGGCCACCATGATGGCGATCATGCCGAGCATGGCGCCACCCATCACGTAGGGAAGGATCTTTTGGACGCCCGACGGTGGGATGTCGATGCCCAGGTCATCGGGCGGCGTGAGGCTGATCTCGCCCGGGGTCAACCGGGGGCCACGGGTAATGGTGGGAGTGAACTTCTTGGTCGTCATCAGGGGGCTCCGGAGGCTCCGGCGGGAACTTTTCGGGGGCTAGGGTCAGCGGGCAGCGTGTCGTGCTCGAGCAGTGCGGCATCTTTCGACAGCACCGGACCGTCGACCAGGAGACGAACGATCTCCCAGGGCGCGTTTTGGGGTGAACTCAGGCCCAGCGACTTGGCTGTCTCCGCGTTAGGCACCCCATAACGCACGCCCTGTGGATCGATGTAGTACATCGATTCGGTGTATCGAGGATCGGGGGATTGCAGTGCCACGAATTTTCCGCCGTCGAGGTAAACGGTCGCCGTCCCGTGGATCTGCTTGATCCCCATGTTCATCGCTGAGGGCGATATCGGCAGATGCCGGCCGGACAGCACCGTTGACTGCGGCGACTGGTCGCCGGCGCTGCGTTGCCATGACCAGCACAGCGCGGGATCCTGCGGCCGGGACACGATCTTGAGCGGTTCATCGGGTAGCGGTGAGGGGTATACCCGTTCGGCGATTCTGACGACCAGACTGGGCACCATTGCCGGTGGCGCGACCAGCCCGTGCGCCTGGGTGGCGCGCAGCGCCGCAGCGGTTGTCGCGTTGACCTGCGCGATGCCGTCGGGCAGCACCACATAGTATTGCGGGCCCTTGTCGGTGTGGATCTGGAAGACCGATCCGATCACTAGATCATCAGGTAGGCCAAGCGAATTGGGCGCGCCCGCCGCCGGTATCGGCGGCAGCTGCCAGGGCCCCATATCAGGCAGCGCGTTGAACATGCCCTCCGAGATCGGGGTTGGCCTGGCCGTCACCGGTATCCCCATCGACGAGGTGAGGGCGCGGTCGGTCAGATCTATGGCGTGGCGTCCCTTAGTTGTGACGATCCAGGTTTCGCCCTGGTAGGACACCAGCACCGCTTCGTGTGACTGGAGCGGATCGATCGAAGCATCGATCTCCAACGGCATCGCGATGACCGCGGTCTGCACTACCGGGGAAGTGGAGTCGGCTCGGGCGACGGTGTCGCATAGGGTCCAGATCGAGGTGCTGCCCGCCGAAACAGGCGTGGCGTAGGGGGCGCCGGGGATTCCAACGGTCTGGCCCATCGGCAGCTTGCTCAGTTCGGAGGACTTCACGGTGGCCGGGTTGGCCGGATTGCCCAGCACCAGCCGCGCCGAAGTCAGGTTGTAGACCGGATGCAACTGTCCGGACAGCAGCACGTAAAGCTGGTTGGTCGCGCGGTCGGTGAACAGGCTGGTGCCGCCGAGTTTGCCTTGTGGTTTGAAGTACGCCAGCAGCGCGGCACCCGCCAGAATCAGGACCGCGACGACGATGCCAAGAGCGATCGAGCGGCTGTAGAACTGCAGCGGGTCGTCAAACATCCGGGTGTCCCGGCGCACGATGGCGTGTTCGAGCCGGCGCAGCAGAAAACGCCAGCCGCTAACCTGAACCTTGGTGGTGAGGCGAAGCCCCATAGTTCATTCTCTCATGTTGAGGTGTGCGTGCACCGCGGCGATAGCCTCCGCCATATCTGAGCCGTTGATCTCGCGAAGCCGGTCTTCGTCGAGGGTGTCGATATCGAGGACCTGGGCTAGACGCATGTCCCGGCATTGCTCGCTGGCCTCCACCAGCTGGCGCGCATACCGACCGTTGCCGGCGACGTCCAGGGCGCGCCGGCCGCGCAACATGCGCTGCTCCAACTGCTTGGCGGCCTGAAGAAAGTTCTCGGCCGCCTCTGCGGTCAACGCCGAATCATCAGCAGCGGCAATGACGTTGGCGATCTCGAGGAGTTCCTCGGGGGAATAGGTGTCGAACTCGATGCGAGTGGCGAACCGCGACCGCAGACCCTCGTTGGTTTCCAGCAGCCGATCTATGTCGGAGCTGTACCCGGCGATGATCACCACCAGCCGGTCCCGGTCGTTCTCCATCCGCGCCAGCAGCGTGTCCAGCGCCTCTTGACCGAACGGATCGGTGCGGCCGTCTCTTTCCTGCACCAGCGCATAAGCCTCGTCGATGAAAAGCACCCCGCCCAGCGCCTGATCGATCGTCTTAGCGGTCTTGACCGCCGATTGCCCCTCGTACTCGGCGACGAAGTCCTTGCGCGACGTCTCGACGAGTTTGGGTTCGGCAATGACGCCTAAGCCGGCCAGGATATTGGCCACCACCCGCGCGATCGTGGTCTTGCCGGTACCGGGCGGTCCGGTGAAGATCATGTGCTTGCTGGGCTGGGCGACCTTCATACCCTTGGCGGCGCGGACCCGGGCCATCAGCGTCGCCGCGCGGTAGCGTTCAATCTGATTTTTAACCCGGGTGAGCCCAATTTGGCGGTCGAGTTCGGCTTGGGCCTCGGCGAGCAGCCGCTCCCGGCCGGAGTTGTCGGTCACGACACTGCCCGGATCCCAGGGATCGGCGCGGGATGCGATCTGTTCGGCGGTGGTCGTCTTCAGCCGGTAGGAGGGATCCTTCAGCGCCGCAGCCACTTTGGGCTCGGGGTGAGTGGTCTGTAACCATTCCAGCAGCGCCACCGCGGCGCTTTCGTTGCCCTGGCTGCGCCGTGCCATCGCCAGATACCAGGCGATGGCGCGCGCACACGCCTCACCGGCGGGCGAGTCGTTGGCCTCGGTGAGTCGGCGTTCGGCTTCGGTGAACAAGGCCAGGTTTGCCGCGGCAACCCCGTGCGCCACACCGGCCGCGCCGGCCAAAAACTTGTCCGGCCATTTCCCAGCACTCTTGACCTGGTCGATCACGTCGGTCCAGCGTTCGGCCGCGCCGTAGACAACCGCCTTCATCCACGCCACCAGGTGCTCGGAACCCGCGACCGGGGCGGCCTCTAAGGCCTCCATGGCGTCGGCGTAATTGCCTTGCGCTGCCTCGCATGCGGCAAAGCCCATGGTGATCGCTAGCGGCGAGGTGACCGGGTAGGTGATATCGCCGTACAGCCCCCCGATGGCAATCCTGGCGTTTAACGTGCTCATCGAGATCTGGACCGATCCCGACAACTGTCCGAAATTGCGGCGCGAATACCAGGCGCGAAACAGCGTCACCCGGTCGGTGTCCCCACACCGGATCCGGCCGATCCATGCGTCGCAAGCGGATTCGTCGTAGTTGGTGATCTCGGTGAACAGATCTAGCGACCGCGCCTCCGACATCGGCAACATGCTGACGGCGCTTTCGAACAGACTGGCCAAGCGATCAGTCATCGGCCTTGTACCGGGAGGTGTAGTCGACATCGTAGCGGGTGGCGAACACTTCGGCTTCGGCTGCGGCAGCCTCTTCCGGCGTCGGCAGATTCAGGGTCATCCCCACGAATTCCCGCAGCAGGGCGCTGCCTTCTGCGTCTTCGTCGGTCAGTTCACCGATGTTCTCCACCATGAACGTGTACTGCGACGCCCGCGCCTTTTGGCGGGCCAGATCGGCAATAACGAAGATCTCGTCGGCCAGCTGCGCTTCGGACATGCTGGTCGCCTTGTCCGTCAGCTCGACGTGCTGGATTCTGCCGTCCATCAGGGTTGAGACCGACACCGACCCTTGAGGGTTGGTCACCGTGAACAACTCCAGCTCCGGCTCCTCGTCGCGTTCGGTGAGCGCATGGAGGGCGTCCAGGTCGCCTTCGGCGTCATCGGTCTGCACCGGCGCATAGTCGTCTAAGGCGTCCAGCGGCGACGCCTCGTTGGTGTGGGCGGCGGAGAAATCGAGGGCGTCGAGATCACCGTGGTCGTCGTCGTTGCCCGGCGGGTCCACCATGGCGTCCCTTTCTGAAGTCGTAGCGGAGATGTGAGGGGTCAGCCTCGGGAGGAGGCTTGTGCGTGATCTGAGGTGTGATCTAGCCAAGCGCCCGCAGGGAGCAGCTCTAGCAAGCCGTCCAGCGCACGCTCCAAGTTCTGCTGAGTGCCGGGCAGGAAGCTTCCGTACAGGTCGCCTCCAACACGGCGGGGAAGCGACACCAGCCTACCGAGCTTGGAGTCCAGGACGCCAGCGGCGGCGTCGGTCTGCGTCGTGGTGCCGCCGGGGTGGCGTTGGCTGGCAACGATCTCCACCCAGCCGGTCGGGTTACCCACGATCTCGGCATAGACGCGGGCCGAGGCCGGTGCGATACCGTATTGCGTCAATTGGGACGCGGTTGTGCATTCGGCTAGCTCGGTTGCCACACCCGTCAGGGGTTCGACGTTGGCGGGTTCGGCGGGCCCCAGCACCGCTGTCACCATGCCCGCCAAGCCGACCTGCGGCGCCACCAACTGCAGCACCAGCATGTCGCCGTCGCGCGCCGCGATCACATGGCGGTCGCCCCTGCGGCACACGACGAAGCGCACCATGACGCCGCCAATGTCGCGCCGCCACCAGCGACCCTCCAAGGTCCGATCTGGCCTGCCCAGGGTTTCGACCATCTCCGCGACCGTCGGTTGGGGCTCCCCGTGGAGGTCGAGCACCCCTTGCGCTGTGAGGTCACGCTGCACCTGTTCCCAGACGATGTCTCGCAGATCCTCTTGCGGGATATTCGGCCGAATCCCAAGCGTGACAGGGAAATCAACCAGGTGTAACCGATCGGCGATCACCAACATGCCGTCGATGGTTACCTCGACGCCGACCACGTTGTCGGCGGTGCCCGCGCGGCCTGCAGCGGACGGACCCGTCATGATCAACCGAAAATCTTGTCGATAACACCGGCTAGGCCATCGTCGGCCTTGAGGTAGGCGCCGGCGGCTGCGAGCAGATTATTGGCCAGTCCGCTGGTGACTCCCTGCAAACCCGTGCCCGTGCTGCTACGGGTGGTCTCAAACTCTTGCAGCGTGTCATTGAATTTCGACGTGAACGAACCATGGGTAAGCTGAACTCGTCCGCTAATCCCGGCGACCGTATCGGTCGCCCTTTTGATATCACCCACGATCTCGTTGTGCATGCCCGCCAGCACCTTCAGGAACGAAGGCACGACACCGAGAAATCCGGTCATGGGTTGAACCCTCCTCTACGTTTAACTTTCTACTCGCTATGGCTTCGACTCGCTATGGCACAGACCTGCTGGCGACTCGGTGTCCGATCAAAGGACGGTCCCCTCCTGCCCCCGTTGGCTGGCCGCGGTGCCAGCGTCGATGGGTGCACGCTCCGCCTCGGCCACGCCTTCCTCGTCTTCCTTCTTGTCGCTCACGAGGGTGGCGTGCTGCTGGCCTCCTTGCTGGGCCTGCGACGAGATCAGTTGCGCTTGTTGGCTGCCCATGCTGGCCAGTTGGCTGGGGCCACCGCCGGCCGCCACGAGCTGTTGCAGCTGACCCATGGTGGCGGTCACCTGACCCACGGTGGGCAAACTGGCAAAGCTGAGCAGATTGCCAAAACCCAAGCTGGGCAGGCCGGCGAAGCCGCCCAAGAAGTCAGGCAAAGCGGCCAGCTCAGTCCAGGTGGGTAACTTGCCCAAATCGCCTACGCCGGGCAGCAGGTCGCCCAGACCCGGCAAGCCGGGGAACAAGTTGGGAATGCTGGGCAACCCGGGCAGTGCGGGGAACCCGGGGATGGCGGGGAACTCCGGGAACCCGGGGAACCCTGGGAACGACGGGAGGTCGGGGAACAACGGGCTGCCGGGGGTGGGCGGCCATTTGAAGTCGGGTAGGCCCGGGATGTCGGGCAGGCCGGGGATCGGAATGTCGGGCAACTTCGGCGGCCAGAGGCCGTCGATGATGTCGGGCAGGCTGGGCAACCCGGGCAGGCCGGGGAACTTTGGCAAGGTCGTCAACATCTCGATCAGCCTGCCGAGAATTCCCCTCAGGTTGGTCGCATTCATCAGCGTCATAATCGTTAGATAGAGCAATGCGCCGCCGACAACGGCCATCGCGATGCCGGACATAGGGATTGCGAGCTCCCACGACCACAAGTGGCCGAGCAGCGGAATCTTTTCGAGGCCCTTACAAACCTTGTAGACACCGTCAATCATCTTCTTCATGGCCCGCAGGACGTCGCGCGTATCGGAGACGTATTTGGCCTGATTCGAGATCATGTTGCCGGTTAATTTGTCGAGATCGCCCATCACCTGTGCGCGAAGTTGTTGCGCGATGTTCTGGTTTAGGTAAGCTTCCGCCGCTTGGCCGATCCAGTTGGTGCCCGGAATGGCGAGTCCCATTTTGTCGCTGATTTGTTTGAACAGCGACGAACCGGTGTTGAAAATGTCGCCTGGGTCGGGGATTCCCTCTCCAAGCAAGAGTAACTGGCCCCAAATAAAGTTACTCGTCGTCTTGCAAAGACCGCTACCCGATGCCATTTATGTGTTTCCTTACGCTCGCCGTTCCGGTGCGCCATCATTATCTGCACCTTTGCACTGCACATTGAGCTTAGCAGCGCTCGGAGGGGGGTTGGTGCACGAATTTTTTGGTGACGCTGGCGTTTTCAAGTTCGCGGCACGATGGAACGCACCGTCAAACGCCGGAGAACGCGCGCGTTCCCCGGACCGTTGAACTTGAGCGTTACGGCGTGCCTGTACTTGTGGGACGCTCGGAGCCGACCTCAATTGATCTGACGGATCAGTGCTTCGATCGCTTCGGTGGCCTCGGCTGGCAACTCTTCCTCGGCTTCGGCGCCGACGATCATTTCTTCTGCGACGCCGGCCGCTTGGGCAGTCTCCAGGGTGGAAAGGTTCGCGCGCCGCCGTGCGGCATATAAGCGCTGCGCCAGTGTGGCACCAGGGGCGGTTGCTCCCAGCCTCATTAATTCGTCGTGGTGGCGACGTACCGCGCCCAACGCCTTGATCAATTCCGGGGTAATCCGGCTGATGCGGGTTGCTTGGACGGCAATCGCCTCGAGCTGGCGCAAATCAGCAAGGATCGGCGCGGCACGTTCGGTGAACTCGGGGTCCTCGGTCGCCGGCAACGCTGCGATAGCCAGACTGCAGCCGTCTACGGCGGCGGTGACAGCCTGCGCGATCAAGGACGCCGGGCCGTCGGCAGGCCGGAGTCCGGGGGACGCGTCGGGGTTTGTTGCGGGCTCGGTGGGCTCGCCCCGACGGATTCGCGCGATGGTTCCAGCGGGCCACTGCAGCACTTCTTCGAGTTTTGCCCGGGTCCGTTCCCGGGGCCAACTACGGCCTTTCTCGAACGCGATGAGCGCGCCCGCGTTGATGATCCCGTCGGCCGCCAAGCTGCGTTGGCTGATGTCAAGTTCACGACGGCGCGCAGCCGCGGCCGCCCCTGCGCGAACCACGCCGGGGTCCGGTGCGACCGGCGCAGCGTTGTGCGCCGGGTCGTCCGACAGGTCCGCTGATGGTTGTACGCGGCCGTGCTGTGCAGCGGAATCCGACGGCCTGACGACTTCGAACGTCAACGCCTTGCCTCCAGGGGGATCGCCGAATCGGATTAGGGTCTTATCGCTGACGGTCACCGAGCTGCCGCGTCGTCCGCCGACGAACATACCTCTCGGGATGTTGCCGACGATCCGCCACCGTCCATCATCGGATACCGCTCGCAGATGTGTCTGAGAGATTCGAGAATCGTCGATCTGGGTGCCGACTCGGCACGAGTGGCCAATGATCGCGACACCGCGACGGGGCTCAATCACGTCTGATGTGCCGCCGCTGCACGCGACCAGCGGCGCCGGTCCGACAGTCGACCCTGCTTTAGACATCTGCGTTGATCCCTTATTCGCGGGTACTAGCCGGGACGGTGGGCAGACTTTCCGCTCGCCCGCCATCCTAACCGTTGCACCCTTCTACTGCTATGACTTCGCTACATTTTGGATCTAGCGACGCGACGGCCCGCTATGGAAATAGTTTCCTAGCCAAACCGAACTGCCGCTACAGTTCACTTCACACCTGAACTGTCGCATGTCAGAACACTTTTCCTGGAAGATCTGCCCGAAGGGGTCGGATACGCGCCGGCGAGGCCAGATACACAGCTGATTAACAGGATCTATGCCCTGGTACTCGGCGGTGCGCGCACTAGAGCTCGGAGCTCGCCGAACCGGAGCCGCAGCACCGCTAGGCAGGCAGAGGAGGAAACTGTTGCATCGCTATGGTTAATGCGATACGCTTTCGCGGCAGAGGCTACAACCTGCAACGCTTTCTGGAGGAACGTAGACATGACAGTAACCGCCCTGTATGAGGTCCCGCTCGGCGTTTGCACGCAAGATCCCGATCGTTGGACGACGACTCCCGACGACGAGGCCAAGACCCTGTGCCGGGCTTGCCCGCGCCGGTGGCTGTGTGCACGCGACGCCGTCGAGTCCGCGGGTGCGGAAGGGCTGTGGGCAGGGGTCGTAATTCCCGAATCAGGCCGGGCGCGGGCATTCGCGTTGGGCCAGCTGCGATCCCTGGCCGAGCGCAACGGTTACCCGGTGCGCGACCACCGGGTGTCTGCCCAATCGGCATGACGCAACCGCCGCCTGGACCGCTGGTTCGAGGGGTCTGCGGAACAGTGGCGGTGAGATGCCCTGGATGTGGACAGCGCGAGAACATCGACAAGATTTCTCGCGCTGTCCACATTGCGCGCCGCGTTGCGCCCGCCAGGATTCGACGATGGGCGCCGAGATTGACGTTTTGCAGGCCTGCGCTCGGGCGATCCTGCTGTTGCCGACCGGGTCAGCCAGCCAGGTCACCGGGGCGGGCTGCCGTGTGCGTCGGCGGGTCGCGACGCGAAGTACGCCGTCACCGTCGCGGCGACCTGCAGGATTTTCAGCCGCGTCGTCGGGGCCATTTCGTGGCTCATATCGATGACCCCCCCGGGCCGCAAATGGGGATCGAAGGGCACCTCGACCACAGGCTGCCCGTGGTCGATGAATTCCTGGGCCAGCAATGACTTGGTGCGCTTGTCGGCGTGTCCGTCCGAATCGTTGAGCACCACGATGCTGCGTCGCAACAAACCTGTCAGGCCATAATCCGACAGCCATTCGATGGTGTTGGCGGCAGCGGAGGCACCATCCGCCCAGGGCGAGGACACCACGATCAGAGCATCCACATCGCGCAATACTTCCTGGGTGACCGCCGCCTCCATGGAGGAACCGCAGTCGATCACCGAGATTGCGAAATGGTGATCCAACCTTAGGGCGGCTTCGCGGTAGATGGCCGGATCGAGCACCCGGCGCGGACCGGATGCCGGCTGGCCTGCCAGGACGTACAGTCCCGCGGAATTTCGGCCCAGGCGCGCGGTGATATCGGTGAAGGACCGCAGATTCGTGTCGGTGGTCAGCTCCCAGAACGAACCAGCTGCTCGAGGATCGATTCGGCTGCTCAGCCTGCCGAAGGCGGTGTCGGCGTCGATCCCGACGATACGGTCCTGCTGGCGCAGTTCGGCAAGGATCGATCCGACGCACGCCGCAACCGACGTCTTTCCCACACCTCCTTTGCCCAGCACGGCGACCTTGTGGTTGCCATGCAGGACGGTTCGTATCGTTGCTTCGAATTGGGCCTCCTGGCGCTGCATGCCCGACCGGCCCAGGCCGACAAGGCCAAAGGTGACCAGCCGCACCATGCGTCGCCAACCACGCTCGCCGGGTCGCGTCCGACTGCGTATCGGCGCCAGGGCGGGGTCGGCCCAGGTGCTCGGTGGCGGGGCCTCCGGCTGGCGTGGCCAAGCCGGGTCCGGCAATGGACGCAGTGGAGCTGAAGGCAGGCGCGGCGGCCCTGGTGGCGTAGCGGCAGCAGCGTGCCGGCCAGGCGGTGGCGCGGGGCAGCGATCTCCGGACGGCGGACGGGGCGAGTATCCCCGCGGGGTGCCGGGCTGGTGTGGTCGGATCCGATCGCGCAGGAATTCGTCACGCTCGTACATAAGCTCCTCAGGTGACAGGCGATCGATTGTCGCGCCGGTGGCCGGCTGAGGCGAGCTCGCGGCTGATGAGCCCCACGGTAAGATCGCCCATGCCGGACGCCGACCAATATCGTCCCGTATCGGCTAGCTCCCTGGACTGACTGCTGGCTGTCTAGACGCCCTTTTTAGACCCCTTTTAGGATCGCGCAAACTCTGGGGGGTTGCGCTGGGTAGTCGTCGCGGCGGCATCGCCATGCAACAACACAGATACCCGCCGTTCCGGCGGTTGTTCCCACCGGCGCAAGTGGCGAAACAGCGGTGCTCCGGATTTCACAGCAAACGTATCTAAGCATTTCCTGTGGCTGGCGATCAGACCGCCACGCAGCTAGCGCAGCCGGATTTGGACGAGGAAAAATGCATGTGACGATACGGTCGGTTGCTGGCCACGCGGCAGCTACGGTGCCGCCGGCTGACGAGTTAGTATTGGGAAAGTTGGCATGTCAAGCGGGTTTTGTCATATCGTTTTACGACTTGTCGAGTCCGATTCCAGGGCCAAGCGTTCACTGCTGCACGGACGAAGCCCCGACCGGATCACGCCCGCTTGACGGACAGCCTATCGACAAGACCGAAGGGGTCTTGCCCGCTACCTCCGGGTGCGGCCCCGTCGAATCCGCAAAGGCGGCCGCGCAGAAAGTCTGCTGAAGGGTTAGGTGGGTATGACGCCTAAGCGCGTCGGGTTGTATAACCCCGCGTTCGAACACGATTCGTGCGGGGTTGCCATGGTTGTGGACATGCACGGCCGTCGTAGCCGCGACATCGTGGACAAGGCGATCACCGCCCTGCTCAACCTCGAGCATCGGGGCGCGCAAGGCGCCGAACCCCGCAGCGGTGACGGCGCGGGCATCCTGATTCAGGTTCCGGACGAATTCCTTCGCGAAGCCGTGGATTTCGAGTTGCCTGCCCCAGGCAGCTATGCCACGGGTATCGCGTTCTTGCCGCAGTCATCTAAAGACGCCGCCGCGGCCTGCGCCGCCGTACAGAAAATCGCCGAGGCCGAGGGGCTGCAAGTCCTGGGTTGGCGCAGCGTCCCCACCGACGACTCATCGCTGGGCGCGCTGTCCCGTGATGCCATGCCCACCTTCCGGCAGGTGTTCTTGGCTGGCGCGTCCGGCATGGCGTTGGAGCGGCGCTGCTATGTGGTCCGCAAGCGGGCCGAGCATGAACTCGGCACCAAGGGTCCGGGTCAAGACGGGCCGGGCCGGGAAACCGTGTACTTCCCGAGCCTGTCCGGCCAGACGCTCGTCTACAAGGGCATGCTGACCACCCCGCAGCTCAAGGCCTTCTACCTCGATTTGCAGGACGAGCGACTGACCAGCGCGCTAGGCATCGTGCACTCGCGGTTCTCCACGAACACTTTCCCGTCCTGGCCGCTGGCGCATCCATTCCGGCGGATCGCGCACAACGGGGAGATCAACACCGTCACCGGTAACGAGAACTGGATGCGGGCCCGCGAGGCGCTGATCAAGACCGACATCTTTGGGTCGGCGGCCGATGTCGAAAAGCTGTTCCCGATCTGTACCCCGGGTGCCTCGGACACCGCGCGCTTCGACGAGGTGCTCGAACTGCTGCACCTGGGCGGACGCAGCCTGGCCCACGCGGTGCTGATGATGATCCCTGAGGCCTGGGAGCGCCACGAGTCGATGGACCCCGCGCGGCGGGCGTTTTACCAGTATCACGCCTCGTTGATGGAGCCGTGGGACGGCCCGGCGTCGATGACGTTCACCGACGGCACCGTCGTGGGCGCCGTGCTGGACCGCAATGGCCTACGCCCGTCGCGAATCTGGGTCACCGACGACGGTTTGGTGGTGATGGCTTCCGAGGCCGGTGTGTTGGACCTGCATCCGTCGACGGTGGTGCGCCGGATGCGGCTGCAGCCGGGCCGGATGTTCTTGGTGGACACCGCGCAGGGCCGCATCGTCTCCGATGAGGAGATCAAGGCCGACCTGGCGGCCGAGCATCCGTATCAGGAGTGGCTTGACAACGGACTAGTTCCGCTCGACGAATTGCCGGAGGGCAAAGACGTGCGGATGCCCCACCATCGAATCGTCATGCGGCAGTTGGCATTCGGCTATACCTACGAGGAGCTCAACCTGCTGGTAGCGCCGATGGCTCGGCTCGGTGCCGAGCCAATCGGGTCGATGGGCACCGACACTCCAGTTGCGGTGTTGTCGCAGCGTCCGCGCATGCTCTACGACTACTTCCATCAGCTGTTCGCCCAGGTGACCAACCCGCCGTTGGACGCCATCCGCGAGGAGGTGGTGACCAGCCTGCAGGGCACCACCGGCGGCGAACGTGACTTGCTCAACCCGGACCAGAACTCCTGCCACCAGATCGTGCTGCCCCAGCCGATTCTGCGTAACCACGAGCTCGCCAAGCTGGTCAGCCTCGATCCCAACGACAAGGTCAATGGGCGCCCACACGGATTGCGGTCCAAGGTGATTCGCTGTCTGTACCGGGTCTCCGAGGGAGGTGCTGGGCTGGCTGCCGCGCTGGAAGAGGTACGTGGCGCGGCGGCGGCGGCAATCGCCGACGGCGCTCGGATCATCATCTTGTCCGACCGCGAGTCCGACGAGGAAATGGCTCCGATACCGTCGCTGCTCGCCGTTGCGGGAGTGCACCACCACCTGGTTCGGGAACGGACCCGCACCCAAGTGGGTCTGGTGGTCGAGTCCGGTGATGCCCGCGAGGTGCACCACATGGCCGCGCTGGTCGGATTCGGCGCGGCCGCGATCAACCCCTACCTGGTGTTCGAGTCGATCGAGGACATGCTCGACCGCGGTGTTATCGAGGGCATCGACCGTACGGCGGCGCTGAACAACTACATCAAAGCCGCAGGTAAGGGTGTGCTGAAAGTGATGTCGAAGATGGGCATCTCGACGCTGGCCTCCTACACCGGTGCGCAACTGTTCCAGGCTGTCGGCATCTCCGAGCAAGTGCTCGACGAATACTTCACCGGGCTTACCTGCCCCACCGGCGGGATCACCCTGGATGACATCGCGGCCGATGTCGCAGCCCGGCACCGGCTGGCCTATCTGGACCGGCCGGACGAACGCGCTCACCGCGAACTCGAGGTGGGTGGGGAATACCAGTGGCGCCGCGAGGGCGAGTACCACCTGTTCAACCCGGAGACTGTGTTCAAGCTGCAGCACTCCACGCGAACCGGCCAGTACAAGATCTTCAAGGAGTACACCCGTCTGGTCGACGACCAGAGCGAGCGGATGGCATCGCTGCGTGGTCTGCTCAAGTTCCGTACCGGGGTTCGTCCTCCAGTCCCGCTGGACGAGGTCGAGCCGGCCAGCGAAATCGTCAAGCGCTTCTCAACGGGGGCGATGAGCTACGGCTCGATTTCCGCTGAAGCGCACGAGACGCTGGCCATCGCAATGAACCGGCTTGGTGCCCGGTCAAACTGTGGTGAAGGCGGCGAGGACGTCAAGCGATTTGACCGCGACCCCAACGGGGATTGGCGCCGAAGCGCCATTAAGCAGGTAGCCTCCGCCCGGTTTGGCGTCACCTCGCATTACCTGACCAACTGCACCGACCTCCAGATCAAGATGGCGCAGGGCGCGAAACCTGGTGAGGGAGGTCAGCTTCCGGGGCACAAGGTGTACCCTTGGGTGGCCGAGGTCCGGCACTCCACGCCCGGTGTCGGTCTGATCTCACCGCCGCCCCACCACGACATCTACTCCATTGAGGATCTGGCGCAGCTGATCCACGACCTAAAGAACGCCAATCCATCCGCGCGGGTACACGTCAAGCTGGTCTCCGAAAACGGGGTAGGGACGGTTGCGGCTGGCGTTTCCAAAGCCCACGCCGACGTGGTCTTGATCTCAGGGCACGATGGTGGCACCGGCGCGACCCCGCTGACATCGATGAAGCACGCCGGAGCACCCTGGGAGTTGGGTCTGGCTGAGACACAGCAGACGTTGCTGCTCAACGGGTTACGTGATCGAATTGTGGTCCAGGTGGACGGTCAGCTCAAGACGGGTCGCGATGTGATGATCGCTACGCTGCTCGGGGCAGAAGAGTTCGGATTCGCGACCGCGCCGTTGGTAGTGGCCGGCTGCATCATGATGCGGGTGTGCCACCTGGACACGTGCCCGGTTGGTGTGGCCACCCAGAATCCGTTGCTCCGGGAGCGGTTCACCGGGAAGCCCGAGTTCGTGGAGAACTTCTTCATGTTCATCGCCGAGGAAGTCCGGGAATATTTGGCGCAGTTGGGCTTCCGCACTGTGAACGAGGCGGTTGGACAGGCAGGTGCGCTGGACACCACGCTGGCACGCGCGCACTGGAAGGCGCATAAGCTGGATCTGGCGCCGGTGCTCCACGAGCCGGAGTCGGCCTTCATGAATCAGGATCTGTACTGCAGTTCGCGCCAGGATCACGGTCTAGACAAGGCGCTCGATCAGCAGCTGATCGTGATGAGCAGGGAAGCACTGGATTCCGGCAAGCCGGTCCGCTTCTCCACCACCATAGGCAATGTCAACCGCACGGTGGGCACCATGCTCGGCCACGAGCTGACGAAGGCCTATGGCGGCCAAGGCTTGCCGGACGGAACCATCGATATCACGTTCGACGGATCCGCGGGAAACAGCTTCGGAGCCTTCGTGCCCAAGGGAATTACCTTGCGGGTGTATGGCGACGCCAATGACTACGTCGGCAAAGGGCTATCCGGTGGCCGGATTGTGGTGCGGCCGTCGGATGACGCGCCGCAGGATTATGTCGCCGAGGACAACATCATCGGGGGCAATGTGATTCTGTTCGGCGCAACCAGTGGCGAGGTTTACCTGCGCGGTGTGGTAGGCGAACGGTTCGCGGTGCGCAATTCCGGGGCCCACGCCGTGGTAGAGGGTGTCGGCGATCACGGCTGCGAGTACATGACCGGCGGCAGGGTTGTCATTCTGGGCCGCACCGGCCGTAACTTTGCGGCGGGTATGTCCGGCGGTGTGGCCTATGTTTACGATCCCGACGGTGAACTGCCGGCCAACCTCAACTCGGAGATGGTCGAACTCGAGACCCTCGACGAGGATGACGCGGACTGGCTGCACGGCACCATACAAGTGCACGTCGACGCTACCGATTCCGCTGTCGGCCAGCGGATTCTGTCCGACTGGTCGGGACAGCAGCGCCACTTCGTCAAGGTGATGCCGCGTGACTACAAACGGGTCCTGCAGGCGATCGCCCTGGCTGAACGTGACGGCGTTGATGTCGACAAGGCGATCATGGCGGCTGCGCATGGCTGATCCGGGCGGCTTCCTCAAATACACCCACCGGAAATTGCCGAAGCGACGGCCGGTCCCGCTGCGGCTGCGAGACTGGCGGGAAGTCTACGAGGAATTCGACAACGAGAGCCTGCGCCAACAGGCGACCCGCTGCATGGATTGCGGCATTCCGTTCTGTCACAACGGATGTCCGCTGGGTAACTTGATCCCGGAATGGAACGATCTGGTCCGCCGGGGCCGCTGGCGCGACGCAATCGAACGGCTGCACGCCACCAACAACTTCCCCGACTTCACCGGCCGGTTGTGCCCGGCTCCGTGCGAGCCGGCGTGTGTGCTGGGCATCAACCAGGATCCGGTGACGATCAAGCAGATCGAGCTGGAGATCATCGACAAGGCCTTCGACGAAGGATGGGTGCAACCACGTCCGCCGCGGAAGCTGACCGGGCAAACGGTTGCTGTGGTGGGTTCGGGGCCGGCGGGTTTGGCCGCCGCCCAGCAACTCACCCGGGCGGGTCACACCGTCACCGTTTTCGAGCGCGAAGACCGCATCGGCGGGCTGCTGCGTTACGGCATCCCGGAATTCAAGATGGAAAAGCGGCATCTTGATCGGCGTTTGGACCAAATGCGCTCCGAAGGAACCGAATTCCGGCCGGGCGTCAACGTCGGGGTCGACATTAGCGCCGAAAAGCTGCGCGCTGATTTCGATGCGGTCGTATTGGCCGGTGGCGCAACCGCTTGGCGCGAGCTGCCGATTCCCGGCCGCGAGCTGGAGGGCGTCCATCAGGCGATGGAGTTTCTGCCGTGGGCCAACCGGGTGCAAGAAGGAGATGACGTCCTCGATGAGGACGGGCAGCCGCCGATCACCGCAAAGGGCAAGAAGGTCGTCATCATCGGTGGCGGCGACACCGGGGCGGACTGCCTGGGTACCGTGCACCGCCAGGGCGCGATCGCCGTGCACCAGTTCGAGATCATGCCGCGTCCACCGGACGCCCGCGCCGAATCCACCCCATGGCCGACTTACCCGCTGATGTATCGGGTATCGGCCGCGCATGAGGAGGGTGGCGAGCGGGTGTTCTCGGTCAACACCGAGGCGTTCGTCGGCACGGACGGGCGCGTGAGCGCGCTGCGGGCACACGAAGTGACCATGCTGGATGGCAAGTTCGTCAAGGTTGAGGGCTCCGACTTCGAGCTCGAAGCCGACCTGGTGTTGCTGGCGATGGGTTTCGTCGGCCCGGAACGGGCGGGCCTGTTGACCGACCTCGGAGTGAAGTTCACCGAGCGTGGGAACGTGGCCCGTGGCGACGACTTCGACACCTCGGTTCCTGGTGTGTTCGTAGCCGGTGACATGGGCCGGGGCCAGTCATTGATCGTCTGGGCGATTGCCGAGGGCCGGGCCGCTGCCGCGGCCGTAGACCGGTACTTGATGGGTTCCAGTGCCCTGCCGGCGCCTGTTAAGCCGACCGCTGCACCGCTTCAATAATCACTAGAGTCACATCAGAAACATTTGATAATTGCTCGGCGCGCCGTTCACTGTTTGCCAGCTCCGAGGTGTCTAATGAGTCGATGTGGGCTTCGTCACATAGAGGTTTAATGTGAGGTGCCAGTCGAGTTGTCCGATCGCAGGAGTGTCGCTGTGCGTACCAACCCAGTACCCCGGTCACGGATGGGGCGAATCGCCTGGTCATGGTTTCGCCACCCGGTCAAAAGCCACGAGTTCCCCGCCAAGAACGAGCGCCCGATAACCACTGAAGAGCTGTTGCGCTTCGCTGTGTAGCCAACCTGATACGTGCCCGAGTGTGCACCACAGCTTGTTTGCTCCGCTTTATCAGATTGTTATCTAGGGCAATGGCGCCCCAGGCCGCGACGGCATCTGGGCCTAGGTCCCAACTAAACTCAGTGAAGCGATGAACTGTGCCCTCGGATTTGATACGAAACCCATCCTGTTGGCGAGTTATGTCACCCATGGCGCGCGCCGTGCCACCGCGAACCAATTCGAGCGTCCCGCAAAGGGTGCGGGGGTGTTAATGGCGTTGCTCATCCTCGGCGAAATGGCCGGCTTCGCGGTGGTTGTCACCGGGGTCGTCTTCGGGCAACTGGTGTGAGCCCGATAATGGACCCGGTAACAGCGCTGCGGCAGATCGCCTATTACAAGGACCGGAACCGCCACGACCCGAGGCGGGTGATGGCCTATCGCAATGCCGCCGACATTATCGAGGGCCTTGACGACGCGGCGCGGCAGCGGCACGGCCAGGCCAACAGCTGGCAGTCGCTGGCGGGTATCGGTCCCAAAACCGCGAAAGTCATCGCCCAGGCCTGGTCTGGCCGCGAGCCGGACCTGCTGGCTGAATTACGCGCTGACGCTGAGGATCTCGGTGGAGGGGCGATCCGTGCCGCATTGCGCGGGGATCTGCATCTGCATTCGAACTGGTCGGACGGGTCCGCGCCGATCGAGGAGATGATGGCCACCGCGGCGGCGCTAGGTCACCAGTACTGCGCATTGACCGATCACTCACCGCGGTTGACGATCGCCAACGGCCTGTCTCCGGACCGGTTGCGCAAGCAGCTGGACGTGATCGACGAGCTGCGCGAGAAGTTCGCGCCGCTGCGCATCCTGACCGGGATCGAGGTCGACATCCTCGAAGACGGGAGCTTGGACCAGGAACCCGAGATGCTGGACCGCCTCGACATCGTGGTGGCCAGCGTGCACTCCAAGCTGTCGATGGATTCGGCAGCGATGACGCGACGGATGGTGCGCGCCGTGGCCAACGGTCACACCGACGTGCTGGGCCACTGCACCGGCCGGCTGATCGCCGGCAATCGTGGCATCCGGCCAGAATCGAAGTTCGATGCAGAGGCGGTGTTCACCGCCTGCCGTGAGCACGGCACCGCCGTGGAGATCAACTCCCGTCCGGAACGCCGAGACCCACCGACGCGCCTGTTGCACCTAGCGCGCGACATCGGCTGCGTGTTCAGCATCGACACCGACGCGCACGCACCCGGCCAGCTGGACTTCCTCGGCTACGGCGCCCAGCGCGCCTTGGACGCGGAGGTGCCCGCCGACCGGATCGTCAACACCTGGCCGGCCGACACGCTCCTGGCGTGGACCGGGTCGCATTAGCCCGCTGTCGGCCACGAACACCGCGGTACCAGGCGGCAACGCCACGTGTCCGACATGCGAATGCACCCGCTCCTATATGACCGCACGCCATTGCCTACCCAAGGCGCCACTTCGGCTGCCAGATCGTCCACCGGACCTCCGTGAGATCTGCATGCCGCTTTGGCACTGAGCATCGACCGAGCACCCCCGACCGAGTGCGGCTTAGCGGTTCTCGCCGTAAATGCTGGTCACCCAGATGTGCACCAGCGTATCCAGCACGCGGGCTTCCGGCACCGAGGGCTGTTCGCCGGCGAATGACGCGAACAGCGTCCGCTCGTTCATCAGGTTGAGCGCTGTGGCCAGTTCATGGGCCGGCAGGGTGCGCGGCGCCGCGCCTCGGTCGCGTTCGGCGTCGATCACGGCGGCCGTGTAGGCGATCCACTTCTGCATAAACGTCGACCACAGTTCGGCGACTTCGACACTGGTTGCCCTGGCGGCCTGACCGGCTCGGGTTACCGCCTTGTGCGACCCGAATGTCTCGAAGAACACGTTGATCCCGGTGCGCCACATGTTCTCGCGGTCGGTGTCGGCGGGATTCTCGGCAAGGGTCTGTAGGGCCATGTCGGCTTGATTGACCACCCGGTCCAGCAGGGTCAGCAGCACCGCTTCCTTGGATGGGAAATAGAAGTAGAACGTCGGCCTCGAGATACCGGCGCCCTTGGCCAGATCGTCGACCGAGATATCGGCCAGCGGACGGTCCTCGAGAAGGTTCTCGGCGGTGGCGAGGATCGCCAGTTCACGATCGTCGCCGGACGGCCGCGCGGTGCGCCGGCCCCTAGGCAGCGAAGCCTGACTGGCCGCGGAGGTGGTCACCCTGGCAGCTTACTACGTGTCGATAGTGTCGACATCTCGTTGACGGCCTCGACATTACGTTGATAGCGTGGATCCATGACCGAGCACCTCGACGTTGTCATCGTGGGCGCTGGAATCTCCGGTGTCAGCGCGGCCTGGCACCTGCAGGACCGTTGCCCGACCAAGAGCTACGCCATCCTGGAAAAGCGGGAATCCATGGGCGGCACCTGGGATTTGTTCCGTTATCCCGGAATTCGCTCCGACTCCGACATGTACACGCTAGGTTTCCGATTCCGTCCCTGGACCGGACGGCAGGCGATCGCCGACGGCAAGCCCATCCTCGAGTACGTCAAGAGCACCGCGGCCATGTATGGAATCGACAGGCATATCCGGTTCCACCACAAGGTGATCAGTGCCGATTGGTCGACCGCGGAAAACCGCTGGACCGTTCACATCCAAAGCCACGGCACGCTCAGCGCCCTCACCTGCGAATTCCTCTTTCTGTGCAGCGGCTACTACAACTACGACGAGGGCTACTCGCCGAGATTCGCCGGCTCGGAGGATTTCGTCGGGCCGATCATCCATCCGCAGCACTGGCCCGAGGACCTCGACTACGACGCTAAGAACATCGTCGTGATCGGCAGTGGCGCAACGGCGGTCACGCTCGTGCCGGCGCTGGCGGACTCGGGCGCCAAGCACGTCACGATGCTGCAGCGCTCACCCACCTACATCGTGTCGCAGCCAGACCGGGACGGCATCGCCGAGAAGCTCAACCGCTGGCTGCCGGAGACCATGGCCTACACCGCGGTACGGTGGAAGAACGTGCTGCGCCAGGCGGCCGTGTACAGCGCCTGCCAGAAGTGGCCACGGCGCATGCGGAAGATGTTCCTGAGCCTGATCCAGCGCCAGCTACCCGAGGGGTACGACGTGCGAAAGCACTTCGGCCCGCACTACAACCCCTGGGACCAGCGATTGTGCTTGGTGCCCAACGGCGACCTGTTCCGGGCCATTCGTCACGGGAAGGTCGAGGTGGTGACCGACACCATTGAACGGTTCACCGCGACCGGAATCCGGCTGAACTCAGGTCGCGAACTGCCGGCTGACATCATCATTACCGCAACGGGGTTGAACCTGCAGCTTTTTGGTGGGGCGACGGCGACTATCGACGGACAACAAGTGGACATCACCACGACGATGGCCTACAAGGGCATGATGCTTTCCGGCATCCCCAACATGGCCTACACGGTTGGCTACACCAATGCCTCCTGGACGCTGAAGGCCGACCTGGTGTCGGAGTTTGTCTGTCGCTTGTTGAATTACATGGACGACAACGGTTTTGACACCGTGGTCGTCGAGCGACCGGGCTCAGATGTCGAAGAGCGGCCCTTCATGGAGTTCACCCCAGGTTACGTGCTGCGCTCGCTGGACGAGCTGCCCAAGCAGGGTTCGCGTACACCGTGGCGCCTGAATCAGAACTACCTACGTGACATCCGGCTCATCCGGCGCGGCAAGATCGACGACGAGGGTCTGCGGTTCGCCAAAAGGCCTGCCCCGGTGGGGGTTTAGCTTTAGCGACGGTTTAGCGCCGGTTTAGGCCATAGTCAGACGACGATGATGCCGTCGTCGTCGCTGTAGGCGATATCGCCCGGAACGAATGTCACCCCGCCCAGCGTGATTTCAACGTCGCGTTCTCCGGCACCGGTCTTGGTGCTCTTGCGGGGATTGGTGCCCAGCGCTTTGATGCCGATGTCGATGCCGCGCAGCGCGGCGGCATCTCGCACCGCGCCGTGGACGATCAACCCGGTCCAGCCGGTAGAGCGGGCCAACTCGGCGATGACATCACCGACCAACGCGGTGTGCAGGGACCCGGCGCCGTCGATGACCAGCACACCGCCCGCACTTGGCTGCGAGAGCACCGACTTCAGCAACGCATTGTCCTGAAAACACCGCACGGTGCTGATCGGTCCGGCGAACTGCGATCGGCCGCCGAATTGGCGGAACTGTAGGTCACAGCTGCGCACGTCGGGCCCGATGTCGTCGACGAGGTCAGCGGTTGGGCGAAATGAGATGGCCACTATGGTGCCAGCGCGTTCAGCGGCGGCGCAGTTGCCGGATCAGCAGCAGCGCCAGCAGGCTAAGCGTGACGGCAACGATCAGCGGCACGGGCGAGTGACTCGGCGCCGGCACTGATGCGTTGCGCGCCAGGGCGTCGTTGGCGCCTTCCACTGTCGACTTTGCTTGTGCCGCTGCATCCTTAGCAGCAGCTGCAAGCTGGCCGTTGGTTTCGATCCGCTGCTGCAAACTGACGGGCGCCTCGGCAGGCTTTGGTGGCGCGGACTTAGCACCCTTGGCGGGTGTTTTTTTGGCGGGTGCCTTCTTCGCCGGCGTCTTTCTTGCTGGTGCTTTCTTGGCGGCCTTCTTGGCCGGCAGCTTCTTAGCTGGCGGCGTCGATGCGTCGCTCGGCTCGCTGTCGGGTCGATCCTGCGGGTCTGGCATGTGGCCGCTCCTTTGCAGCATTGTCGTCGCTCACTAGATCGCAAACGCTCGGTCCCATCATGCCAGGACACGGTGCCGCACCTTCCGGGCTACCGGGGTTGATTGGTTAGCGCCCGCGCCGAACGGCCCACAATGCAGCCACGGCAACCGCCGCCACGGTCCCTACGACGAATGGCCACGTCGGGACGTCGTTCGCGTCGGTGGCGGCGACTGCGGGTGCGGGCGTAGCGGTGGACAGCTGCGCGGTGTGCGCAAACGCCGCAGGTGGGTTCGCGATGGTGGTCAGCACCAAGGCGGCCAGCAAGAGGCCGATGCCCGCGGTCAGTGCAGTGCGCTGCCCGCCGACCCGCCGATGCACGCGAGGCGGATGTGACATGCCAATTGCGGTCATCGGGCCGCCGGTTAGGTCAACCCGAGCCGGGCCATCAGGTCCGCCTCGATGCCATCCAGCTGCGACGAGATCGCCGAGTGGGCCGTCCGGCGCCGCTTTGCGGGCATGTGCTCCGCGGCCGCGACGGCCGCCGACAGATCGGTGAGCCGATTGGTCACCGCCGACACGAACTGTTTGGTTTCTACGTCCTTCGGCTTCTTTTCCTGCACCATCCGCAACGATCGCTCGGCTCCCCCAACCCGCGCCGACAACCGGGCGCCATGACCGGAGAACCGGCCGATCTGTGCCAGCGGGACCCCGAGCTGATCGGCGCGCCGCTGGTCGATCAACCCGCGGGCAGCCATCGCGGCCCGGTATATCACCGGCGTCAGTATCGGGGCCAGGAGCCGAGAAACCGTCAGCAACCGGCGAATCCGCGTCGGTGACAGCAACTTGCCTTCGCGTGCTACCTTGAGCTCGGCTTCGGCGACCTTGAGCGCCGCCCGGTCGCTGTCCCGCCGGGCCTTCAGCTGCGCCTTGAGCGCCTTTGATTCCGCGCGCTGGGCGGCCTTGATGCGGCGCGCCTCGTTCTTGGCCGACAGCTTGGCCTCGAGCTTGGCGCGGGCTTTGATCGCGCGGGCTTCCGCGCGACGGGTCGCGCGGCTCTTTCGCTTGCCGAACAGGCCCATTCCCGGCCGCCTCCCGGTATCTCGTGGACTATCGCGGTGATCGCTGGGGCAACCCTAATCGGGGCAGACCAACCCCAACCCGCCAGGTCGGGTGGAGCGGGCGGTCGGTATCAGGGACTAAGCGTCGATCCCTTCGGCACGCCGCAGCTCGTCGATCCGGTCCAACACCTTCTGCTGCGCCGCGGAGGGCAACCCGTGGGCCCGCTGCGCGATCCGGCGCACGCCGTCGTCGCGCATCGTGCACAGCCACTGCAATTCCTTGTCGAGCTTTTCGTAGTACTCGTCGTCGGTGAAGTAGGCCGCCTTGATGCGGAAGAAGTTGGCCAGGGCGGCCATGGTCGCCCCCGATGGGTTCGTACGGTTTCCTGAGCGTAGCTGTGATAGGTAGGGAGCCGACATCGTGATGCCCTCTGCCTTGAGCGCCGCGATCACCTCCGCGGAGGTATGTGGCCCGCGTCCGGGCGGATAAACCGTGTCGAACAGGCGGTTCAGGCGGGCAGCGAACGTCGTGCTCATCGATGTGACCTCCACCGGGCTCCAAGAGCAAACGGTTATCTGTATGTATTTGCTGATCATGGTAGCGACAGTTGTGTCCACAACCAAGTGCAAACCTGAGCGGATTGGGTGCTGACGTTGTGAGGGGTCAACGAAGACCCCCCCGATGAGGGTCCAACCGATTCGGTGATGTGTCCACACGACGAACGGATTTCACAGGTTATCCGCAGAATATCCGATGAAAACACGCGCGTTGGTCCGTCGCCCACGTGTTCGGCGAGCAGATCAGGATGACCGTGTCGGGCGGATGCGGCCGACTCCGGGCAACCAGCAGCCAACGGAGATTCGCCGAGAGCCTCCTTTGCTGCCTGGGTCCGCACAGCGCTCGTCAGGCGACCCTGAGGGCGGTCGGCGCCCCCGCAAAGACACTTCCGGAAGCGGTAGCAAGATGCTCCCGGGATGGCCCGGCGCGACCGACGACCGCTCGGGGCGTGTCGAGTCATCTTCTGGTGTCGCAGCAGCGGTTGGCCGCCGCCGACGAGTTTGCGCCACCCGCACCGATACCGCCGTAGTTGCCGCGGCCAGCACCACCGCCGCTGTCACGGCGATGGCAACCGATCTGAAGCCCAACGCGTCGTCGAACAGCAACCACAGTCCGAACAGCAGGAACAGCAGGCCAGTCAGGACCTGCAGCAACCGCTCCGGAAGGCGCCGGTGCAGCAGCAGCCCTGCGCCGATCGCCAGGCCGTCGGCCAGGATCATGCCCAGGGTGGTGCCGATCCATACGCCGGCCCAGTGGTGATCGCTGGCCAAGGTCACCGTCGCCAACGTTGTCTTGTCACCCAGCTCAGCCAGTGCGAACGACGAGACCACGGTGAACAGCGCGAGTCGGGGTTCGGCAGCGGTTGGCGAGGTTTCGCTGTCGCTGGCCGTGTCCTCCCGCCAGACCCACACGGCAAAGATCAGGAATGCGATCGCCGATACGCAGGCGGCCGGCCGGGCCGGCACGGTCGAGCCCAAAAAGTGGCCGATCGCCACCGCTACCCCGTGCACCGTGAACGCTGCGATCGCCACCCCGGTCAGCACCACCCACCAGCGGTAGCGAAGTGTGTAGGTCATCGTGATGAGCTGGGATCTGTCGCCGAGCTCAGCAAGGAAAACGGCTCCCAGACTTAGCAGTGTGGCGGCGAGCATGGCAGGCGACCTTTCGACGCGTTGTCGACGACCAGTCGGTCATCGAACATCGGTCGAAGGTCTCGCCCACCGTTGGTATCAAACGGTTCGCCAGCCGGGCTTTTCGCCAGTATGTCGACTCGACGATTCGGGACTACTCCCCTTCGCTAACGTCCCCAGGCTAGCGGTCATATTTGGTGTGCACCAGGATGTCGGACAAGTTCGGCCACCCGTATTTGGCGATTCGCCGCCCGAACAGACTCCTTCGAATTTCCTTATGCTGCAAGCAGCATTGCCAGAATTGCGGTGTCGGGATGGCTTATCGGGTCGACGCCCACCCGGCTCACCATAGATGTGATGGTGCCGTCGGCTTCAGCCTCCACCCAAGCCGCACGATGTTCCAATCCCAGATACGGTAATCCCGGCAGCAGCACGCACCCTGACGCCGCCCCGGTGCATTCCGGCAGCGACGGCGTGGTCTCCGAGGGTGGATGCAGCATCAGCAATGCAGGGGGTTGATGATCAGCGAAATATCCTGGCTGAATTGCTGATTCACCGAAGACGGTGCCCTCGGCCAGCACCAGACCGACGGTCCCCGGCTCGGGTTCGTCGGGCAACTCTTCGCGGGCACCAAACACCGTTGTGGTGGAGAGCAAGCCGGGCAACGACGCGACCCGAACTGCGACCATCAGCAGCTGGGCCCACTCTTTGGTCGAATCAGGCCAACGTCCAGAGATCACGAACCCTTTCAGGGCACCACGCGAATGGAAGGGAGAAACCCCAATAGGCCCACCTGACCCGGTACCCATCTCGCCCCTCCGCGACGCCTCCGTCCTAACCACGCTGGTAGCTCGAAATAAATGGTAGCTCGAGTAACCAAGCATGCGCGTGGTTTACGCGCCCTGCAACTCGACACGGCCACCGCGGCCGTGTTCACAAAGCTGCAATATAAGGCCAGGATAAGGGCGATGGTGATGCGCGACTCCGGAATACTGAGCCCGACGCTTGCGGCAGCGGGGTCAGCCGAATATCAACCCCTTGGTCTGCGAGGTCGCGGCCGCATACCGTGACTGCACATCGGCCCAGTTCACGACGTTCCAAAACGCCTTGGCAAAGTCGACTTTGACGTTCTTGTACTGCAGGTAGAAGGCGTGTTCCCACATGTCGAGCAGCAGCAGCGGAACAATGCCTAGCGGGAAGTTCGTCTGGTGGTCGTAAACCTGGAATATCAGCAGCTTGTTGCCGAGTGTGTCCCAGCCCAGTGCCGCCCAGCCCGACCCCTGCACGGTGGTAGCGGCCGCGTGGAACTGCGCACGGAACTTGTCGAACGAACCGAACGCGTCGGCGATGGCTGCGGCGAGTTCGCCGGTGGGCTTGTCACCACCGTTAGGCGACAGGTTCTTCCACCAGATGGTGTGATTGACGTGGCCGGCGAGGTTGAAAGCTAGATTCTTTTCGTTCAGCAAGATCGCTGAGTGATCTTCCTTGGCGCGCGCCTCTTCGAGTTTGGCGACGGCGTCATTGGCGCCCTTTACGTAGGTGGCGTGGTGCTTGCTGTGGTGAAGCTCGTTGATCTGACCCGAGATGTGCGGTTCCAGTGCTCCGTAGTCCCAGTCCAGGTCTGGCAAGGTGTATTCGGCCACGGCATTCCTTCCTTCGATGAAATGATCGTCCGATGTTTCTTTTCGCGCGGGTGCCTCCCACGCGATGGGCTGGCTCTAGCTTGACAAGTCAACCCTGCTCCATGACCGCTCGCGTCGCAACAACGACCTTGGGGTCGATGCCCCAGGGCGGACGGCATAGGCTACCAGGACGCCCCCAGGCTGATACCACGTCTATGGGCGCGTTCCTGGTCGCTGAAGTCCCCGTCGGGGGTCCGTCATCGGACCGCTGTTGGGTGGACGGAAGGCGCTGTGTGGCGAAGGTCTATGGGGTGGGTGGGCAAGAAGAAGTCGACGGCTGGGCAGTTGGCGGGGACGGCTAACGAATTGACCAAGGAGGTGCTGGAGCGGGCCGTGCACCGCGAGTCGCCGGTGATCCGGCCGGACGTGGTAGTGGGAATTCCCGCAGTGGATCGACGCCCAAAACAGTGACCACGGTCAACCCGCCGACCGAAGCGATCAGCGGCCGCGTCGAGCACCTCCGGGGATCGACCCTCGGCTTTCGCAATCTCACCAACTAAGCCGACAGATACCTACTGGAAACCGGCGGATTCAAACCCCAACTGCCCCCTCATTCGTGAAGAGATTCCCTATTGGTTGTCAAGGGGTTCTGCATCTGATGTGGGTGCGTGTTTTGGGCAGTGATCAGCTGCTGCCGTGCCGTTGTGTTGTTGCTGCGGGGGCGGGTGGGGCGAAGCTGCTCGTTAGCCGTCGTCGGCCGGAGTCGCGATGGTCGAGATGCTGGGTGTGTGTGTAGTCGCGACGGATCTCGACGGGCATCGGATTGTGTTGCGCGACTCTGAAAAGACGCTGAAAATGAGAAACCGATAGACAACTCACGGTGGGCTTGTCGAAGACCATTCCTCGTTGCCGGTTCTCGTTGCCGCTCGTCGGGCGTCAAGGTCGGTTTTCCTCGCTACGCTGCGGGGACTCCACTGTGACTCCTTGCTCGCCGACAACAATGGGCGGCAAGGAGCCAGGAATGGAGACGATCGCCTCAAGTGACCGTTGCGTGTGCAACCGGATCCCCTGCCGACAGTGGTGTTCAGCGTGCCGGTTTCGAGTTCTGCATGGTGTCAGTGTGGGCGCGGTTGTGTGGGTGGGTCCTGGTGTCGACGTGGTAGTGGGCGTCGATCAGTTCTTTCGCGCCGCGGGCGGTGACAGGGTCGCCGTTGGTGTCGCGCAGCTGGTAGGGGCGGCCGGTGGTGATCGTCACCCGGGTGCGTTCGGCCAGCTTGCGGGCTACGGCGATGGTGGCCTGGGTGTGGCAATGCCTCTGGGTGGTCATCAGCCGGTGGTAGAACGCCGCCAGTTGCGGGTCGGTGCGCCGGCCAGCAAGCGGATGTCGGGCCAACGCCCCAGCACCGCT